>Ga0315904_10000033_pt1 | contig 204271 bp, 150 predicted proteins | sample LakEriMetagenome_6_FD_203529 | JGI IMG/M metagenome (GOLD analysis project Ga0315904, IMG submission 203529) | Freshwater fungal communities from buoy surface, Lake Erie, Ohio, United States - Buoy 12 MA120 | ecosystem: Environmental > Aquatic > Freshwater > Lake | place: USA: Lake Erie, Ohio...
GAGACAGTGCACCAGTCGTTACGCCTTTCATGCAGGTCGGAACTTACCCGACAAGGAACTTCGCTACCTTAGGACCCTCATAGTTAGGGCCGCCGTTTACTGGGGCTTCGGTCGCGAGCTTCGCTTACGCTAACCCTCTTCCTTAACCTACCAGCACCGGGCAGGCGTCAGACTCTATACATCCTCTTACGAGTTCGCAGAGTCCTGTGTTTTTGATAAACAGTCGCTAGTGCCGATTTTCTGTGGCCCACTTGCGTGGGCGCCCCTTATTGCGAACGTACGGGGCCATTTTGCAGAGTTCCTTAAACACCGTTATCCCGAGCGCCTTAGATTTCTCATCTCACCTACCTGTGTCAGTTTTAGTACGGTCACGTGTGCTTCAAAGCTTAGAAGCTTTTCTTGGACATCCTTCCAACATCATCCAGATCTTAAACGCTGTTAGCTCCGGACCTTGAACCTATTGAGGCGGATTTACCAACCTCCATTCTTGGTCCGAAGCAACGGACATTTCTAGTCGTCCGCATGTCTTTCGGATGCCGTCCCTCCATCGCTCCACACACATGGCGCAGGAATATTAACCTGCTATCCATCGTCTACGCCTCTCGGCCTCGACTAAGGTACCGGCTAACCCTGGGCGGAATTACCTTCCCCAGGAAACCTTAGGCTTTCGGCGAGCAGGATTCTCACCTGCTTTATCGTCTACTCATTCCGGCATAATCACCCGTATGGTCCGACACGGCTCCTTACGGTACCGCTTGTATCTACCATACGGCGCTCTCCTACCGCTCATTACTGAGCCCGCGGCTTCGGTGTAATACTTTACTCCCGTTCATTATCGACGCAGAACTGCTCGACCAGTAAGCTGTTACGCACTTTTTAAATGGTGGCTGCTTCTAAGCCAACATCCTGGCTGTCTTAGCAATTCAACTTTCTTATTGACTAAGTATTACTTGGGGACCTTAGCCGACGATCTGGGTTGTTTCCCTTTTGACCACGGAGCTTATCCCCCGCAGACTGACTCCCAGGATAGTTACAACGGTATTCGGAGTTTGGTTCAGTGAGGTACCCTGGAATGGGCCCCCATCCGATTCAGTCTCTCTACCCCCGTTGCATAGTTGCCTGAGGCTACCCCTCAAGATGTTTCGGAGAGAACGAGCTATCTCTGTGTTTGATTAGACTTTCACTCCTCCCCACAGGTCATCCCCTCGGTTTTCAACCCAAGTGAGTTCGGTCCTCCACGCAGTTTAACCCACGCTTCAACCTGCCCATGGGTAGATCACACAGTTTCGCGTCTACCGCCCACGACATTACGCCCTATTCAGACTCGGTTTCCCTTTGGCTCCAGCCCTTAAGGCCTTAACCCGCCGTAAACGGTAACTCGCCGGATCATTATGCAAAAGGCACGCCGTCACACGTTATAAATCGTGCTCCGACCGCTTGTAAGCGTACGGTTTCAGGTTCAGTGTCCTCCCCTTGCCGGGGTTCTTCCCATCTTTCGCTCGCGCTACTTAATTCACTATCGGTCGTTAGAGAGTATTTAGCCTTACGGGATGGTCCCCGTAGATTCAGTCGGGGTTTCACGTGCCCCGACCTACTCAGGTATCCCTCGAGAGACAATCTCATTTTCGCTTACGGGACTTTCACCCTCTGTGGCCGGCCTTTCCATACCGTTCTGCTAATGAATTGTTTGGTAACTCTCATGTGAAGGACCCTACAACCCCGCGAAGGAGACCTTCGCGGTTTGGGCTGTTCCCCCTTCGCTCGCCGCTACTAAGGGAATCGATTTTTCTTTATTTTCCGCCGGTTACTTAGATGTTTCAGTTCACCGGGTTAGCCACATGTGCCTATGAATTCAGCACATGTCAATTCGAGTATTCCGGGATCGTCACTTGTTTGTCAGCTTCCCCAGACTTATCGCAGACTTCCACGCTCTTCATCGCCTTCTAACGCCAAGACATCCCCCATACGCCCTTACTAAACTTAACCACCGTAATCTCGAACTCCCTTGATCACCTTTTCAGCTACCAATCCTTGCGAATCAATAACCAAAACGCTCTCTCGAGTACTTCGCATCACGGCAATCTCGCAGGTGTAAATTTCCGCTGAGCTTCACAGCTTTAACGTAATTACATCCTCTATTCTTGCTCGCTCGGTTACGTGTTTGCTAACAATCTCTTGTTAGCAAAAACTCCCCTTCAAATTGTATCGCTCCACTAACTTTTCAGAACGGACCGAATCTAATCAGTGCCGACTGTCAAGTCAGTTTCGCAGATGCCTTACTACCCATCCAACCAGATTGTCAAAGATCAAATTTTGTTTTTCCAACTCAACGTTTTGCGTCGTCGTTAGACAACTTATTTTCGTTTAGTGGAGCCCCTCACTTTACGTTTTTTAGATTTTCGGGTCAACCTCAAATCTAAAATTCTTTTTGAGGGGCTTTACTCGACTCGCGTCGAGCAACTCACCGTTTCTTCTCGTCAGCAGTGTTTAACTTTCGTCAAACCTGTCTGACTCACGTCGGCGGTGAGGCGAGAATCATCCAGATATTTCGCCGGAGCACAAGGCCTGTCGGCTAAAATTCTTTAGATTTCTCTAAACTCTTTCGCAGCAACCTTTTACGTTGCAGAGAAAGAAGTGGAGCTGGACGGACTTGAACCGACGACCCTCTGCTTGCAAAGCAGATGCTCTCCCAACTGAGCTACAGCCCCAACTATCTTTGGTCCCGAGTTCAGCATTAAACCGAACTTTACCAAACTTTCAAGTGCGCACGCGTGGATTCGAACCACGGACCTCGTCGTTATCAGCGACGCGCTCTAACCAACTGAGCTACGCGCGCGACACTCTGACTGAGACATTTCTCAGCCCCAGCGGCTTTCTACGAGCAGTTTACTATACTACCGCGTTTCTTCCGCTTCGCAGAAAAATCCGCTATTCCCAAGTGTAATACCTGGGATTTCAGTAATCCAGCAACCTCTCGCGTCAACCGACAGGACTGCAAATCGTAACCGAAGGTTTGTCGCTGTCAACTTGGTTCCGTAGGCTTATTGCCCTCGCCGGACACTTTTCGGCTGTCCCTAAGAGCGATTTTCTGCAATAAGACTCCAAGAGGATCGTCCAGTTCCCCTGAAATCTTCAGTCGATTCCGGTTGGATTCTGTTTCGAAGGTTTCGGGTTTGGGTCATTTTGAAGTGCGATTTCCTGGAAAAGGAGTTGTTCGGGATGCGTAAAAATAGGTTCGCAGATGGTTTTGTCGCAGCAGCAAGTTTTTTGGGGTGGGGCTGGGCCGCTACCCCGTTGGTAGCCGATTCCCCGACAGCCGAGCAGGCGTTGCGGCTAAAGCCCCGGCAGGCGAACGTTCAGATCGACAAAGTCGAAGCCGCCGAAATGGGCGCTTGCGAGCTGAAGCAGGTAAAACGTCCTGAAGGAGAGGGGTTTCTGGTGACCGGACCGACCGGTGAAACCCTTCGTTGGTTCGTCGATACCAACGGTGATAAGGAACTGGACAGGTGGTGTTACTACGCTGGAGGAGTCGAGGTTTATCGCGATATCGACAGCGATTTCGATAAGACGGCCGATCAGTTTCGCTGGCTGGGGACCGCCGGTATCCGCTGGGGAATGGATGAAAACGCTGACGGCAAAATTGATTCCTGGAAAGCCATCTCTGCCGAAGAAGTTACGCAAGAGCTCGTCGAGGCAGTCAAGGCCAAGGATTCTCAGCGTTTTGCCGCTTTGCTGCTAGCTGAAAAGGAACTGGATGGTTTAGGGCTCGGCAGCGAAAAAACAAAGTCTCTCAAAGATCGCCTCGCTTCGGCAATCAAGCAGTTCGAGGAGTACTGCGAGTCGCAAAAGCTGCTCACTGCCGAGAGCAAGTGGGCCCATTTTGGAGCCGATAAACCAGGACTCATTCCAGCTGGCACGGATGATTCTACACAGGATATCGTTGTCTACGAAAACGTCGTTGCTATGACCGATACCAAGGGGGCTGCCGCAACCGGCGGTGATCAGTTGCTCGTGGGCACATTGGTTCAAGTCGGGAACTCGTGGCGTTTGATCGATGCGCCTCGCTCTGTTGTTGAAGGTGCTGTGCTTACTGAACAAGGGCTCTTTTTTAACTCTACCGGTGGGCTAGCTGCCGCTCGCATGAACGATCGCGGTAGCAGTGCTGATTCCGCCATGAAGGAAGCTGAGAAGCTGATGGATCAGCTTGAACTGGTTGAGAAGCAGCTTCGCGAAGCGACCAGCGACGAAGATAAGCTTCGCCGTCAAGAAGAACGGGCCGATGTGCTAGAGAAGCTGATCAGCGAAGCGGCTAAGCCGGAAGATCGCGATTTGTGGATCCGACAATTCGCCGATACCGTCAGCGCAGCGATTCAGGCAGGCGAATATCCCAAGGGACTCGATCGCCTCAGCCAATTGCCAGAAAAGCTGAAGGAACTCGATATCAGCAACAAACAGGTTGCCTATGTGGCCTATCGAGTGATTACTGCAGATTACGCGATGAAGGTGCAAAAGCCAGACGCGAAATTCGACGAAATTCAAACCGAATATCTTGCCAAGCTCGAGGAGTTTGTCGGTAAATACTCCGATGCTGACGATGCTGCTGAAGCGATTGTTACCATCGCCATGTCGCGAGAATTCGAAGGCAAGGGCGAGCAGGCTATGCAGTGGTACCAAAAGGCCAGTAGCGGTTTCCCTGACCAGCTTTGGGGCCAGAAAGCGACCGGCGCGCTGACCCGACTAAAGCTCGAAGGAAAGAAGTTTCCAGCGATTACTGGTGTCGATCTTGATGGGAAAAAAGTCGATCTCGGCGCCATCGCTGACCGGCCGATTGTTCTGCATTTCTGGGCTTCGTGGTGCGAGCCGTGCAAAGCAGACATGAAGGTACTTCGCGAATTGCAGTCACGTTTAGCTAAACAGAAAATCGCTGTCGTTGGAGTCAATTTGGATAATGATCCTAAAGCCGCAGCAGCCTTCGTAAAAGCCAACAAATACACTTGGCCACACCTCCAAACGAAAAATGGATTGGATAGCCAAATCGCAGTGCAGTTGGGCATTCTTACGTTACCTGTCACCATCGTGGTGGACAGTTCAGGCAAAGTCATCAAGAGCAATGCACATAGCACAGAGATCGAGAAATTGCTGGTGAAGTAGTTCGTTCGGTTTGTTTTAGCTAAGCGGGATTTGTGCGAGCCATTTTGTTTTCGGCTCACCAAGTTCCGCTAGTGAAAAAGGTTGAAATGGATTGCCCTGCGAACGTCAGCATTGATGGTTAAGAGAACTCAATTGGGGAAAGAGAGGGCGACACTTGCTTGCTCTCTCCCCTCCCCTTTCGATATTAATCGCACAATGGCAAATAAGCGGGCTTTCTTGGAAGACCAAAAAAGAAAGTGGATACGAAAGCTTTTCGGTTGACCGCAAGTGCTTGGTGATTGCAGGGAAGGCAGTTGCAGTAGTGCAGCGGTTGATGCAAATCGATTTTGGAAATCTAGATATTAGACAGGTCTAATCGGTAAAGGTGCATCGCTATGGAGAGCGTGTTTGCAACTGGATTGTTCATGATTCCATGGATCGTTCCCGTTTTGGCCTTCGTTGGACTGGCCGTTGCGCGGATGTCCCAGTCGCCAAGCGTGGCGCGTTTGGGAGAACGAATCTTTTTCGCCGCCTTGTTGCTGGTGGCTGGAGCTACCTTGCATACCGTTACCAGCAATCATCCTTTTTGGCTGATGCATACTTCCAGCCTGGCTTTGATGACCATCGGAGCTGTGGTTCGCGGAGGAACCTAGCTGTTCTCTAACGGGACGCAAACAACGGCAGTTTGGTTGGCGAAAGAGCGTTTTCTAAGCTCAATCGGAGCCCGTTTAAGTCGCCCGAAATAGGGCAATTCGCGATTCATTTTGACTGAAAGTATCTGTTAATCCAGCTTGCCTGCTCCTTGATATTCTCCAAAGCCTAGCCTCTTTTTGCTTCGCGAGTCGCGGTTGGTTGTCGTCGGACTTCTTGTGCCGATTTCTTTTAAATTCCCCCCTCGAGACGTCTTCGTTAGCAAGGTATTCAGGGGGGCCGCATCCTGATTCGGAAATGGAAGGTCTTGCGGGAACTCAATCGCCTCGGAAGTGGGCGGCTTGATTTTGCTCTCGCGAGATTCTGTCACCAGCTGGGGGACTGGGATGCTCTGTTTTTGTTATTTAAATTCGCCGGCCGAATCTAGATGGCCGTCAAAGGCCAGCAACAAGCGAGATGCTGGGGGGAGTTTCCGGTTTAAGGGCCTGGGAGATATTGGGTTTGATTATCAAGAGCATTCGAAGTGGTCAGGTCCCGTTGCTCAAGAAAAGAAAAATCCGCCGTGGTCCCGAGGTGTCTCGCTCAAGCTGCGAAATTGTTGCAGTCGCTCAACGCAAAGCGGTTCATTTGCGATATACTTTGGGCCGTTCAGTGTTCACGTTTAGCGGGACTTGGAAATCAATTCGTATTGGGTTTAAAGTCAATTTGGTCGACCTGACTCGCAGTCGCTGGGGGATTCAAGGTTGGCCGGAATGAAATTGCTGTTGGGAGAATGCTACATGCATAGTTCATGGAAACGGTCGAGTGATGTTGCCGTTGGAATGAGTTCAGGGCGGGTTTGGGTTGCGAGTCTAGCGGCATTGTTATTGTTGCTGCAGACCTCGTTGCTTACCGGCGCTGAATCGACCGAGAAGATCCGTAATGCGGTGGCTGCCATTAAGAGTGTGCAGGCAGGCGGAGGGGGAAATGAAGCTGCTTCGGAAGCGGTTCGCCAATTGAGTGAACTACCAGCTGCCGATGTTGTGGAAGTACTCGACGCATTTTCAGGTGCCAGCCCATTGGCGAAAAATTGGTTGATGGGGGGTGTTGGTGCGATCGCTCAGAAGAATGGCAAGTTGCCTGAGGAACGTCTTCTCGCGTTTCTCGCGGATTCAAGTCGCGATGCAGACGCTCGCTACTGGGTGTTCGAATATCTTACCGGTTCCGATGCGGCCACACGTGAGAAGATGCTTTCCGCGATGACCAACGACAGCAGTCTTGATATTCGTTACCTAGCAATCGAGCAAGCTCTCAAGAAACTCGAAGATTCTGCAAAGCAGGAAGGTGCGAATCAGCAAGCAGCAAACTCGCTCCGTGATTCATATCGCAAGCTTTTTGATGAAGTTCGGCATCCCGAGCAACTAAAGACAATTGCAGCCAAGTTGCGAGAATTGGGCGATTCGATCGATGTCTCCAGGCAGTATGGTTTTTTGATGTCATGGTCTCTAGTGGGCCCGTTTGACAATCGCAATCAAGCGAGCTTCGATGTTGTTTATGCACCAGAAAAAAACTATCTCGCTGCTCCTGATGCAAAGCCCGACGGAAGTTTCGAAGGGAAAGAAGGTAAGGCTTGTGGTTGGATATCGGCTCAATCGGACTCCGACGAAGGTATGCTTGATATCGCTGCTCTGTACGACAAGGAAAAAGGTGCGATCGTTTATGCCTACACCGAATTTTTATCGGCTGATGATGTAGAAGTTGATGTGCGTTTAGGCTGCATCAATGCAAATAAAGTTTGGGTCAATGGCAAAGAGGTTTTGTCTAATGAAGTGTATCACGCTGCTTCGTCGATCGATCAATATGTTGGACGAGCGGCTTTGAGAAAAGGACGTAATACGATCCTGATAAAGGTCTGTCAAAATGAACAGACGGAAGCTTGGGCTCAGGATTGGAAGTTTCAGCTGCGGATCTGCGACTCCACCGGCAAGGCGATACTAGCAACGGATCGTCCCGTTGCTGCAACTGCAGGAAAATCGGACGGTTCGAAGTAAACATAGACTGGGAGCAATCTACAATGATTCAATTAACAAATATTAGTTTCGCTCGGTCTGTGAAAGTTCTTTGGGCCGGGCATGTTTTCCTACTGATGGTCGTCGCGTCAGCGAGTTATTCGCGAGGGGATTGGCCAACGTTTCGCGGGATCGGCGGTAACGCGGTGGTTGCCGACGCCAAACTGCCCATTGAATTCGGGGGCGATTCCAACAAGGCAATCGCTTGGAAGGTCGCGTTGCCTGGCCGCAGCGTCGGTGGCCCTATCGTCGTCGGCAATCGTGTGATCACCTCCAGCGCTGGTGGCGTCGATGCTAAGCGATTGACGGTTAGCTGTGTTGATGCCGATCAAGGCAAGTTGCTGTGGCAACAGTCTTTTCGGGCAACAGGTAGAACGTTCTTTTATCCGACCAGTTCTAACGCCGCTCCAACACCTGCTTCTGATGGCGAAAGAGTTTTTGCTTTCTACAGTTCCAACGATTTGATTTGCTTGGATTTAAATGGCAATTTGGTTTGGTATCGCGGGTTGGCCTATGACTTTCCAAAGGCTGGAAACGACATCGGTATGAGCAGTTCGCCAACGGTCGCTGGCAATGCTGTTGTGGTTCAGGTGGAGTGTCAGGCCGAGTCCTTCGCTATGGGCCTAGATCGTCGCACCGGTAAGACGTTGTGGAAAATGCCGCGACCTCAAGAGGCAAACTGGGCAAGCCCTGTGGCGGTGCAACTGCCCAGCGGGCGTTCCGCAGTGGCATTGCAGTGTCGTCAAAACCTGATGCTCGTAGAACCGGATACGGGAGAGAAAATCTGGGAAATGGAATTGGCCTGCTCGGCGATTCCTTCCTGCACTGCAACCGGACCCCACTTGGTGGTTCCAGCTCAAAATGGAATCAACGTTTTTGAACTCGGAGATGCCAAGGCGGCTCCGAAAAAGTTGTGGAGCAATAACAAAGTCAGTCCCAACAATGGAAGTGCGGTGGTCAGTGGTGGCAATGTTTACGCGGTTAAAGGAAGCGTTCTCAACACGGCGGACTTGTTGACTGGGGAAGAGGTTTGGAACCTACGGCTAGGTGAGGCGGGAGCGATTTGGTCGACTCCTGTAATCGCAGGTCAGCGGCTTTACGTGTTCACTCAAGACGGCGACTGTTTTGTAGTAGATTTAAGTAAAGAAGTTGCTTCCAAAGAGAAGCGTATTTTGGCTCGCAACAGTTTGGGTGAATCGGTTTACGGGACACCAGCGATTTCGGGAAATGCCCTGTACGTTCGCAGTTACGATCACCTTTGGAAGATCGCCAACGATTGAGGAATACTTGTGGAGATCGTCGCGATACCAACAGTAGGTCGCGTGGATGGAACGGTCCGTCCACCAGGATCGAAAAGTATTTCTAACCGCGCTTTGGTGTGCGCTGCGCTGGCCGAAGGTGTAAGCATACTGACAGGTTTGCTCGACAGTGAAGATACGCAAGTGATGGTCGACTGTTGGCAGCGTTTGGGAGTACGGATTGATCTTGATCAAGATCGTCATCTAGCTACTGTGCATGGATGTGTGGGGCAGCCTCCCAATCGGAAAGCGGAACTGTTTGTTGCCAATAGTGGAACAACAATTCGTTTTATGACTGCAGCGCTTGCAGCTTGCGAAGGGGACTTCGTTTTAGATGGTGTCGCCAGGATGAGGCAGCGGCCGATCGGTGATCTGCTGGAAGCACTGCAGGCTGCTGGCGTATCGGCGGAAAGCACCAACGTCGAGCATCCCGATAGTCCTCCCGTTCATCTCGTTTCCAAAGGGTTACCCGGTGGAATGTTGACTGTGGATGGAAATGTTTCCAGTCAGTTTCTCAGCGGCTTGTTGCTCGCTGCGCCCTATGCCAAGAGTTTGGTAGATATCTCGGTGCGAGGCGAACTGGTCTCGCGTCCCTATGTAGCGATGACCATGGCTGTAATGCGGCAGTTTGGTGTTGTGGTGGATGAGTCGTTCGATGGAAGCTGGAGAGTGCATCCAGGCTGCTACCGCGCTCGTCAATACGATATCGAACCAGACGCTTCAGCGGCGAGTTATTTCTGGGCGGCAGCAGCCATCTCTGGTGGCGAAGTGACGGTAGAAGGGTTGTCAGCGCGATCCCTTCAGGGAGATGTTCATTTTTGTGACGCTTTGGAAGCCATGGGCTGCAATGTCCGCTGGGGTGAAGATGCTGTGACTGTCCGAGGAGGGGAGCTGCGGGGAATCGATATCGAGATGTCTGATATCAGTGATACCGTTCAGACCTTGGCGGTTGTTGCCCTGTTTGCTCAAGGTTCAACTCGTGTTCGTGGTGTCGCGCACAATCGCTTCAAAGAGACTGATCGGATAGGAGATTTAGCGACGGAACTCCGCAAATTAGGAGCCGAGGTTGAGGAGCATGAGGATGGCTTAACGATTCATCCACAGGTTTATCATGGGGCGCGATTGGCTACGTATTCGGATCATCGCATGGCGATGTCATTAGCTTTGGCCGGCTTGCGAATCGAAGGAGTTGAGATTCAGGATCCACACTGCACTTCCAAAACTTATCCACGCTTCTTTCAGGATCTTGCCAAATTGATCGGTAAGCCGATGGTGCATAGAACGTTGGATTGAAGTCGCATCCACAGAAAAAATCTTTAGCCGTGCGACAATGAACATCTCGAAATCAGCCCTAATGTGGTGTCGCGAGAGGGCCTTTGCTGTGCAGGCCTGTCACTGATTTCGGGGACTCGATCTGCAGGGGCGGCGTTGACCAGGACTGTCCGTGCCAGCACATTAGGCTCGGTGGTGTTCGAAGTTTTCGGAGGTAACGAAGAATCGCGGACGACTAAGAATCGATGGATGGGTCGAGAAAATTCCCCTGAAGATGGCTATTGGAAAGGTACTGATCGGCCTGGGCGAGCAAGCGATCGATGCGGCCTTCCACGCGTTTGTCATCGCGATTGCTATCGGGCCCAATCTTGGCTTTGAAGTGACCTCCACAGTGCTGGCAACTGACTTCTTTTCCGAGGAGTTCGATTCGGATAGCCAGTTGCCTGCCGCAGGTAGGGCAAGCTCGGTCAAAATAAGTGGCTTTGGTCATAGGTATTTCTCCGTTCAACCCGATCTGACCATCGGACTCTGCAAGGTGCTCGCCAAAAACAGAAGACTGGAACCTTACGAAAACCCTACATCTTGGAAGGTTGCTTGTCAAAGCGTCTGGCAGATTTTGGTGGTTCAAAGTCCCTTTGTCAATGTCTTAAAGGGGTTTTTTGCTCCTTTGTGGGTTGGTTTTTCCGTTGAGAGCAAGATTTCGGGGGGTGGATTGGGCTTCCCTGTCCATGGGAAATGTGAATCCACGAAGGGTTATAGGCAGTGGTGCAAAAAGAACTTTGCCATGGTAAAACGACATCGTAGTCGGGGTTGGTGAAAGGATTGATCGGTGGATTTGTGGGCAGAAGGTAGCTTGGGAGTAGTTATGAAGGTTTTGGTGGCAAAAAATCGGGATGCAATGGGCCAATACAGCGGAAATCGCGGGGCCGACTTGCTGGCTGCTGCGATTGATCGATACGGTTTTGCCACGCTGTTAGTAGCTACCGGCTCATCGCAGTTTGAGGTGCTGGCCAATTTGGTCGCGAGTACCAAGGTGGATTGGAGCAAGGTCGATGCGTTTCACTTAGACGAGTACATAGGGGTTTCGCGGGAGCATCCCGCTTCGTTTTGTGGTTACTTGGAAGAACGTTTTGTTAAGCGTGTCCCGTTGCGTTCGTTTCATTATCTCGATGGGACTAAGTCGGCCGCTGAGGTCGCTCGTGAAGCTTCTGAAAAGATTCTTGATCGTAGGATCGATGTAGCGATGGTCGGGATTGGGGAGAATGGCCATCTAGCTTTCAATGATCCGCCGGCCAACTTTGTAACCGAAGAGCCTTACATTATTGTTGATTTGGATGAAGCTTGTCGAAGGCAGCAGGTTGGTGAGGGATGGTTCGCAACGCTCGATGACGTACCCAGACAAGCTATCAGTATGTCGATTCGTCAGATCATGAAGGCTGAAAATATTATCTGTAGTGTTCCTGATGCTCGGAAAGCGTTAGCGGTCAAGAATTCGGTTGAAGAGCCTGTTTCGCCGAAGATTCCTGCATCGATTCTGCAGCAGCATCCAAGGGTCGAGTTGGTGATTGACGACGCGGCTGCTTCTTTGTTATCCGATGTTACGTTAACCCGAGTGACGCGTGTTTGATGTCCGCACCAACTGAAATAGCGCTATGCGATGGAACCTTCGATCTGCAGATCAATGGTGCCTTTGGCGTTGATTTTTCATCCCGAGATCTGACGCTGAGCGAGTTGGAGCGTTGTTGTAAGCAGCTTCGTAGCGAAGGGGTTGCTGGAGTCTTAGCAACATTCATTACCGATCGACTGGAAAATCTAGAAGCCGCTATTTCGAGGTTGATTGAATTTCGCCGGCAGAGTTCAGTGATCGGCGACCTGGTCCAGGGATTTCATGTCGAGGGTCCCTTTCTCAGTAGCAAGACGGGATTCGTGGGGGCTCATGATCCTCAGCGGACGATGGATGCAACGCTGGAGGGGGCCGAGCGACTTTATAATGCTGCCCAAGGGTTGTTGAAAATCTGGACGATCGCACCGGAGCGTGATGCTGGCGGAAAGGTCACCGGATGGCTGGCTCAGCATGGTGTTCGGGTGGCTATTGGTCACAGCGATGCTTCGCTAGCCGAAATTCGGGTTGCGATCGATGCTGGAGCGACTCTTGTAACACATTATGGAAATGGTTGTCCGCAGTTGTTGGGGCGGCACGATAACGTATTGCAGCGATTGTTGCACGAGTCAGATCGATTGATGTTTGGTGTGATTGCCGACGGAGTCCATCTGCCGCGTTTTTTCGTCGAGAACTTGCTGAAGTTCATCGGGCCCGAACGATTGTTTGTTGTGAGCGATGCGATTCATGCGGCCGGTTGTGGACCGGGACTGTATCGTTTATCGGGTCAAGAGATTCGAGTTGGTGAAGATGGAATTCCTCGAACTCCCGATCTCCAATATTTAGCCGGTTCGGGTTGGACCCAACGACGTATGGATCGCTGGATGGCTGAAGAATTAGGTTGGTCGCTGGAGTTGAGAAGAGAATTGCTTGTAAACAATCCTAAGCGAATCATGGAGCGGAGGTAGCAAGCGACCGCTCTACTGCATTCAATTATCGATGCTTTAGGCGGCCGAAGAACTTGTCTGGGCCGCCGACGATGATGATTCGTTGGTTTCTAGAGCAGGAAAACGTTTGGCAAAGAACCATCGCTCCAGCCAATTGGCTTTGCGCAAACGAGGGTCGCTTGCCGAAATGGTGTGCACTTTTCCACGGCGAGTTTTGACGACCAGATTTCCATCGTTTCGAACTTCGGTCACCAGCCAGTACTTATCGACCTGGTAGGTATAGAGTTCGCCGTGTGGCGAGGGGCTAACGTTTTTCGCGCGGCGTCCTGGGCTAACGCCGAATTTATCCAGAGTTAGAACGACTTTGTCGCCGATTTGGAATTGGTTGCTTCGCATCAAAGAACCTTTACAAAGCCTTACAAGGGCTAGGGAAAATAACGATAGCGGTTTACGCCTTTCGAAAATAAGCAGCAGGATTGGATTGAATGAACGGCGTAGATGCCGTCGATCTCGATCGTCAACCCCCTAACATTTACCCCCTACATTTTCATTCATACTTTTTGTCTTAATAGAAGTCCAGTGCGACTTCATATAATCCTCATCTTCCGAATCTTTTTTCTGATGAAAAGGTTTGGGATTTTATGGACATTCTGACTTTTCGTAGGATCGCCGGAAAACGAGTCGTGGATTTCGGTCCGGGTTCTGAGGTTTTTCCGCAATCGTTAGAGATAGTTTTTAACCTCCACAGAATAGACGCTCCTCTTTGCTTGATGGTGAAGGTATTGGGAAGATTTTTGTCATCTAGGCGTCCATGACGGTACGAAGAGTTAGCTGGGGGGTTAGTGAACTAGCAGGTTTTCGAGGGTCACGAAGTTTTAAGGGTTAGGGATGTGAGCGATCAGTTGCCAGAGGGACAGCAGCCCCAAGATGCCGAAAAGCTTCAGGAAGTCGCTAGGGAGCAGGACGCAAAAAAGATTGCTCCGAAGCGAGTGCTCTTTGTCTGTTTGGGTAATATCTGCCGATCGCCAGCGGCGGAGGGCGTTTTTGCCGACTATGTTCGTCGGTGTGGCGTGGAAGATCGCGTGTTGATTGATTCGGCGGGAACGGCCGGTTACCACATCGGAAAACGGGCTGATCCGCGAATGAGCGCTGCGGCGGCGCGTCGTGGAATCGAGTTAACGAGTGAAGCTCGATTGTTGTCGTCACGCGATTTAAGTCATTTTGATTTGATCGTGGTCATGGATCGCGACAATTACCGCAATACTCTGGCGTTAGCTCATGGTGCACCCACCGGGCATGTGAGGATGCTTAGCGAGTTTTTGGATTTATCGGAGGGGTGGCCGCAGGAAGTGCCTGACCCATACTACGGAGGCGAGGAAGGATTTGAGTTCGTGCTCAATATGCTGCAGGCGGCGATGCCCCGTTTGACCGGAGAACTCCTCGGAAAATCAACGAATCGTTGGGGGCAGTCGTCGAGTTGAGAGAGGCGGTTGTGTCGCAGGAGTTGTCGCAGGAGTTAATGAAAAGGTTGGGAGGGAGCCCTGTTTTTTAGGGGCAAACGCTGAGGTTGGAAGTTGGTTGTTGAGTTTTGAGGCGTGGGGAAAGAGATTGTGTCAATCGTTTTCGGGGCTGTTTGTTCTCGAAGTTGCCTATTTTCTCAAAGATAAAGTTGTTTGAATCTTTCGGTTGGGGGCAGCCTCCTGCTTTTTTGAGCGGGGGGTTAAAAGTATATTTTAGGCCACTGTGTTGGAACGCTGTGACGTTTCGGCTGTTGGATAGCACTGGATAATTACTGTTCTATATATCGCCCTGATGGCGGATCATTTCATGTCAGATCATTGGAAGGCACTGGCCGATTTATTGGGGACTCCTGCTCTCGACCGTCGCGGAGGAGAGTCTGAGGCGGATCGTACTCCGCCGAGTTGGAAAGCGACGGAAGGTTCACAGGGAGTTTCGTCAAAACCGACTGATACCCCTGAACTCAAACGTCCCGAGCCCAAGCAGTCTGAGCCCAAGGTGGCTCAAATTAAACCTGCTTCAGTCTGGGGATCGATTGATCCCGTAGCAAAAGAAGATTTATTTGTTGAAGAAGTCGTTAAGCAGGTTTCGTCAGGCGATGCACCTCAAGCCATTCCTGGTGCTCAAGGTTCTCTTAAGCCGTCTGGATTAGAAGATCGTTCAGAATCGAAGCAGCAAGAAGCTGCAGAAAAAGTGAGTTTTGTGGAAGAAAAAAATGCAGCCAATCCAAATCCGCCGAAGCGTTCGGGCGGCTGGGATGCTTTAGCTAGATTGTTCGGGCTCTCAGCCCCACCGCCTGATGCAGATGTACCGCTTCCAGAGTCGAAACGACCCTCGGAGGGCTCCAGGCCATCGGAGGTGGCTAAGCCATTTCAAGCCCCTACAAGTTCTACCCCTCCCAGCACAACCTCTTCCAAATCGAGTGCAAGAGGTAGCGAATCAAACGCACCGGCGATTGATGATTTGACTCAATTAGGTTGGTCGACGCCTCGCGGTGAACAGAAGCCTGCGAGAGAGACTGGTTCACGCGAGAGAGCTGGTCGTGAGCCACGTGAAGGATTCTCCAAAGAGACGCCGCGCGAAGGACGCGAGCCGCGTGAAGGACGTGAAGTTCGAGACAGCGGTGGGCGAGATCGAGGTTCCCGAGATGCTGCTGGTTCTCGAGATTCAGGTTCCCGAGATGCTGGTTCCAGTCAGCCGCGCGAGTATGCTCGCGGTGAAGAGACTCGCGGCGATGCGGGCCGCGATCGTAATGATCGGGGCCGTCGAGGAGACCGCGAATCATCTGGTCGCGATGCTCGAGGTGGCGAGACGCGAAGTAATCGTGACTCGGCGCGTGATGCAGTTCGAGAGAGCAGCGATCGCGATGCCGTGCGAGATGTAGAACAGGTACGCGCAGAACGAGTTTCAGGAGAGAGGAGTTCTGGAGATCGGCGTTCGCGAGACGGTGGCTCCAATCGCGGTGAGTCTCCTCGTAGCGAATCTCCACGCGGTGGTGATTCTCGAAGACGCCCAGATAGTCGGCAGGCAGATTCTCGACCCTCGAGTGAAGGACGCAGTTCGGAGCAACGGCGTGGAGAGTCTCGACAGTCGCCGGCTCGTCAGCCTGAGCCACGTTCGTTCGATGATCGATTCGTCGATGATGAACTGAGCGAAGTAGATGATTTGAGCTTTGGGCAGCCTCGAGGGCGAGCTGAAAGAGTCAAGCCCGTCGACGATAGCTGGGGAATCTCGAAGGATCCTGTTTCGGATGAAACGACTGAAGAAGGTGCTGTTCCAGAACGAAGAGGCCGTCGCCGTCGAGGGCGAAGGCGAGGTGGAGCCGATCGCGTTGAGGGTGGTACACGACCTGAAGCGACTGGGCGACCAGAAGCCGCTGATCATCGAGGTCCGCGTGGTGAGGCGGGTGAGTCTCGAGGCAAGGCCAGCGGATTTGGAAGATTGCCAGCGAAGGATGAGGCAAGCGAGTTCGAGCATGAAGAAGTCTCGCACAGCGAAGCTGGGGTAGACGAAACGCCGGCAGTTGGCGGTGGTGAGAAGAGAGGTCGACGTCGTCGACGTCGTGGCGGAAGACGGCAAGATGCAGCGGCCCATTCTCCAGCTGCTGACGCCGATAACGGCGAGCTTGATCTGAGCGAAGGCTATAACTTGCCAAGCCTGTTGGCCGATGAGATCGAAGAGTCAGAAGATGACGCGATGGGGCACTCTCGAATTCCAACATGGGAAGAGACCATCCGTGTTTTGGTGACGGCTAACGTCGAAGCTAGACACAGCCCAGGTAGTGGTGGAAACAAAGGGGGCGGCGGTCGGCACCACGGCCATCACAGCAGTGGTCATCAAGGTGGCGGCCAGCACAGTGGTGGTCATCAAGGTGGCGGCCAGCACAGTAGCGGGCAGCACGGTGGCGGGCAGGGAGGTCACGGTCGACAGGGTGGCGGCGGACAGGGTAGCGGCGGTCATGGTGGTGGTCGAGGACGTGGCGGTAACCGACCGCCGAGTGGAAAACGCTAAAATCGTTTAACCCAAGTGGGAAATCGGCGAGCGTTGAATTGACAATATAATCTTCGATGATTTACGGCCCAGTTGTATGCTTTTTAGCTGCTACTGGGCCGTTGCTTAGGCAGGCTCACCCTCGGTGGGGCTGTTCGTTGGGCCGGAGAGAAGGTATGATACGATCTCATCTTTGAGACTTGGTTTCTGCGACAAAAACCGTTTTGTCATTGAAGCGTTGAATGACTCACTGTGTGTCAGGGGCTCTCGCGAGGGGGAGCCGTGAACTTGGTCAGGACTTAATTGTAGCAGCCATAAGCGAGGTACTCTTGTGCGAGGGCCTCTGATGCACAGTGATGACTTTTTACGACAATGAAAGGCGACAGTCCCAGCAGCAATGATTGCAGGGAGATTCCTGCAAGAGTTGAGTGTGGGAAACGAGTATGTTGACCAGTTGATCGCAGAGACAAAATTGGATCACGATTGAGTTGAGGTGTTGGGAAGATGTCCGAAGCGTCATCGCAGGATAGTACCTACACTGTTGTGGCGAGACGGTATCGGCCCAAATCATTCGATGAGTTGGTCGGTCAAGAGAACGTTTCACAGGCCCTCGCAACTGCAATTCGCACTGGACGTATTGGGCATGCTTACCTTTTTACGGGTGCCCGTGGGGTTGGTAAGACTTCAACCGCCCGTATCTTTGCGAAGGCTTTGAATTCAGCCGGCGGACCTTCGATAGAAGCGGATAAAGAATCCGATATCGCCCGAGCCATTGATGCGGGTGAAGATATGGATGTGCTGGAAATCGACGGTGCATCCAACCGCGGGATTGAAGAGATTCGGCAACTTCGCGCCAACGTCAATGTTCGTCCCAGTCGTTCGCGTTTCAAGATCTATATCATCGACGAAGTGCACATGCTGACAACAGCTGCCTTCAACGCCTTGTTGAAGACTCTGGAAGAGCCTCCCGAGCATGTGAAGTTTATTTTCTGCACAACGGATCCGGAAAAGATTCCGATTACGGTGCTAAGTCGTTGCCAGCGATTTGACTTTCCTCCAGTCAAAAAAGAAGCGATCCAAGAGCGTCTTCGTTTGATCTGTCAGAACGAAGGTTTCGAAGCCGATGAAGATGCCTTGTCATTGATCGCCCGTAGGGCTGCTGGATCGATGCGCGATAGCCAGTCGCTGCTGGAGCAGATCCTTAGTTTCAGCGATGGTCGTATTACGGTCGAGAGTGTCCACGAGATGCTCGGAACGGCCGATGAAACAAGCTTGTACGATTTAGTGGAACGCTTCATTGCGCACGATGCTGTCGGCGCCCTTCAGTTGGTAGAGAAATCGATCAGCCAAGGTTCTGATGCGGGACAGTTCGCCGAGCAGTTGCTGGGATATCTTCGAGATTTAATGACTCGAGCTGTTGGTGGTTCCGTAGATTTGCTAAGGCACGTGCATGCAATCTCGCCAGAGCAGTTATTAGGACAGTCAAACCGCTGGGGATTACAAAGCTTGATTTCAGCGATGCAAATCCTCGATGAATCGCTGGTGCGAATGCGACACAGTATGCATAGTCGCACGTTACTGGAAGTGACTCTGGTACAGATTACCCAGTTGCACCGTCTGGAGAGTCTATTGGGTATCGCCAGTTCATTGCCAAGCAGTTCCGGAGCTCGTCCGACCGCTGTGGGTGAAAGTACAAGTCCCATTCGGCCGATGATTGCACCAGGATCTCAAGCGGCAGCAGGTTCTCATTCTATTGCCGAGGGTGAGCAAAAAAAAAAGCTTGAATTAGCCGATAGTGCAAAGGGAGAAGAGTCGTTTGGTAATCATACGATTCGGCCCATGGTTTCCTCGGTTGCTGAATCCTCGAAGGTTGAAATAGGTTCTCATCTTCAGCCAAATGTTTTGCTGAAATCAGATACACACGCCGACAAGATTCCTTCGGCGCATCTTCATTCCACATCGCGAAGCGGTGCAGCAGAGAGCTCTGTCGCTGCAAGTTCTTCGTTAGTCTCGGTGGCTGGGGCTTCGCAACGCTCCAGTGAAGTGAACACTGCTAATTCAGATGTTGGCCAGAATGTGCGAGGTTCGAACTCGGCGACTATTGCTGGTGCAGAGGTGTCTCTGGCCTCCGACAAATTAACAGCAAATGGCTCTGCGGACGCATTTGCGATATGGGGTCAGTTGGTTTCGCGGCTTCAGGGGTTATTAGCCGATTTCGCAGCTTTAGCTACCGGCGCAGCGTGGAGTGCTGATGGCTCATTGGCTGTTATCTTTGATAAACGAAATCAGCACGCGATAGAGCATTTACAAAGACCGGATCGAAAGAGCCTCATTGATCGCGAATTGAATCAGATCACTGGTCGATTAGTCAAAATCGTTTTCCAAGCTGTACAGGATTCAGCTGCGATTGCGGCCGAGCGAAGCGGGGCGACCGATGCCCCTTCGGCTGCGCAGCGCGTTCAGCGTTTGCGGCAAGTCGCTGAACATCCCTTGGTTAAACCTCTCATCGATCAATTCGGTGGCGAAATCGTGCGACTCGATCCACCATCGGTTAATCGAAATAACTTAGATCGGAAGGGTCCCTAGAGTGTTTAGTAATCTCACTGGAATGGCCAAGCTTTTAAAGAATACCACTTCGTTAAGCCAGCGTATGAAGGAGTCAAAAGAAAGGCTTCGAAGTGAGCGAGTTAGCGGATCCAGTTCATGTCGCCAGGTTGTGATCGAGATGAATGGCTTGGGTGAGGTCAAAGGGGTTTCGATTTCCGAAATTCTGATCGCTTCCGGTGATAAAACGCAGATGCAATCGCTCGTCGCTGACGCAGTGAATGGAGCCGTAACAGCTGCTCGCCGACTGCATGTAGAGGCAATCCACGAGTTGACAGGAGGGATCGAATTGCCTGGGATAAGCGAATTGCTACAGGATCTTTGATCATTGCCCTCTTTCAATAATGGAATAGAGATTGGGCTAGCAGGGAAGAGAAACTCGTGAGTTATATTTCTTATGAATGAAGTTTCGCAATCGGTCGCAGAATTGATCCAACAGTTAGGGCGACTTCCCGGTGTCGGTCGCAAGTCTGCAGAAAGACTCGCTTATCACCTGTTGCGAGTTCACGAATCGGAAGCGATTGCGTTGGCCGAGGCGATTTTAGCTGTGCGAAAGAATGTTCGCTATTGCTCAAGTTGTTTCAATCTCGCCGAAGGACCGATGTGTTCGATTTGCGCAGATCCTGCTCGCGATTCAAGTCGTCTCTGTGTGGTTGAGCAACCTCGCGACCTGATGGCACTTGAGCAGGCGGGAGTCTATCGAGGGCTTTATCACGTCCTGCTCGGTCGGATTTCACCGCTTGAGGGGATCGGGCCGGAGCAATTAACCATCGATCGGTTGGTTGAGAGAGTTCGAGTTGGTAACTTCTCGGAAGTGATCATGGCTACCAATCCAACCGTTGAAGGTGATGGTACCTCTCTTCATATTTCTAATCAGCTTTCCGAGTATCCGGTTGAGGTTACGAGATTAGCTCGCGGTGTTACCAGTGGTAGCATTCTAGAATATACCAACCGCGAAGTATTAGCCGATGCGTTGACCGGAAGACAGAAGTTGTGATTAGGGCGACGTCATTTGTTGACCTGCGACTCGTTCACACGGTGCGTTGCGTCGGCAGTCGGTTCTTCGAGTTAGGTCTTTGTTTGAGGGCCGGCCTTACGCACCCTGCGATGGTTTGCGGCTCGTTTAAACGGTGCGTTGCGTCGGCAGTCGGTTCTTCGAGTTAGGTCTTTGTTTGAGGGCCGGCCTTACGCACCCTACGATGGTTTGCGGCTCGTTTAAACGGTGTGTTGCGTCGGCGGTCGGTTCATTGAGGTGGGGCTATTTTTGAGGGCCGACATTACGCACCCACCAATTGCAGCAAATAAAAAACGCCGGTCACTTTCGCGACCGGCGTTTCGTTATTCAAGGTAGATCAAAAAGAACGATTACTTGTCCTTCTTGTTCTTTGCAGCTTCGAGCTTTTCGAGGAAAGCTTCTAGTTCTTCTTTCATTTCTTCGCCAGCACCTTCGATTGCTTTCTTCTGTATTTCGATTGCTTTCTCGATGTCGCCAGTTAGGAAGTGAAGGTGAGCAAGGGTATCCTGGATTGCGGCCCGGCTTTCAGCATCAGCTTTTTCTGCTGCTTCACTAGTCACCTTAAGAGCGGCTTTCAGTACGCTTGGGTTGTCCAATTGGCCTGCTTCGGTCATTTGTACCATGGCCCAGCTGATTTGATTGACCATCATCGGGTCATCGGCGCAATCTTCGAGAACAACCGCTGAGAAGTCGGCAGCTGCGTCTTTGTCATCGCCTTGCAAAAGAACCTGCAGCTTGAGCATTTGGAACTGTCGCTTTTCCTGAGGCTGCTTGGCTTCTTCGATCAAGGAGTCGATGATCTTCATCGCTTCCTTGGTTTTGCCCGCATTGAGCATACCGAAGAGTTTGCTCATCTTCAGTTGTGCTTCTTGTTTGGCTTTGAATTCCGCGATGAAAACGGCGCGATCCCATTTGTCATCGACAACGGCAGCAAGTGGTTCGTCCATTTCCATCGGATGTCCGATCCATTCGATGACACCCTTCTTGCCGACGATGAAAGCGGTTGGAATGCCGTTTTGCTGAGCCGCCTGCATGTAATCTTTTTGGCTTGAGCCGTCCGGGTCCGTCGTCAAGCAATAGCCAGCGGTCACATCTGCATAGGTCTTCGGTGCATCGCTGTCGTCTTCTTTATCTTTCTTGTCACCTTCTTTTTTGTCATCGTCGTCCTCTTCCTCTTCCTTGGCGGGAGCATTCACTTCTCGCTTTAGGAAGGTCTCGACGGTCTCAAGGTCTTCGTCGCTGATCGATACAATCTGCACACCCTTGTCTGCGTAGGTCTTTTGCAATTCGCTCAGGTGAGGCATGCTGGCGATGCAAGGGCCGCACCAAGTTGCCCAGAACTCGACGACATAAACTTTGCCATCTTCGAATTTTTTAACAGGCTTGAACTTGCCTTTGCCATTTTGAACCCAGTGTTCTACATCGAGCGAAGGTGCCTTAGAGCCGATCGTTAGGAGATCGGACTCCTCCGACTCTTCTTTGGCTGGGGCTTCTTTTTCCTGAGCTTCTTTTTCCTGTGCGTTAACAACCGTAGGGGTTGTTACAGCAAAGGTCGTTGCAAATAGAGAGGCGAGAAAAACTCGGCGCAGAGCAACTTGGAGGTTGCTAACAGACAATTTCATAGACAAACCTTCTGGTGAGGGTGTAACAGAACTCTGAAAAGTAAAAGTTGAAGATGCATTTATAGCCGACTCTGAGAGTGATCGCTATCTAGCAGTTCATGCTGGCTTGTGCCGAGATAGAAGAATGTTCGAGAGAGTTCGGCTTAGATTTGCCAGCGATTAAGGAGCTGAACAGATCGAGTGGACTAAAAAACTAAATTGTGGATACGACGGGGACCTAGGAATGGTTCGCGGCGAGAGATCGTTTCCTCTCAAATTGTCTTGGATGATTCCATTACTGCTCAAATGAGGGGGTAGTCGCTGATGTTTCCCTCAAGAGCTAAATGTCGAGCTCAGCTGTAACTATTAGCCGAAAAGATATTTGCGAAGCTTTTGAGCAAGTATTGTGCCGACCTTGATGGGTGTGTGAAAAATTTTGGCTCTAGTCCCCGGAAAAATGGTACAATTGCGGGTCGAAGTTCGATGGCGGCAAAGCAACGGGACCGGCGGGTCTTGGTCGAGTCGCTGAGCAACTACTGGAGGAATTTCTGCAATGCGCATGTCATTTGGGCTAGAAGCTAGGCAGCTGCAAAAACAGGTCTTGGCACCCAGGATGATCCAGTCGATGGAAATCTTGCAGATGCCAATCGCTGCGCTGCAAGAACGCATTGACCAGGAACTCAGCGAGAACCCAATGCTAGAGCAGCAGGAAATGGATCCAACGCTGCCCGAGGTTTCCGACGACGAAAGGGAGACGCCGGAAACGATTCCTGATGTCGAACGGGAGTTGGTAGTCAAAGATAATCAGTCCAACTCCGACGATTTCGAGCGGCTCTACAACATGGATGCCGACATGCCCAACACGTTCGACGACTTTCGTCGATCCAGTGGCCGCATGGATGAAGATGGCGATCGGTACATGGATATGATGGCCAATGCTGTCGCGCGGCCGGAATCGCTCAATGACTACCTGCTTCATCAATTAGCCGAGCTGGATATCGACGATCAAATCGAAGTGATGGCAGAGAAGATTATTTCAAGTCTCGATGCGCGTGATGGGGGTTACTTCCGCACTAGTTTGAGAGACCTGCTTCCGACAGATCACACCGATAAAGATTTTGAAATTGCGAAAGAGGCACTAAAGGTTGTTCAGTCGCTTGATCCACCAGGGATTGCTGCGCGAGATTTGCGTGAATGCTTGCTGAATCAACTTCGACCCGAGATGAACTATCACGATGAGATGAAGCGATTGATCGAAGATCATCTCGAAGATCTGGCTGAGAATCGTTTGCCGTTGATCCAGAAGAAAACGGGTTTCAGTATTGAAACGATTCAAAACGCCAAGCAGGAATTGCATTTGCTCAATCCTAAGCCGGGCCGAGCGTTCATGGAAACGTATGTCCCGTCGGTAACGCCCGACGTCTTAGTCGAGCTTGACGAAAATGGGAACTATGTCGTTAAGCTGGAAGACGATCGATTACCCACCTTGAGAATCAGCGAATATTATCGCCGACGCTTGGAAAGCGGTGAAGCAACGCCAGCGGAACGAGAATTCATCAAGAAAAAAGTAGTCGGCGCGCAGTGGCTTATCGATGCCATTCAGCAGCGACGTTCGACCTTGAAGAAAGTATCTCAGGCTATTATCGATTATCAGCGCAAATTCCTCGAGCAGGGCCCAGAGGCTATCGAGCCACTGAAGATGCAGCAGATCGCTGACAAAGTTGGTGTTCATGTCACCACTGTGTCACGAGCCGTTGATGATAAGTGGGTGCAAACTCCGAGAGGTATTATGCCTCTGAAACGATTCTTCGTGGGGGGCACGCGTAGCGAAGATGGTGAAGATGTTGCTTGGGACACTATCCGCGTGAAACTGCAAGAGATCATCGATAAGGAAGATAAACAGAATCCGCTTAGCGATGACGATTTAGTTAAAGCACTGGGGACTCATGGATTGAGCGTAGCGCGGCGAACTATCACCAAGTATCGCAAGAAGATGGGGATTCCCAGCAGTCGTCAGCGTCGCGATTGGTCGCTAGGAGGATCGCCGCCCACTACAGATGATGACGATTCGGATAGCAACGAATAACGAAGTTTGTCGAGGGCGGTTTTGGCAATCCGATGTTGGATAACATCAGGATGCCCACTCATCGAGATGTTGAAGTTCTTCAAATGGTTTTCTCCCAGCACGACGATATCCAGGTCATAAGCGGTGTGGCCAGCGGCTTGGTCGTGCTTTGATTTGATCTGCTCACTCGTTCGCAATCCTGATGTGGATTGCAACGACGGATAGGGGCCGACCACAAGGACCCAATCGCACTTCATGGCCCTCCAAGCTTCAGCGGCCGCCTCTTGGATTTTAGATTTCCTCTCATCGTAACGTGGTGTAAGGATCGATGACGCCAGGTGCTCCAATGCCACTGAATTCATCGAGCCAATATAGGGGCCATGAATCAAGCGTCGTTTTGTCTCTGGGGGATCTTGTTGTATTTGATTGGAGAGTTTCTCTTGGGCATCGCTGAGCCATTGTCCGAGAAATGCGGCTGCACCAAATTCGATTGTCACAAGAGTTTGTTGACGCTTGATAAGTTGCTTAATCACGGTCTCGGCAAGTTCTTCTTCCCCTTCAGCAAATACGAGTTGACCAAGGCGTTCGAGGATTTCTTGCCGAGTCGGTTCGATTTGAAGTCGACATTCTTCCTCGGTTTCTCCCTCGGTTGCGATGCGCAGCGTGATCGTAGCGCGGCTGGCTGTGATTCCAACGCGTGGAATTCGATCTCGGGCGATTAAGTCCGGCATGCGAACTTCGACCTCACTTTCGCCGATACCAAAGCACTTCAGTGAACAGTAACGAATAACACGTTTGCCCGCTCCGCATTCTTGGATCAATCGTGGAGCTACTGTGAGCTGCCACATTTCTTTCATTTCAGCCGGTACACCTGGCAGCGCAAAGAATCGGCAAGTGCGTTTTGGATTACTGCTCTTTTCTTGGTACTTGCCCGAATCGCTCGATGAGGGAATGTCAGAGGAATACTGGCTACAAGAATTGGTGGAATGATCCGCATTTACAATCAAATCGATTCCCGGAGCCGTGCCATGAGGATTGGGAATGATTCGACTACCTTGAGGGAATAACGCTTGCACTTTATTCCGTTCGGGCATCGGACGTTGGCGATTCCGAAATAGATTTTCAATGTGCTGCAGTGCTTCGGGATATTCCTGCAGGGGCAGGTTGAAGGCTGCTCCTAGCGCTTCGCGAGTAAGATCGTCCTTGGTCGGGCCAAGTCCTCCGGTGCAAATGACAATATCCACCCTGCGGCTGGCAATCTGAAAAGCCTCAATGTTAGCAGCTAAGTCGTCAGCGATTGTGGTGTGGAAAAGAGCGCGAACGCCGAGGTCGGATAGTTGCTGGGCAATCCATTGGCTATTGGTATCAAGGCGTTGGCCGCTGGAAAGCTCGTCGCCGATAGAAATGATTTCTGCATCCATGTATCAAATTCACTTTGTGATCGGGAGTTGCATCAAGTCGCTAAAAGGTTGCTAAGAAATTTCGTGCGGGCGATTACTCTTTGACTTCGCTGTTTGGTGTTTTCACGTTGGGTTCGACTTTTTCCAAGTCTTCGGTGCGGGGGAAGGATAGGGTTTTTGTGTTCGCTCGAAACTGGAGAGACTTGCGTTTGGTGCCTTGAAGAACGAGCACTGTATTGGTTTGGTCTTCGAGAACTTCCATCAAAAGGGTGTTGGTGAGGGTGAGGTCCCCTGCCCCGCTCTCAGGCTCGAGTTCAAAGTAAAGCCATGCCCATTTGGCATCGATCTCTTTACCAACCCAGTGCAATTTTGCTCGGCCCGCTTGAGCTTCTGCTTGAGGCTCCCCTGGTTGCTGTTTGATTTGGATGTCAGCAATTTCCTTTGCTTTCTTTGCTGGGTCACGCAGGATGAAATTCTGGTTCAGGTAATCTGTGATCAGAGTGTCGACTTCCGGAGTTTTGTCGAGGTCGATTTGTTTGCCGGTCATTTTTCGTATCGCATTTTCAAGATCGATCGGATGGCAGCGAACACTGATTTCTAAACGACCTGATTCAGGATTCCAGCGAGCTTCGGCTGTCGTGACGTGAAAAGGGTGACAAGCCAGAGACTGCTCCATAAAAATATCTCCCAGCGGATTGGGCATGATACTGGTCGCTAGTAGCAGTAACGTGAGCTGGAAGCTGGAGCGTAGCATCGACAGGGTTTGAATTATCGTTCTAAATGGCTTGGCGATCATAGTTAGAAAATGTTTTTAAGAGAACGAAGAGAAGCGTCGATTGCTTCCGGAGGAATCGTATGGGGGCCAACGAAGGATATAAAATCAACTCGATTACCCTGCTCGGTGAGCATGTCTCGCAACCACTTTCCTCCGGTGATCGGAAGGATTGGGTCTTGTGTTCCGTGGCTTTGTACGATGGAGGTTGAGTGCAATCGAGATGCGAGTGGACGCCAGATCGATTCACAAATAAGTAATCCCGAATACAACCATAGTCCGCCGGGTGGTTCGCTTAGACCACGCAAAGCCGTATCGACCGAGATCATGGCGCCTTGGGAAAATCCTGCAACGATCGTCCGCTGTGGTGTGATATTGAATTCTTGTTGCGTTAGTTGGATTGCCGTCGTGAGTTTATCGCGAGCTGCGTCGATGCCATCGGGTACATGTTGCTTGAGCACATCGTACTTGCCTGTGGTAAACGAGTCGATTAACGATTGAACGCTAAGTCGCCACCAAGCTCTTCCACCAGGCATTCCATCTTCTTCAAGAGAGATTGGAGCGGCAGGAACCAGCCAAATCGGAGCAACATCGGGAAAGCGATCTTGCATTTCCTCTAGAAACCAAGGAACCATGCCAAGCAAGTCGTCCCCTGGAGCACCAAAGCCGTGACATAATGTAACAAGGTGCGTTGCGGGCCGATGTACGGGGACAATTAAGTTGCAACGCAATGAGCCGATTTCTTTTCTAGTGTGACGCCAGGGCTGAGAGCCATCGGATTGCGTCGAGTCGGAGCCAGGAGGCACTTTCGAATTCCTTTACGAAGTTGAGGGGCCAATCGCAGATCTATTTCAAGGCACGACGCTCTATTTGCATCGAGCACTATTTCGGATTTCTTATTGATATTCTGACAGAGCAACCAAAAGGCTCGATGCGATTTCGGATCGCTACGGTCACTCTAGTATACAACCGTAGTAAGCATGAAGGCTCAAGTCCGTTGTCGAAACTGGGCCCTAAAGAATTGAGGCTAGCGAACCGGGGGCAAGAGTCCCTACTTTTGTTCTTTGTAGGTAGCCCAGCTGAGAAAAGCTAAACCGATAGCGCTGACGATGAACATAATGTCCATCACCATGCTGGCCATGTAAAATGGCGCAAGGCCTTTCATTCCGATAAGCCCAAAGAGCAAATCGGCTAGGAAAATTACGAGGATGAGAGCGGCGACTCCCAGTCCGATCAAGCAAAATACCTTGGGCATCGATTACCTCGAATGCGCGACGCGTAGATGATCCCTGCCAGTTTAGGACCACAGGCTTCAGTATAGTTCAACTTCTTCCGGTGTCACCTAGACTATTCAATCCTCGCAGATTTTCTCTCAGTAGCCCCTGAAGGAGGTGGGTATGGATCGATTTGATAAGAATTTTGGGGTGAGCCAAAAAGGGGAATCTTCTTCGGAAGCCTCGGTGAATCTCGGGAAATTCGAGGTCTCAGAGGGCAATTTGACCGGGCGTCGAGAGAGTATGGCTAGGCTTGATGCTTTTCGACAGGCGAGCCGTCGGGAGATGCCGATTTGTGAAAAATATGCGTATTTTGATCATGCCGCGGTGGCTCCACTGCCCCAAGCGGCTGGGGAAGCGATTCAGAAATGGGTTGGGGAGGCGATGTGGGATGGGGACGTGGTTTGGATGCAGTGGGCATCGCAATTGACTTCATGTCGCGAATTGGCCGCCCGGCTAATCGCCGCTTCCACCGACGAAATCGCTCTGATTCCCAATACAACCCTCGGTATTCATTACATTGCGGCCGGTATTCCCTGGAAGCCAGGGGATGGAGTATTGGCGGTAGCGAATGAGTTTCCATCGAACCTATTGGCCTGGAAACAACTATCGCAAATCGGTGTCGATGTCTCTATTTACCAGCCCGAAAGCGATGGGAGAATTGACCTGGAACGCCTCCTGGCAATGGTTACTCCAGCGACCAAATTAGTTGCCGTGAGCTGGGTGGGCTTCTCTTCTGGATACAGGATTAATCCAGGGGAGTTGGCTGTCGAGCTTCACCGACGAGGGGTTTTGTTGCTGTTGGATTCCATCCAGGGGCTTGGTGTCTTTGACCTGAATGTTCAACGCGATGGTGTCGATTTTGCGGTGGCCGACGGTCACAAGTGGATGCTTGGGCCGGAAGGGGCTGGGGTTTTATACATCCGCCGAGAGCATTTGGAATGGTTGCGTCCGGTAGGGGTGGGGTGGAATAGCGTGAGGAACAGTTTTACGTTTTCCGCAACCGAGCTTGATTGGCGGGAATCGGCCGCCCGATATGAAGGTGGATCCCACAGCATGGTAGGTTTTGTGGGACTCAGCAGCAGTCTGGCGTGGATGCAGAGGATGAGAGAAGCTTTTGGAGAGCGGATTTGGGAAGAGTCGGTTTTGGATAATACGCAATGGGCGGTTAACGCTTTGCGTGAGGCGGGGGCAACGGTCCAGTGGCCAAGTCGCATCGAGCAGCAAAGCGGGATAGTTTCTTTCTCTTGGCGGGATGAGGATCCGCAAATGGTTCGGCAGCGTTGTCTCAAGGATCGAGTCGTCTTGAGTTGTAGGCTGGGGAGGTTGCGGATCAGCCCTCACGGCTACAACAATAGAGACGATGTAGAGCGATTGATTCAATCGCTTCGTAAATAATCTCTTCCGTGGTGCTTTCGCCAGCTTGGAAAAGTTGACGGCTTAGAAATTTTAGGATCATCATTTATGGATTCGCAAAATCCTTTTTTACCTACCGCAGAAGCTGTTCCGTTAGCAACACCCTATCAACCGGGTTATGGTGCATCGCAGAGACCTGTCAGTACGACGGGGCTTACGGTCACCACCGTCTTGTTCACTCTGTTTGGAGTGCTCGGGATTTTAGCTACGATCGCGGTCGTCGCAGGTTTTTTTCTGGCACCCTTTTTTGAATCTTTCGCGAATCCACAGAACAACCCATTTCTTCAGAAGATGCAAGATGCTCAGAAGATCTTCATGATTCCCGGTTTGGTACTCGGAATTCTTAATGGAATTTTGAGCGTGGGGTTGTTGTACTCTGCCACAGGTTTAGGAAGCAATCGTCGCTGGGGTGCAGATTCAGGAATTCGATTTTGTAATTTGGGCATTGGCTTCGAGGTCCTCCGCCTGTTGTTTGTTGCCGGACAACAGATTTATATCATCTTGACGATTATGTCCGCTGGAGCTGCGTTTGCTGATGGTAATGGTGCTCCTGGAGCCGATCAAACAGCTTTTGTTGGAGCGGTGATCGGTGGAGGTATCGGTTTGGTTTTTAGTTTGAGTTACTACATCGGTAAGATTTTGATGTATGTGTTCTGCGGCAAGTATTTGCGAAAAGACACGACTCAGAGTTTGCTCAAATAAACGTTATTGCGATGGCCTTTTCATCGATCCATCAACAAGGCTGGTAGTCTAATGTCTAAGTCGCTTTCCAGTTCGATTGCTGTGTACACAGGGTCATTTGATCCTGTAACTCTTGGGCATCTGCACATTATCGAACGGGCGGCCAAGTTGTATGACAAGTTGATCGTTGGTATCGGGATCAATTCTGGCAAAGAAGCATTGTTTGAACCGGCCGAACGTGTCGAGTTGTTGCAGCGAGTGACGGGCGCATGGTCCAACGTTGAAGTGCAATTGTTTCAAGGGCTTGCCGTTGAGTTCGTTCGGCGGTGCGGATCGCGCGTCATGGTGCGTGGCGTAAGGCCGTTGACCGATATTGCTGGCGAATTCACCATGATGATGGCTAACCGGCAACTCGATGCCGAAATTGAAACGGTATTCTTAATGGCTGACGAAGAGTTCGTTCACGTCTCCAGTTCGCTTATCAAGCAGATTGCGATACTTGGAGGCGGGCAGCATCTCGGTCGCTTTGTTCCCGAGGAAATCATTCCCGATGTGATCGCGCGTTTCGCCTCTCGGCAACGCTCGACCTTGGAATAAATCAATCGCTGTGAGTGAGAATAAGAACTGGCAAAATCGTTTGCAGCAAGTGATTGGCAAGAGCTTCGGCCGTCCCCATGATCCTCAGTCCGGACCGGTGTGGGTTCAAGGTTGCGGAAGTTGGTTGATGGACGCTGATGGTAAGCGTTATCTCGATTTTCGCTGTGGCTACTCAGCCGCAAATTTCGGTCATGCCCCTGCCCGTTTAATCGCTGTAGCGCAGGAGCAGTTGGCGAAGCTAACGCAGCTAACCCAGCAGCCATCGGTTCCGATGATTGAATTGGCGGAGAAGCTTGTCGGCTTCTTCGATTTGCCAGCGGACAGCAAAGCGTTGTTTAACGTGACTGGGGCACGAGCCGTTGAGACGGCGATGAAGATCGCTCTTCAGCATCGTGCCGGAACGATTGCATGTTTTCAAAGCGGCTATCATGGTCGATCTCTGGCGACTCAGCCACTTTCCGATAGCAGCACGAAGCAGGCGTTGCCGTGGGAAAATATTTGGGGTGATCGCATGGTGCGTTTCAATTATCCCACGGGCCGCACTTTGTCCCGTCATCCCGCTTCGTGGCTCGGTGTGCTGGAAGATATTCAAGCTTACATCGTGCAGTATCCGAAACAGTTGTCGGCCATCTTGATCGAACCGATGCTGGGAGCGCGAGGTTATCTGTCCCCTCCCGATACTTTCTTTAAGCGACTTGCTGATCTTGTTCACAGCGATGGGGGATTATTGATTGCTGATGAGATTCAGGTGGGACTAGGGCGTGGAGGTGGGAGATCGATGTCGGCCGAGCAGGCCTGGACGCCCGACTTGATGGTGCTCGGCAAATCGCTTGGTGGCGGACTTGTGCCGATTTCAGCGGTGGTGGGAAGTGGCCGCTTGATCGACCTTTTGCCATCCGGAAGCGAGTCAGAAACGTTTGCCGGAAGTCCGCTCGCTGCTGCAATTGCGATGGAAGTACTTGAGTATTTGAAGGAGTTGGAGGGGGCCGCAGAGTCGCTTGGTGCTCGGCTTCGGGAGCGGTTGTCTGAAGTAATCGATCATCGACGGGTTCCTGCTTGGATCGGGGGCAAAGGTTGTTCGGCATTTGTGGAGTGGACTCAGGCTTGGCCGTTCGAATCGTCTGCGATTGGGGCATCTTTTTTGCAGGATGTTGCGGCAAGTGTTTCCGCTGTCGCGAGCAGTTGTCTGGAAAGCGGATTGTTGTTGCACCCAAGTGGTCCGGCTGGCAGCCGACTTGTTTTCTTACCACCTCTGAATGCTTCCGAAAGTGAAGTAGAAATTGCTGCTGAGATGTTTGATTTAGCACTGAGGCGTTTGCAATCGGTTTAGCAATCATCCCCCTTTGGACCGTGGGATTTGCCTAAAATCGAGGGCGATTTTCTTCGATTGAAAAAAAGGAAGAATATCGAAGGTAATCACGGCGATTTTCAGATCTCGACCACTGTTTGGTAGCTTGCCCATTGGTCATAAGTATCGATCTGGTCTGGTTTTGTGTTTTTTGGATCTGGCGGTGATTTTCTCCAACTGGCGATGGTAAGTTTTTCGGAGAGATAAAAAACTAGGCGATTTTCAGCTTCATGTTGTGGAAAAAGTCATTGGTCACCTTCCGCGAGATCGCAGGGACGATATTTTTGGGGCACCTTTGAAATTTGTGCTTTTCCCAGCATGAGAATCGAAAACGAATCAGGATTAAAAAGTCAGCTGGCAAAAAAGGTTGATTTTGACGCGACAACCCTCGGAGTAACTCGGATTCCGATTGACTTCCCGGAGGCAACGGAGAATGATCTCCGATAGCGGCAACGACAACCGCCATCCGTTTTGAGAGAACCTTTGGATTTAATGGCATGTTTCGAAAATTTTTACGATCCAAAATTCATCGAGCCACCGTTACACAGGCGGATTTGGACTACGAAGGTAGCCTTACAATACCTCCTGACTTGATGAGGGCGGCGGGAATTTCGGCCTTCGAGTCGGTACATGTTTGGGACGTGACTCGGGGTACTCGTTTAGAAACTTATGCCATCACTGGTGAAGAAGGCTCTCGCGACATTTGCGTCAATGGTGCTGCTGCTCATTTGGTGCGTCCTGGCGACTTGATCATTATCGCGACTTATTCGTTTGTCGCAGACGATGTTGCAGAACAAGGCCAAGTAGAGCCTAAAGTCGTTTTCGTGGATGCCGAAAACCGAATCCAACATCTTGGTCCCGAGATACCTGGCCCACGCCGCCGCGATACAACCGGTTCCAATTCAAGTTGGAATTCCTGCTGCTAGTTGTAGTAGCATTTGTAGGGTGCGTAAGCGGTCTACGTGTAAGCATCCCGAATCGTTTCCCGCTCACTGACTCGTTACGGTGAAAACAAATCTAGACTGACCGCGCAACGCACCGCTCGTTCGAGTCTCAAGGGGCATTTGTAGGGTGCGTAAGCGGTCTACGTGTAAGCGTCCCGCATCTTTTCCCGCTCACTGACTCGTTACGGTGAAAACAGATCTAGACTGACCGCGCAACGCACCGTTCGTTTGGCTATCCGCAATCCGTCCTAACTTCGCTCGATGTTGTACTCTTCGAGTTTACGGTACAGAGTTGCACGGCTGAGGCCTAGTAGTACGGCCGCTTCGGGAACTTTATCGCCGGTACGTTTGAGCGCTTCGCGAATCAATCGCTGTTCCCATTGATCGATTCGCAATGTCTCGATCGGTTCGCTGCCGGTGTCACGCAGGCCAAGATCCGACGAGCGGATTTCGTCGTCAGCCGCCATGACGACGGCGCTATCGATAACGTTACGAAGTTGTCGGACGTTACCAGGCCAGTGATATTTCAGTAGCAGTTCGAGTGCATCGGGAGAGAGTTGCAGCTTTTGGCGACCATGTAGTTTGCGGAAGTGTTCGAAGAAGTGATGGATCAGTTTGCCAACGTCGGTTCCACGTTCGCGCAGCGGCGGGATCGATAATTCAAAGACGCTCAAGCGATAATATAAATCCTCGCGAAAACGTTTCTGTTGAACGAATTCACGCAGGTCGCGATTGGTTGCAGCGATCACTCGGACATCGACTCGTACCTCTTGCTTGGAGCCAACGGGCAAAAAGGGATGGCCTTCCAAAATTCTCAGCAGCTTCGCTTGTCCTTCGAGCGTCAGTTCTCCTACTTCATCGAGAAATAGGGTCCCGGTATGCGCTTGTTGGAACCAGCCGGGATGATCGGAGTCGGCCCCAGTAAAAGCACCTTTTTTATGTCCGAACAACTGGCTTTCCATTAGTTCCGAAGGAATCGCGGCGCAGTTGACGCTTAACATCGGTCGATCGGCGCGAGGGCTTGCACGATGTAGGGCGCGGGCAACTAATTCTTTGCCACTCCCGCTTTCACCCCGAATCAACACACACCCGCTTGCCGCTGCGACGCGTACGATTCGTTCTTTGAGCGTTTTCATCGGAACGCTGTCGCCAAGCAGTTCATCGAAATCGGCGCTGCGAGCCACCAGTTGCTCGTTGCGGGTCTGCAAAATAGCCTGCCTTCGAGCTCGTACTAAAGCCATGCTTAAAATCTGCGACGCAGATATCGTGAAATCAAAGTCGGAATCTTTGAACTCTTTGTCCTCACGATAGACGTGAATAGCGCCTAATGGCTTGTTGTCTGATAAAAGTGGAACGCAGATGACATCCGAAAAACCTTTCAAAGCGACATCGCGAACGGCTTGTTGATTCTTAAACCATACCGCCCGCTGGTTACGAATCACCATATCGGTCAGTTTGCGGCTGAGTTTGGTTTTTCCCGATTCGTTTTCGGGGAGTGATTTCGATGGCTGTAAGGCACCATGATCATCAAGCCACAGGAATCCAACGAAGGTTGCTTTGGTACGAGCTTTGATTAGTTCGAGAGTCAACTCGGGAACTCGATCTGGCTCTTCGCTGCGCAGCAATTGGATGCTTAGCTGATACAGATCGAGTAGATCTTCAACACGTTTTTTGTCGTAGATCGTGTTGTTGGGATTGAGATAAAAAGATTCGTTGGCGATCGGTACATCGTGCATCAATGTCTCGGTGGCTGGCGAGTTTGCATCGTCACCTTCGGCGGGTGACTCCAGCGTCCCAAAAGCGATTTCCGTGCTGCCGATACGAATGACTGAACCATTGACCAGAAGTGCTTCGTCGATCTTCTGGCCACCCAAATAGGTGCCGTTTCTGCTGGAAGCATCTTCGACGACCCATTGTCCATCTTGAAAGCGTATGATCGCGTGGACCCGAGAGCTCATGGGATCGCTTAAGGGAATTTGGCAGGTGTTCCCGCGACCAATACGATAGACTTGATCGGGATCCAGAACATACTGCTTTTCCAGATCTTGTCCGCGTACGATGGTAAGGGTGGTAGCCATAATTCCGTGCTGTTATTCTTGGGCAAAAGCTCGGTATTTTGAACCCCGAGCCATCTTTTTTTCATTGTACTGGAAACCTCGTCCAATTTTGAGACGTAAAACGGTACAGAAGTTGGGCATTGGGGTTTAATGTCCGAGCGATCTCTGGTGGAAGAAGGCGGTTACTGTACAAAAGAGTTGGAAGCGTGTCCTGCCCGGGCGTACACTTAAGGTGCATCGGGCAAGGAAAATGTGGCATCGACCTGGAAGTAGCATCGACACAGGAAATGGGGGTTGCGATTGGAAGTACGGCCTGGATCCCATTCGCCTCCGGAAGATGATCCGGACGTACAGCTGATGCTGCGCGTACGAGACGACGATGCGGAAGCTTTTGCCGAATTAGTTGCCTCCTATCAACCACGGTTAGTGCGGATATTGCAGCATTTGGTAGGCGAACGAGAATTGGCAGAAGATCTTGTGCAAGAGGTTTTTCTGCGAGTGTACCGTGCCCGTAAAACCTACCTGCCTGGAGCTAAGTTTTCGACCTGGATTTTTCGAATCGCCAACAATATTGCTTCCAATGCGGTGCGAGATCGATCGCGGCGGCGCGAATATCAGATGGTTGAGTTCTCTGGTTCCCAAGCCGCTGTTCCCGCGATGGATCAATTGGCGGTTGCCTCCAGTTCGACGCTACCAGCTCGTCGTCTCGAAGGTACCGAGCGTGCGGAGATGGTTCGACAAGCGCTCGACTCGCTTTCGGAACGTCAACGCATGGCGCTGCTCCTGTCGAAATTCGAAGGTCTCAGTTACCAAGAAATCGCTGACACGATGGGATTGACCACCAAGGCCGTACGATCGCTGCTAAGTCGATCTCGAGAAAACTTGCGTCTGATTCTCCAGCCTTACATGGAACGCGGAGTTCAGCTGTCAGATGAAGGAGGAGGTGCCGATGAGCGACGTGGATGAAACCGAAGACGAACTGCAAGCCGATGCCGATCAAGAACTCTTAGTTGCATTTCTGGATGGCGAACTTTCCGAGTCTGAGTCGTCAGAACTTAGGGATCGTCTCGGTAAAGAACCGCAATTGCGCGAGCAATTAGAAGAGCTACGAAATACATGGAACATGCTCGATGATCTGCCGCAGACTCCCGTCAATTTGAATCTTACGCAAACAACAATGGAGTTGGTGGCGTTGGATCAACGCCGCGAACTAGAAAACAAGAAAGCTCGGATTTGGAGTTTCGGCCTAGGGGCTCTAGCGATCGCCTTGGGGGCTGGTCTACTGCTCGGCGTATGGAGCGTTACGGAAAATAATCAGAAGCTGATCGGCGACCTTCCGATCCTGGCGGATTTTCAAACGTTGCGTGAGCTTGACTCATTGGAGATGCTAGGTGAATTGCCCAAACTAGAGCACTGGGAGGTTTTTCTCAAGCCAAGCGATACTGCACAAATGCCCGTACCGATTGCCGAAGAAGAGCGTCGCAAGTGGTTAGCAAGTTGCACCGAAGAAGAGCTTCGTAATCTTGCGGAAGTTAAGAAAAACTTTGATCGACTCCCCTCGGAGCAGCAAGCAGCGTTGCGTCGGACCGAAGCCACGATCGTAGAGTCAGCGCAGCCCGCGGAATTCAAGAATATGGTCCGAGCCTATGCGAATCTTCTGCGGTCATTGACCACCAATGAACGCGCTCGACTGCTCGATAAGAAGCCTCCTGAACGCGTATCCGAACTGCAGTCGATAATTCAGCGACGGCGGGTTTCCTTGCTGGCGCAAAACATGAACTCCTCGGATCGAGAAGCCATTCGTAGTTGGTCTCGCGAGATGATTTGGCAGCGACCGGAATGGTTGATTTCCAGAGTTACCGGTGCTCCGATGAGATCCAATAACGAACTTCGTATGTTGTTTCAGGGATTGATGCGCAGACGCATGGAGTCGGGAGCTTCGCCGTTAGAAGCAGAAGATATTGCAAAGCTCAAAGAGGGCTTGAGTCGTGAGGCGAATGATATTTTGGATGATGTCGATGAAGAAGATATGGATTTAACTCTTGTGCAATGGATCGGTGCAGTGATGGCAAGCGACCGCAACTCCCCCTTGAGAGATCCAGACTTTGATGAGTTGTACGAAATCTATACTTCGTTCTCTGAGCCGGAAAGAGAAAGCTACGATTGGATGAAGCCAACCGAGGCAAAGAAGTCGCTGACGCGACGTTACTACAGCCGCTCTTTCGGTGAAAATTTAAGTGACCGCAAGCCATCGGATCCATAGTTGTTGATAGATTTTTAACTTGCAGATATTGCGGTGTGGATAGCACTAAGGCCGGGAACCGAAAAGGGGCTCGGCCTTTCTCTTTTTCTATACTGGGATCGATGCAAATGCTTTGGTAACTTAGTGGCGACTTGAGCAACAGTTAGGGAGTAGGGATCCAATGGCCCATCGGTATTATCTCAATTTCTGTTATTAATTAGCAAGAAAAGCGAACGATGGACTTTCGAGTCTTTCCATTTGGTGGCAATGTTGCTGTTGGATAATGCTGTAAAGCTTAACGCTACTGCTCATCGGATTGGCGATTCTGCGAGAGTAATGTTTTTATCTGAAAGGTATTTCGATGAAGGCTGCATTCATCACTCAAACCGGTTCTCCAGAAGTGATTCAGTATGGAGAGGTTGCAAAGCCGCAAGTTAAAGCTGAAGAGGTGTTGGTGCAGGTTGGAGCGGTGTCGGTCAATCCGATTGATACTTACATTCGCAATGGTGCGAATTACTGGCCGTTGCCTAATCCATTCATCTTGGGATGCGATTTGGCAGGCACGGTGGTCGAAGTAGGAAGTGGTGTTACGCAATTTAAAGTGGGCGATCGTGTTTGGGGGAGCAATCAGGGGTTGCTAGGAAGGCAAGGAACTTTTGCCGAGTTTTGCGCGGTTGATTCGAAGTGGTTGTATCGAACGCCCGACAATGTAACTGATGTTGATGCGGCAGCATGTGCATTAGTGGGGATCACGGCGCACCTTGGTCTGTTTTTAAGTGGTCGCTTGAAAGGTGGTGAGACCATCTTTGTGCGTGGGGGAACTGGAGGCGTCGGAGCGATGGTGCTGCAGATGGCTCGCGCGGTGGGTGCGACCGTGATCACGACAGCGGGCTCGCCGGAAAAGGGGGAGCGTTGTAAGCAGTTAGGTGCTCAGCATGTGATCGAGTACAAAAATTGTGCATGGGAAGCAGAGGTCGCAAAGATTGCTCCCGGTGGTGTCGATTTATTTTGGGAAACACTTCGTGAGCCTGATTTTGATGTTGCCGTCGCGCTTATGGCGCCGCGTGGACGGATGATTCTGATGGCAGGCCGCGAAGCGCGGCCCGCATTTCCTGTAGGCCCATTCTATGTGAAGGGTTGCAGCCTTCACGGCTTTGCGATGTTCAAAGCGACGGCCGAAGAACAAGCCGCTGCCGCAGCGGAAATCAATCGATGGTTAAGCGAAGGGAAATTGAAAGCTCAAATCGACCGAGTCCTTCCCTTATCGCAAGCCCGCGAAGCCCATCAACTGCAAGAAGCCAACACTCTTCGCAAAGAAGGCTGCCTCTCCGGTAAAATCGTCCTCCGACCCTAATGCGAAAGTCTGCTGTACTGAGTATTTACAATTAGAGTTGGAGATTGGAGTGCTAACGATTTGGCTCCAATCTCTCAGCGGACGACGCCCTTTATTCGTACGGGCTATTGGTGAGTTGGATTGGGGCCGCTGGTTGGTAAGCCGCGACGTTGTTTTTTAAAAGGGGGTCTAAACGGGCTCGAAGATCTCGCCGAGGATGTGGAAGAAGCGGCCGCGGGTCATCACTTGAGTAAAGCCGGCTTGGGCGGCTTTATTGAGACGCTCTTCGTGAACGTGAGGGCCAAAGGCAATCGTGATCGCTGTGGGATAGTTCGCCTCTAGTTTGCTTTTGACAGATTCACAGTCAATGCGATCATCGCTCAGGTCGGCTACTAAAAATTTAACCGAACTACCGTCGGGCAGTTTGCTGATTGTGCTCTCGTAGTCTCTACCCCAAATCACCCCGATGCCATGTTGCTGAGCAGCATGCTGGATTTGTGAGAACGTGGCAAGATTGCCTGTTAGTACCATAGCAAACGCGGTTGGATTGGTCATCTTCGGTTAACTCTGTTAATGTGTGAGCTTGCCCATTACTTTTTGAAATCCAGTTACTCAGGTCAAAGCAACGTGTCAGGATTCACTTTTCTTCTCGCCTAGCATATTACCTTTCCTGTTTCCTTCTGTGATTGGAAGGCAACCTAAAACCGCTGGCAATTAAATCGCTCCCGGTCCTCGGCTTCCATCGTCGATCGCAATCGCTTCAAGAGTCGGTAGTACGAATACCTTGCCATCCCCGATGTTACCTTCTGAACCGGTCTTTGCTGCCGTTTCAATCGCGTTAACTGTCCTTTCCAGGTAGTCGTCGTTGACGAAAATTTCCAAAGCGATTTTGCGGAGCAAGTTCGTCTTGTATTCGACTCCTCGGTAGGTCGGCGACTGCCCACGTTGGCGGCCGTAACCTTGCGCATCGCAAACTGTCATGCGATCGACACCTACCGCGGACAAGGCATCCCGAACCGCTCGCAGCTTGGTCGGCTGTATGATAGCCAGAACTAATTTCATGGATATTAAACTCAATAAAATTAAGCCACTCTTTACAATCTCGGTGTATTCGGCCACCTTCCGTTCAGCTCACTACCTTCCGTTCAGCTTAATACAGCGCTGCTAACTTTGGGCTGTTGGGATCCTGCGTCATCAGAGATAATCCAAAAGCTTGAACAACAGTACCCCACAGTTCGGTTTTAGTGATTTGCCCAGGGCTTGGCAAGGGAACGATGCCTCGGTCGTTCAAGGAGCTTGAATGTTGGGGTAGGTATCGGATAGCCCCGGGAATCAGCTCTGAATCTAGGCCGAATATGGGGCTTTGGCATCTTGATCTGGTGAATAAACCGAGATGGGTCGCTTGAAGCGGGAAGCGTTAAAGCCTACTCTACGAAAGAACGATTTATAAAGAGTTCAGCTTTTCGCAGCGTTGGTATTTGGCTTACGGTTTCTATGAACCTGGAGGATTGATCGTGATTATCGGTGTCCCTAAGGAGATCAAAGAAGATGAGTACCGTGTCGCCATGTTGCCGGTGGGTGTCGAAGAGTTAACGCATCGTGGGCATCAAGTCTACGTGCAAGCGGGCGCAGGATTAGGGTCCGGTTTGGCCGACCATGCCTATCTTCAAGCTGGGGCGGAACTGGTTTCTTCGATCGAAGAGGTTTATGCCAAAGCGGATTTGATCGTTAAAGTAAAAGAGCCGCTGGAGAGCGAGTGGCCTCTGATCCGTCCCAATCAAACACTGTTCACTTACTTCCATTTCGCAGCCAGCCGAGGACTCACCGATGCGATGATCGCTCGTAAAGCGATTTGCTTGGCTTACGAGACATTGACCGATAGCAGTGGTCGTCTACCACTACTGACCCCGATGAGCGAAGTCGCTGGTCGAATGAGTATTCAGGAAGGGGCAAAATATCTGGAGCGACCACAACAAGGTCGCGGCATTCTTCTGGGAGGCGTTCCGGGAGTTGCCCCTGCTCACATCACAATTATCGGTGGTGGTGTTGTCGGTGCCAACGCTGCGAAAATCGCGGCTGGCTTCCAAGCGGATGTTGCGATCCTCGATGTGAATCTCGATCGACTCCGTTACCTCGACGATACCATGCCACCGAATGTGAACTGTCTTTTCAGCGATCGTCACACGATTCGCGATCAGTTGCGGCTGGCCGATTTGGTAATCGGAGCGATTCTCATTCCAGGTGCTAAGGCTCCACATCTGGTGACAAAAAATGACCTTCGCTTGATGAAGCCTGGCAGCGTTATTATCGATGTCGCCATCGATCAAGGGGGCTGCATTGAAACCAGCCGAGCGACCACCCATCGCAATCCAACTTACAGTGTGGAAGATGTGGTTCATTACTGCGTCACCAATATGCCAGGTGCTGTCGGCCGAACGAGTACCTTTGCACTATGTAACGTAACGCTTCCTTGGGTTCTGCAACTGGCCAGCAAGGGTGTGGATGAGGCGATGAGGACTTCGCGGCCAATCGCAGCTGCTGCGAACGTGGTCGCGGGCTTTGTCACAAACGCGGCTGTTGCGGAAACCTTCTCGATGAAGCATCGTCCACTGGAGCAGATTTAGTTCATCTGCGATTCGACGGATGAGAGTTGGTCTCTTGGACTTGGCACTGTTAATAGCTTGCCGCTGGGCAAGCCGCTGTTGTACTGAATCGCTTTTTGGGAATGGTTTAAATATCAATTATGTCCGGTAATGCTCCACGATCGGTTTTTTGGGAAGGTGATCACAGTGGCTGCTTGGTTCTACTGGACCAGACTAAATTGCCAGGCGAAATTCTCAATATCCAGTGCCGCGACGTGCAAACCGTTTGGGAAGCCATTAAGCAATTGCGAGTCCGCGGAGCTCCGGCGATCGGTATCGCAGCCGCTTATGGAGTTTCCGTAGCGATTCGAAACTACCAATCCGAAAACTGGACCGCTGCGAAGCTTTATCAAACAGCTCAAGAGGCTATCGACTACCTAGCGACCAGTCGCCCTACGGCAGTCAATCTCTTCTGGGCGTTAAATCGTATGCAACGTAAGTTGGATGCTGTCAAAGAAGGTAGGTCAGCAGAAGTTGCTCAGCATTTGCTCCAGGAAGCAATAGCGATTCACGAAGAAGATGCCCAGATGTGCCATGCTATCGGCCGCTATGGCGCGTCGCTCCTAACCGATGGTGGCGTGCTGACACATTGCAACACAGGTGGCTTAGCAACCAGCGAATACGGTACCGCTTTGTCCGCACTTTTTACTGCGCATGATCAAGGTAAGAAGATCAAGGTCTTTGTCGATGAGACTCGCCCCTTGCTGCAAGGAGCTCGCCTGACCGCTTGGGAGCTGATGCAGCATGGTGTGCCAGCAACTTTGATTACCGATTCGATGGCTGCGCAGGTGATGCGCGAAGGGCGAGTTCAAGCGGTGATCATTGGCGCCGATCGCATCACGGCTCGAGGTGATGTGGCTAATAAAATCGGCAGTTATGGTTTGGCTGTACTTGCCAAACATCACGGAATCCCATTTTATGTCGCCGCGCCGAGCAGTACCTTTGATTTCGCTATGCATAGTGGTGCCGATATACCGATTGAACAACGTTCTGCAGAAGAGATCACCGAGCCTTTCGGTAAGCGAATCGCACCACAAGGCGTAGCGGTCTACAATCCTGCCTTCGATGTGACCGATGCTGAACTAGTAACTGCCTTGATTACGGAAAAAGGGATCATTCAGCCTGTTGATGAGCAGAATATCCGAGCCACTTTAGGTTCGACTCATACAACGTAAGCAAAGCTCGGGAAGATCTCGCCGCTAAATCTTTCACGTACAACCTTAGATAAGTTGCACTTCGAAACGCAATTGCTCGTTGATTTCCGAACGAAGCAAGTCCATTAGGACATTGCGTAACAAAAGATTAGTGTTTGCAGCACCATTTAAGCTATGGGCCGACTGCGAGACAGGTACCCGTCAATGGTGTGCAAGCAGCTTTATCTTTCAGGATTTACTCAACTCAAGCGATTAAATCACTGATGACGTTTGCTGGTTCTACTCCCGTCAGGCGTTGGTCGAGCCCCTGCGATTTGTAGGTGAATCGATTATGGTCAATGCCCATCAAATGAAGCAGAGTTGCATGGATGTCGTGCACCGAAGCACGTTTATCCTGCGCGTGATACCCGAAGTCGTCCGTCGCTCCATAGCTTGTACCACCCTTGAAGCCACCACCGGCAAACCACATCGTGAAACCAGCGAGGTGATGGTCGCGTCCATTCCCCTGCGCCATCGGAGTTCGGCCGAATTCGGAACCGAATACGATGATTGTGTCTTTGAGCATGTCGCGCTGTCGTAAGTCCTCGATCAACGCGGCCGCTCCTCGATCCACTTCTGCCGCTGAGCCTGCAATGTGTTCTTTCACCGATCCATGGTGATCCCAGTCACGATGATAAAGTTGGATGAATCGAACACCACGTTCGGCGAGTCGTCTGGCAAGTAGGCAATTGGACGCGAAGGAACCATCGCCACCCTTGGTGCCGTACAGATCGAGAATGGCTTGCGGTTCCTTGCTGATATCCATCAGTTCGGGAACGCTTTGCTGCATACGAAATGCCAGTTCGTATTGACTGATACGAGTCGCAATTTCGGGATCATAAACTTCCTGCTGTTCGAGGCGATTGAGTGAGTTAACAGCATCGACAACGTTCTGTTGTCGAGCATCGCTTACGCCTTGAGGATTGCGAACGTAAAGAACAGGATCTCCTACGCTGCGGAATTCAACACCTTGGAATCGTCCGGGTAAAAAGCCCGAGTGCCATTGCCTCGCCGCAATCGGTTGCTTTTGTCCGAATCGGCCCGTGGAGACCATAACGACAAAACCAGGAAGGTTTTCCGCTTCGCTACCTAATCCATAATTGAGCCATGACCCCATCGCTGCGCGACCGGGAATCATGGAGCCAGTGTTCATGAAAGTATGAGCAGGGTCGTGATTAATGGCTTCGGTGAAAAGGCTTCGCACGATGCACATGTCATCGGCGCACTTTTCGCCTAAGTTGGGCCATACTTCACTGAACTCCTGACCCGACTTTCCCCATTTTTTAAAAGGATGTTGAGGGGCAAAGCAATTGAGTTTAGCACCTTGCAGTTGTGCTATCTGCTGTCCCTTGGTGATCGACTCGGGCATCGGTTGTCCGTGCATTTCCGCGAGCTTAGGTTTGTGATCCCAAGTGTCCAGATGGCTCATGCCCCCAGCCATATACAGCCAAATAATTCGTTTCGCTTTTGGTGCGTGATGAAGCGGTTGCAAAACCCCTTTCCACTGCGCACCAGCTTCCTTGGTTCCATCGGGCGTAGCGGCAGCGGACGATTGCTGCATCAATGATGCCAAGGCCATCGATCCGACACTGATGCCAGAATTAAAAAGAAATGATCGTCGGGCGATATTATTGGGTAGGAACATATGACTGGAATCTCCCGAGAGAGAATTAGGGACGAGTGATGATTTCATGAAGATTAAAGAGAACGCGAGCAACATTGGTCCAAGCTGCTAGTTCGTTCGGATTCAATTCGGCCGGAACGGCTGCTTGTCCGACTTTCAGCAGAGCAGTCGCTTCGGCAGGTTTCTCTTGATACTCGGCGAGACTTTGCTCGAGAACTAGCGACAAGGTGTCGCGTTCAGCGGGGCGAATGTCGCGTTGTAGGGTTTGACGAAACATCCAGGCGAGTCGTTGGTCTTTATCGCTACCACCTTCTCTGATCGCTCGCTGTGCTAAGGCTCGTGCCGCTTCGACATAGGTTGGGTCGTTGAGTAGTACAAGCGATTGCAGTGGTGTGTTGGATCGTGGGCGATCGGCGGTGCATTCTTCGCGGCTTGGTGCATCAAAGGTTAGCAGCGAGGGATGGAGGTATTGACGTTGCCAATGTGTGTAAAGTCCTCGGCGATATAGTTCTTCACCATTTCCGTTTTGCCATTCCCGTTGTGGGAAGTTGAGGTAGGCCCAATAGCCTGGTGGCTGATAAGGTCGAACGCTCTTGCCTCCAAGGTTTCGAATCAAAAGGCCGCTAGTGGCTAAGGCATTATCTCGGACCATTTCGGCATCCAAGCGATAGCGGAGTTGGCGGGCAAGGAGTCGATTTTCTGGGTCCGCTTGCCATCTCTCGGCTGGCACATTCGAAGCTTGGCGATAAGTGGAGCTCATTACCATGAGTTTTACCATCTGTTTGATATCCCACTGGGAATCGACAAAGCGGCTGGCCAGCCAGTCAAGCAATTCCGGGTGGCTGGGCCATTCTCCTTGCGATCCAAGATCGTCGGTCTTGCGAGATAAGGCAGCTCCGTAGAACATTTTCCACAATCGATTGACGACCACGCGCGATGTAAGCGGATGGTCGGGTGAAACCAGCCACTGGGCTAAATCAAGTCGAGTCAGTCGCTGAGGACGAGAGAGTGGAGGGAGGATTTCGGGGAAGCCTGGTTCAACCACGTCCCCTTTATCGTCCATCCAATTGCCGCGCGCTAAAACGCGAATCATTCGAGGTTGGACTGACTTGGTAAAGAGCGTTGTGGTAATCGATCGATCGGTCTGCTCGCGTTGTCCTTGCAGATTCTTCAGTTCCGTACGCGATGGTTCTAGCGAGGGAGCTTGTGCACGATAGAATTCGGCCAACTGGTTCTTTTGAGCGTCATTTCTTTGATCGACTGGGATGTCGATAATCGCTTGGATTTCTTTTTTGGTTGCAGCCAATGCGTTTCCACTCGGAAGCGGATCGGTGAGCAAAGAAATTCGGAAGCGTCCTAGGGTGTGGCCAGGATTGGCGTGGGATTGTTTCAGAGTGATGCGCCATCGCGTGTCAGCGGCAATTGCGGCTGGTTCGGCGAGTTCAAAAACGGCTGCGTTGGATTGGCCTGCTTGTTCCATGATAGCCCATCCCCACTGATCGCCCTTGGCGTCCAAATCAATGGCTGCTGCGACGGCCCATTTTCCATAAGGGTTACCTCCAGCGGCGCCGGTTTGTTCATACGTTGCCGTCGCACCTTTCCAAGTAACTGGTTTTACTTGACCATCCTCTTGCAATGGACCAGCGACAATTTCCGTCAGCACGAAATTACCATTGCCGGCTCGTCCCGGTCCTTTCTGAGGAAGCGAATCGTCGGGAAGCACTTCTAGTCGGATCGCCGTAATCGGTTTTCCTTCACCGAGAGTTGAAACAAGTTCCGTGAATGTTAAGTCGTATTGAGTTGTGGCGGGCGACTCAGTTGTGGCGAGTAGCGATTGGTCATCGAGTGGTTTAAGGATAACGCCACCTGTGGCAGTGGACTCAGATGCTTTAACGATTCGCCACTTCGGCAGCGATGCTTCCCACATCGCTTGTTCTTTCTCCAGTTCAGGAGTCGGGGTTTGCAAGAGTTTCTGCAGGTCGGCAATCCGCTGGTCGAGCGAAGCCAATTGTGCTTTCTGCTCGTCGGTTGGTAATTGCATGGTGGAACCCCATGCACCGGTTTCATGTGCACCTGCATAGAGTCCCCGTTCTTCGATATCCGCAAAGAACGCTTCTAGTTGATAAAAGTTTTTCGCTGTAAATGGATCAAACTTGTGGTCGTGGCATTCGCAACAACCTAGGGTTACACCCATCCATGTCCCACCCAAGTTGCGAACTCGTTCAGCGATATATTTTGCGAGGTATTCTTTATCTTGAACTCCACCTTCGGCACTCATCATTCCCAAGCGGTTGTAACCAGAAGCAACCAATTGTTCTCGGGTTGGTGACGGGAGCAAATCGCCCGCGAGTTGCTCAATAGTAAAACGATCGAAGGGGCGGTTTTCATTGAACGATTTAATGACGTAGTCGCGAAAGGGAGAAATACCAACATACTGATCTCCGTGGTAGCCAACGCTATCGGCGTAACGCACCAGGTCGAGCCACCACATTGCCATGCGTTCGCCGTAATGTTCCGACTTCAATAATTCGTCGACTAGTTGTTCGTAAGCATCTGGGCGCGTGTCTGTTTCAAAACGAGCAACCAGTTCGGGAGATGGAGGCAGGCCGGTAAGATCGAAGCTAAGTCGTCGAGCTAACGTTCGGCGATCCGCTTCCGGCGCTAGTTGCATTCCGCTGGTCGCCAAGCGAGAGATAATGAATTGATCGATTGGATTAGAGACTCGGGCAGTTTCCGGTGCCGGGGCATTGGGTGGGATGGGCCTAGTGATTGGCTGGAAAGACCAGTGCCCCTGGAAGCTACCACCTTGTTCGATCCAACGACGGATTAAATCGATTTGTCTTTCGTCCAGAACCTTACCGAATTCGGTAGGAGGCATTTTCTCCTCACCCTCTTGGAGTCGGATTCTTCGCAGCAGTTCGCTTTCATCTGGCTTACCGCTGACGACCACACCACTTTTGCCTTCACCTCCCAGAAGGCCTTCAGCAGTATCGAGTCGCAAGTCGGCCTTGCGATGATTCTTGTCTGGGCCATGACAGGCAAAGCAATAGTCGGAGAGTATGGGGCGAATGTCGCGATTGAATTCAATCTTATCGCTTTGTGCGCAAATCTGCGTCGGTGTGATTCCAACGACGACCGCTAACATTCCAAGAAACCAAGTTGTTAGTTGTCGATGCTTCGTGATGTTCATTGGTCCTAAAGATCGCACGATGCAAGGCCTCCGATTTGTTTTATCTTTGTTCCGCGGTTCATCATTCCACATTAAAGCGGGTTGGTAACGATGATCGCTCGGCGTGATCGATTTTGAGGGGGTGGGCAACCTCGGCGAAGGTCAAACCTCGCCTCTGGCTAGTTGACGACTTCTACGAGGAGGGGGCTTTGGTAGGAAAACAGTCCGAAGCAGTCTCCACCTTTGACGGATTCATTCTAACTCCGAGCAGATTTAAAACCTACAGGGAGAGTGAAGAAGCGATATTATTATCGGGGGGGATGGTCGGCGAAACAGGAGAAGTCCATGGACGGTTTAGCAGATACGTCGGTATTCGGGATTGAATATGAAATCAATCCTTAGCAATCTCGACCCAATTTCCTTGCTGACGCCGCATTTGAGGTAGATAGGTCCCTTTGTAATTAAGGTGCTTGTTTTGTGCGACGTAGAGTCCCAGATAGAGCCAGCGGCGATGGCTGCTCTGAGCCCAGCGGAGTTGTCGGATGATCGCGTAAGTGCCGAGGTTTAAATGTGAAAAGTCGGGGTCGAAATAGGTATAGACGGCAGAGAGTGAGTCGGATCCGCAGTCGACGATTGCCACAGCAACGAGTTGCCCTTGATAACGAAAGCTAATTTCCGTTGTGGGGCAAGTGGTGTTGACCAAGAACCCTTCGAAATCATCGGAGTTGTAGAGTGTATCGTTTCTGCTGAGTCCGCGAATGGAGCGGTGGCGATTAAATAGGGCGAGGCGTTGCTGATCGACCGAAGGTTCAGCGAATTCTTCGGTCAAGACTTCCTGGCCTCGTCTTTCGATTCGACGGCGAGTTGCATTAAGTTCGAAACGTAGTACATCAAGGCGAGTTGCTTCGCAGGCAGAGCAATTGGGGCAACGAGTGTTATAGAAAAAGTAACCCGATCTTCTTTTGCCAATCGCCAACTGCTCATCGAGTTCGTGCGGGAAGAGTCTGCGCGACGGATACGACAGCGGTAATCTTGCAACTTGTTCGTCAATGTAGGAACAAGGTGTCTCACCATCGTAGACCGGATGCCACGTCAGTGGTGTCTCGAGAGGATACTGTTTTTCCATGGGCGAGCAACTTGCCGAGAAGCGAAATTTACAACCGCTTCATTATAACACTGGCTGCTTGGCCTGAGCATGTGAAGGAAGTTTTGGCAAAGAAGTTTCCGAACCAGGGCTTGGACTTCTGTCGAATAACATCGACAGGACACTCGGGATCTGTTTGGTGATGATTCAGTGTTGGGAATACTTCACCTTTGGCGATACCGCAGAGGCTGCCCGCCAATTCCATTAATGCGGCAGAGGAACCGAGTGAACCGAAGTGTGCTTTTAGCGAGGTGATGGGAATGCCAGGTGCAACGGCAGCAAGGGCCTGGGCTTCTTCGCGATCTTCGTGAGGCACTCCGGATCCATGGGCATTGATATGATCGAGACTTTTCGCTGTTACTCCCGCAGTCGCAAGAGCAGCTTGCAACGAGTTCACAATCGCTTGCCGATTCATGCCATAGGGGCGTGAGGGACGGCAACACGAACTTCCCCAGCCGACTAATTCGGCGATCGGGGTTGCGCCTCGACGTTGCGCATGAGCTTCGCTTTCGATAACTAATGTAACGGCCCCCTCCCCTTCCACGGTTCCGTTATGTGTCAGGTCGAACGGACGAAGAGCGGTGGTGGGGTCAGCAAGGTCGCGAGAAATCTTGTCGTGTCGTCTATAAAGCACTCGAGTTTGATTGATGCGGTTTGCGGTAGTACCTACCAGCATAACATCGGCGACTCCACGTCGAATTACATTGGCCGCTTCGGTGAGCGCTAGCAGTCCTGATACTTCTTCGCTGGTGATGGTATTGTTAGGGCCTCGCGCATCGATGGCTATGCCGACATGGCAAGCCGCCATATTGGGTAAGTACTTCAGCATCCATAGTGGGTTCATCATACGCATGCCCTCAGCACCCCAGGTCTGAGAACTGAACTCTCCTTCGACGACAGATTTCTTCACGGCATCGGCGTAGTCGTCGAGTTCTCCATAGAGTAGCTCGGAACCGAACACGGTTCCCATGCGATCTGCATCCAAAGATGAGCGGTCGATCTGAGCATCTTGAAAGGCGAGCATCGACGCGGCATAGGCAGTCTGCAACTCACGGCTCATCAGCTTCATGGCCTTACGAGGCTGGATGTATTCCTTTCCCTCGAAGCCTTGTATCGGTGCGATAAGGAAGGAGCCGGGGAGTCCCTGTGTCGTAACGTCCCAGCGAGTGATTCCGCTGCGACCAGAGGAAAGAGAATCAGCAAACGTTGTTCGACCGATGCCGATAGGCGATACCACGCCAATTCCTGTGACTACGACACGAATAGAGTTTTGCATTTCAATCGCCAATGATGCCACTGATTCAATGTAAGGATCGAAGTATGAAGTCTAAGGATCGAAATGAAATCCTTTTTCAAAAACGTCCCACACTATCGACTATGATTCGAGTTTCCCAAAAAAGGAGATCTTCGTCTCTGTCGAGTGAACTGCCTAGCATATCCAAAAAAGTGATTCTGGCATCGGGGTAGGTACCCGGCGAAACCCCATTTTTAGCGGGAACAATCTCTAATTTTGTACCGAAATTACGAGAATCACCTTGCTTGGCTCCTTGAATAGCTGCCTTGTCGCTATTTCTGGGATTCCAGTTGACTGCTAAATTGCCCCCCCGCCCGTGAGTCTGTAGAGTCACCGAGGCACAGGCGAGGGGTTTAATGACGATCCAAAAGGGCAAGATTTGTAAAACGGCTGAGCTAATTAGGCCGCCAACTTATCTTGTGTTTCGACGGCAGTGCGGTGTTTACTTTCTGACTCTTTCGCACGCTGCCACAACTCCGCCAATGCCGACACGAGAGATACACGTACCGTCTCGCGGTACGGAGAATCGGCAGGGAGTTTTTCCATCAAAAGCTTGTGAGCTTTTCCAAGATTGTGATAGGGAAGCGTAGGGAATAGGTGATGCAGTGCATGGTATCGAGTGCCTACGGGGCCCCACAATTCGGTGAACCAGGGACGATAGGGATAATTCAACGAATCCAATAGTTGCTCTTCGAAGGTTAGTTCTTGACCATCGCCAGTCCAGCGATGGGCCCCCAGCGTCCGTAGCTCGTTGAGCAGAACGACAAACACACCCATCAAATACCCCTGAACCCACAATGGATCAAACGTCAGCCCTAGAACCAGTGGGCCCTTGAGTGCGAAACCCCAGCAGAATAAAGCACAAGCGACTTCCTGAATGAATCTTGTTCGTGCCACGGAACTGCCACTCGGTGGTCGAACATACATAGGATCCATGACCATCGTCGAAAGATGGCGATAGCTCCAACGGTTGACGGCTGGGAAGAACCATCCCAAGGGAGATAGAATCGAGAACCGAACGAAGGCAACAACCGGTATGATGAAACTTAAACTCAGATAACCAAGGATCGCCAATCGAGAGCTATGGCTCAGTTCTAAGTACTCGCCATCTTCCTCAGTTCCATAGCTCTTGCGGCGATGGTGATCGATGTGAGGGTAGTAGGTGAACGAAGGGATTAGAAACGGAATACCGCAAAGAAGATTCCAGGCGAATCGGAATCCTGTGAAGGTTCCCTTACGGAAGTGAACCATCTCATGCGTGAAGATTGTTGCCCTCAGAAATAAAAATGCGGTTGCCACGAATAAAGCAGATCTGATCGCCCAGAAGGCGACAGGGCTTTCTACATGGAGCCACTTGGGGGCAAAGAGTACGGCTTGAAATAGAGCGTGACCGCACAGAATTGAAACTAAAAAATCAGTCCAGTAAATCCAAGGATTGGGTTTGTGCAAATCCCTAACAATGGACTGGGCTTGCTGAATCGAAAACGATCTGTTCAGAGTTCCTGGGAACATACCGAAAAATCACCATGAACAACAAGTTTGATACGACGGACAACAAATGTGTAATTGCTTTATTCGTCATGCCGGCAATTAAAATCACCGTCACTTAGGATGAAACCTGGAGCTGCTGATATTTTTTTGCGAGTTCTATCGTTTAGGTAAGTTTTGGTTGATTGCGTAAATTGTATCGCTTTGGGTAGTTTTTACAGTTCAGCGATCGTCTATAAAAATCGTGTCTTGTGATACTTGTTATCTGTTCAGTGTTTTGTCGTAGATTCGATAGGTCTTCGCGCGTCGCGTACCGCCGCGTTCCAGCGTCTTACGCGACAGATGGTTACTCTCAAGAACCCATGAGAATTCACCATTTGTAATTCCAAACTCGATCGCTGCCGGCTGCATTCTTTCTAAAGCCACCAATCCTAGTCCCCACTTCTGCCATTCGGGTAGGACGTTGGCACTCATAAGCCTCAAGGTCTTTATTGTCCTTCGCTTGAAGAGCAATGTCAAAAAACCAAACGGAAAAAGGCGACCATTGATTTTCTTGATCAGCGGGTTGTAGTCGAGCAATCCCAGGCCCGCCCCGACTGGCTTTCCATCGACTTCCACCACGGTGGTCAGTTCCGGTACGAGCAAATGCTTCATGGTCGCTGACAAGTGTTGTATTTCAGATGCGGAGAATGGGACAAATCCCCAGGTTCCAACCAATGACTTGTTGTACACATCGAGAAACAGATTTACCTCTTCTCGAAAGCGACGAATATTCATCGGACGTACATTCACTCGAAAACGACGTTTGACCTCTTCAACAACGAATTGCAATTTCGGATCCAGCGTTGGCAGCATCGACACATCTGCATCGAATGCGTAAAGATCCTGTGTCTTCTCGTACCCGCAGCTTGTGATCAAGCGTTCGTAATAAGACGGGTTGTAGGTCATCATGAAAGTTGGCGGCGTTGTGAACCCCTCAACAAGTAATCCGACTTCATAATTGAGTGATGGGTTGACTGGACCTCGAATATCAGTCATCCCTTTACTTTTGTTCCATTGCTCAGCTGCGTTGAGCAATCCTGTCGAGACCGCCGGATCATCGATGCTCTCAAAGAAACCGAAAAAACCGCGTTTCTCTTCAAAGCGGCGATTGTGCCCGTGATTAATAATCGCCGCGATGCGCCCCACCACCTTCCCTTCTTTACGCGCAAGAAAGGTTTGCACTTCTGCGTCATCATAAAAAGGATGCTTGTGAAAGCCGACGAGCTCTTCCTGATTGCGACGAAGAGGTGGAATCCAATTCGGGTCGTTCTTGTAAAGTTGCCATAGCAACTCCATGAAGTCGCGCCGATCTTTTCGATTCTGAACAGGAGTGATTTCGATTTGGTTCGTCATGCTATCAATGTTAGTTGGCGAGAAGGGGGCCGTCAAAAATGGAGCAATTACAAGAATGATGGGACTAGGTCGGGACTTACAACTACGTTCTACTCAGGTTTTACCAGGAATTTGTGATATAAGCTTCCGCTGCAAGGACGTTTTCGCCGCGTATCATTTGTCTTGTTTGTGAGCAATAACCTCAAAACCCCGAGGGACTTACATAGAAAAGTCGATGGCGACAAGATCGCTTTGCAAGCGAATACTTAAATGGTTCCTGATAAGCCTCGCTATGGGGGATATTTCGTCACTTCTTAGGCAATTGCTATCGTCAATCTTGGCCACTTTCGATCTAGGCTCGCTTCGACTTCTTTTACTACAATCGCCCTGCGATGCTCTACGCGCGACCGTCAGCGCTTGGCTTGAAGTTATGGAGAATGTCAATGCCTCGAATTGGAAACCGCAAGGGTAAGGCCGAGATGGCAGAAGCCGAATTACCCGACGAAAGCCTTGGGGAACCAACTCCTCGACGAAGGGGTAACCGTGCTTGGCGAAAGTACTTTCTAGGATTCGCTTTGCTGGTGGCGCTTCTGATCGTTATTGCACCAATGGCATTGCAAAGCAAAAGCGTAGTGCTGGGGATTTTAGCGCGCACAGGCGCGGTGGATCCGTTGAAGATCGATATGGAATCGATTCGTTTTGGCTGGTTCAAGCCTCTTTGCTTAAAAGGCGTCAAGGTAACGCAAGATGATGGTAAACCGCTCTGCCAAGTGGGAAGTGTTGACACCGAGCTTAGTTTGTGGCGGTTGCTGACCAATCGTCAATCACTCGGAACGATTGTCATTGATCACTTCGAAGCTACGGTGGAAGTCGAGAAGGGGACAACGAGTATCGAGCGAGCTTTAGAAAAGATCCTCGCTAAATTTACGAACGCTCCCAGTGAGAATTCGGACTCATCTTCTGGATCTACTGCCCTGAAGTTGGTGATGAAAGATTCGGTAGTGCATGCCGTCGATGCGTTGACGCAAGAAGCATGGGATTTGGATGTGCGTCAAGCCATTGTCGAAATGGATGGTAGTTCCAAAGTTCTCCCAAAGATTGCTGTTGGCGGTAAGCTGTCTCAGCGTCATCCGGCAACAGGAGTTGCTGGGCAGTTTCTTGTCAAAGTTCAGGACGCCGCAACGGCTGGCGACGATAAAAACGTACAAGCGACGACTTTAGCTCCAGTCAATGAAGTAGATGGTGCTGAGTCTTCGATGTCCTTACTCACATCGGCGGAGTTAGAAACATTGCCACTGATGTGGATCTCTTTGGTAAAGCGACGATTTCCTGATTTGCCTCTGGAGTCTGGTGCAGGCTGGGTGAGTCTCAAAGCGCAAGGTGTCATTCGGGGTGCGGATCAGTGGCGTATCGATGTCACTGAAGGAACAATGGCACAGGTGATGCTGTCGGCTCCACAATGGCTCGGCTCGCAACCTGCAGCGATGCAGCAAGCGACATGGTCTGGAAGCTGGCAGTTGGCTGGTGGAAAGCTCCAAGTTATCGAGAACCGTTTGAATTGCGATTTCGGAGAAGCAACTGGGACGGCAACTTTGCCATGGCCTTTGACTCCACCGGTTCCGACGGCACCGTGGATAGCTCAGGGTGAGTTTGATGTCCGTTCTAAGGTAGATCTCCCGAAGTTGATGCAGGTTGCTCCTTCACTGGTTCCGATCCGTGACAACATGGTTTTGATTTCGGGAGCCGCTGATCTGGTGTTGAAGCAGAAGCTTGACACACGTGGACTTCCTCAGTCGCGATACGAGCTTACGTTGGGTGATTTGGAAGCGAATATTCAGGGGCAGTCGATTCGTTGGGAAGATCCTCTGGCTGCGGTCATGCAAGTGCAGCCGGATGCTGCTGGCGAGGTCCGTTTTCAAGGTGAAATGAAAGCCGAGTTTTGTGACTTTCAAGCCTCTGGATCGCTCGAGGGAGGACGGATTTCAGGTCAGGTCGATTTGCCGAAATTGAAAAAACGACTTGATGAGTTCGTGACTTTGCCGCTTGAGAGAGTCGATGGATCTGCGGATGGAACAGTCTCGTGGGAAAAATCTACCGAGGGATTGATTCAGTTAAATGGCGAAGTGCAAACCACTCCGCTGGTGCTGCGAACTCAAGGGGGCGAATTGACTGAGCCAGCATGGCGAGGCGAAGCTGACTTGACGCTTCGATTGGTCGGCAATCGATTGCATCGTATCGATCGTGGCCGAGTGCGTTTACTTTCCAATGCGGAAGAAGCGATTGTTGAACTGTTCGAGCCCGTTCTCTTGCCTTCTGGCGAAAAAGAGAATGGTGCCAATAAGTTGACCTCAGTTGCGTCTATTCCACCGGCTTCCGCGCGAATCAAGTTCCTTGGTGATATGGCTGCTTGGCAACGTCGCATGATGTTGTGGAACACATGGCAACCCGACATCGCGTTACGTGGTAAGTTGGATTTCGAAGCGGCCGCTCTGGTTGATGCATCGCATGTTGAAGTGACTAAAGCGAATTGGGTTGCTGAGCCCTTGGAGGTACAGACATCGCAATGGAAGATCGCTGAGCCTCAGATGAAGGGGGAATTCCAGGGACGTATCGATAGTCAGAATTTGACAAGACTGGAGATCGCTAGCCTAGAAGTGCAGGCAGCATCGTTCGCACTGCGGGCTGCTGATAACGTCAAGATCGAAGGTGATGCAGAAAACCGAGTTGGAGCAGGCGCCTTTCGCATCAACCTTGCGAACTTAACCAGTTCGATGAATTCTCCATCGGCAATCGCACCCAGCACCGATCCCTCTCGCAACCCTATTGCTCCATTGGGTAGCAGAGATGGACGTTCCGTGGCAACCGCTACACAACCTTTGCCACTTCGTCTTTCAGGAGAGATCGTGGGTAATGCAAGTTGGGTTGTTACCAAGAAGGGTTTGACCTGGAAGGTTACTGCCGATGGGACTGATATCCTTGCTGAATCCAATGCACCTCGATCGGTCGCGCCAGGTGCACTGGTAAGCACTTCTCCGAATTCGAACAGAGGAGCCAATGGCTCGCAAAAGATATGGGAAGAGCAACGCATTCGAACTGTTTGTGAAGGTTCTTGGGATGCGGCAACCGGTGCAGTGAAGATGAGTCAGACAGACTTGCAAACAGGATGGGTGGCATATGCCGGCCAGTTGGTGTGGGATCCGACCCATCAAAGTCAGGCACTGAACATGAACGGCAAGTATACCTATGACGCCGCCAAGGTTACTGAGAGAATGCAGCAATATTTAGCAGGTTGGGTTGCATTGGAAGGGCAACGCACTGAACCTCTCGATGTGACCTTGCTGAAGCTCCCTGAGGGGGCAACAACTCTTTCTGGTTTGAATGCGGATACCAAGCTTGGATGGGAGAGAGCCAGTGCGATTGGTCTGAATATCGGCGCTGCCGAAATACCAGTGAAGATTGATCGCGGGATTCTACAGTTGGCCAGCGCGATACCTATCAATCAAGGTAAAGTGCAGTTTGATATGACAGCCGATTTGTCGAAAGAACCTCTGCGCATCGTACAGAAGAAAGGTACCGTACTGGATCATGTCGATATCACTCCTCAAATGTATCAAGGCTGGCTTCAGTATGTAACGCCGATTGTCGCTAGTGCTACGAGCGCCGAAGGAAGCCTGAGCTTAGATGTTGATTATGCGGAATTGGTACCGACGGATTTGATGCAACAGAATATCGCAGGCAAGGTTACCGTTCATAACGCGGCGATTGGCCCTGGGCCATTGAGTTCGAGTATTTTGCAGTTGGTACAATACGTTAATGCGATTCGTAAGGGTGAGTTCAATGCGGCAACCGCACTTCTGCCAATAGCTGGTGGAGTGGCGAATCCATTGGCTGCATCGGCGGTCCCCAATGGGAATCCTCCAGCGACTACGAATCCAGGAAGTAGTCCTGTCCTGCAGTCGTTGGGAGGTCAGTGGTTGCAAATCAAGGATCAATCGATCGATTTCGAAGTGAAGAATGGTCAGGTGATTCATCGCAACTTTACGTTGATGGTTGGTGATGTCGAGGTCAAGTCGATGGGGCGAGTTGGGCTCGATGGATCAATGGAAATGTTGGTTTCCGTTCCCATTCAGAATGCCTGGGTTGAAAAACAGAATTATCTTCAGTCATTGAGCGGCAAATCGCTCGATATTCCTGTTCGTGGTACACTAGCCAAGCCAGAAGTGGATTGGCGAATGATTACCACGTTGACATCCAATCTGGCGGCAGGAACCGCAATACAGGCAGGCCAGAATGCGATTCAGCGGGAATTGAACAAGCAGTTGCAGCGATTGCCATTGGATAAGCTGGAAAAGCCTTTCGAGACCCTGGACAAACTCTTTGGCCCAAGCCGTCAGCCCTAATGCCGGCCTGGGGAATGGGTTATCGTGTAGCATGCCAACCCTCTTAGAAAGCCTTATATTATTCACGGACTGTAGGCGGTTTAAGAGTTAAGGGTTGCGCCGTTTCGTGGGGATTAGGCAATGAAGTTTTTATGTTTGGGTACTTCCGGATATCAGCCATCGGAAACACGACATACATCGTGTTACATGATTCCCGAACTCAATTTAGTGCTTGACGCAGGCACTGGACTTTTTCGCGTCAGAAGAAATCTGCAAAGTTCCCATCTCGATTTGTTGCTGACCCATGCCCATTTGGATCATATCGTCGGTTTGACGTATATGTTGGCGTGGCAGGATCCCTACAGGCTTGAAAAGGTAAGAGTGTTCGGGCTGCCAAAGAAGCTAGAGGCCATCCAGAAAAATCTGTTTTCCTCAGAGATTTTTCCTGTGCTACCGCCGATTGAGTGGATTGCGCTGGAAGGTGAAAGTGGTTCAATGGTTTTAACGTCCGGAGCTAAGGTTCGATGGTGGCCACAAGACCACCCAGGTGGCTCACTTGGATTTCGCATCGATAAGGACTCCCATTCGGTCGCGTATGTCACCGATACCGTTGCGCGAGAAAGTGATTCGTACTTGAAGCACTTACATCGAGTTAATTTATTGGTGCACGAATGTTACTTCGATGATGAGCATCAGGAGATGGGCGTGGCTACGGGGCATAGTTGGACTTCGGCAGTGGTCCAGCGTGCAGTACAGTACCAAGTCGGCAAATTAGCGCTCGTGCATACCAACCCCTATGCGGACTCCAAGAATCCTTTACGCTTGAGCGAAGCTCGTCAATCCTTTGATTCGGTTTTTGTTCCGAACGATGGTGACGAGATCGATTTCTGAGAGCGAAAAAAAAGGACACCGTGAAATCGTGAAAATATTATTGAGCGAACAACAGTTGGAAGATGGTGTGGCAGCGATGGCCAAGCAGATCACTCACTGCTATGGCGACCGGCCATTGACGGTCATCGCTATCATGACGGGTGCGATTATGGTGCTGGCGGATTTGATTCGCCAATTGGAGATGCCACTGCGGGTTGGGCTTATTCAGGCCAGCAGCTATCGCGGCGGTACATCGTCGGGCGACCTTTCGCTCAACGACAGCATGATGCTAGATATTCGCGATCGCGATGTGCTCCTGATCGACGATATTTTTGACACGGGCAAAACGCTTTCTGAGGTGATGGCGAAGATGATGGAATTTCAGCCAAAGTCGCTCAGGGCAGCAGTTTTACTCAATAAAGTAGGGCGGCAACAGGTGGAAATGCAGCCTGATTTTGTTGGATTCAACATTCCGGATGAATTTGTTGTAGGCTACGGATTAGACTATCAAGACCATTATCGCAATCTTCCTTACGTCGCCCGCCTGGAACCCCAGGACCTTAATAATAATTATTCTGTATGAATGGTCCTCGGATTGTCCTCATCACGAGAAGCTTTTGGCCTTTGGTCGACGATGGTTCTTTGCGTTTGCTGAATTGGCTGGATGACTTGAGGCAAGTGGAATTTTGTCCGCAGGTCGTTACTCCGCAATGGCATTATCAGTGGCCGGCACGATGCTATTGCCGAGAAACATTAGTCACTCGGCTCGGTCCACCCCCCAAACATTCAAAGGGGCTTAAGGCTTATCTCAAGTCGGTGATCGACTGGCTGCGAAGTTATCGAAGTAGTTACGATGCAATTCTTTTCGATAACGCTGGCGAAGAGGCATTGGCCGTCGCGCAAAGCCGCGAGTTTACCGATAAGCCAAGAATCTTTCGCTTTGAATCACGACGAGATGAAATCGGTGGTACGGCTAGTGAAGCGACAGCGATCGAAGCAGCGCGGAGGGCTCAGTTGGTATTGGCTTCTGATGCCCCCGCTTTGCGCAAGTTGATTTCAGCAGGAGTCGATGCGAGCCTTATTAGTAGGTTACCACCATCGAACGGTGTTCGCGTATCACGCAACCAAGCTGATCGATATGGCGCTCGTAAGGTACTCAGTGACGCATGCGGTGATTTGTATGTACCCCAACATGGACGCGTCATCTTGGTACCAACTGCGATGCGAGATCGCGAAGGATTAGAGACTTTGTTGCGAGCGAGCGATCCTTTGTTGGAACGCGATTCATCGCTAAGGATTTGGATTATCGGTGATGGTCCTGAGCGCGGAATGGTCTATGATCGACTTCGCGATATGGAAGGATATCGTCAAGTCGCGATGCCAGGCCAGTTCGATGCGCAAGAGGAGTTGTTTCAAGTAGCCGATGTCTGCGTGATTACAACCGTTGGCGATGGACTGGGATATTACGCTCCGACCTCTTGGGCTAACGGTATTCCCTGTTTAATGCCCGACTCGGCCGAAAGCCGTGCAGCTATCGCGACGCGATCGGAGTCTGGTCTCTATTCTCTAAGCAATGCTTCGCAGTTACGTGAAATGCTCGACGAAGCGTTGGAATTGACTCGTAGTGAAGCACGACGACGGATGGCTAGTTCCTCGCCTGACGGAGGCAATGGAATGATGTCGTCCCAGGAACTCCGTACTTGGGTTCAATCGGCGTCCCTCAGGATGCATCCAGCAAAGAGCTCCACCGATGATCTCTCTGAAACTCAAGCAGCAAAGCCCCCTAGTCGCTGGAATCCATTTTGAAGATCAGTTTTGGGAAGAGCTGCAGATTTCAGGGGCACATTGGTGTGGTACAGGGAGGATGAGTTCCTCGCGAAATCGTGATTTTGGCAGTAGGCGAGTTGGCTTGATGTGCCCGGAAGAATGCAAGCGCGGGGGATAGATGCCGGGTTTGCTCAACGATTTAATCGCCCTGCAAAAAAGTTCCGCTGCGATTATGATAGGTGCAGTGCATTAACATTCTGGAAGAGATTGAAGTGGTTTTCATGGGTAAATTTCGAATCGGCTTAATCATCCCGACGCTTGATCGCGGCGGTGCCGAGAAGCAATTGGTGCTTTTAGCGAAAGGTCTCAATCGAGAGCTGTTCGAACCCCATGTCGTGCTGCTGACTCGCGATGGTCCCTACCGGAAGGAACTGGAGGAGGCGGGGATTCCGGTAACGTTGATCGGCAAACGTTTCAAGTACGATCCGACCGCCCTGATTCGTTTGACTCGATTTCTGAAAACGCAACGATTTGATCTTGTGCATACCTGGCTTTTCGCCGCGAATTGCTATGGTCGAGTCGCGGCCCGTTGGGCCAAGGTTCCTCACATCGTTGCAGGTGAACGATGTGTCGATGACTGGAAGAATTGGGGACATTTTGCGATTGATCGCTTCTTGCTCCGATACACCGATCGAATCGTTACCAATAGCATGGGTGTGGTAGAGTTTTATGCCAAGCATGGTCTACCAGCGAATCGATTCAGTGTCATCGCCAACGCTATCCCTCCGGCTCCACCAGCGCGTATGACGCACAAGATGGCGTGTGAGACGCTCGGGGTTCCCGACGATGCAATTCTCATTGGTGCGGTTGGTAGATTATGGCCGCAGAAAGGTGTCAAGGAACTCGTTTGGGGCTTGGAGTTGATTCGTGTTGTCAGGAAGAAGTCCTACCTTATTGTTATTGGCGATGGTCCTGAGCGGCAACGATTGGAGTACTATCGCGACCAAGTTGGCGTTGGAAGTCGAGTACGATTTCTTGGGCATCGAGATGATGCCTCAGATTGGATACGCTGTCTGGACCTGATGTGGAATGGAAGCTTCTATGAAGGACAGTCCAATGCGATTCTCGAGGCGATGCAAGCAGGTGTTCCCGTAATCGCTACCGACATTCCCGGTAATCGCGATTTAGTTTTGCCTAATCAGACCGGCTTGCTCTATCGAGTTGGCGATTCGGCATCGCTGGTGCGCAAGACTCAGAAACTACTCGACGACCACGATACCTATCAACGGATGTCGGAGGCCTCGAAGAAGAGAGTCGATGAATTCTTTTCTGTGGAAGCGATGATTGCTGCGCACGAGAAGCTCTATCGTGAAATAATTACGGGGCAATCATCGGTGGAAATGAAACCCTCGAGGTAGGTGGTTTTTCGTTAATCATTGAACGAAACCAGAAGCTGCAAGGATGAAATAGCCCAGAGCTTCAGCAAAAATGGCGACGATCTGTAAGCCAACAGCTGCTCAGTGCGACCATGAAATATCGAAGAAGTGTTCGGAGTGTAAAGGGTTCATTAAGGGTAGCTATCGAGGCGTGGAATCCATTGGTACTGGGGTCGCGCATTTGAAAAAACGGAGTCTAAAAAGAACCTTGTCCCAACTCGACCATGGCCTGTGAAAAGCCTAGGAAAATTTCATTTTCGGTTGAATTCCTAAGGAAGAATTGAGGAAAACAAAGCTACAGGCAAACGCTTAAGGTCCGATGTCATAAGGTCGCAGATGCCTTCGAGGCAGGATATTGAAGGCGAACTATGCTACTATGTGGATAGTAACTCTTAGATGCTTGGCGGCGGCCTACTGGATGGCGATTTATCGCAATGGTTCGTGAAGTTGCCAGCGGTGCGAGAATGAGACGGATAGGGCTGCGAAAAGGTATGTCTAAATCTTCGATTTTGCGAGATGTGTTTCTCGGATTCATATTGCCATGTGCCATCGTGGTTGCTGGAGCGGCCGCCTATCTGATACTCGGAGTTGCCAAGCCAGAGCAGAAAGGGCTGCAGGCTGAGGGGTTGGCCTTTCGACTTGCTGCCTTACCGGAAGCGGAAGTTGGAGCTGTTCGCGGGTTCGACGTTAGCAAAACGACGCTGGATATCGATCTGTCAGGCACCGTGGTCCCGTTTCGCGAACTGAATGTCGGCGCTGAGGTTGTAGGGCGTGTTGTCTTTAAAGACCCTAATTGTCGACAAGGTCGTTATGTAACCAAAGGTCAGGTTCTCTTTCGCATCGATCCCCAGGACTATGAGTTGGAGGTTCAGCGTCTCGCCAAAATGCTGGAGCAGGATTACGCAAGCTTGCGTGAACTTGATCAAGAAGTGGCAAACATCCAGAAGTCAAAGGATGTTACCGACGAAGAACTTGCCCTTCACGATGCAGAACTTGAGCGTCTACAGAAATTGCCTGAAAAGTTCGTAAGCGAAACGGAACTAGACAATGTCAAGCGAGCGCGGCTTGCAAGCGTAACACAGCAGGTGATGCTGCAAAACCAAATCGATTTGGCTCAGAAACGCAAAGTAAGACTCGAAGCTGCGGAGAAACTTGCGGAAACACAATTGAAAAAGGCGAAGCTCGATTTGGCGCGATGTGAAATTGTTTCACCGGTCGACGGAGTCATCGTTAAGGATTTTGTCGAAAGCGATTCTTTCATTCAGCGCGGCAATACTTTGGTGACTATCGAGGATACGGGGAATGTTGAAGTAAGTTGTAGCTTGCGAATGGATCAGCTCTACTGGATTCTCGATCAACAGGATTCGCCTGTAGGTGTAGCAAGTGAATTAAAATCCGTCTCACAAGCAGGCAGATACGCGTTGCCCCCGACACCGGTTACCGTTGAATTTCATGTGGCAGGTCGCGAAGAGCAAACATATACATGGGAAGGTGTCTTAAGTCGGTATGAGGGAAGTGGGATTGATGCTCAGAGTCGTACCGTTCCCTGTCGTGTCCGCGTTGAAAGGCCTTATCAATATCTGGTCAATGGGAATCCACATGAGGATGATCGCATCAGTGGCCCCCCTGCCCTGGTCCGTGGAATGTTTGTGGAATTGAAGGTTCATACGAAACCGAGGACGCCATTGATCATGGTTCCAAAGCTGGCCGTCAAACCAGGTAACACAGTTTGGAAATTTCAAACGACCGATGAAGTTTTGAAGAGTGAGCCAAAGCCGGCTTCGCAAAATGCTAAAGATAAAGATGGACAAAGTGGAACCAAGCCAGATACTTCTGCGACAACGGCTGCCAAAGACGATTCTTCCACTGCAATTATTTCAAGTTTTAAGGTCGATGAATGGTCCGCTGGTCGGCTGATCGTACTTAACGATATTCAGGTAATAAGACCCTACTCGGAATCAACCGGTGAGCCGGGTGGACCTGCAGAGGAGTATTGGATCTGCGAACAGATCAAAGATGTCTTAACGGTAGGGGACCGTGTCGTTGTTTCGCCATTAGCTGCAGTGAAAGGGGATGGAACCGATGCGATCCGCGTGTACGAGCAGAAAAACGGAACCAGCGGTAACACAGAGGCTGCGAAAGTGTCAAATCCGCCAGCAGAGAAGGCTACGGAGAACGATTTAGGCAGCAAAGCATCGCAGTAAAGTGGGGCAGTGAAACGTTTGCGGGTTTGGATGGACTTCGTTTAAGTCGACTCAGTTAGTTTATACCTCTTGCCACAGTCAATGTCCTTTCAGACAAGTGGTCTTGGGAATCGAGAATATGCGATCGTATATCGAATGGGCAGTCAAGAATACTCCCGGCGTCAACATGATTCTGCTGGCTGTTATGGCAGTTGGCGTTGGCTGTTTTATGGCGATGCGGCGAGAAACATTTCCCGAATTCAAGCTCGAAATCGCCCTGGTAACGGTCGTGTATCCAGGTGCATCACCGGAGGAAGTGGAAAGCGGCATCTGTCAAAAAATTGAGGAATCGATTCGTGCGGTCGATGGTATCAAGCAGGTGGTAAGTATCGCTCGAGAGGGAGCTGGTTATACGATTGCCGAAATGAAGAGCAACGTGCGTGATCCTCAGAAAGTGATCAACGACATTCGCTCGCAAGTTGATCGTATCCCAAGTTTTCCGGTCAGCAGTGAGAAGCCCCAGGTTCAACAAATCACGTTTCGTGAACCAGCGATCCGTGTCGCCGTAATTGGCCCTGAATCGGATCAGAAAGATGCGGAATGGAAACTGCGCGAAGTGGCGGAGTTGGTTCGTGAGGAATTACTCGCGCTGCCGGAGGTTTCACAAGCAAATATTCTGGGAGCCAAGCCATTTCAAATCGACGTTGAGATTCCAGAAGACACATTGCGAACCTACGGCCTCAGTCTATCGCAAGTTGCTCAGATCCTGAGACGTGAGAATGTTGAGATTCCCGGTGGTCAATTAAAAGCAGATGGTCAAGAGATTCTATTGCGAGGCAACAACAAGCGGGAATTTGGTGAAGAGATCAGTAAGCTCCCTGTGATCACGCAACCGGGTGGCTTGGTGTTAACCGTGGGTGATCTCGGAAAAGTCCGTGATGATTTTGAAGATCAATCGGCGATCAACGAAGTGAATGGAAAACCGGCGTTGGTGATCAGTATCGACAAGACGTCTGAAGAAGACCTACTCAAAATTGCCGATGCGGTTCACAAGTATGTTGATAATTCAAGTATCACACCAGGTTATTCGCTGAAGGTGTGGGGTGATACCAGTGTGGATGTTCGAGACCGCATACGCTTGTTGCGCGATAACGGACTACAGAGTCTGGTTCTGGTATTTATCACCCTAACGTTATTTCTCGAACGAAAGCTCGCTTTCTGGGTTGCTCTCGGTATTCCAGTGAGTGTTTTGGGGGGTGGAATTGTTCTTTTCGCTTTTGGTCAGACGCTCAATATGCTGAGCTTGTTTTCATTTTTGATGGCACTGGGAATTGTGGTCGATGATGCGATTGTGATTGGAGAGAATATTTACTCACATCGCATGATGGGTAAGTCTGCTTATCAGGCTGCCGTAGACGGAACCTCGGAAGTAATCAACTCGGTGATTTCCAGCGTTCTTACCACGGTGATTACTTTCCTACCGCTGTTTTACGTCACAGGTGTCATGGGGAAGTTTATTGCAGTGATGCCTCTGGCGGTGATAGCGATGTTGTTGGTGTCACTTGTTGAAGCAACGTTCTCTCTTCCTAATCATTTAGCTCATGTTGGTAACGAGAAGAAAAGTCTCTTTGGGAAATTGATGAGCTATCCTCTTGCCTTGTTCGCTCCGATGGGCCGGTTGACCGATCGGCTCAGCAGTTGGTGCAGTAATGGTTTAGAGTGGTTCGCACAAACGGTCTATCGGCCGATTCTGGATTTCTGTTTGCGATATCCTTTGTTGCCGCCGGCGGTAGCGATTTCGATGCTCGTGTTGACCGTTGGAATGTTTCGGTCTGGTGTTGTACCGTTTGTGATATTTCCTAAGAGCGATGGTAATAACCTCGTAGCTAAAATTGTGTATCCCGATGGAACACCGATCGCTGTGGCCGACTCGTCGACCCAGCGCATAGAGGCTGCGATTCAACGGGTTGGAGCCAAACTAGGGCCGGATGTGTTGAAAGTCACCACGGTCGCATCAACGAGTGCTGAGAATGACGCGAACTTGGGACCGGTTAAGTTGACGTTCCGCCAAGTGGGCCAAGTCACGGGTGAAGGGGTCCTCGGATCGGCAGATAGTTCTTCAGGCAGTCACGTTGGGCAGGTTTATGTGGAATTGGTCGACGCGGGAAGTCGCAAAGTGACCAGCACTCAAATTCTGCAGCTTTGGCGAGAGGAAGCTGGGGAATTTCCCGGTGCCGAGCGAATTACGTTTGATTCGGTAAATATTGGCCCTGGTGGAAAAGCGATCGAATTCAAATTGTTAGCACCTGCAGAAGATCAAGATAAATTGGATCAAGCTGTGGAGGCGTGTAAGGCTAAGCTGGGAAGCTACTCCGGAGTGTTCGATATTCGCGATGATGCGACGCCGGGAAAGATGGAGTTTCAGTTTCGCGTAAAAGATCGCGCCATTGCGATGGGAATTACAGCCGCGGATTTGGCTGAAACGGTACGCAATGCATATTACGGCGCTGAAGTACAGCGTTTGCAGCGGGGAAGACATGAAGTCAAGTTAATGGTGCGCTATCCGATGGATCAGCGTCGATCTTTAGCGGACTTTAAAGAGATCCGAGTGCGTGGACCGAACGGAGTCGAGGTTCCGATCACCGAGTTGGCTGAAATCAAAGTGCAGCGTGGCTATTCGGAAATCAATCGCCTAGATCAAAAACGCTCAATTGCCGTTTCTGCCGATGTGGACGAAAATCGAGCGAATGCAGCGCAAGTGATTGCAGAGTTAAAAGCGACGACACTTCCGGAACTCTTCAAAAAGTATCCGACGCTGGCTGTCGATTGGGAGGGGCAGCAGCAACAAAGTCAAGAGTCGATCGGTAGCTTGGGCATTGGCTTAGTTGTTGCGATCATTGCCATCTATGTATTGCTGGTAATTGAGTTCAATTCGTACTTCCAGCCGATCATCATCGTGCTGATTATTCCCTTTGGTTACATCGGCGCGATTTGGGGACATGCGATTTTAGGATTACCGATTACGCTATTTAGCGTTTTCGGAATGGTGACTCTCACGGGTATCGTGGTGAACGACTCGATCGTGTTGGTCGACTTTATCAACTCGCGCGTGCGGAGCGGTATACCGCTGAGACAAGCGTTGTCGGAAGCTGGGACTCGTCGCATGCGACCGGTATTCTTGACGAGCGTGACGACGATAGCTGGCTTGGCTCCGATGATCATGGAGAAGTCTTTTCAGGCTCAGTTCTTGGTACCGATGGCAGCAAGTTTGGCCTTCGGTTTGGGACTCACCACGTTGCTAGTTTTGATTCAAGTTCCTACGCTCTATCTCTTCTACTGCATCATCATGGAGCTGTTTGGATTCGATCCAAACAAAATGTTGGTACAAGATGAGGATGGCAAGATCACAACGATTGCCCACAATGCCAGTGAGCCACCAATTGTCGGAACTCAAGGAGCGAGTGTTTAGCGAGCCGATTTTAGGATTGAACCGATGACGTAATGGGTGCGACTAGTTGTTTTTAGCTATTCGCTGTGGCAACTCATGATTTGCGTTTCGCAGAGAATCGTTTTAAAGTCTACGTGATTCAAAGCGGGAGAACGCGTTACCGAAGAAATCGATTTCAAATCGCTCAGGATAGTCTAAGAAAGATACCTCTGAGCGATGCTGAAATTCGTACTGCAAGATGGTTTGCGAGTTACTCGTTACCCGATTCCAAAACAGCCATAAAGGCTTTCTGCGGGATATCGACCGAACCGATCGACTTCATTCGCTTCTTACCTTCCTTCTGCTTGGCCCAGAGTTTTCGTTTTCGGGTGATGTCACCGCCATAGCATTTCGCAGTCACGTTTTTGCGTAATGCGGATACGGTTTCGCGAGCGATCACGCGGGAACCGATCGCAGCTTGAACGGCGACTTCGAACATGTGCCGATCGATTTCGCTCTTGAGCTTTTTGACAACAGCTCTTCCTCGTCTTTCGGCATCTCGTCGATCGCAAATGATGCTCAGTGCGTCGACTCGTTTTCCGTTGACCAGGATATCCATGCGCACAAGATCTGCTTGTTCGGTGCCGATCACTTCATAGTCCATCGTTCCGTAACCGCGAGTGGCACTCTTGAGTTTATCATGCAAGTCATAGATCACTTCGGCGAGTGGCAACTCATAGGAAAGCATGGTACGGGTTGCCGAGAGAACTTCGTTGTTGCGTTGGACACCACGACGGTCCTGGCAAAGCTTCATTACAGTGCCGATGTAATCGTTGGGGACAACAAAATTAACGCGAACGATCGGTTGACGGAATTCTTCGATATCGCCGGAGTCTGGAACTTCTTGTGGTCGATGGATTTCGAGTTTTTCGCCTTTGCGGGTGATGATTTCATAGGTGACGTTGGGAGCGGTTTGCACCAAGTCGATATCGCATTCGGTTTCCAAACGCTGCTGGATAATCTCCATGTGCAGAAGGCCAAGGAAGCCGCAGCGGAAGCCGAAACCGAGTGCTTCGCTGGTTTCAGGAGCGAATTCGAAGCTTGGATCGTTGATGCTTAGGCGTTCGAGTGCATCGCGCAGCTCGCTGAAGTCCTGTCCATCGCTCGGGTAGAGACCGCAGTAAACCATTCGTTTTGGTTCTTGGTAGCCTTCTAGGGCTGGAGCTCCATGGTCACCGGGAATCGTTACCGTATCGCCGATGTGAACATCACTGAGCGATTTAATATTACAGATCAAGTAGCCTACTTGGCCGGCGCTAAGTTCATTGACCGGTTTGCGGTTAGGAGCGAACTGACCAATCTCCAATGCTTCCAAAGTTGTGCCGGCTCTTAGGAAGCGAACCTTCTGACCTTTTTGGACGCTACCTTGCATCAAACGGACATAGGTGATCGCTCCGCGATAATCGTCGTAATGCGAGTCGAACACCATCGCTTGCAGAGGCTTCTTGGCATCGCCCGAGGGAGGTGGTACTCGCTCGATGATTGCGCGAATGAGTCCATCCACGCCGATACCGGTCTTGCCGCTCACTTTGATCACATCGTCCGGATCGATTCCCAAAACCTGGTGCATTTCTTCGAGAACTTCGGGAACTCGGGCGTGTACCAAATCGATTTTGTTGATCACTGGAATGATCTTGAGATCATGTTCCATTGCCGCATAAGCATTGGCAACCGTTTGCGCTTCAACTCCTTGAAACGCATCGACAAGGAGCAAAGCACCTTCGCAGCAAGTAAGGGATCGCGAAACCTCATAGTGGAAATCGACGTGACCGGGAGTATCGATCAAGTTCAGTTCATATCGCTGGCCGTCTAGCATCGTTGTTAAAGCAACGGCGCGAGCTTTGATTGTGATGCCGCGTTCACGTTCTAGTTCCATATCATCAAGCATCTGCGCTTTGAGTTCACGCTTTGGAACCGTACCGGTGATCTCCAGCAAGCGATCGGCTAAAGTGCTCTTGCCGTGATCGATGTGTGCGATGATGCAGAAATTTCGAATTTTGGAAACGTCAGTACCACTCATAGATTTATTTGTAATCCGTCAATTTCTAAACATTGCGCTGAAACGATCTCACATCTAGATAACGTGAGACTTAAAGTTGTATTAATTCTTATTCTTCTTGTAATCATCTCGAGCAATTCCTGCTGCACCGAGATAGCCAGCGTCTCCCCCAAGGGTTGCAAAATCAATCATTGTCCCTTCGCTAACATTGGAAAATGTTAGCTGTTTGAACTCTGAGCGAATACGTTCTAAAAAACGCTGGCCCACTGGCGAATCATGACCGCCGAAATCCATAGCTCCACCAAGCACTACTAAACCTGGGTCGACTACATGCACCATCGTTGTGATACCAATGGCAAGGTAGTCGGCGGTTTCATCGATGATCTGCTGCGCTAAGGCATCTCCTTTTTCTGCAGCTTCGTAAACGCGTTTCGAAGTGATCTTGGTACCGTTTTTGTAAAGTGCTTGAAGCGAACTGGCTGCACCTGCGGCAAGTTGCTCTTGGGTTCTAGCGGCCACGGCACTCGCGCTGGCATAAGCTTCCAAATGGCCGCGTCCGCCACCCCAAACGCAGAGTCGCGCGTTTGGCGAGCTATCAACAATCACGTGACCGCATTCCCCTCCGAAGCTGTTGAAACCATGAATCAAGTGACCGTCAATGATGATACCGCCACCAACACCCGTACCGAGCGTGAGCAGGAGAAGACTTTGGTATTTTTCCCCGGTGCCAACCCAGAATTCACCGAAAGCTGCTGCATTAGCATCGTTGACGAAAGTAACCTTGTGTCCTGTCGCCTTTTCGAGGGTTTCGCGAATCGCAAAGTGATGCCAGTGAGGGTGATTGGGGGGTTCTAAAAGCAAGCCGTTCTTGATGTCCATGCTGCCCGGCGTTCCCAAACCGATTCGGGTAATTTGCGAGAAGTCTAACCCGACCTGAGCACAAATTCGGCGACAGGTTTCTGCGATTCGAATCACTGCAGCTTGGGGACCGTCAGGCTCTTGGGTTTCGATCTCTTCGAAACCTAGAGTCTTACCGAGGTCGTCGACTAGGCCGATCTTGATGTTGGTGCCGCCGACATCTACCCCCAGAAAGAATGGCTCCTGGGCGTTGGATATCGAAACTATCGTTTGGTTTGTCGTCATCGCAATGAATCCTCAAGGAGTAACGGCAACAGACTCCCGAACGGCCCTTTCTAAGCCACTTTAGTATACGCTTGCTCCAAGCCGGGTCATAGCGGAAAGCGTCGGGGGAGTCTGTTCAAATCTTTCTTTCAAGGCAGTGCCGATGGCGATTGCATACGCCATTTCAGGGCCCATTTCCATTTTTAAGATGATCCGAATTAAGTTCTCGATTTACTGGATACTTACCTCAAAAATCTTTGCTCCAGGTAACTGCGGAGCATTTTCGAAATGTTCACAGGGCAGTTCTTTGGAGGTTTTATCGGCAAGGGAGCGAATGAGGCTGCAACTGGTGCCCTTGTCGTAATAGAAGACTTTGGATCAACTACACCTCTACGCTCGAGTCTCAGGGTGAGTTTCGGGTTGTGAAAGCGTTAAGCTGCAACCCAAGTTGAATGTAATTCCATCGGTATCATTTCAGCCATGTCCCAGCCATCATCACCCCGGTCTCCTTTGTTGCCGGCTGGCGTATGGAGTGCTCTAGGTGCCTATGTGGCTTGGGGCCTTTTTCCGATTTACTGGAAATTTTTAAAGACCATTCCAGCTCCGGTCTTATTGTGTCACCGGATTTTCTGGTCGTGTATTGTTCTGCTGGTTGTCCTGGGATTAACCGGAAAGTTGAAGGACCTGCGGGCATCGATGGGACGGCCGCGAATCCTCGGAATTTACACCGTTGCAGCTTTGTTGATTGCCGTGAATTGGTTGACGTTTGTCTGGGCGGTCAATGCGGGCTATATCGTCGAGACGAGTCTTGGTTACTTTATCAACCCTTTGCTCAATGTGCTCTTTGGGTGTTGGATCTTCGGTGAACGTCTGCGTAAGCTGCAGTGGCCCGCGCTTTTGTTGGCTGCGCTCGGAGTTGGCTATTTAACAATCCTTTATGGAGCGGTGCCGTGGGTCGCCTTAATCCTAGCGGTGAGTTTCGGCCTCTACGGCGTGGTGAAAAAAGTTGCGCCATTGGGTGCTATTCATGGATTGGCTCTCGAGACCATTATTTTGCTGATTCCATCGATTTGTTATCTAACATGGTCGACCGTCCAAGATCCGAAATTGATTACAGCCAATTCGACACCCACTTGGATTTTGTTGGTCGGCACTGGATTGGTGACCACCATACCATTAGTCCTCTTCGCCGCAGCCGCGCAGAGGATTCCTCTCGTCCTAGTGGGGCTCTTTCAATACATCGCACCTAGCTTGCAATTCACCTTAGGCGTGCTGGTTTACCAGGAGCCCTTCGATAAAACGCGGTGGATTGGTTTTATGATGGTCTGGGTCGCTCTTTTGCTCTTTGCCGTCGAGAATTTTTTCCACCAAAGCCGAGTTGCAGCGCGAAGAAAACAGGCAAAGCAAGAAGAATTGACGAGCAACAGCGAAGCAAAAGTTTCGACTTAATGAATCTTAAAGTATTCAACGAGAGGGGACATTCTAGTCGTTTCTCAAATGGTGGATTCGCATCCAGCACAGCGATAAGAATGTTACGGCTAGAGAAGCGATAGAGGGATAGCTTCGGTTGCCATAGCTGGCATCGCAAATCAAGTCTGAGCGGTTCGTTGAAAGCGGGTGATGGGATTCGAACCCACGACATATAGCTTGGGAAGCTATCACTCTACCAACTGAGTTACACCCGCGTGATTTCGATTCTATCAATACTCGGATCATCGTCTACCGACAAGCGACGTAGCGTCTAATCTTTGTGTTGGCTACGGGGGTCGGTTTCTAAAATGATATCGCTGATTCCTTTCGGGTTAAAGCCCTTGAAGCCATCGTTTCGTTGCAGGATCTCTAAGTGCGAGCCGATCGCGCCATCGCGACGGAAGGTATCTGCTTGAGCTACTGTAATCCATCCTGCCTGCTGAGCTCGCTGGATTCGATCTTCGCGAACCGACCATCGCTGTCCCAAGGTGAAGCCTTGTCGCAAGTGCGGTAAATCGGTGAAGGGGTTCATGCTCCCGGCGCCGAGTTCGGTGAGTTGTTCGCGAGCGGCCGTGAAGTCGAATTGACATTCCAAGTGATGCATTCCAGCTTGCAAGATCGCTTCACCATGTAAGGCGCACCACAGTCCAACGGTGCCAAGTGTATCGCGCGGTGGAAGTTGCTGATGGGCAAAGTCGCGTACGATTTCATCGGGTGCCAAGTCGACGTCCGCAAAGACCACAATCCCAGTGCCGGGATGTTCCATCACCTGAGCCCCCCAACCCGCTTGTCGACCAGCGTAGAAACGTTCTCGACATTGCAGGCCGAGCAGTTCCATGATGGAGATGAGACGGTGAAAGCAGTGGCGGCTGCTGCGGTAGGTGTGATGATCATGGTTAGCCCAGCCCATGCCATACCGCTGTTGTCGCATGTACTGGAGTTGCCCGGCGTAGTTGCGTCCCATCCAATAAGCTCGTTCGGCAGCGAAGAATTCATCGCAGGCGCGATCGCGGCCCAAACGTTCAATCGCACCGAGTAATCGGCTCTGCAAGGCGTCGAAGCCGGCATCATCACTGGGGAGATTTCGTGGTCGACAACGCAATTCCTGAGTTGTTTGTAAGAGTGCTTCCAGATTCGGCGGTGCTGTTGGATTCCAGTGCCAGCCGCCGTGACGCTCGATCACCCAGAACTCCCACTCCCCTCCCCTTTCGATCAAGGCTCGACGCATCGCTGATCCAGGACGTCCGACAATCTCGCATTCAGTTTCGTTGCGTTGATGAGCGACTAGAAAATCGACTAGAGATTCCACCTTGATGGCAATGATACGGGGTTGGTTGAGAGCTGTAGATAAGGGAATTGCAGATTCAATAACATCGGGTAGTTTAGCTTCTCGATGTCGACGTAGGCCTGGCATGTCGTTGGGAAAAGTTTCGAATCCCAACTGCTGTAATGCATCAGCGGATTGATTTACTGAAATTCGATCGATCCAATCGAAGAGCTTGGTTCCGCTTCCTTGATGGAGATCGTGGGATAGTAGATTTAGTGATGGACAATTCTTGAGGGCTTCGGCCAACGCCGCTTGGATTTGCTGGGTCGCTTCAGGATGTTTGGTCCAAGTGAATTCTGGCGATTCGGTCGCTGGTGTATTCATGATGGGTACCCAAAAGGAAGGTTGTTTCGAAAATTGAACGTCCGAGCAATCGTCAAACAGCTTAAGAAAGCGAAATAACCAAGGGCTGCGGTATGAGTGACCGCATAAGACCCCTACAATATTGTATGCTTTCTATTGTCGGGGGGGCGATTCAGGGGGTATCTTAGGGAAGAATTCGTGCTGGCTTCTAGCGGCCGAATCAATAGCAGCGATTGGTTAGACATCTGGGTTCGATTTTCTGTAGGGAAATAGACCGGTGTGAATTCGATCTTCATGCGCAAGATGGTAAAGGATGGGGATGCCGTGGGACAGCGCGTTCAACAAAGGATTTTCAGATTGTCGTGGGTACTCCTGCTGACCCTGGGCATACCATGCATGGAAATGGAATTCGTGGTACATCACGTTTCCTTTCGAAATGTATTTCCATCGACTGCGGCTCTCGTGGCTCAAGATTCGGCGGCCATAGCGCCGCGAATGCTCCATGGCCCTGCCGCTGAGGCACATTGGAGCGACGATACCGCCGAGAGAACAGAAAGTGCTGCAGAGGATCAGGAGGCGGAAGCGAAGGAAAGGAATATTCGCGAGTTGATTCAATTATTGGGATCCGATCAGTACGCCACTCGACGTCGCGCTCAAATTGAACTGGAGTATTTAGGCCTGGAAGCTTTTGAGGCATTGCAAGAAGCTTTTCAAGATGCCGATCCACAGATTGCAGCTTCAGCTCGTTACTTGATCAATAGCGCGCAGATTCAGTGGGCCACCGAACAGGATCCACCTGAGGTGAAGGAGATTCTTCAGAATTATGATCTCCGTTCTTCTTCGCAACGGAAGTCTTTGATGGATCGACTTGCGGTACTTCCCCGAAACGAAGGTTGGGAAGCTCTTTGTCGAATTGCGAAGTATGAGCCAGGTAATGGACTTTCAAAGTATGCAGCGATGCTGTTGATGAACAAGAGGAGCGACTTAGCACCGGACGAAAGAATTGAGTTAGCTAATTTAATTCTCGACAAAGTAGGAAGAAGCCGACGCGCTTCTTCGAATTGGTTAAAGAGCTATGCTGAGATGCTACAGGACAAGAGCAAAGAAACCAAAGCCTGGGTTGCGATTGCCGAGAATGAACACTCCTTGTTGGACGCTGGTTCGGAAGACACATTTGGTGAGTTGGTCCAGACTCTTTATCAGTGGACAGCTTTGTGGAGTCAGGAGCAGGACCAGCGCGATGATGCTTTGCGAATGGCGCGAGGAGCTGTGCGAATTGTGGGTGATGATCCTATGGCGCTACGCAACTCGGCCTACTGGGTGATTGATCATGGCTTTCCAGAGTTGGTCGAGGAAATGGAGAGCGAGAATAATAAACTGTTTGCTAAAAGTGCCGAACTGACTTACTGTCTGGCAGAGAGTTTTCGGGTTCGCAAAGAAAACGAAAAAGCTGAGGATATTGCTGGCACTGCTTTTGCGAATCGTTCTGCAGGTATGATTCCTACCCGAGATCCTCGCGATTTCCGAACGTATCGCGGCTTTGGTTTGCAGGGACGTGGATTGTTTGATTGGAGTGAGCGAGAGTATCGAGCGGCGTTAGAAAATACGCGTATGCTGGATGTGGTAAGTTTGAAGTCGCGATACTTCCTCGGAGAAATGTTGCACGATTTAGGTCGCGACGATGATGCGGGTAAACTTTGGGAAGAAGTGTTGGCTGAGCTGGAAAAAACGGGCGAGTCATTTCGCCAGCAACTGCAGGTAAATCTTGATTTAGCCGGCTTCTTTGATCCTTCGGCGATCATCAGCCAAGCGTATCTCTACCAAGGTATATCGTTGGCCGCTAAAGGGGATTTGATTCAGGCTCGGGTTAAATACAACAAAGCCTTTGAGGCCGATGGCGATAATGCGGATGTGCTGATTGCCATGTATCGACTCGATGGTGATGAGGCGTGGCGAAAGTTGGTCCTTCAGAGAATCCGCATTGTCGGTGAGTATTTTCAAACTCAAATCAATCAGAAGGAGCAGGAGTTCGATAGCGCTGGCGCACTAGGTATCGCAACCGCTCGCAAAGATTTAGCGACGATGAATAACCAATTTGCTTGGTTGATCAGCAATACCGAAGGTGATCTACAGTTGGCGTTACGCTGCAGTCAAAGGTCGCTGGAGCTTGAACCACAAGCGCCAGGTTACTTCGATACATTGGGCCGCTGTCACTACGCCCTAGGCGAATTAGAGGAAGCTGTGACGACTCAGCGAAAAGCGGTTGAGATGGAACCCTTTGCGATGGCGATGCAAAGACAACTCAAACTATTCGAAGCGGCTCTTGAACAGAAAAAGACAGGTGCGGCTGAGGCCAAGCCATGAGTTCATCGGTGTGGTTGCATGGCATTCTCATGGTGTGCTGTGCCGTGGTTGTTTTTCTTGCAGCCTTTCTGGATGTGGTTGATGGGAATGCGGTGCGCGTTCCCTATCTGAACTGGACATTGCCCGAGCTATGTAACACTCGTCGCTGGTTGGGAGTGGAGTGTCTCGGTTGTGGACTGACACGTTCCTTTATTCACATGGCCCATGGCAACCTTGCTACGGCTTGGAATTTGCACTCGGTCGGAGCTGTTTTGTTCGTGGTGATCGTCGCTTGCGTGCCACTTGAGTTTGCTAATTGGATTCGCGCACTGCGAGGGCAACACGCTTTGGTTTCCGAAAAGGGCTTTGAGAGAGCCGTAATTGTTTTTCTAGTGGCGATGGTCGTGCATGGATTAATACGCTGGTCGATCTAGTCATCTTTCAATGCAGTGGTTGGATCCTGACTTCGGAACCTCGGCAGTGCACAAAAGGAAGAAGTATGAGTGGAAGAGAAGATCGATGCCGGACATTGTCCAATGGGATTTTCGTTTGCGAGCAAGGAACTGGTGTCCCACTGGTGCTGTTGCACGGATTCTCGCTCGATCATCACATGTGGCAATATCAAATCGAAGAATTATCAGCGAAGTACCGAGTGATTGCGATCGATGTTCCCGGTTTCGGAAAATCACCTCTTAAGCATGCTTCGATTACGCTTTCTGAAGTGGCGGGCGACATTATGTCAGCGATTGACGAAATGCTGCCACAGCAACAATGTGTGGTGATGGGGCTTTCCATGGGAGGATACATCGCTTGGGAATTGCTGAGCCGGTATCCTGAGCGTTTTCTCGCTGCGGTCATGTGTGACACACGAGCGGCAGCAGACAGCGCCGAGGCAGCTTCTGTGCGTCGGCAGATGGCGGATCGCGTGTTGCAAGGTGGCACGGAAGGTGTCATTGCACCCATGCTGTATCGTTTGTTAGCTCCGAAAACCTTGGAGCATGCTCCAAATGTCGTAAAGTCGATGAAAGAGATGCTTTATGCAACGGCTCCATTAACGATCGCTGCCTTTCAGTTGGCGATGGCTGATCGTCACGACTTTCACCCTGAACTTTCAAGATTCACTTTGCCTACGTTGCTGATCGTTGGAATGGACGATGTATTGACTCCCCCAGCGGAGATGCAACGCATCCAGGAATCGTTACCAGATGCGGAGATCGTAAAGATTCCAGAGGCGGGGCATATGGCACCGCTTGAACAACCAACACTCGTCAATCAGGCTATTGACGAATTCTTGTCACGCAAGCTGGGGCATCTCTTGCTTTAGTAATGCAAGGGATCATGAAGTAGTCTTACGCTGCAGAGCGCAGTTGCGCTGCGTTAAACAATGAAGCGATGCTTGGCGAGCATTCAGTGGGATAGGATTGTCGTCAGGGTGAATTGTCAGTTTATCGCCGAAGGATAGTAAAAGCGCAATTGGAACCAATGCCACGGCGCACTGCCAAGTGAATGTACAGCATGGCGAGCGGTTCGAGGTTACGAGCTTGAGTGAGTTCACCGCAATCGACCGGCGAAAATCCGAGTTGTTGCAAAAGAGAGCCAACTTGTTCTTTCGCGGAAGCGTCATTGCCGCAGTAGAACATGGTTGCTTTGTCGCCATTGAAGTTGGGATTGAGCATGGTATCGACGCTGGCCGTGTTGAGCGCTTTAACGACCCTTGCATCTCGAGCATGTTGTGCGATCTGTTCCGCAGCACTGGTCTCGTGACCGAGCTCTAGTCCGTCGAATTTGTTGTTGAGCGGATTGGAGCAATCGACCAGAATTTTGTTGTGCCACGGTGAATGGTGCTGTACGGTGGAGACAGAGTTATTCCACGGAATTGCCAGGAAGCAGATATCCGCTTCCGCGATTGCAATTTCGGGGGACACGACACGAATGGAGCGATGATCGAGATCGGGATGTGTGGATTTGGTGGCAGGGTTGCGTGATCCCATCCAAACCGTATGACCGAGCGCTGCGAATCGTTTTGCAAGAGCACGACCGACTCGCCCTGTTCCCAGGATCGCGATAGGCTTTCCTTCAATTGGCAAAGACTCCGGGGACGCTGAGGTATCCGATGAATGGTTGGGGACCAACTTGATACTGCCTTCACTTTATTGTTTTTACGAACGAATTTAAAAATCGACGCAACTCGCAAATCGCTGCTCTGTGAAATACTTTTCTTGCGAGGTGACTGACAGATTATAGCGAGTTGAAAATGGTTTCGAGCGGCAAGTTTAAAAGGAGTCATTGTTAGCCTATTTTTTCAAGGCAATCACGAAATTGATGAACCAACCAATCTGTTGGTTCGATACCACAAGAGATGCGCAAAAGAGCTTCGTCGATATCGAGAAGTTTCTTCTCTTCCGGCGATAAGCTGCGGTGGCTCGTGGAGGCAGGATGGCTCAAGGTCGTTTGGCACTCACCCAGTGAAGGGCAGAAAGGAACTGTTTCTTTCAGAGCTGCGATTAATCGAGCGCCGATATTTTCACTAGCTCGTGGGCGAAAAGAGAGCATGTGACCAAAATGGCTTCCAAATTGTTTTTTGGCAAGTGCATGCTGGGGGTGATCGGTTAAGCCGGGATAATAGACTCGTTCGATCAACGGATGTTCCGAAAGAAAGCTGGCTAGTGAGAGAGCATTTTCGCAAGCTGCTTTTAAACGAATTGGCAGTGTGGCTAGGCCTCGTTGGGTGAGCCAGCAATCAAGTGGTGATGAGGCAAAGCCCCAAGTACTGCAAATCGAATCGGTATTTCCCCATACATCTGCTTTGCCGGATAACAGTCCAAGCATCACATCGCCATGGCCGCAGACGAATTTACTTAAACTTTCCATGACCAAATCGGCCTTCCAGTCGAGCGGTCGGCACAGCAGTGGTGTGGCAAAAGTATTGTCGATCAGCAGGAGGCCGTTGCGCGAATGGGTGATTTCAGCGAGTTGTTCAATATCGGCGACATCCAAGCAAGGGTTTGCCAGAGTCTCCGCGACTAGCATTCTAAAATTAGGATGATTGCAAGCTGCGCGGAGTTGCGCGTGGTCATTAACGTCGACTTGCTGAGAAGTGATTCCCCAGCGTTGCATCTCGTGACCGACCAGTCGATTGGTTTTTCCATAGAGTTGGCGAGATAGTACAACATGGTCGCCAGGTTTAAGTTGGCTTAGAAACGCAAGTGATAAGGCGGACATTCCTTGGGCGGTAAGGTTCGTTCTGTCTGCACCGTGCAACTGGCCTAACTGATTGGCAAGGGATGTAGCATTGGGATGACCATCGCGGCGATAGACATAACCTGTTCCTTGGTTCCCGAGCAATTGATCTGCTTGACCCGGACTGTCGCAGTGCCAAACCAGGCTGAGATGAATCGCTTGAGCGTGCGGTTGTCCGACAGGAATCTCGTTGGTAGGCGTCCGTACGCAACTTGCCTGGAGTTGTTCTGCTTCTGCGGATCCGAGCGAAAATGGGAGCGGCTTATCGGTCATAGTATCTCGTCTAAGGAAAGCAATCCAAGTCAGTGGGACCGGCTACATCGTAAGCATATCGCATCGCGTATCAAACGAATGCAAGGAAATAATTTAACGAATTCAACTCGAAGATTTACGTCTCGACGATGTAGCGATAAAGAAAAAGCCCGATAGCTACTTCGGTAGCTATCGGGCAATCGAGTATTCCGCAAACGATTCATGGGCTTCACTGATACTGCGTTATTGCAAGTTTCAGATGCAGTCGCTGAAATGAATTGTGGTTGTTTGTGATAGTCAATAACAATTAGCGATTGTTGTCGCTGAAGTCGACCAATTGCGTTTTAGCATCATCTGATAGGCGAGCCAAAACGGAGGAGACGTAGGATCGGTCCTTTTCGCTAAGCCGCTTAAAAGAAACGGTTGTGTAACGACCATTTTCTTTCAGCAGTCGAACGCTGTTGCCGTAGATGACAACGAGTTTCGCGCGGACAGTAAAGCTACCGGTATTGTCCTTCCAAGTGCGGAAGCTGCTGTCTTTAAAAAGGTCGTCGATCGATGATTCTTTGTCATCGCCCGACGGTTTGTCGTCTGATTTTTCAGAAGCAGGTGCTTCGGCTGGCTTTTGATAGCCGGCGGGAGCTTCTGGTTCTGGAGTTCCAAAGAGGTCTTCTTCAGCAGCGGGTGCTGGCTTCTCTTCCGTCGCCTTGGGTTCTTCTTCCTTCATCTCTGGTTTTTCGTCGGCTGGTTCGCCGAACAAATCATCTTCGGCTTTGGTGGAAGGTTCTTCAGCAGGTTTTTCATCGGCTGGTTTTTCTTCAGCGGGAGTTTCTTTGGGTGATTCTTTTGCGGCGGGGGCAAAAGGATCGTCCTCAGTAGCCGGCGCAGGTTCATCGGCTGGTTTGTCTTGTGGTTCAGGTGAAGGTTCACCATCTTTTTTCATCTCGGGTTCTTCTGCAGTTGGTTCTGCAGGTGCATCTGTTCCCTTTTCAGCTGCCGGTTCTTCGGCTGGTGCCTCGGGTGCAGGCTCTGCATCGGCTGGTGCAGCATCAGCTTTTTCTTTCATTTCGGGTTCTGCGGCGGGGGCTGCAGAGGGAGCTTCGACAGCTGGCGGTTCAGCGGCTGGAGCAGGTGCGGCAGGTGCTTCCGCGGCAGGTGCTGGTGGGGGGGCAGGTTCGGGCGCTGCTGCGGGAGCGGGTTCCGGGGCCGGAGCAGGCTCTACTGCGGGAGCTGGAGCAGGTTCAGCCGCGGGTGCTGGAGCAGGCTCTGGTGCGGGTGCTGGAGCAGGCTCTGGTGCGGGTGCTGGAGCAGGCTCTGGTGCGGGTGCTGGTTGGGCGTCTGCAGGTGATTTTTCTTCGGCAACGGGTGCTGCTGGGGCAGCTGCCTCCGGTGCTGGTGAGTGACCTGCCTCAGTGGTAACCGACGGGGATTCGGAAACGACTGTCTCGCAAGGAGATTCGACGGTTGGGCAAGCGGGAAGGCATGGATCGACAACCGGTGGGCAGCAAACCGTTCGTTTTGTAAAGCAGCGACCGAAGAAGCGTCCAGCGAAGGCGGTGTTAAAAGATAGCGAAACACATAGCGACGCTACGAGCGAGAAGCGAAGCCAGTGAGGAAATCGTTTGGACATGGTCCATTTTCTCCGGGGTTGAAAAGCTCGACAATACCAATACAAGTGGGATAATCCTTAGCCTATGCTAATGGAGACCGCCGATGCGGGCAAGAAAATCGTACAATGGATCGTGCTTCGACGAAGCTTAGCCAAGGTGGATCGAAGCGGTTTTGTAAGCTGCGGGCCATTCGCTGCTTAGAAATATCATGCAAGGAACAGCTTAGCTTTGCTGAAGTTTCGCTTGTGAATCGAGTGGTGTGATGTAGTTAGAACGAATTGCTGCGCGAAGGTAATAGGGCTTGGTGAGGATCGAGCATACTGTAGCGATTAAGCCGATAATGTTGGGGGGAAAGAACGGATGCCGGCGAAGTTGCGACCGATACGAGCAACGCGAAGCCTGGAAAGGAAGTGCTTGGTTTATTTCAGCCTAGCCCTTCTTCTGTCCGTTTTTCTGGCGTTTTGGTTCGTGCAGATGGTTGCAGAGTCGTTAGTCATGGCGACCACCCAGCAGGCGGCACGCGACTTTGCCAATACGGCGGTGGGTTGGCGGCATTTGACCGCAATGAGCTTGGGTGGAGCGCGCGGGGAACGGGGGATTCCTGGGATCTCTGTCGGTGAGCCGGCGGGCCAAAGACAACTGCTCATGCTTCGCAAGTACATGCTCAATCAAGATTATCAGTCTCAGATTCTGATGTTATCCACAGGGAACGGCTTCGATCTTCCCAACGCGGCCTTACCATCAACAACTCAAGAGCAAGTCATTCTGGAGGATTTGCAAAATCGCTATAGCAAGCGTTTGGAGCAAATTGAGAAAGTGATGGCGGATTCGGGGGAAGCGGCACGAACCCCATTGGAAGCTGAATCGCGCGAGAAGACGCTCGATCCTAATGCTGATCCCATCTTCTATGAACAAGGTCCAACCGGTGGCTATTACATTTACTATCACCCGGTCTTTTTTCATGAGCCAGCATGCTTGGATTGTCACGGTCGCCTCCCTAATGCCGGTGAGGCATTGCTGGGAGGAGGTCTCCCTTCTGTTTTGGCTGCAAACAACGCCAAGGATCAAGCTAAGTCATCGACCGAGAGCGGTAGCACTGTTGCTCAGCCGAAGGGGGAGTCAATTCAAGCAAGTGGCGAGAAAGTCGCTGCTGAAGTTGCCGAAGAAGGTGTGCCATCAGCAGGCTTGGTGCAGCAATCTCCTTTTCGCGTCGTGAAGGTGATGATTCCCTACGCGTCGACGCAGGTGGCAACGACCTGGACATTGTCCGTGATGATTGCAATGGGAATGATGACGGTTGCCGTCACTCTGTTAGCATTGCACTGGATCTTGAAGCGCTTGGTAATCAAACCGCTTTCGTATCTTCACAATATCAGCGACGAGATCAGTCGCGGTAACAGTTCGTTGCGTGCTGATATCAACACCGATGATGAATTTCATGAATTAGGTGAGGCGTTTAACCGGATGTTGCGACATCTCACAGAGACACAAGATCAGCTGAAAGAACTCAATCAGGCTCTTGATTTAAAAGTCGATGAGTTAGCGCAGGTGAACTTGCATTTGTATGAGGCTAATCGTCTCAAGAGCGATTTCTTGGCGAACATGAGTCACGAATTACGCACACCTCTTAACAGTATCATTGGTTTCAGCGAGGTACTTCAGGGATTTGATTCGCTCAATGATCGCCAAAAGCGTTACGCAGCTAATATCCAACGCAGCGGAAGAACGTTGTTAGAGATGATCAATGACATTCTGGACTTGGCTAAGGTTGAGGCTGGAAAGATGGAGGTTCGGCCGATCGAGTTTGATTTGGCGAATGTAGTTCATGCGCAGTGCGATGCGGTGCGCGGGCTCGCCGAGGAAAAGAACATCGATCTTCAAGTGGAAGTGCTTGCTGGGGTGAATGAGGTTTGGCAGGATCAAGGTAAGATCCAGCAAATACTCACCAATCTTCTTTCCAACGCCATCAAGTTTACGCCTGAGGGTGGTTTGATTACTGTGACGGCTGGAGGTCTAGATAACAGTCGTTTTTTTGTTAGTGTTGCCGATACAGGGGTAGGGATTGCGGAACAGGATTTTCAGGTGATTTTCGAGAAGTTCCGTCAAAGCGGGACCGTGGTGCAAGGAGATGGTTTGACACGCGAATTTTCGGGTACCGGACTAGGGCTCTCGATTGTCCGGGAATTATGTAAGCTCCTAGGGGGTGAGATCCGTCTTTCCAGCCAGTTGGGCCGTGGAAGTATCTTTCAGGTGATCTTGCCGATTCATTTTGAAGGGGCACCCGTCGGTGAACTGGGGAGCGGTGAAGTTGGGCCGGCGTTGGCAGTCGATCGGTTGCCAGGTTCTGCCGTTTAGTTTCTTAGAAACCCTTACTTCGGTGGGGACTTGAATCCCAGACCTGCTCGGCTGTCAAACTGGCAGGAATCCTCAGTCAGCGTAAATGTTTGGGGACAAGCCAGGTATTCTCTTTGATCTAAGTACTTGTCTGGTTTAGGGATAGGTCTATTTGTTTTGATTGGCATGGAACTTGCTCAAATGGGCCACCACGGCGATCACTGCCAAAAACGGCTTCGTGAAGTCAATTGTCGGTGGAGCAACTTAAGCGATTTGTTGAGAATCAGCTTCGGCGAGAGTCGGGGTTAGGTCGTCGCTTTTTTGTTTTACGGAAGGCAGGTAGTGTCGCTGGCTGGCCTCAGAAAGAGATTGCTGAAAGTTATCTGGATGCGGTTGGAATCTGGTCATGGCTGGTGGGACGTTGGGCCCGGTGGATGCGAATATTGCAGACTCCTCCTTGGTGGTCTGGCGATCCGAATCGCAAATCATTTGGAAACTAATAAACATTGTTTTTTGCTCTGGTAAACGCATGGCGTGCGAACGTGGCCGCTGTGGTTTGGGGCATGGTAAGGAGAATTTATCGTGGCAAAGCAGATTGTCTTTGATGATGACGCACGACAGCCGCTGTTGGCGGGAGTCACCAAGTTGGCTCGCGCCGTGAAGAGCACGCTGGGGCCTCGCGGTCGTAACGCCGTTTTGGATAAAGGTTGGGGGTCTCCGAAGGTCACCAAGGACGGCGTAACCGTTGCAGAAGAAATCGAGTTGGATGATCCTTTTGAAAACCTTGGGGCACAACTTGTTAAGGAAGCAGCCAGCAAGACCAACGACGTTGCTGGTGACGGTACTACGACAGCTACGGTTTTAGCTGAAGCGATTTATCGCGAAGGCCTGAAGATGGTTGCTGCAGGTGGCGACCCGATGGCTTTGTCACGTGGTATTCACAAGGCCGTTGAAGCCGTTGGTAGCGAAATCCGCAAAATGGCGATCGCTATCGATGAGAAAAGCAAGAAAGAAATCAAGCAGGTTGCTACGATCGCTGGCAACAACGATCCTGAGATCGGCGAAGTTTTGGCCGATGCGTTCTTGAAGGTTGGTAAGAACGGTGTGATCACTGTCGAAGAAGGTCGCGGAAGCGAAACGACGGTGGAAGTTGTTGAAGGGATGCAGTTTGATCGTGGTTACTTGTCTCCTCACTTTGTAACCAATCAAGAGCAGGTCACGGTCGAACTCGATGACTGCTACATCTTGATTCATGAAGAAAAGATCAGCAGCAACAAGAAGATGATTCCTTTGCTGGAGGCAATCAGCAAATCGAAGAAACCATTGTTGGTCCTCGCCGAAGATGTTGATGGTGAAGCGCTAGCGACCTTGGTTGTCAACAAGATGCGAGGCATCTTGAATGTCTGTGCCGTCAAGGCTCCAGGTTATGGTGATCGCCGTAAGGCAATCCTGGGTGATATTGCTGTTCTGACCGGTGCACAGCCAATCTTCAAGGATTTGGGTATCGATCTGGAAAGCGTCAAGCTCAGCGACTTGGGCCGTGCCAAGAAGATCAAGATCACTAGCGAAGAAACTTTGATCGTAGGTGGTGCTGGCAAGAAAGATGCTGTCGAAGCACGAGTCGTTCAGATTCGCAGCGAAATCGGTATCACCGATTCCGATTACGATCGCGAGAAGCTACAAGAACGATTGGCCAAGTTGGCTGGTGGTGTCGCCCAGATCAACTGCGGTGCTGCAACTGAAACCGAGATGAAGGAACGCAAGGCTCTGCTAGAGGATGCCAAGAGCGCAACTCAAGCGGCTCTTGAAGAAGGTATTGTGCCTGGTGGTGGTGTCGCTTTGCTTCGCAGCGAATCGGCTCTCAAGAAGTTGTCTCTCAGTGGCGACGAAGCATTGGGTGCTAAGATCATCGCTAATGTTCTTGATTACCCACTCAAGACGATCGCTAACAACGCTGGCTTGGATGGAGCGGTTGTCGTCAATCGCGTTCGTCAGCAGAAGGTCAAAACTGAAGGCTACGATGCCAACGCGGATAAGTACGTTGATATGGTGAAGGCCGGTATCATCGACCCAGCTAAGGTAGTTCGTACCGCTTTGGTTAACGCAGCGAGCGTTGCTGCCTTGTTGCTCACTACCGAGTCTTTGGTCACCGACATTCCGAAGGAAGAAGAAGAAGCTGCTGGCGGCCATCACGACCATGGGGGTGGTATGGGAGGTATGGGCGGAATGGGAGGCATGGGTGGCATGGGAGACATGGGCGGCATGATGTAAGCCGCTGGCTCTAGTGAACACGTTGTTTGGATATTTAAAAAGCTAAGAAAACATTGTTTCAGATAAGGAATTAACAGAGATGGCCAAAGTCAACATTCGTCCGTTGGATGATCGAGTCGTAGTTAAGCCGATGGCAGCTGAAGAGACCACTGCAGGTGGTATCGTGTTGCCTGACACTGCCAAGGAAAAGCCACAGCGCGGCAAAGTCGTTGCTGTCGGTCCTGGCAAGTTGCTTGAGAACGGCCAGCGTGGTGGTTTGTCCGTGCAGGTTGGTGATGAAGTTATTTTTGGCAAGTACGGCGGAAGCGAAGTGGAAGTCGATGGCGAAGAAGTCAAGATTCTTCGCGAAAGTGACATCCTGGCCAAGTTGGTTTAATTCTTGTTTCGTGGCATTCAACCGAACACTAAAGATATAGAGGGTACTTGGCGTGGCTAAGCAATTACTGTTTGACGATCATGCTCGCTCCCGCATGTTGGCGGGTGTAGAGAAGTTGGCCAATGCGGTCGCCGTCACGATGGGGCCAACCGGTCGCAACGTGATCATCGACAAAAGTTTTGGCGGCCCAACGGTGACCAAAGACGGTGTCACTGTGGCGAAAGAAGTTGAGTTGGAAGATCGCTTCGAGAACATGGGTGCGAAGCTTGTGGTAGAAGTCGCTCAAAAGACGAGCGATTTAGCTGGTGACGGCACTACGACAGCAACCGTTTTAGCTCGAGCAATTTTCAAAGAAGGTCTCCGCAACATTGTGGCTGGTAGCAATCCAACCGCAATTCGCCGAGGTATTGAAAAGGCCGCCGCTGCAGCTTGTGAAAAGTTGATCGCGATGGCTAAGCCTGTAAGCGGTTCGAAGGAAGTAGCGCATGTTGGAGCGATCAGCGCCAACAACGATATGAAAATCGGCGAACTTCTAGCTGAAGCTTTGCAGCGCGTTGGCAAAGATGGTGTAATCACCGTTGAAGAAGGTAAGACGACTGACACGGTAGTGGATTACGTAGATGGTATGCAGTTCGATAAGGGATTTGTCTCCCCTTATTTCATCAACAACCCTGGTGAAATGAATTGCACCATGCAAGACGCCTTGATCCTGATCTACGAAAAGAAGATCAGCAACATTCGCGACTTGGTACCAATCTTGGAAAAGAGCAGCCAGACCGGCCGTCCTTTGTTGATCATCGCAGAAGACGTTGATGCGGAAGCGTTGACACTTCTGGTTGTCAATAAGTTGCGTGGCACCTTGAATGTCTGTGCTGTTAAGGCTCCTGGCTTCGGTGATCGTCGCAAGGCAATGCTAGGTGATATCGCTGTTCTAACCGGCGGTACTTTCATCAGTGATGACTTGGGTGTTCAGCTAGAGAAGATTTCTCTGGAGCATCTCGGTCGTGCCAAGAAGATTGTTGTGGACAAGGGCAACACGACGATCGTAGAAGGTGGCGGGGATCGTAAATCGATCGATTTGCGAGTTTCGCAAATCCGCGCTCAATTAGAGCAGACCGATAGCGAGTATGACAAAGAGAAGTTGCAAGAGCGTTTGGCTAAGTTGGCCGGTGGTGTCGCTGTGATCAGCGTCGGTGCAGAAACCGAAGCTGATATGAAGCAGAAGAAAGCTCGCGTCGAAGACGCCCTTCATGCAACTCGGGCCGCGGTGGAAGAAGGAATTCTTCCAGGTGGTGGTGTCGCTTTGCTGCGTTGCTATGAAGCGGTTGAAGGTTGCCGCGATAGCTTAAAGGGCGATGAGCGCATCGGTGCTTCGATTGTTCTCAACGCACTGCAAGCCCCGCTTCGTCAGATCGCTGACAATGCCGGAATCGATGGTTCTGTGGTTGTGGATGAAGTTAGCCAGAAGACTGGCAGCATTGGTTACGATGCTTACAGCGGTCAGTATGTCGACTTGCTCAAAGCAGGTGTTATCGACCCAGTTAAGGTCGTGCGAACAGCTTTGACCAATGCATCGAGCATCGCTGGTTTGATGTTAACCACGGAAGCTTTGGTAACGACGTTCGATAAGGACGACAAGAAGAAGCAGCGAATCGAAGGCGTAGTTGCCTAGGTTTGCAGCTCGTTGAACGCTAGGTTTGGGCTAAGATGCCGAGGGGCCACTTTCCGAGCGGGAGAGTGGCCCTTTTTTGATTCGAGGATACGATGGCCAGTAAACGTTGTTATTACGAAGTTTTGGGTGTTGCTCGAGAATCATCTCAGGCGGATATCGCGCGCGCGTATCGTAAACTGGCGATCAAATATCATCCGGATAGCAATCAAAACGACGAATCAGCCGTTGTGCAGTTCAAGGAAGTTGCAGAGGCATACGAAGTCCTCAACGATCCAGAGAAACGTACTCGATATGACAATTACGGTCATGCGGGTGTGCAGCAGCAAGCTGGTGCTCAGGATATGGGAGATATCTTTGAGCAGTTCGGAGAGATGTTTCGTGGAACGATTTTCGATGACTTTTTTTCTGCTGGGGGCAATCGCCGTGGAAGAGCGCGTCGCGGAGCGGACGTGCGTTGCGATTTGACGTTGACGCTCGAAGAAGCGGCGGCTGGGGTCAAGAAGGAAGTCAAGTTGGTTCGGCATGTCGTATGCGGGGGATGCGAAGGCTCCGGCGCCGCAGCGGGCTCAAGTCCTGAGGTGTGCCGTCGTTGTCGTGGGCAAGGCCAAGTCGTACAGGCTACCGGTATTCTGCGAGTACAGACCACCTGTCCTGCTTGTCGAGGAAGCGGTAAGACGATCTCCAATCCGTGCAAAACTTGCGATGGTTCTGGAATGCAGCCGCAAGAAGTCAAACTTGAGGTTCCAATTCCTGCGGGTGTGGATGATGGAATGCGAGTACGGCTTTCTGGGCAAGGGCAGCCAAGCCCCGATGGAGGCCCGCCGGGTGATGCGTACTGCTTTATTCACCTCAAAGCACATTCGCTTTTCCGGCGTGATGGGAGTGACTTAGAATTGCAACTACCCATCAGTTTTTCGCAGGCTGCTCTTGGCACGACCCTGGAAGTGCCAACATTGAGTGGCGCTAAGGAGTTGGTAATACCGGCTGGTACACAAAGCGGTGATGTGTTCCGTTTACGACAGCTGGGGATGCCGGATCCGCATACAGGTCGAAAAGGCGATTTGTTGGTACATACATTCATCGAGGTTCCCAAGAAACTCAATCCGCGCCAGGAAGAGTTGCTACGGGAGTTGGCATCTTTAGATAGCGAACAGGTGACACCTCATCGCAAGTCTTTCTTGGAACGTATCCGAGATTACTTTGTGGGTGGAGAGTCCGGTGGAATGCAAAGCGATGCATTAAATGACGAGGAGAAATAAGACGCTATGAGTAGTGGATCAAATGACACAGGCAATGATTTAGAAGGTATTGACCAAGTCATGGGCGATGAAAGTCTCAATGCAGCGGCACATGGAAGTGGTGGCGAGAATATTTCTGCTGAAGCGAGTTTAAAGATCGAGTTGGCTCAGGCGAATGAGCGGGCACTGCGGGCACAGGCGGAGTTGGAAAACTTTCGCAAACGCATTTATCGGGATACCGATCAGCAATTGAAGTTTGCAACGGTCGGCTTGTTAAAAGATATTCTTGAGGTTTCCGATAATTTGGCTCGTGCCTTGGATGCAGCCAGTTCCAGCGAAGCGTCTAGCGGTGTCGCTCAGGGAATTAAAATGGTGCAGAGCCAATTGCTGACGGTGCTAGGTAAACACAATTGCCAGCCGATTGAATCGATGGGAAAGCCATTCGATCCGAATTTTCATGAAGCTCTCACGCAGATGCCGAGCGCGGAACATCCTGCAGGGACTATCGTGCAGGAATTGAGAAAAGGGTATATGTTGCACGATCGAGTGGTTAGGCCCAGTCAGGTGATTTTGTCGTCAGGAGCGCCCGGCGGGGCTTGAGGAAGCGATCGACTGGTTCATTGGCGGCGTTGAAAAGTGTTTATTTCAAAGCGAGCCGATTCAAAAAGCATCACTCTTCGGAAATCGAATAAGAGGACGAGGTAGCCAAAACAATGCCAACCTATGATTATCTTTGTGACGCTTGTGGTCACCAATTCGAGTTGTTTCAGGGGATTAATGACCCTGTGGAGACGAAGTGCCCAAAGTGCAAAAAGAAAAAGTTGAGAAGACTTCTTGGCACCGGTGCTGCTATCGTTTTTAAAGGATCTGGTTTTTACCAGACGGACTATCGCAGTGATTCGTATCGCAAAGCGGCTAGCGCAGATAAGACTTCTTCGGAGAGTTCCTCTGACAGTGGTTCTAAATCAGAGTCTAAGAAATCAGAGAGCCCAAAGAGTTCGTCCGACTCGGGTAAAAGCAAGAAGAGTTCCAAGGCTGCCGAGTAGCGGAAGATGTAATGTCGCAAAATCTGTTAATGCATCAGTTTGAAAATGGTTTGGTGCTAATTGCTGAGCCGATGCCGTGGCTGAAGTCTGCGGCTATGTGCTTGAATATTCCGGCTGGCACGATGTATGAGCCTGAAGGGTTGCAAGGCTTGGCATCCGTTTGCGGCGACATGGTGCAACGCGGCGCCGGGAAGTTGTCTAGTCGCGACATCATGGATCAACTCGATTGCCTCGGAGTGGAAAGAGATGATGGTCTTTCGACGTACCACATGTCATTCCATGCATCAATGCTTGCAGAGGTTCTCCCTGAAGTTCTGGAAATCTATTCGCTCATCGTTCGCAAGCCGCTGATTCCCGAAGATGAAGTGGATGATTCGAAAGCAGGTGCCCTGCAAGAGTTGCGTGGGCTCGAAGACGAGTTGGCACAGCGATGTTTTCGAGATCTCAAGCAACTTCGCTATCCAGGTCCCTTAGGTCGTTCACCTTTGGGGGAGGCTGTTGATATTGAGCGTATAAGCCGCCGACAAGTTGCCGACTTTCATCGCACAACTTATATACCTCAAGGGACAATCTTGTCGGTGGCTGGTGCCGTGGAGTGGCCTTCGCTGGTGGAGCAGGTTGGGCGGTTGTTCGGCGGCTGGGCACAAGGGAACCAAGAGGTTCGGCCGATTCCCAAGATTCATGCTTCCTACAAACACATTGAACATCCTTCGCAGCAAACGCAAATCGCGATTGCCTATGAGAGTGTACCTTATGGGCATCCTGATTATTACTTTGCCCGTGGATTGATCGGCATATTGAGTGACGGGTTAAGTTCCCGGCTATTCACCGAAGTCCGGGAAAAGCGAGGTTTGGTTTATTCGGTATCTGCCTCGCCCCATTCGCTCTACGGTTGCGGCAGCACTCTCTGTTATGCGGGAACCACAACACAACGTGCGCAAGAGACAATCGATGTGATCTGGGAAACCATTCAATCGCTTCGAGATGGTATTGAAGAAGATGAACTGAGTTGCTGGAAAGCGAGAATGAAGACCTCGCTGGTGATGGAGCAGGAATCTTCGCTGGGACGCGCTTCTCAGATGGCATCGGATTGGTTTTATGTTGGTCGTATAGTACCGATTGCAGAAACGCAGGCGGAGATCGATCGACTGACAACAGATGGTTTGCAAAAGTATTTTATTACGCATCCCCCGCAGCAATTTACTGTGGTGACTTTGGGCGAAGTCAAATTGGAGTTACCCAGTGGAATTTCGACAAACTAAGTTAAGCAACCAACTTGAAGTCATCGCAGAAATTCATCCAAAGGCGTTTACCGCTTCCTATGGGATTTTTGTGAATACCGGTGCGCGCGATGAGGAGGCTCAAATCTCTGGTATGAGCCATTTTCTCGAGCATATGGTTTTCAAGGGGACACCGACTCGTAATGCCGCTGAGATCAATCGGCAGTTCGACCGGCTCGGTGCCTCCGCCAATGCCTATACTTCCGAGGAAAGAACCGTTTATCACGCCACAGTCTTGCCTGAGTTTCAAGAGAAAACGATCGAACTGCTTTGCGACATGATGATGCCGCAGTTGGACCCACACGAATTTTCCACCGAGAAACAAGTCATACTCGAAGAGATCTCCATGTATGACGACCAGCCTCCTTATGGAGGTTTTGAAAAGGCGATGGAGCTTTATTTTGGAAAGCATCCACTTTCAGCCCGAGTGCTTGGGACTCATGAATCCGTCGAAGGTATAACGGTCGAGCAAATGGCCAAATACCATAGCGAACGTTATCGCACGGGCAATATTTGCGTTTGTGCTACAGGTAATGTGGATTTCGATCAACTCGTCGAACAAGTGACAAGATTCTCAGCCAACTGGTTTGTCGGCGAAGCTGGAAGAAAAAAGGAATCTCTTCCCAAGGGGAGCGGCGATTCCATGATGCATCATTCTGCAGCGAATCAGAATTACTGGATTCGCTTCTCGCCAGGGCCTTGTCGACATGACAATGATCGCTATGCCATGCGTCTATTGTCGATGGTTCTCGGTGATGAAACAGGTAGCCGAACTTTTTGGGAGCTTATCGATACTGGATTGGCAGAAGGTGCCGCGCTGTTTAGTCAGGAATATGACGATGAGGGACTGTTGCAGGCTTATCTTTGCACAAGTCCTGAAGACTTCGAGGAAGCAAAGAACATTTTTACTGCTGTGATTCAATCGGCACTGAGTCAGCCCGTAACTGATACTGAATTGCAACAAGCGGTGCGCAAAGTTTGTTCGAGCATTCTATTGTCTGCTGAGAAAAGTTCGAATCGACTTTTTACTGTTGGAGCAGCTTGGCTCAGTAGGCATACTTGGGAAACGGCGGAGGAAATCGTTGCGAAGTATCGCAGCGTCACAACCAAAGATCTCCAAAGAGTTGCTGAAAAGTATCTGCAGTCCCCTGCCCTGTCGCTGACGGTTTGCGCTGGTTCTGAATAGATTGCGGCATGCTGTTTGGGAGGTGGAGAGTTCTGCCAGACGGTTGCCGATTCTCAATACATTTGATCGATAGTGTTTTCTTTCAATGCACTACGCTTGAAGTATTCAATCGCAGTATTGCGAAAGTTTTGTGATGCGTAGAGCGAGTGATCATTTTTGATCCATTCATATTTGCGAAGCATTAGCTGGAGAGAGTTGGCATTGCCGCTGGGGTGTCATGCGAGGTGTTTTTTTCGAAGTTGAATCCACGAGTCAACTTGGGGTGTTCTTTCACCTCGATGGTTCCACATTCCGCTGTTAGGAAATGAGTGTGGTTCGGTGTCGGTGAGCTGATTCCAGATAATACCTTGAACTGCCTGCTTGGCCAGCATCAGTTCTACGATCTCATACATGTTGGGAGGTCCAGCAGGTGGTAACTTTGCCTCCGTCGATGCAGCTTTGCTTCGCTCTTTACTTTTTGGAGTTGGCGGTTTGGCTCCAGTCGCAGCAAACATATTTTCGGAGTAGGGATACCATGACGAGACAATTCCTGTCTTCGAGTTTGCGATCGGATCGCTACCGAAATCGATAGGCTGGCGAAGCAGGAACATTAAGGGCAAGCCAAGCAAAGACCATTGATCGATTAGACGATTGAACTCAAGTAGATCACGAGGCAGGCTGCCGCCTGGCCAATAGTTGTGGTTGATTTCCAGTCCGATACCGCTTAGCCCAAGATCGGCTCGGATCAACGCATCGACAAAGTGTAGCGGTGATACCGCTTCTTGATTCGATCCAAGATACTCACACCACGGTTGATCCACGCTGAGAATGACGGCAGCGCGGTCATCGATTCGGCGCACGGCTTGAAGAGTATGAACAGCAAGGCGTAGCGCTTGATCATCCGTCAAGCGAAGGTCAGTTGGGGCGTTGAGGCCGGCAGTGACATGCCATAGATGCACTTTGCCACGGTATCGCGAAACGACTTCACGAACATGATCACAAGCAGCTTGGAGGAGTTGCTCGAAGGGATCGTCCACCAGCATCAGCCATTCCGGCAGGCTGCTTGGTTGAAGCGTGAATAGCGGTCCGGCGCAAATCCGCAAACCTTGTTGGCGCGCCCACTGAATCTGTGCATCTGGAATGCTGAAATCCATCTTGCCGGAACGACTTCGAAGCAGACTTGGCTCTAGCGGAATTCCAACGGTATTGCTCGTTTCTGTTACAGAAAAACGCGACAGGTTTTCCGGTGCGACAAAAGGAAGTTGGACACCCAGCAAAGTGGCCAATTGCTGTTCCTGCTGATGTCGAAAATTAAGCGCCTGCTCGGAGAAACTCCGACAGAGTAATTGACCTGCTTTCAAAGAATGCTCGATGGACGATTCCGCCAGTGCCCAAGACGAGGCACCTCGATTGCGTGTGATAGAGTCCAGAAAGTTCTCTAGGGCGGCGGCGGACGAAGTTAGGAAATCTTCATTCTGTCGTAACCCAAGTCGTTGCCATTCAAAAGCTTGATTTCTGACACGGTTAAGCGTCCCACGAGCAAGTTCAATGCTCAAGTCATAAGGTTCCTGGCCAGACCGAAGGCTGGTCGTTGAAAGAAGGATTGGGCCAAAGTGTTTGCTAGGCCAAACAACATTCAACCTGGAAGATTCATCGATTGATCTTTCGATGCTACAGATCGATTCAGAATGACTGCGTTTGCAGTACCATGGAAGTCCCTCGATCCCAGTCAGGTAGGCAGTCTGCCACGCCAGCGGATCCATAGTGAATTTTTTGGGTATTTCGAAACGCAAGCCGGACATGAATGAGTTGTTGTTTACCGAGTTTAGAAAAGAAAGCACTCGCAATATCGGTCAAGAAACGTCAATCTCTTTTGCGAGTCGGCAAGAAGGACTGGGAATTGTCTGGTCAAACCTTAAGTAGTGGCTGCAAACCGTTGTAAGGCAATAAGATAACAATTCTCAGAGTATAACAGAAAAGGCCTCTTGCATGGTGGCGTGAATCGAATCAAATCGAGAGAACATTCAGGTTGGCAAAACCTACTTCCCAGGTCTGTTTTTCGGAATAACATCCATGCCCGACTGTGTCTTAACTACTGATTTACCTTTTCCTAAACGAAGCGGAAAGGTTCGCGATGTTTACGACCTAGGAGATCGCTTGCTTATTGTTAGCACCGATCGCATCTCGGCCTTCGACTACATTCTCCCTAATGGCATTCCAGATAAAGGAAAAGTATTGACTCGCATGAGTTGTTTTTGGTTTGAGCGCCTGGGGGTTGAGCATCATTTGTTGAGCGACCAGTTGCCAGCCGAATTGCAGCGACTTGAGGGTGCCGAAAAGCTCGCCGGACGCGTCATGGTGGTCAAGAAAGCTCGAGTTGTTCCCTTTGAGTGTGTGATTCGCGGCTATTTGGAGGGGTCTGGATGGGTGGAGTATCAGCGAAATGGAGCTGTATGTGGCGTTGCTCTACCCCCGGGTTTGAGGCAATGTGATCGTTTGCCTTCCCCTATCTTTACACCAGCAACGAAGGCCGAGTCTGGGCATGATGAGAACGTTACCTTTCAATTCATGGCATCGCAAATCGGAGAAGATGTGGCCGAGCAATTGCGGGAACTAAGTCTGCAGGTCTATCGAACTGGCGCTCGAATCGCTTCTGAACGAGGTGTAATCATTGCGGACACAAAGCTTGAGTGGGGATGGGAGGATGAAAAATTGATTTTAGTTGATGAGGTTCTAACTCCCGATAGTTCGCGCTTTTGGCCTTCTGCCACCTATCAACCTGGAAAAAGTCAGTTGTCTTTCGACAAGCAGTTTGTAAGAGAGTGGCTGATGCAATGCGGATGGGATCGCAACTCCCCTCCACCTTCTCTACCTGACGAAATCGTAGAGAAGACGTCATCCAAATACAAAGAGGTTTTAGAAAAACTGACTGGCTCATCGCTGTAAGCGATTTTCGCTTATCAGTCAGAGAGCAGGCCGGTTATCAGCAAAGACCATTCAACCAAGAGGCTGCTGGCCAGCCTCTTGGAAGTGTCCTGGATACCAGATTCCAGGATGCTAGATTCCAGGGAGCCAAATTTCGGGGTGTGATCTAATGCTCAGCGATCTTCCCGTAGGTTGAACGATAGTCACACACCGCGTTCATGCAAAGCTTATTGCGATTGCGGTAAGCTTTACTTTCCGCGACGACGAATAGCTTCAGCGACTGCTTGACCCATTTCAGCAGGTGATGGAGCGACGACGATACCGGCGTCTTCCAGTGCAGCCACTTTTTCCGCCGCTGTTCCCTTGCCTCCGGTGATAATTGCACCGGCGTGACCCATGCGTTTGCCCGGAGGTGCGGTACGACCTGCAATAAAGGCGGCGACTGGTTTGGTCACGTGAGCCTTCACAAACGCTGCTGCTTCTTCTTCGGCGTTACCACCAATTTCACCGATCATCAAAATCACTTCGGTCTGATCATCGTTTTGGTAACGCTTTAGTAAATCGATAAAGCTGGTGCCTACGATGGGGTCTCCACCGAGTCCCACGCAAGTGGACTGTCCGAGACCAAGTTGAGTTGTTTGCCAAACAGCTTCATAGGTCAATGTACCACTGCGGCTCATGATTCCAACTTTGCCAGGCTTGTGAATGTAACCAGGCATGATACCGATCTTGCATTCACCAGGAGTGATTAGACCGGGGCAGTTAGGGCCAATGAGAACGCTTTTGCTGTTACGCACGATCTCATAAACGGGAACCATATCGAGAACGGGTACACCTTCAGTAATGGCGGCAATCACTTCGATGCCCGCATCAACCGCTTCTAGAATCGCATCTGCGGTGAAGGGAGGTGGGACGAAGATCATGGTTGCGTTAGCCCCGGTTTCCTTGACCGCTTCTTCGACCGTATCGAAAACGGGCAGTCCTTCTACCAGTTCGCCTCGCTTGCCCGGTGTCACGCCACCGACCATCTTTGTTCCATATTCCTTGCAGCCTTTGGTATGAAAGGCTCCCGCTTTACCGGTGATACCTTGGCAGATGACGCGAGTGTTGCGGTTTACCAGAATACTCATGGCTTTTCAGAATCTCAAATGGGATAGGTGAGTCAGCCGAACCAAAAACAAACTAACGGGCCACGTGCTACTTTTTAGCAGCGGCGGCAACAACTTTCTTCGCGGCATCGGTCAAGCCATCGGCGGCGATCATATCAAGGCCGCTTTCCTTTAGCATGCGTTTGCCTTCTTCAACTTCTGTGCCTTCCAAGCGTACGACGAGCGGTACGTTGAAACCAACTTCCTTCGAGGCTTCGATCAAAGCTGTTGCGATCGTGGTGCAACGGGCGATACCACCGAAGATGTTAACTAAAACCGCCTTGCAATTCGGATCCGATAGAAGAATGCGAAACGCTTCGGTTACTTGTTGCGTGTTAGCGCCACCACCAACATCCAGGAAGTTCGCTGGCGCTCCACCGTGGTACTTGATGATGTCCATGGTCGACATCGCCAGGCCTGCACCATTGACCAAGCAACCGATGTTTCCTTCTAGCTTCACGTAGCTAAGGCCTGCATTGCCGGCGCGAACTTCAGCAGGTTCTTCTTCGCCGATGTCTCGTAGTTCCTTAACATCATTGTGACGGAACATGGCGTTGTCATCGAATGTTACCTTGGCATCCAACGCAATCATCTGGTTGTCAGCGGTGATTACTAGTGGATTGACTTCCACTAATGAGCAATCGTATTGAACAAAGAATTTGCAAAGCGTTTTCATAAACGCGTCGGCACTCTTTGCCGCTGGTCCGGTGATATCCAGTTTCTTGCAAAGCTTTCGAACTTGAAAGCTGTCTAATCCTCGCTGCGGATCGAAATGCTCTTTGAAGATCTTTTCTGGTGTTTCTGCGGCAACCTTTTCGATTTCCACACCACCTTCGCTGCTGACCATCAATACTGGCTTGCATGCGGCACGGTCAACGACGATGCCGAGATAAAGCTCACGAGCGATCTGGCATCCCTGTTCGACCAGCACTTGCCGTACTTCGCTACCGGCAGGGCCCGTTTGAATAGTGACTAGCTTTTTGCCGAGAAGACCTTGAGCAACTTTAGCGGCATCGTCGGCCGACTTGACCAACTGCACGCCTCGCTGCTGAGGATTATCGATGACAGTTCCCTTGCCACGGCCACCGGCGTGAATCTGAGCCTTAACGACTGCAATGCCACCACCGAGGCTTTCAAACGCTTTCTTAGCCTCTTCAGGTGAGCGGGCTACATGGCTGGATAATACGGGAACGCCAGCCTGACGAAAAAGCTGTTTAGCCTGATATTCGTGAATCTTCATTTGCTTCCGCACCTGCAGGAAGGGACTTGCCCAGCGAATTGTCCCGACTAGTACGTCGAGAAACGAGTCGGGGATTATAGGTGCGAAAAGTAAACATGGTCAAGCGGACAGAAGACACAGCTGGGGGCGAAGGAAGCCAGAATTAACGAGGTTTTTTCCGACTCCAATACACTCCGGGGATTTCTTGCGGAAACGTCTAATGCGGACAATAAAGGATTCTTTACTCTCTAGGCTTTTCTAGTGAGTCGCTTCGTCCGGATGACCTTCAAGAAGCCCCAATCTCTTCATTTTTTTGTAGAGAGTTGTCCGGTTGATACCAAGCTGATCCGCTGTGAGGTTGCGGTTCCAGCGATTGGCTTGGAGGGCATTGAGGATAATCTGTTTTTCCGGAAGCGCCATGGCTTGACGTAGTCCATCGCCCGCTGGAACCGATTTAGTCATCGCATTTCCCTCGATGCGACTGAACTGAGGTGGTAGGTCGGCGACATCCAAAAGAGGACGTTTGGCCAAAAGAACGGCGCGCTGAACAACATTCTCCAGCTCACGGATATTGCCCGGCCAAGAATACGCGATCATCTGCTGCATAGCGGCGGGGCTGAAGCCCTCAACGTCTTTGCCAAACTCACGTCGACATTCCTGTAGAAAATGTTCGACCAGCAAGGGCAAGTCACCGATGCGTTCCCGCAAGGCGGGCAACTGCAAATGAATCACGTTGATTCGATAGAAAAGATCCTGGCGGAATTTGCCTACGCGAACTTGTTCTTCCAGGTTTTCGTTGGTCGCCAAAATAACACGAGAGTCGACGCTGAATGTCTCCGAACCCCCTAAAGCTTCAAACTGAAACTCTTGGAGGACTCGCAGCAATTTAACTTGCAATGCCGAAGTTGCCGTGCCGATTTCGTCCAGGAAGATCGTGCCCCCATCAGCCTGCTTGAACTTACCGATCTTATTGTGGGTCGCGCCCGTAAAAGCGCCTTGAACATGACCAAACAATTCGCTTTCCAGCAGCGTGTCGGGAAGTGCACCACATGCAACCTCGACAAAGGCAGCGTTGCGTCGCTTGCTCCTGCGATGAATGGCCCGAGCGATCATCGATTTGCCTGTTCCATTTTCTCCAGTGATCAAAACGGTTGCCTTAGCGTCAGCAATCGCTTCGATGACTTCGAAAATTTTCAGCATCCGATAATCATGGCTGAGGATATTCTCCATGCCAAAGCGACGATCTAGCTCTGCCTTGAGTCGTTCATTCTCATCGGCAATCGAACGCTGATGTCGGGCTCGCTTGAGAGCCGTCAGAAGTTCTTGATCGATCAGCGGTTTTGTCAGAAGGTCGAAGGCTCCTCGCGAAACCGCTTCGGCGCCACTATCAGGTCCACCATAGCCCGTCATCATTAAAAACGGTGTAGCGGGAACGCTCTTGCGAGCAAAATCCAATAACTCAAATCCATCGCCGTCATCCAGGCGAACATCGCACAGGATGAGATCAAACGCTTCGGAGGCAATTTTCTTTCGTGCTTCCGAATATCGGGCACATGAGGTGACTTGAAAGCCCTCGCTGGCCAACCACTGAGCCATCGACTCCAAAAGCCAGCGGTCGTCGTCAATCAAAAGCAAATTGCCGTTGGCACTTGGAGTCGATGGCAGCATAGAGGGTCGCAGCTCTCAGTCAAAGTTCTTCGGGGGATGTTTCGGTAAAGCATCAATTCGTTGGATCCTTTGAAAAGTTAGGTTACAAATTCCAACAAGGTGGTCTGTGATGGCAGAATTCAACAACTGGTTGAGTTTTTAGAAAAACGCCGAGTTGCTCTAGAGCTTGAGTGTTCATGTGTTCATTACACTTAAGTGTTGTTTTTTGGGAAAGCAGAGTAATCTGTTGGGAGGGGCCTTGGTCTTACAGGGGAATTCCCTAAAATCGTTATGTATACGAGTGTCTTCTTTCTAGACAGCTACAGACCAGTAGCTTATTTTTATTAAATACCCCCCTCAGAAAGGCTCCTTTCCAGGGTAGGATCATTTTCGACGAATGTTTAGGCAGTTAACGCTTGTCCGGTAACGTTCTCACTCCGTTTCTGGGAACAACTTGTGTAGGAAGATAGCTGATATGGCGATTCGTGTTTTGATAGCTGATGACCACGAGGTAGTACGCACAGGTCTGAAAGCTTTGTTAACCTGCGCTGATGTGGAAGTTGTTGGCGTTGCAAAGTCAGGCCCCGAGGTCCTAGAGATGATGGAAGGTTGCAAGCCCGATGTCGTCATGTTGGACGTTAGAATGCCGGACGATGAAGGCTTGCAGACCCTGGAAGTGCTACGCCAAAAGATGCCCGATTTGGGGGTCATCATGTTGTCGACATACGACAACCCAACGTATATTGCACGAGCGATAGCGTTAGGTGCAAACGATTACATTTTAAAGGGTTCGAGCCGAAACGATTTGCTCGATTCGGTTCGCCGCGTTGCCAAACGCGAGTTGCCTACCGAGAGCAACGTGATGCGTCGCGTACGAGCGACAATGGCGCGCCGCAAGGATCGAGCCGATTCGAAAGATGTACCTCTGACCAATCGAGAACTCCAAGTCTTGCGTCATATCGCTTTAGGGTTAAGCAACCGTGAGATCGGTGCTTCGCTCGGAATTAGCGTAGAAACAGTGAAGGAGCATGTTCAAAACATTCTCCGCAAACTCGACTCACCAGATCGTACGGCGGCAGCCGTTTGGGCTGTAAAGCTCGGATTGGTGTAGCCGGTTCTCTTCGGACGCTCCTTAGGGCTTGCGACTCGGATAGCGGTCGTCAATCAATGGACTTAAAGTACTTCAAGGGCTGAGATCTCTTCTTCGGAGGTCCAGCCTTTTTTCTTTGGCGAGCCTCCCGTTCTTTGGCTCGCTCGCGCGAAGTTTTGAGTTGCTCGTTGAGTCCTGGATAGAGGAAGTTGAGTTCTGGATTGGGGAGCTTACCTGTGCAGGCTGGGAGGGAGTCGCAACGAGCCAATCACAGAGGTTTCACAGAAGTTTCGCCAATCGCGCAAGAAAAAACCTCGCCCCTTGTTAAAGGACGAGGTTTTTCGGTAATCCAATTACTTTTCGCGGCGAAGCATCGCCCTGGGCGAGTGATTAATCCCACCACCACTGGCCTGCAGCGAGACCTTCTACGGTGGCTGATGTCTGTTCTTGCTTCAGTTTGCCGGTCGAGTCGACTTTCTTGTTTTCTTCTTGCAATGCCTGGCGAGCTTGAATGTTCACTCCGCCACCGATTGGAGTTGTCAAAACTCCGTTGGCCATAAAGGCATTGACGGCTGGTTCAACTTGCTGCGGAGCCGAGTAGGTTTCTACAGAGACTTTCGACTCATCAGCCAGCACACCAAGGTTCCAGCTGGACTGCGTGTAGAAGTCACTATCCTGAATGTAAGCTGCTGCGATCGACAAATCGATCAAGTTGCGGAGTTGAGCGTAGACCGGGCTAACTTCGGCTAACTTGCCGTACTTAGCGGTGAACTCATCGGTAAACTGTTTGCTGGCCTTATTGACCGCTCCTGCTTTCGCTTCTCGGCTACCATCTGCCTTCACCAGTTCCTCAGCTCCAACAAGCTTGACGCCTGGGCCGTCAAGCCACATTGCATTTCCGTCTTCACTCACCTGCACAGCTGCGTAATCTGGAACGAAGTACCAGCGTTGCAAAGCACCTCCCTTACCGGCGGCTCGCTCTGCATAGCTGCGGATGGCTACGGCGGGACGTTCCAAACCGATGCCGATGAGCTTCATGCGATAATCGGCTTCAACCAGTACACGTGCGAAGTGCGTGGTTGCGGGGACACCACGGATCGAGACTGTTTGCATTCCGAGATTTTGCTTTAGGCCATTAGCGATTGCATAGCCGTCGTTTGGCTGAATAGAGCGGCCAGAAAGAGAACGCAAGAACTTATTCATGCGTTCCAAGCCTTCTTTGGTTGGATCGATCGATACACCGATAACCTTGGTTTTTTCACCGGAGGGTGGGAAGCATCGAAGGGCGGTTACCAAATCTTCCAAAGCCAGAACAGGCTTGCCAGTTTGAGTGCCGACGATATGCCCAGTGAATCCTTCAGCAAAAGGTTCGGCTGGACCAGCGATCACAATGTCGCCAGATTCTGGATAGAAGAAAACGTATTCGAGCGAAGTTAGACCGGCGAGATAAAGCATGTCGCTGGTCAATTTTCCACCTTCGCTCAAGCGTTGATCGATCGCTTTCTCGAGCCGATTTAGCGAAACCTTGCGAAGGTTGCTCGCCTTGGTGAGTTGCGGATGCATTGCGGCTTTGCCCGCAAGCATCTTGGCATTACCAACAGCGGCGTTCCCTTGGCGGAAATGTAACACGCCAGCCGCATCAACCTCGATACCTGCCGGTGTCGGTTGGTTGTTATTGTTATTATTGTTGTTGTTATTGTTATTGTTGTTATTGTTGTTCTGGGCAAAACAAACAGAGGCGGAGAGCATGCAGCAAACAGAAAGCATCGCCGCTTGGCGGAGCGAACGAGAAAACAAATTGAATCGAGAGAGGCTCATAGACCTTTCATCCTGTTGCGACAATGAAGCTGCTGAAATAACCCATGTGAAATGAGAGTCAACGTGGCGAAGAGGGGGTGGATGGACGAACCAATACCCTCGCTCCCCTTTCGAGAATAATTCGCGCTTCTCTAAAAAGCAATCAAATGCTCACTATTCAGCGAGCTTTTCTATCTTACCTAGGTTGGTTTCGTCGAGGTACGGTTTTAGCTGGTTTGGGGGGGGCGATCATCAGGCGGTGGCTATTGGGGCCTAGGAGATCATCCAGACGGTCGCGGAGTTGGCGATCGATATCAACCTTTTGTTGCCCGCTTTTTAGGTGGACGACTTCACCGGTATCTAGGCGGACCATGAAGAGAACTTCGCGGCTTCCGGGGTATCCTCTGAGGATTTCACGAACTCGGTCGATATGTTCGGGGCCATGTTTTTGTTCGTCGATATGGATTCGAATTCCGGTTGTGTATTTGGAGTCCGCTTCGTGGAGCGGAGTGATTTCGTTGCAGATCAGGTTGGCTTCATCCCCCCCTCCGCGGCGGTCGACAGCACCACGGATGAGGACTACAGCATCGGGTTCGACGACATGCCCCATTTGCTCATATCCGTCGGGCCAGAGGATACAGCGAACGGCTCCATCGAGATCTTCCAGGTCGAAGTTTGCGTATTTAGATGGTGCGCCCGGTTTTGGGTTTCGGGTGTGGGCGAGTTTGATGGAGGAGATCATCCCTCCGACGATAACTTCTGCTCTATCGGAAACTTGCCTTAGGGAAATGGTGGTATGGCTAGTTAGGTTTCGAAGGGCCGTTTCATGTTCTGATAGTGGGTGAGCAGACAGGTAGAAACCGAGAACATCTTTTTCCCCTTGGAGTCTTTCTTTTTCGGGCAATTCGGGGAGGTCGGGCAAATCGGCTTGGGCCGAGGCCCCAGGTTCATTTTCTTCCTCGTCATCGAATAGACCGCGCTGTCCCGATTTTCGGTCAGCTAATTTAGCGGCGCCGGCTTGAAGGGCTTTGTCGAGGATGGCGAGCAGTTGAGAGCGTTTGGCCCCGAAGCTATCCATGGCGCCCGACTTGATCAACGTTTCGATGGTTGAGCGATTGCAACTGGAGGGATCCACGCGTTCGCAGAAATCGTAGAGGTGATTAAACTTTCCACCTTTTTCTCGAGCCGCAACGATGGCATCAGCCGATCCACCACCGCAGCCTCGGATGGCCGAAAGCGCGAAGCGTATATTGCCTTCCTGAACGACGAAGTCGCCGCAGGAGTGATTCACATCGGGAGGAAGGACCGTGATACCCATGCGGGCGCAGTCTTCTAGATGTTCGACGAGTGAATCTTTTCGTTTGAAGTTGCGTCCTTCGATATCGCCAGAGAGCAAAGCGGCCATGAATTCGCAAGGGAAATGCGCTTTGAGGTAAGCGGTCTGGTAGGCGATCAGTGCGTAGGCGGTTGAGTGGCTCTTGTTAAAGCCATAACCGGCGAATTTGAGGATCATGTTCCACAATTCGACCGCTTCTTCCTTGGGCAATCCGAGGCTGGTGGAGCCTTGAAGGAATTTCTCTTCATTGGCCGCGATGATCGATTCTTTCTTTTTGCTGATCGCCTTGATGCACGTGTAAGCTTTAGCCAATTCGATCCCGCCGAGTCGATTCAGAATTCGCATCACTTGTTCTTGGTAAACCATGACTCCGTTGGTTTCTTCCAAGATTTCTTTGAGGACGGGATGTTTGTAGTCAGCTATTTTGCGTCCATGTTTGACCGCTACGTAGTCTTCGACCATACCACCTTCGAGAGGACCTGGGCGATAGAGAGCATTGGTCGCGATGATATCGCGGAAATGGTCGGGTTTCATTTTCTGCAGCAGGTCGCGAATACCGCCGCTTTCCAGCTGGAAAACCCCTTTGGTTTCGCCTCGTTGTAGAAGTTCGAAGGTTTTCTTGTCTTCCAGGGGGAATTTCAGGGGATCGATGGTTTTGCCCGTGGTCTGCTGAATGATATCCACGGACTTGGCGAGGATGGTTAAGTTTCGCAGTCCAAGGAAGTCCATCTTCAGTAGACCGGCGGACTCAACATCACCCATCGACCACTGAGTGATGATATCGGTTTTGCCGCCGACTCGACCCAATGGTACGTACTCGGTGAGTGGTTTGTCGGCGATAACGACAGCTGCCGCATGGGTGCCGACGTTGCGAGCGAGACCTTCGAGTTTCATCGCCAGTGTAAGCAGTTCGCCAACATCTTTATCTCGTTCGTAAAGGGTTTTTAGATCGGCGTTGGCTTCGATGGCTTTCTTAATTGTGATCTTGAGTTCCTCGGGAACCATTTCGGTGATTTGGTTCACCTGCGAGAGCGGCAGTCCCATCGCGCGGCCGACATCTTTGATCGCTGCCCTAGCCTGCAGGGTTCCGAAGGTACCGATTTGCGCAACGTTCTCTTCGCCATATTTCTCTTTAACATAGCGAATGATTTCACTGCGTCGATCTTTACAGAAGTCAATGTCGATATCAGGCGCTTCGGTTCGACTTTCATCGAGAAAGCGTTCGAAAAGTAAGTCGTATTTGATGGGGCAGACGTGGCTCAAATAGAGCGCGTAGCAGACGAGTGCTCCTACCCCGCTACCGCGAGCCGTCGCGGGTACGCCTTGTTGTCGAGCATGGCGAACGAAATCCCAAACGATCAGAAAGTAATTGGAAAAACCGAGTTTGGAGATAACGGATAATTCGCGATCGAGGCGTTGCATCACCACTTCGCTGAGTTCACCGTTGTTATATTGTTCGGGATCATCGCTATACCGTTCTTTAAGCCCGATTAGGCAAAGTTCACGAAGGTATTCGTCTGGTGTAGCTTGTTTGGGGATGGAGTAATTCGGAAAGTGCCGCTTTCCTAATTCCAGGTCGATATGAACACTATTAGCGATTTCTTGGCTTCGAGCGACTGCCGATTCAAGACCTGGGAAGTGCGCATACATTTCTTCCGGACCGCGCACGTAGAACTGATCGTTCTCCATTTTCATACGATTGGTGTCGGTGCGGAATTTGCCTGTGTTGATGCAGAGCAAAATATCTTGGGTCGCATGATCGGCTTGTTCGATGTAGTGCGCATCGCTGGTAGCCACCAGCGGAATACCCAGTTTATTGGCAATATCTACCGCACCTTGAACCTGGATTCTTTGTAGGTCGATTCCATTGTTCATGATCTCGATGAAGTAGCGATCGCCGAAAGTTTTATGGAACCAAGCGGCGGTTTCCATCGCTTCTTTGAATTCGCGATCGGTATCGTGACCTTTGAGGATCTGGCGACTGAATTCGCTGGATAAGCAGCCACTGAGGCAGATGATTCCTTCGTTATGCCGTTGCAGCAATTCTTTATCGATACGAGGTTTGAAATAGAAACCTTCTAAGCTGGCTGCTGAAGCGAGTTTGATGAGATTCTTAAAACCGGTTCGATTTTGAGCCAGCAAGGTGAGATGGTAGGAGGCTTCTTTCATGCTGCTGGCATCGCGTTCAAAGCGACTGCGAGGAGCGACGTAGGCTTCATAACCGACGATTGGATTGATACCGCCGCTTTTGGCTTTCTGGTAAAACTCTAAAGCTCCATGAAGGTTACCGTGATCGGTTAACGCTAAGCTGTCCATGCCCAGAGATTTGACGCGATCGATCAATTTGCCGATCGGCGAAGCGCCGTCGAGCAAGCTGTAGTGGCTATGGCAGTGAAGGTGAACAAAGGGGCGTTTGGGAGCGTCTTGTTCGGCACCGTTGGATGGAATCGTGGCGGAACTAGAGGGATCGGTAGCCATGGTTACGTCCTGTAAAGAGAGACATCCATCACAGAGAGGGGATTCAAGTTGCTGAATCGATTAAGGGCTGAAGCGATTGTTTTCTGGGTCAGCCACATTGCGAATCATTTCCGACAATCGACCCTGCAATTGTAGCAAGACTTGCCACGTCGGTTGCGAAACGGTGACGTTTTGGGCGTTAGCATCGACCTGCACCGAGTCGATGACGTACTGTAAACCGGAGTGAAGATGTTCGAGCATCTCGGAAAGTTGAGCCGCTTGACTGGGGCTCATTCGTTCAGGCAGTACGGGTACCGAGTCGAGTTTTCCGAGCAGTCCCAGGGAACTGCTGATACCGGTGCTGAATTCGAATTCTTCTTGGCCCAAATCGGCTTCATCGGCGGTGCCGTGGCCGGTAGCTACTTCTGCTGCTGGGGCGTTGAGTTCCTGGAGTCGATCGGCGATTTGTTCTCGGTTACCAAAAAGGAGCACCGATCTACCAACGGCGATAATATCACCGAAGCGAAGTAGTCGAAGTTGGCAATCCTGGCCATTGATCTTGGTCCCATTGGTGCTGTCCAGGTCGGTGAGTACGAGTCGATCGTTGTCCTCTTGGATTTTGATATGGAAACGGCTCACACGCTCGTCGTTGAGTTGAATGGAGTTTCCTTCTTCTCGACCGATCGAGATGGGTGGGCGCAAATCTGCAAACACTCTACCTCGATCAGCACCTTGTAAGACTCGTAATGTAACCAAGACCATGGCAAATTGTTTCTAAGTGTAAAATCTTCATGACATCTCTGGCACAGCTAGATTCACTGCCAACATTGTCAGAACTAGCTATGAAGAGAGAGCAGAACGAGGATGTTCAACCAAACTAGAGTCGGCGATCGGCGTTAATCTCCGGTCTTTGCTGAGATCAAACATACCGAATCGATTCAAGCTTTCGTTGTGCCATGTCCCGAGGAGTGGCCCACTAGCTTCGCTTATTTTTGCAGTTTTGTAGGTCGGATTCAATCAATCGGCGAACTATTTCCTTTTTCCGGTCTGGAATTGGCGAAGTCGAGATTATTTGCCGTCCCGGAGTCGGTCGCCCAGAAAATTATCGAGTTCTTCAATCGCATGAATTTTAGAAATGGTTTTTTCAAGGTCATATTCGACGCGGTGGAAGGAAACTTGGACGTCGTCGAAAATGGTGTAGCAACTGCGCCAGTCACCATCACGCGGTTGTCCCACCGACCCTACATTGATCATGGTTTTTTCTTCGCGAATCGGAAAACCGTTGGATAGATCGGTGGGGCGAATGAACTGACCGTCCAGAGTAAAAATACCTGGCACATGAGTGTGGCCTTGGAAGCAGACTCTTTGCACCATCGAGAACAGCTTTTCCATTTTTCGGCGGTTGTAAACGTCTTCTGGGAAAACGTATTCATTGACTGGATTGCGAATGGAGCCGTGAACAAACAGCAAGTTTCCCTCTCGGCGAATGCGAGGAAGTCGGCTCAGATAATCGAGACGATTTCGCACTCCATCGCTTTTGGTTTCACCGGACGAGTTCCCTCGTCCTTCGAGTTGTTTGCGGGTCCAGAAGATCGCTTGTTCAGCGACGTTGCTGAAACCTTCCGGGTCGAATAGCGCTGCGAGGTCGTGATTGCCGAGAATGCAGGCGTCGAACTGCATCACCGAATCGACGCATTCGCAGGGATTAGGGCCGTATCCAACAATATCGCCCAGGCAGAGAATTTGTTCGCAACCTCGGCGTCGAGCGTCGGCGAGCACAGCCGTCAGGGCTTCCAGATTGCCATGGATGTCGCTGAGAATCGCTCGTTTAACCACCGATGTTACCGTCCCGTTCGCAAGCGATCGCCGAGCATATTATCGAGTTCTTCGATCGCGTAGATTTTTTTGATGGTTGTTTCAAAGTCATAGCTGACGCGACGAAACTGTACCAGTTTCTTCGCTTGATCGATGATCACGTAGCAGCTTCGTGGGTTTTCATCGCGAGGTTGACCGACGGAGCCAACGTTGAACATCAGCTTTTCTCTTCCTAGCGGGAATTGGTGGTCGCATTCTTCTGGGGTGATGAATTCAAATCCACCATCGTCGGCAGTGAAGACTCCAGGCATATGGGTATGCCCTTGGAAGCAATATTTCTGCAGTCGATCAAACAGCAGATCCATTCTCTTTTCGTCATAAATGGTTTCGGGGAAAACGTATTCGTTAGTCGGATCACGCGGTGAACCGTGGACGTAAAGGAACTCGCCATTTTGATACCAGCGTGGGAGTTCTCCCAGAAAATCCCAACGTTTGTTGGATTGCGAAGCTTTTCCGGTACCGCGATCAAGCGCATCGCGCGTCCAGTAAATCGCTCGCAGAGCTACTTGATTAAAGCCTTCGGGATCGAACAGCGTCGCTTGATCATGATTTCCCATGATGGTGAATTGGCAGCGACTCATAACTAAATCGAGGCATTCGCAGGGGTTGGGACCGTATCCAACCACATCTCCCAAGCAAGCGATCTGATCCACATTTTGCGTAGCGATATCGGCCAAGACGGCTGTTAAAGCCTCAAGGTTGCCATGGACATCGCTGATCAGCGCTTGCCTCACTGCTAACTACTCCAAAAAAACGTTACGATCGATAAATTCTAGAAAGGGGAAGGCAATGTCACCCCGACACCCTAAGCTCATTGTAAAATCTAGGCTTATGATCGGACAGTCGGCTAGGCCTCACAGAGTACTCTGCGGAAAATCCCTGGAACAGTAGGTATCTCTGCGGAATTTCCAATGTACTAACCGGGTTAACCGTTAAAAAGCAATTCTCAAAAAAGCTGCGAGAGCCTTCCGCATGTGGCATTTAGCAATGGAGACGATCGGACTGGCTGGTTCGGTGGCACTTTTTCAGGGTGGGGAACTGGTTGAACGGGTCTCTTTGGCGACAGAATCGGGGTCGGCAAGGAATCTGATGCCGGCCATCGATAGTTTGCTCGGCGGTCAAAAATTACGGGCCCGGCAGTTGGAAATGGTTTCCCTTGCCCATGGTCCGGGTTCTTTCACGGGGTTGCGAGTTGGCGTATCGACGGCAAAGGCGTTCGGTTTTGCCCTGCAGGTTCCACTGGTTGCTGTGGACACCTTGGAAGTTCTGGTTCATTCTTTGGCTCGGCAGGCGATTGAAAAAGGTTTGGTCCAGGTTGGGAGAGAACTTGCGGCCCCTTCGCAAAGAGACTCCATGCCATCGAGCCTGGCAAAGTTCTGTCTCTGTGGCGCCATTGATGCGTATCGCAAACAAGTGTTTCGCTGTGTAGCTAGCGTCGAATTCACCAGGCAGGATTCCGGGAATACCGAATCCCTGATTCGAATTCTAGATAAATCGCACTGCTACGATGCTGTGATGTGGCAGAATTTTCCCTGTGCAGAACTGCCTGAGGTGACGTCAAATGTTGGGGCGACTACTTCGGCCACGGGCTTTGCTGGGAATAGTGAAACGATGTCTTTGGCAGAAGAATCTTCGGGCGTAACCGTATTGAAACTCGGCTCTGAATTGGCCGGGTTGGGGGATGGACTGCAGGATGAGAAGCGATCTCAGGACGATGTGCGAACGCGATGGCCGTTAGTGGTTGGTGGCAATGCACTTCGCAAGTATCCGCTAGTTGAAAACCTATCCGATCGAGTTGTTTTTTCCAGCGAAACGGATATCGATGCGACGGATGTAGGGAGGTTAGCTTGGTCGCAATTACAGAGCGGGGTGACTACCGACCCGTTGAAGCTATTGCCGAATTATTTACGGGGAAGCGCGGCTGAGGAAAAAAAGCATTGAGCCATTGATCGTGAGCTGCTGAGTGAGTCAGGAGGTGGCCTCTGTCGGACGGAATAATGACTTTTGCGGTTATCACTTCGGCGTTCACATTGCTTTGGATTGCTGCTGCGCGAAGCTTGATTCTTTGGTCGTTTTCGATGTTTATTCTCGGGAAGCGTTCAGTTTTCTGCGGGCTTAGATTTGCGAGCCGTCGCTGATTGGAAGCGGACGCAGCGACTTCGTAACTTCCACACGCTGACAAACATGGGGCAGTATTTATCCTGCATTTATTTTGCGCGAAGGGTTAGCAGACCATTGAGATGAAATGGCGGGACCAGGATACGGCTGAAGCCGAGTTGCTGAAGGAGATGGAAGTGGTTCCAGTTTGGCGCCGTGGTAATCCAGCCGACTTGGCAGTTGGGATAGTTGTTAAAGAGATTGTGAGTTTGGATGGCTATGCGATAAAGGGGCTCTTGTTTATGACTGCTCGAGGGAGTTTGAACTGAAGATGCTGGATTCGTGTTGCATGGGCTCGTGGACGTTAGGAAATCAATGTTGTGAGGAGCCCACCATACGATTTCTAGGTTGGCGAGGGGTGGTGTTAATCCCGAGTTGGAAGATGGTATTGGGGGCGCAGCGTCGCTGGGTGAGTGGTTTGGGGGGGGCAGTAATTCATTCGGTATTTCGAAAAAGTTGGCTTGGTGGTGTTGGGTTTGTCCACCAAGAGACTGAAGGAATTCGCTAAAGGCTTGGGTAAGTCGGTGTGCGTCGGAGATGAAAAGGCTCAGAGCGGGTGGCGCAAGTTTCTTTTGTAGGGTACTGTGGTTGATCCAGTGATCGGATCGAGTTGCGCTAGGCAACAGCGATGTTGGGGGTAAACCGTTTTTTTCTCCCGCCAGTAGCCAGGGCATAAGTCCATCTTGGAGTTGCCACCAGTAGAAAGTGGGAATGGAAATTTCGGGTGTGTGCGAGCGACGATGTCCGAGCCAGTTGTCGGGAAGCAAGCAGCAGACGGGTAGAGTGGGATCGATATGTGGTAGTTGATTGACTGCGTGGGTCAGTTCAGGATCTCGCCAGTCCCTTGCAACAACCAGACGATCGCAGGACGCTCTTGATGCTTGAGGGGCGGCGAGCCAATCATCGAGATGATTCCAGGATCGTATTGAGGCGAAAGAAGAAAGTTGCTGAAAGCACCAATGTAAAGGCCCTGAAGTGGGGCCGATCCATGCGAGCGTAATTTGTTGGCTTTGGGGCAATGTTAGAAATGGATTGTGAATCGCTTGAGGGCGATCTTTGGCAAGAGTTTCGCACTGAGTCCCGTTTAATCCTAGATCGCTGCGGGAATACTTCATGGTGATGTTTCCCACGCACTTTCTGCTTCTAGGAGAATGGTTCTTGCTTCTAGGGGAGACGAGGAGTGTCGAAGTTGTTCGACGAGATTGGGGTCATGCAGTAGGCGACTGAGTTTGGCGAGGATCTGCAGATGGACGCGATCGTTTTGAGAACAGATCAAGAAAAAGATGTCGGTGGATCTGCCGTGTCGATTACCAAAGTGAATGGGGGTTGGAGTGATGCCCAGGGCGACGACGGAATCGCCTAGGATCGAGGATTGAGGGCGTCGCGGGTGAAGCAGAGCGACACCGTTTTCCAGAGCGGTGGGATGTAGGTCTTCACGATCTTGAACCGCCTCGGCCATCGCTGGAGGATCCCATAGGTATCCGCTTTGAGCAGCCAATTCGCACATATCGCGGATGACTGAACCTCGAGTTCGCGACTGCAATGGGACGGCGATGGAGGTTATTGGGATGAGTGTTTCAAAGCGATCAGAGAAATGGGGGTCGGGCGGCATGCGGTCGATCCATTTCTGAACTTCGCCAAGTTGTTGTTCGTCGCTGACTCCGATTTTTTCTTCGAGCCAATGATGGATTTCCGATTCGGAAAATCTCCATTGTCCCCCGACTTTTCGACCTGGGATCTTTCCACGGTCGGCTAGTTTGGCGACCTGTTCGACGTGAAGATGCAAGTAGTTGGCTAGTTGTTCGATATCAAGATCTTTGGATGCCATAGTTTGCAAGGTTCACGAAAGTGGGGGTTCTAGCTGGGCTGAAAGAGCTTGTTTTTAGTCGTTTAGGTTATGGCTTCTTTCCCGTTAAGTTGTACCACGCCGAATCTGTCTTGACATCACAGGGGAGTTCGGGACAGGTTGATGATGTACTGAGCCATGAGGGTGCGGTGCGAATAGGGAATAGTATGGGCTGAAGAGTGCTACATGGTTGCTAGCATTATTGGTCCTATAGGCGTGTGGTGGCAAGGAGGCCGAGCGATGGTGGCATACGAGAGTGCGCCGATAGTGGATTTGCGTAAGTTGTGGCCCGAAGCGCATTTTGTATTAAGCGGAGTCGGGAAGCAGGGAATGGCCCAAGCGGCGGGGTTGGGCGATGAGTTTTACGTGAGTCGCTGTGTAGATCGTGCCTCGAATTGTTTGCCGGGAGACACGTTTGTTGCGATGGATTTGGGGGACGTTGATACGCACGAGGAGGCGGAAGCGGCGGTTGCGGCTGGGGCTTCGATGGTCGTGTGTGAACGATTGTTGCCCTTGGCAGTGGCGCAGTGTTTGGTGGAGGATTCGCGTCAAGCTTGGGGAGAGCTTTGTCATGCGGTGGAGGGTTGTCCTTGCGACGACTTGATCACGATTGCGATTGCGGGCACTCATGGCAAGACGACATTGAATTTGCTGACGAGTTCTTTGATGAAAGCGATTGGCAAGAGGGTGGCTTATCGTAACTCGATAGGTACCTGTGATGGGGCAACGCTTGTGCCGGCGATGGATGCTCAGGTGGACTGTCCCAAGTCGCTGGCGAAATGGTTAGCGGGTGCAGTTGCGCAGCAGGCACCTGCGGCGGTGATGGAAATTGATTCGTTGATGCTTTACAACTCAGCGACCTCCGGTGCATCTTATGATTTGCTGGTGATCACATCGTTGCGGAGTGATGCGTCGACGGGAAATGCGACTTCGAAGCAATTGCAAAGGGCGATGCAGAAGCAGATTCAGCGGTTGAAGCCCCATGGAATTGTTCTTTACAACGCGGACGATGCTAATTTATCGCGTTGGATTGAGAGCTTAGAAGTGCCGGCGATGAGTTACGGCATGGATGTGGAGGCGGATGTCAAGGCTCGAGTGATTGAGCGTGAAGTGTCCGAGCAGACGCTGATGATTTCTGCTGGGCGGATGGTAATGCCATTGCGTAGTGCATTGGTTGGGAAGCACAATGCTCGCCATTTGTTAGCGGCTGTTACGGCGGGTTATGTTCTGGGGCTAGAACTCAGCGAAGTGATAGGTGGCGTTGAGCGATTGCAGCGAGTTCCTGGCCGGATGCAGAGAGTTGAGGCGGGGCAGTCGTTTAGTGTCTTTGTTGATCAAGCGGATTCGGCAGATCGCTTAGCGGTTGCCTTGCATGCGTTGCGTCAGCACAGTACGGGGCGTGTTTTGTGTGTGATGGATGCCTCGATTCCTGTTTCTAGTTCGATGCTGGCGACAATAGGAAAAGTGCTAGAGAGGAGTGCATCAGAGGTATGTTTGACGCATTCACTCGGCGGTACTTTTCAGGCCGCCCAGGAAAATAGTTTCGCGATCTTGGATGGTTTTGACGATCCTGCTTTGCCACACATTCTGCCGGATCGCGATCGAGCGATCGAGTGGATTATGCAGAGAGCGAAGCCAGGGGATGCGATTTTATTAGCCGGTTGTGGAGATAGTCACTGGTTTTGCAAGCGTACAGGTGAGGCAAACAGTGACGTCCAAAGTGCCAACCACTGGCTGAGACAACCGGTGGTGAATTCTACTGCGGTTCAAAGCGGTAAGGAAAAAACTTTTTCATCGCTTTCCATCGGATCGCAAGTCGGCAAGCCCAAGTTGAAGCTCTTCCGTCCCGAATGCTAGCAGCCCCAATTCTTCTCCCCCTTGGGTGCATAGCACTTTTTTCTTGCTAGCAATCGGCAGATTCAGGTACATAGCACCTTGAGCAAGCTAGCAAAGGTGGCGGAAAGGTGCATGGCACCCTCGGGTTCCTTGGGTGCATAGCACTTTTTTCTTGCTAGCAATCGGCAGATTCAGGTACATAGCACCTTGAGCAAGCTAGCAAAGGTGGTGGAAAGGTGCATGGCACCCTCGGGTTCATGGCACCCTCGGGTTCCTTGGGTGCATAGCACTTTTTTAGTGCTAGCAATCCAGCAAATTCAGGTGCATAGCACCTTGAGCAAGCTAGCAAAGGTGGTGGAAAGGTGCATAGCACTTGGGTTGGGATTTGATAGCAATGGTTTGTTGGTTTGCAGTTTTGGACAACTCGTACTCTCACACTGAAAACGATATTGACCGTCCAAGTAACTGTTTGCTAATGACTCTCTTCAGATCGCTGATTGATTTGGCGCTGTCGAAAATCAATCGGATATCGAAAATAAATGAAAGCTTTTCGGAACTTGGGAAGTTCCGCCGTCAGTCGGGAATGTGCGGGAATGTTCGACTGACCTCCCTCCTGGGTTGGGGCTTATGACTCGATGATTGGTTAACTGGGTCAACTGATCTCGAGACTGCTTCGCGGCGGAACTTAGACTGTGTGCCGGGGCTGAATCCGATAAGGATTCGCCCCGGTACCTATTCTCTTCAACGTCCACCCCGAGACGAGACTTGCTCGATGCTAAAATCTACGATCCGCGATTATGCATGGATCCACGAAACAAAGATCTTTCTCACGCACAATTACTGCTCAGATTTCTTTCTTCCGCCATGAATTGAAACACTTTGACGCTGGTCGCAGCACTTGCAAATACTCCAGGGTGAATCGTAACTGCCCCAAAGCAAAATATTCATTTTCTTGTGCCGCCTCGCGGCCGCTTTCAAATCGTCTTCGCTTGCCGCTCTTTTCATTCGTCAGTGAAGAGCTAGGCGATATTTATTCCGTATGAAAAGTGATTTGCCAGAAAAAATCATCACCGAGATCTCCTTCCGTTTTACCCTCTCATGATTTGTGTACCATTAAGCCTCAATGCATACTGGGACCCTCGACACTTCAAGTCTCGCCACTGCATGGTCACACTTGCTACAAACGTCCGCAACGGTTGCGATGTCTCACTGTTTTCCGTAAAGATTCATTGCCTACAAAATCTTAATCGCCCATGAAACTAGCCACAAAACCCTATTTCGCTTTAGTCGACGCCTTTGCCGATGGACCTTTTTCGGGCAATCCCGCAGGTGTCTGCATCACATTTGAGAGTTTGCCAAGTGAGGTAATGCAGCGAGTTGCTATGGAGGTCAATCAGGCTGAAACCGCATTCCTTTTTCCAGCCGAAGATCAGTTTTGGAATCTTCGCTGGTTCACTCCCGCCTGCGAAGTAGATCTCTGTGGGCACGCAACATTGGCAGCCTCCGTTGCTTTGTGGCGCCTGTTTCCAGAAGCCGTTCCAGAAACTGTTCATTTTCGAACTCGCAGCGGCTTACTAACGGCAACTCGACTAGCGGCAACCGATCCTTCCACAACACAGCGAGTAGAACTTGATTTTCCCGTTGAGATTCCAGTAGCCGCTGAACTGCCACCCTTCGCGATAGAAAGCTTAGGGCTCACCTCGGTGCCACTAGGGGTCTACCGAAATCGTATGGACTACTTGCTGGAACTGCAGAGCTTAGATGAATTACTACAGCTAAAGCCCGACATGCGCAAGCTTGCCGAGATCGATATTCGCGGTTTTATACTTACCACTGCTGCTAAAGTACCGAGCCCGAGTGGCGATTTTCAATCCGATTTCGTGAGTCGTTTTTTTGCACCTCGATGTGGTGTTGATGAAGATCCTGCTACGGGCTCCGCCCACTGTGCTCTGTTTCCCTTTTGGAAATCACGTTTAGACTCCTCCGTGCTTGTCGGTTATCAGGCGTCGAAACGAGGTGGTTGGATCGAATGTCAAAGTGGCGGAAATGATCGCGTTAAACTCAGGGGTAAAGCCTACTGCACGATCGAAGGTTCCCTGCAGGGTATTTCTTAAAGCTCTCTCAATCAGATTCGCCTGAGCACTTCTTGGCCTTCTGCACTTAACAAAGAATAAAAAATGAGTGACTCTGATCTCAAACTCATCTCCACTCAGTGCTCGAAATGCGGGCATCACCGATGGTTGGCCGCCGCAGATCGTTTAGTCTGGTTGCAGCAAGCAGGCTTTCTGCGCCGCCAGAAAGATCCATCCTCTGAAATTGTGGCAGAAATGTTTCGGCTTAAAATGCCCGAACTCCCCTGCCCTAACTGCCAACAGAAAGGGGTCAAAATTGTTCCCAAGACGAAAGTCGAAGACGACGACTCACAGTGGGAAACCAATCCCAGTCTGCAAGCCAATCAGGTAGCCATTCGTTACTGCGATCAATGCAGAAATCCGATTGATCCGGAACGACTTGAATTCTTTCCCGCCACGGTTCGCTGTGTCGATTGCCAACGAAAGCTCGAAAATGGCGAGGTCCAACCCGATAGCTCACAAGCTACCAATGCCGATTACTGCCCAAGATGTGGGGATTTTCTACAAACCGTACGTAACCGCTCCAGTTTAGGTGCATATCGAGTACAATGCCCAAGCTGTGGCTTCAAGCCACGACGGTAAACTTAGTAAATCGGAGGCCTGGAGTAACTGGCTAGTTGTCTCCGTATTTTCCTTTCACATCGCCTAGCTGCCGCATGCGGTAAACTACTTCCACACTGCACCCGAACACAGCAAAGGCTTGCCCACCTCAACGACGATCCCCGGAGTAAACTCATGAAACGTTTTCTTCTTACTGCAGTCCTTGTTCTCGTGGCTATTCCAGCCGCCGCCTGGGGCACTAAACAACTCGCAGCTTCCTGGGCTGCACCAAAGTCACTTTCGGCCGCTGCAACTCAGTGGGCTGATTCCCTCACTGCAGAACAAAAAACGAAGGGGCTGCTCTCCTATGATTCACCACAGCGTACCGTGTGGAATTTCGTTCCTCTAGAAACTCGGCGTGGTTTACCTATCCGAGAAATGAATTCCGAGCAGCAAGCCCTAGCCATGCAATTGCTACAAGTTGCGGTAAGCCAAGTCGGCTATGAGGCCGCTACGCAAATCATGTCTTTAGAAAACGTTCTGCGGAAACTCGAAGGTGCTGGTCGCGAAGAGTGGCGAGATCCCAACAAGTACTACGTAACGATTTATGGCAAGCCAGCCGCTAGCGGCGTTTGGGGCTTTAGCTTCGAAGGACATCATCTATCGCTAAACTTTGTGATGGATGGAGACAAGGTTGTTGATTCGACACCGCAATTCATGGCGACAAACCCCGCTGAATTGAAAGACAGTTACGGCGAAAAATTTCCAAAAGGAATGCGAGTTCTCGCCGATGAAGAAATCGTCGCTTTCGATTTGCTTCGCAGCCTCACTGAAGAGCAAATGAAAAAGGCCCTTATTGCTAAAGATGCATTGAAGGAAATACGTGGTCCCAATACCCCACAACCTCCCGCCGAAGCTGCCGCAGGTATCTCTGCCAAAGAACTTAACGATCAACAGAAAGAGATTCTCAAAAAACTTATCGATGTCTACTGCAACAAGATGCTTGAGTCCGTTTCGCAAGATCGCATGAAGCGAATCCAGGATGCAGGTTGGGATAATATCTCTTTCGCATGGGCTGGAGCTTCACAGAGCGGTATAGGTCACTACTATCGCGTTCAAGGTCCTTCCTTCCTAATCGAATTGGTTAACACCCAACCCGATGCCGCTGGAAATATCGCTAATCACGTACACTGCGTTTGGCGCGATATGACTGGTGACTTCAATCTCGATGTTGCTAATAAATAATCGGCAAAGGAATAATCAGCTCTGACTGATCCCTTCAGGGAAGTGCAAGCTGCTTCGAAATAAAAAAACCGTTACCGAATCCTCGATTGATGCCGGTAACGGTTTTTTATTTGTTAACGAGCAAAGCCTTATCGAACAAAGCCTTATCGTCGCATTGGAGTCAGTGCTCTCACGATACTTTTACGCATTCAATATTTGGCCGATCGTTTCACGTAATCGATCCACACCGCCAAATTCAAATCCAAGCCGTTTCAGTTTGCCACTGTCGATTTGATGCTTTGGTTGACTCGCCTTTCCCTCAATCATCGCCGAACTCCCCGAGAGCTCTTTGGCAATCATTGCGACTTCGTACTGCGAAACATAGCGATCGCAGCAATTAAAGATTCCCCCAGTCACATTCGCCTTGGGAAGTTCCGTCAATAACGAGATGCTCCGAGCCACATCGGCAGCATGAACTTCCTTGCCACCACCCTGCACTACGACATCATCGCCTCGAGCGACTTGTTTCACCAAGTTGAACCACTTACTTTCGCCAACAGGGGCTGCCAGTCCATAGATTCCACAAGGTCTAATCGCACAAATCTCCCAACCTTGACCGATCGCATAACTATGAACCATTGCCTCCAATGCCGCCTTGCCGGCTCCGTAGTGACTTGCCGGCCAAAGCGGATGAGTCTCATCCAACGTTCGATCATCCAAGATTTTTTCATGCACTGCACAGGTCGAAATCAAAATCACCCGACGCACGCCTACCTGTCTTGCCGCTTCAAGCAGTTTGATGCTCCCCATAAAATTCCGCTGAAGATACTCTTCGAGATTCCCTTCTGAACCCCTAAAGCCAATCCCACTTCGCGATAATGCGGCATGAATCAGAATCTCGGTCCCTTCCACTAAATGTCGGGAACCTGTCGCATCACCGAGCTCCCCCGGTACCCATTCCAGTCGCTCCTTCGGTTCGCGATATGCATCCTCAGCGCTCAGTGAACGATTCGAGCCTGGCCTTTGCCATAGTCGCAAAGAATGCCCCTTGCTAAGTAGCTCCTGAATCAAGTACCGCCCCAAAAAGCCAGTCCCACCTGTGACAGCAATCTTCATGACGTACACTTTCAATAACAAATAAATTGGATTTCGCGATAAACCGTCTAAAAAGCTCTCCCGATTGTCGCTCCGTCCCTGTTTAAGTTTATCCAGATAGTTGCTTGAGACGCCGTTTTGGCGTAGTGCTCCCTAGATCATAACGTAGAATAGCGAAGCGTGGTGCTGTGGTGATAGGGACCCAGAGTATACATCCTGGCCAATCGCAGGATCGCTGCTCGAAAAGCGGCGGGGTGGAATTTGCATGATTAACACATTATTCCTGCCGGAAATTCGCGAGATGCTTGCGGACCGCAATGAGCGGGAATTGATGGAATTTTGCACCGCCTTGCATCCCGCGAGAACTGCGGAATTCATCGAAGGATTAACGGCTGAAGAATCCTGGCAGGTCATCCAATACGCAGATCCCCCTCTGCGAGCAGAGATTTTTAACTATTTGGATGTCGACCGACAGATCGATATTCTCATGCACGAAGATGAGAAGCTGATCGCCATTCTGCTGGCTCACCTCCCAGCTGACGATGTCGTTGACCTCCTGCACGAACTTCCCGAAACCCGCTCGGAAGATTTGCTCGCCCTGGTCCCAGCAAAAGCTCGTCGCGATATTCGCCGACTTCAAACCTTTCCAGAGGGAACCGCCGGCTCCGTGATGACGACCGAAGCCGCTTGCCTTGACGAACGACTGACGGTTCGCGAAGCCCTCGAAGCCCTAGGCCGCGAAGCGGAAAATCTTGAAATCGTTTACTACATCTATGTCGTCGATGAAACCAATCATCTTCGAGGAGTCGTATCCACCCGCCGACTCGTTTCCGCAATCGGTCGCCAAGAAACTCGTCTAAGCGACCTAATGGAAACCGATCTCGTTTCGGTTCACGCTCTCGATAGCCAAGAAGAGGCCGTCGAAAAAGTCGCACACTACAACCTCCTAGCAATTCCTGTGCTCGACGATCGCGGCCATATGCTGGGTATCATCACTCACGATGACGTTATCGACATGGTGCGCGAAGTCGCAACCGAAGGTGCTCAGCGTATCGCGGCCGTTCAACCGCTGCGCGATGGCTACCTCCGCATGAATCTACTGACGCTCGGATACAAGCGACTCATCTGGCTGACCATCCTCTTTTTTGCCGAACTCATCACGGCATTCGTCCTTAGCTATTACGATGGAGAACTCACTAAGTACATCTGGCTGGTTTGGTTTATCCCTCTGATTATCAGCAGCGGAGGAAATTCAGGAAGCCAGACCGCAACTCTGATCATCACTGCATTAGCCACCGACGATGTTTCGCTCAAAGATTGGGCTCGCATCATTCGCCGCGAAGTTGCCAGCGGATTTATGCTTGGCGGTTTTCTTGCAATGATCGGTTGGTTCTGCGCACTGCTTATGGCGCCTAGCTATAAAGATGCCTTAGTCATTCCTATCACTATTCTCACCGTGGTGATCTGCGGGACTCTCTCAGGCTCGATTCTCCCCCTGATCTTTAAGCGAATCGGTTGGGATCCTGCCCTAATGAGCAATCCATTCGTCGCAGGTATTATCGATATCCTTGGGATCGTGATTTATATGTCCGTCGCCAGAATGCTGCTGTGACCTATTCCATTGCAGAAGTTGCTCCCGTTTAACTTGCAACTTCCGAAACTCGATTGATTCGCTTAGCTCTCCAAAGCGCTTAGCCCCTTTGCCATCATGATCCATAGACCATGCAATAACTACATCGCTCCAGGCAATCAAAGGGGCACAATTCGATCAGCAACAATCAGCAATCTTTACCATTGATCGTCCTACTTTCTGGAAACCACAATCATTCAGGCTTAGCTGGCAAGTAGACCATACTTTCTGAGCGTCTCTCGCAACTGGGCAAACTGCTTCTCTTCCAAGGCTGTCATCGGCAAACGCAACTCCCCGGTATCACGACCTAGCAATTTCATCGCACCCTTCACAGGAATTGGATTGGTTGAAAGGCCGAGCATGTCGCGGCAAAGAGGGAAAAGCTTGTGATGCCAACGTCGAGCGGTCTCGAAGTCACCAGCCAACGCTGCCTTTACCATCGCCAACACATCCGCTGGAACAATATTTCCCGCTACGGAAATAACCCCCTCGGCACCCACGGCCATCATTGGCAACGTCAAACTGTCGTCACCACTGAGAACTGTAAGATCGGTCGTGTTGATAATCTGCGAACACTGATCGAGTGATCCTGTCGCTTCTTTCACCATCGTGATGTTTGGCAATTCCGCTAAACGTGCAATCGTTTCCGGTTCGATATTCTTGCCGGTTCTGCCCGGAATGTTGTAGACGCAGTGAGGGATGCCGATGTTTTCAGCGATCGCCTTGAAGTGCTGATAAAAACCTTCCTGCGTAGGCTTGTTGTAGTACGGAGCGACCTGCAAAGAAGCATCGCAACCTTCTTTGGCTGCCCAACGTGTTAATCGCAAAGCCTCGGAAGTGCTGTTACTTCCTGTCCCTGCCATGATTTTGCAACGTCCAGCGGCTGCTTGCACTACTTCGCTAATCACCCGCTCATGCTCTTCATGCGAAAGCGTTGGGCTTTCACCCGTCGTGCCGACAGGGCAAAGGCAGTTGGTGCCAGCGGAAATCTGAAATTCTACTTGCTCTCGAAGTTTGGCGTAATCTACTTCGCCATTGACAAGAGGTGTCACAATTGCGACGGACAAACCGGCGAAAGCAGATCCTTTACGAGCCATGATTTCAAATTGCTCCTGAGTTTTTCAGCACAAAAAAGCACTGCGATAAAAGTTTATTTCACTGCGGCATCAAGCAGCCGCTTCATCTCCGAAACAGCTTCACGCATCCCAACCATAACCGCTCGAGATACGATGCTGTGACCAATATTCAATTCTCTCATTTCCGGAATCGCGGCCACTGGTTGAACATTTTGATAGTCCAAACCATGGCCCGCATGCAGTTGTAAGCCAACCTCACGAACGAGTCTACCTGCAGCAACCAAACGTTGTAGCTGTCGAACTTTTTCCGCACCTCGTTCGGACGCATATTGTCCCGTGTGAAGTTCAACCGCATCCGCTCCAAGTTTCACCGCCGCACGAATCTGCTCCTCATCAGGATCAAGAAATAGGCTTACGAAAATATCCTGAGCCTTTAGCATTTCGATGGCTTGTACCACCCGTGCTTGATCTCGAAGAATATCCAGACCTCCCTCGGTCGTCACCTCTTCTCTTCGCTCAGGAACCAAGGTTGCCTGAGCGGGCAGCGTCTCGCACGCAATTTGCACGACTTCTTTTGCACACGATAATTCGAAATTCATCTTGGTGCTGATCGTCTCGCGCAGCAACCTGACATCTCGATCCTGGATATGCCGCCTGTCTTCTCGAAGGTGCACGGTAATACTGTCTGCTCCCGACAGTTCCGCCAGCACGGCTGCCGCAACAGGATCGGGTTGGTCGCCCCGCCGCGCTTGGCGAATCGTCGCAACGTGATCGATGTTGACACCTAACTCCACCATAATGAATCATTTCCGTTTCTGGTGATTAACCAAACACACACCTTCAAAGACCGTTCGACTCGGATTGGCATCGCTCCGGTTCATTTTTCTAAACCGTATTGGACAGCGCCAACGGTCTTTATGTTCCGCCGACCATGCCACCTCCGAATTCCGTCTCAATTCCGTAGCGACCAAGTTTATCGATTCACTCCCTTATTGGCCAGCGTCCCACTTACGGATCGTTATCCCGTAAAATGTACCAAGTGGGTGGGCTTCTGGGGTATTTCCGTTGCTCCCCCTTTTGCAGGTCGAAAACCAAAATGGTTTTTGTGCCTTTTGGGGGCTAGGAAACTGCGGATCCTCGTAGCCCCCGCTTTGGCAATGGCTTGTCTGTAGTCGCCTTAAACTACCAGCTAGCACGCCGCTAAGCGATTTGGTTCCGAAGCCATCGCAATTCATCGGCAATACTCACCGCCAAATTGTTTTTCCGCAACTGTTCCGGAATTACAGTCCAGGCATAAGTTTCCACTTCCAAATGACCAGTCGGAAAAAGGGACTCATAGCCCGGTCGCCTCAGCGTTGCCAGGCACTCCAGTATCTCCGGTTGTGTGCTTCGCAAGTAACCAAATTGCGATTCACAAATCGGCACATGGAAATGGACCCGCCATTTCTCCTGGGCTAGTGAATTGACGAAAGAATCCGAAATCGAATCCATGGTCGCTCCGCAACCTTGCAATCGTTGTGGCAAATCTTCCCACAATTCAAATCGACCCTCGGAATTTCGGACTCCTGTTTGATGCAAGTAGCGATCTTCAGCGAACTGACGCAATTGTATTAATCCCTGCCGCCGTTCCTCTTCGTTTAGTTCGCTCCAAGAAATCTCAATAGCTGCCGAAACCTGGATCTTCCCGATCTTCAAATCATGGCGAAGCAAGCGATCGAAAAACTCCTGCTGCGTTTCAAACATGACAGCAGCATGACAAACATCGTGACACACCGAAAGATAGCGTCGATTGCGATCGCGACTCTGTGGGTGAGATAAGTAACGATCAAAGAAAAACGCCATGTCCTCCGACGTATCCAGTGCACAGCCCGGTTCCGGTTCTATCGCCAGAGTGATGTAGCGACCAGTTTCCTGCTCCAGTCGATGTAGTCGCTCGGCAATGCTCTCCAGATGCTTGGCTGCGGTTTCGAATTGCTCAGCAGTCCAAGCGGGCTCGCCCCACCCCAGTGGTAATGTGGAGATCGATCCCTGTAGGTCCTGGGGTAGAAGCTGATGAAGATGATCGATCAGCAAGAGTGTGTAATCGCGTCGACGTGGATCGGTCCAAGTTGGCAAATACACCAAATGCTTAACTTTGGGCTGATGAAAATCCCCTTGCGGAAATCCATTAAACGTAAATGGAACCAGTCGATTCTCCGCCAGCCAATCTCTCAGTCGACTCGCCTCATCCGACTCCGCTAAGGAACGCGCTGCCGGTTCAGCAAGCCATAGTCCTACAGGAAGTGGCTGAGAGTTTCCCAATAAATCACGCACCTGAAACGCATAGGTCTCGAGGTTCTTGCGAGCTGTTGCCAAGTCGGCCCCCGCATGCACATTGGTGCAATAGCCGCTTTGCCAAGTTCCTGCCTGCATGCGGTTTCCCATGTTTCACTCCAAAACCTGAAAATAGGGGCCAAAAAATGCCACGTGCGATTCGTACGGACTTTGACCAACCCTTACTTTTTTGCGACCTTGTTGTACCGATACTTTTCTGAGCCGTGCCCTTTTCGGGCTTCTGCGCCCTTCGAAGTTACCGGATTGGATCGTCCTATCATCGAGGTTGCCCTGCTTTAATCCACCCCATTGTCTGCTCATTGCCTTTCCTTTAAGCCTCGCAGGGCCTAAATGCTCACGTTTCCCTAGAAAAAAGACTTTCCAAGGGTGCAGGCGGGTTGTCGGCGACCAGTAGACCAACTTAAATGACCTGAAGGGAGAAGCACAGGGGTTGTCTTGCAGAGAGAAACCACATGTAGATTTGCTCCCTGAATTTTACCGATCGAAAACCGGGTTGATTATTTTTTAGGTTAGAAGATCTTCGAATCTTTAACCCCATCATCGCTACTGGATCCCGTTCTGTAAGTCTGGCGCCCATCACTACTTTAGGGTGCGAGTCTTGCAGTGGAGTGCTTCTGCAAGCGAGCGATGAGGTTCTAAGCAGAGGAAGTGGAATGAACGCGATCGCGATGCTCAGCAAGTACGTAGCCTTTCTTGTACCCGGATTCTCGTCACGGAAATCCACGCTACACATCAGCCACCATTGCTCGCAGTGGGCGATGCAAAATGTCATTGCTGCCTCGTTAGTATGGGTTGTAGGACTAGTCCTTGTGAGCCCAGTGATGGCTCAACCCTTCCCCAACAAAAAATACAATCAAGATGACTTGTTCCGCCAGCTCGATGAAATACTGCCAACCCCTAACAGTTATCGAACCGCTGCTGGAGAACCAGGACCAGCCTACTGGCAACAGCATGTCGACTACAGCATCGAAGTTCGTTTGAACGATCAGGATCAGACGATTCAAGGTAATGAACTCATCACTTACCATAACGAATCACCACACACATTGCGTTATTTGTGGTTTCAGTTGGATGCTAACATCTTTCGTCCTGATTCCGATGCAAACCTCAGTCGAGGCACTGGGCTTAGTCAACGGATGCCGCTGGAAGCTCTCGAAGCGGTCATCGCGCGGGAAACGTTTGATGGTGGTTTCAAAATCGAAAGTGTCAAAGATGCGAATGGCAATCCACTAAAGCATATCATCGTCAAAACGATGATGAGAGTGGACCTCGCCGAGCCTCTTGCTCCAGGAACAGAAACCCATCTTTCGATCGCTTGGAACTACAAGATCAATGACACTCGCTTGATGTCAGGTCGAACCGGTTTTGAATATTTTCCGAAAGATGGTAACTACATCTATGAGATCGCTCAGTGGTTTCCTCGCCTTGCCGCGTACACCGATGCAACCGGTTGGCAACACAAGCAATATTTAGGACAAGGTGAATTCACACTTGAGTTAGGTGACTATGTTGTCAAGATTACTGTACCCGACGATCATGTCGTAGCGGCTACCGGCGTACTTCAAAATCCAGAAGCAGTGCTCAGTGAAGATCAGCGCAAACGTTGGGAAGAGGCAAAGGGGGCTTCCAAGCCTGTATTCATCGTCACGCCTGATGAGGCCAAAGCGAATGAGTTAGAGAAATCGACTGGAACAAAAACCTGGGTTTTCCATGCTCAAAAAGTCCGCGACTTCGCTTTCGCTACTAGTCGAAAGTTCATCTGGGATGCTCAACAACACAACGTTGAGGGCAATCAGGTTATGGCGATGTCGTATTATCCTAAAGAAGGTGAACCGCTGTGGAGCAAATACTCGACAGCCTCCATCATCCACACGCTTAATGTTTACAGTCGCTACACATTCGGCTATCCCTACCCAACGGCTATCAGTGTCAATGGTCCGGTTGGTGGAATGGAATATCCCATGATTTGCTTCAACGGTCCGAGGCCGGAAGAAGATGGAACCTACAGCTCTCGCACCAAGTACGCGCTCATCTCCGTAATCATTCACGAAGTCGGCCACAACTATTTCCCTATGATCGTCAACTCCGACGAACGTCAGTGGACGTGGATGGACGAGGGTATCAACACATTCTTGCAATATCTTTCCGAACAGGAATGGGAAGAGAACTACCCATCTCGCCGCGGTGAACCTGCTGAAATTGTTCCCTACATGCTCAGTAGCGATCAGGTTCCCATCATGACCAACAGCGAATCGGTTATGCAATTCGGAAACAATGCATACGCTAAGCCAGCTACCGCACTGAACATACTACGCGAAACTGTTTTGGGGCGGGAATTGTTTGATTACGCATTCAAAGAATATGCACGTCGGTGGAAGTTCAAGCGGCCGATGCCTGCCGATTTCTTCCGCACGATGGAAGATGCTTCGGGTGTCGATCTGGATTGGTTCTGGCGAGGCTGGTTCTACACGACCGATCATTGCGATATCGCTATCGATAAAGTGGAATGGCTCACCATCGACGAACGCACTCCCGATCAGAAAGAAGCGGATGCACGCAAAGCCAAAGCGGAAACTCGACCTACTCTCTCCGAACAACGGAACAAGCCTCTGCCCAAGTTCGTCGATCAGATTCCCGATCTCAAAGATTTTTACAATTCTTATGATCCACTGGTAACCACTCCTCAGCAGCGTGAAGCTTACCAGAGGTTTATCGATAGCTTGTCCGATGCCGACAAGCAGATGATCGCCAAGAAAAATAATTTCTATGTGTTGCACTTCACCAACATTGGTGGGCTGGTGATGCCGGTCATTGCGATGCTGGAGTTCGAAGATGGAACGAGTCAGGAAGTTCGCCTACCTGCTGAAGTTTGGCGAGTTGATGCGACGAAGTTTTCTAAATTGGTGATGACCGACAAAAAACTCAAAAGAGTTGAACTAGACCCCTATCGAGAAACAGCTGACGTCGATCGCAACAACAATTACTTTCCGACTCAAATCGAGCCGACCCGCTTCGAAGTCTTCAAGATGGGAGGCCGTGGCGGGGCAATGGGAGGCCGGCGAGGCGCAGCGGGTCGAGGTGGACCGCGAGGAGCCGCTCCTTCTGAAACACCGGCTGAAGATAATCCGATGCGGGCTTCCAAGCAGAAAGAAGAACGACGTGAACAGTCGGAGACCAATGGGGAAGCCGACAATTCCAAAAAGCCAAGCGATGGCGTAAGCAACTCCGAAGGAAAGCCTGCAGAGAAACAGGAAGCTAAGCCTGAAGCTAAGCCTGAACCCGCTGCGGAGTCGAAGGAGCAGCCCAAGGGAGAGGAAAAAACGCAAGGAACTAACCCTCCCGCTTCTCCCGCAGCGCCAGCTGGTGACGCTCCTGCAACCCCAGCACCTAGCGAGAATTCACCAACCGCGAGCGATGTACCGGCTCCCACTCCCGCATCCGGTGGTGGTTTGTAAGCTGTCGGGAGGTTGTATTTTCAGAATCCCTAATAAAGAAAGCCTCGAAATTGCAGCCTGACGGGTTTGCTTCCCCAGTAATTCAGCTTGGGAATGGACGCGGATTCCAGCCGAAGAATTTGCCGGGATCTCGAAATCACGGTTTTCAGAGGGAAAATCCACTTTCAAATCGCGGAATTGCCTCGTTATCTGTTCGCAACGCATCTCCTTCCCTCCCTGCGGCGTTGCCTCCGTAACTAGCTTGAATCTGCGGAGATGGTGCCGACAACTCGCGACTGGACCAACTTTTTCCGCCAGCTTCTTAGGACTATGATTCGCTAGTTGGAAGGTGCTGATCAGCTCGATCTATCCGCCGATTCAGTAAGCAGTTAAGATAATAAAGAGAGGATTGCGGGGCCGTAAGCTCTTTTCTCACGGTTCGCCAATCCGGTTAACGAGCGTTTGGTTAGTGAGTTCTTGCTCCAATGGCTAACAGTTATTTTGCTTCGGCGATTTCGTCTTTGGGTTCGCTAAACAAGTCGGCACAACTCTTGGTCCTACTCTGCCTCGGACTGCCGTCGCTGGCACTACTAGGTGGTCTGCATCCGGTGAAGCTTCTGGCACAAGAGGAGCAAAAGGCTGCCGAGCAAGTTGTGACGCCCAGTGGGCCTGTCGAAAAGGTCAAGGATGGATTTAAGTTTGTTGAAGGTCCTGCTTGGGGACCAGACAAAGCTCTTTACTTCACCGACATTCCGGCAAATCGAATTTACCGCTACCAGCCTGAAGGCAACAACCTAGATGTCTTTCTCGAGCCAACAGGTCACAGCAATGGTTTGATGTTCGATTTGAAGAACCGATTGCTGATGTGCCAAATGGATGGTCAATTGGTATCTCTGGATTTGGCCACCAAAGAGCAGAACGTAATTGCCGACAAACATCAAGGAATTCGTTTCAATGCGTGTAATGACTTAGCCATTGATCAGGTCGGAGGGATCTACTTCACGGATCCTCGATTCCAATCACCAGAACCGTATCCGCAAGGCACAGAAGCATTCTATTATCGTGCGGCTGATGGAACGGTCGTAAGGCTCGGGGCCGATTTACAAGCGCCCAATGGAATTGGTTTATCACCTGATGGCAAGACATTGTACGTTGTACCCTCGATGCAAAAGCAGATAATGGCCTACGAGGTTTTAGAACCTGGGAAAATTGGGCCAGGCCGCGTGCTCTGCGAACTGAAGCAGCCGGAAGGTGAGGACAACGGTGGTGGTGATGGGATGGCGATTGACGAAAAAGGAAATCTTTACATCACCTCCGGCATCGGAGTCCAGATCTATGACAGCCAAGGTAAACTGCTTCATGTGATCTCGGTTCCGGAAGTGCCTGCGAATGTTACGTTCGGAGGCGAAGATAGAAAAACGCTATACATCACTGCCAGAACAAGTTTGTACCGATGTGCAATGCCTGTCGCTGGTTTCGTGCAGACCGCTAAGTAGCAAGAAGCCTATTAAAAATTAAATCAACAACGAGGCGATTGAGTATCGCCTCCAACATCAGGGAGGAAACAAATGGTTGACGTGGATGCCATCTTAGCTTTGCAGGAACAAACCGTGGAAAAGTGGCATCACGAGCCGATTTCCAATTCCTACGATGGTTTTTTACAAGTTGTCTGTCAGCAGCACCAATTCAATTATGAGTTGTGGCATCAAGAGGATATCGCTCGTAGCCCCGATGTTGACGATAAGACCATCGCAGGCGTCAAACGTGCGATAGATCGTTTCAACCAATCTCGCAATGATTGGATCGAACGCTTGGATGATTGGATCACCGAGCGGATCGAGTCGCAGGCTATCCAACCTGCCGAGGGTGCCAGGCAAAATACGGAGACTCCAGGTAGCTGTATCGATCGCCTTTCGATTCTTGCATTGAGACTCTATCACTTGAGAGAGCAGTTGCTGCGAGTTGATGTCGATCAAGCCCACCTTGAAAAGGTTCGGCAGCGAATCGCTATCGGTGAAGCTCAGCGACGTGACCTTAGCCAAGGCCTGCGGGAATTAATCGACGATATCGTGTCGGGACGAAAACGGCATCGAACCTACCGACAGATGAAAATGTACAATGATCCAACCATGAATCCCTACCTTTACGGTGCTAAGAACGCAAAAGCATCAGCCTGAGGTGATATCTAGTGCAGATAGTTTACAAAGCGATCGACAGACTGCGTCGCTCAGGTCTAGCGATGCTCCTAGCAAATGGTCTCCGTAAAAGGATATTTGTTCCTCTCTCGGTTGCCTTGCTCGGCGTCGGTTGTCTTTTTCAGCCGCTGTTTGCTCAAGAAGGCGAAGTGTCTGGCGGGGAGTCTCAGCAGGCATCGGGATTGTCCGAAGATGATGCGAAGGAAATCGCTCAAAAGTTAAAGCAACTAGGCTCCGACAGTTTTTCTTCGCGAGAAATTGCCAAGGCGAGACTGGTTGAAATCGGAGAGAAAGTGATTCCCGCTTTGGAGCAGTCTCTCGAGAAAGCGGATACTGATTTGGCGACGCAAATATTCGAGGTATTTGGGAAATTTGCCCTCGATGCTCAATCCTCGGAAACACAGCAAATCGTGCAGATTCTTAAACGACTAGGGCGTTCCGAGGCGACGTTTACGGGAAAGCAGTCGAAGCAATTGTTGGAATCGATTCGGGAGCTTCATAGCCCTCGAGCTGCCGAGGAGCTTGGCAGCCTTGGAGCTCGAATTGTCGTAGGCTCCTATCCTCTTAACGGACGAAATGGGTTCGAACAAATACGTTATCTCGAAATCAACGATAGATTCTCGGGAAACGCGGATGACTTGGTCTGGCTGCAATGGCTCAATCAAGTCGAAATGGTTGTTCTTCAAAGCGAGAAAATTCAAGGGGAGTGGCTTAAGTATTTACAAGATATGCCTGCTCTCGAGCTGCTTGTTATTCGTGATGCCAATATCAACAGTGATGATCTGAAGTGGCTTAAAGGGATAGATCGCTTAGAACATCTGGAAATCCTCTACACGCCGATCGATGACAAGGCCACCGAGATCCTGGCAAGCCTCTCGGTGTGGACTTCGATGAGAATTTTTGGGACCAATATCTCTCTGGCCGAAGGCGAGGCGCTGGGTAAAAAATTAGATGGGATTGAATATCAGTTTGGGTGTGGTGGTTTCCTCGGCATACAGTCAGATGCCGCTGCTGCAAGATCCTCAACCGTAGGGCGAGTAACACCCGGCGGTGCGGCTGAATTAGCAGGGATCATCGAAGGTGACACGATTGTCAAAATCGATGATACGCCGATTGAGTCCTTTGATGATATTCGGGCGAATCTGCGTAAGTACCGTCCGGCGGATAAGATTATGGTGGAACTCAATCGCGCCGATGCAACAGGCATGATGGAAAAAATCCAAGTCGAAGTCGTATTAGGTCGGCAAAGCATTTAGGGCGTTGGAGCGACGAAAAAAGGTGGCGCAAGCGAAACGCGATACATGGGACGATGATGCGACTCGACAGCTTTTGATCAAACGCTTACGCAGTTGGTTTCGAAAGCAAAAACGCGACTTACCATGGCGACATACCAGCGATCCTTATGCGATATGGATCAGCGAAATCATGTTGCAGCAAACACAAGTTGCGACGGTCATCGACTACTATCATCGCTTTCTCAAACGCTTTCCCACCGTCTCGGATCTGGCTGCTGCGGAAACTTCTGAAGTGCTTCAGTATTGGGAAGGACTAGGCTACTACCGCCGGGCAAGGCAATTGCACCAAGCAGCGAAAAAGATCGTCGATCAGTTCTCCGGAAGTTTTCCGCGAGAGTTCGCTCAGGTGCTCGATCTGCCAGGTGTGGGAAGATATACGGCTGGTGCGATCTGCTCTTTTGCCTACGATCAACCGCACCCCATCGTCGAAGCAAATACCCAGCGATTGTATTGCCGACTGCTCGCTTTGGAGGAAGACCCAAGGGCGTCTGCGAGTCAAAAACGATTGTGGGATTTCGCTGAGCGAATTGTGCCAGCGAAGTCACCTGGTGAAATCAATCAAGCGCTGATGGAACTGGGTAGTCTTGTCTGTACTCCCGCAAATCCGAAGTGTGGAGAGTGTCCGATAGTCGAGCTTTGTCCAACGGCTAAGCTTAGTCTGCAAGATCGTATCCCAGCTCCACCTAAAGCCAAATCATTCGAGTCGGTTTATGAAGTGGCTTGGGTTGTTTGGGATGGTTCTAAAGTGCTTTTGCGTCAATGCCAACCAGGAGAACGCTGGGAAGGCTTATGGGACTTTCCTCGATTTGTTTGCGATCTAGATACGCATGACAAAGAAAAGTTTTACAAACAAGAATTGCAGAAAAGGTTTGGCTTAAAGACACAGGGATGTGACGAAAGGGTCAAAATCAAACATGGAGTAACCCGCTTTAAAATTACTCTGGAGTGTTTCGATACCTCATTAAAGCATGGGCCGAATCTAAGTTTAGGAGCCTTTCAATGGCTCGACTCCCAGGAACTCGGCAAGCTACCTTTGCACTCGACCGCGCGGCGGATCGCTCAGCATATTGCTCGTCATCCCCGCCAACGCAAGCTTTTTGACGATGATTGATTCAGTGAGGTTTTATCCAAATAGGACTTGCCAATCCCGTAAGCAGTAAGCGACTATAGAGGGGTTAGGTGTGCAGTAATTCAAGGATAAGCTTGTTAACGTAGTTACGGTTTTTCGAAGCATAAGCCACGGAAGTGTCGAGCGATGAGTGATGCGGAAACGTTGGAATTGATTAAGCAAGCGATTCGAGACGTTGGACTGCGTGCGACTCCAGCACGCATCGCGATACTACAATTACTCCGGCAATCTCAATCTCCCCTGACTCATGCAGAAGTAGCTGAAAAGGTTTCGTCTCTGGGAGTCGACGGTGCGACCGTGTTTCGCAATCTCAATGGGATGGCTCAAGCCGGGTTGGTTCGCCGAGCCGAGTTAGGCGACCATGTTTGGCGATTCGAAGCGATACGCGAAAATTCTACGCACGATTCTACGCATCCTCATTTTCTGTGCGTCGATTGTGGAGCGGTGATCTGCTTGGATGAAGTCAAGCTGACCTCGGGAAGTCAGAAGGCCACTTCGATGGTCGGCGAAGTGACCGAGATTTTGGTTCGTGGGCATTGCAACGATTGCCTTTAGCCCTGCCGTATCATCGGTTTGAGACACAGTTATATCGCTAACGCTTTGGCGATGACGATAGGTCGAGATCAAGCATCCATCGCTTTAGATGCCACCCTGCTTCCATTGCAGATCGACCAAACGCCATGTTTCAGCATGTGCAGGTTGATTGCGCAACACCGCCGGTAAGCGATGTTCCCGCACATTGTCAAAGCAGGTCAGCTTCGCAAAGCGAAGTAGCGAGGCTGGGATACCAACGGCAGTGAAGCCGGGATGACCAGTTGATGGATAAGGGCCACCATGATTCATCGCGGGGCTAACGGCAACTCCCGTAGGCATCTTATCATTCAAAATCCGTCCAACTTTATAGGCCATGATCGGAGCAAGTTGGTTGTAAATCGATTCATCGGTCTCGTGGTTCGCTGCTGAGTAGATACAGCCTGTGAGATTTCCTTCGAGAGCATGCAGGATCGCCGCCATTTGCTTGGCGTCGGAAGCCAGCACTACCAAGGCGGCGTTACCAAACGCCTCTGTCTGAAAACCAGCGGGATCCTTGAGAAACGTTTCGCCTGAAATCGTCATCAAGGTATTGGTGTAAGCGCATCGGGGACCATCCAGTGGTGAGCCGCCTGCTAAAAGCTTTGCGCCCAAGCCAACTAACGTTTTGACGCTCGCTGTCAAAGATTTCTGCACTGCGGGCGAGAGCAAGGTCCCGCAAGGAGCCGTTTGGAATTTGGTGGCGACACCCTCCAACCAGCGACGTCCTTCTGCATTGTCAAGCAATAAAACAAAACCGGGATTGGTGCAAAATTGCCCTGCCCCCATCAAGACACTACCTAAATACTCGTCGACTAATTGATCGCCACGTTCAGCCAAAACGCCAGGTAGAAGCACAACCGGATTAACGCTGCTGAGTTCAAGATAGATAGGCTTGCCAGCGGCATCGGCTGCCTGCTTCAGAGCCAAGCCGGCATGACGGCTTCCCGTGTAACCGGTCGCACCAATGCGATGATCACTAACCAATTTCATGCCATCTTGATGCGATGTACGATAAATGAGCTGAATGGTTGCGGACGGTAGGCCTGTCTCGACAACCGCTTGGTGAGCTAATTCAGCGAATCGCTTAGTCGTAGCTGGATGAGAGCTATTGGCTTTACCAATCACCGGATTACCCGCCGCGATTGCAGCAGCAAAGTCGCCACCTGATAAGCTTCCGAAAGCGAAGGGAAAGTTGTTAGGACCAAACACAGCAATGGGACCTAACGCTTGGTAGCATGACCGAATATTCGCTTTGGTATCGATCGTTGGTAACGACCAACTGCCAGTACGAACGGCCACTGCTGCGGTTCGCAACTGATTAATCGTGCGAGGAAGTTCGACATCGCCAAGTCGAGGCGAGGTAGGCAACCCCGTTTCCTGATGAGCCAACTCGACAAGTGTCGCTTTGTCTTTTTCGATGTTATTAGCGTAGCATTCTAAAAACGCAGCTATTTTCTCAGTTCCACACTGCTGTAATTCCCAGAAGGCTTTCTCTGCAGCACTTAAGGCAGCATCGCAGTCGCTCCAATCGCTGATCGGAAATTGTGGTGCGAGAGTTTCTCCCGTGGTCGGGTTGGTGGCCGTGAAGGTACCTACTGAAGAAGCACTGCGCCACTGGCCATCAATCAAAACCTGCACAATCGAATTTGAAGCTGTCATGGTTTTTCGAACTTAAGAAAGTGTTGGAGGAATACATGCCGTGCGGCATAGCTGAAGCAGGCAAAACAACCAATCCGTAGGATGGTCAATACGTCAAAGAGCAATCGGTTCTCAGGCCACGCTTGCCTGCACGATTCGATTGGTCAATGTCCCGATACCAGCGATTTCGATATCAACGCGATCGCCGGCATGCAGCGTAAAATTACTGTCTGGAACGATACCTGTTCCCGTGAGCAAAAAGACACCGTTGGGAAATGAGTTGTCGCGCCCAAGCCAACCGATTAGGTCTTCAAGAGACCTAGCCATTTCAGCGACACTCGTTTTTCCTTGATAGACAGTTTTGTCGTCACGCGTGATCCGCAATTCGATCGTAATTGAGTTGCGTTCGGGCATCGCTTCGGCCAGCGTAATCCAAGGGCCGAGGCCACAGCACTGGTTATAGCATTTTGCTTGAGGCAGATAGAGCGGATTGTCACCTTCGATGTCGCGTGAACTCATGTCATTGCCGATGGTAAAGCCTACCAAACGCAAGTCAGGAGTGACGACTAAGGTGAGTTCCGGCTCCGGTACGTTCCAGTGGGCATCGGCTCGAATTCGCAAGTCCGCTCCAGGGCCGCCGACCCGATGCGGAGTTGCTTTAAAGAATAGTTCGGGCCTCGGTGAACGATAGACTCGGTCGTAGCACGACGCTGCCGTTTCCGACTCTTCCATGCGAGCAGTTTGGCTTCGCTTGTAAGTGACGCCGGCGGCCCAAACTTCCTGCTGATCGATCGGCGGAAGCAATTTGGCATCATTCAATGGTATCGCCTTGCCCGCTGCAGGTAGGCTCGCTGCCAAGCGTGACAAGTCAGGATGTGCTAACAGATCCTGCAGCAACTTAAGTCCAACGGAACCGAGATCCAAGGGAACCAACATGTCTCCTTCGATTCGTCCAACTTGCGGACCATCGTTGGATTGAAAACGAGCTAACTTAACCATGTTCCGCCTTTGAAGTTGCAGCTGACTTACGGAGACTCGACGTAAATTGACTAACGGTTTCTAAACGCTCTTGTTCGGAGCCACTGTATGGTGACGCTGAGGAATTGTCTAAATCGATAGGATACCGCTCTAGATTGAAACGTATTCCTCAGACCATTTCTCTAGCTGTTCTTTTCCTGCTCGATGGCAGAAATCACCAAACGACTCACTCGACGACAGGCGATGTTTCTTGAAGGCTACGAGCAAAGGAGAAAGCGTTGCTGTGATTTGCTCCAGGGGAACGAGGTCTTTGTAAATGGTTCCTAATCGAGTTCCAAGCAACGCGCCACCCAGATAGACTGTGTAGCGACCTTTAGCCTTACCAACCAAACCGACGTCTGCGTTGTAAGGTCGCGCGCAACCGTTGGGGCAGCCCGTCATTCTCACCGTAAATCGCTCTGTCGAGAGTCCATGTCGAGCGACTTCTTTTTCAAGTTGATCCATAACACTTGGAAGTACTCTTTCGCTCTCGGTGATCGCTAATGAGCAAGTGGGAAGAGCAACGCAGGCCATCGACCAGCGTCTTACTTCAGAGATGTCTTCGCTTAATGGAATTCCATGGCTGCGAATGATGCTCTCAAGAAGAGGTTTTTGCTCTGCGGTTAGATCGGTGAACAAAATGCTTTGATGAGCTGTTAGACGAATGCCCGGATTGAGCTTCTCGCAAATGTCGCGGAATGCATGCTTCCAACGTCGATCTTCGTTATCGAACAATCGACCGTTTTCCACATTCAAGCCATAGAACCAGCGACCGTCGCCTTGTTCAAACCAACCGATATGGTCATCGAAACCATGGACATCATCAGGAGTGCAGTCGGGTAGTTTGTATCCAAGATGGCCTTCGACCTTCTCGCGGAACCACTCGACACCCTTGGACGCAATCACATACTTCAGACGTGCCGTCTTTCGATCTGCACGATTACCATGATCGCGCTGCGCTTTGACAACTGCCTCAGCGACCGCAACGGCTTGTTCGGCCGTGCAGTAGGCCATCCGTTTTGCTAATGCTGGAAAAGTTTTCTTGTTAGCTGGAGTTACACCTAATCCACCACCAACTAAAACATTGTATCCAACGACTTGTCCATCTCGAACGACCGCAAGGAAGCCAAGATCATTGGTGTAGATGTCTACACAATTATCTTCCGGGAGACCGATAGCCGTTTTAAATTTTCGAGGTAAGTAGTGCTTGCCGTAAATCGGTTCCACTTCATCATTAGGATCACCACCTCCTGCCAGAACCGATTCGCCCGAATCGGGATCCTTGACCCATAGTTCGTAATAGGCTCGAGTGCGCGGAGCCAAATGATGAGCTAGATCATCGGCGAGTTTTTGAAGTGCTGTGTGAACTGGATCGGTATAGGGTGCAGGGCAGCACATCACATTTCGATTGACGTCACCGCAAGCGGCCAGCGTCGATAAATGAATTTCGTTGATGCGATGAATGCACTTTCTCAAATTGGATTTTAAGATTCCATGCAGCTGAAGTCCCTGACGCGTTGTGATCTTCAGTGTCGCATTGCCGATCTCATCGCACAGGTCGAGATGGGCAAGCAATTGCGCGGCGGTCAGTTTGCCTCCAGGAATTCTGGATCGCACCATGAAGCTGATTTCTTTGAGCGATTTCCCTTCGCCCGTCGAAGTACGGGTCTCGCGGTCGTCCTGTTGGTAGGTCCCGTGAAATTTTAGAAGCTGAGCGTTTTCCTTCGCGAATTGCGGAGTATCCTTTGCCAGATCCTCACTGATGGTCCCAAACAGATAATTGCTCTTGTCTTTAACCGCTTCGACAGGACTCAAACCGATCTCGTCTGACATGAACTTCCTCTTCAAAGTAGAAAGGGGTTAGCCCCCTGTAAACCTTTTACCAATTTGACGTTAATATAACGCTCCACAAGCGTTACAACCACATCACTATCCTGCTTCCCAGGAACATCGCCGAGAACTTTCGCTATGGCTGCAAAAATTCTGGATGGAAAACTTCTAGCCCAACAGATTCAGGCGGAAATCGCCAAGGATGTGGCCGAGTTCAAGCAGAAGTTTTCGGCTACTCCCTGCTTGACCGCAGTCTTGGTGGGGGATAACCCTGCTAGTGAAGTTTATGTTCGAAACAAGCAAAAAACATGCGAAAAAGTCGGGATGACGAGTCGCCTGGAGCGACTTGATGCAAAATCGGATCCTCAGCAACTCTTTGACCTAATCGACCGACTCAATCAAGATCCCACTGTCCACGGAATCCTGGTGCAATTGCCTCTCCCTTCCGGTTGGGACTCCAATAAAGTGCTCGATGCGGTGATACCCTCCAAGGATGTCGATGCCTTTGGACCGGAAAACGTTGGTCTGATCTGCCAGGGCCGTCCTCGTTTCCTGCCATGCACGCCCCATGGTGTTCTGCAACTGCTTGGACGCTGTGATATTGAAGTTGCCGGTAAGCATGTCGTGGTTGTGGGACGAAGCGACATTGTTGGAAAACCGTTGGCGATGCTTCTAATGCAGCGCAGTGGCCCGCTAGGCGAAAAAGTTGCTAATGCAACAGTGACCGTTTGCCACAGTCACACTCGCAATCTCGCCGAGTTCACACGACAAGCGGATATCCTCATCGTTGCGATAGGAAAAGCAAACGCCATTACTGCAGAGCACGTCCGCCCAGGTGCTGTCGTGATCGATGTCGGTATCAATCGCACCGAAGCCGGTATCGTAGGGGACGTTGACTTTGCAAGCGTATCTTCTGTCGCAAGTGCAATAACGCCAGTGCCAGGAGGCGTCGGTCCGCTGACGATTGCCATGCTGCTTCGAAATACGCTAACCGCCGCGCAGAAGTTTCAAGATTGAGCAGCAGAATTAATTCTGCGAATGATCTATGCGATCGGATTGATCCATTACAGATATTGCATGGTGAAACAAGGTGGGGCTCGTTTGTAAAGCGGACTTCCTCTTGCGGAAATGCCTCAAAATTGTGCAGTAAAAAAGAAACTCGCTTAGCGGATGCTTTTCTTCCCCCACAGTCTTGCTTGGTGGACAGGGGACACTCAATTCCGCAAGTGTAGCCTCAGAAGCGCAAGACAGTTCCTGATTCATTGCTGGCTGAACGAGCAATGAAGATTGATGCCGATTTCTAAAGCATTCACACGCGTTTAAAAAAACGATTAATTCGCTCGACGTAAATCACTTCTAGCAGTCAATTTGTGCTTTGCGTCTCTTATGAATTCCGCTAACGCATTCCATATTGGCATAACAGTTGCGTATCTAACTCTACGCTTGAATGCCAAGCACGTTCCCCTCCATCGTGCCGTCAAGATAGAGCGTTTAGAAGGGAGTGTTAAGAAGTGAGAATACACAATTCAATAGGTCCTTCCTCGTTTTCTGGCCATCGCATGGAGGTGCAGAGTGTTAGTTCCCTTGCGTTAGCGACCAGGCGAGACAATGGTTTGTTGCAAATTCTGCGTCGATTCGGGAATTCGTTTGTTGATGCCTACGTGTTCTGCATCGTGCATCGATTGACGGTTCCAATTTGCTCTTTATGTATTGGTTTAATTTCAGCGTACGATAGCTATTTGACAATCAAGTATTTCGCTTCGCTAAAGGCTTTGGAACTTAATCCAGTCGGAAGATGGATGATGGGACTGGATCATGGGCCGATTGACGGCATCAATCACATCGCCTTGTTTTTGGGATGCAAATTTGCTGGAACAGTGATCGTTCTGTTCGTATTGCAAATGATCTGGTTTTGGCGAAGAAGATGGAGTGGAGTCATCGCCTTGAAGGTCGCACTCTTTCAGTTAGCATTGCTGTTAATGCTACTGTTTTGGCCATATCACTGACGAGTACTGCAGGGTGACAGCTAGTAGCTAGTCTGCGTGTCCCATGAATAAGTTTGTTCGTTTCAGCGAAGCGAATTATTGTTCGGCTGGAGGTGCCAAAGCTTCATCGATCATCAACATGAAGACTTGCGAAGGACTCTTGTCGAACGGTTCGGTAGAAGCGTTCGCGGCATCCGCTTGCTCGGAGCCACGCTTCAGGAATTGTCTAAGATCATCTGTCGATGGATTTTCTTTTACGACCAAGCCGGAGCGATCGGACTTAGCAAGTGTGACCGATTGCAGGATGAATTCCAAAGCAGAGCGAGTTAGTTTTCCATCGGAGACCATTGATAAGAGCCGATCAGCCGTTTTCTGTGCCTGCTCTTTTTCGAGCGATGTTAGTTCGGTCGATTTTTCGAAGGAACCCAAGGTTGCCTGAACAAATCCCCACAGCAGTGCTGGGTTGTCTTGTAAGCGGAAGCGAAGCCGGCGAAGTTGACCTTCATCGAGTTGGCCTGCTTCAATCTGCCCAGTGAGTGTCTGCAATTCGTCGACGATGGCTGACTTATCCGTTGGCTCCAAGGGCGACTGCTCGACCCAGGGTATCAATTGTTCTCGAATCGATCGCGCTGCGATAGCAGGTTGATTCTGGTTGATATACCAAGAGCCAAATGCACAGAAAACGCTGAGTATTACACCTAAGAGCATCAATACAACGAGGCAGGCTGGTACCAACGACACCTGACCCTGTTCTTTGTTTTCAGTTTCGGGTGTGTTTTCACTCATCGGTCAGACGTTCTCGTTGTACTTGTCGTGTTTCTAATTTTGATGCCTGAGCAGAGCAAATGGCTAAGCGATCGAGTTAACGATCGCTAGTCGCGAAACTCAATGCTCACGATTTCATAACGCAGGGTACCACGAGGAACAGGGATATTAACTTGCTCCCCTGTCTTCTTTCCAAGGAGCGCCGAACCAATCGGACTTGTGGCAAGAATCTTGCCGGTGTCGTAGTCTTCATCCCCTTCACCCACTAAGGTGAATTCCTCAACGTCATCGTAATCGAGGTCGCGTACTTTTATCGTAGCACCGAAGACAACTTCATTTTTAGGAAGTGCTGTGGTGTCCACAATGTGGGCACGCGCCAGTTTACTGCGAAGTTGATTGATGCGTGCTTGCAGCAATCCCTGGTTCTCGCGTTGGGCGTGATATTCGGCGTTCTCTTTGAGGTCACCCTCGGCGCGAGCCGATGCAATCTTTTCAGCGATCATCGGCATTTCCTCATTTTCGAGGCGGTCGATTTCCGCTTTGATTCGGTTGTACCCTTCCCGGGTCATGGGAACATAGTCGCTCATGGTCGCATCTCTACCAAAAAAATCCGACCTCTTTTCGCTGTCGAAAAGAGGTCGGGGTACAAGTAAAAACATTCTAATATTATCGTTCGGAGAACCTCTTAAATTGTCAAGTTTCTACCGATAATCGATCGCAAGGAATTTCTCGATTGTAGCGAAACCATCACTCTTTTACTAGTTCCCCAAAAGCTCCTGTCACCCTACGTAAAGTGGATGTTTGGAGCCAAAATACCCTGGATAAATCCAATTTTAACGCCTGGGTGATGGCTGTCGCCATACGTCTCAGCGAGCAGGCAAACTTTGAGTCTTGTCCCTGCAAGGTCTCGATAGGACTTCTAACTTTTGGAAGCTAAATAAAGCAACCGACCACAGGAAGTGCAGAAGACAGGATTCTCAAGCCGCAAGTGATCGACGATCTTAGGTGACAGAACTTGGTAGCAACCACCGCATGTCATGTTGTCGATTTCAGCCAAAGCCTCTTCATTACGGCTCTGCACGACACGCAAATAGTCTGTCATGAACTCGGCTGGCAAACGCGACTGCTCTGTTTTGTACTCTTCGCTAACTCGCTGCAGATCGCTTTTGACTTGCTCCATTCGAGCGTTGACTTGTTTTCGAAATGCTTCTTCTTCGGTCTGGATCTGTTTGAATTTCTCTTCGCATTCTTTCACTGTGACCTGAGCAGCATCGATCTGTTCCATCGTTTCCAAGATCTCATCCGACAGCACATTGTTTGCCTGCTTATCGGCAGCAATCTGTTCCTTGAGTGTTTGGTACTCGCGGTTGCTTGCCGCCTGGTTCATCTTGACATTGAGGTCATTGAGTTTGTTGGTTCGGTCTCGCAATTGAAGTTGCTTGCGGTCCGAAGACATCTTCAAATCCCGCAGGTTGGTTTTCGCGGTATCGACTGCCGTCGACGCATTAGCAACCATCTGTTGTTTGGCGGCGATTTGACGCGGCCCGCGTTCCAGTTGAGTGCGGAGGTCGTGCATTTGCCGTAAAAGCCGGTGCAGTTCCCGAAGTTGGGCGCCTGGAATCTTCATGATCTGCTATTTGTCCTGGCTCTAGAAAAATTAAATAGGGCAATGTTGCCGCAGTGGCATTTCCGAGAATCTTTCAAGTGTAGTGCACGAAACCGGTCTGATGCCAGTGGGGCCATGCTTTTGGAAGCCCCGGTTTCGCTGGGAAACTTCGGGCAACAAGGTGTAGATATCAGCCCATAAAAAAACTCCCGCCGTTTTCGGGCGGGAGTTATGCTAGGCAAAGGAGTTCCGCAAAAACGCGAGCCAGACGGGTGGTCCCGTTGTTGGCTCGATTCGTCTCTTAAAATCTCTCCTTAGCGATCTTTTCTGAGGACTCTATGATCTAAGCGACCTTCTTGAGGAAGCTCTCGAGGTGCTGGGATCGCATCGGATTCTGCAATTTGGCTACCGCTTTAGCTTCGATCTGACGCACTCGCTCGCGAGTCACTTTGAAAATCCTTCCCACTTCCTCAAGGGTGTAGGAATAGCCATCGGTCAGGCCGTAGCGAAGTCTTACGATTTCACGTTCGCGGTAGGTCAATGTCTTCAGCAGCGAATCGATCTTCTCTCGCAGCAGTCCATTGGTCGCATTTTTGACGGGGTTGTCGCTGGAGCCATCTTCGATGAATTCCCCGAAACTATTGTCCTCACCCTCACCGACCGGACGATCGAGGCTTACAGGATGGCGACCAATATCCAGAATGCGACGAACTTCTTCCAGTGGAAGATCGATATGCGAGGCAACTTCCTCAACTGTTGGGTCGCGGTGCAATTGCTGGGTCAGTCGCTTCTGCACATGTCGGAGTCGACTCAGGACGTCGATCATGTGAACCGGTATGCGAATGGTGCGAGCCTGATCCGCAATCGCTCGAGTGATCGCTTGGCGAATCCACCAAGTTGCGTAAGTTGAAAACTTGAAACCACGGCGATACTCGTATTTATCAACCGCTCGCATCAAGCCTGTGTTACCTTCCTGAATCAGATCGAGGAAGGATAAGCCGCGGTTACGATATTTCTTGGCGATCGAGACAACCAATCGCAAGTTACCACTGGAAAGTTCTCGTTTGACATTCTCGTAGGCCTTGAAGTACTTTCGGAACTCTTCGCAGCGAGCTCGCAGGACTCTGGGGCTTTCGTGAGTTAACAAAATCAATTGCCGATACTCGCGAGTCAGTTTCTCTCTTTCAACAGCCGAGAAAGATTGATCGGCAATCGTCTTTAAACGGCGTTGGATTGCTTCCATTCGCTCAGCGAAATGCTCCAGTTGCCGCATTAAGGGCTGGATGCGCCGCGATCGCAAGCTGAGTTCTTCCACCAACACCAAGCACTTCTGTCGACGGCGAACATAGAACCGAATCAATTCTTTTTTGCGAGTCGGTGATGTGCTCAAGCGAACGATTTCAAGAAATGCTTTGCGGTTCTGTTCCAGCAAACGATCGAGCGTCTTTAGGTTGTGCGGCATACGAGCTGTAATCTGCTCTTTGGTCAACCGCTCGGTAAGAGAGACCTTAATGGTGCGATCAAAAGGGAGTTGTCCAAGATGGACCTTCTTAAGAATTTCAACTGTCTGTCGCATCGCGTAGTCGCTGCTCAAGACTGCCTTACGAAAGCGTTTTCGATTGATTTCGATTTTCTTCGCCAACGCGATTTCCTGTTCGCGGTTGAGCAAAGGTATTTCAGACATTTGGCTCAGATAGAGACGAATCGGATCATTGGTGAGTCGTGGTACGTCGCTGGAAGCTACCGCAGCATCGGCTTTGTCGCCCAGCGTCTCTGCTCCGCTGGCTTGATTGGGATCTCTGTCAATCAATTCGATACCGAGCTTGTCCAAAGCTCCGAGAAGTTTATCAAGATGATCTGAGCTGAATCCTTCGTTGGGAAGATATTGATTCACTTGATCATAAGTAATAAAGCCTTGGTCTTTTCCTTTTTCGACTAATGTCTGCAGTTCAATATCCATCGGTTCCATCATCGAACTCCTTTTCGATACAGTTCACGCATCAATGCGTGGATACAGGCGGGAAACATGAAGCGACTTTTCATCCATCGTTACGTCGGACAAGGCAATGGCTAGTTCAATGCGGTGATACCTCAGTTAAGCGAACGGCTCCTGCCAGGACGCTGCTGAAATGCCGCGAAGTTTTGGGTCTGATCTAGGTTGTCGTGTCGTTGGTACTGATGGGTTTTCCAGCCAAACCCTGTCGCAACCGGGTTTGTCGGAGAATATCTTCTAAGACGTCAATCGTCTCTTCATCAGACAGTTTAGCCTCCTCTAAGGTTCGAATTACTTCCTGTTGTGCTAATTCATGGACTTGTTCGTTAAGTCGATCAAGTAAAGCTTGCAAACGATGGTACGCTTCAATCGGAGCACGCTTCGCTTTGCGAAAGCATTCTTCTTCCAGCGATACCAAAACACTCTTGATCGAAGGATCCTCTGTACTCGCGAGCACGGATGCAAACTCAAGCGATTGGCCAGACATTTCTAACTGTTCGTAGATCTGCAGCAACGCGCGAGCACAATCACTACTGAGTTGGTTCGGAGCAATTCTCTCTAGTGCCAATGGCGCCAAATCAGCTTGCAGAATCAGAATTTCAAATAGCTCGGTATCGATTTTTGAGAGATCCGAAAATCGATATTGAACCGTGGGACGCACGCTCTCCGGCGAGTCAGCCTTAAGCCAACGCGCGGATTCGACCGATGGTTTATCCCGCAATTGCTTCAAGCGTTCACGCAGTTCGTCTTCTGCTACATGGAAGTGTCGCGAGAGACGATGGAGTAACTGTATTTGACGCAATTTCTGTGCATCGTCGCCGAGCATCCCCGTCTTAGGCGCTAGAGCGATCGTCGAAAGAATTTCTTCTAAAGCTTTGTTGGCTAAATGGGTATCAACCAGCGGGTCGAATCCGCGGCAAGTCACCCGCATCTTGTGTTCGAGCGCGTCAACCGCTTCTTCCGTCAATGTCGCCAGCGATTGGCCGCCATGCTCCAGCAAGTAATCGCAAGGATCCAGGCCACTAGGAAGAGTCAAAATGCGCAAATTCATTTGAGCCGCGACGAATAATTCAAGCACTTCGTTCGTGCGTCGTTGCCCTGCTTCGTCTCCATCTAGCACCAAGATGACTTCATCACAGAAGCGTCGCAGAAGTCGAATATGGCCTGTTCCCAAAGCCGTTCCGCAAACAGCGACCGCGTTTTGTAAACCGAATTGATGAGCCATCATCACATCGGTATAGCCTTCCATCACCAATGCTTTACGACTCTTGGTGACAAAATCGCGAGCCATATCCAAACCAAAAAGTTGGTTACTCTTAGAGTAGAGCCTCGTTTCCGGGGAGTTAATATACTTCGCTGCTTCCGTCGAGCCAGGAAGAATTCGACCACCGGTAGCGATGGTCTGACCCTGAGGGTCGCGTATCGGAAACATGACGCGATCTCGAAAACGATCGTATCGCGTTCCACGCTCACTTCGTCCCAAGAAGCCGGTTGTTTCCAAGTGTGCCGTCGAAATCTTGGCGGTGGCTGCTCGCTGCTGCAACCAATCCCAAGCTGCAGGAGCGTAGCCGATTTGAAATTTTTCTAATGTTTCAGGTGAGAGGCCGCGATCGGCGAGATACTTTCGTGCAATCGCCGCTTCGTCAGATTGAACTAAGTTCTCGCGATACTGCTGGCAAGCCCAGGAGACTGCTTGATAGAGTAGCCGTTTGTCGTCGATGGAAAGTGCAGGTTTACCACTCCCCGGCTGAGGGTCAATTTGAATTCCTGCACGCTCGGCAAGCATTTGCAATGCTTCAGGAAACGTAATTCCTTCGCGTTGCATAGTGAAACTGAAGACGTCGCCACCGAGATCGCAAACCCAGCACTTCCAGCTCTGGCGATCCGGATTAACTTGCAAGCTGGGACGTCGGTCATCGTGCCATGGGCAGCGCGCAACAAAGCCCCGACCTTGGCGGCGCAGATCGAGACTGCTTCCCACCAAGTCGACAATGTCGACGGCGCGACGAACACGTTCTTTCAGATCTTGATCGATGGTGAAGGACACCGGCACCTCCTGTGGCAATAGAGAACTGGATTACGGGAATCCTCCCCGCTCCAATACTCTGGCCGCAGTGTCACTTCGTCTGGGAAAAATTCCCAGCCGAACACAACGCCTCCTAATTCGTTGTGCCCAGGTTATTTCTAACACGGCTCGGATGATAGTCACGAAGTTTCTGCGGCGTCAACGTCGAAAACGAGCCGAGAATTGGATTCTTCCACGCAACCCCCAAACAATCAAGGAGCGGACCCGGGTAGTGGCTCTATGGATCTTCGAAATCCGTTGCCACGTTCGAGGGGGGGAAGAAGGCAGCTCCCCGTCGAGCCATGCTGGAATAAGCTCAAATTCGTTGTAAAAAAGAGGTTTCCTGGCAGAAGCATGCAAAGCTTGTTTTTGATCTAACTAGCGACAATCAGAGTTTGGAAGAAATAAAACCGTCAAACGAAAGCGAACCTCACGTTAAGAAACGTAATGGATTTGCTGTGAAGGGAATGTCAGGCAAGTCGTGGCAAGGATAGGGGGAGGACAAAAAGCAGGCCCTGCGATATTCTTTGGCATTCTTGAATTGCCGAGTCACGGTGCCGAGAGGCAATGTGACGTCGCTTTTCGCTATTGAAAAAAGAGACCAAGACAAAAATGAGGTCATGATTCTTCTTGCGGCTTCGCTCCAAAAAGAGAATTCGGCTAAAAGATTCAGCGCAAATCCTTTTGACTAGAACGTTATGACGGTTCGTTCCGTCACTTCATGTTTCCAATAACCATTGATTCTCGGAAGCAATATTTCTTATGGCGACCATCGTTGATGCCCACGTACTCTACAGGTCACAGAACGAGCAATTGAAATTTCTTCCTGAAGGTCCTTACTCGCTTCAGCCAAGTCGCTTTTCGTGGGTTGCCATTCAGCACAACGCAGCAGCTAAAAATGGTTCGCTCTGCGTGATGGATATGAAGACTAGCACCAATTACACCTATCCTTTGCCCGGCCGACCTGGCTTTGCATTTCCAACCGATAAATCGAATCGATTCGTGATTGGTATGGAAAGGACGCTCGGTATCTACGATACGATCGAGAAGAGTTGGACACCGTTTTGTTCGGGCATCGACGATGGGGTCGATAACACAATCATCAATGATGGTCTGGTATGGGATGGTAACCTGATTTTTGGAACAAAGGATCTAGAGTTTAAAACCAAAAAAGCAGGTCTATATCTCTGGAGAAAGAAAGATAGGAAATTGATCGCCTTGCGGCGCGATCAAATCTGCAGCAATGGAAAATCGATTCGTGTCATGGAAGATGGATCGCTGCAATTAATCGATATCGATTCACCGACCAAGCAAATCGTTGGCTACCGGCTGGATATCGACGCGGGGACGTTGTCGCAGCCTACGGTCCTTGTCGATTTAACCGAAGATAAATCTGTTCCTGATGGAATGATACTGACACCCAACGACAAGTATGTTGTCGTAAGTATGTACAATCCCAACCCGGCGGAGTTTGGAGAAACCAGAGAATACCGACTGTCTGATGGAAAACTGGTTCGCGTTTGGAGAACCCATGGTTCGCCGCAGAACACCTGCCCGCAACTTGTCATGCACGAAGGTAAAGTGCGATTGATCATTACTACAGCGATCGAAAACATGCCGACTGAGCGATTGTCGGCTTCGCCTGAAGCCGGAAATCTCTTTTGGGGTGAAACACCTTTCGAATCGCTTTCCCCTTGCCCGGTGTTTCCCGAACCGATGTAATTCAGTGGGTCTGGCGATAATGTTAAAGGTTACTCGCTATCTCCAACCGAGCGAGTTACCAAAGCTGTTTGCTCTTCCAGTACGATTTTGATTTCCTAATGCGAATGGTTCTTCGACAATGAATAACCCATCTGATAAACACGAATCCTCGGAAGGCGAAGCGGAGCCAAACGTTTTTCAGGTGAGTTGTATTTTGGAAGGCATCGAGCCTCCGGTTTTCCGTCGATTACAACTGCGCGATTGTAATCTCGCCAAGTTGCACGAGATTCTTCAAGCTGCGATGGGGTGGCAAGATAAGCAACTTCATTTCTTTGAAATCGAAGGGCGTGAGTACACCGCAGATCGTCGAGCGATGGCAGAATTCGCATGGGACAATGCTCATAAGGTCAGCTTGAGCAACCTTTGGCAGAAGGGGATCAGCGAATTCAATTACATTTACGATATGGGAAATAATTGGGTGCATGCGATTGTCATCGAAGGCCCCGAACCACGCGAACCGAAAACCTACTATCCGCGTTGTGTCGAAGCCGAGCGTACTTGTCCGGTCGAGCATTGTGGCGGGCCAAAACAGTACGAGAAGTGGTTGCAAGCTTGGGCCGATAAGAGTCATCCGCAGCATAAGTTGGCGCTGCAGAAATTAGGGACAAGCTTCAATCCCGAAATCCAATCACTCGATCTCATCAACGGCAAGCTTCGCCGCATCCGCAACTAAAGTAGCGGTCCGCTCCGCGGTCCAACTCTGGGGCATCCATTTTGGAAATCTTTTGTGCGTGGGAAGTTGTCCGTGTTATGTGGCTTCTCTCTTTGACAGTTTGATCTGTTAGATGATCAAGGACTTGCGCCGCGAAGCGATCTACTCCCAAACGCCGTAAGGAGAAAAATCGTCGAGGTTAACAGAGCAGGCTGTGGTACTGCGTAATGGCGATATCGGAGTCGTAATTCGTTAACAGCCGGTGGACCGGACGGCAGCGTCCTCCAGACCAATAAGCAACCTATCCTACCAAGGTAGGGATTCTTGATCGATTTGCTAGGGAAAGAGCGAAGAGTTCGAAATCAGGTGGATCGCCATTGCTGCCACCTGCTATACTAAACAGTGCGGAAATCCGATAAGTATTTCCATCCTACATACCTCTCACCCCACCCCCTGAGTTTGCTATGCAGCGGTCATTTGTCTTTGCCGGTCGATTGTTGGCCCTGATCATTTCAGTCGTTCCCGCGTCGTTGGCTTTGGGTGAAACTCCGGCGACCAAAAGCCTTGATTTCAATCGCGATATCAGGCCAATTCTTTCCAATCGGTGCTTTCGTTGTCACGGTCCCGACGAAAACGAACGGCAAGGTGGAGGGGCATCGGGCCTAAGGCTCGATACCCCTGAAGGGATTGCAGAAGACCTCGGAGGACATTTCGCAGTGGTTCCGGGAAAGCCGGAGCAAAGTGAACTGGTTGCGCGAATCAAGTCAAATGATGCTTCCAAGGTCATGCCTCCGCCAGAGACGGGGCTTAAATTAAACGATGCCGAAATCGCTTTGCTGGAACGTTGGATCAGCGAGAATGCACCGTTCGCCATCCACTGGGCCTATCGCGTTCCACAGCGCCCTGCCCTGCCCCAGTTGACATCGGAGCAAGAGAAGAACTGGGTAAAAGTTCCCTTGGATCATTTTGTTCTCGAGCGACTGCGTCGCGAAAATCTCACTCCCCAAACAGAAGCGGATCGATACGCACTCATTCGCCGCGTTGCCTTGGATGTTACCGGTTTACCACCAAGCCAAGATGAAATCAAACAGTTCATCGAGGACTCTTCCGCCGACGCCTACGAAAAAATGGTGGATCGATTTCTGGCAAAAGAAACTTACGGCGAACATTGGGCTCGAATGTGGCTCGACATGGCGCGATACGCTGACTCGGCAGGCTACGCTGACGACCCTGCGCGAACGATATGGCTTTATCGCGATTATGTCATCGGCGCATTCAATCGCAATCTACCCTTCGATCAATTCACGATTGAGCAACTAGCCGGAGACATGCTACCCGATGCTTCTAAAGAGCAACTCATTGCCACTGCTTTTCATCGCAATACGCTAACCAACAACGAAGGTGGAACCAACGATGAGGAATTCCGCAACGTAGCTGTCGTTGACCGCGTAAACACCACCTATGCGGTTTGGATGGGAACCACCATGGCATGTGCTCAATGCCACAGCCATAAGTATGACCCGATCAGTCAACAAGAATATTTTCAGACCTTTGCTATTTTCAACAACACGGAAGATGCAGACCGTGGTGACGAATCACCGTTGTTTGAACTCTGGACCGATGAGCAACTGAAACGCCGAACACAGCTCAACGAACAAGTCGCCGCCGATACCAAGACGCTCGATACGATGACACCCGAATTGGAAGCATCGCTCAAGGCGTGGGAGAGCAGCTTACCGAGAAAGCCTTCATGGTCTATTCCCAAGGTTGCATCTGCCACCAGTGAAGCTGGGGTTACGATGACGATCGATCCTGAGAGCAACATCATTAGTAGTGCTTCGGGAGCAGGCAAAGATAATTTTCACGTTGATCTCGATTTGGCGAATATCAAAGCGGCAGGTACATCGCAAATCGCGGCGGTCAGTTTAGAACCTTTGGCCGACGATCGACTACCGAACAGAGGACCGGGCTGGAACAATGGAAATTTCGTACTCACCGAGTTGCGAGCAACATTGCTTCCTCCGGCGGGAACCAATCTCAGCGGACGCTATGTACGTGTCGAGTTGCCGGGGGCGAACAAAATCCTCTCGCTGGCTGAAGTCGAAGTGTTCGCGAAGGAAGAGAACATTGCGAAGAAAGGTACCGCGACACAAAGCAATGTGGCCTTCGACGGAGTTCCCGCTCGCGCGATCGATGGAAATACCAATGGCAACTATTTCGAAGCCAACTCGGTAACGCACTCTGATGCCAATGCCACCGATCCATGGTGGGAGGTGGATCTTGGATCGGTGCAAGCGATCGACAAGATCGCCGTTTGGAATCGAACCGACGGTGGAGCTGCGATTTCCGAAAGACTGAAAGGCGCGCTAGTTAAAGTGCTGGGTGAAGACAAAAAGGTTATTTGGGAAAAGACGATCGATGATACCTCCAAGCCTGACGTCGCCTGGAATATCGACGGCTCACGCCCTATTACATTTGTCGCTGCATTCGCTGATTTCCAGCAGGATGATTTTGTAGCAGCGAATCTCGTTAGCAAAAAAATTGATCCTACCAAAGGATGGGCTGTAGCTGGTTCATACGGACGAGATAACCGTGTCACGCTGGTTGCATCGGAACCGATTGATATTCCTGATGGAAGTCGGTTGAGAGTCTCTTTGATTCAGCAATCGCAACATGTGAATCATATCATTGGTCGTTTTCGTTTGTCTGTGACCGGTGAAACGGCGGTTCTAAAGTGGGCCAATGTTCCTGGAGATATTCAATCGATACTGCAGATTGCTGAGGGTAATCGAACCGACGCACAGAAAGCTGCGGTTGCGACCTTCTATCGCTCCATAGCTCCTCAGCTGGACGAAGTTCGCAATCGGTTGAAGGCTACTCGTGCCGAACTCGCTTCGTTTAAACCAACCGCAACGGTACCGATTCTCCGAGAACTAGCCAAAGATCGCCAGCGTGTTACTAAATTGCAGCATCGCGGCAATTACCTCGATATGGGTGAAGAGGTTAAGCCCGGTATTCCCGGTGTGTTTAAAGCGGGCGATCAACAGGTAAACAATCGACTTGAGTTGGCCAAGTGGATCGTTTCGAAAGAAAATCCGCTGACAGCGCGGGTTACCGTCAATCGATACTGGGAACAGCTCTTTGGTACTGGGCTAGTTGCTACGGCAGAGGAATTTGGTTCGCAAGGTGACCTGCCAAGCCACCCTGAACTGCTAGACTGGCTGGCGATCGATTTTGTAGACAGTGGCTGGAATATGAAGCAACTGCTGCGGACGTTGCTCTTGAGTGCAACATATCGTCAGTCGTCTAAGGTTTCCAATGACTTGGTGCAGATGGATCCCGATAATCGTTTGCTGGCCCGCGGTCCTCGCTTCCGTCTCCCTGCGGAAACGATTCGCGATCAAGCGCTCGCCGTGGCAGGATTATTAAGCTCGAAGATGAATGGTCCTCCTGTGAAGCCACCGCAGCCATCGCTGGGCTTATCAGCGGCTTTCGGATCCAGCACCGATTGGGCGACAAGTGCTGGTGATGATCGATATCGCCGAGGTATTTATACGACTTGGCGTCGCTCTAATCCCTATCCATCGATGAGTGCCTTTGATGCGCCCAATCGAGAAGTTTGCACACTACGTCGTGTTCGTACCAATACGCCTCTTCAGGCTCTCGTGACGCTCAACGACCCTGTCTACATCGAAGCGGCTCAAGCATTAGGTCGAAACATGTACAAAGCAGCGGACTCCAGTGCAGGAAGAATCGAATTTGGTTTAAAGGCGGCTTTGTGTCGACCGATTCAAGCAGATGAGATTGCGGTATTGCAAAAACTGCATGAGAAGGCATTAGAGATATTCAAGTCGCAACCTGAAGCAGCGAAGAAGATGGCGACTGAACCGCTGGGGGCTTTGCCCGAGGGTATGGATGTTACTGAAATGGCGGCGTGGTCTGTGGTCGCTAACGCTATCCTGAATCTAGATGAATTCTTGATGCGGCGATAATCACAAGCAATGTGTCGGTACAAGAGTTTTTAAACGCGAAGAATCAAAGATAACGATTACGAATCGTCTGGAGAATGGTATGACGGCGAATTGGAATGATCCTCGTATCGAACGCATCGCATGGCAGACTCGGCGTCACTTCTTAAAGGATTCTATCGGTGGCATCGGAGCCGTGGCCCTCGCATCGATGCTAGGGCAAGGAGCATCGGCAGATCCCGCCGAAGCGACTTCGGGTGTGGTTAATCCGCTAGCTCCACGCAAGCCACACTTTGCCGCGAAGGCCAAGCGAGTGATCTATATTCATTTGACTGGCTCTCCACCACATCTCGATATGTATGACTATAAGCCCGAACTGGTAAAGCGGACCGGTGAGGACTGTCCCGATTCATTTCTGAAAGGTCGCACCTTCGCTTTTACTTCGGGTGTGCCAAAGCTGTTGGGAACTCCACGTAAGTTTGCGCAATATGGTTCCGGTGGAACTTGGATGAGTGATGCGCTACCGAACTTCCACGGAATTGCCGATGAGATGTGCGTCATCAAGTCGATGTTCACCGAACAGTTCAATCATGCCCCCGCAGAGCTTTTGCTCTACACCGGCTCTCCACGATCAGGCCGTCCATCGATGGGGTCCTGGATCACTTATGGTCTTGGATCGGAGAACGAAAATTTACCAGGTTTTGTGGTGTTGATCTCCAGCGGAGTTCAGCCTAACGGCGGTAAGAATTCATTCGGTAGCGGCTTCTTGCCCAGCGTTTATCAAGGCGTTCAGTGTCGGTCTCAAGGCGATCCCGTTCTTTATGTGACCGATCCTCCTGGGATGGATCGACAGATGCGACGGTTGACCCTGGATGCGATTGGTGAATTGAATCAAAAGCAGGCTAGCGAAATGGGGCATCCTGAAACGGCAACTCGCATCGCGCAGTATGAGTTGGCGTTTCGTATGCAGATGTCCGTACCCGAAGTGATGGACATTTCGAAGGAACCTGCTGAAGTGCTCGAAGCGTATGGAGCTAAACCTGGTACATCCAGTTTGGCCAATAACTGCCTGTTGGCGCGCCGGCTTGTGGAACAAGGCGTACGCTACGTTCAGTTATTCGATTGGGGATGGGACTTCCACGGCACCGGGCCTGGTGAAGATATTCGCGATGGTCTGACCAATAAGTGCAAGACGATGGATCAGCCGATTTCGGCGCTCATCAAAGAATTGCGACAACGAGGTTTGTTGGACGAAACATTGATCGTGTGCGGTGGTGAGTTTGGGCGCACTCCATTTCGCGAAGGCCGCACCGCAGGGGGCAGCACTCTTGGACGCGATCACTACCCGGACTGCAATTGCATGTTCTTGGCTGGTGGTGGAATCCGTGGCGGTATGTCCTACGGTGAGACCGATGAACTCGGCTTCAGTATTGCTAAGGACAAAGTACACGTGCATGACTTGCAGGCAACCATTCTCCATCAACTCGGATTCGATCACACGCGTTTGACGTATCGATTCCAGGGACGCGACTATCGATTGACCGACGTGCATGGTGAAGTGGTCAAAAGCATTATTACTTGATCTGATCGCGTGTCTACCTATCGCACTGATCCTGTTACGCGTATACAGTAATGCCATGGTATACAAGCTTGCGCTTTGAGCGATAAGCCTGCATCTGCGTTTTCAGGATTCTAAACAAAGCGCTTCGGGCGTCGGATTTGCCAAGGAGTCGATAGGATGAGCCGAGTACTTCCACTGGGAACGGAACGGGAAGCGACCGAGTTTCTAAGAAAGCTCGACAAACTGCAAAAGCTCGTAGATAGCCAGGTCTTGCGCCGCGATCTAGGGTCCCAACCTCCAGAGAGTCTTCAGTTGCTCTGGTACTCTTTAGGAACACTCTCTCAGAGCTTCGATATGATGTTCGCGTTTCAGACTACGCTGCAGCGCGGACTCGATAATACCGATCCGGTAACTCGCTGTTTTGCGGCGAGCATGCTGTCGCGAATGGATGCAAATTTGAAGCCAGCTCTCTTGCTGAGTGTTGCCGAGCAAGGGCTCGATGCTTCCGATGTCCTCTGTCGCCGCAGTGCGGCTCGAATCATGTTCGACCTAAAAGCCAAAGGTGCTCCTCTTCTCAGTAAAGCTTTGCTCGACAAAGATGAAGTGGTGCGCAACTGGGCTTTGAAGCTGATACAGACCCTCGGTAAAGATGCTCAACCTGCGATTCCTGCTTTGGTCGAAATGGTCAAGCAGATTCCCGTCACCATGGGCTCCGAAATCCCCGATATTCAGTTGCGAGCTGATGCCTGCGACTTGCTAGCGGATTTTGGTTCTTCGGCTGCCAGTGCGGCGAAGACTTTGCAGCTGATTTGCGACGAGCGAATCGATGCAGAGGATAATCGATACCTGCGACTTCGGGCCGCCAGAGCACTCTATAAAGTAAGCGGTAACGTCAAGCCAGCGTTAAAAGTGGTTTCCGAGATTCTCGATTCACGCAACGCGAAGATGCGAGTGGATGAAAGTGGGACACCGATCGATGATGGTAGCTACTGGCCACGCGTTTGGGCTTACGGACTGTTAACTGAGCTTGGCAAAGAAGCTCAGTCATTATCTTCCAAAGTCGACAAGCTACTCAAAGAAGAGGAGAACCTCACGGTGCGGCAAGCTGCTGAAGAGGCGCTCAAGGCGATCGGCAAGTAGATCGAAGATCGAGCCATTGTCGTGGATTGGTCCGCAATCCAACGCAACGTTGTTCTTGCTGAGTCGCTTTGATCTAAGGCACAGACTCTCTCGTACTCTGTTTTCTTTCGCCGAGTTCTTGTATCACGGTGCGGTCCACTACATTCATCGCCTGATCATTTTGATCCATAGGTGAGCAGGGCTTATAGCTCCCGCAATTCGAGCACCGCTGCGCTGAGCACGAAACGGGAAACTCGCTTGACTATTTCGAGATTGGAGGCTCGAGCCGCAAACCGTTTCGCATTTTTTATGTTGAAAGGTCGCAATCGGGGCTCGTGCTCGAAATAAAGTCTCCCTCCTGGAATTCTTCTCAAGAATGAATCGTGCGTTGAATCACCGGAGCAATTAACTACGATCGCAGTTTTTGGCAAAGTGTTTATTAGGGTGAGTTTGGATTTGGATCGCTTTGCGAATCATTACGATCCTGGCCGATGAAGTCGCAAAGTTCATTCGCGATAAATGTTCCCGCCGCCTGATGTCCTTCGACGTTCCAATGCCCCGTACCAGGTTTCGTATTGGGAAAACCATGTAAATAGCTCCGCTTTTTCTCGGCGTATTCCTGTAATTTGGGAGCTAACGTGATGACCTTGAAATTTTCTCGGCTTCCCAGTTCCGCGATCCGTTTGTCGGGGTACATCAAGTCGTCGACTCCCCATGATTTCATAGTGGCACGACGCACTTCGGCAACGGGATAAACCTGAATTCCATTGCTGAGAGTAACCACACAAAATTCCGCACCATGCGATTTGACTTCGTCTCGTGTCATCAGCAACAACTGCTCCGTGACCGACCACGCTTGCTGCCAAACTTTATCCTTTGGCGGAGCATAGATCGGATCGAGACCTGTGTCGTCGATTTCAGGTTGTGGCTTGGGCGTATTATCACGATTTTTGTAATCGGCCCATACTTGTCTCAGGATCTGCAGCAATCGCGAGCGATTGATCAAGTTCACCTTAATCTTCGAATAAGTTGTCTGAGCGATGAGATAGTGCGGATGTTGTTGGAAGGATTTATCTAGTACAAGAGGTGAGGATATATCTCCTTCTACAGAAGGCACGTAGTAGGGACGAACTTCGTTTGGCGAAAGTTGCTTGGAGTTATCGCCGATATCATTACCAGTTAGAAAAGCGAGTAGCACTAAGTCTGGTTCGTATTGCCATACGTAGTTTTTGAGCATCTCCAATTCTTGAGCTGTGCCATAACCGGACACTCCGAAATTCAAAACTTCCACTTTTCGATTTTGTAGCTTCTCACAAGAGCCTAGTTGCTTTTCCAGCACGGACCAAAAAGCTTGTTGCTGATCAACCTGCATCGCCTCTGCATACGAATCCCCCAGAACCGCGATTCGATAGGTGCCAGGCGCTTTAGCGAACGATCGTTCTTGATCGCGATTGCCATCAGAATTAATTGAAACCCAAGCGCGACCTTCTTTGGTGAAGAGTGCTTGCATGCCCGGATGGAGCCGCGATCCACAATACGGATCAGGAACATAGGGCATCGGATAGCTAATGCCAAAGGAAAGTAGTGCCACTTCCGCAATAATGACCGCAACAATCAGGCTGACAGCGAGAACGGCAAGTTTCGCTGCGATCGATTTCAAATTGACAAGAAGCATGGTGATGTCTCAAGCTTCGAAAAACATGCAGGATCCTGCAGGGAAAACAGGCCGATGCGGTGAGGGAAAAGCAAAGGGGACAACGATTTGAGGCGTTGTTTAACTATCGGAGGAGTATTGGACGGAAGAGTAGAAATACTATAGCTACGCCAACCCGCGATAACCAAGCATTTTTCCCCGAGAGGAGCCGGAAACTTCAAAATCAAGAATCGTTTTGATTTGGATTCGGGAGTCGACTTTTAGCTAAGTGAGTGACATGGGGGGATATCGGCATGCTTCGCAATCCGGCATACGCAGGCATCTTGCGAGTTGGCAAGTACTCGCGAGCCAAGTTCTGTCGCTTGGACGATGAGGGTTTGATCTTTGTCGACGACGCGCATGAAGCGATCATCGATCCCGATCTATTCCATGCGGTCCAAGCGATATTGGATCGCCGCAAGTCAAAGCATCGCCGCGCCACATCGGGCAAGTATCTGCTGAGCGGTTTGGTCCGGTGTGGTCACTGTGGAAATCGAATGCATGGAGTCGAACGCAAGAGCCGAGGTAAGTCACCGCAGCTATTCTATCAATGCTGCAACGCGCCGCTTGCACCTGGTTACGATGCCGATTGCCCGCACCCAGCCGCGCGTGTTGATCGCCTCGAGGCATTCGTCATCAAGACCATGCGTGAGTTCCTACTGTCGACCAACGCGGCAGAAAGAATCAAAGCCACGATCAATCGCACCAAAACCAAGCGATCCAAGCAGGTATCCAGCGACGAACGCAAGCTCGCAGCATTGCGACAAAAGATCGAACGTGGCAGCGAGAACTTAGCGTTGGCCGAACGCGAGGACTTTGCAGCGATTTCCAAGCTGCTCAACCAATGGCGTGAAGAAGAGGCCGCCATCATCGAACGCATCGAGAACGCTAACAAGCATTTGGAACCGTTGCCCGAAGCCATCGATGTGATTCAGCAATACGGTGCGTTGGTCGAACGGTTGCACAACGCCGACCGCGTGAAGCTCGCCCATGCCATATCGCTAACCGTAGCCTCGATCACCATCGAGTCTCGCACAGCCAATACAGGCGACATCGAGCATCCCGAGTTGGTCGGCACATTGCGGCTCCACGAATCGCTAGCCACCAAGCCAATCATCATTCCCGACGAAGCCATCGGACGCCGAAAGATATGGCGTGAAATAGCCGACCTCATTCGTCAATCGAAGCAACCGTTACATCTCAAAGAGATCTGCGAGCACATCGGCACCACCGACGCTTCCCACGCCGCCTACCACATCCGACGAGCGGAGGCAGCCGGCCTGATCAAGAAGATCGGGCATCAAGGCGGTTGGGTGGTTAAACCGAAGTAGACCCTAGAATGGGACGTCATCTTCGCTATACGAATCGGTCACGGCTTCAGCTTCAGCTGACTGTTTGCCATGCTCAACAGATTCAATAAAACGGATTGCCGCGCAGACGTGATTGTAAATTAGCAAGCTCTCGTCGTAGTTCAATATTGGATTGTCATGAGCAAAACTCTGCTCGTTCCTTACGTGGTTGAAGGCTTCCAGTGTTGAGATGCAAGACTTCAAGATACGCTCAGTCATCTCTGACTCCAGCCTGCCTTCCTTACGCAAGTGCTTAACGTACTCCCCGAACATGCTGTGCAATGGCTTTCCGCGTTCAACGGTTAGACCGTTGTTCCGACAAATGGTGCTAACGTACTTCACCACGAATGTGTGAAGGCGATCTAGACCGCTTTCAGGTTCATTGTTTTCAATGGCCTCACGTACGGACTTTGCTAACGCCTCAAATGTGCGATCATCGATGATTGCGGTGATGGCGTCCAATTCTGGTACGGGCGCTGAATCGAGTAACCTTGCAGCGATCCTTTGTGCTTGCGGCACGAGGCTTTGATCTACGCTGGGTACTGTCGAAGCGTAGTCAACCATCTGTCGGGTCAGAACGCCGACGGTGTGGTTGGATTCAATCTTCCAGAATTGACGCAGACGGTTAGCTTTGGAGCTACTCGCATAGTTGTATTTGGCATCATCGATATCCCTTCGAACAACATCCGCTAAGAATTCTTGGAATGTCCGATTTGAGAAGTCGAGGACATAACCACCGCCCATTTGGAAGAGTTTTTCGAGGTGTGACTTTTCGATGAAACTTAGATCCGACATCTCTGCATCCTTACTGCCTTGTTGGTAAACGCCAACGAACGTTGTTAACCGGACAGGCACCGTAGAAAAAGGTTCGGTCAGCCCCATTCGATTATAGCGTTTGGCTAGTTGAAGACACCACAGCTAACCGCACGCTGAGCATCCATGAAAGACTTGTTACGTTTTCTTTTTCTACTTCCCCAGGTCTTCCAGGGACATCTAAAAAATGGGCGGTCCCCAAGAGTCCTACACCGCGAATCACTAAAACAGAACCGTATGCGCTATCTTCAGTAGCCATAACAGCGTTACGGTAGTCGATACCACTCAGGGTCCACAGCTTTGGACCGTTTATCCGAGTACGGATATCGCCAACTTCAACAACGACTTCTTTCGGCCATTGGGTTTCTGTGATCACTTGCTTTTGAGGTTCGTCTGCATTCAGCATCTCGCGAGGTGAGAGCAGCAAGAAAAGTAGTAGTGTAAGAATCTTGGAAGTCAGAGTCATGCGAGGGGAACTAAACATGGAGAGGCATTATGTTGTGGAAAATGCTTTCGATTTCCGGAGGATACGACACGATGTACCATCCAGCCTTGTTCGAATTACATCAGCAAAAAAGGGAGGGCTTATGAAATTCTCGCAAAAGAGAATATAGCAAAGGTCTCGCTCGGATTTTCTAACAAAAACGGGAATCGAAATACTACATGGATCTGGCAAGATGCCATTTCATCAATTCAATTCGCTCAAATCAGAATGATGAAGACTAATAATTGTGTCGCCAATCCTATAAAATCACGAGTCGGTAGCCGCTGCGGTGCTGTAATACGTCCGAATAGATGTTCTGAGTATACGAAGTAGGTTTGGGAATCGAGTTTCCTTGTATATGTAATCTGTCAGGGATCATCATGAAAACAGCGTTATCCGAAGATGAAATGGTTCGCTTGTGGGAATTACATGCGGAGCTGGAGTTCGCAACAAAAGATGCCATTGCGACCGTTGCTACAATGAGCGCCAGTAATCATGTGAATCATGTTCCCGTGATGACAGGGGGCCGCGGGCACGATGAGATGATCGAGTTTTACGGAAAGCATTTCATTCCTAAAATGCCCAGCGATACCACGCTTCGACTCCTCGCAAGAACTGTCGGCAAAGATCGACTGATCGACGAGTTCGTTTTTTCGTTCACTCACGATGTCGAGATGGATTGGATGCTGCCTGGAATTAAACCAACTCATCGCAAGGTAGAAATTCCGATGGTCGTGGTGGTTCAATTTGATGGGGATAAGATTGCGTCCGAAAGGATTTATTGGGATCAGGCTTCGGTTCTTGTGCAGATAGGAGCATTGGAGCGAGGTACGTTGCCTATCACGGGAGTCGAACAAGCTCGCAAGTTTGAAAATCCAATGCTGCCATCCAATGAGTTGATGAAATAAGGGATTCCTAAAGCTGCGTTATAGAACATTTCATCGTTTACACCAATTAAACTGGAAGCTGGTTGATAAACTCCCAGAGAAGATCAAAGAGTTTCGCTAGGAGGTTTTCCTTTTCCAGGGGGCTCAACCGCTTGTTCCTTTTATCTTTGGGCGAAACTGCGCACCTAATACATCTCTGGCCGTTTCGGTACACGAAGCGGCCGTTGCGCAATAAAGGGATCGTTGAAACTCAATGATGTCATGCACCGTAGTCTGATAAACCGTCGAGCGATTTTCCTGTACCACGTTATGGAACAGGTAAGAGTACCAACAAGCTACTAGGGGCTGTTTATACTGTATGCTCAGCGCGCGAAGATCCTACAAACCACAGGCTTGGCTGGAGTATTCTTCCTGGCATACGAAATTACAACGAGGAATCGAGTCGATGGCAGCGATCCGTTGACGCTATGCGACCTCCCACCCCTTGCGATACTCTTTGGTGAGTAATTCATTCGCCGCATCGACAGCTCGATTCGCGATCGCTGGTGGAGTTGCTTGTGTCGGCTTTGCTTCGAGTACGCGTCCTTTGTCTGGGTCGTAAACAATCGTCAAACCGGTTCGATAGGCGATATTGCCCAGCAACACCACTTCGGTAAATGGGCCGGCGTAATCAAACGAACTACTCGCCTTACCATTTCCCTTAGCAGCCTCGATCCATTGGCGATGATGGCCCGGCGAAGCGGCTAGATAAGGTTCTGGCGCTTTGAAGCCTTCAAATTTGTCGACTGGCAGCAACTTCGGGAATCCGTCGTGAGCAATTGCGATCATACCTCGTTCACCAACAAACAATGAGCCATTCATCGGAAGCAACGCCGCAATATCGCTCGGTGGGGTTGTCTCTCCTTCGTACCAGTGCACTTCCACAGGTGGCAACTCTCCACGCTGACCGAATTGAAATTTCGTATGCATCCACTTCGGTCCACAGTACGCATCGGGGGCCGGGCCATCGGAGCTTACCGTTACCTTGCCACCGAGCTTAAGGCCCCAGAAAGCTGGATCCATCAAATGGATTGCCATATCACCGATAGCACCGCATCCATAATCCCACCACCCTCGCCAGCGGAAGGGTGCGAAGGCGCCGTGGTAGTCGCGCTCAGGGGCTGGGCCGAGCCATAAGTCCCATTTCAGATTTCCTGGGACAGCGGGTTTGTCGGTCGGCATCGCCACACCTTGTGGCCACCAGCGGCCAGGTCGATCGGTGATAACATGCACGGTATGCACCGCTCCGATCGCATTTTTCTGCAGTAGCTCAATGAGCCTCAAGTAACCTGGGTGCTCGTGGTTCTGCGTCCCCATCTGAGTGGCCAGTCCTTTTTCCTTCGCCAAAGCGGCGACGATACGAGCTTCTTCCACTGTATGGGTAAGAGGTTTCTCGCAATAGACGTGCAAGCCTCGCCTTAAAGCGCGAACTGTCGCCGGAGCATGATGATGATCGGGAGTTCCAATGACGACTGCATCTAGCTTGGTCTGTTCAAGCAGTTCGCGGTAATCAAAAAATTGCTTGGCACTGGAGAAGCGATTACCGGCCGCTGCTACGGTATTGGTATCTACATCGCATACGGCGACGATGTTCTCAGTGCTGACAGCATCAAGGTCCCCTGCCCCACGTCCTCCTACACCAATCGCTCCGATATCAAGTCGATCGTTGGCTCCCAGGATTCGCGAATAGGCACGGGCAGAAGTGGCTAAGACGCTGCTTGCAGTCACTCCAGCGGCGACACCCAAAGAGTTTGCTAAGAAGCGACGGCGAGAAAGTGCTTTTCGGCTTAGGTTCGAGGGCATGAAGTGGTTCCAGTTATTAAATTCAAAGCTAAAAAGATTTAATGATCTGCAGAGTATAGCCGGCGGTTCAGTTCCAAGTGATCCGAGTATTCGTAAGCCACTAGGAGAAAAATCGTCGTTTTAAAAAAGAATAGAAGAGTCTAAGATTTGCTACTCGCTATTTCAGAGAGACTTCTCGAAACCCTTTTTCTTGGGGCATTCAGGTAACCGTTAAAGCACAGGGAGCCAACTGAATTCATCAAACAATTATCTCTTAAATAAAAAGTCAGCAAGATTCCAGGATGCTATCGAGAATCTATACCACCAACTCGGTCATCTCCCCGGTGCTATCAGCGAATTTTTCGCATTCGATTCCGGCACGATTGAGCATCGTGACGAAGAGATTCGACATCGGTACATCCGCGCCAAACTTCAGGAATCGGCCATGCTTGAAGCCCATTTCTGCACCGCCAGCGAGTATCAGTGGATAATTGTTGTTGTCATGTGTCACACTGTTGCTGCTGCCGTATAAAACCAATGAGTTATCGAGCAGTGTTCCTCGTTCCTCTTGAGCCGAGTCGAGTCGGTTGAGGAAATAGCAGAATTGTTCTGCCATGAAACGATCCCATTGTCCGAGTCGCTCGGAGCCGCCTGGCTTGTCCCAATCATGCGCTAAAGTATGCAAGGAATCTTTGAAGCCTTGCAGTTGCGGAAACTTAGCCGCCTTCGATGAACAGTCGGCCATATTGGTAATTTGGTAGGTTGCGACTCGAGTCGAGTCGGTACGAAAGGCGAGATAAATGAGATCGTACATCGTTCGGATAAATTGCAGCGGCGCTTTGTCGTCCGAATCGAGATTCAACAGCTTTCTCTCTTCGTCACGTAATTCAGGTCTTGGGATTTCCAGCCACTGTTGCGATCGCTCCACTCCCTGTTCGATCTGACGTACCGCAGCAAGATATTCATCGAGCTTCTCGCGATCGCGGCTACCTAGTCGATTGCGGAGGGAATTGGAATCGTCCAACACGCGGTCGAGCATACTGGATGCACTCTTCAGTCGCCGGCGTTCGGCGATTGTATCGGGATCACCAGCTCCAAAGAAACGATCAAAAATCTGACGTGGCTGATGAAGTGCAGGAAGCGGTCGACCTTTATCGTTATACGACAGCGTGCTCGAGCGAGTCGGTTCACCAACGCCACCATCGGTGGAAAGCACCAACGAAGAAAAGCGAGTCTGATCGCTAACGGCCTTCGCGGCTACCTGATCCATTGAAACTGTGTTGATCAAGAACTTGTTGTTCAGATAAGCACCGGTCAGGAATGTATCGGCCGTATCGTGGGCACCCATTTTGCGTCCATTGGGATGCGAAAGTCCTCCGAGAACTGTCAGCTTCTTTCTCTGTGCTTCCAGTGGCTTCAGCGTCTCAGTGAACTGATATTCTTCACCCGAACCATTGGGAAACCAACGCCATCGAGCAAGCTCATGATTTTCTGGAGGAAGGGCAACACCGAATCCAAAGTAAAGGGCACAGAGACGTCTCGGTATTTGTGTTGGTTGTGCGACCGGTTCACTTCCCTTTGCCATGCACTCTAACCAGGGTAAACCGAGAGAAGCACCGGTTCCCATGAGGAATGTGCGTCGATCAAGATGCCAGGATTTTCGTGTCATATCTTGTCCCTCTTTGGACAGCTTTTATTGCTATTAAAATCTGTTCGTTATTTCGTCTGAAACGGTTCGCTCAACACGATTTTATGGACGAGTCCTCTGAGCCGGTATTCATCCTTCTCCAATTGCTCGACCAGCAAGTTTACCGCAGACTGATCGGTCAATTCCAGAGATCTTCCCAGAGAGTATTCTAGTAAACGCGATACGAGTGAGTGAGCAAAGTCTTTTTTCTTGTGAGCGATCAGATAGGTTCGTAAACCGTCGACACCTTCAATCTCATTGCCGTCAGGTAATGAAACTTTAGAGGTTATCGTCGGAGTATTTCCATTGGCATCCTGAGGTTTTTCGGGCGAGTCTCGCCATTTTCCGACGGCGTCAAAACTTTCAAGGGCAATTCCCCAAGGATCTATGGCGCGGTGACAGTGGTTGCACGATTCGTTGGTGCGATGAATCTCGAGCTGCTCTCGTATCGATAGTTTGTGAAACTCGGGATTCGCTTCCGCTAACGAAGGAACATTCGGTGGGGGTGGAGCAGGCGGATCATTGAGGATACGATCGCGAATCCAAACGCCACGGCGCACTGGATGCGAATCCCCACCGGTTGAATTGCTCAGCAAGATACTTGCATGACTCAATATCCCTCCGCGACGAGACTGCGGCGGCACCGAAACACGTCGAAACTTGCTACCTAATACCGATTCAATACCGTAATGTTTTGCCATCGGCTCATTGAGCATCGTAAAGTCGCTTTGTAGCATGAGTGTGGCACTTAGGTTCTCACGCAGCAGTTCCTCGAAATATAGCCGAGTTTCATCGATCATCTCCTTTTTAAGTCGATCGTCAAACCCAGGATAGCGATCGCGATTGACGGCGATATTGTCTATGACATTTAATCCCAGCCATTGATCGGTGAACTGTTCGATAAATCGTTTAGCTCGCGGATCGCTCAGCATTCTATCGACTTCACTCGTTAGGTTCTCACGCAAATGTCCCCCTGACGCAAGTTCGGTGAGTCGATCATCGGGCAGCGTGCTCCAGAGGAAATACGATAAGCGAGATGCTAATTCATGTTCGTTGATCGATCGTTTTTCTTCACCCGATGGCTCAATAAGAAAAAGAAAATCAGGTTGGATCAAAATCATCGCAAGAGTTTCGCGAATCGTTTCTTCGTAGGAAGGAAACTCTGCCCGTATGGTCTGATAGAAATTCACGAACTTAGCCACTTCGCTCTCGTCGGCCTTGCGGCGAAACGCGCGGGTCATGAAACGTTCGAGCACTTCGGTGACATAACCAATTTCTTCGCGATCGACGCCTTGTGAGTCAAAGAGGATTCGCTGATGACATGATGGTGGCCATTGCTCGTAAGCGTTTCCGTGAAACTCAACCGACTGAATCGTCAGAGATGGTAACTGTTCTTCCGTTGGATAAATCTTTTTACCATTCTCATCTTTCTTAATTTCCGATCGTGGTGATTTGTCGTCGTAAGCGTTGCGAACTCGAACGACAAGACCGGGGTACTTTCCTTGGCCACGTACGGGGATCGGAAAGTTTTCGAGTCGGCCGCGGAATTCAAATGTTTGCGATTCCGCCGATGTAACCTCGACAACTTCGAATTCACGCATAAGGATTTCCGTATCAGGTCGATACCCGACTGATACTTCGAGTAAGGGATAGCCTTTATCGGGCTTGAGCTGCGCTGTTAATTGAACCCGTACGACAAAGTCACCTTCTTCGGGATAATGATCCACCATTCTCGCGAGAAATTCCTGATATCGTCCCAGCTGATTAGAACGCTGCGCATCACCAAGCCAATCATCGAGATTGCTGGTTGCAAAGGTGTGGTCGATGGGAGCAGGACGGTCGCCTTGCACGATAACGCGATCGAGAGCTCTGCGAGCGGTCGATAGATAGTATTCCAGTTGCAGCGAAGACATTTGCAGAGATTGGCCGTTATTGCGAAAGCCATCTTCGGAAACGGCATCCGGTGGCAGGTCCCGAGCGTAGTCCATTTCGAGGCCTAAGAGTTCTTGCATCGTATTTTGATACTCGTTGCGATTGAGTCGTCGGAGAACGACGCGACCATCGGTCTTACGTTGCTGATCGATAGCAGACTTGAGCGATTGAGATAACCAAGTGGTGAGTGTTGTCACTTGCTCACTGGATAGCTGCGGTTCATCTTCTGGGGGCATTTCTCCCGCTTGCAGAACATTCAAAACCTCGTGCCAATGTTCCGTTGCCGCACGATCTTCGGCGAGATTGATGGAAAGATTGTCTAGCCGAACTTTGGATTCTTGCCGATCTGGTCCATGGCAGCGAAAACAATGAGACTGCAGGATCGGAAAAATATCTCGATTAAACTGAATGTCATCTGCTTGGATGCAGTGATTGGCTCCCAAAACCAAGTTGCAATAGAGCACAGCAGAAAATAAGAGATGCCGAGGAAGCATTGCGTACGCTTTGAAATTCGAAAGGTGGGAAGGCGAGCGGGCAAATTCGAGCGGAATTCACAATGGAAGCATAACCTATTTTGGCTCAGAGAACCATAAAAATCAGTAGAAAAAGAACGGCGTAACAATCGTCGGTGGGCACTGTCTAATTGGTGATATATCTCAATTAAAATACCGCTTTGGCTTCGGTCTTAACCAAGTGGATAACGAGGCGTCACCGCTAATTTCTACAACGAGGTTCCCTATTGCATCGATCGAACCCGTTTATAGCAGGCCAGCGGACTCGAGTCTTTCGGGGAATCCTGTCAAGTGATCGACGAGTTGGCTTTTTCGCTAACTAGTAACATGACCTTGATACCCTGATCGGAAGTGTATTTCTTTTGCGTCTCGTAACGCAGGTTTTCGATGGATGTCTTTCAAGGTGGGGGTCTCGCGATGTGCGACGCACGACTCTGTGCGGCTTGGTCTAGCGACAAGCGCCCTTTTGCGCGCAGGTGATTTTCTCGAGCACAATGAAGTCTGGCTGCGATTTGGTTATTGCACAGATCAATGTGTTTACTCAGAAGATAGTTTGCAATCCATTCCCGAAGGGAAGTTTATATCCCTTCCTGGCTTGTTTGCGAAGGATCCATTAGGAACCCCAGGGATGTCTGGATCAGGACCTAGAAACTCTTCACTTAGATTGGCACAGCGTTTGCGTTCAATGTTCATCGCAGTCACTTAGTGCAACACAGACTGCATCGACCTGTCGCATTGTTTTAGCTTTGGGGCAGCAATGGTTCGCTGGCTATCTCCGGGGGACTTGGGCTTGGAAAAGCAAGTGCGCACCGAGCGTTTAAGCGGCGAGCGAAGCCTTTCGTTGAGGGTCAATTTAGGTGCTGTCTAGATTAGGTCTGTAGTTGTCTAAGGATGAGGTGTAGCTTTGATTCAGACGATCACAAAATCACCCTCGGTTTGCACGAATCTTCCGGAATATGAGTCACTTTATAAACGATTTACATGGGATTCGATCCGGTCCGAATTAAATGGACTACCCGATAACAAGGGATTGAATCTTGCTCATGAAGCGGTCGATAGGCATGCCGCAACGCAACGGTCAAAGCGGATAGCCATTCGCTGGCTCGGTGTCAGCGGCAATATCGAGGATATCAACTACAGTCAGCTTTCCACGCAGTCTTCTAGATTTGCAAATGTCCTAGGTGAGCTTGGTGTGGGACGCGGTGATAAAGTGTTTTCACTTCTAGGGCGCGTTCCATCACTCTACTATGCAGCTTTGGGAACCTTCAAAAATGTTTCAATATTTTGTCCTCTCTTTTCACAGTTTGGAAGCGAACCGGTACTGCAACGACTGAAGCGTGGTGAAGCTAAAGTCTTGGTTACGACAGCCAATCTGTTTCAAAAGAAAGTTGCACCTATCTTTGATCAGTTACCCGATTTAAGGTTTGTCTTGTTGACGGACAAGGATTGCGATGAGAGCGAAAAGATTCTCTCCCTTTCAAGACTTTTAGAGCGAGCAAGCGAGCAGTTTATTATTCCGCCAACTGCTCCTGAAGAGCCGGCATTATTGCATTTTACCAGTGGTACTACTGGTATGCCTAAAGGCGCGATTCACGCACATCAAGCAGTATTAACGCATTACGCGACCGGTAAATATGTATTGGATTTTCATGATGGTGATGTTTTTTGGTGCACGGCAGACCCAGGCTGGGTCACTGGAACCTCGTATGGAATTCTCGCTCCGTTGCTGCATGGCATAACCAACATTGTCGATGAGGCTGAATTCGATGCAGCACGTTGGTACCAAATATTACAGGCTCAACATGTCACGATCTGGTATACGGCACCGACAGCGCTGAGGCGTTTGATGCGGATCCCCGGTAAGCCCCGAGAGGAATACAATTTAAGCGACATACGATTGATCCTAAGTGTCGGGGAACCTCTCAATCCTGAAGCGGTAATTTGGGGCAAGGAATCACTTGGTATTCCGATTCACGATAATTGGTGGCAAACCGAAACCGGTGGCATCATGATTGCCAATTATTTATCGATGGATATTCGTCCGGGATCGATGGGTAAGCCTCTTCCTGGAGTTGAAGCCGCAATCATTCGGCGGACCAATGGTTCTGTGGAGATTCTAAACCAACCTGACATTGTAGGTGAGTTGGCGTTGCGTGCCGGGTGGCCGTCGATGTTTCGTGGCTATCTTCATGACGAGGATCGCTACAAGAAGTGTTTTGTGGATGAGTGGTATCTAAGTGGTGACTTGGCACGCCGTGACAGCGATGGATATTTCTGGTTCGTCGGTCGTAGCGATGACATTATCAAGACATCGGGGCATATGGTTGGTCCGTTTGAAGTTGAAAGTGCTTTGATGGAACATCCATCGATTGCGGAAGCTGGAGTCATCGGCAAACCTGACCCAATGATCGGTCAGTTGGTGAAGGCATTTGTTGTTTTAAAACGGGGACAAATCGCGAGCGATACCCAGAGACTGGACATACTCGGTTATGGCAGGAAACGACTCGGCGCTGCGGTCGCTCCCAAAGAGGTTGAGTTTGTTTCGGATTTACCAAAGACACGCAGCGGTAAGGTAATGCGAAGATTGCTAAAGGCTAGGGAACTAGGTCTACCGGAAGGTGATCTTTCTACTTTGGAGATCAGCTAATGAAGGATCCTGCTCTGCCAGATCGTGATAAAGCAAAAAAGCTCTTATACGAAATGGTTCGAATGCGTCGATTTGAGGAAAGAAGTATCGAGTCCTATCAGGCGGGAAAGATTCGTGGTTTTTTGCATGTTTATATCGGTGAGGAAGCGGTCGCCACAGGAGTCGTGGGGCACCTCCAGCAGGAAGATTCGATAGTAGCTACCTATCGAGAACATGGACATGCTCTGGCTCGCGGGATCGCAGCCAAGTCAATCATGGCTGAAATGTATGGCAAGCAAGAAGGATGCGCTCGTGGACGTGGCGGTTCGATGCACCTGTTTGATAGATCTAAAAGGTTCTTCGGCGGCAATGCTATTGTTGGCGGCGGTCTACCGCTGGCAGTAGGGCTGGCATTAGCCGACAAAATGCAACATAGAAAGGGTGTAACTGCTTGTTTTTTTGGAGAGGGTGCAACGGCAGAAGGTGCTTTCCATGAGTCGATGAACCTCGCCGCTTTATGGGAAGTTCCTGTGCTCTTCGTTTGTGAAAACAATCTTTATGCAATGGGAACGCCAATCGCGGTTGAACTCGCGCAGAAGGATGTAGCACGTATGGCGGAGTCCTATGGGATTTCCAGTGCATCAGTCGATGGCATGGATGTGCTGGCGGTTGCCGAAGCCGCTGGCGCTGCGGTCGATTACGTCAAGCAAGGTCAACCATTTCTACTCGAGTGTCGCACCTATCGCTTTCGACCGCACTCGATGTTTGATGCTGAACTTTATCGAAGCAAAGAAGAAGTTGAGCAGTGGAAACAACGTGATCCGATCAAGCTTTTGTTCAATCGATTGGATAACGAGCAGATTCTAAATGCAGGAGATTTAGAGTCAATCGAGGCCGAGGTTGCAAGGGAGATCGACGATGCGGTCAAGTATGCAGAAACTGGTACGCTAGAACCGACTTCTGATCTATTGCGGTTCGTTTATTCAGAGGTGATGGCATGAGCGAATCATCGGATACTCAATCGCATTTGAGCACATGGCGTGAAGCGGTTGCTGCGGCGATTCACGATGCACTCGATTCAGATTCCCGCGTTTTCATCCTGGGAGAGGATGTCGGTTGTTACGGTGGGTGCTTCGGAGTTACTCGAGGAATGTTAGCGAAATACGGGCCAGAGCGCATTCGCGATACTCCTTTATCTGAAACAGGATTTGTTGGAGCGGGGATCGGGGCAGCTTTAGGGGGTATGCGACCGATCATTGAAATAATGACGGTGAACTTTAGTCTTCTTGCGCTGGATCAAATTGTGAACACCGCCGCGACATTATCGCATATGTCAGGAGGTCAATTTCATGTTCCAATCGTGATTCGCATGGCAACCGGTGGTGGGAAGCAAATTGCGGCGCAGCACTCACATAGCTGGGAAGGCTGGTTCGCTCACATTCCAGGTGTAAAGATCCTTGCTCCAGCAACCTTAGAAGACGCGCGAGGGATGCTTGGCCCCGCGCTTGCTGATCCAGATCCAGTTCTGATCTTTGAAAATCAGACTCTCTATAACTTAAAAGGTGAACTACCGCAAAACTGCACTGTCGATATATGTTCGGCAAAAATCCGCAGAGCTGGCACGGATGTAACACTGCTTACCTATGGTGCTAGTTTGTATAAGGCACTAGAGGCAGCCGCGATTGTCGCTGAATCGGGAATTCAGGTAGAGGTGATTGATCTGAGAGTTTTGAGACCGCTGGATGATCGAACGATCATGGAATCGCTTCGTCGCACGCATCGCGCCCTGATTGTAGATGAAGGTTGGCGCAGCGGTGGGATCTCGGCGGAGATTGCCGCGCGAATTATGGAACAGTCCTTTTATGATCTGGATTGCCCTGTCCGGCGAGTGTGTACTGCTGAAGTTCCATTGCCCTACAGCAAGCACCTTGAGGATGCGGCTTTACCTCAAACAACGACAATCGTATCTGCCCTACGTGAGATGGTGAGTAAAGATGGCTGAGTTTCTGATGCCCAGTTTGGGCGCCGATATGCAGGAAGCGACCCTGGTGAAGTGGTTAGTTAAGCCAGGAGATCAGATCAAGCGTGGTCACGTGATCGGGGAAGTAGATACTGCTAAGGGGGTGATCGACCTAGAGTGTTTTCAGGAAGGTACGGTGGGAAAAATACTTGTAAACGCAGGGGAGACGGTACCTGTCGGAACTGCGATGTTGAGTTTGGTAAGTGCTGAAGAGACCTTGGTGGAAGGTTCTGGGGAAGATATTTCGCTATCGAAGAAGAAACCCACTGAAGATCAATATAGGTTAGTCGAGCATAACGATAGAAGGCGATTGTCACAAAAGCCAACTGTAAATCTCCCTCGTCCTAAGCTTATGGAGCAAGCTTCGGCAGGGAAGTTAGAAAAAAATGAAACCGCGGAAACTCCTTTCGATAAGTCATTATCGGCAAGAGTGAGTACTCGCCTCATGGCATCTCCGCTTGCTCGGCGTCGCGCTGCCGAACTAGGAATCGATTTGACCACTGTTGCGACGACTAGAGTTGACCAAACGATTGGTGTTGAGGATGTGGAGAATGCTGCAAAGATCAGCTCAACAGTTGCTAAAGGAAAAGATCCTGAGCATTCCCGAGAGGCGCTGCGCACGGCGATAGCTGGGGCAATGGCCAAGTCAAAGTCAGAGATACCTCACTACTATCTGCAGACTTCGATCGATATGCAAAAAGCTCTAGCATGGTTGAACGAGGAAAATAAAAAGCGTTCTCTTAAAGATCGCCTGTTACCGGCTGTGCTCCTTACAAAAGCGGTCGCGAGCGCTCTTGCAGAAGTACCGCAGCTCAATGGCTATTGGCTAGATGGTCACCTGCAGCAAAGCAAAAAGATACATGTTGGTTTCGCGATTGCGATGAAGGGTGGTGGACTTGTTGCACCGGCTATTCACGATGTCGATACGAAGAGCCTCGATCAGCTAATGAGTGATGCTCAAAATCTGATTCCTCGAGCACGAGCAGGCCGGATGCGCAGTTCGGAAATGTCCGATGCAACGATTACCATTACAAGTCTAGGTGATCTAGGCGTTGAAACGGTCTTCGGCATTATCTACCCGCCACAAGTCGCTTTGGTCGGCTTTGGTAAAATCCTCGACCGACCTTGGGTGGAGGCTGGCCAGCTATGTGTTAGGCCTGTCGTTTCGGTATCTCTATCGGCTGATCACCGTGCTACGGATGGCATGGTTGGTGCGAGATTCCTTGATTCACTCGAGCATGTTTTACAGGAGCCGCAATTGTTATGACACAAACTCTAGCCACGATTCGCAACGTGATTCTCGAGGGAATCCATCAGATCGCACCAGAAGCTGAGTTAGAGTCTCTACAAGATGATGCCGAATTTAGACGTGAACTCGAAATTGATTCTTTCGATTTCTTACGTTTATTAGTTTTTGTCAATGAACGATTGAAAGTCGATTTTCCGGAAACGGATTACGGCGGACTAACCAGCGTCTCGAAGTTAGTCAGTTATGTGAGCAGGAAGTTGTTGCCTTCCTCGCCGGTTGGCTAAAAAGATAGTGTTTGCCTATCGACGTACTTTGAGCAATAACAAACTCTCACTGGGCCTAAGGAAAGGAGCGGTTTGTCGGTCGATCTGAGAGTAAAAGGCAAAACATTCGAGTTTTTGGCACGGAATTCACCAAAAAACTCAGTCTACACGGGCGATTCTATCGGTCGGGTCTCTACCTTGATATTCGTTTGCATGTCTTGGAGAGGAATCTGACGCGATTCCCACCATCGAGCCACGCTGGCTTAAGCCCGCATTCGCGGGGGTGACGGATTGTCCTGGAAAATGATACTCAGACACCACGACGCGGTACTGAGTTTAAGTAAGTGCTAATTCCAGTTTTTTTCTTTCGGCCGATGAAAGAAAATGGCTTAAACTGAGACTAGTTGATAGAAGTCGCTTGAAGTGGCTGTCGCGAGAAGTTTTCGCTGCCAGAGATTGTCTTGAAAATACTCTTTTCTTTTCACGGTATTTTGGACTTGCCTGATGAATTCTCCGACTCCCGAGACTCGAGCCAGCTTGCTCATCAAGCTGCAAAATGCAGACGATGTCGACGCTTGGGAAACATTTGTGAAGCTATACTCCCCCGCGCTCTACCGCACCGCTCGCAAGTTGAACCTTCAGGCCGTTGATGCTGAAAACGTGGTACAGGAAGTGTTACTGGTTGTGGCCAAGTCGGTCGGTTCGTGGCTAGGGCGTCAGGATCGTGGCAGCTTTATGGCTTGGCTGTTGCGTATCGCTCGAAACAAATCCGTCGACCTACTGACGCGTCGCGCGACGAAACCGATGAAGGCAGCGACAAGTCTGGATGATCAGAGCGTTAGTCAAATAGCAGCCATGCAATCAGATGCTGAAATTCAACTCGATCGCGAATACCGCTGGGAACTTTTCAATCAAGCAGCTGAGGAAGCAAGAAAAGTTGTCTCCGAGAATACTTGGAAAGCGTTTTGGATGACCACCGTTGAAAATGTATCGATCGAAGATGCTGCACGTATCTTACAGGTCCGACCTGGTGTGATCTATCTGAGTCGTTGTCGGGTGATGGAGCGTATCAGGCAGTCGATCCGCAATTGGGAGGCAAACTATGATTCATGACAAACGCTTCCATTGCGATTCCGCACGTTTGCAATCACTATTGGCTGGGCGGTTACAGGATGATCTATCGAGCGAGGCATTGGCACATATTGAGCAGTGTGCTCGCTGTCGTGATGAACTCGCGCGGTTAGCTGCATCGCCGGAAGATTGGGAATCGGTCCAAGCTACGCTTTCGGATCGAGTTCATCATGAAGAGCTCTTTGAAAACAAAGCGTATCCGTTCGCGACTTCGAACCAAGATATTGAATCATCATCTTTCTGGTCAGAGACATACGCGAGATCAATACTCGATGAACCAAGACATCCGGAAATGCTCGGACGAATCGGTCGTTACGATGTCGAGCGATTGATCGGAAGTGGAGGAATGGGAATTGTTTTCAAAGGATTTGATACCGAATTGAATCGTCCGGTGGCCATCAAGGTTCTCGCGCCATCGATCGCGTTTCATGGAGGGGCTCGGCAGCGATTCTCACGAGAAGCGAAAGCAGCCGCTGCGGTCGTGCACGAGCATGTTGTTCCCATTTACAACGTCGAATCCAGCGGTGAATTGCCTTATCTGGTAATGCACTTTGCTCAAGGGGATTCGTTGCAAAATCGGATCGATAAAAAGGGACCTCTCGAGCTCAAGGAAATCCTCAGAATCTCTCAGCAAATCGCTTCCGGTCTAGCCGCTGCTCATGCGCAGGGGCTTGTGCATCGCGACGTTAAACCAGCAAATGTGCTGCTGGAGAATGGCATCGAAAGAGCGCTGATCTCGGACTTCGGTTTGGCGCAAGCCGCGGATGATGCCAGTGTCAGTTGCTCGGGATTCCTGGCAGGTACCCCTCAATATATGTCGCCTGAGCAAGCGCGAGGCGAGAAGGTAAATCATTTAAGCGATTTGTTCAGCTTGGGAAGCATCATGTATACGATGTGTACTGGGCGAGCTCCCTTTCGTGGCGATTCGACATTAGGTGTGTTACAGCAGGTTCAATCCGCGGTGCCTAAGTCAATCCTTGAAATCAATCCAGAGATACCTATATGGCTTGTCGCTTTAATCGAGCGATTGATGATGAAGCCGTCGGCTGAGCGTTATCAATCCGCAACAGAAGTGGCCCAACTTTTAGAGCGTTGTCTGGCCCATGTCCAACAGCCGCTTGATCATTCTCTGCCAGTTTCGCTTTCCACCAAAAACAAGTCGGCATTTCAACCCACCTTGGGGCAGCTTGCCGTGCTCGGAAGTTTGGGTCTGCTTCTATTAGTAGCCTTAGGGTGGAGCCGCTGGAATGCGCAGAAGATTGATCGGGATACTGCTGCGGTTGCCATCGATGGATCAAGCAATCCTCAGGGGATTGTTTCTAACGTTCCTTCATCATCCTCCGAAGACTCTGCGAAGGAGATGGAGAAAACAAGAGAACCGATTATGTGGCAAGGGCCACCCGTTCGTCCTTCGGCAATTGATAAGTTACGTGAAAAACTAGAACAGCATGTCTCGATCGATTGGGAAAATCGCCGTCTCGTGGACGGGCTTAAGGAGGTTCTGGAAGGAGTCGATATCGATGTGGAGTTCAATCCATGGATTGAGGATAAAATACCTGAATTTCCAGAACTACTTGCGTCGTTCCACGCTGATACGACCATCGCGAATTCACTTCAGCGACTCCTTTCGAGGTATGAACTTGCTTATATCCTGCACGATTCTCATGTCGAAATCACGACACTAGAAGAGGCTGCAAATAAACCAACCCTCACGCTCTACGATATCGCGACGATCGCCCGCGATAGTGAAGAAGCGTTGCAGTTGAGGCAAATGCTTCAAGAAACCATTGAACCGAACGCTTGGGATAATGAAGGAGGCCGATGCTCGATCGGTATCCATGGTCCTATCTTTTATGTTCGAGCAACCGAAGCGATGCATCAGCAAGTCGCTATGATCCTATCGACCTTGAAATCAACCGAAACAAACTAGTTACTCTTAGAATCATTGTCTGGAGAGCCTCACGATGAAACACCAAAGATTTTTACAGCTTTCAGCTCTACTGTGCCTATCGGGCAGCTTTCTGCTTGTGTCCGTAAACTCAGTGCTAGTTCCGAGGCAGCCGGATAAGTCCGTAAGTCAACAAACAAACGGCAAGCGGATTCCACGAATCCAAATCGATAGTCGTTCCACCATTCTGGCTCAGGATGGTGGGATGATGACACCGCAGGTAGGTCAGGCTGGTGGGATGATGATACCGCCGGGAGGTCAGTCCGGTGGGATGATGACACCGCAGCAGGGACACTTTGCGCCAGGGATGGGCTGGGTGGGCCCGCCGCCAGTTCCTGAAAAAGAACTTCCGCTGGTCATTTGGAACAAGCCTACCGTTTCGCCTAAATGGCTTGAAAGAGGTCGAGAGACGATGCGTAAATTTGAGGATACGCGTTATGCTCTCGAACGAGAGTGGGAGGCTGATTACAGTGATACTCCGTTACTTTCAGTGGTTCAAGACATCAACGAACAACTTAGCGAAGTGGGTGAGCCCCCCATCGACGAACCTAAATTAAAAGTAACGCTGGATCTCAATCTCGGAGAGTTAGAGAATGCTGGACAGAGCCCGGAATCGGTTGTGACTATTAAAGCCAAGGGGCCACTTCGACTGGTGCTAAAGCGAATGTTAGAGCCAATCGGCTGCGATTACATCATCAAAGAGGGGTATGTGGAAATTACTTCGGCTGACAGCAGTTTCTCTAATCGTGCGCTGAGAACTTATGATCTAACGAACATTTTGCCGAATAACCGTCATGCCGCGAGTCTGATAAGGGTCATTTTTAATTCCATATCGCCAGAGGATTGGGAAAATGGAGACGCGGTGGTGGAACTCTTTCACTCGGTGATGATTGTCCGAGCTAGAGAAGGAATACACATGGAAATCGAACAGCTATTGAGTTCGCTTACCGATGTAAAGTTGAGAGAGCCGGACGTTGTTCCGACTTCACCCGAAGCACTGCCTCCTTTGGAAAATACGGAAGCTGAAAAGGTACAGCCGGTCAATCCAAATTCAGCAGTTCCACCTCTTGCTCTACCCGCAGCGAGTACTCCAACCGAGAACGAAAAAGAAGATATGGAGAAAAACAAAGTGGATGGTAAGACGGTGCAAGATTTCCAATTCCGTTCAAACCGTGCCATCGGAGGTATGGGTGGAGTGGGTGGAATGGGGGGTGGACCACTGATGCAAAAACCTCAAAAGGTTGGTTCGGGAGATGTACCGTAAGCAGTGCCACTCGTTTCACCCGTCACCGCAGGCCAGAATCCGATATGCTCACCAATTTCGTATTAAGTTAAATCTTCCGTTGATTACCACTCATATCGATGGCAAGAGCCCCTTGGTTACATGAAAGTTCAGCACGGATGCAAGACTAAATCAAACATGTTTCGCGTTGCTACTTATTACTGCGGATCAGTTAGGTAATTCAGTTTGGAATGATCTCAACTAGGTAAGAAGAGTTTTCGCTCATGAGGAAATGAAACTGCCCACACTCAGTTGCTTTGCTTAGCCTACTCATCAAACCTTCTCAATCTCCGAGGCTCATCGGTCATTCAGTTTTTTTGCCAACTACTTAGGGGCCATTCGGGGCCATATTCGCCAGAGAGCATATTGAACCTGATCGACGTCAGGAAGACCCATTGGTTGCGTCCGCTTTCCCATTCTTGCCGACTCCCATCTTAAGCCAAGTCGGATAAAAAGCTGCCGCATAGCGATCGGCATGAAAAATAATTGATGATCCATAAGCCGAATTGTTTCTTAGTCTGTTGTTCATCAGTCGTTAGCGTGAATCAACTAAGATTGTGAAGCTTTCGTGATGCCCTACGCATTGATAAGGCTCCTGTCTAATCGCGCAAGACAGAAATTCGATTGGGAGCATCAACCTTGTTGAAGGGTTGTTGGCTTGTTCTAAAGCTGCTCGCTCGATCGCTTTGAAATCGCGTTTTATGTTGCCATCGACTGGCTTGTGGGGTAGCCTCGGTATTATGATTAGTCCATGCGAAAATATCATTTTGCCAGTGCGGATTGATACTGCAACAGGGAGTCGAAGGCTCATTAAGACAGCAACGGAACCTGCCTAGACACGCACACCATTGTTTTGGCTGATGCATATCTCTTAGGAGAATAAATTACGTATGAGATTTGATTCAGTGACTTGGCTGCTTGGTTTCTTGATCGTTATGATCACGGTTCAATCGCAAGCTCAGCAGGAGTTGGAGATTCCCTTGAGACCGATCGAAGTGGAGGTGATCAAATCGATTATTGCCACGGAGCGACTCGATGTCTTATCTGTCGAAATGCCGGCGTGGGCAAAAAGTAGCGTTATCAAGTCGCTGGCAGATCATGGCGTCCGCACGGACTCTCTCAAAGCGAGTGCCATTGCAACCAGGGAAAAAATGAACGTTTTTCTCGGCTTTGTCTACGATGAAAAAGGCCACGTGCTCGCGCTAAATGGCAATGGTCCATGGCTACGAAATAGCAGTTTGCGGTTGCTTAAAGAAATGCCCGAGCTTCGAATCATCCGTATCGATCACAACGGCTTTGTCGGTCGTGATCCACGTATTGCAGATTTCGATGGGACCGGTTTCGATGCTCTCGTGGATTCGAATTTAATGGAGATAAAAATCGGGCTCAGTTTCTCCGATGCTGGCATGGAGCAGTGCGCGAAGATCAAGTCGTTGCGATCGTTTCGTGTCGCGCACTCGCGAGTGACGGATGCTGGAATTAGGTTTTTCGCTGGGCATCCTGCACTTACCGAATTCTCTATCGCGGAAATGGCCAGCAATCGGGTTTCTAAAATGGCTCTACGTGAGATTGCAAAAATTCCCCACCTGACTCAGGTTGGTTTTGGAGAATGCTATGTCACCTATGACGAGGGCTTAGCGTTTCTAGCTCCTTTGAAGGGGCAATTAAAGCAGATTGATTTGACGATGAGTATTGCCTCGCTAGCTGATCTGAATCGTCTCAAAAGCGACCATCCGGATGCAAAAGTCATAACAATTCCTCCAGCGGAGATCGTTAAGCGCCACAAGTTTATCGCCGCCAACCTCGTTAAGCAGTTACCGCCCGAGCTAGCCGCGCCGTTACAAGAGGCGTTGCAGAAGTGAGCAGCTATAAAAGATTTGGGCTACAATGCAATACCGACACGATGTTGAATCGCTAGATAAGAAATGAGTCAATGACGTTGCTGGCTTAGATGTTGGCGAGAGATGTCGCCCTTAAAATGGTTGTTTCTCTGATCGCTGATCGGGTGAGAAATGCTGTTTGAGAGTTAATCGCGATAGAACATTGAGGAGCCAAGTGGAAACTCAGGATAGCTCGAGAATACTAATATGAATCCAGATCGAACACGATTGGTTTTCAGACTCAACTGCAGATGCTTAGCGATTGTCCCGATTCTTATGTTATGGTCTATCGCCAGGGCAACTCCGCCTGTTACTTCTTTTCTGCAGAAGTACTGTCTTGATTGCCATGGTCCGCAGATGCCTAAGGGTGACTTTCGAGTCGATGAACTAAGGATTTCGACAAACGCCGCTGAGGCAGAGCATTGGCAGCTTGTGCTTGATAATTTGCAGCTGGGTGAAATGCCACCGCAAGACGCCAAATTGCAACCGACAGCTGGTGAAGTGGAAATAGCTGTCAACTGGATTCAGGGCGAAATAAATCGAGCTGCTAACGCGCTGAAGGGGACAAGTGGAGAGGTTGTCTTACGGCGACTCAACCGTTTCGAATATCAGAATACGGTTGCGGATCTTTTCGACGTCCATGGTGATTTTACTGCAGGCTTTCCGGAAGATATGCGGGAGCATGGTTTCGACAACAATGGTGGTGCATTGATGCTCTCTGCTGCGCAGGTGCAGGAATACATGAAAGCGGCTGAATTTATTCTAGCCCGCGCCATTTCACCTCGTACTCGCCCCGAAAAGTTTTCTAAGACCATCACGCTACACGATCTTAACCGTCGTGCTGGTGAGCTTGCGCGGAAGAATCTGGCGAATCGATTGGAAAAGTTTGACACCCTAACACCCAAGGAAAAGGAGAACACACGCAAGGCTCAGAAGGAAGCTGAAGAGAATCCTGAGTCTTTCGGTTATCGTTTTCCGGTTTGGGAAAATGGTATGCTTCGGCCTCCAAGATCCTCGGATGGCCCGTCACTTGATGCCGTGATGACAGTACAGCAATATTTCAGCGGCGAACCCACGTTAGGCTATAGTTCACGAGTAGCTGGATGGTGCAAAGTAAAGGCTGTCGCGTATGCATTGAAAAATAACGGCAAGCCAACACGACTGAAATTTATGGCAGAGAAACCCTTCATGGGCTTACTCCCCAAAGCGGAAACGGTCTTTACGTTTACCGATGATCAACCGCGTGAAGTCGAGGCGATGTACTACCTCGAACCTGGCGACCGTATAGTTTTTACTATTATGGATGGAGCTCCTCACAGTCAAGGACGGACGATGATCGATCAACCTGGTCCATTCATAGCCATTCGTTCCTTCAGCATCGAAGGGCCGCTTTACGATCGTTGGCCCCCCAAGGGGCATCGAACTCTTTTCGGTGAAATCGATCCCGCGCAGCCAACGGCTGAAAAGGCAGCAGCCATCGCTGCGCATTTAGCTCCTACTCTATTTCGTCGCCCCGTTGAGGCGTCGACAGTCGAGAGGTATCGAGCTTTATTTGAGAATCTCTCAGAGAAGATGACACCCGATGAAGCATTGCGGGGAATGCTAACCGCCATGCTCGTCTCGCCCCGTTTTCTTTATCACGAAGAGCCACCCCAGGCTCTTGATGCTTATGCAATTGCCTCACGCATGTCCTATTTCCTTTGGCGTTCTGCCCCGGACGATGAATTGCTTAACGCCGCTGCCGACGGCAGCTTGCTTAATGCCACGAAACGCCGCATTCAGGCCCAGCGTATGTTATCGGATCGACGCGCGGAACGATTGGTCAAAGATTTCACCGGACAATGGCTGCGCATTCGAGAGGTTGGATTGATGAAGGCTAATGCGGACCTGTATCCCGAATACGACTCGGAACTTGAAGCGGCAATACGTGCTGAAACGGAGTACTTCATCGAGGAAATGTTTCAACGTGACTTGCCCCTTAGCAACCTTATCGACTCTGACTGGACGATGCTTAACGAACGCCTTGCAGAGCACTACGGGGTCGATGGAGTGGTTGGCTCCGAATTTCGTCGGGTGACTTTAGATAAGACGAAAACCGTGCGCGGTGGGTTACTAACTCAGGCCAGTATTCACGCGATTACATCGAATGGTACTGTTACATCACCTGTAGCTCGTGGTACATGGTTGCTAGAGAAATTTCTTGGAACACCAGCCCCACCACCTCCACCGGACGTCCCAGCTATCGAGCCGGACATTCGGGGTGCCACGACGATCAAAGAGCAGCTTTCAAAGCATCGCGAAATCGCTAGTTGTGCATCGTGTCACAAAAAAATCGACCCGCTCGGTTTCGCTCTTGAAAATTTTGATGTGATCGGCGGTTGGCGGGGGAACTATCGAGCACTGGTTGAGTCGAAACCTCGGAATCGCGCAAAGTTCTCAGATGGTAAACCAGTCGATCCAGCCGATGAATGGATAGGCGTAGGGCGATTCACGAACTTCGTGGAATTCCGGGAATTGGTCAAGAAGCGAGAGGATTTAGTTACCGTTAATCTGACGAATCATCTCGCCACATTCGCACTCGGTCGTACTCCGGGATTCGCTGATCGCCAATCGCTCAATGAAATTGCATCCCAAGTGCGCGAAAAGAGGAGCGGACTGAAGTCGCTAGTACTAGAAATTGTCTGCAGCTCCGTTTTTACCAATCCGTAAAAATTTAAGATACGCTTATGAACTCTCAAACACTTCTCACCAATCGTCGCAAGTTTTTATTCAGCGCAGGTGTAACGCTTGGTCTCCCCTGGCTTGAATCACTCGGTGGCGTTGTTCATGCGGCGGAAGCAGGTCAAGAGCCACGACGATTGTTATTGATCTGTCTTCCTCTAGGAATCTATCGCGACTCATTTGTTCCCAAGCAATCAGGGAGTAACTATCAACTTACGGAGTATCTTGAGCCATTAGCTGATCTGCGCACTCGTTTTTCATTGTTTTCTGGTTTGGAGCATCCCGGAGTCAGCGGTGGTCATGCCGCACAACCGAGAATCTTTACAGGGATTCCTTCATCTGATCGCAACCGTCGCTCGCTCGACCAATACGTAGCTAAGACATTAGGCCAGTACACGCGATTTGATTCGCTTGTCCTAAGCGAGGGAGCTAATGATTTTGGCTGGACCGAAGGTGGCAGTATGGTTCCTGCGGAGAAGAACATTGCAGATGCTTTCGCGAAACTCTTTACCGAAGAAGGGACAGCGAACAAAACAAAAGTGCTTAGCGAGATCGGACGCGGGAAAAGTATCCTCGATAGTGTCCTTGAAGAGGCTTTTGATCTCCGGTCGCGACTTTCTCAACGCGATCAGGAAAAGCTCGAAGAATACTTTGAGTCTGTTCGCGCTACCGAGAAACGGCTTGTCAAATCCGAAGAATGGATTCATCAGCCCAAACCAACTGTAAATGCCCAGCCTCCTGGAAAAATTGCCCCTGACGAAATCATCACCAATCTGCGAGGTGTTTGTGATTTAACTCATCTCGCATTTAAAACCGACAGTACGCGTGTCATCACTTTTGGCTACTTCCGGCAGGATACTGTTGCGGTACCCGGTGTGAATATCGGCTATCATAATCTGTCGCACCACGGACAGGATGAGAGTAACATCGCTCAACTAAAGCGAGTCGAACGTGTTTTCTTTGATGAACTGAAGACACTGCTGACCAATCTGCAGAACACCCGCGAGGGAGACGCAACTTTACTGGATCGCACTACGATTGTGGTGACATCAAACCTTGGAAGCGGTAACAGTCACAGCAACAAAGACCTGCCCGTTTTGCTTGCTGGTGGTCGCTTTAAGCACGGTCAACATTTGGTGTTTGAACCAGGTAGCACGCCTCTCAGTAATCTCTTTGTAAGTGTGCTAAACCAACTAGGCTTTGAAGATCAAGCGTTTGCTACGTCGACTGGAAGCCTTAAAGGTCTAGAGTTGTTATAGATTCATAGGTCGCATGCGTGGCCTACAATCTGCTTAGAAGAACATCCTGGGCCGATGATTAATGGTCCACGGTAGCCAGGGATGGTCAATCGATCGCTCCCAACAGTACTGAATTCAATTGTAGTCACAAAGCCATTTTCAGTTGGATCGATTTTTCGACAGGGCGACAGAAATGTCGTCAGGTACGAGCTTACCATCGACGTTATGAACGCACTGTCCAAAAAAACTCATTTCAGAGACTTTACCTATCAACTGCAAATCGTCGTAACGTTGCTCACACAGCGATCTTCTTGTCCATCATGTTCGAGTAAATTACTTCGCTTATTCAATTAACGTCCGAGAATCTCTGAAAGTTTGCGAAGCTCTTCTCGATTCAAGCGGCCGCTCTGGTCGGTGTCCAATCGATCGAAAATCGTTGTCGATGCTGCTGGATTGTCGCTGAATTTGGCCTTCACTTCATCGCGAGTAACGTTACCATCTCGATCGCCATCGAGTTGTTGAAAAAGAGCATCGCCCATATTAGCTTGGCCACTACCAGAGCGACCGAAGAGATTTTGAATCGCACCGCGAATGCGATTGCGAGGCGACAGAGGATTAGGCTCTCCCGGCTTAGCTCCCGGCACCACATACTCGACATAGCCGAGATGCATTTCATCGAATGTTTGCGGTCCCCATCGCACTTCTTTATTTGGATCTGGGTTAGCCGGATTGTTGCTACTGTTGTCGTACCACGCGGTGAACTGCAACGTATCGCCCGCTTTGATCGCAACAGGTTCAGCATAACGATAAAGCAATTGCCAATTAAAGTCGTAACGGGGAATATCCAGCATCGTCCGCGACTCACCGCCTGAGATCAAATCGTATCGGGCCGCTTTACCCCGCAGATGCATATGGGGCAAAAACGCGAGTACCTGCACGTCAGCTGGAATATTTTTGATACTGCCGACTACAGGATGATTATCTGCCCCAGCTGGAATACGGAATCCTCTGTTAACGATCCCCGCTACACGAATCTCATGCTTCGGATCCTCCTTCGTAAATACCAATCCGATACGAGTACTGTCTTCCGTCGCAGTGCCATTAGGAGTGTAATGCATTTGGAACCGCAATTTGGCTCCTTTGGGAATGCGTTTCGCGTAGCCTGCGGGATAAACAAGCGTGCTGTTACCGGGAACATAAACTCCCCAGTAACCACCCCGTTCATCTTCGGCATCATCGCGCGGGCCTTCGGCTTCATCTCCACCCTGAATAAAGACAAGGACATGATGGACAACACTGGGATTTCCTGGGCGAACTTCGATCGCCTGAACCCAGTGATCTTGTTCCAAGTGAGTATCGACAAGAATGTTTTGGTAAGGCATCGTACCAGTTGCTTTGACTTTTACTGGACTAGCGAATTCAAACACTGCGTCAGGTTTTCCGATCAGCCAGCCATCGGCAAAGTTTCGTGGAACAGGCGACTCCTTGGGATCACCCTCTGGCATCTTGTTGTCGATCCATGCAAACAACTCTTCTTTCTCGAGCTCGGAAAGCGATCGATCATTGATCCATGGTGATTTCTGCTGTTTTTTGTCCGCTAGTGCAAACCAAGGAGGCATGATGCCCCGATCGAGCACTTCACGAATCATTGATGCATGAGCGACTGCATCTTCGAACGTATCTAATTTAAATGGCCCAACACCACCTTCGCGATGACATTCGACACAGTGACGTTGTAGGAGTCGAGCGATTTGATTGTGGTAGGTAACCTGCGTTGGTTCGGTAGCCTTGGTTTTCGACTGAAGCACACAGCCCGGAGCTGCCGTAGCGGAAATCAATATCGAACGCTGAGCCACAGCAGCTGATAGAGCATCACGCAGATAATGGTAACGAGGAGTATCGATCGAGTATCCAAAGCCATACTGATCATCGATCGCTCCGTGATACAAAATCGTATGCGAACTATCTAGCAAAAAAACATCAGTGGTACTGGTAGCAGGTAACGTAGATAAAAATTGAGAATCCTTATCAAATACATATTCGATGTTAGGTTGAAATTGAGAGGCAGCTGTTTTTATCTCTTCTAGCTTATCGGTAGCAACGCAATTGACCAAAATAAAGCGAATGCCCTGCGGGGCAAAATCGCGATGCAAGTCGACCAGAGTTGGTAGGTATTTCTTGCTGATCGGACAACTGGTACTAGTCAACGCAATAACGGTAAAGCGATTCTTGTCATCGCCGTGCAAGAATTGTTTGCGACCCTCGATATCCACGAATTCTATGTCTGGCACAAATCGTCCGACTCCATGCTCGCCGGGAACAAGCAATTTCGGACCCTGGCGAACCGGTGTATCTAGCGACTTTGAGGGCTCGGAGGATACCGCATCGCCACTATTTCGCTCCCCGCCTGCTGTCGTTCCAGGAGAGTTGAATAATCGACCTCGCAGCGCCGATCTCGTTGCTTCCTCTTTTGTGATCACTCCATCGGAATTACGATCAAATCGCTTAAAGATCGCGGTCTGAGGAAGTTCATCGGTTGTAACTTTTCCATCTTTGTTACGATCAAGTTGTTCGAAGCGTTTTTCGATTTCTTGCTGCGCAATAACGCGATTAATAGCAAAGCCAACAATCGATAGCGTTAATAGGCCGGCCGTAAGGCTGATAATAAATTTGCGAAACATATTTTTCGGTAAGAGCACTTAGCGAGTTAAAAAGTGTGAGTTATTAAATTGAGTATAGAATCGACTATCGAAAGTTAGGCGGTCTTTCTTGACCGTCTTTGCATTGGTTCATCAATAAAATCTGGCCCGCTCTCTCAGCGTTTTCGATCCAGCATTGCGGCAATCTGTGGGCGAGACTGTTCCAAATATCGGGTGTCAACCGGTAGTCCCAAAGAGACTCCCAGTTGGCGATAGAAGCTGGCTAAGTCCTCGCTCCAGGTATCATCGACAACGTCCAACGGCGTTTCGCCGCGATTGTTCTTACGATCCAACTCCGCTCCATGCTCGATCAACAAGCCCACTACCTCTTTGTGACACATGAAAGCTGCTACATGCAGGGCCGTGTTGCCATCGCTGTTGGTTCCTTTGACATCCGCCCCGTTTTCTAGCAATTCTCGCACAAGGCCCAGTTGTCCCCATAAGGCTGCTTTATTGAGAGGCGTGGAACCATCAGCCAATCGCTCGTTGATTTTAGCGGGATCAGCCAACGCTCGCCGAATCGAACCACTTTCGCTGTGAGGTTCGTCGATTTGTTCACGCAGTGCTAATGCAGAGGCTCGATTCGCTGCCGTGTAGAAAATAAAATCGTTGCTAATGAATCCATAGGGAACTTGAACTTGTAAAAAATGAATCCCTGGTTCAGGAAGCTTTTCCAACTGGATCGATCTCCGATCACGCTCTTGCACTTTGATCGTTCCCGGTACTCGCTTGCCATCGACGAAAATCCAAGCATCCTCACCAAAATATCTGCCGCACAATGTTAACAGTGGGGCGTCTGGAGACGCGATCGGAAACACTTGACGGCCTTGCTGTTGTTGAATGTTACCCGATGTCCATAGTTCGGGTTGCGGATGCTCCGCACCCGCTTTGGCTCCAAGATGTGCCGTTAAAGTCATCACGATCTTTCCTTGCTCCGCAAGCTCGAGAAGTTTGGCAACATCGATCCGTTCCCAATTCTCATCATTGCCGATTTGCAATTCGGAAGTCTCGATTGATGAACGATTCAGGCGGACCTCTTTCGTATCACCTCCCTCGATCCGCACCCCGCTACCCTTGAGTTGAATCGTTTCTTGCTTGGCGGCATCAACGAGCGCTTGTATTAGCTGGCGATGGTTTTCAGACTGCGCACTCTCGCGGTTCAAAGTAACTTGTCGAGCAAAGGCGCCCGGAAATCCCGTGCTACCTTGAAGGACCATATCCCAAATAGGATCAAATCGAGGACGCCCGCCCCAAGAAAGCTTCCAGACTTCTCGTTCCGGTGCACCATCGTCGATAATTCTCTTAAAGAAATCGAACTCGACCATATTCAATCGTCCTTGCGGCAGAATCAGCCAGCGATCGTAAGCACCACGCCATGTGGGAGCGTCCATACCCGTGCCTGGAGTGTTCGTGCTCACCCAGTGCGGCATGCGATGGCAGTCTCCGCACACATTGGGCTTGGGCTTGCCTGGATCCAAGTCTCCATCGACATGGAAAAGTCGGAAGCCTCTTTGAGCCATCTCGGTGAGTTGATTATCGAAAGCTCGACGCTGAGCAGGTGGGTATGGGACATTCAGCAGAAACTTTGCCATATCATCCCGCTGCTGTTTGCTCAATTGCCCCGCTTTCCCTTCGTCATTTTTGGTAGTGTCTCCCACGGTGGCCATCGTAGAAGCTAAGCCACCATCGATAAGGTGTCTTGTGGTCGACTCCGGTGATGTGACATCACTGTTGGGCTTCACTTCTTTGTGAATGCTGCCGCTATGAATGCCACCGTAAGGATCGCCCGGTATTCCATCCCAGTGAAAAGGTGCGGTATCTCTCAAGCCGCGTACCGGCATGGTCGAGCGAGGCATGATTTGATTACCGCCACTAACAATCGGCGTGGCCAAAACCCACAGAAGCTGATCGGTATGTCCGTCGGGATGGCAGCTCGCGCAGGAAAATGTGCCGGTCGTCGAAGCCCGAGCCGTGGTAAATGCGATACGTCCTCGCTTCACTGTTGGATCGGTTGGATCTGGCAATAGAATATCCTTCGTCACCCGCGGAGTTGCTGGATTTTGCAAATCGATTTTACAGACTGTGTTCGCAGCGGCATTGAGCACCCAAGCACTCGTTGGCTTGCCATCGCGATACTCGATATCGACTCCTTGTGGTACAGCTTCCGTTGAACAGCGACCAATCAGTTCACCTGACTGCGCATCGAGAATCGAAAAGGCATCCGAACCAGCGGCCGTCAGGTAAAGATAGCGATCATCGTTACTCACTTGGATCGAGTATGGAGTTGCTTGCGATGTCTCGAAGCTTGGGTGTTGCGGGGGAAGTGGTTCTAGGTCAAACCATGAGACAATCGGTCGGTGTTCCGCATCCCACTGAATTTTGGTGACTCGGTTGAGAAACGGGCGGTTTTCAAGTTCCGCCAAGCCATGCTTCTTAGTCCCTGCTCGACCGTTGACATCGTTGCGAGCATCGGTCTGCGCGATGAAGACGTTACCGCTTGAATCGACGGCAATGCCATACAAAAGAGTGCCGAGCGTCGAAACCGTTTCAATCAACTCGTCGCTCTCGGTATCAAAAATGAATAAGTCGCGATCGGGAACCTGTGGATTCTTGACGATATCAACGACATGCCCAATCGATAACACATTGTTATTTTGGATCGAGTGATTCCATGCGTCAAAGGTGACTAGATTTCCGTCGATGTCTTCTTTCTTTCCACCGGAAAGCTGTGTTTGATTATTGGATTCGAATGGGATCACAAACAGTTTCCCATTTCTTACTACCATGCCGCGAGGTTCCTGCGCTTCGATGCGTAGCCTCTTTGTAATCCTTCTCTCTGCGACATCGATAACCGCAACTTGACTTTCAGAGGAAAGGGAAACGTACGCTTTCTGATTATTCGCAAAGACGATTCCGACAGGTTCATCAAAACGAGTCGCCTTGGTCTTGGGATCGAAATCCTGAATCGTATCGATGACATGCAGGAACGTTTTGCTCTGGGTATCCAAATCGATGATCGAAACAGAGTCAGAGACATGGTTGGCGACCCAGATCTCTTTGCCATCAGGGCGAATTCCCAGTCCAACCGGTTCGATACCGACTTCGATCTGGCGAACGATCTGATGCGATGTCGGATCGATGACGTCCAGTGTATTGTTAGGCGTATTGGCAATAAATACGTACTGACTCGTAACAGCTACGGGTTGAAACTGCGGACTCATCATCGCAATCCGGCCATTCGACGTTGCTGATGGAGTAGCGTTCACTTGGCCAAAGACCGCTGGTGTCACGGGACCAGCGACGAGCAAGATCTGAAGGGTAAGAAGTAGAAACGGGCGAAAGATTCGCAGAGGATTGGAAATGGATCGCATCATGCTGAGAGATTTCATTATCTGTACCTTACGCGATATGCCAGGGACTTTCCGACCATTCGAGACTTGACATCGACGAGTTTTACTATTGTGGCGATTTCCCATCGAAAAGGCTACGGTGACTTGGGGGTATAAGCTTGAATTCAGGACTAGTTGGCCCACCGCAAGTGGTAGGCATCCCAAAAGGAGATGATCAAGCACAGGGTCTCGACTGTGGACATGCTGGTGTTATCGGCCGCGTTCATGGTTCGCCGATGGAATTGATAAATGCCCTAAGTTTTGCCGCCAAGAGTTCGTACCCTTGTGGGCTCAGATGTAGATGTTTGTCGGAGTAGAGATTTGATATTAACCTACCATCGGAATGGGTGAAGTCTTTCCAAAGGTCACATAACTTGACCTGCTTGTCCGCATCCAACTTGAGCTCTTCTAACCTGTCATTGATCTCACGCACTTTCGCTCCGACATCTTTGGTTGGATCAAACGCAGGTAAAGTTTTGACTAGTATGATCGTCGATTCGGGACATCTTATGCGGAGATTCTCAACGCAGAGCTTGATACCTTGGGCTACCGCGCTAGCGGGAACACCATTGGCCTGTACCAGAGGTGCGTTATTCACGCCGATCATCAAAATGATGACTTTAGGTGAGGCACCTTCTATCGCGCCGTGGTCCAATCGCCACAAGATATGTTCGACGCGGTCGCCACCGATTCCCAGATTCACTGTCTTGGTGTCACCGAAATATTTTGTCCAAGAGGTATTAAAGGGTGCGCCATCCCAACCTCCTCCCCATCCCTGTGTAATGCTGTCACCGATTAATGCTATGTCGATATGCTCACGCATGGCTTGCGCCTTTTCAATACACTGTGCGTGATGCATGATCCAGTCGTTTGCACCGCTTGCATCTTTCGCTTGCCAATGCGAAGCAGTCGGTGTGACAACCCACATTTCCGGAAGATATTTTTGGATTTCATGTCCAGGCTTACGCGAGTATTCAGGTTGCTCGACCCAGGCTAATTCGGTCGGACTGAGCGGCCATCCGGTAAGTTGGGGATCGAGTTTAGCTTGGTTGTACGGCTCGTAGGGATAGCGTAACACGGCGGACGATTTCAATTCGATTCCCGCAGCAGGGAGTATTGGTTTGCGAGTTGGCTTGGAGGATGGCGGCGATGTGGGTGAAGTCTTGTCAGGAGAATGTATTGGTATCTTGGCTGCAGCTGGAATAGGTTTACCACTGAAGATAGCTTCGATCATCGGTCGTAGTCGCGTGGCATACACGTTGTATCCTGCTACTGTCAGATGAATATTGTCCGCTGTGAAGAGTGCTCTCTCGATAGAGCCTCTATCGTTAGTGAAATCATCCCAGAGATCGAGAACAAAGACGTTCGCTTCTCTTTCCAGTTGTAACAGGTCAAGCGAATTATTGGTTTTTTTGATATCTTCGTAGAAACGATTTCCAGGAGCATGGGCTGGCAAAATCTTAGCAACGATAATCGGGGTCGTCGGAAACTTGTCGCGCAAATTCTTCACGCACATCTGGATCCCTTTAGCCGCTGGTGTAATACCCGTTTCAGGCGTAAAGAACATATTGTTGTTACCGATCATCAGCAGAATCAGTTTGGGCTGAAGTCCATCGACTCCACCATGGTCGAGTCTCCAGAGAACGTTTTGAGTCTTGTCGCCACCGATGCCAATATTGATTTCTTTAAGATCGGGAAAATTCTTTCGCCAGGAGTCTCCCCACTGAATCGTAAGACTGTCACCCACTAGCAGAACGTCGCATGGTCCCGCGTTCGCCTTCACATAGTCGACAAGCTTGGCATGTGTATCGAGCCAACTGGTACCACCCCAGTTACCAGCCGAAGGTACAACGGGCCACATTTCTGGCAGGTGTTTGCTCGCTTCGCGTCCCGGCCGACGATCATGCTCCGGGCGAAGAATATACGCGCGTTCCTCATCGGATAAAGGCCAGCCAGACTTCTGTGGCTCATCGGTCTTGTAGGGATAATCCAATGCATAGGTGGTATAAGCAAAGAATGAGACAAGCATTAGGGCTGGAGTAAGGAAGCGTATCTTCATAGTGCAATGATTTTCCCTGGTGAGAATCAGAGTTTTAAACGTGGGAGAAATTCATCAAGCAATGCAAGTTGATTCGATAGTAATGTTTAGAGAAAAAATTTTAAAAGCCATTTCTAGCAGTAACTATCGACTCTCGTTAGCCAAGCGAATGGGAAGGACAGGTTGGGTTTTCGCGATCAGTCGAACATGGTCGATAAACAAGCGGTCGGGCATCGGCACACGAAGATTGGGGCGGGCGGCTACGTGGATGACAGCGAAGTCAGCCTCGCTAGAAAAATGACATCGTGCCGTGATATCGCGCCAGCCACTTGTCCCGAGTGTAGTTGTTTCAGCGGAACCGCTCGATAACGCTTCACTGATCACTTCAGGCCATCGCTGATGCATATCTACGGCTGCACCACGGAATAGATAGAGTTGGCAAAAGAAAGTGACCGAAGGCTGGCTATTGGTCGGGCGATCATCGAGAAAACTCGCGGTTACCTCAATCGATATTTCCTGTTCTGTCTTTCGCTGGATCTGAAGTTCTCGCAAATCTACGAGCTGAAACAAGTCACAGGCGAGAGCTTGTTTACTGGGTCTTAGTGGGTCGGATAACGCGGTTACAAATCGCAAAATATTCGCTTCATGTTTTGGAATCGCTATGGACGATTTCGTGATTTCGGCTTCATCGCCACCCCAGCGTCCGAATCGCTCTGGGAAGCCTTGTTGGATACCATCAGCTGTCGCCTCGAAGCTAGGATTACTCAAGGATTCAATCGGACGGGAGACGGCGATCCATGCTGGTGTCGCAAAGGCCCACACTGCAGAGACACCGACGATACCAATCGATAAACCCACAAAGAGACCAACCCAATTTTGCCAAGCGATCGCTGTCTGATAAAACGATAACTCCGTGATCACTCTCGAAACATTAGCCTGGGCTGCGGTTTCCATCGCGATAGTATCGGCAGCGGCATGCAGTAGTCCATGCATTTGGGCGGCTTCGTTAAATACGGTTCGCGCTTCCTGCGAATCGCGCAGTACCGTATTGAGTTCCAACGACTGCTCCTTGGAGAGGTTTCCTTCCGACCAGGCTTCGATCAATTCATGCAAACGATTTACGTTCATAGACGCTCCTCCGCAGCAATGCTTTGTTCGATGCATTCGCGCAGCGTATGTTTAATACGAGTTAGGGCAACTCTCACTGAATTGACGGATCGTTTCAGTTCAGTGGCTATTGCTTCAGGTAAGTGTGATGCGTGATAACGCATCATGATCAATTCACGCGAGCGCGGTGAGAGCCGTCTCAGGCATTCTGTTAGGCGATCGATTCGAGTGTCGAGATTGCTAGAAGAATTATCCTGCAAGTACAGCAATTCCAAAACATCGTCATCCAAAGGCATAATACGTTTTTTCCCCGCACGCACATAATGGAGCACTTCGTAGCGAACGATCGCGCAGGCCCAAGCAAAGAAGTTTGTACCTTCGGCCCAGGTGTCAGCCTTCTTGGAGACGATCAGAAATACATCCTGAAGAAGATCTTGGGCATCCTGTTGATTGGGTACCATCGAAAGCACATAGGCCAGCAGCGATCGTTGGTGCAACATAAATTGCTGCTGTACCTTCAAGGTGTGTATCGTTTCGTGAGCAGGATCGGATGAATTCATAATAGCAGACTCCCTATTCCTGCATGGAATTAGCGTAGCCTCGGAAAAGTTTAAGAAGAATTATTAGACGAGTTGAGGCTTAAAGCGGCGCAGAATCGATCCATTTTGTGATCGAGGTCGTGGTAGTAAATGACGGTGGATTGGCTAAGGAATATTGAACTTATTTCCAGAGCATTACCGTGGAATCGGAAAGGTGATTCCAGATTGGTCGCTGGTATCGACCGAAAGATGTGGCTCCAAGGGAAAAGAGTTCCAAACGCAACGGCAAATCCCTGACGATCCTGGGGTTTGTTTGCGGCATTCTATGGCGGCCTAATTTGTGACTTCAGAAAAAAGTAAAAAGTTGTCGCCTGTCCCAGAAAAAAAGCTACGTTTCCAATGTACTACGTTTTTTTCGCGATTCTCCCCTACTCTCTAGAGGAAAAAGATGGGACTTGCAATCTCCGATTATCGACAAACCGACTCGCTTCGATATCAGCTTCGGCAGCGTCGATTTGCCTACTTCATGGAGATTTACGAGCGTCTTCCTAAGCCAGTCCGAGTCCTCGATGTGGGAGGGACCTTAGAGTTCTGGCGAACTATGGATATGGTGGGAAGAGATGATCTGTCGCTGACGATCCTGAATGTTTTCGAAGATAAATCACTACCCAATATCCAGTTCCTCGTTGGAGACGCTCGCGATCTATCCCAATTTGAAGACAAAAGTTTCGACATCGTCTTTTCGAATTCGGTGATTGAGCATGTAGGAACGAAGGAAGATCAGCGACAGATGGCGAACGAAATTCGTCGCGTCGCGAAGAACTATACGATTCAGACGCCCAATCGCTTCTTTCCAATAGAGCCACATGTTCAATTTCCTTTTTTCCAGTTCATGTCGCGAGAGACGAGAATCTGGCTCCATCGCAACATGTCTTTAGCTACTTATCCAAAGGCACAGGATAGAGAACAAGCGGTGAAGTGGGTTGATGAAATTCGACTTCTCTCGCGTCAGGAAATCCAAGAGATGTTTCCCGAAGCAAAACTTATCGCCGAGACATTCTTCGGTTTCAATAAATCGTACACTGCCGTTTTCGAGAGTAAGTAGTCCACTGTATCAGCAGTAGAGTAATCGTCGCGACAGTGTGATGCTTCAATTCTTGTTTGGATCAGAGCAAGTCTGTTGACTTGGGATTTTGGGAAAGGACTTCCGAATGATTCCTATCTCGATAACTAGGAAGTAGACTATCCGACGAGTTCCTATTCAGTCTTACCGAACTCGTTCGATATCTCATCGGAGTTTTCCCGAACTTCCTAGCAGCGATCGCTATTCCATTCATTGTCTTTGTGATGTGGAATGAGCGAGTTGTGAATTCGAATCGTTCAGTCTTGTGTTGGAAAGTTATTCTGTTGAATTTAGTTTCGTCGATCGGATTGATCGTTTGGGAGTTCATGCAGAAGTCCAGCCGTAATCTTGTTTTCGATTATCACGACATCGTAGCAACCCTCTTGGGTGCTGTTTTCGCATGGTTTCTGTTCCTATTTGTACACATTGCCGCGATACTTGATCGGAATTTGTTGCAAAAGTATGGTTTTTTATGCTGATGTATTTTGCGAAACGTGATTCATTCTTTGACTGCAGATCGTAAGTAGAGGTGTTTGTCTAGTTCGCTCTAGGAACGTTCCGTTAACGCAATCAACGCTTTTGATATTTTCCTCTCTAGTTCAATTAGCTACCCTCGTATGGATGAAGAGGCGAGTTCCGGTTAGAGTGGGAAGATGGAACGTTCTCACCAGGGACTAGCACTGCTATCCCTACTTGATATCGAGGTAGCTATGTCGATGATTCGCATCTTTCCAATAGCATGCTTGCTGTTCATTTCATTTGCTTCGACGGCCACTGCAGAACTAGGGCCTCAGCTTAAAATCGGTGACCAAGTGCTTCAGCTCAATGGCGCCGGGTTTCGTACAAAAACTTTTGTGCAAATCTATGAGAGTGGTCTCTATCTCACAAAACCGACTACCGATGCGCAAGTTATTCTGGCCGCAGATGAAATGATGGCCATTCGGGTCCGGATCACTTCCGGATTCGTCAGTCGCGCATCTCTCGTTTCGTCACTGCAAGAAGGTCTGGCGAAGTCTGCCAATGGAAGGCCTGATGCGTTCGCGCGAGAGACTGAGCAATTACAAGAGTTGCTAAAAGAAGAGGTTAAGAAAAATGATGTGTACGACTTTGTGCATGTCCCCACCAAAGGACTCTGCGTCTTGAAGAACGGAAAGCTGCAAGGAGTCATCCCAGGATTAGAGTTTAAGAAAGCACTTTTTGGGATTTGGTTATCAGAAGCTCCGGTCGATAAGGAGCTTCGGCAAGCGATGTTATCCGGTAAAGCGAAATCGTATTGAAGCGTACCGGATCCATTTTTGAGTGATTGCTAAATAATAACTAAACCACATATCTATCGTGAATGGTCACGGATGATTTGAACATAGGCCGGGCATCTTTCCAAGGGAACGATGCCCGGTCTCTTTTTTTTAAACGAAGCGTTCTTGTCGTCGCGATCGTCGATCGAACCGGCTCAAGGTGCAGTTTACTTTTTCGAAGGAATGATAGGACCGAGGCAAACTCGGAATCCGTCTCGTGAATCCGAGTAGTTGGGACCAGCAAGTCCTAATCGAACTGCACAGCGTGCGTTTCCAGGAACATCAAAGTAGTTACCACCTTTGCAGACGGGGCGATAATTTTCCGAGGTAGTGTAAAGTTGCTCGTGGCCACCCTTGGGATCAAAGTGATCGAGAACAACTTCCCAGACATTGCCACACATATCAGCGATCCCAAAACCGTTACGGCCTCGTTCACCGAAATGATCGACCGGAGCAACGAACGAGTAACCATCGCTCCACGGCGCGCTTGCTAGAGGCCACTTCTGTTTGCGATCAGGCAAGAAGTCGACGGCAGAAATGTTAAAACGACCTTCACCCTCGGCGAGATTATCGCCCCACCAATACGCTGTGCTGTCTTTCCTCCCTCCTCGACAGGCATACTCCCATTCCGCTTCAGTCGGTAAGCGATATTCGTATCCCTCGGGAATACTTTGTTTGACGCCGGGTTGTTGATTAAGCCAAGCCGCGAATGCTTTCGCATCCGTCCAGCTCACGCAGACGACTGGGAAATCATCTTGCAGCGGAAATTGGAAATTTGGATCTCGCCAACTTTTACCTGACATAGGATCCCAAGGATGTACCACTGAGGTCCGCAGGTTATAGCTGGTCCATTTGGGATTAAAGCATTGAGTGTGACCACCTGGCTTTTCGGCATCGGTCACATAGCCTGTTTCGGCAACGAATCGGCGAAACTGTCCGACGGTCACTTCAGTGCGTGCCATCCAAAAGCTATGAGGAACCTTCATTTTGCGGGGCAACTCCCCTTCATAGGATTCGCGTACGGTTCCCGCTTGAGCACCACCTTCAATCCCTGTCGCCCAAGCTTTCTCCTCCGGTGAACTTCCCATCATAAATTCACCAGCAGGAATCTGAACCAGTTCCAGTGTGGTCTCTTTGCCAAGGTCCGCAATGACCGTGTTAGAAGGATTGGCTGATTGAGCGAACACTGGGGTGAGGCTCAGCGTCACTGCAAGCGAAAAGAAAAATGACGTTAAATTCTTGGTGACCACTCGAAGTTTAGAGATGCTAAAGGTTGGCATGATGGAATGTGATGATCTGTGAGAAGAGGTGGGTAAAGATTCGGTGCACAAACAAGTTCGATCCTAAATAACGGTCAGTATTATGAAGGTTAGAACTTGCCGATGTCAAATTAATCTTCATAGCCTTATCACCTGGCGAACGCTTCGAAGTACATCGCGTTTCACATACTTTCAACTATATTTGGGCACGTTCGGGCTGATTGCGTTGGTCACTTCTCAATCAATGAGTGCCGTTGAGTATTCGCTGAACGTCAAGATTTCAACAGCCGCATATCTTGTTGGCTACTGCCGAATTTGCCGACATCGATATCGTGCTGGTGTAGTAGTTCGAGATAAAGATTACAGAGTCGCGTGGGATGCTCAAGAACGCGATGTCCTTGATGCCTATATCCCCCGCCAGCGATCAAAATGGGCAAGTGATCGCAGGTGTGGTTAGACGAATCGCCGAAGTTACTTCCGAAAACAATCGTTGTATGGTCAAGTAAACTACCATTTCGTTCTTCGATATGATCTAAATCCCACAGAAAGTTATCAAAGTGTTTGAGGATATCTCTCTCCACACAACTCAGGCTCGAAAGCACCTCCGGGTTACCTCCGTGATGCGATAATGTGTGCCAACCACCCGTAGCACCTGGAACCTTGATGGCACCGTAAATCCAATCCATCGACAAAGTGATCACTCGCGTTGAATCGGTACGAAAAGCGAGTTTAATAATCTCAAACAAGTTTTGAATTTTCGTTGAGAATTCGAATTCCTTTTCGGTACTGAGCGATTTTTCGACGATAGGCTTTTTAGTGTTGAGCCAGTACTTTTCTCGCTCTAGTTGAGTATTGAGCTCACGGATCACCGTCGTGTACGTTTCGAGTTTGGCCGGTTCGTTAGTCGTCGTCCGAAGTGTATCGAGGTCGCGTCGTAATGCCTCAAGGACTCGCGCGTCGTTGTCGAGTTGCTGTTTCTTAGTTTGAAGGTCCTCCGCTCCAAAAAGCATTTCGAAAATCTTCTCCTCGTCATGCATGGGTGGAATCGCCACACCGCGATCATTCCAACTGCATCCCCAACCACGGTTGTAGATACTGAAGTTGAGAAAGGGAAATCGCGTTTCCGTTCCAAGCGATTGCACGAGCACTTGATCGAGTGAAACACCATTCACAAAGTTTGAAGCTTCTGGATTCGGCGTGCCTGTCAGAAATGATTTTTCCGAGTCATGGTTACTGGTTTCCATACCGGGATGATACAGGTTGCTGAAAACAGTTAGCTTTTCCAGGGTTCGTAGATTACGGAGATACTCGGAGGTTGCTAAGTCGCCTGATTTCTTCGGGAAAAAATAGGGTGCATGGAATCCGAGCGAATTGCAGATGAACAAGATTCGGCGAGGTGGATTCTTTATGTTGTCGTCGGCCCTCAGCATTGACTTTCGCAGCGACAATGTCTCCAGTGCCAGCGGCAAGGCTAGACCGAATTGTAGTAATCGACGCCGAATCGGATCGGGACGTTCATTCATCGAACCACCATGATTAACCCCATGGTTATTCAACTCCTGGCGATGGATCATTGTTGCTTTCCCAGTGTGGAGTAAATGATGATGCGTTTGATTAGAGTTTTCATGCGACAATTCTCTGAGCGGTCTTCCAGAATCGCATAGAGGTCAAGGCGTTGCTTCAGAGTTGGCTCGTAACCATTCACATATTCAAAGAACTTTCTCGCGAAATTGTAGGCGATCTTTTTGTGATTTGAGAGGAGGAGCTTCTTCAGTCCCGTCACATCCTGGAATGCTATTTCGCCGATCTCTCCAGAAGCATCGACGTCCCCCGCAGTTTCAGAATAGCCTTCTAGTCTATAGGAGAAAGTTCCTTGATGAGGGACTTCAGAGCGATACTTTGTTCGCCATTGACCAGTTGCATCAAAATTTTCTAGTGCGAAACCGTAGGGGTCGATACTTTTGTGGCAAGCATAACATGCCGTTCCCTGTTTGTGCTCTTCGATCTGTTGCTTCAGCGTGGTTGCCTTGGTTGTACTTGGCTCTATAGCTTTTACGTTTGGAGGAGGTGGTGAAAGCGTATTGCCTGCAATATTCCTGGAAATCCATGCACCTCGAAGGATTGGAGAAGTCTGAAAACCATCCGAGGTCACTTTAAGAACGCTACCCATCGTTAGCAGACCACCGCGAGGACTATTCTTCGGCAATTGAATAGGACGCAACTCTTGGCCGATGATTCCATTGATTCGATAGTGCTCTGCCAAACGTTGATTCAGAATAGAAAAATCAGAGTCGATCAATCGCGAGATCGGAAGATCGTTAAGGATAATGTGGTAGAGATACTCCTCTGTTTCCAGAGGTAAGTAATAATTGAGTAGGTCGTTGTATTCGGGATATAGTTTCAATGAAGGTGAAACCTTATTAAAGCCTTTCAGGTTGAGCCATTGATCACAAAACGAATGAATCATCCGCTTAGCTCGCGGATCTTCAAGCATGCGATCGATCTCCGTAGGTATCGTGGTGGTGTTAAGGCGATTCGACTTGGCAATTTCCATCAGTTTCTCGTCAGGTACAGAAAGCCACAAAGAGCGAGCTAGCTCAGCGGCAACCCGATAAGAAGAATTGCTATGAACTCCTGGTGCCAACAGGAAACGATGCGAGCACAGGATCGCCTTAAGTCCGGCCCGTGTAGCTTCAATAAAGTTACTCTGGTCGCGATAGGTGTCGAGGCTTACACGAAAGTAAGGCTCGAGTTCCTGGTCCGATAATTCGGTAACGAACGCGCGCTGCGCAAATTGACGAATCACTTGCTTTAAGTCATCTACTGACTCGGACTCAACCTTGATTTTCAGTTTTGAATCCATGGAATTCGCCACGGTTTCGGACGCACTGAGAATAACGTCTAAACCGCCGATGGACGCGAGCGACTTACCATCAAGTTCTACCGCCTCGGTGATGAGAAACCGAATAAATCTCTTCTCTGTTTTCTCGCGAAAGAGAATTTCTTGTTCCGCGGCATGCATCACTTCCAAATTCCCTTGAGCGACAGGTTCGCTCCAATCCTTGCCATCTTCCGATGCCGATATCGAATATGCTTTTACTTGGCCGTTACCATTTCCTCCTGTCCAGGTCGAGTAAGTTAGGCCGGCGATCGAATGATGGTTTGGGTTTTCGAGGATGACATAGTGAGGAGGTGTGGCAACATCAGGAGTAAATCGTGTGTGCCAGAAGGTTTGGCTGGAGCGGTCGAGCATTTTCTCCTTTTCCATGCCGACTTGGAAACTGCTTACCGAGACGTTTCCTCCTATAAGTTGCAGGGCCGTCGGTGCCGTCTCGATCTTTTGGGTTTCGCGTGTAGGAGTCTGGAGTGGTAGACCTGTGAAAATGTTGGTTACTGAATCGGGTGGCCAGTTTTGAAACACAGGCCCTCGAACTTTGAGCCGCTCAATGTAGGCGCCTTGATTTCCACGTTGCTGCCGCCATGTGTGCCGCGAGTAGCAATGAACCGACACATTTTCGCCCGGATAAAGAAAGCTCTGTAACGTGAAGGGTTTGAGTTCTTGATTGGCTACGGAGAGAACACCCAAAAGGCGTTGTGGTTGGGGGCGATCGTCTGCGTAATAGTATTTCCCGGCGTAAACCAGAATACTCACATCACCTTCGAAATCGCCCACCTTGGCAGCATCGAACGTCAGTTCGTACCATCCTTGCACTGGAGGTTCGAAGTGATCGTAAAAGTAGGAGTAGCTATTGCCGTTATTGGCGCGAGTCCAGGAGTACAGCAATCCTTGCTTATACTGTTGCACATAGATGTTATATGTTTCGTGGCTATCCTTAACGGTGCTAGTCGTCCACAACTGTTCTGCCGGAAAACCATTCTTAGGCAAGGCGAACTCGAGTAGATCATCGGCCGCTGTGAAGTATGCACGGAGTTGTTCTCTCGATAGCTGGATTCTGTGGTTTGTATCAAAGACATTCGTGCCGCGGTCCTCTGGGATTTCGCTGGCGATATCCAGGCGAACATCGAGCAAATCGTTGAGACTGTGACCAAACTCATGTCGACTGAGTCGACGGTAAGACTCAAAGTCGGGTTCAGCGGAATGATTGGCTAGCCATTGCAGGATCGCTTTTCTTTCGTCTGGAGAGGGTTGATCGGCCTCTGAAGGTGGCATGCGTTCTGTGATGACGTTCTCGAAGACGAGTGTTGCATCGAATTTATCTCGGTCCAGAAACTCCGTGAGGTTCAGGCCTCCTTCTTTCGACGATGCATCATGACAATCCAAACAGTATTTGGTTACGAGTTGTCGAGCTTGACTCTTGAGGTCTGGTGTTTCCTCGTTGGATTCCTGTCCGCGAGATATCGGGGTTAGCTCGATGAAGCAGAGGAACAGTATCAGGAATTGAGTTCTCATCCTAATTCCCCAATGATCCGCGAGACACGATGGGATGCTTTCATGACCTGCATCCCCAATTCGCGAAAGCTGCTTTTGGGCAATCGTTTCGCGGGACCGGTGACCCAGAGTGCGCCAACGACTTTTTGGTTGGCATCGTAAATTGGACCAGCGATGCAGTGAATGCCTTCGTCAGACTCAGCAAAATCGGTTGCATAGCCTTGATCGATGATGCGATTGCACTCTTCGAGAAGTTCATTTTTGGTGGTGATTGTTCGAGGCGTTGTGCTTGGCATTTTGATTTTTGCCATGATTGAAGTGCGCTGCGCAGGAGGTAGGAAGGCGAGCAGCAATTTTCCAGGAGCATTGTTGTGTAGGGCAAAACGGAGACCGAGGTCGACAGCAATTCGCAGCGGTTCGAGTCCTTCCACTTGATCGATGATCACCCCTTCCAAGCCGCTGAGTACACCGAGTTGTACGGTTTCTCGCGTTTGATCTCGTAGAGCGATCATCGAGTCACGCGATACGACTGGTAAGCTGTAACCGCTCCAGCGCGGTGGGGCGAGTTTCAGTAATCGTCCGGTTAGTTGGAAGGCGAGCGACTCGGAGTTTCTTGCTAAGTAACCGCGAGCGAGCAGAGTCTGCGTAAGGCGGAAGACAGAGTTTTTCGGAAGTTGAAGTTGCTCGCTCAGTTCAGAAAGTGTCAAGCCTTCACGCGAAGCGCTGAGAAGTTCTAGGATATCGAGTGCGCGATCCAGCGCCGGCGCTGATCCGGGAGATGAGATCCCATCATCGGAGGCGAGTGTCTCATCGACGATTGTTTTAGAGTGACTCATAGCTGAAGTGTCCCGAGATTCTACCTGTAGATTAAGTTCTATCAGTAGAATACAGGTACGGATGCATCGTTGCAAATAAATAGAACGGGCAGTCTCTTGTTTTCGCGGCGATTCACACTACTGACTCAAATCCTCTAGCCGTTTTTTCCAGAAGTTTGAGCTAAAAGTAGGAGAAAGTATGGTATTTAAACCATTCGGTTGATTTACTCGCTTCTTACAGATTCCTGCTACGATTGATGCTGTTATCTCGGGTTTAGGGGGATAGACGATTTGGAAAATCGTTTACTGGAGTAGTACCAATTACGAGAAAATCAGAATCACAATGACTTGGTCGTCCTTCGGTGTAGCGATAACACGAGGGCTATGTTTGGCGGGGGCATTATGCCCCCCAAGCACAAGGAGTTGAAAGCTGTGGGGCATTGGGAAGATGCCTCAAGGACCAGTTCAGTGGCGAGCGGAGCCAATCCGCTGCAACGCCGAGCAAGAAAGGACTTGATGATAGATGATAATGGAACGAAAGACGGGCATGGCATCAGTCCCATTTTTCCTGTAACAGTTCATCTGGTGGAGAAAACGGATTCCAGTAACTCCCAAAAACCAACCAGCCACTCCGGATTTTGCCAGCAGAATCGCGAACCTTTACTTTAAAAGCAGTTTGGTTTTCAGTCCTGAGCATTCCACCCGGACCTTCAAAAAACATGGCACCGCGATACTCAATCAGGAAGTAGCCTCGCGTTGTTGCCCAGGAAGTAATTCGCTTTTTCCAATAGAACTTGGCCCAGACCAGTAACAAAAAAATTGCGAAGGCTAATCCAATTACATAAAGCGGATTTTTCAAGCTTTCTTCCATTCTCAAAGTCCTTACGATTGGTATAACCGGTCCGCGTGAGGTGAGCCACGACTGCGGAAATACCCGAGACGCGACTTCGTGTTCGTGCCGTTGTTGTGCGGCTGGACGTGAAAACGGTAGTACGATAAATCGGAAGCATCCGGAGTTACTAGGGATGTTTGATTGTGAAAAAGGAAGATGGAAAGGAGTTTTGGGGAATTGAGGATTGTAACGGCATGAGTTGGGTTGAAATTTGAAAGTCCCTTTTCGATGAACTTTTGCAGTACGAAGATTCGTTGCGGCCGGAAAACGAGTCCGCGTAACGACTGGGTTTGCCGTGCCACGGACAGCCAGCGTTGATTTCAGGTTCCATGCGACCCGCGGCTTCGGTTGAACTGTTGGTTCGTCAATAACGCACTTCCGATGACGGGATACACTTTGATCGCTTCCGTTAGTTGGTCGATCGTTTGTTTCATGTAAGTCTGGTCTGATGCGAGGCCGAATCTCAGTTTGTTGCCAATTCCGGGCTGATCGAACAACCAGTACCTGAAATGAATGTGACCTTGCCCATCACCCGTCGCGCGAGTCGATAGCCAAGGCTCAAGCGTGGCATATTCAGCCATTCCCTGCAACGATTGCTGGAGTTGGACAAGTTGTCCACAAAAGGCAGCCAATTCCTCTATGCGAATGTTACCGTTGACCGAACCGCGGAAGCCGCCTCAGCAGACATCAACCGCAGTGCGCAGCCAGTTTCCATCACAGTAGTCATCGCAATCCGGGGGCGCCCTGCCTGCGACGGAGAGTTTCAGGAACTCGCCATGATCAGCACCGATCAAGATTTCATGCATGGTTGCTCTGGTCCTCGAACGAGCGATATCGCCGAGTGGCTGAGTTGACTCTGATTACAGAGGTTGGAGCGGGTGGTTGAGCAGGCGGCCAGTGGGCTGAGTGTGGCAGAGTTTTGTCGGCGGCGGAGGCTGGCAAGCCCTACGTTTTACGGTTGGCTGCGGAGGCTGATGCCATTTATTGAGCTTTCGGTTTCATAATCGATAAGAAGCATGACGACAGAAAGCGGGTTCATCGTATCGCAGATTCGCCCTTCATCGCGGTAATCGGAAAGCGGTGGTTCGTAAACCCGAGCACCACATCGGCTTGCCCGTAATGCACCGAGGCGGGAGTAAGCAGCCCGATTCCGCTGTGGTAATGCTCGTTGTTGTACCAGCCAAAGAATCGCCGACTAAATCCCAGCGCGTCATCGTAACCTCCAAAGCGTTCTGGGAATTCCGGTTGGTATCCCCTTCACCCGCTTGCTCCAGGACAGAGGAAAAGCATTCAGAATCAGCGAGTAGAAGAGGAACTTTAGCAAGATCCACTCCGGAGAGAGTTCAGCGACGCGAAGTTCTTGGAATGAAAAAATAGAATGTTTTTAACCACAAAAGTTTAAAGAATGCGGAGACGATTGAGTAGATCGCCAACGCCAATTTCGTCCGCGACGGATTCGAGGTAACTCCAGTCAAGATTGTCGCGATTCAATTTGACAAGCCTTGTAACGTCGTCCCATTGACGCTCCGATACTTCGTTTCCCACTCGATACCATTCGAGTTTTGCGAGCAGTATATCTTCTACTGAAGCGATCGGAACGTCGATGCCATTATCCGTTGTGCCTAAGCGGCTGATGGTTGAACGAGCGAAAGACGACTCATCAAATCGCCGCCCGCGACCAACAAAGACATCGACTTTGAAGCTTGTGGGTAAGTGAATCAAGTTGAACGACGACCGCCGCTGGATTGCGCTTCGTATTGCAGATTCGCTAGCGTAGTACTCATTGGCGACAGCAGCGAGTATCGGGGGGATATGTTCCAGCGAGAGCTCCGCCACGATATCCACGTCCATCGTACTGCGCATCGCGCCATGGAATGAACTGGCAACACTGCCGCCAATGAAGTAACGGATTTGCAGCGAGTCAAAAGTTGCTTGGATTGTTTGCAGTGCGCTAAGCAGGTCGTCATTGTTATCCATTGGCTTGATCTGACTGATAACGTTCGACAGCTGCAGCGAGCTCTTTTCCGTAGTTTAATTCAATGAACGCGATCCCGATTTCTCGTTGTGTGAGTCCAGGGTTGTTGCGAGCAATCGCCATTTTACATTCGCGAATTAGACGTGTCGTCATTTGAATCGCTTTCCATGCTCGTTGGGCAGGAGGTATACGGCGGATCAATTCAAGCTGTACTCGCTCCGCCTCGGGGTTCGTGTCCGTCGTATAAGGTTGCATAGCATTTTCCCTCAGCCTTAATTCTAGGGGGTTTCTAAAGAATTTCCTAGAACGAGCGAATATCTAGGCAGTGAATCTTGCTAAAGATCCCCTGCCGTAAACCTCTACTGTAGGATCTGTGCGCAAATTCTCGCTTCCGCCCGGTAGGTAAACAATAAGGAATCCAAATCGTCTACCGGGCTATCGTTTGGCCAGCTCTTCTTCCAGTTCCTTGATGAGGTCCAATCTTTCTTTTACTGCCGACTCCAACTTCTCGAATCTTTCCTTAATGGAGTCCCGTCGCTGTTCCAAGCCGGCGACTCTTTGCATGATTTGGTTGCTCTCCTCGATTTGCCGCCTGACGCGAATCGCGGCCGAGAGCTGTTCGTCGACCTGACCTAGGCGCGCCTCTTTTTCGGCGATCTCCAGTCCAGTCTGTTGAATGGCTGTCAGAACGGGGCGACTCCATTCGCTGGCCGCGGCTTCCTTTTCCAAGATCTCCGCCTCCAGTTCAACAACTCTCAGAGAAGCCTTCTCCGCTTCGATTCTCAACTTGTTCAGCTCTTCCAGAGGGATGACTCCGTCATTGAATTGATCCTGGGCTTTGGCACGCAGTTCAACGGAAAGGTTCTCAATCCTCTTGGCAATCTCCAATTTCTTTTCAAGCAACTGGGTCTGTTTGGTGAATTGTTTCTTTGATTCGTCAGGCTTGTCTTCACTCAGAACTTTAAATTTGGAACGCAGGCCCACCAAGTCGATTTTCAGCTGAACCCGCATCGTTTGCAGCAGCATCAAAACTTCTTTGTGGGACTCGGGTGCCACACTTGACTGGGCAATCGCTTGATCCCGCTCAAGACTCTCCTTGGTAGCCGATTCGATCTCGATTTGGGTCGCTTCAAGCTGCTGATTCAGTGTGAGCCGTTTTTGTTCGACACTTTCCAATTCTTTTCTTTGATACTCAATTTGCTCGACGAGTCGTTCTTTCGGCCAGTCCCGCAGCGGAGCTTGAGCTTGAGCAGTTGCCGACATCATCGCCAGGCTACAAACGCAACAGATCAGAGGCCAGCGAATCAAACTATCTGAAAAGGTCATTTGGTTTCTCCTGCGTAAGGTAAAAAAATAATCGATGGTTCGTCGGAAAGGACTCAAAAGTTAGCCAGCAAGGACTTGGCTCGCTGGGCGGCGGCGGAATCGGGGAACTCACTGATCACGTAAAGCAACTGAGCCCGCACTCCGTCCGTCTTATAGCCGGAGAAAAGACTCGTCTCGGCTGTCCAAAAAATCGTCTCCGCTTTGAGTATGTCCTCGTCAAGCGTTAGTTCCGGTCCGCCCGATTCCTGAGCTTCCTCAAACGCCAGAATCGAAGACTCCGCTTGCCCCAGCTGCTGATAGGCCAGCTCAAGCTCCTGTATCAGACTGCGGAGCCGCTGGAGTTCGGCTAGCGTTTCAGCGGCTTTTGTCGTTGGCTCGAGCTGCAGGGTCGAAGATGTACTGGATGGTGTGTCAACCAGTTGCATCGGGCTGCGCGAGTTTAGCAGCGACCAGCCACAGTAAAGAGCGGCGACGATCCCTGCGGTTGTGATGGCGAGGATCCAGCCACGCTGGCGACGAAGACCTTTGCGGTCTCGG
>Ga0315904_10000034_pt1 | contig 203141 bp, 265 predicted proteins | sample LakEriMetagenome_6_FD_203529 | JGI IMG/M metagenome (GOLD analysis project Ga0315904, IMG submission 203529) | Freshwater fungal communities from buoy surface, Lake Erie, Ohio, United States - Buoy 12 MA120 | ecosystem: Environmental > Aquatic > Freshwater > Lake | place: USA: Lake Erie, Ohio...
CCGAATCATGCCATGAGTGATGCTTGCTGATTTAAGGAAGTTAGTTATCCTATCAGACTCTGCGTACAAACCGCGATTATCCAACTGTCGTGCATGATAAAAAAGCTTCAAAAAAGTTGCGTTTGTAAACATATTAACAATATTGTTCTTAATCTTTCCAATCCATTCCTAGCAATAGCCAGCCATTGACAATCCATGAGCGAGTGCCCATTTGCCCACAATGTTCTTTTCTCTGATCGTGGCCCGACGGTTCATCTTCCCCGCTATTTGCACAACGCTTTTTCTTTGCCTATTCACTTCAATGGTTAAACGATCTTTTTCAATACCAGTGGAGGAATCACCCCCAGCACATTCGGAAAAACACCGCAGAGAGAAAATGCTCACTCGCTCATCAACACATGAAGTAACATAAGATGAAACACAATGTCTTTGCTTCTTCCCCTCATTGATCACATCTCTGTTGTTCAGCAATTCAATCATTTCCCAAACATAATTGTCATCAGTGTGTTTCCACTTTGGTATTTTAAGCCCTTCCCATTCAACATAACGGCCCATCTTGGCCTTTTGCATAAGGATATGCCATTCAGTGCTAAGCTTAATGATCGAGCTACCAGTCCGTCCCTTCATGGAAAAATTAGGGTCATTCCCCATCTTCCATGAAAGAAAATCAACAACTTCAATTAATGTATTTTTGTCCATTTCGGCATGATAAACACCAAAAAACCTAATGACATCAATCAAACGACCGCGAGCTTCCGCGATAGGACAACGACGATTGAAAAACTTATCAATCAATATTTCCTTAATCTGATTAGGCACGCCCGCGACTTCAAGCTTAGCCCACCAAACATTTACGTCAATTGCTTGATGAGAAGGCGCAATAAGAAATTTTGCACATTCAGCACGAGTCATATAATCCTTTGCCAACTTGGGGAAGCTTTTACCCTGAGCTAAAGCAATAAACCAATCACGATATGGACAGTCCTTGTTCTCATTAGGGTTTCGACGATCTTGGGGAGCTATATAACATCGACCTGGTTTGTTAGAACGAATCATTGATTCATACATAAAAGATGGAACTGGGTACTTAACTAGCAAATGCCTAATGAGATTTTCAATCTGACGATCACGATTATATGATCGCGGACTGAAATCATTTAATGATCGAATAAAGCTGCCCTCGTATTTTTCACAGTGAGTTTCACAAAGTAGCTCATCGGCACTCTTCTTCTTTTGTTTCTTATTTTGGCGCTGCAAAGCTAATTCTTTTTTTGATGAAACTAATACATTTGCGTATTTAGCATCTTTTTCATCAATCAAGGCTTGTCGCTTTTTAATAGCTGATGCTCTGGACATTATATATTTACTACGATCATAAACGCGAATTAATCACCATGTGGATATTTTGGCTGGTGCCCCGAGACTCGAACTCGGAACCATTCGATTAACAGTCGAACGCTCTACCATTGAGCTAGGCACCAGTATTTTTTATGGGAGCAACGGAGGGAATCGAACCCTCTCGTGAAGAAATATGAACTCTTACTGCACGTCCCGTGCTCGTTGCCACGAAAATATAAATTTAAACAAAAAAACAGAGAGAAACTTAGTGGCTCCTCTCTGCGTGAAAACAATGATGCGAATTCTTTCGATCACTGATCAGGAGGTCCACTAAAGGCCCACATATTATTATTCAAATTCATATTAAACATGTTTAATCACTATTCTTGCGATGAATGTAATCCACCTGCTTATTTATACGACGGCTTTGATAAAAAAGTTTCACGATGCCAATATTTTTAAAAAGTAACCTGCAAAAATTCCCCATCTGCTAGTCGGTGGGGATGAATTGCAGTAATTAGAAAATATTCTACTATTTTTCTAAAACATATAGGTGATAGTAAATATTAACTGTAAAAGAGACTTATATGCTAAAGGCATATAAGTTTTTGATAAAACCCACAAAGGAGCAAATTGAGATGTTTGAAAAACATTTTGGTGCTACTAGGTTTGTCTATAACTGGGGATTAGAACAAAAAACAAAATCTTATCAAGAAGGGAAAAAGACATTGACTTTTCTTGGATTGGGTCCAGAACTTGTTAAGTTTAAAAAAGAAAACATCTGGATGAAGGAAGTAAATAGCCAATCACTATTGGCTTCTCTGAAAAATTTAGACAATGCCTATACTAGATTCTTCAGAGAAAAGAAAGGATTTCCTAAATTCAAATCAAAATATAATCCAAAACAATCCTTCCAGTGCCCTCAACATTGTTCTGTAGATTTTGATAACTCTGAATTAACAATCCCAAAGATTAAAAATATCAAAACTATATTCCATAGACAATTTGAAGGGGATATCAAAACAGTAACTATTTCTAGGGTTCCTTCTGGCAAATACTATGTTTCAATTCTAGTGGAAGATGGCAAAGAATTACCAATTAAATCTAAGCTAACTAGAAACAATGCTGTAGGCATTGACATGGGATTGAAATATTTTGTAGTTACTTCAGATGGAGAAAAAATTGCTAATCCAAAGTATTTCAGGAAATCCGAAGAAAGACTTGCAAGAAAACAAAAGAAATTAAGCAAGAAAAAGAAAGGGAGCAATAATAGGAATAAACAAAAACAAAAAGTAGCGAAGCTACATGAAAAAATAGCTAATCAAAGAAAAGACTTTCTACATAAAGTATCTCATAAAATAGTTCACAAGAACCACGGAACGATTTGTGTTGAGGATTTGTGTGTTAAAGGGATGGTCAGAAATCATAAATTAGCTAAATCAATATCTGATGTAGGATGGGGAATGTTCTATAACTTTTTGAAATATAAATCAGACTGGTATGGAAAGAATTTTCTTGATATTGGACAATTTGAACCTTCTAGTAAAATGTGTTCAGTTTGTGGTAATATTAAATCAGATTTGACATTATCTGATAGAGAATGGACTTGTGAGAGATGCAACAACAAACACGATAGAGATATCAATGCTTCTATTAACATTCGAAACATGGCATTCACTGCTCAGAATTTGATAAGATGCATAGGGTTGGAACAACCCGAATCAACGCCTGTGGAATTGTTAGGTTACTAACGACTACGAAGCAGGAAGCCCCACCCTTTATGGGTGGGGTAGTTCACATTCATTCATAATACTATATACGATCATAAAAGAAATACAGTTGCTGATCCAAGGAAGCAAAATCATAAAACAAGAAATTAAACTGAATGTGGTGGAGAAATCGATTCGCGCAATATCAGCAAAACTCAAGCTTTCCGAACATGAACGTCGAAGACAAAACAACCGACGAGAAACAATTTTATGAATGGATGGAACAAGCTGATGAAGTCGCAGCAAATGTCGCGAATGAATTTTATAAACAACCAGATAAAAAACAATCGTGGCGATTAGTCCCAGCACCAAGAATCATCAAAATATGGAAAGACTTTGCTAAATTTGGATTTGTCCGCGATGAAAAAGGACTCGATCAAATCGCACAAATTATGATCGAAAATACACAAAAACTTCACGCCAACACAATCTTCATGGAACATGAAGAAATGTCCGCGGAAAGCTATGCTGAAGGACTTGAACTAAACCACAATTATGATCCAGAATTATATGATGAAAAATTCCCCCAGCACGTAGAAGATGAACATGGACAGTGGAGAATTAGCGATGTCGCATTAGCCCCGCTTGTCAAAGATAGCATGCAACTAATGGCAGAATCAGACCCAACTAGAAAATTACTGATCATAGACAGAATGCTGAATAGAATCCACGCAAGATCGGATATCGCAGCACTCTTTATCGAAGGCGGAACACAAACGTTAAACCAAATGTTCGCGGGATAATTTATCTACCCCGCGAAACGATTTGTTTGATAGGCACTCACCGCAGTCACGATGTCGTGCAAATCCGCCGCATAAAATCCACTTGCGTTAAAACAATTACATTCTAATACATATAACTGCCCATTAGATGCACACACATCCATTACACAAACTTCATGAGGCGTCCAGATAGAAGCCATTTCACGGCCAAAATCTAACACCGCAGCTGGAACATTTTCGTCCACAACAGGACGATAGCCGCTGGCAGCCACAATCTCTCCCTGCACCACCACCAAACGCCACTCACCCTCTATCGGCTTAACACTCGCAAGACACACTTCGCAGTTGTGATTAAAAATATCTCCGCCAACATAATTGTCGCCCGAACCTTCTTTAATGTCCAAGAGATCACTAAAAAACAAAGTGCCTCCAGAAATTTGCTTACTGTCATCATTCACGCGAATAAATAATTCTTCGCCTAAAGAATAATCCGTATCCTTAATGTCATCGATTTTTACAACACGCATATCCGCGTTAAAGTAGCGATCCTTATAGTGATAGAGATACTGATCGGGACGAAAAGCGGAAGGATCGAAGAAAATCCCACGACGATATTTGCGCGATTTCCAAGCAATACGATTGAGCGTCGTACTCCCAATTAACACAAAAGGATCAACCGCCCCCAATCGGGGCATCCGATCCAGAAAAGGAATTATATTAAAAGAATCAGACTGTATTCCTAAATCAGAACACACAACGTGAATCTTCTCATCCACACCACGAGCAACATTCTTTTGTACATACCATTTACAAGCCATTTTGTCCATACTTATAATACGATTGAATGAAAAATAATTTCCCATGGACTTAGCCCCCTATAAACACAAACTAAACAAACCAATTATATAATCGTGAAAAACTTTATCCTAACAGAACTTAACTCCGAAGAGAAAATTCAAAAGGCATCCAAAATCTTTGAAAATGAAATCAATAGGATATGGCGACAAACAGTTATCACACCAATACAAAATAAATTTGATGGCGAAAAACAACAAACAACAAAACAATTTCAAACTCAATGCCAATTCCAACTAGAAACAAATAATCCAGGCGTCCCGCTCATGTTCTCAAAACCTGGAATGATAAGAACGTTCAGAATACTCGAAAAAGAAATTATGAACATAATCATAGATACAGCGAAAACACAAGAAACTATCGATTATGAACATATACATGATGATCGTATCGCAAACCTGAATAATATCCGAACAATGAAAGGACAATGCGATATTGCAGAAATTAACATATCCGCGAGCATTGAAGAAAAACACGACCGCAGATATGTTACGATGATCGCAAAAACACAAATAGACCTAAACTGCTAACCAACAAATGAATATGATCGTAGCCGCAGCTCACTCCGATTGTAATTCAAGCAAAGCCACGCAAAGATCATAAATACTCCAAGCATCCTCCAAAGCAGCCGTGCGAGCCCCCTTCTCAGTATAACGTTCAGAATTATAATGATATTCCTTCAGTGACTTGCCATCCTTATCACGAAAAACTAAATACCAATAAGGAGTGTACTGAGGATCACCCCGACGATTGTTATAACCAAAGTGAAAACCAATCGGGAACTCTAAACGATCACGATCCTCCAAATTAACAAGCCTCCGAAGATAATTAGCCTTCGAAGATAACATCTGCTTTTTATCATGATAATCACGATCCAAAACAGACTGCTCTTCCAATAAACGATCCAACTCAACACGCGCAGATAAAATCTTATCACTCATAATCTAAAAAAACCCCCGATCAAAAACATGATCGTAAAATAATATGGGCAAACAATAACACACAATCTAGAGAAGAAAAAACTTTCGGGGAAAAGAGAATCTTTTTCCCGAAAAACAAAATCAAATATTTGAACACGTAATGTCAGAAATATATAAATCATCATCGCAAGAAACAATATGCATCTTAAACTCAAAAAAATCAGGATGCCATAAAGAATATAAATGATTTGCAAATTCTATAACGACAGAAGGAAGATAATCATACCCAGCAAAATATTCATACCCAGAATGATGGAAATTATAAGGCTGCAATGTTTTATTAACAAAAGAGACAACATAAACTGAATCAACAGGCTTATGACGAGAAATATATAAAGCAATATCTAAAAGATTGCTTAAACTAAAATTTAATGCACGAGCAAGCTTTGCTCCACGAACAGAATCAATTACACTGCTCATATCAATTTCACGTTTCAAATGATTGTATCTTAAATTCAACAAATCATTAAACGAAAGTCCATCATAATGATGAAATTGATGTATGTCCTGAAATATAAAAACATCCAGCATCTCATTCAAGTCATAATCACTTTCGGAAAGATCACGAAAACTCGTCACGAATAAATCACTATGTAAATACAAATCACCATAATGACGAATCATATCAATGCAACTGACAGGATGCAAATAAGGCTGAATATACATAAAAATCAAAAGCCCAAATAAAAAATCAAACTCGATACGTAAAGCTCACCATCACAAATGCTAATCTCATAAACATAAGACGGAACACCAACCCTGTGAGGAGAATACAAAGACTCTAAGTGATCAATAAAATCAATTACTTCCGCTTGTACTCCAAAAGGAATGTGATCAAACTTTGAAATACTACCGTTGCACATCTCAACACTAAAAGACCTTTCGACTCTCTTGAAAGAAGATAAATACAAATCGTCATTAGCACCAATCATTAAACACTGATAAGGATTATCGGATAAATTGATCTTGATCACACCTACATTGTGACAATGCAATAACTTATAAAATAACATCGTATATACAATACTCTTTTCAGCAGGCTTGTCAAGATAACCCAAACAATGAACGTTAACAGGCTCGCCCAAATCATAATCACTTTCGGAAAGATCATTTAAACTTGTTAAGAATAAATCGCTGTGTAAATACAAATCACCATAATGATGAATCATCTCAATACAACTCATAGAACCATAAGACTTTAAATCATTGTTTAAAGCTGCAGGAGCGACATTGCCCATGAATATAGGGACTCCATTCATATGACCAACCTTGGATGGACCACACCAGTTCGTCATATTACCCATAACACCATTTATATTCAAACCGTTTTTCATTTATAGCACATCAACATTTTTATACATATCGGGACTTTAAGATCACATTAGATACGTAAAGATCACCAGAACAACGACTAATCTCATAAGCATAATCATTAAACCCCAAAACCTGAGGGGAATAAATAGAATCTAAACGCCTTGCAAATTCTTTCACGCAAGAAGGATTACTCACATATGTCATAAAACCCCGATCATAACAAGAATCAAACCCCGAAAGATAAGGATCGGGATCGCCATGGGAAGGGAAAGGAGACATAAAGCAAATATGAGAGTCATAAGCAGCAACCCTGCAAACATTTTCAGTCGCCTTGAAAGAAGATATATATAAATCATCCAAAGGAGCAATATATAATTCAAAAGAATAGTCACTTGGGCAATTTATGCGAATCCCTCCATCTTTGCGACAATCTAACAAACGCGAAAAAGGCACAGAGAATAATTGACTTTGACCCATGGGGCGCTCCATAGAACCGAAGTTATGAACAGACACGATTTCATCCAAATCATAATCACTTTCGGAAAGATCATTTAAACTTGTTACAAACAAATCACTATGCAAATAATGAACACCATAATGACGAATCATATCAATACAATTCATAGACATGTAAGGCGCTGGGCGATAATCATAACTAATAAATCCCGATTGATTTGCCAACACACTACCCAAAACACCATTCATGTGCGCACCATTTACCATTTGTGACTCCACATTAATTATATAAATCCACGATCACATTAGACACGTAAAGATCACCATCGCAAACACTAATCTCATAAGCATAATGAAGAAAGTTAAATATAGGATAATAATGACCTAAATAACAAACAAAATCAACCACTTCCGAAGGCAAAGTATCACGATTACAAATCACACCGTTGCGTAATTCAACCAAGTGAGTCCCATAAACATGCTTGTAAGAAGACAAATACAAATCACTATCAGAGCCAAGGAATAAATCGTGGCTTTTAATGTCATTACTGCCAGCCAAATTAACTGATTTAGAAATTTTTAACATCCCGTGTTTTGCATAATCTAACAATTTGTGAAACATTATACGAAATACTGGCTTGCTGTCTGAAATCTTATTCAACATACCAAAATTGTGAATAGACACGATTTCGTCCATTTCATAATCACTTTCGGAAAGATTACTTAAACTAGTTACGAACAAGTCACTATGCAGATAATGATCACCATAAGTTTTCATCATCTGCACACAATCTATACATTGAAAAAACATCCCGTCCATAGGGACTTCTTTACAAGGATTTTGTGCCACGTGAAAGGAACTAAGCGTATTTCCAATTAACATCCGCACCACCGCCAAGAAGTTCCCACTCGGGGCATCCAGGTATCTGACCACTCTTCGTCACCAATGCGCCATGCGTTTTTGCGGGGAATGTAATAACCAGTGTCATAGATGTATCCCACATAATCCATTATCCTGAAATCTACTACTGGGCAAGTATCTTTGGGATATTTATCAAGGGGCTGCCACTCAGAATCAAAAGGTTTAATAAAAGCATCTTTTAAATCACTGCAATTGTTTTTTTCCGATTCCATGAGATCATCAGATGAAATATTCTTACACTCATCCAAAATAGTATCAGCAATCTCACAACAATACTGAATCAAATTTTCAGGAATATTATCAAATTGGTCTAATGGCAAATCATAACGACACGAATCAGCACTTTCGTGAACATTGCCATTGTGCAAAGCAGCAAGCATTGGAGCCATCAATGTAGCAACTAACTGCGCACGATTATAATCATAATCACTACCAATCATCTCATTCATATAACTCTTCTACGATCATAAAACAAAAACATCACCAACACATAAATAAAAAAGAGAGAGCACAGAAGCGTCCTTCTGGCCCTCTCGGGATGCGATGCTGGTAGTAAGGGAGAGTTGATCAACGCACCGACTTATCAAAACTAAAACTATGATTTTTAATGGTTTTTTGACATAGTATGAAAAAAGTATTGAAAAATCTTAATCCACTAACTGAACAATAATAAAACAAACTCAAAAAACTAATCTTAAACAATAACCAGAAGTCTCAACCAATTCAAAGGAAATGATTGCGATTTTTTCTTGATCATCATTAGATCAGCACTCAAACAACTTAGTTTTACCACTCATTTTTTCCTGCTTCTGAGGAACATTTTTTTTGTTTTTTTAAGGGATAATTTTGTTGCTTTTTCTTATTGATAAAGTAGATATTTTTTCTCTCGTTTTTTCTTCGTTCCTCACTATTGGAGGACACTTTTTAGATTCAAAATAAGTTCTTGAAGCACCTTCCTGATTGATGACTTTTTTTAAAAAAAGTTTTCTTAATGAGTGTGGGCGAGGGTGGTGAAATGATTGATTTATAAGGCCGTTTTTTATGATCGGATGGGGCGGAAGAATGATGGGATTGTGGTCGAAAAATGGTTTAATTGTGATTGGAAAATGACTAGTCTGTGATCGGAAAATAATCTCAAAATAATCGGCTCTGATCGGCCCGATTGTGCTTCGATCACGATTTTCGTTTTAGAATCGTAAAAAAGGGACCATATTGGGATGATATTGGGACGAAACTGGGATAATCGTTCCTAAATGGAGTTATGGTGTGTTTGTTGGTTGTGATCGTGGAGTTTGTGGTTTTTAGGTTCAGTTTTTGCTGTTTTTCTTTTTATATTGATTTTCGATCACGAAAGTGGACAGGAATGCTGTGATCGTTGCGATCACGATCACAGCTACGATAATGTCATTGTTCATTTTTTATTTTTCCCGATTATGTAATTGATTGTGATCGTGATCAGTGCGGTCAGTGTTGCTAGTGCCACGATAGTTCCGATGACTGCTGTTGTTAGGATAAAGATTTCTTTCATGATTTTCTTCTCACCATTGTTGCGATTATAATTCCGATGATAATAATGATCGATGCGATAGTATCAGCCATTTCCATTTGTTTTGCTCCATCTTGTTCCTGTTCTTGGGTGCCATACAAATTTTTTTTGTGTTGATTTAAGAATCCACCACATGTCTCCTGGCCAAACGTCTACGATTGTATTATTTTCGTCTACGAATTTATATCCCCCGAAAGTATTTAATGTTCCGTCTTTGGGCATAATCATTGTTGCTTCATTCCATTTGTGGTATGGGACAATAAGATCATAATCTCTTGGATTTTGGTTTTCGGGGTTCGCGGGTGACCCAACGATCCACGCATCAAGTCCATGAGTTAGTTTTGTAACAATAGCAGGAAGTGTTCTCATTTTATTTGTGATACATTGTGTTGATCGGATGTTTTTGTCCATTGATCATAAGTTCTTTGGCATCATTATAGAGAAGATAATCTTGCAGAAATGTATCAATGCCTTTCCACTCGACGTTTTGCCATTTCTTGGCTGCTTTCACGAATGGAAATCTCACAGCCACGGTGTTGTAGATAAATTCTTTTGATATCGCGGATGGTTTAGCTAGGATAAGAAAAGTTCCATCGCTTGCTTGTACTAAGATTCTATTTTTCAATTTGGGTTGATTATCGAGATACATAATTGTGATCATCATGAAGAATGGTATTAGGACCATTGTGAAGTACAATATTGCTTTGATGTTTTGTGGATTTGTGTTACAGGCTGCGATCAGGCTTCCTATTAGTGTTGAAAATAAGATAATGATCGGGGCTAGTGTTCTGATTTTATCGACTAGTAGCAGATATCCCACGAACATTGCGAATTTCATCGTGGTTCTCCGAATTGGATCATGCTTGCATACCACTGATAGTCGATCTCATTAGTATCCATAGTTTGGATTTCATTTTTGTCCCATTGAATATCGGGGTTGATTTTGAAGCATTTTGTTTGTTGGGTATTTGTTTCGTCAGTGAAGATTTTTTGTTCTGTTGTGATGGCCCAAAGTTCATCTTCTCCCATTTGTATGAATTTAATATTTCCGATCAGATTCTGGTGAAAGACTTCTTTGAGTTCTTCTTTGTTCATATTCGAGAGTTGTTTTGCTGTGATCATTATATTTATTCTACGATGGTGTTTAATCGTTTGTTTCTCTTTTTGCGTTATAGATTTCCCAATCTGTTGCTGTCATATCTTCATATGTTGGTGTGTACATGTTTTTATGATCGGGGTGTTTCCATATAATCTTGCTATTGGGATTATGGTATGGAATTTCCATTGTGATTCTTTCTTGTTTTGGCCACGATTGTCTTCTAATTTCTTCTCCTTCTGTTAATGATCGTGAGGCATCGTACCATGTTCTTCCCTTATTTAGTCTTTTCATTTTTTCTTTCGGGATATACCATGTTGGTTGGATATAATCGGGGTATGCGTCATCTCCGTATAACGAAGGTATTTCCCAGTTCCACGATCCTGTGTGGCTTTGTTCATATGATGCCCATTGCCATCGTCCATTGTAGACGAATTCTGTTTTTCTACAGTTTCCTTCCGTGTGTGTTTCATACCAATGGCTAATAGGAATTGCGTCTCTAGAGTCGATAAGATCGTAATGTTCTTTGGGTGTTTTTTCTGTATTGTTTTTATTTTTTAGATATTGTTTTGCTTGTGTTGGATTTTCTTGTTTAAGACATTTGACTACATCCATGCTAAATTCTGTATAGAGTCCTTTTTGGTGAAGCCATTGGATATAGTCTGTGTCTTTTTCCATAACTTCGATCACTGTATTTCCTTTATAGTGTCCAAAGTCCAATATTGATTCCAGTGTAAGTATTCTGCGGTTTTTTGTCACAGTTTTTTCCATTCCCAATTTGTCATAATATCCCACGCCCAATTTTGTCGAACGGGGCCATTTTCATATATCACCCATCCATCTTTCGTTGCGATTAGAATTTCCCGATTAGGTCCAGTAAACGGATGTAGTTTTTGTGTTTGTTGAAAAGCGTTTAGACTTTGCACTTGTCCTTCCGTCCAGGGTGTATATATTTTATTCATCAGTTATCATCAATGAGTTTGTTTAGTTTTTTCTCTGATGTTGGAAAAACGAAGCAGTCTTTATCATCTTTTCTAATCGGGGCAAAATTGGCTTCTGTTAGTTCAGTGTACGTAAATCCAATCCCTATTTCTGTTGCGAATTCGATTATATCAAGATCGCCCACAGTTCCTGTCCAATAAAGTTCTCCGAAAGTATAAATCGCCCATCTTGGTGGTCCAAAATCTTGAGAATCTATTTTGTAGAAATTTAGATTAAGGTGCGGTTCCACAGTATCTTTTCGTTCAACGTTTACGATCATTTACTCATGGGCTCCAGCGGGGCTACAGTTACTTCTTCTTCTTCAACTCTTGCGAAATAAAGTTTGCCTTCAAATCGGAGTGTAGCAGAACATTTGGGAGTAGCATACTGCAAGTTTTGCGTATAGCCGATCATTTCTGCCCCAGGTAATATATTAGTCAATCGAGATCGGCATGCTTCGCCTTCTTTTCGCTTCTGTTCTTCCCATTCTTCAGCTGTGTAGCAACCGAGGCAGAGAAAAGCTGCAGCAGCGATGAGGCCAATGAATTTAATTTTCTGTTTCATTATTTGTATTACGATATTGTTTTCTTGTTTATTTCTTGTTCATTGGGGTTGGCGATTTCTTTCCCGTTCATATAGAATTCTTCTGTACCGATCCATTCAGTAAATGCGGGCTTATTATTTTCTCTATGCAGGCATCCATCTTTGTGCCAAAACTTGCCCCTTGGTGATACAACCGATGGTTCATCATCGTAGCTATGTAGATATCCATCTTTTGTTGCAGTAGCATTACAGTTATTAGCTTTAATTTCTTTGATTGCTGGCAGCAGTCTTAGTTTTCTTACTGAAACTGTTTCATTGAAGTATTCTGAAGTATCTTCTGTCCAATCGATTTCCACGGGGAAAATTTGGATTCCATTTTCCTTCTTAACGCGATCCACGGGGCAATCCGTGACATGAAAGCCTGTGTAAAACAAGAAAATATCTCCTTCATAAATCTGCCATTCTCCTGGCTGATCATCTTTAGGCAAGTCCCACGTGTGTTCTCCTCCGTTGAAAGATTTACCATTTTTTAGGACTTTATAATATTGTTTTTCTCGATTTGGAATAAGACTATTAGAATTATCATTATGTGCTTTGTTCATTTCAATTGAGATTGTTTCTAATCGGGGTGAAAAATCTACAAAACGTGTTTTAGATAATCCTTGGTAATTCATTCTTATCATTTCATTATATCTGAATTTTCTCTTCTCGATCTCACTGAATTCGATATTTAATCCATTTTCATTACAATAGTGTTCTCCTTCTATTAGCCACTGTTTTGTTCCGTTTGTGTGAATGATTGCTGGCAGGTTATTTTCTCGATGAATTTTCCCGTTTTTATACCAATATGTTCCATACGGGTTTGTGATCGCGGGTTGATCATCGTAGCTATGCAGATATCCATCTTTTGTTGTAATGGTATCGTTCCCGATTTGAATTACTTTTACTGGAGTCAGCAGTCTCATTCTTTTAACTGCGATTATTCCTCGATCTGTTTCTTTTTGTTCAGAAACTCCGCGGCTGTAATCGATTTCCACGGGGAAAATTTGATTTACTCCAGGATAGTTCCACTTTGATGGCTTACACGTGATATGAAATCCTGATTTCCATAGGGTGACATTTTCTTCATCAACTTCTTGCCACTCTCCTGGATTCCCGTCCTTAGGAAGAGAGAATTCAAAGTTTCCATTGTGCCAAGATTGACCATCTTTGAGCATGATATAGAATTGTTTTTCGAACATATAATTATTCTACGATCATTCTTCATTGATCATTTCTTCTCTGGGGATTTTTCAATGATCGTTTATATTTTGATGAAAATCGAGTAAAATTGTATTAATTTTTCGAAAAACTTTAATGATTGTTTATATTTTTCGAGTGATATTTTTGAATTTTCGATCATACGTATCCTGCCCTTTCCATCATATCTTGTGCTGGGTGTTTTGCGCCTGAGTATCCTATTCGTGGAATTGCGACTTCTGTATGATCTTGGTTTGTCCAGAATGCGTATTTCCCGTGCCACCAGATTGTATCTCCGATTTGAATTTCGAGGGAATCTTTATTTCTTTCTACATACAGTGCGCACTGATCGTGGATACATTTTTCTCCACGACAAGTTGGTCTATAGCAGATATTGCTTTTGACGTTCACCCAGACTTTATTTCCGCAGTCAAGGGTTGTAATTATTGTGCCTCCGATCATGTTGGTTCTGTCTCCTATTGTGGGTTTTCGTCATTGACTTCCATCTGTATTTGTTCAAGCTCAAATCTGATTAGAAGAATAAATCCTCCATGTGTCAAAGTGTTGAAAAATATCCTTCCATCATCATTGCACAATGCGCCATTAGTTTGCAAAGGGTCTTCTATGCATTTTAATATCCAAGTATGATTTTCACTCTTCTTCCAGTTTGGCAAGAATTTTTCGAGTATATTTTCTATTTGATTTAAGTCTAAAGGCTCTTTTTCACAAGCAATGGCAACCAACATTTCAAGCCTAAGATTATCCTTGTAAGTGCGACACATGTAAGATTTTAAATCAGTGTCAAAAACTCTTATCGGCCCACCGTCGCCAATAGTATATTCTCTTTTATCGTCAGAAATTTTTTTCTCTATAATATATTTTAATTTATTTTTCATATTTTTGTTTCACCTGGGGGGGCATTAATTGCGCCCTCATACATACAATTCGCACGAGTTCACAAGTGGATATTTTTATTTACTGATTATAACGATTGAAATATGCCCTTTGTTTATCAGAGTCTATTCCAGCAACCTGGGGGTGGGGATCAGGGAAGGATATAGACGAAGCTCTGATCGGGGCAATATTTCTCGGTGCCGTCGGGGAGAAGGATGTATCCGCCTTCCTGGACGCGGGCTTCCGAGGCGATACTACTATTACCAGAACTGTCATCCAACATGACGATAAGGTCCCCGTGATTTTCGAGTATGGATTGTAATTGATTGATTAAATGAGTGATTTTCATAGTGTCTATTTTTTTTTTTAGTTGTTGTGTGTTAGTGATCGCTGCATTCTTTTGATTCACAATTTTTATTTTGCTCCAAATAATATGTCGAAATCGCGCCGTGGCATTGTCTTGCGTTGTGCTAATAAGTCTTCTTTTGGAAGAGATGGGTTCATAATCCAGGCAGGGAAGTCAAATTTACATGGTTCGTGAACTTCGCAATCTAGGAATTTAATTACTCTTACATTTTCTAAATTCGCTCCTAGATTCCAGTCTCTTTCTGCAACAAGCGTTTTGATATTTCTTGAACTTATGTCTTTACTATTACTTTCAGAAATGAAGGCTAGATTATCGTTTTGGAAGATTTTTGTAAACATGTGGTTTGATTGTATTTTTAGATTCCTATCTGGAAAGTTCTCTACCATTTTTTGTGCAAAGCTCAAAAGAGTTCTTGGGTCAGATTTCGAAAGATGTAATACGATTTGGTCTTTATCTGCATTATGATATAGTTCATATATGGCACAAATTGCCCCAAGAAATGTTTGTCCTCCGCGCCTTCCTATACGTGTTATATGATAGGGTTTTGGTGTGTTTTCATCCGAAATATCCAGTATGTTTTGGAAGAATTTCAGTGTGTCTTCACTTAATCCATATAATTCTGGGATGGGATTGTACTTTAATTGACTTATGTCTTTCTCATCCACGCGCAAATCCTCATTAAACTTTGTGCCAGCATACAATACTTTTAAAAATATTGCTTGCACAGGATGTAAATCACACTTCAATACTAATCGAGAAAAATCGAGGACATTTAAGGAGTCAATTTCTGCCCCGCTATAAAAAGTAATATAAGGTAGCCCTTCACTTGGGTCCACTCTAAAATGGATATTGTATCCTGATTCCTTTCCGTATTGTTTAATTTTTGCCTTCACTGTCTCGGCCACGGTTGTATTATCAGGCAGTGGAGAAAACCAAAGTGATGGCTGATAATTTCCAGGGAAAATTTGTTCATTAGAAAGCTTTAGTTTCGAAAAACTTTCTACATTGCATGATGAGATTAGGTGATTGTTTATAGCTTCACAAATATTTTGTATCAGCGGTTCTACAAGATTTGTACGCGCATCCATCGCGCTTTGTTGTGTAATGATCATATTCATTTTTTTCCAGTCATTCTTCCTCATTTGGAAACCCTCATCTGGGTGTTTTAGAGTGACGATGTTTATTATACAGTTTGCCTATTTAGGTTTTAGTTGCTTTGGCCGCGTAAGTTTTTTCTCTCTGCCTCTGCGACTACGAACATTATTGTTGTTGCGTTCCACAATAGCTCGTTTAGCAGATTCCTTTAATTCAGGCGACGAATGCCCTATGTGCCACATTTTGCATTTTCGGCATTTATATGAAGTCATAGTAAAATCAGCCAGGCTAGGACCAGCTATTGCCAAAAATGCATCTGCCTCTGTTTGGACATCAAAGGACCGCTTTTTACATCTCATAAAGATACCAGATTAATTAATTGTCATCATGTGAATCTTTTTCAATCTGAAGGACGGCGTCGAAATCTTCGACTGTCTTGAATTCTTCAGCCACGACTTCCAGATTTTCTCCAGAAGCGATCACATAGTATGGTTTGTCTTTAAGTGGTGGATATTTAAATACCATTAACCGATAGGGACCACTATCGGGTGTGTTGGGATCATTTTCTTCCTTGTAAAAGAGAACACGATAGTTTTTATCAAGAAGTGATTGAATTTCTTTTATGTCTTTGATATTCATGATATTATTCTAGTTTGTTTTTTTAAATTTTGACTTTTCTACAGTAGTCTATTCCACTGAGGAAATATCCGAAAAGATTTCCACGACTTGCTTTCACTCCAATAAAGGATTTTGAGGGCAAGATGTAAGCTTCATCATCTCCGATGAATTCATTTATTAATATGTCGCGGCAATTTGATTCCTCTTTGAGTTTTTCGAAGTTTTTCGAGGAACACAATAATGTGATGGCCACAAGATCATATGCTTCAATCTCCTTACATGCTGCTTCAATATCGGGGGAGATTTTCGAGGTTTTAAGGCAGCCCCAAAGTTCTTCTTCAATGTCTTCTCCGATTTCTCTATTTAAGCTTTGGTGAATTTCATAGTCTTGATTGTGTTTTTCGAAATGAAATATCGCGGGATACCCTTCATCAATATAATGGTTTGAAAGCAGCACGTTTTCGAGTGAAGTATGATTCATGGTTTGTTTTTCTTGATCATATCCTTAAGTTCTTCGATAGTTTCTGGGAGACACTCTGCGATTTCTCGATTGTCCATAAGATCGATTTTCGAGTATTCTATTCCCAGAAACTCAAGTGCTTTTTCCGCGGAAATTGTATGATTTTGATAAGCCAATTTCCCATCGACATATAGAGCTGTCCAGTCATCCATTATTACGATAGTAGTATTCATCATGCTCCATCATCCAATCGAAGATATCCGCAACAAGAACAAAGTACTCCTAGTCCAGGATATGTATATGTGTTTTTCGAGGAACATGATTTGCACTCGATCATAACATTTAATTCTTTTAGGTTGTATTGTGATGCATCGTTTGATGCATCACAATTGTTCGCGTTAGTGTTCATTTTATTTTACTGTTGTGCTTTGGTTATCGATTCGACCAACGAACATTGCTCCCTTGTCATGATGGGTGTATCCTGCGTCGATCAATCTTTCGATTCTTCCGAGTCTTGCATCAATTCCTGTTAGATTTGCTTCTGGGCGCGGCCCACGATCATGTCTCATTCCATATCTAAGTGTTCTCAAATGCGCACCCGAGTTTAATCGAACATGTGGGGTTTCGGCAACTTTTCTCACATGCAAAACTCCAGCATCAAGACTAATTTGCCCGCCGATAAATCCATTGAGTTCAACAACTGGGCTGCTTACTGTTTCCATGTGCGCATAGTGAACGTGGAAATTTGTCATGGTTTGTGATGTTTCTTTAATTCTCGAATCAGAATCAATAGAAATGTTTAGAGCTGGCACTCCTTCTCTTAAAGAATACGCAACAAGATATTCGATGCTGATTTCCTCCGCACTAACAACTTCAACAGCTGATTTTTCGAAGTGCCCATTGGCGTGCAGTCTTGCAAAGTGCCCCCATGGCTGCTTGTCTGATCCATCTTGAAATCCTTGTCTAAAGAGGATTCCATGCTTGGGCATTCCCGAAAGTGGAGTACCAACTCCATGCACCGAAATGATCCCCGATTGTTCAATTCTCATTCCTTCAATCGTAAGCACAGTCTTGCCTGACCAATTAGGGTTTTGTTGATATGCTAATGTGATCGTGCCTCGAAGCTCAACGATATTTTGATAATCATATGGCTTTGGCAATCCGCCGATATATTCAAAAACAACACCAGGTGGATTTACATAAATAAGTCCATGGCCACAATCTAGTTCCACGACCAATGGAGCCACCACGCCCATCTTATGGGTCTCGTAAATTTCGAGGCGAAATTCTCTCATCTTTCGATTGAGTTTTTCGAAGATCGCAGTATTATGCTCAGCAGCTGTCGGATCATTAAGTATGATTCCTTTTCTTCCGATCTTAATGTCTCTGAGCTGAATTGTTCTATCTGTTCCAAACCACTTCATTGTTGTTCTCTGATTTATTTTCTTTTGAAAATATGTTCAAAAAATATTAGGTTAATGTAATGGGATTTTCGAGGAAGTATTTTAGGTAAATTTTCGAGGAAGTGTTCTTGAAGCTCAAATGATTAAAGTTTTTCGAGCAAGTGTTCTGAGATGCTTTTTAAGATCGCGGATAATTGTAGATGCAACAGATGCAGTTTTGTCTTCGTATAAAAATTAGCTCTTGAGTACAAAGAACACATGATCGTGGATCATGTCCGCATTTTATGTTGTTGTTTTACTCGACCAGTGATAAACTTTGTTGATCTTGTCTTTAATTTATATATGATTATATGACAAGAGAAATAGGGGATTTTTATTTATTAGAGAGCGTATAAAATTATGAAACAAAAGTTAATCATCTATGATATCGATGGCGTTGTAGCGAATAGCCAGGCTAGATATCAGCGAAATGGCGGAGATTTTCCGCTGGTCAAGCATGACTATAATGAATTTCGCAAGTGTATGGTTAGATATGCTGAAGATGTGCATGATGACCCAAGTTTAGAGGTAGGTGTGAGCATGATTAATCAGATTCGACTAGGCCTCGATGTTGACCGCATGGTCGCGGTCACTGCTCGGGGAGAAGAAGGAAGAGAAAAAACTCTTTCGTGGCTCCAGTCCCATATGCCGTGGGAAGTGAAGAATGAAGACTTGATTATGAGGCCTGCTTATGTTGAATACTCTCCAGGCGTATATTGGGTAGAAAGTGAAGAGAAATTTGATGCTGTGGAATTTAAGCGAATGGTGGCTGTCGAATTGATGGAAAACTATGATGTTGTAATGGCATTTGATGATCATCATGATATTTCACATGCTTATTGGGAAATAGGAATTCCCTCTGTCTGTTTAATGGTTCCTGGAGTGGATCAAGGCACTCGAATGCAAGCTGCAATTTCGAATGTTGTTCAAGGATGAGATTGCGTTGTTGTGTTTGTGGAAGATGGATGGGATGCGATGAAGAAATTCGAGACATTTCATTATCATCGGAGAGTTATTATGAGGATGCAGTATGCTCGTTAGCACATCGATCATGTTTAGAGGAAGAGAATGATCGGGGCTATAAAGACGAAGAGCAATATAGCTGCTGTTTAGATTCTTTTCGGTAAGGAGTTATATGTCCAATATTAAAGAAATTAAAATCAGTGATGGAGTTTTTGCTATAGTAGATGAGCAAGATTACGAACGTGTTATCAGCGTTGGTAATTGGCATATGCTTAAGGGTAGAAAATTTGTGTATCACCGATTTAAGAAAAATGGCACGCGGTCACGAACTTCGCTTGGAGCTTTTATCTTGGGTTGCGCAGAAGTAAAGCATATTAATGGTGATGCGTTGGACTGCCGAAGATCGAATCTGATCCCAAAATTAGACAATAAGTCAGAATTTGTTCGCGAAGATGGTATTATTGGACATGTTTTAGATTCTTATGGAAGCCAAATTGCTGTAATTGATTCTGCAGATATTCCTCGCGCTCGACTTGTAAGGTGGTGGAAGGATGATAGCCGAGGGGTCTTGGGCAAGCTATCGAATGGCAAGCAAATTAATCTTCAGAGATGGATTCTAGAGCTTGAATCCAGTGACTCACGCGCTGTTTTTTTTAAGGACGGTGATTTTACGAATTGTCGCAGATCAAATATGCATATTGTAAAGAATCCCACAGCTTTACGTTCTTACGAAAGAAAATTTAATGATTTTTCAATCCAGGGTTCAACTGTTTACATTAAATCGTATTGGAAATCTTATCCATTTGAAGTTCAAGTAGACGTTTCTGATTTAGATATGATAAAATCATACGGAAGATGGTCTATTATAGGCAGTGCTGAGCCGTATTTGTATGCTGTTGGCTCTAATTCAAGTGGCAAACAGATTCGTATGCATCGATTAATTATGAATGCACAAAAAACAGAAATTGTTGATCATATTGATGGAAATACATTAAACAATCAGCGTGCTAATTTAAGAGTTACGGATAACCGCGGTAATGCCTTAAATCGCAACGTTTCTTCAAAAGGTGTTTCTGGCGATTCTAATGTTTACTTTCTGAGTCATTTAAAATCAAGACAGTGGTTGGTGAATCTTCGAGAAAAAGGTAGAAGTCTACACTGGTCTAGGCACGAAGACTTAGACACCGCACGCGAAACAGCACAGCTGGCAAGAGCCATGTATTATCCGACAAGTAAAGAAGGCACTGCGATCACTGTAAATCTTGGGGGTTATCTAGAGTCTAGTTTTGTTAATGGCCCAGGAAATCGATGTGTAGTATGGTTTGCTGGCTGCCGCCGTGGATGCGTGGGTTGTTTTAATCCAGAACTTTGGTCTTTCCAGCCTCAGAATTTAGTTTCTCCAGAATCTCTTGCCAGTCGCATTATCAATAGTCAAGTTCATGGGTTGACTATCTCAGGCGGTGATCCGATGGATTCTCCGCTGGCAACTTTCCGATTTTTGAGAGCATTGCATGATTCGAACGGGGAATTAGGGGATCGCTTACCAGGCGGAATTATTCTTTTCACTGGCATGGTAATTGAGGAGTTAAATTATGTTCAACGCGAATGCTTGAATTACATTGATCTTCTTATCGATGGCCGATTCGAGCAAGACAAGAGAATCGATCACATCCTTGCTGGCAGCTCAAATCAGCGCTTCCATTTTCTTGACAAACCTGGCCGCGGAAAAGACAGAATCAATCCCGACGAAGTAAAGATCGACCATGAAGTCGAAGTGCACGCTAGCTCCGATCATTTAGAGATCACGGGCTTCCCATTTGTCAAGCACCAATGGTTAAAACAACACGGTTTAAAAGTAATTAAATAATTAGGAGTATTCCAACATGACTAAAACTAAAAAAAGAAAAAACATGGCCGTAGTGCCAGAATCTTGTTCTCACATCTTCAAAGAGCCATCTAACAAGGCTTCTCTTTCATTAAAAAATGAATATGAAGTTCTCGGTTTATACAGAAACACTACTGATGAATATATAAAGAGAGAGATGCTAGACGAGCTTTTGTCCAGGCACAAGGATTTGTTAAGAAGGCTAGCCTGGAATATGTTTTCTCGATACTCTGAGCGCCACGGCTTTGAGGATTTTGTTCAACACGCGGTGGTGGGAGCTATGCTCGCTTATAGCCGATTTGATTTTTCGAAGAGCAATAATGGCAAGAATCGTTTGTCAACATATGTGTACGCAACGGTAGAAAAGTATCTTCTTGACGCGATCAATCAAGACTCTTTCATACAGTGTCCTTCTCACCAACGCGCTATGCGATCATATCTAACGGGCAAATATGATATGAATCCAGAAAAGAAATCAAAATTCGAGCAAGAAAACGGGCTAACTGATGAAGCTTCACGTGATTTGGCTAGACAGAAATACATTGGCCTTACTCCAGAAATTGTCAGCTTCGAGAACGAGTTGTTTAATCAGAACAACAGTAGTGAATGTGGTGGTAGTTTTTTGGATTTGATATGTGATAATCGAGCTGCCTCTGAATCAGATTTAATTAATCGCATGGAAATTGAGCGTGCTGTTGAGTTTCTTTCTCCAAGACAAAAGATGGTTTGTGATCTGATTATGTATCGAGAGCACACTGTTCCGTCTGTCGCGGACATTCTTACTGATCAGCTTGGAACAACTGTGACAACTAGTATGGTGAGAAGCGATATACGTGCAATACGTAAGGCTTTTCAATCTGTTGCTTAATATTTCTGATCGGGGAAAATTTACTTATGGATGAACTTAATTTTTCGAGCGGCGATAATGAATCTAGAATTCCGAGGAGGTTTCGAGACGTTGTGTTTTGGGAACATCCGATCATTGAAGACTACCAAGTGTACACGGACCTCCTGTTTTGCGGATGGTGGTACCGCCTGCGGCCCACCACCCCGTTTGATGACAGCTGTCCTGCTTCAGGCTTCCAAATCGAAGCTTTCGTATATGGAGAAAAATCTCCTCGATGCAACTTGGCCGATCTTCAAATTTTTGATTCTCTAACTTTGGTTGAAATTTTTGCATGTATTGCTGTAATGACTGAGGAAAACTCAGACCCCAGTTACCTGTTCAGCCATTCTCTTCGCGAAAACGAGCGTGTGCGCACAAGAATAAGAAAGTGGCTCGAACATCCTCCAGTCTGGCTTTGTAATTTGGTGCTGCCATACCCTGAGCCCAACGCCTCTGAAGATAGAAAGCCCTAAAAAATCCCTCTTTTTTTAGAGAGTGATCGGATATATGAACCCTATGTTGACAGAACGTTTTTCGAGAGCGATGAATTTGAGTTTTGATCTACACAAAGATCAAATTCGCAAGAGCACAAATAACATCCCGTATTTTTCTCATATTATGAGCGTGACTGCTTTGGTTCAAGAGGCTGGAGCTGATGAAGATACTCAAATTGCTGCTTTGCTTCATGACGCTGTCGAGGATCAAGGCGGGGAAGAAGTGCTGCAGTTGATCCGCGATCAGTTTGGGGATTCTGTTGCCGATATTGTTCTTTTCTGTTCTGATTCTGTCGAAAGAAATGAGAATGGTGAGAAAAAGCCGTGGCGAGAGCGAAAGGAAACCCATCTTAATCATCTCAAGGCTTTGAGTCGTTCCACTGGGCTTACGACAGAACAAAAAAATGGTGTTTTGATTATGATCGCTGACAAGCTTCATAATGCGTTGACTACTTACGAGGCCGTAATTGAACATGGCGATGCAGTCTATGAAAGATTTCGAGGCGGCAAAAATGGAATGTTGTGGTACCTTCGAAGCTGCGCAAATATTTTAACACAACTATATGGAGACTTTTCGATCACTCGAAGACTGAACGCAGCTGTAAGCGCTCTGGAAAATTTCAAACAGTACAGAAAGTTTCTTCATTTGACAATCCCAGGGATTGATGAGTCTTACTTTTATGATGCGTCTGATCCGATCATGGAAAATGAAGCTAAAAAGCGCATTGCTACTATGTTGATTCGAGAAGAATATTTTGAAATGTATGATGATGAAACTTTAGCAAAGCTTCGTGCTCGTGTTCATGAAAGAGAGCTTGCTTTCAAGACATATGATGCCCTCCCCGATTTTTGCAAAGAATATATTTCCAAAGATGAAAACCTTGATGAGCTTGAATTTTACACTGAAATGACGCAGCGTCTTCGAGCGTTCACACGTGGTGATCATAACTCAGCCAATGAACTTCTTAAGTTCCTACGCGACAATGAAATGATTGAGCTTTGCGAATTGTATGTGGCCAACCCTATTGAAGGCAGTCCCGATGATGAATCTGAAGAAGACGACTTCGACGAAGAATAGGGCTGCCTGAGAAATGGGGGAAAAATCCCCCATTTCTCTTTCTCGATATTGATATATAAAACGATGAATATCCTTTTTCGAGCTGTTAACTTGAATCAAAACTCCTTTGGCGATCACACACCGATCACAAGTGCTTTGATCCGACTTTCTGAACAAGATGTGCTTTTTATTAAAAAGGCCCTTGACAAATTGACTGAATTAAATGATTCTTGTGTTTTTGACCATCAAATGGTTGAAGCAGTTTTCTCTCTTGGTAATCACGCATATTGGTTTAGAGAAATATGTAATTTTGATTACGAATCCCCAAACCCTCTCAATAAGCATTGTTGCATGGTTTCTGATCGAAGAACACAAGATATTCTTGCAGGAGCAAATCTTTATGAATCCATTGTAAACACTTTGGGGTGTGATGTGGCAATTGTTCCTGATGAAAATCGATTTTGCTTCCGCGCAATAGAAAAGCATACATACCACGTCTTCGAGACTCGGTCAATGACCTTAAAAGAACTTGAGGATTATGTTGCCCAAATTTCTTGATCAGAATTGAAACTTTTTTGATATTCTGATCGTATTATAATTGACGGTACGTGTGGTATTGTTATTTCATTTGTAGGGGGCGCAAGCCCCCTTTTCCTTTTAAAAAATCCCCTATTTTTTGATTTTTGTTTGCCTATATAATTCTCATAGGTGAATGAAATAATGAACAGAATCGATTTATTTGAATCTCTTGCTATCCAGCATCGCTCGCGCCTGATTAATCAGGCGATGGTTTTGTGCCAGGATCACGATATGGCCGAAGACTTGGTGCAGATGACTTTGATTAAGGCTCAGAGACATTTCGATACGTATGACACAGAAAAAAGTTCTTTTATTAATTGGACTTTAAGAATTCTGCAGCGGACGTTTATTGATGAATTTAGGTCAAAGAAGCGCCGAAACGAAGTTTCAATCGAGGCATTCTCAGCTTATGTTCAGGTAAGTGATGATGTTGAATTTGATTGCGAAGATATCAATGCTGACACCGAGGCTAAGATTATTCAGCTTGAAACTATGGCTGCTGTCAACGAGATGATTGATCGCCTTCCTGTCCAGTATGCTGAGGCACTCCGATTGTGCTTTATCGAAGGGGAAAGTTATGAGTCTATCGCAGAAAAGCACAACACGACTATCGGCACGGTGCGTTCGCGCATCCACCGAGCAAGAAAGATGCTTGCAGAACAAAATGCAGAGCATCAAGTTGTCAACCTCTAAAACATAGTGGAAAAATTTTCCACTATGTTTTAACACTCCGAATCGTGGGCATTCTTGTGAATGGCTAGCAGGTGGAGATTACATATATGTGGAAAAACTTCACATCATGTGTAATCTCTTCGAGCGACAACTACAAATCATAGATGGATTAATGCTTGGTGATGGTACGTTGGAGCGGAGAAAACCAACTCACAATGCTTCACTAAAGGTTCATCGATGCTTGCGAGATATTAGTTACCGAAATTGGTTAGCCAAAGAGCTTTCATCTCTTTTAACTCCAAAATCTTGTTATGAAAATGAAATTTTTGACAAGCGTACAAATAGAAAGTATTACCATGCTTCGTTTCGGTCCAAATGTTGTCCGTGCTTGACACCGATCTATGATCGCTGGTATCCAAATGGCATCAAATCTATTCCTAGTGATTTGAAGCTGAATCCGTTAACACTTGCGGTTTGGTTTGCAGACGATGGTTCTTTGTACAATCCCACTAATTATGCCCTGGACATGAAATTTGCGACTCATGGGTTTACAGCTGCAGATGTTGAGAGGCTGAAAGATATTCTTCAGGATTATACAAGACGGGAATTTCGTGTGTATTATGAAAAGGGGCAACCGACCATTAGGGGTTTTTCTGATGCTTCAAGAGCGGTTTTGAGGATAATTGATGATGTGTTTCCCTCATTAGACAGAAAATCGGAAATCTGGCGGGCGAATAATTATCGGTTGTTTCATGGCAAGCCGATAAAGCCTGTATGTCCGCGGTGTACAATTGGCAAGGTGTATTCCTATGGGAGAACACGAAAGGGTGTGCAGAAGTTCAAGTGTGTGAGTTGCATGCACGCCTTTCAATCACAATACGAGCGCAGCATGCACAATGTCTATTATCCGACTCTTTCACGTCCATAACCAGAGAAATATCACAATGTGAAATAAAAATAAACGCGATTCCTAAGTAGGAATCGCAATACTGTGCACGCACACCTTTCTTTCAATCAGAATTTGAAAGGCTCACGGGAACAGATAATTCACCGATCACGACCGCTGATGGATTGCAAATCAAATCGTAGAAGATATTATGGACGACATTAAAAACAGACAACACTATAAGATTCTGATCGACGGCAAGTCTCCTAATGGCTCAGGTTATGAATGGTCTCTACCTAGTGAAGATCAACCAGGAGAATGGCATGAGTTCGATGGTGAGCTGATCGCCAATGTTTCGGGATTTCAGATTATTTCTGATATTTATCACGGTAGTTTTGAGAAGCATCTTCAAATTTTTCCTGTTGAAGTTGATTGGGATGCGGGTTATGAACCTGGGATAAGTGACACATGTGTTGTGAGGCGCTTAAGATTATTGCCGTCGCCAGAGGTTATTATCGTGGGCAATGTGAAAATTTATACCAAGGATGGAAAGTTACACCGTGATGGTGACCAGCCTGCGGTAATTTTATCTAAACGACATCAGCGTTGGTACAAAAATGGCCTTAAACATCGCGATGGAGATCAACCTGCTGAAATTTTGCCTGACGGAACTAAGAAATATTGGCAGAATGATGAGCTTCATCGTGACGGAGATAAACCAGCAGTCATCAAGGAAGATGGTACTCAAATATGGTATAAAAACAATCAGCGCCATCGCGATGGTGATCAACCTGCCGTAATTCATTCTGACGGATTAACAATGTGGCTCAAGCATGGCGAAATTCATCGCGATGGTGACAAGCCAGCGGTGATTGATCCTTGTGGCGTACAAATGTGGTACAAAAACGACCGCAAACATCGTGACGGCGATCAGCCCGCAATGATTGAAGCCGACGGAACTCTAAGGTATTATCAACATGATGCCTTGCACAGAGATGGTGATCAGCCTGCAGTAATTTATCCTGACGGTGGACAAAGTTGGTACCAAAATGACACTCTTCACCGCGGTGGGGACAAACCAGCAATGATTGACAGCGATGGTGTGCAATATTGGTATCAATACGGCAAACCCAAGCGCGAAGGGGGCAAGCCCACTGTAGTATACCCCGATGGCTCTATACGTAATTATCGATTTGGGGACAAGTCAACTCCGAACTTATTTTAAAAAATCCCCTAAATTTTTCGAGAAAATTGCCTATAATAAATTGGTAAAAGGACCAAACAGCGAAATGCTGTTTTCAAATAAAACAAAAACACTATGAAGAACATTCTTTTGACTCTCGTTGCCCTCGTGGCTTTCGGCACTATGAGCTTTGCTCAATCGACCACCACGACTCGTCAGTCGGACGGCTTTACTGCTCAAAGTCAAAGCGTTGAACTGACCTCGACTAGCCTGAATCTTGTCTATCTTCGAGACGGTTATGACAATTATGCTGCGTTCACTCTTCCCATGTATACTTTTTCTGGGACTGGTGGCCGTCTGAAGCTGAATACTTTCGGGGCTTTTGACCCGAATAACATTGAGCGACGTGCTTATCTCAGCACTGGTCTTTCTTTCGATGTCGTTGATCAAGACGGCTGGAAGCTGACCGTTTTTGGTGGGCCGAAGGGCTTTAATGTTGCGGACAACTTCCGTTTCCAAGACGGTAATCGTGGATGGGTGTACGGCGTCGGCATTTCACTCCCCCTCTCTTCCAACTAAGACCAACAACACACTCAAGTAGACTAATCATCCCCGAATCATTTCTGATTAGGGGATGATTTTTTGTATAAAATTCATGTGAGCGAGATTGAACATTCATGTCTTCTGACAAAAGCTATTGATCGTCTGAAAGACGCGGCTAAATTTACCCCAGAATTCGCCCGAGGAGGAATGATCGCAAAATACATAGCGGAAGTGTCTTGTATTTTCGAGCCAAACAAGGTTGTTCGCGGAAATGTTTTATACGCTGTTGAAAAAGCATCTAAGAATTTCGAGCATGATGCGCGTTGCATCGATATAATTTTATCAGCTATACAGCATATAGAAATGAATTTATGGATTTCAAATAATAGTCGATAATTTCTGATCGTGCAACTTTTTTGATATTCTGATCGTATTATAATTGAGATAACGAACTGTATCTTATTTTCAAGTCGAGGGGGCGCAAGCCCCCTTTTTCCTTTAAAAATCCCCTATTTTCATATTCTGATCGGATATATGCGATATGCCTAAGAGCCAAATCACCCCGATCCCAAGCATGGATGTAAAGATTTCATATGAAAGAGTCCCGAATACGAAGTATGTGAATTTTTTTGCCACTTGCGCACTGGGACGAAAACAGATCGCAACCATGAAAAAGGAACGATACTCTTTCTATCTCGTGGGTGGCTATAAAAGAAGTGTGACATATTATCTTGATATGGAAGATCAGATTGAGTTTAATAGCATTGCAGAACGTCTTAAATGCGAAAGACAACCCTGGCGAATTGCCCAACATATTGAAGAAGGAGGCTGGGAATGAAAAAAGTTTACAGACTCCCAGTTTACGACATTGTTGTTGAAATAGACAAAAAAGGCGGGACTATTGTATCCTCCCTGAAGGAGGATAATCCTTTTCATAAAAACCATACAATTGATGAAGATGAGATCATGCACGATGAATTCGATGCTTGTATGGATGGGATTGAAGCTTTAATTCTTTCTTGTGCCTGTAATGGCATTAATATTGCTTTACCTGAGTTTGTCAAATCCGTACAAGATGCTGTTTCTGCTGCAGAAAATCATTTTCTTTAATTTTCTGGAAACTTTTTTGATATTCTGATCGTATTATAATTGGAACACAAAAGAGAAAAAGATAAATTTCGACGAGATGAGAGCAAGCTGGGGGCGCAAGCCCCCATTGCTATTTAAAAATCCCTCTTTTTCATTGTCCTGATCGGATATATGAACTATGATTAATAAAATCAAAGAAATTTTTGAATGGGCAAAGTCAGATGTGCCCAACGTGGGCGATATGCCGTACACTGAAGGATATGTCGATGGACTGCGCATGGCGAAAGAGGCTGTTTTGGACATCCTTGGTGATGTGGAAGAACCGCTGAATGAAGAAGAACCAAAGCTCTCTTTAAAAATCGAGGGATTCGAGACAAGAGAACAGGCTGAAGCTTTTGTTTCATGGTATACAGGACAAGGCGAACAAGATGCAATTTTTTGGTTTGATGCCCGAGTAAATGAAGGCAATCTAGATGTTAACTTTATGCCCGTAGATAGTAAGCAAACATTTCCTTTGAAATTTGAAAACAATGAAGCAAAAGTTGTTCTTGAAATGTGCAAACCAGATTTTGACGAAGAATAATAAAGCAGACCCGAAAGTGACTCATTGTGAGCTTTGCGAAGTTGGCAAAAAGTGGCTTGAAAGAAAAGGATATGTAGTTGCATTTTCTGAGTTAAGAAACATCCTAATGCATCAACACCCAGATGTGATTGGTTGGAGCTGCAGGGGTGTCTCTTGTTTGATCGAAGTTAAAATTTCGAGGTCGGATTATAATCGCGATGCTAAAAAGCCTCATGTCATTTCTCCAACCGTGGGTAAATCGCGATACTATTTAGTTCCGAAAGGATTGATTAAACCTTGCGAAATACGCGATGGATGGGGATTATTGGAGTATGACGGAAAGCGCGTGCATAAAACAGTGGATTCACCCGAACATTTAAAACGATCTGTAAATGACGAGTGCGCAATGTTAGTTTACGCATTGAGGAATCGGAGATGAAAACAAAAGAAAAAATCACAAACATTATGGGAAAAGCTTTGTGTCTGCTAGGTAAACATAACTGGTCATGGTACGAAGGATTGTCTTTTCGAGATGGAATGTATCAACGATGCAAAAGATGCAAGAGAGTGAATCCTAAAACTTGGTGACTTAAAAATCCCCTTTTTTCTTTTTCTGATCGGATATATGAAACATGAATAAAATCATGGTATCTGATGATCTTGGAAGATTTTGCTTTGTAGCCGAAGGCAGCCCCGATCATAAAAAGTTTCAAGATGCGAATGCGAATTTCGTGGATGAAAAATTAGAAACATGGTCCAAGCCATTTGATGATTATGAGCTTTTAATATACAATGTTCCGAATGGCCGAGAATATGTTGATCTCGAACATTACGTGTTGTCAATTGATAGTTTTTCTTGTTTGCGAAGTGTTTATCATACAGACGGTATCGAAGGCGTAAGAAAAGAAATGCGATACCAATGTTTGCTTGACTACTATAGAGCTTCTGTTAGGAACCAATATATTAGAGAAGGTAAAATTCAAGAACATGAAACCATGACTGATCAAGAAATTTTCAAAGCTGTTCTTGGGGATATGACCAAATACACATTTAATAAAGCGAAACTGTTGAGTTAAACGATCATGCAAATTAAGTACCCCAGAACCATGCATCTGCCCTGGAGCAATCCATCTTCAGATGACAAAGTTATCAAAAGCCTTGAGTTTTTCGAGGGGCAAGATATTGTTGTGACTGAAAAAATGGACGGAGAAAATACAACGATGTATTGTGATTTTATTCACGCAAGATCGTTAGAGTATGCTCGCGGAGATGATCGCGGGTTCGTGAAATCACTTCAGGCGCAGATTGGATATAAAATTCCCGATGGTTGGAGAATTTGTGGAGAAAATCTTTATGCCAAGCATTCAATCCATTATAACAACTTGCCAAGTTTCTTTTTGGTGTTTTCTGTATGGGATGAGAATAACGTTTGTCTTTCATGGGATAAAACCGTAGATTTCGCAAAGTCGCTTGATTTGCAAATGGTTCCTGTTTTGTATCGAGGAGAATGGAATGAGAAAGTTGTCCGATCATTATATAAAGAAGGAACAGAAGGATATGTTGTAAGACGATCAGATTCCTTTCATTATGACGAATTTCAGAATTGTGTTGCCAAATACGTTCGCGCCAATCATGTGACAACAGATAAGCACTGGCGACATACTCAAATTATTCCAAATCAACTTAGGGAGCAAAATCTCCCCGTTTTTTAAATAATGATCGGATATATAAGACAATGAATGATTCTGCTGATAATTTCTCCGAGCCGCAAGAATTCGGCACCAAGCCGTTCATTTATTTTGAAGAGGGCGAGCCAGAAGACTACCCTCAAAGATATGGAGTAGTTCTTGTGCTTTCTGATTTTGCCCTGGCGGCAAAAGGGCTCGGCCCTGAAGACAAAGATGAATTACTAATTCGAGGCGCAGTGAGTTATCGTGAATGTCTTAATATGGCCAGGGCTAAATGGAAACAAACCGTATTTTTTAAAGGTAAGGAAGGGAAAATGTATTCGAAAATCTCCATTGAAGGCCCCGATGTGAGAACTACATGGAATAGACCCGAAACCCCGATCATTCCATAAAAAATCCCCTCTTTTCAGAATTCTGATCGGATATAAAAGGCATGAATGATTTAATTCTCGTATATCTGGGCGAAGAAATTGTGAGCGTGGTTGAAGAAAATTCCGACATGCACAAAAGATACATTCAAAGAAACAAAGAATCAGCTCAAAAACGCATTACTGATTGGCGAAAACGCTTTGATGATGCTCATATGATTTATCATAATTTTGCTCGGCATGGAAATAATCTGGCCGAATTCCTTGATAACGATTGTTCGCATTATTGTGATGCTTATATAACATATAAAGAAAAAGGCCTTGATGCTGCTCGGGATTCATTGCCGTTTCAATGTCTTTATGATGTGAATTTCCATAACACAGCATTACGTCTTTATTATAAACAAAATAAAATTAAAGATTTTTATAAATTCTTATCAAAATTCACTGATGAAGAATTCTATCGTGTTACTTTTGGCGAACCTGAAAATGATGGTGAGTTTCAGTTCGTGAAAGCACCTTATAATGTTGAGCCACCGATCATTCCATAAAAAATCCCCTCTTTTCGTAAGACTGATCGTATATAAAAGACATGAATGATTTAATTCTCGTATCTCGCGGCAATAAGCCGCTGTGTGTAGTAGATGAAAGCTCTGATTTGTATCAAGAACTTGTCAGAGAAAACGAAGAGGCTATGCAAGGTGAAATTAATCACTGGTTAACGCCCTTTGATGATGAATCTTTGATTTATTACAATTTTAACGAGTGGCCCGAAACAGAAAGCCTTACCGAATACATTGGAAACTTAACGCTTGGTTCACATGCGGCTTTCTACAAAGATATGCTTAAAGAAAAGGGTATTGAAGCAGTGAAGAAATCACTTAAATACCGATGTCTTTATGATTATCATCTTGCCACAGTCGGCTATGATATTTTTCTTAAACAAGATGAAATCAAGGATTTCAAAAAGTTTGCAAAAACTTTAACTCCTAAAGATATTTTCATACAACTGTACGGAGACACTTCAAAATTGTTCAAGTTCACTGCAATCCCCTACAATACTTTTCCCGAGTAAATAAAATATGAGCACATTTTTTACTGCCGATTGGCACTTATCAGAAACACGATTGGAAATTATGTCGCGAGACATTTTTGACAGCCCCGAACACATGAATGAATCTTTGATTAATCTTCATAACATCAACTCAAAAGTTAAGAAGAATGACGAAGTATATGTGATCGGAGATGTGATTTTTCGAGATGCTAATGTCGAAGAAACTCTTCCTTTGATCGAAAGATTTAACGGAAGAAAGATTCTTATTCGAGGAAATCATGATCGTCACATAACAGATGAACAGTTTAGCCCATTTTTCGAGGAAATCATCCCCGAGGGAGAAGGCATTGAAATGATGATCGGAGATATTCCTTGTTATTTAACACACTATCCAACTCGGGGGAAGAAATATAAGTATAATCTAGTTGGGCACATTCATGGTGCATGGAAACACCAACTGAATATGCTTAATGTTGGAGTCGATGTTCATCATTTTTGCCCCGTAAATGAAAAGTTTGTTTCAAAGTATTTCACAGCAATTACTGAATACTATGATGAAGATGTTTGGGTGGCATATAATGAAATCAACTCGCGATATCGAAACAATCGAGGAAAGAAAGGTACATATTTCCCATGAGATCAGAAGAATTTGATGAATATATGAGAGAAATTAGCAACGAATTGCGCGTAACGCTAAAGCTGCCACCAAAGTATTTAAAAGGCTTTGAACCCGAACATTGGTCATTTACGCAATTAGAGCCGCTTAGTTTTGAAAAGCAACAAAAAATCAAGGAGCATTTCAGTAAAGAAATCCGAGACGCGCTTGACGACTATCTGAGTATTAAGGAAGAGTACCCCGATTGTGTGTGGGCTATTCTCAACTCAATTAAAAGGCAGGCCTCAAGATATGGAAACAAAACTCTCTGGAGAGAAATTTTCGCCCCTCACCTCGAAGAAGAAAAACTCAAAGAAATTTTCCCCTAAATTTCGAGTTATCCTTTGATATAAAAGGCATGGACAAAGAAGCCATTAAACTAGCCATCTTGCCCCGTGGATCAAAACTAATCGAGGGTGAAGAAATTAAGTATTATCTTGTTCTCGGGATCGTGGCCACGAACAAGGACATCAACTGGGAAAAAGACTTTGTGACTATGGAAAGCGCAATCGGCTCGCCGATCACAGATAAAATTGAGAAAATGACCAAGATGAAACTTGATGAAGATTGCGGAGACGCGAATTCTGTGTTAATGAAACTTCATAACACCAACAGAAACGAACTTGAAGAACTCTAATGGAACAAGACGTTTCTCAATATATTTTCATCTCACAAGAAAGCATTGACAAAGCTAAGAAACTTATGAAAAAAGCTCCAGAATCATTAGAAGATTGGGCAGAAGAAAATTCGCGGAAAGAACGCCGATTAGAAACTCGACGCAGATACTATCGTGAAAACAAAATTCAAATCAATGTTCGACGTAAAGAACGAAAAGAAGAAATTCGAGCTGAACAGATTAGAACAGAAAAAGAACTATCGGACAAGCTTCAAATGACACTAAATTTTGATTCTGATCGTAGTAATAATTAAGATGAGAAGTTTTTTGTCTCAGGATTTATATAAAATTACGATGAGCCAAGCAGTTTGGCGACTGTTTCCTAATGCCTGGGTGAAATATCACTATAAGCTTCGAACAAAAAACGTCAATCTTGCCCCGATTAAAGATCGAATTGATCGCAAAATTCATCAACTTCAAGGTATTGGGCCGACGGCGCTAGAAATCAACTTTCTTCGATCATTGGGATATTTTGATCCGTCATTTTTGGCATCATTGGCACATTTCAAACTGAACCCAGATGCGTATGTGAAAACAAGCGTGGATCAAGGGCATTTTGATCTCGTGATCGAAGGACCTTGGTATGATACGATCTTCTTCGAAGTTATGCTGTTGCAAATCATCTCGGAAACATATTTCGAAGATCACGCCCGCGAACACCCAGAGGTTTTCGAGGAAGGCAGACAGCGATTGAATGAAAAAATCGAGCACTTGCTTCACATCTACGATCAGTATACAGATCATTACGAAAGTCTAAGGGACCTTGAGGGCGGGGGAGAACTCAATCCTTTCTGCCTGATGGAATTCGGCACTCGTCGAGCTTTTTCAGAATCGTGGCAAGGAGAAGTTGTTGAAACACTTGCGCAAAAACTTCCGCGTGAAATGTTCCTCGGTACATCAAACGTGTATTGGGCACAACAACTTGGGCTTAAGCCACAAGGCACGATGGCGCACGAATATATCTGTGCTCATGGAGCGCTTTATCCCTTGCATGAGGCGCAAAAGCAAGCTTTCTACAATTGGAACAAGGTGTTCCAAGGCAAGCTCGGAACCGCGCTTTCAGATACATTCACTTTTGATCAATTCCTAAGAGACTTTGATTCGGGCTTGGCCAACTTGTTTACAGGAGCTAGGCACGACTCTGGTGATCCGTTCGAGTGGGGCCACAAACTCATTGAACACTATCGAACACTGGGAATCAACACTCATACCAAAGTGGCTGTGTGGAGCGATAATCTAGATATCGAGCTGGCAGAAAAGCTTTGGAAAACTTTTGCCCCGAAAATTAAAACATCATTCGGGATCGGGACCAATTTGACTAATGACATGGGGTTAAAGCCTTTGTCACAAGTCATTAAGCTTACTCATGTGAACAACATGCCAGTGATTAAGATTAGTGATGAACCCGAGAAAGTGATGTGCGAAGATGAAACATACAAGGCCTGGGCTTTGCGACTATTTACAGAAATTTTACCAAATCAATCATGATCGTAGAAACTCCTCAGTTAAACGAAAGCGAACTTAATAATGAACAGCTCACATATTGGGCATACTTTACGTATCTGCCCCATATCGGACACTATTACCAACAATTTGCCTCATCGCAGATGGTCAAACATAAAGTGATTTCAGGAGTGATGCTTTTTTCAAGCCCCGAAGAATGTGAACGAGTATGTTCGTGGTCAGGAGCAGCTATAGGATCGGGGGCAGTGGAAATTACATTTCAAGAAGCCAAAGATCATTCGATCATGTCTCAAAAAGAGTATCCTCATATTACTCCAGTGATTTTCTTCTGTGACGGCATGATCGAGGCTTCATTTTTCGAAGAACACTCTATGGATGAAATTAAAAATCTTTCAGAATCAATTAAAGATAAAATGATCCCGAGTAAATTTGTATACGTGTAAAAATCCCCTATTCTTGTGGCCCAATTTGAATGTATAAAGGGATGAATACATTTATGGGAGGCGTGTTTTGAACTACGCTTGGGAAGTGACCGTTGACGATGTTTTTTATGCTATCAATGCAAATGACATAAAAATCTCGTGGGAAAACGCAAACAAAATTCATGACATGCTTGATCATGATGAAGTCGTAGCTGCTGCGCTTTATGGCGAAGACATGGACGATCAGGCCGCATATGCAAGCGATGAAATTCGCAATCAAGTCTTTGACGAAAGTGGAAACTTGCGCACAGAGTTTGCCTTCGCAGGGGGATAAAAATCCCCTGTTTTCTTTCTTCTGATCGGATATATAAATCATGACGCCAAGCGAACAACAATACAAAGAAGCTTCTTACAGTGTCCTTTTCCAGAAAGGATGTGTGATCAAAGACGAACGAGACATCATCAAGTATTATTCAAATACACTGAACGCAGATTATACGGAAACCAAACGAGCCTTAAAAGACCTCCAAGCCAATGGTATTAATATTGGGGAAAGCTCTTTGCCCTCTGATGGATATGGTTCTGTATTTAATGGAACTGACGCAAATAATATTGAAATTGAGTATATGAGCGCCACGATAGTGTCTAATTCAGGTGCTAAGTATTTTTGGGCCGTGCAAGTAGGATCATTGTCCAAGGTCATCAAACTCTTGACAAATCCAATGTCTTTAGAGGACGCCTTGTTTGTTTTGGCTCAGAGACTTGAACGAGTCAATGACAGCCAAGAACTTGCTTACAACTCGGGACTGTAAAAAATCCCCCATATTCATAATCCCAATCGGATATATAAAGCATGGCTAAATACACGTTCACAACTTATCGACGAAAGCAAGGCACATCTGAATTCACGGTAGTAAATCAAGAAACCCTTGATCGTTATTCTGATTATCGCAATTGTAGTGTGCTTGATGATTTTGTGATTGTTCACAATCATAAAACTGGCACATATCATAATTTTTGCCGAAAAGACTTCTATGGCGATGTTGATGGGCAAATTATTTTCGGATGCAATCTATTTGGAGTTCCTGTTGTTGAACACAAAGATGATATGCAAATTCATTCTGTGACTTTCGCACAGGTAGCGACGTCGTGGCGCAATCGAGACGTCTGTGTTCATTTTGACCGCAGCATTCATCCGCAAGATTTTCAAGATGTCCATGCCCTCATCGCCGCTATTGAAAATGCGCTTAAGAACATTCATGGACAAAGCCAAGCTGCCAACCATGGAAGAATGTTGGCATGCGGAGGAGAAAATGCATATAGAGCCTATAACATGGGGGAAGTTTATTTTGCAATTTACCTTATACATCAGCGAACTGGCGCAAGAGTTGTCACACTTAATAATCGCGTGGGGATTTTTTACTACTAAAAAATCCCCGATTTTCACCACTCCAATCGGATATATAATCACATGAACTTTGCTCACGAACTTAAAGCCAAGGTGTGTTGCATCCTTTTACAATCGGGATGTGTAATTCGTAACCCAGATGACATCATACAAACATATAGCCAACGAATTGACGCTGATTTTCGAGCCACGGAAATGGCTTATGAAGATTTCAAACAAAATGGAATTGACCTAGAGGCATCGTCAACGATTGAAGATGGAACCGAGGGCGCATTTGATGGCTCATTTAATGAGCCTCTTCAAGTCCCTTATATTAAGTGCACGATTGTTTCCAACACGGGCATATCTTATCCTTTCGCGGCTCAAACAGGAGGAAAACTTGATAACTCACTATCGGCTATTATGAAACTTCTTTGTTCTAATCATGATATTAATGAGTCTCTTGAAGAACTCAAGACGCGATTAGAAGATGTTAAGAAGCAAACTCAGAAAATCGAGCGTGATGGACCCTACAAAGCCATGTTTGAAAGAGACTATGAGCTTATGCTCGATAGTCACTTGGCCTATGAGAGTTATTGCTATCTCTAAAACAAAACAGACATGATTAAAAAACTAACAAAAGCACTCGAAAATAAAGCACAATTAAACTTTTCCGATGAAACCTTGGCACATATGCAACTAGGTCTCGCGATGATGCAAGCCGCGCAAATTTACCGTGACGCGATTAAAGCACTTCTTTCAGATCATGACGAAGAGGTTTTCGATGAAAGAATCAAAAGTGCCATGAATGAACACAACATCTGTGCATTAACGACTTTGATTGACTATATGTATGATGGTGGAGAAAACTATCTTGATGTGAATCTCAGTCACCTTACAGATGAAGAAGTTGAAAAAATGCCACTATCAGAAACAAACATGTATCACTTCCTGTTTATCCCCGTGAAGAAAAATCCCCTAAATTTTTCACTAACAATGAATATAAAAGCCAATGATGAACCCCAATAATCTCGCACTTTATAAAGCATCCACAGAGTATTTTAAGCAAGACCCTAAAACACTCCAGTTTTACTCTGTGGATTTTGAAGATGACGACACATTGCGCACATTACAAGGCATCGGATCAGTTGTTGTCCGCACGCACCCGCGCACTGAACTGATTTCTTTCTATGCTGATTTTCGCAACAAAGAATTGCAATATGCGCTCGGAGTTAAAATGCTCGGGGTTAATTTTGCCACGATCAGAGAACTAACTCCCAATTGCAGCTTTTTTGATGATGAATGTACGTTCTATTTTCATGCCGAAAATCCAGATCAATTAGGAGATGTATATTTCCAAGAATACAGACGATATCACAATCTTAGAGACAATTTAGCACAAACATCAAAGCTCAGTCGAAAGAAAATCGCTAAAGAGCTTGAACATTTTGATTCTTATGAAGAATATCGAGCTTTTCGAGCTGGGGCAATTTTCTTCGTGATCTTTAACATCTGCCGAAAGTATAATATGACTTTTGTGCAAATCCCTTCATGCAGACTGGATCGAGCTTTTTAAAATGCAGACATTTCTTCCATATCCTGATTTTAAGAAAAGCGCACAGTCTCTCGATTATAGACGATTGCAAAACCAGATCGTTGAATGCCACCAATTGCTTAAAGCTCTCACGAGCCCCGAGCCAAGAGGGTGGCGAAACCACCCAGCTGCACTTATGTGGAAGGGGCATGAAAAGGCGTTAGCACAATATGCTGAAGCGTGCTGGGATGAATGGAAAAATCGAGGCTACGGCCCCGATCACAAATCCATTGTTAAAATTCGAGAAATAGCGCAAGCACTTCGATCAACAGACGAATCGCCCCGATGGATCGGTGATGAAGAATTTCATGCTTCTCATCGGGGAAATCTACTAAGAAAAGATTTGGCTTATTATAGCCAATACAACTGGACAGAAAGCCCCGATCTGGAGTATATCTGGCCAACACCATAAAAGAGAACAAACATAATGACCGATAACGAACGACAAGAACTAGAACTCTTCCTTAAAGACATTGAAGTGCTTCAGGAAACTTTCACCACATTGCCCGATAAGATGCAAAGCACTATCGGCAAGGACATGGCGATTCAGATGGGCGATATTATGCAAGAGATTAAACGACTCAAAGCAGAAACGCTTGTTGAGCTAGGGTTGGTTTAATTGACATGACAGAGCAGCAACAAATCAAACTTTTTCAAGAAATAGTCAAGATGGCAGCCAGTAATCCAACTGCTCATGAATTGGGTGAGTCCGTTGCTGAGTTGTTAAAAGAGAATAACGCGCTCGAATGGTGGGACAAAAAAACCAACCGCACCACATTCACCAAAGAAGAACAAGAGGTTATTCACGCAGTAAAAAGTGGTTGGCAGTTTTATCGAATGGATGGTAAAAACTGGTATTGGATGAATGATGTGGAAGACCCATGGACATGCCCGCGCATGCCGAATATAAGATATGTTTCTACGCGAATGATAAACAGGCTAAAAGCCTGCGGGCAGTTTCCCAAAAACTACAAATTCGCTTAAAAATCAATTCATATCATGATCCTGTATCACATTAGCCATCAATACCTCGGGGAAAATCCAACTTTTTCCCCGAAAATCCCCGATCACCCAATGCCAGGGGAAAATGAAACCATCCCTCGAATTTGCACGGCTCCAACAATCTCGGGATGTTATCTTGCAATTTTGTCAGATTTCTATCTGCTCGCCAAAGAAGGACAAGACATCCCCGAATATTTCGTCTATGCAACTGAAACTGACAAAGCTGTTTTCGCAGGGGAAAATGTCCCCGATTCCAACATAACAGGAGAACACTGGATTAAGGAGCCAACACAATTTCATCTAATAGGCAAAGCACCTAGAATCAAAATCACAATGAAAAGATATGCCCAGAAACCATTTCTTAACCAACTCAGAAAAACCGTGGATGAAACGATCACTTTCTAAAAAATCCCCCTTTTCATAAACTCTGATCGGATATATAAATCATGCCGAAATTCAAAGTTGATTTCATTGTTCAGAACTTTCCCGATCCCGACGAGTCCGCATACCTAGCGACAAGAGAAGCTGTTCGCAATCAGCTCAAACATACTAAGGTCAAAACTAGGCAATGGAATAGGAGCACTACAACTATTGTCTATACAGAATTTTGTGATGATGCTGTGATCGGATATGAAGACTGGAAAGAAAAGTATCTCGAAAGCCTGATCGAAGAAGTCAAAGAAAAGGGAGTCGTGATCCGAAGTGTTGAGATCACTGCCACATCTTACGAATACATTATCCAAGACTGAAAACACTATGCCTAAAACTAACACTCAAGAACTGCTTGATCAAATCGTAGAACAGTGCTTTAATCATCTAACCCCAGGTAAAAACATTCATCTTATCTACAGAGAAGGCAACCCAGTTCCATGGGAATTAAGAATTGATGATTTTGAAAGCTGGACACATTTGAAAAAAGGTATGTCTTTTATGGGAATGATGATGAAGGTAGCGCAAATTCTAGATTGCGAAAATGGCGACCAAGAAGTATACAAGACTTATGGATGCCCCACTTGTGGCTGCGGCGACAAAGACATGTATACGCTTAAATTCTGGTGAAAACACTATGCCGAAAATCAAAATTGAACTCCAAATTAAAGACTCGCAAAATCATACTAATCCGCCGCATGTCCTGATTAGAAATGTCTTTCGCGATCATATCAAGCACGCCAAGATTCAAACAAGAAACTGGAGGGCATATGCTCGATGGGGCTACTACTGGATGATTCTGAAATTCAATGATGATACAGTGATCGGATATGATGATTTTAACGAAAAGTATCTCCGCGAAATTTTGGATGAAATCGAACAAAATGGTGTATGTGTCCCGAAGGCGGAAGTCACTGTCAAATCCAAAGAAACGATCACTTTCTAAAAAATCCCCCTTTTCATAAACACTGATCGGATATATAAATCATGAAAAACATTATTGACGTACATGGAAACAAAACCAGAGCCATTTATCATATCACCATACGCGGAACTGGTGCATGGGCTCAAATTGATGTTAGATCAACTGGCCCTAAAGCGATCCCAGAATATACGATTGCAGTGGATGAGCCAGATCAATTAGTTAGTTGTATGACCAATGCGATTAATGCCGCAGAATTTCTAGTGCAGAAGGAAAGAGAAAAGGGTACGCTGTGCGCCAACATTTCGCCCAACAATACTTTCATTGCAATTGACAACACATACCTTCGGGGCATTGATGTGAATACTATCGTTGAAATTTTGGAAACAGACTTCATTCACGCATGGATTGAAAAAACAAACAATAGACTGTCAGCTAACATTAAAGTCAATGTAGAAATGCCCATTTTAGAGTTGCTGGGTTGCACTACAATTGATTATCGCTTTGTGAGCAATAAACACACCTCAATCCCTAAGCGCCGAATCAACTTCCCCGAAGGATTTATGTTGCGAGAAAACTCAATCGGAGACTGCAAATACTCTCTTGAAAATCTCACAAGAACGAGCATGGACGGTTGCTATATTGCCGATCTGCAAATTCCAGATTGGATGATGCCTCTCGTTGACGCATTCATGGACGAAAACGCAGATTGGGTTAACAATCATCCCTAAAAATCCCCCATTTCACAAACCCCAATCGGATATATAAATCATGCCAAAAGTTAACCTTACTGAACACGATACCACAATTCTTAGAGAAGCCAAAGCCTCCTTAGAACGACTTGCTGAAATGATCGGGCCAACTGGGTTTTACCCCATCAACTTGGCTAATCAAATCCAAGGTATCTTGGACAAAGCCGAACAAACCAAGACCGCAACCCCCGAGCTGATCGAACTTGCCCGACAACAATACCAGCAAGAAGGATATGTTGAAATTGATGACAACGCGGAAGTTTCCGAAGGCAAAGATCAAGGCGTCTATGTGCAAGCATGGGTGTGGGTAGGCAAAGGAGAAGAATAATGGAAAACCATCTCGTTTACGGTGAAAAAGGAAAGACATATAGCATCACTTTGACTTTGCCTCGTCAAGATTGGCGATACGCTGACATTCACGTTGTTAATAACGCAAACTTACATCAACTGAATATGAACGTTGACCACATAGCAGAGCTTTCCGAAAAACTGATGTACGCCGTGAGGGCAATGAATCTTGTTGCGCAAAAAACCAGAAATGAAGCTCGTGACGAAGTGGCGAATGAATGGCCCGAAATGACCCCATACAATACTTTTATTGATATTGATTACGATGAAGATATGACGGTCAAAATTCTGAGAGAGATTGAATATGAAACGATCAGCACATTCGTCCCCGAATGGCAAGCAAAACATCAAGAAAAAACCATGGGATCAAGACAGATCAAGCTGGATCAAACTATTGATATTCTTGAACTTTTGGACTTTAATAACCAAGAATATGAATGGGAGAGAGATGTGCCCCCTTATAAACGATCAGTAATGATCGGACCCAAAATCTATCTTCAAGAAAATGAAAAGGGGGAATATAAGTATTCATTAGTTAAATTTGTCTGGGTAGGAGAGCGCTCAGTTAAAAATCTCCCTATTCAAAAATGGCTTATGCCGATCATTGATAAATTCATGAATGAAAACGCAAAGTAAACAAAAAATCATAGCCATTTGAAGCAATCCCCGATCTGAATTATGATCGGGGATTTTTTATGACTTTCTATCACGATCTTTTTTATGACTTTCTATCACGATCTTTTTTATGACTTTCTATCACGATCTTTTTTATGACTTTCTATCACGATCTTTTTTATGACTTTCTATGATCGGGTGCCACGGCGGGCTTATTTTCTAAAAAAATCCCCTTTTTTCATCTGCTCGATATACTATATAAACTACCTTTAATCAGGAATCCACCAGATAATGATTACTAACCAAACTAACAAGCCTGTTGAATCTCTTGGGGTTCAATCTGAAGCATTTTTCAACGTCAAGCAAGAAAACCTCGCGTTTATCTTTGGTATCCTCCGCAATAACCTTTACTCTGATAAGCCCCTGGCTATTCTGCGAGAGTATTCTGCTAATGCCAAGGATGCTCATGCTGAAAATGGTTGCCCTGAGCGACCGTTTGTCGTCACGATGCCCACGGCCTTGTCTCCGAATCTTAGCATCCGAGACTTTGGCAAGGGTCTGAGCGAAGAACAAGTCTATAATATTTTTGCATCGTATGGTGCGTCAACCAAGCGCGAAACCAATGACCAGATTGGGGGCTTTGGCATTGGCTCCAAGTCGGCTTTCTGTTATGTTAATGGTTTTACGATTGTTAGCATCTTTGAAGGCAAGAAGTCTACTTATCGTGCCTACATTGATGAAACCAATATCGGTAAAATCTCTCGAATGGGCGAGCCTACTGACACCGATGAAGAAAGTGGCCTTGAAATCATTGTTGAAATCAAGCAAAATGATATTCACTCTTTTGTTGCGGCTGGAAAGTCTCTCTTTAAGCACTTCAATCCCAAGCCGATTATTGTTTCTTGCCGCGATTTGAGCGAGTATATTGCTAACTATCGTCAGGGTGAAGTCTTGATCGAAGGCTCTGATTGGAGCATTGTGAAGCGTCAAAACTATGGTTCTTCCGAGGCTTATTGTGTTATGGGAGATATTCGCTATCCCATTCAGATCAACAAGATCACTTCTGATCGTAAGGGCTGGGTTGATTCACTTTATGGTAGCACAATCAACATTGTCACTCCGATTGGGTCTGTGAAGATGAGCGCAAGCCGTGAATCACTTGAGTATGACGAGGTTACAATTGACTTTCTTAACAAGTCTGTCGAACGAATCTATGCCGAAGCCTGCCAAATGGTGACGAATGAACTCAAGAATTGCAAGACTCTTTGGGAAGCGCGAATTTACCTCAAGGAAATGGACAAAATTTACGGTAGCCTTAATGTTAAGGCTGAGTGGAATGGCGAACCTATTAAACTACCGCACGTCCATCTTGGGCCGAATGGTTCTGTTGGCGCGATTGAAGGTATTAGCCTTATTCGACGAGCAGAAAAGACCCGTAACGGGGACCTAAAGTGGTGCCGATGTGCTGATATTGTGCCTTCTAAGAATGTCATTATCTTTACGGACAATGGCACGGTGAAGCGAAACACGCTCTTTTCGCGAATTAACAAGTACGTTGCTGACAACAACTTCGGGGGAACCTGCGTGCTTGCTCAATTCACTACGGCTGAGGCCCAGAAGGAGTTTGAGACTCACGAAGAAATCATCGGCGCGAATATCATTGATGTTGAAACCCTGGCTTATGTGCCTCCGATTCGTGCGAAGCGCATTAGCACTGGTGCGCGTGATAAGCAAAAGTGTTCGGCTTTCACTTACAATGGCAAGACCTATGCCAGCGTGAAGTCTCAAGCCTGGGACCCCGTGGAAGTGGACCTTGTTAATGATGGCGGGGTTTATGTTTACATTGACAAATTCTTGCCAGTCGGTTTTAGTGGCTTTGGACACCTGAAAAAGATCATTGAAGCATTGGGAGAATTAACTAATGAAACGATCATTGTTCACGGGTTCCGCGCAATGAAGAAAACCGAAAACCTTGGAAGCAATTGGGTTAGCCTTGAGGACAAAATCAAGAGTGTTATGCAAGATTGGGCCGCTGATGAGCAAACTAGCATGATGGTTGCTTCAAACTACGTCCATGATGAAACGGAAAGAATTTTTGATTATATTCAAGCGCACCGTGACTTACTTGATGATTCAAGTGTCGCCGCTGAGTTTGTAGACTTTATCAGTGAGTTTCCGACTGTGGTTGATGAAAATGCTCTGGATAATCTGAAATACCTGTCTAATTATTCTTGTGATTTTTACAATACGTCTGATGTGGATGAGCATCGGAGTAAGTATAATGAACTCAAGAAAAAGGTCTGGGAAACTTATCCTATGCTGATATGCATTGCCCATAAGCATGAAGATCGGCGAGCTTTAGACTACATTGCTCTGGTGGACAAAAAGTAGTCTAGCATCGGGGAGCGGGCATAATGCCTGTCTCCCCATTTTTATGACTTTCTGCGATTATGCAGCACGATTAATCTTTTTTTAAAAAAATCCCCTTTTTTCGCAGAGAAACTTGCTATAATAAAGTATCGGAGACGTAGAATAAGTAATGAAGATCACCGCATGTATTTACCAAACTGGCGATAGCCTCACAATCGCTTTTGACAATGGAAGTCCGCTGACTATCCATAGTTACGATGGCAATTTTAACAAGGCCGTTGAAGCCTATCGCAATGGGGATGTTGAAGAACTTTATAGTTTGATGAACATCCTCACATCTATCGAAAAGATGAGCGAATCTATTGATGACATTAAGGTTGTCGGCAATAGCGTTTATTATCGTGATGAAGAAATCCACAACGTTATTGTTGATCGGATTTTGGACTTCCGTAATAATGGCTTTGACATTAAGCCGCTTGCGCGAATGTTGTCCAAGCTGATGCTGAACCCCTCTCGCCGCGCCGTGGAAGAACTCTACAAGTTCCTTGCCCACAAGAACCTTCCCGTCACCGATAATGGTAATTTTCTTGCCTATAAGGGCGTGACTTCGGATTATTGGAGCATTACGAGTGGTGATGCCAAGCTGATTAAGGGGACGGTTGATGATGGAGGCCGTATCTACAATGGTGTCGGTGAAGAAATCCAAATGCACCGCAATAAGGTGGATGACAATAAGGACAATCACTGTTCTTATGGCCTTCATGCTGGTAGCCTTGAATACGCTGATAACTTCCGTAGTTACGGCGGCTACGGCGGAAAGCTGATGATCGTGGAAATTGACCCCGCTGATGTAGTGTCGATTCCTAGCGATTGTGGTTGCCAAAAGCTCCGAACTTGCCGCTATAAGGTTGTTGGCGAGTATGACGGACCTCTGACTCAGCCTCTGTACGAATCTAATTTTTCCACCGAAAATGACGATCTTTATGATGAAGATATTTTTGACGAAGATGATTGCAACGAAGGTGACTACGACTATACTGAGCCCGAGGATTTTGACAATGAAGATGATTTAGGTGTCGTCACCGACCAGTGTGGGAATGTTCTTAATGATGGCGATGTTTGTCTGTCTGATGACGGCAAGTTGTACGCCTGGAATGAAAATAACAAGACGTTTGTTGACCTTGACGATTCTGAAAATGAGCTTGATAGCGCGATGTGGGAGAAGATGACCTATCTCGACCCCGATGCCCGAAATGATAGTGACTTTTTGGTACTGATTGATGGCATGATCTACGAGGACTCTTTCGGCAATAAACTCAAGTGGAATGAGACGGCTGACTTGTTTGAATATGTCAATACAACGTCGTGGCCCAAGCCTACTTATCTTCAGGCAATTCGCAATAAGATTGTTCGCGTTCAGTGAACAATCAAATAAGAAGAAAGGCCCCTAAAAGGGGCCTTTCTTTATGACTTTCTACGATTATGCGACAGCACAGCCGATCACTCTCCAAGTCACTCTCCAAGTCACTCTCCAAGTCACCAAAAATCCCCTTTTTTCTGGCAAGCAACACAATATATAGAAGTAATGAAAGTCCGAGTTTATCACAACCCCGATGATGTTTTTGATTTCACCAGCATTGAAGATATGATCGCTGTTGCAGACGTTGAGTGTGATGATATTGAGCACGCAATGGAATTGACCATGAGTATTGATGACGATTGGTGGAAGAACAGCGGTGTGACCAAGTTATTTGAGGATGAAATTTGTCGCAGCACGAATGCTGGCGATGCGATTGTGAACTTGGATACTAATAAGATTCATGTTGTTGAGTTGCTTGGTTTTCGCACGATTGAATCTGACGTAATCTTTACGGGGAAGGAATAACAATGCACGGTATTTTGTTGCTTGGTTTTTTAATGATCGGCTTTGTGGTCATGGCTTGCGGCGTGACTGGTTGGATGATGGCTGGCGTGTTAAGTGACACTATTTTCAATGAGAAGTCCGAGATTGATTTTCATAAGCGAATGGCTTTGATCGGTTTTATGATTATGGTGCTTACTGTTCTTATTGACTGGGCAATTGGAGGGTTCCCATGGGCGTGACACTTGAGTGTCGGTATTTGACCGAAGAGCGGAAGGGAGGATATGTAAATTTCATAAACGACAATTGTTTTATTTTTGCCAAGTTGCCAATTAATGATACTGGGATTGACGCGATTGGTAAAATGATTGTCCTTGAGGGTGATATCAGTAAGGTTGAAGAAGATCAACTTTTTGATTGGATCACAGGTGATATGGGAAGCCGAAAATATCACGAAGTGAAGTTTGTTGGGTCTTTTCAGCCAATTATCGAAGTAAAATACGAACCTTTGGAATTAGATCGGGTAAAAGAATATTTAAGTCTTTTGGAGAAAATCAATGGATAATCTTGAAGCCATGACAGATTCACAAACGAATATTTGTGATCGGAATTCTTGTTTTCTAACTGGCAGGAGTTTAACATGAGTGTAACGCTTGAGTGCAGTTTTCTGGATTTTGGTTATCGTCACCCACTGCGATTCGGTGTGTTGATGCTTGGCGGATATGCAAAATACATCGAGGGCAATTATTTTGTTTTTGTCAAGGTTCCTCCGCACATTGGATGTGAATTTGTCGGGAAAATGATTAGTGAGTCGCATTTTCCTGATGATATAAGTAGCATGCGTGATGATGCTTTTCTTCGGTTGTTTAAGAACGATGCAGTTAAAGGTGAGTTTCGCGAAGTAAAGGTTACATCATCATCATGGCGTCATCAAACTATCGAAGTTGACGATGAGCCAATGCATCCCGATAAGCTAAAAAAATTCATAAAATTATTAAAGGAAAGAAATGGATAAGTACGAACATCTTGAAACCATGACCGCGGAAGAATTGCGCTTCAGAATCCACTATTTGGAATCTGAGGTTGAAATGTTCCGTAGGCTTGGAAGAGACTTGCTTGAGCAGCGATTAAACTATCGTAGCTTAGTCAAGCATGCTATAGAAACGGGCGAATTAGATGAACTGGAGCGGGCCTTGTATGAAACTCAGAGAGATGTTTCTGCTGACCCGCATGCTCATAAAGTGCTGCCAAATTCTCAATCGACTGTTTACACAGACGAAAAAGTCACAGTTCAATGGGACCCCGCTTGTTTCAATTACATCAAAGTGTATTTGCCCAGTGAGTTTTCAAAAAAGAAAGTTCATGTTCGTGTTCGCGCTGTAGAATAATCCCCTATTTTTTCACTCTGAGTTGATATAAAAGACATGGAAGAACTTTTGTTTAAGCATTATGACTCTTTGCTCGGGGAAGAAAAGGCAAAGGAAGCTCGTGCTATGGGCAATACTGAAGAAGCTCGGGGCTGGCTGGCTTCCGCGATTATTCTTAATGTTGAGGCCACGGACATTCACGAAAGTGAGCATGGGGACCCGAAGCGTCCCGAAAAGCTATTAAGTGCAGCCAAGTTACTGTATGATATAAAAGAATGGCGTCATGCAGAGCGACTTGCTGCTGAAGGCATTTCTTTGAATGCAGATAGGGACACGTTGGTATCGCTTCGCTCGTTGATGTTGGCGTGCCAAATTATGCTAGGGGATTAATCCAGTGGAAAAACAAAGAATAAAGCACGATCTTGTTCAGATGGAGTGGGGCAATTATTATGGCAGAGAAGTCATCAAGAATGCTTTGAAAATTGTCAATGACCCCGATCAGGCTGCGAGGAAAGAGGCCTCATGTTGTGTTCGTTGTTATTATGTTACTCAAGTCGGCGGTGCAGCTATGACAACTTGGTATTGTGGCATTTGTGGAGCGAAGGACATGCATGGTAGCACCAATACACCTTGTTTGTGCAAGGCGTGTGCGAAAGATAATGGATTGTGTTTTCGCTGCGGAGCGGACATGGAATTAAAGAATCGGAGAAAACAAAAATGGACGATAACGGACTGACATTAAAGTTTTTTACAGTCGGGCGGTTTTCCAAAGCTGCTTGGAATGAAATGGCAACTAAGTTTTTTGACCCTGGGGTTCAAACTACTATCCCGTCTTACACTCGCGCTGAGGCTTTGCGAACGAAAAAAAGAATGGCTAACAAGAAGATCAACATCATCAATGGTGATGGTGAAGTAGTTGAGTCTGTCAACTTATACGATCACGTTGTCGTCAGGAATGCCAAGGGTAAGATCGTAGGCTAAGCCACTAAAAAATCCCCTATAAAATCGTGGGGATTTTCCTATATAAATTATGATTGTTCATCAGAGTTCTTATCGGGGGTGGGACATCGAGATTCGTGAAGTTGATGGTGGGTTTACTGCTGTTTTCTCGAACGAGTTTGTTGAGAGTTCTTTCCCCGAAGGTGTTCAAAGTGTCAGTATTGAAGACTGCGTTCGGAAGGCACAGCGTTGCATTGATGTGAACGACTATCACGAGCCTCAGTATCGTTCTGCTTCTTATCGCGACGTTGAGCCTCCTGATATTGATGATTGGTTGATAGGTAAAGAAAAATGAAATGGTTTCCTCGATTTGCATGGCTGAAGAAGAATGGATTCACTTACAGGCAGGTCGAGGAATTTTCTATTCCTTTGATTGATGATTGTGTGGCGAAATTGTGTGCAGCTACGGGCACTCCGATTGTCATCAGTAGTGTTTTACTGGGCGGTAAGTTAAGTGTTCGTGGCCGCTTGATTCGTCAAGTTAGGGTTGATGCTCGCGAGATTGATGGCTTTGATCGAGATACTCTGCCTCAGAGCGCGATCAAGTATTTCGATCAGTACGTGAATAGTGCTTCACAATCGGAGTTGCGTTACTCTGGCGAGTTTAATTGGGCTTTAATTGATTTGGATAATCGGACTGTTCAGCATATTCTTGGGCAATATGCTGAACATCTTCGCGTCCTTCATCCTGGTTGCGAGTTTATTGTAATTTAACCGCGAGTCCTTGTTCAACTTCTTTTACATATCTATCAAAGAAGTTGGCTGTGATTCTTTTCATAATCGCAGGAGTGATTTCTTGTCCATGTGCCACTGCGTTATAAATCTCTGGCAATTCATTGAAATCCTTTTCATACATACTTGGCATAACCATATCTTCCGCTGTCGCTGATTGAATAATATTCACAATAATGATTGGGTTTCTTTCTATTTCGTCGATCAGAAAGCGATAAGCATGCTTTTTGATATGATATAGAACTTGAATATAGTCATCTTCCTGGATGTTGTCTGTGGAGAGGTCACAAATGGTTCCCCCGATCAATTTAACCAAAACTTCGCTCATTTGCTGCATTTGCATTATGTATTTGTTTGTGACAGGAAAAATAGGGGATTTTTTGGAATACATAGTGGAGAGGACAGGAGAAGAACAATGGCTCTTACAACTGCAAGTACATTTCAACCTATCGCTGAGGCCATTGGCGCAGCTGATCACAACATACAGAGCACTTTAGACTTGGGTTCTGCCAGCAGCGCGGCGTCTAAGATTACAGATGCTCGCGAAGCGATTGGGGCTGAATCCCTTTTGGCAGCCGTGGCTGACTTTGACGACATGAACACTTATGAGACGTCGATGCGCACATTGGAAAAGGACTTGGTTACACGTGTTCAACCAGCCGTGGCTGCTGCGATCACAGCGACACAAGTCTATTTCCTTGCGGAAACGGGCGCAAATTTTAGAGATTATTTTAATGCAACTACTAGTGGGAAAACATTTACATTTAACACGGACTTCAATCGATTCCGCACTGCCTGGCGCAGAGTAAGAAATGAAGAGTTAATCGTTCCCATTGGTAGTGTTACTCGATCTGCTGGTGTTTGGCCGACGTCCTTGACCACCGAGCAAACATTCTCTTTGCCCAGTTTGCTTGAAGTTCGTGCTGGTAGTTTGATCGGGGCTGCTGCGATCACTCTGAATTTGACTTGTGTGCGTGCTGATGGGACAAATGATCTGATCGTTTTGAGCATCCCTGCCGCTACGCCCGATGGAACTCGCTTTTCTATTGGTGGGACGCAGAAATACACGAGTGTTACAACGGTCACTGCAACTGGTGGCACGAACGCTGATGTGCTCGAAGTCTGGATTCGTTAATTTTCTTGATCATGAGTCGATAGCAGAAGGGCGGAGATTTTCTCCGTCCTTTTTAATTTTCCCCTATTTTTCTAGGCTTTATTTGATATATAAAACATGAACGAAGTTTCAGAAAATCAAATTATCGTAGATTGTTATGTTTATGAACAGGACCCTAATATGTGGTGTGTTCAGGGGCATCTGGTGACTGGAGGATTGTCTATGATGTTTACGGATGGTCTTGTAGACTGCACTGAGCATTTTGACGTGTATGTTGACCATTTGCGCACAATGGCCGAAAGCCTTGGAATCCCTTTTGTTCTTGAAAAAGATGCCGTAGAGATTCGGCAAGAACTGGAAGAAGAAGAAATGGGAGAAGAAAATCATGATTAAGGTCGGGCAAGTTGTTTACAACCGTGACAAATCTGAGGTTGGTGTTACCACTGGTTCTGGTCGTCGTTGTCAATCAAGTGGATGTTCTGGGTTTTGGATTATGGTTCGGTGGGATGATGGGAAAGTCACATGGCCTTGTCTAAAAGGAATGAAATTTGACCCTGATGCGAACTCTTGGCAAATTCTGTAAAAAATCCCCTTTCTTCTTGATTGTGATCGGATATATAAAGTATGCGATTTAAGATTATTGATTTCAAGCCGTACTTCATTTTCGATGATGAAGATGAAGCCTATGGTTTTTACAATCGGATTCCCCGTTCTTTGCGGCGATTCTTCTTCTTTCAGTGTGTGGGCGGATATTACAACGCGGTGACGCTTCGCTACTAAGAAAATATGACTTACATTGTTAAGCCTTTGTGGGAAATCATGGTCCCCTATGTTATGGGCGATCATGATGGAACAAATCCTGATTTACCGAAAAGAAATCGCAACATTCCCGTTCCCTATCATCAAGAATGGGATGAGTTTGTTCGCAATGTGACAGGCGGCTTAACGATTCATCGCGCTGCTCGTGGTCAGTGGGAAGATCGTGACGGAAAACTTTACAAGGAAATTATGATTCCTGTGCGGATTGCTTGCACACAAGAGCAGATCGCGGAAATCGCGGAATTTACAATTCAGCATTACAAGCAGAAGGCAGTTTTCGTTACCCTTGTTAGCGAAAAGACTCTGATCTTTTATGCCGATGGTGAAGCTCCTGAGCCAGACCCCAACACTATCGTTGCCGTGGCGTTTTACTGGGATGACTTGGAAGATATTGGTGGTTGGTGCTCCGATCTCAGTAAGGAAAGCCTCGATTATGAACGCAAAGAGTCCCCTGGCTTACGCTTCAAGCCCATCTATGCCAGCGATAAAGGACGATGGGAAAACGACATGGAAGATTGGACGTCAGATTGGATAAATGAGCTTTGCTCTCGTCCTTTTGTATTTGATAAAAATGATTAAGCCTCAGAAACCAAGTGCCCGATTAGGATGGATAGCGCCGAATGGTGATTGGTATCCATGCGCTTATACTGCTCATCGACATTTAGCCTCGATCATTGGGCAGAATCTATTCCCAGACACATACTTTCATGACGAACTTCTTTTAGAGCAAAATGGATGGGTTTCTGTTCGATCTGGTGGCATGATTAGTAATGGCAAAATGATCACGCCCGATCAGATGAATACATTAAGGCTAATCGTGGAAGAATTTGAATACATGGAAAGTGAAAATCCTAATATAAGTTGGGATGAAGAACTCTGTCGTAATCCAGAACTATATTTTCGCGTCCGCTGTTTCACTATGCCAACAGAAGGCATGAAGGCCAGCTTTGCCAAAACACTACGATCACGATTTGATTACTTATCGGGGAATGATCATTCCTTGGTTGAAGAATCAAGATTGTCACGAAGAAATAACGTTCATCCAGGGGATTAAAATATCCCCTTTCTTTTTGATTGTGATCGGATATATAAACCATGGACTACAAGATCGAATTAAATGAATATTCTGGAATGCTTGTGGGGAATAGATGGTACGAGATTGACATCTTCTATTTAAGCGGCGGATGTTTCGTAGTTGCCATTAACTTTTTGGGATTTTATTCAAAAGGAACAAAATTGTCTCAGCACGGCAAAAAAGAAGTTGTTAAGAAGGCTTGTGGCTCGGTCAATGATGTGAAAGATTTTGTTTTGGCACATTTTGAAATGGAACAATCCACACATGGTGGTGATGTTGAATTCACTGGGGCGATGATTGATAATGAAGTCCTGACCAAAAGCAAAATCCTTGGTTTTTCGCGGCGCGAAATTGTTATCCCTTCTGCGAGCTGCTGTTAACTTTTTTGATTATCATCATTAGGGTTGGGATCGGGGAAGTTTTCTTGATCTTGAACAAAGTCTCTCAAATCTTCGGTTCGATTAAACCATCCTGGGTTTGCTTTGGCATGAGGTCTCGTCTTCAAATAGGCCTCTCGAAGATTCGTGATTTTAATTGCCAGCTCTTGGTCTTTTTCAGGTGTACTTGCGTATTCCCACGTAAGTTTCATCGTTGCAGGCCCAAGAACGCCTGTTTGTGGAGCCCCGACAATTCTTTGAAGCAGCCTTATAGCCCTTGTTGTTCCCCCATGATATCCCCAGTCGGCGAGGGCCACAGCAGTTCTTTCAGGAAGTTCATTTCCTCGAATGGGGTTCCAATACATCTTTTCCATAATTTTATGGGCTTCATTCGGGGTCATTTTTCTCACGCTTTGTCTTGGTAAATCCATCGAATCTCGCCATTGATTGTATGTGTTTTGTGTGACGCCCATGTTTGTGGCCCCGCCTGGGTCAGCGGATTTCTTTCTGTGGACAAATCCGCCTTCTGCTGGCAGCGTGAATTGTTTGAATTTTTTCAGATCGCCACGATTTGGTTTAACTTGTTTTGCTGGAGCTGGTTTAGTTGCTTGTTGTGGTGCAATAGGCTTGGATGTCTCTTTTCTGATCGGTTCTGGTGCTTTGGCTGCTGGCTGAACAAATTCTGTCGTGATCTTAACTGGTTCTCGATTTGAATCATAAGCGGGCGTCATTAATGCTTGGCCTGCAAGCATTGCTGGCACGCCGTACATCAGCGCTTTTGCAAATGGGTTTGTTCGTTTTTTTCTTGATTGAGCAAGTTTAACTGCGATGTCGTCAAGATAGTCAGCCTCTGTATAATGCCCGATATTATCAAGATGGCTGGCTATTCTATTCAGCTCTCCGATCATAGCAGTAACGTCTCTCATATTGGGCAATCTCCAGAACTTATATTTGGCGAAAATTCTGGCTCTCACCTTTGAGGCTAGACGACATTTGAAAAATCCCTTATTTTCGAGGTTCTGATCGGATATATGAGCTATGGACATTTTGCGTTCGCCTATGACTCTCAAACAAATCATTTCCATGTCTGAGAATGATGAAAATGGCTACGTTCATGGAATTGTGCCCTTTTCGCTTGATGAAATCATGAACAACGATTTCGAGGGTATGATGGATTTGTTTTCGGAAAGACTCACTGCCACTGATCTTTAATGGATATTCATTACGAGGCTGTTGGCTTTGCTAATGGAATGATCTTGATTAAAGTTACTGGCGACCCTGAAACGATCATTGAGGGTGAATTTGGTCTAAAGGATGAGTTTCCCTACAATCTTCAACCTGGCGACGAGGTTACTTGGAACGACCCCGATGATGGCCTTTGCAGTGTCACAGGTATTATTTCTGAGATTGAGTGGAATGGCGACTCTGCAACAATCATGTTTACCTCTGGTCAAGAGATTGAAGTATTGGCAGGAGAGCTTTCGTGAAGATTACTAAGTTTGCAGACATTCCTCAATACACCCGAGGGGCAAATTACGCAGTTAATGTTCCCTGGAGCCACTTGGAACGTGCGCTTGAAGCTTACAATGAGGGATGCACTAATCTTTATCTGGACCCTGATTTCCAACGCGGTCATGTCTGGTCACTTGATAAGAAGATTGCTTATGTTACATACATTCTTCGCGGTGGTCAAGGCAGTCGTGAAATTAAGTTCAATCATCCTAATTGGTCAAATAGTGTCAAAGGAGATATGGTTCTTGTTGACGGTAAACAAAGACTTGAGGCTGTTCGTGGATTTCTTAGAGATGAATTCCCAATTTATGGTAGCTTGTTCAGTGAATTTACTGATGAATTGCGAATCATGCGATGCGATTTTGTTTTCCAAGTGAATGATTTGAAAACCAGAGAGGAAGTTTTACAATGGTATCTTGACTTGAATAGCGGTGGTGTTGTTCACACCGAAGAAGAGCTTAATCGAGTCAGAGAAATGCTTGAAAAGGAAAAGGGGAATTAAAAAATCCCCTTTTTCAGAATAATGATCGGATATAAGAAGCATGAGTGAAGATTTTTTGAACGGTTTTGCTATCGGTGCTGTTGCGATTATAGTTATTTGGGTTTGCTCGGCAATTAAGGCGAGTATTCCAAAACCTACAAACATGGGGTGGCTCGATGGATCGGGTGATTGGATTGAGGTGGTTCGTATCGGTCACTCAGGAGTGACTGTGCGACATTGTGGGTATAATTCACGTAATTCACACTGGACATTTAGGCGCTGTGCAGAAGATGCTGGCTGGCCTCTTTCCAAGATGCTTGATTACCTGGGCCTTCCCGATGAAAAGACACTCAAGGAAGCTGACATGACCATGGGTGAATGGCTTTCACAAAAAAATAAAAATTCTTGAAACTTTTCAAAGGTGATCGCCGTATAACAAAAGAACATACACAAAGCAAAAGCTTTAAGGACACAATTATGACTCGCCGATATCTTTCACTGCTAGGACTCTTATCGCTTTCTCTTGAGAAAGCGGCGATTAGCTGATAGATTTTGCGATCAGTGTTTAATCCCCGATTTCTCTCAAGGAGTCGGGGATTTTTGTTTTTGCGTTTCACATACCGCTCTGGAGTAGCCAAACTTGCTACAGGCAACAGTCTTAGAAACTGTCTCTTTTCTGGGTTGGAATCCCAGGGGCGGTACCAATATTGACAATAGAATAGAGGAAAGAGAAAATAGATTTTCGAGTGATAAATGCGGACGTGGCGGAATTGGTTTACGCGCTACTTTGAGATGGTAGTCCCCGATTGGGGGTGTGGGTTCGAGTCCCACCGTCCGCACCAAAAATCCCTCAAATTTTCGAGCCGCGATTGTATATATGAATTATGAATGATTTTCATGGGAGTGCTCTTTGTCTAGTTGGCTGATCGGGTTGATTATCACGTTCTTTGTGATTTATTTTTTCTTCGGGAGTCAAAACCTTGATGATGAAGAAGAAGATTTAGAGTACTTACATTCTTGGAAAGATGGAAATGGCTTTACGACTAAAGTAATCCAAATCGGTCACGATAAGATCGTTGTAGAAAATTTTAGCAGAAAGCGCGGGCGAAAAGTTCGGGTGTGGACTGTTGAAGAATGCGCCAAAGACGCAGGATGGTCAGTTGAAAAGATGAGAGATCATCTTGGCCTTCCCGATGAAAGCGCTTTAAAAGAAGTTGAAATGACTCTTGGCGAGTGGCTTCACGAAAAGAATCAACATCAAAGATAGAACCGATCAGTAAAAAATCCCCTGTTTTCGTGGGGGATTTTTGATAGATAAAGCATGGCAACACGAGGCTGGGAGCCCACAGACTACAATCCGAACATTATTCGTGATGTTTCTAATCGAACCATTGAAGAATTTGAAAACGATATTCGATTTTCTCGTGACTGGGGCTTCGTACAAAGTTATGGCCTTGAAAGAGCTACTCAGCTTCTGGGTCGAGCCCCAGATACCCGAGCAGTTGAATTCTTTAATGAGTTCATGTCTCAGTATTCCCGAGCCGTCGAGCTTATGGAACAGCTAGGCATCAAAAAGAAGATTCTGAAAAAATTCAAGCGATATCCGATTGCTCCTTGTCTTTATGCTGATTTGAATGAAGAATGTAATGATGTATTGACGGGATCGAAAATCGGTGGAATTCCTGACCAGCGCCAAGCTGGAAGTGCGCTGTCTTCAAGGCAATATTGTTAGTCGCATCAAGGCAGCTTGGCCCAAGGATTCAAATGGTAAATATATGATATTCGTTGGCCAAATCAAAGTGCCTGGACACATCGTCGCTCCCTGGGATTATATCATGGGCGAGAAAATAGACAAGTATGGAAATTATGATCGACCTCTTAATGGGTTTAGCCACGGGCAGAACATTTTTGAACAAGAGCATACTTATTTAATTTTTCGCAGTGCGCATGCACCAAATTTTGGAGACATGTTCGATTGTGCGATGGTGCATTCTCGCTTCGATGCCAATGAATCGGTAAAGGAAGATAAATATATTGAGGCTGTGAAAAAAGCTATTCCGCAGTATCGCCGAAGCAACATGGAAGACAATTGTCCAATTTGGAGTGATCGGTGTCACACGCTAACTGATTACCGAGTTAGCATGACGCTTGATTTAATTCGCGACTTTGAATGGGCAGGTGGGTTTGAAGGCAATGTATTTGATTACATAGATTCGTGGAGAGAACACTTCGGTTCTTATGGCACAATTCAAATTTTTGGCGATCCAAGATCACAACAGACCCCACAGCGATTTGCTGAAACACGCACTGTTTACCGTCCTCGAATGATGCGCCCGTGGCTTGGAATGACAGACCTAAAGCACGATTACACTTGGCAATATAATTTTTGTCACGAAGGTTTTCTGAGTGAATCAATTATGGGCAAAGTTGATGGAAGCTGTACCTAATTAAAAATCCCCTGTTTTTCATGGGGGATTTTGATATATAAGGCATGGCTGATTATTACACCCATTTTTCCTTTGTCGTTGACGTTAAGAATCGTGAACAAGCAGACGGTTTGAAGAAAATGCTCACCCAGGCCAAAAATGAAGAGCTAAATGAAGAAACTTTGTACACTCCTTGGAGTTGTGAAACTAAGGACGATTTAACTAGCTTTTGGTTTCACTCTGATGATTGTGGTCAGGTTGATCTTATTGTTGACATTTTGGCTAAATGGCAAGAAGACTTCAATTACGATCAGCCCATTTGTTTTGAGTGGGCGAATACTTGTAGTAAGCCCAAACTGGATGCTTTTGGTGGTGGGTCAGTTCTGATTTACAAGGGCGAAGCTCATTACACGAACACTTTTGATTGGTTGACTAAAAAGAAAGCCGAACTTGGAATCGTTGACTGACTAAAAAATCCCCTGTTTTTCAATAGGGGATTTGATATATCAATTGTGCCAAGAAGCACTTGAAGTGCAGTCTACGGATATGCCTTATTAGGGCATGTGATTACTGCGTAGGAAGGACAGGGTGTAATGAAGTACGGTCGCGACGAAAAGTTACATCGGGTTAAAATCCCAACTTGGCACCAAATTGAAAAATGAGAATCTAATCGGGGCGTGGCGAAATGGCAGACGCAGGGGACTTATAAAATGAGCACTTGTTTGTGAAAGCTGCAAGTGAATGCAATCAAATTCGGTGAAACCTTAACAGTTAGGCTGATGGCAATACCGAGCCAAGCTAACTCAAAACAGAGTTAGAAGGTGTAGAGACTAGATGGTTGCTGCCTAAGTCGAAAGATATGGCAAAGGTATAGTCCAGACCACAAAATCCTTTGGGATCGTAGTGAAAGCTATAGTGGTATGAAAATCCCTTAGTAGCAATACTGTGTGGGTTCGAGTCCCACCGCCCCGATTAGGTTATATATTGATTACTAATGCGCTTTGTGTGCTTTTAGTATAAGAATGTTTGTGTCACGTTTGCAAAAATATACCCTAGAGGAGATAAAAGAAATAATATCTAAATCAAAATCTTATGCTGAAGTAATTCGATCTATTGGTTTAATTCCTGCTGGTGGAAATTACAAAACATTGCAAAGTTTTGTACATGAATACCGAATTGATACTTCGCATTTTCTGGGCTCAGCTTGGGGGCGAGGAAACCAATTGGATTATCTCCACAATAGCAATAGAAAATCATTAGAAGATGTTTTTTCGGGAAAAGTAGCTTATAAATCAAGCCATAAATTAAGGCTTCGGCTGATTAAAGAAGGATATTTTGAGCATAAATGCTATAAATGTGGACTAAAAGAGTGGCAAGGACACGAAATACCCTTGGAATTAGAGCATATAAATGGAGATCATTGTGATAACAGTCTCGAAAACCTCATTATTCTTTGCCCCAACTGTCATGCTCAAACAGAAACTTATGCTGGTAAAAACAAAAAAAGACGATTAGGTTAAAAATCCCCTAAATTTTTCTTCAGATTTCGATAAATTAATTATGATCGATGACAAAAGAACTTCAGAATGTGTTATTCTTCATATTGAAGTTGATGTTGAGTACCCTGAAGGAATGCATCTTGGGGTTGTTCTATCTGGTTTGCAAAACAATGCGAAAATTGCCATTACTGAACTTGATGACGATAGGGTCCAAATCACAGCAAATAGAATCACAGCAGTTGAACATTTTGTTACTGGAGAAATTTTAGAAGATTACCAGTGGAAAAAGAAAAAAGAATCTCCTCGATAAATGTGCCGCAGTGGTGGAATGGTAGACACGGCAAGCTCAAACCTTGCTGCCGAAAGGCGTGAAGGTTCGAATCCTTTTTGCGGCACCATATTTTCACATATGCATGACTATGTGAAAAATCCCCTGTTTTCTCTTTCTTGATCGGATATATAAATCATGTTTAATATGAATGTGATTCTTTTCAAGAACAATTCTATCGAAGAAAATTATCTTTTCTCTGGTGAAAATTCTGAAGATGTTGCGAAAAAGGCAGAAAGCAAAATGATTGAAATTCTTCGTTCAGAAATGTCTAACTTTGACGAATACACGTCGGAAGATATTGACAACATTTTGGAAGATGGATATGAATCCTTTGGAAATGGAGCGGTTTTTATTACGTGGCCTGACATTGTTGATGTTGATAAGGAGATTGATTCGGAAAATAATTTTGTTTTTCGTGGCACTATTGAATACTCCATCCCGCACATTGATTCAGAAGTAGTTCGCCTGTGCGCCGCACTAAATGAGCCCATTGAAGTTGGTCTACAGTGGGAATCACATTATCGCAATGGTAATGGCTACGCTGTCCGCGTTAATGCAGATATCTACTCAGTTGATGAAGAACTTGCTGCCGAGGAATTTAGTGATTATTGGGATTCAGGATGCGATGATGAAATTCGCTATTCTGGGGACTACAATTGGTCCCTTTTGGGCAAAGACTATAAAGAGGCCATCAGTATTCTCCAAAAGTATGTTGATGAGCAAAAGCGTCGTTACCCAGGCTACGATATTAGAATTAGCAAATAATCCCCTGTTTTCTCTTTCTTGATCGAATATATAAATCATGACAATTGACGGAAAGTTGCTTAAAAGACTAATGTGTAGCAACGAGGCTTTTGATATTTTGGGTGACATCGTAAGTTGGAATTCTGGAGGTTGCTGGATTCTTGCCGAAGCTCTGCGCCGATTCATTGGCGATCAGGCTACTATCGTGGCCATCGCTGATGATCGCTGCCAACACCAACATATTGTCGTGAAAGTGGGGAATTTGTATTATGACGCCGACGGAGAGTCGAACGAAGGGCGTCTGCTGCATCGCTGGATGGATTATGAACGACTCCGTAATCCTCGAATCGTAGGTTTTGATCCAGAACTGGCCGCTGATTTAGAAATTCCTTGCGAAGAAGAACTTGTAACGCAAGTCTATAACTTGCTGAACTCGCGTCTGAAAAATCCCCTTTTTTCACAATCGGGAGCGCATATATAAATCATGGACCCATTTCTTTTTTATTCTACCTATTTTATCTTGGGACTTGGTTTTATGTTCGCATTGATGGCAATCGGAGCGCATCACTATACCAATGGCCCATCTCGTGAACAAGAACAAAAACAAAGAATCAAGTTTATTATTCTATCAGTGCTTTTAATAGCTAGTGCAATTTTTCTGGGCCGTTATGCTGCGGGTCTGCTTTTTTGATTTCATTCTCTTGAAATGGTTTTAAAAAATCCCCTTTTTTCAGAAAACCAAATCAATATAAAAAATATGCGAATTCGACCGCAATCCGACCCGAACAAGGAATATCTCATCGACTTTTACTACCCGTATGGGAAGCAAGGACACAAGAAGAAGGGCACCAAGACTGTCTGCACTATCTCTGTCGGCCCTGTGGGTAGTCTCGACAAGGACAAGACCGAAGTCTCGACCACTACCGTTCGCCGACATAGTACCGATCAGGACAATCTTGTCGTAGCTCGTAATTATGCACTGGCCAAGGCCCTATCCCCGATTGAAGCTAGTGTCCGACAAGAGATTTGGGAACAGGCTCCGATTCGACGAGCAGACATTTCCCTGGAACTCGACTAAACTCCAAAAACATTCTCATTGAGGGAGAATTTAATCCCTCAATGAGAAAAAACAAAAAACTGCTAACAAAAAGCAGGTGATCGTCGTATAATAAGAGAAGAAACTGAAAAGCACAAAGAGCTATATTATGAATCATCTCTTATCGACGACAATATGTGGAACAACAGGAACCTCAACAAGAGGAATCCTTTCCCTTGGCGTTATCGGCAAGGATAGTGATTCTGATTCAGGAGAACCCATCGAATCGTAGCTTTACTGTGATTACAGAACAAAGAGGCTCGATTCGATAAGATCGAGCCTCTTTTCTTTTTAGATATGATGTCTGGGAAGAGAAAGATCGAATATTGAAAATTTCATACAGGTATAGATATAAAAGTGTTAGGGGGTGTTGGATCGATCTTTGATCGCAGGCCTCACCCCCTTGATCGAGACACATTTTCGCGAGATTGGTATATGGGTTGTGCCCTAGCCTTCCAAGCTAGAGAAAAGGGTTCGAATCCCTTATCTCGCTCCAATTTAAGACACATTTCTTTGTGCTGCCAATGGGCAGCTTTCAAAAGAAAACGGATGGGTGACAGAGCGATCTATTGTAGCGGTCTTGAAAACCGCCGTGCCAAAAGCACCGTGGGTTTGAATCCCACCCCATCCTCCATTTTGTAACAAAATCATAAAATTCAAAGCAGGTGTAGCTCAGTGGTAGAGCGCCCGCCGCGAAGGTTGATGGTTGCAATATCGATAAATAGATTATGTATGGCAATAACAAAATACAAAGGAGCCGTCGGGCTAACTAATGTAATGGCCTGTCTTGTCAATCAAAAAGCAAAAATCTTTGTTCCAATAGACGAAGACTGTCAATATGACCTGGTGGTAGATTATCAAAATTATCTTTACAGAGTGCAAGTTAAATATGCTGAGGCAAAAAATGGCAAGATCGTTGTAAAGACGCGCTCAACGAATAACTATTGTGAAATTCGTTATACTAAAGATCATTTTGACGTGATTGCTGTTTGGGACAATGTTGGCAAAAAAGCATATTTTATTTCATCGAATTTAATCACAGAAGGAATGACGGAAATGACCTTGAGATTAGATGCACCAAAAAACAATCAAACTAAAAACATAAGATTGGCTCGTAATTATGAGCAATTTAATGCTGCGGTCGCATAGTGGTCGATTGCACCTCTCTTGTAAAGAGGAACTCCACACCGTGGGTTCGAATCCCACCCGTAGCTCCATTTTTCGCACATATGTGTCAGGGGTTCGAATCCCCTCTCCTGCTTTGAGTTGAGTGATGATATCCGATCATAAAAAATCCCCCTTTTTCTCAATAGTGATCGGATATATAAAGTATTGCTGTGAGCTAAATCAATTGACACAGCATGATGAAACCAAAATCATCTAAAAACAATAAGGTGCTCCATATACGTCTGGGAAAGATAAATTAGACGTGGACACACTGTGATGTGGACTAATCACAGCGCACTGGGGCATGTGTGCAAGCCCGAAAAGCCTATCTTTACTGATATAGTTAAAGAGAAAGAGCAGAGAGTTAAGGCTTAAAATAAACTCCATGCGTTCGTAAGGATGAACTCAAAGACGAGTTCAGTTATGACTAGGATACGAGAGGAGGGAGGCAATGAGTTTCTCTCCTCTCCCCGACAAAGCGATTTCCGACTGCTCATCGGAGAAGTGATCTAGTAAAACACTCAGAAAAACACTAGCGTAGGAAATGCGTTAATCCCTGATTTTTTATCGGTTTTTAGAGACAAAAAACTGTTCGTATAGGGCTTGCGGTAAGCCTCTTGTTTTAGCTAGGTGATCCTGTATGTAAAAACCAAGCGGATGGAACAAATCAATTTGTTTTCGCGAGCAAATGATCCATTGACTTTGGGGAACAGCGTAAGAACGTTTCGCCATGAGGCTTTGAGCAAAGTCTCGTTCCCCAAAAATAAAAAGATTCTGGGTATGTAGTTCAGTTGGTTAGAGCACCTGCCTGTCACGCAGGAAGTCGCGAGTTCAAGTCTCGTCATATCCGCCAAAATTTCCAAAGGAGACAAAATGAATAGACAAATAGAAAGCCTCGATCATCTGGTGTCTCTTGGGCTACTGACATCATATGAGTTTGTAAACGTGTCAGCCAATAACATTGAGGGCGAGATTTCAGAACATCATAATTCTGATCGATTGAAACTCATATTCCCGAATGGGTTGGAAGTGAAGATCACTGCGATCACAACAGGCATGGAAGAAGATGCTCTTTTGAGATTGGAATAAAAATCCCCCATTTTCAGAAGAGTGATCGGATATAAGAAGTATGGAAGCAAAGATTTATCGCCAGGCTCATCCCCAGGATGAAAATCGTCTTTCTGTTGCCGCTGATATTTTTGCACGGCGGCACCGCCTTGAGATTTCTCACCACAGCGATTTGAACTACACTGATCTAACTGGGGCAAACAATTTGGCTTTCCTTTGGGAACGCGCAAAGTGCCGAGCATTACTTATGCCCTTGAAGATCAGTGAAAAGCATCAAATTTGGCTTGAGAACGACAAAATTGTTCTGACTCCTTACTGACAATGGTCCCGCTTGGGAACACTATCGGCAAGACCAATCGTAGAACAAGTATGAATAGTTCAGACAACATTCTTCAGGAACAAGAAATCGAAAGAATTCTCACGTCATTTATCCAATCGCGAAATCGACAAGAAAGAGAATGCTCATTGGAGGAATGCCAAGGGATTATTAATTGGGCAGCTGAAGTTATTGTGAATTACACAGCCTTGCAGCTTTTATTAAAAGGTCATGCGGAAATCGAAGATTTTGATGGTGATGATGTTCGTCTCACCACTCCCGAAAACATTCAGTTTCATACTCCGCTGATGAATCAAATCGCGAGGCAAATTGAAGAACTTTAATAATTGATTTTCCAACGAAGCACCTTGGCAAGAGCTTTTTCTAACAGTTTTGGCTCCATGCCAAGAAGGACACGTGCCCTGAAACCACGTGTTAATGCTGAAAATATGGGGACAATCGGGAGAGACCGATAAAAAATCCCTCTTTTTTGGGGAATGAAATTCATATAAGAAATGTGAAGTGAAAGAAAAGTAAAAAGTTCGCCCGAATTAAATATCGGAACAATCCTTTCCTGAAGAGGTTTAGCACTAATTAGGATTAAAGACACTTGGAGTGGGAACTCTGTTTGAAAGAAGTAACATATACCCCGCAATGGTAACAGACCTACCACCGAGGCGAAAAATTGCTAGATAAATGGAAATCTAGCTCAACGAGCACAGACACCTTGTAGCTAAAAGCGTCGCATGTGAGAGCCATTGCGGAAGTGGTGTGACAATCGGGAGAGACCGATAAAAAATCCCCTTTTTTCGAGGGATAAAACAATATAAAAGATATCAGTGCAGTGCGGAGTGATAGCTACACGAAGCACCTGGAAAAGCTAACCAGAGACACTGTGATGCTACGGTGGTGTATAGAGCACAGCAGAACGAATTGACCTCGGTCATGCAGGGACGCAGGAGGCGACTTCGCTCGCCCCGTAGCTATAATTTTTCGGAGAGTAAACCAGTCAAGGATTGGGGCATCCTGGAAAGATGATCGGATGTGCGAACATCTACGGGGCAGGTCCGTTGCTCTCCTCCATTTTCATTCAAAAGAACGGAACGTAATCCCGACAGGTGCTGGGCGATGTTTGCTAAACAATCGGCTTTGTAAAAGAAGTGGGGTTCGAGTCCTCTGCGTTCCTAAAAAAATCCCCCTTTCTTTTTGTTCCTGGAGTGATATATAAAACATGAAAGATTTTGAAGACGTGGTTTTTGGAAGTTCCGATGAATGGAATGGGGCAGCTGGTATTGTGCCTGAGGACAAGTTTTACGTTTCTTATCCCGATTGTTCCATTCAGATTTGCGACACCGAAGGAGAGTGTGCGGCAATTCAAAGAGAATTCCGTGTTATGCACCGCCGAAACCCGATCACTGGCGAAGCAACTTAAAAATCCCCTTTCTTTCGTGGCCTAATCGGATATATAAGATATGGAACGAGACTACCAAGTTGATATTAGTGCCACGGCTGTGGTGCGAACCTGTGTTGAAGTTCGGGCTTCCAGCCCCGAAGAGGCCGTAGGCTTGGCCATCGAAGTTGCTGAAAGCGGCAACGTGATCTGGAAGTATGACGGCGTAAACGATGGGACTATGATCGTTTTTAACGTGGAATAAAAAATCCCCTTTTTGTTCACAAGCAAAATCATATAAAAGACATGGGAAACACATCTTACAAACCCACGCTCGGATTCTATATCACTTTTGGTATTTTGAATCTTGTCACTTCGATTTTTTCAGGCTACGCCGTCTCGACTCTCTGGGAATGGTTTGTTGTTCCCCTTGGGGTTCCTAGCATCGGGCTTTTTCATGCGATTGGGCTCGTTGTCTTGGGGACTGTGTTCACGATGGGAATCACCCAAGTTCTTGCGATTCTTAACATGAACACTAGCGAGAATGTTTCACCAGAAGAGAGTTACACTCGTTTGAATGTTGTCCTCGGGTTTGTTGGCATTATGCTTCCCGCAATTGCTCTTGGCTCGGGATACATCTGCAAGATTTTGATGTAAAACATTATCCAGGGGGAGTAATTCCCCCTGGAAGCGAGCATAAACATGAAATTCAAAGTTTGCAACATTCAACATGGCGAAGAAGATTTTTGTGTCATGGTGTCTATTCATCAAGACCCGATCAGTGATCTGACCGTAGTGCAATGCTTGGATTATGATATTGCTTCACAAGGCAAAACCGAAGAAGCTGCGATGATTCGATTTGAGCGATGTTTTATTGTCGCTATCGAAGCCTTTGAAAAATACGGCGTGAACTTTCGAGAAAGTCTTGCTGAAGCTCCGCCCGAATACTGGAAAGGCTGCCCGATTTAAGCTGATATGGCGCAGTGGTAGCGCATCTCCTTGGTAAGGAGAAGGCCGCGAGTTCAAATCTCGCTATCAGCTCCAAAAAATCCCCCATTTTCTAAACTCTTATCGGATATATAAGATATGAGCAATTACATCAAGAAGGCAGATGAAATTTACAAAGCAATCGAAGACCTGAGCCGAAATGACGATGGAGTTGAACGATTTAAGAAAGCCGAAGAAGATGATCTGATTGACGTTGAGGTTTATGGCAAGGACTTTCGTCACGCAAAGCATGGTGAAGGATGCTATGTTCTGCAAATCACGATTTGCGATAAGGATTATTGCGCCGTTTGGTTCAACACTGTTGGCGGCGATTGGATTGAAATCAATCACTATGAATTTTCCGAATGGCGTCAGCTATACAAGAAGTATATTTCCAACACTTCTAATGATATTTTGGGCGATGATTTGGTGACCAATTGAAAATCGGGTAAAAAAATCCCCTTTTTTCATTCAATCAGAATCATATAAGAAATATGGGTAATGATCCTGTAGTAATCAAAGTTCGGGCGTCGGCCTTTTTCGGATTTCTTTTCATGTCTGTTTTGGTGGGCATCTATCGAGCCTTCGTACTGACTCAAATTTGGCTTTGGTTTGCCACCCCTCATGGAGCCACGCCTTTGACGATCTTCCAGGCTATTGTGATTATGCTTGTAACCTCACTTCTGTCATATTCCAAGTCATTGTCAAATACTCAATATAAAGTCGAAGAAAAGACTGAGACTAAGCCGAATGAAAAGTTCAATGATTTTGTGAGTATTCTTTACAGCAATCTCAACTCTTCCCTAGTGTTGATCACGTTCGTTTACATCACTTGTTTCGCCATCTACAAACTGGCCCCCTAAAAGATTTGTCCCCTGTAAACCAGGGGGCAAACTCCCCATAATATCACCATGAATTCAGAAACCGAAAAGCAAGAAAGTATTCTTGTCGTGAAAGATCACAAGACGCTCAGAAATCATCCCGTGCCCGTGCTGAAAGCCTGGTTGAATAGATTTGTTGAGAATGGAGATCAAGTGACAATCAAACAAGTGGACGATGACATTCTATTTACTTGTCCTAATCGATCACTTGAATTTTATGTTCTTAAACTTTGTGATGTGATCGATGAATTTGGATTTGCAAAAACACTCTTCCCCGAGGACACGATCTAAAAAATCCCCCTTTTTTGCACGACGAAACAGATATATAAAAAGTAATGGTAATTTTCAACAAAGGTGATCGAGTTCAAATCTCCGCAAAAGAATCCACTTCCGTGGATGAATGGGGTAGAATCTCCTCGACTGGAACCGTGGAAAGCAACATCCCAGACCAAAATGGCGAAATCTTAGTGCATGCTGATGGCCTTTTGGCTATGATTAGTGTTCTGCCTACAGAATTGACGAAAATCTAAAACAACGTAAAACACCTTGGGGGTGTAGCTTAGTTGGACTAAAGCAAACCGCTCATAACGGTTAGATCGTGGGATCGTAGCCCACCGCCCCCACCAAATTTCCCCTTTTTTCACCCGATCAGAATCATATAATAGATAATGAACATCTCAGTTAGAAACGCAAAGGTTGACGCACATAATTCCCAGGAAACTCTGTGCTTTTCGGCGCAAATAACCATTGATGACAAACTTGCTTTTTATGCCGAAAACAATGGCACTGGCGGAACTAATACTTATTATCTCAACACTGATGAAGATCAATCCGCACAATTCCTTGAAGATGCAGAGGAATTTGCTAAGAATCTAACTGGAGAAAATTTTGAAGCACTGGATTTGCTGATCGGGTCACTGGTAAGCGCATACACAACCGCGAACGAAAAGATTGACACGACCATTTTTATGATCGAAGATTCACAAGTTTACACCGTGGATTTTGGAAAGAATCTTACCCTGTTGGATATTGTAGGCTTTGTTAAAGACAATCCCAACGCAAAGGTTCTGAATATGCTGAATTTTTCAGACGCAGTTCGCGAAATCGCCCTGGCAGATTTGAAGAACCAGGATTTTTCCCAAGTTTAAGAGAAAAATCCCCTAAGTTTTGGAAATCAAAAGGATATATAAAACATGAACCAGCTGCTTTCGGAAGAAGAACAACAAGATCGCGCAAGCTTCTTGAAGAAACAAAAGTTATCTCAAATCAAGACAATCGCGATCATTATGGTGATCGTGTTCACTGGAATCTGGGGCACGACTAGTATCATCAAGAACCATCAAAACATGATTGCACAACAAAAAGCCGCGCAAGAACGACAAGCAAAGAAAGATCAAGAAGCTGCACGGCTCGCAGAACAATCGAAGGCTGAACAAGATTTTATCGAATCCTATAAAGGACGACTTGAAGCATGGGAGAACATTCTCGGCAATGACAACCCCATTAAGGGCTGGCCCGTGCGCCGACGAGAATACATCATTCAAGACATTGCCAATAAAGAAGCAGAGATCACAAATATCTTGAGCAAAATTGGTTCAGCCACAACTAGGACTGAACACAATAACGGAAACACATCGCTTGCTTACAACGTAGAACAGATGAGCGAACTGCAAAGTCAACTCAAAAAGGCTGAATACGAGCTTTATCTACTGAATACAGAACTCCGCCGCGATGAATACTTTGAAGGACGAATCGCTGGATACGATCTAAAATGATTAGCTTTTTCTATGTCATGTCGTTTGTAACGATCATAGCCATTGTTCTGATCGTAGCGTGGATTAAAGAAGTGATTCATCACTTCAAAAAGTAAAACAAAATGCCCCAGTAGCTCAGTGGATAGAGCAGCGGCCTTCTAAGCCGTTTGTCGGAGGTTCGAGTCCTCTCTGGGGCACCAAATTTTCCCCTTATTTCAAAACACTTTTATACTATATCAAAGTATGAAGCTCTACACCACGCAACCAATTGAAGTGTGGAACAAACTCCAAGAACAAAAGATTCTGATCGCAGATGCGATGCTGGGAGAACACATCGATCAAGAATACGCAGAAAAGAATGGGTTTTCTATCGAAGATGATAGCTTCTATGCCGCCTATTCGTGGATGAAAGAGCAAATGGAACATCGAATTCCAGGCTACCAAGGTAACTGGCCGTGGTGGGCATGGACGCATAAAATTGACATCCGATCAGAACGACATCTGTACCCAAAGGGAGAAGAATTTGTTATGATCGAACTCGAAATCCCCGATGAGAAAGTATTATGTTCTTGCTTCCAGGGATGGCACTCCGTTTTGAATCGACGCTATCTAGCGAAAACTATGATCGAAGAAGCCAAAGCCGATCAAGAATGGATGGAGATTACGAACATGGACACAGACCCCGAGAAACCCAAAATCTCACTCTACCAATTACGAAAGTATGCCAAGGGCGAAGAACCATGGCCCGAAACAATCGAAGATTCCCCCGAAAAAGCACGAAAGAAGCAAGAATATAAAGAAAAGCAAAAACGAACATGGGAAAATATCTTCGACATTGAATGGATGAAGAAATCACAGTACGAAGGCGGGGACCAGATTCAAGCCTGCTTTGAAGAACTAAACATCAACCAAGTCATCAAAGCAAAGATGTTCAAAGGGGCGCGAAAGTCATAAAAATCCCCCTTTTGTTTACGATCAAATTCATATAATAGATATGAACGATTCAAATCGCTTTGAAGTAATCAGCTCAGGTCCATACAATTTGAAGATTGTTGCGCAAACTATGACTGAGTGCATGGATATGATTCGACGAAACTCTGACATGGTGGACTTCTGGGCAGTTTTAGACCATTCTACGAAAACCGTGGTCGCTTTAAGCCAGGACTGGAAAGTCTTGCCAACATTCAAACCCGCAGTAAACTAATGAAAGAATCTCGATATATTTTCGCTGACGTGAGCGCGAATAATAACAAGTTTTGGAACATCAAAATTGAACCAAACTTCACGGTCGTAACTTCGTGGGGCCGAGTCGGAGATAACGCACAATCAAAGGAATTTCCCCACGGAAGCCTTGCAGACGCAGAAAAGTTCTTCGATAGGAAATGCCGCGAAAAGGAACGAAAAGGATACGTTAAGCAAAGAGTTCTGATCGGAGAATACACCACGCAAGATAACACTTCGCTTGCGTCAGTTGCCAAACAACAAATCAACACAAATAGCCCCGAATTAGATGAACTAATTGCCTTCCTGACTAAAGCAAACGTTCATAACATTCTAACAGCAACAGCTATGGAATACGACACTTCAAAGGGAGTTTTTACAACGCCCCTCGGAGTTGTCACGAACGATGCCATTCAAGATGCACGAAGCATCTTGGCATCAATGGGCCTTCTTGTGCATAATCAAGATTGGAACTCCCCCGATTGGAATTCGCTCTTGTCTATGTACCTTACTGCCATCCCTCAAAAGATTGGACGCAGAAAGCCAGACCCAAGAGAACTCTTCCCGAGCCTTCAAGCTATTCAAAATCAAAGCAAAATTCTTGACGACCTGGAAGCATCATTCCAATCTGTCGTGAGCGCACCACTGACGCAGAAAGGGGATGACACAAACACGCCACAAGTGTTTGATGTGAAATTGCATCTTGTAGACGATCAAAGCATAATTCGACGAATCAAAAACAAATACGACTCCACACGAAAGACCATGCACGCATCATATCATCTGGGGGTGAAACGAGTCTTTTCTGTCGAAATTAACGCGATGGCAAAGGCATATGGTGATCGGGGAAAGAACGTCGGCAACGTGATGGAACTCTGGCATGGGACACGAGCGGGGAACCTTTTGAGCATCCTTAAAGGCGGACTGCAAGTCCCACCCGCATCGAGCCCTCATGTGACGGGGAGAATGTTCGGGGATGGATTGTATTTTTCAGATCAGTCCACGAAAAGCCTCAATTATGCCTATGGAGCAGCACCAGGACAAAGAGGAGGAATTGAATCGTCCACGTTCATGTTTCTCGCAGATGTAGCAATGGGACGCCCATTTGTCCCAACGTCCTATACACGACCGTCAAAGTACCCCGTGCAAGGACATGATTCAATATTTGCAAAAGCAGGACAATCAGGCGTACACAATAATGAAATGATCGTATACACCACCGATCAATGCAACCTCACCTACCTGGTTGAATTCGGAAACTAAAAAAATCCCCCGTTATCAAAAGGGGGATTTGATATAATAAAATACCACAATGACCGTTAAACAAGCATTTGAAAAGGCCTTTGGACCAATCCCCGAAGGGGCTACTTGCCATATCGGGTGCCGCGACATGTACAAGAACATCGAAGTGGACGCTTGCTATCGCCACATTGGTGAGACGTTCTTTTTGAACGTTCATAACAAGTTTGTTAGGTTCTGCGACCATTTTGCGTTTGGACCCGACATTAGCCACCGACCCGCGTCAGCGTTCCTCGGCTTCTTTGGGGGTGAGTATGATCGTGTGGTCGAAGAATGGATCGAATCTCAAAACGAAAAGCATAACTAAAAAAAATCCCCCTTTTTTCAAAAGGGGATTGAATATATAGAAGAGATGAGCATTTCTCAATCGCAAACCAATAGCATCAAGAACATCGTAAACGAGCTTGTGAAGAAGGGGACTTCCTTCACCGCCCATGACATCACCCTGATTATGCGCGGCTCTGGCAATGACGTTACGCATAATTCCGTCAAGCCCGTTGTGCATGATTATATGCAGAGCGTAGGAAAGTATTCCAGTAAGCTGCGCACCTTCGGCCTCGCCGTGTTCGGCACGCTCGTCGCCATCCGCGCCATTGTCTATGGCCCGACTTCCACGGACATTGCCAATTATGACCCGAATTCCATTCGGAATATTCTTGCCAATAATCAGGCACCCGTGACCTCCAACACGAATCAGCCCACGACTAGTTCTGCTCGTGGAACTAAGACCACCAACACTCAAAACAAGGGAGTGATTAAGGTGGGTAGTGGTGGCCGTGTCCGCGTCCCGACCAAGTATGTAAACGCCCTTGGAGTGAACTGGCAAGGCAAGGAAGTTGGACCTTACGTTTACTACTCGAAAACCAGTGACGGCTTTATCGTCGCCAAGAATGACCAAGGTCAAGGATGGAAGTCCATCACCGTCGATCAATACGGAAACGTTCTGCTCCGAACCAATCTCAACGTAAGTAACTTTACGATTGAACAAGTTGGCTCCGACAAGATTGAAATTCGCGCAAGTCAATAAACTGACTTAACACAATCGGCTATAGGCGGAAGTGATTTTATCACTTCCGCTTTTCTTTTATGAACACGATTTTTTATGACTTTATATCATGATCTTTTTTATGACTTTCTATGATCGGGTGGCACGATTATAATAAAAATCCCCTTTCTTTTGTGGTCCAATCGGATATATAAATTGTGATTAATATCAGTAATTTCCGCGGTCCTATCGTCCAAATCGAACTTCGCCAGGGGAGTCTTTTGGAAGCAAAAGACTTAGACATCATTGTTAATGCTGCGAACTGTAAGATGCGCGGTGGCGGAGGATTAGACGGCGCGGTTCATGATGCTGCAGGCCCTAACCTTCTTGAAAAGCTGAAAGAACTTGCCCCCTACGGCAGCCCGACTTCCCATCCCGTTGTTACAGATGGCTTTGAAACTGGATTTAAGAAAATCATTCACACTCCTGGTCCTGTGTGGGCTGATGGTGTTTCAGGCGAGCGCATTGCACTTCGGGCAACATATGATTATGCTCTTGATGCCGCTAATGCGATCTGCAAAAACAAGAATTATAAATCAGTGGGGTTTGGTTCTATTAGCACAGGAATCTTTGGATTTCCTCTTGACCTTGCAATGCCCATCGCTCTTGGTGCCGTATCTGAATGGGTGCGGGTTGCGCAAAATGTTTATTTCAACAAAATTGTCTTTGTGATGTACGGGGAAGAAGAATACAACAAGTATAAAACAGCTTTTGACGCTATTAAAGCGTGGAACCCGTAAAATATCGCCAAAATCAAAAGAACTCTAATATGGGTTCTTTTGATTTTATAACGCTCTTCCATCGTGACGCATAAAAATAGAAAGTCATAAAAATCCCCGATTTTCGAGCGAAAACCTACTATAATAATTAAGGAAAATCGAGGAAACAATGAAAACCCTGAGTGAATGGAAATCTTTCCTGAAGACAAATCCCTGCATGAACTCTCGATTTGCCAAGGCACGAGAAGAATGTCCCGATTTAATTAACAAAGAATTAAATCAATTGCCTGTCCCACCATTGGATTTGATTTTCGAGGCTGTAAGTCGTGCGTCTTGCGATCCAAACTTTGATCCTTACGAGCCTTTCGAGGCCCTTTTGCACGAAGACCCGATGCGGCGCATGCGGGCACTTTCAGAGGTTAACATGCGCATGGATCATATTTACACTCTGGTTCACAAAACACATTGTCGAGGATGCTTAGCGAGAGGCAATTTTGAATACATTTGGCAAATCATCAAGCATTACTGCCCCGATCACGATATTGACTGGCCCGACATTGAATATAAAAAATTCTCATTGAGTGATTATGTTCGTGACGTAACTAAAACGCTTAATAGTCGCATGTGTTACGATATTGGCTGCATGGATTCCATGAGTGAAGATTATGGTCGAGAAGGCAAAGCGCAGCTTTTGCCACATGTGCTTGACGAGGGATAAAAATCCCCTTATTTTCGAGGTTCTGATCGGATATATAAGCCATGAAGTCTTGTGATTTCGAGCTTAGTGGCCAGTTATTGATCGACGAAAATCTTGCCCCCCAACACGATTTTGAAGGAAAGTGCTTTGGATTCAAGCTGCCTGATGGTCGTATTGTTCGAATGGTAATGGCCTTGGAGATTGAAAACCCAGACACGGGGAATTTCGAGTATTTTTCTGATTGTTCCAAGATGGAATCCATCGGGATGACTCTTCTCGATTACTTTAAGTCTAATTTTACTTTGATCTGAAGTGGAGAAGAATAAAAATGTCTAAGTGGACCAAAGAAATTCCGACGGAACCTGGGTATTATTGGTTCTACGGATGGTTTGAAAAAAACAGCTCTTACTACAAAAAAGACGGAAGTATGTATTTTGTCGAGGTTAGTAAAGCGGCAAATTCTCTTGTCTTCGTAACGAAAGGTACGTTTCTTTATCCCACAATGGCCCTTGGACAATGGTCTAAAGCTGATGTCCCCGATGTGCCCGATCTTGGTCCGCATTTTTATGAGGGTTGTGAAGCATTGTTGATTGAAGATCAAGAGCGCCATATAGTCGCAAAAATAGATGCCCCCACCACCCGTGTGAAAACCCACCCGATTGGTGTTGACCCAATTCATGCGGTGTGGCGGGCAATGGATGATCTTGAATTCATCTAAAAATCCCCTTTCTATCGTTGCAGAAAATAATATAAAACCGAGGATACACATTTTGATTTCAAAGCAACAAGCACTTGATTATAATACGAAAGAGTCTTTATTGATGCGTTACATTGATTCAAAGATTCTTCTCTATCGCGGTCGTATATTAGAGTTTTCGGTTGAGGGTCATTCTCAAGAATTGCTTGATAAGTTGATGCCATTGTATCAAGAAAATGGGTGGGATATCAAGCAAATTAATCGAAAAAAGACAGGTGGACACAGCAAACATCGGTATTGGCGCGTAAAATAATCCCCCATTTTCCATAGCCGAAAATAATATAAAAAGAACGGGTCAGTAGCTCAGCAGGTAGAGCAGCGGTCTTTTAAACCGCGGGTCGTGGGTTCGAGTCCCACCTGGCCCACCAAATTTCCATCACTCTCATGAACATATATTCAACCAGCGCAGAAGAAATCGTTTCGGCGATTGTCAAGCAGCAAAAGAACAAGCCGACATTTGTGCATGTTCAAGGTGATGACAGTTATGAATTTTACATGACTGATGCCAATGTGTTCCTGTGCTACGATTGGAATATTAACAAGGAATTTAAGGTCGAAACGATTGAAGAACTGATCGACGAAATCAATCGACTCAAGTCGTACACCTAATTTTCCCCCGTTTTTACACGATCAGAATCAATATATAAAGGTATCATGGACGAATCGCAGATCATCTTTTATTCTGTTTTTCTGGGGTTGATTTTCTTGAGCATTGCGATTTACGCATTGTGCCAACACCTAGACAAGAAAAAGAAAGTAGAAAGAGTAGAGCTTTATTCATTTATCAAAACTGGTCTGGCACAGACGGTTGATATCAAAGTGTTTTTTTCTACAATTGAAACAATGGCTCATAAGCAGCGCTGGAGTTGTTATCAGGTATCTAGGGCGATTGCTGAAGTTACTTGCACTTCGATGCTTAATAAACCAATAGGATCAGCATTATTTTCCTGGATTGATATACCCCGCTTTGCTGTGTGGTATGCAGTAAATGTTTTTGCCAGCGAAAACACAAGAAAAATGGCATGCATCAATCCACTTACTGCAATTGACTACGCTCTATATGTTGACAAAATGCCTCACCACACAACCAGATCAGCAGCATGTAGACTAGGCGTTGTCCCGAACTATCTCGAAGCCCCATACAATACTTTTTTTGCTATTGATCGCAGCTTTGGTTACACTAATGTTGAAAAACAACATAATTATAGTTTGCCTTGGAAGGTTTTAGTGTCATCTGGCAGGTTCGCAATAGATTATGCATTAAAGGTTGATAAATCCCCCAACGAAGAAACTAGAGAGGCGGCATGCAGGCATTTTGTAACGGCGATGGAGTATGCTATTCAGATTGATCGAGGTCCTAATGAAAAAACTCGGAAGGCCTGTTGTGAAGATGCACGCTGCGCCTTTGAATATGCTTTTAATATAGATAAGTCGGCGCATCCTGATACGTATAGATCAGTTTGCGGTTTGCAGCTCCATCACGGCCTTGTTAGGTGGAAGCATGTTAAATTCAATGATTTAGTTAGACAATATGAAGCTTCGTTGGGTAAACCAAAGATTTAACTTAATTTTCCCCGTTTTTGCACGATCAGAATCAATATATAAAGTATGAGCAAAATCACAATTGGAATCTACAAGTCCGATGGCACTCTACTTGGTTACAAGGCAAGCCCCAAGTGGACACTCACTTCTGACAAAAGTGATGCCGAACGCTACGTTTACAATCCAAGCGGGGATGGTTACAATTACAACATTGAGAAAGTGTTCCATATTGTCACGCGCAATCATGGGGCCTCTAAATTTCGTTTTCGATGAAATCTTCAACATACTAAAGTCTCACAAAGGTTTGAGAATCGGATATGAGTTTGAGGATTCTGACGAGCCTGTAATCACACACATGATTGAAAGCTCGGGTGTCTACCAAATTTCCCCTTAATTTCTAAAAAGCAATCAATATATAAAGCAATGAAGGACACAATTGCTATTGGCATTTACCACTCTGACGGAAAACTTCTCGGATACAAAGTAGACACGTTTTGGTCACTTTCTCAAGACAAAGCTGATGCCAAGCCTCACATTTTTGATGAAAAAGGAGAAATCCCCGATAATATTATTGGTAATCTAAGTCAGATTGTCACGCGCAATATGGGTCCTCTAGCCTTCTTCTCCGCAGAAACCGTGAACAAGATCAGTTCTCATAAGGGTCTCCGAGTGGGCTATGAACAAGATGGCTCCGACAAGCCTGTGATCACACACATGATCGAGGCTACAGGGGTTCATAAAATTTCCCCTTAATTCCAAACAAAACTCCCTATATAAAGACATGAGTAGAGTAAAGAGAGTTATTGATAATGGTCTGGTATCGAAAAACTCAGTGCCAAAGCACTTCCCCGATTCGATTCAATACGAGACGATCATGGGAAGTGTGGCCTACGGAGTGTCTTCTGATACGTCGGATATGGATATTTATGGATTTTGTATCCCGCCCAAGCACATTGTCTTTCCTCACTTAGCGGGACATATCCCTGGCTTTGGTCAACAGCCTGAGAAATTCGAGCAATGGTCGGTGCATCATATCAAAGATGAAGAAAAAAATACCGAGTACGATTTTTGCATTTACAATATCGTCAAGTATTTTAGTTTGGTTATGGAAAACAATCCCAACATGGTGGATTCTCTTTTCACTCCACAAAACGCGATTTTGCACTGCTCTCCAATCGCTCAAATGGTGCGTGACGAACGTCATATCTTCTTGCATAAGGGAGCGTGGCACAAGTTCAAGGGCTATGCCTACTCGCAGATGCACAAAATTCGATCAAAGGAGGCTCCGCAAGGCAAGCGAAAAGAGCTGGTGGAACAGTTTGGATTCGACGTGAAGTTTGCTTATCATGTTGTAAGATTGATTGACGAAGTTGAGCAAATTCTTGTTGAGGGCACTCTTGATCTTCAAAGAAATCGAGAACAGCTTAAATCTATTCGGAGAGGTGAATGGACTTTAGAGGAAATCGAGGAATACTTTACTCGTCGAGAAAAAGAACTTGAGCTGGCTTATGCTAACTCAAAGCTGCCTCACACGCCCGATGAAAAGCGAATCCGCCAGCTTTTGATGAATTGCCTTGAGCATCATTACGGAAACCTATCAGACGCCGTAGTGGATGTTGACGCGGCCACGAGAACACTTCAGCAAGTTGCGCATCTAATTCGACAAGGGGGATTCTAAAAATCCCCCGTTTTTTCTTTTTTGATCAATATATAATTCCGTGAGCATCAACAGATTGCAGCTATCACCATCGGTTCTCGAAAAGCTCGATTCTCTAATTAATCGAGCTAAGGAAATTGAGAAGAACGCTCCTGATGACTATGACGAAAATGGAGTCATCATTGATTTTTTGGGAGACAACACAAAGACCAAGGCCCAATCAGCGATCAGTTTTTTCCGCGATTCTATTACAGAACGAGCAACACGCCTTTCTGAAAATCTTGTTGAAGCTATTGAGCAACAGGTTCCGCAATTACCAGATCATCCTCTTGAAGCCTTTGATATCGCGAATCAACCCAAAAGCCCAATGAGAAACATGATGATTCGGAATGAAATTGATCTTCTTGATTGATAAAATTCCCCTTTGTTTTTGAATCCAATCGGATATATAAGAAGTGAAGTTCAATCAAGAAGCGCCTGGTGAATTTGTTTCGTCCTGTGGCAATTGGTGCATTCAAGCATCCAATTCTAAGTTCCGCGCATTTAAGGTTTTCACTCAAATCAACCTTGGGCCTTTTGACACTTTTGAATTAGCAGTCGCGGGCATCGGCGATTATGACCCCAGCACTTGCAGCCGCGATGAAGAATTCGATGTTGATGACCGTGTGCAAGTTCCCGCGCCCGTAGAGGGCGATTTGCACAATCATGAATTTGTTGGTACAATTGTGGGTTTTCGTGAAGATTATGCCCAGGTCGAAGATATGGAAGGTAATGTTTTCGATATTGAACCATGCAGACTCGAAAAGATTTAGTCAAAAAATCCCCTTAGTTCATGGTGCAAAAATCATATATTAAGGGTGGACAAGCGAGAACCCAGTAACCTTTTTGACGCTTTTAGCATTTGTGCAGAAATTATTAAGCAAATGCTAGCAGGACGTTCGACTGCCGAAATCATCGACAGCATTGACGTGAATGAAGAACATCTTGCCAACATTGCCGCCGACATGATTGTTGTTTGTGGGTTGAATAATGATTTGGCGATGGTTCTTAATGATGGAGAAACTTACACAAACATCTCAGGGTGTTCTATTCGGCAAATGACCGAAGAGTTTGACGAAGATGGGGAGTTCGTTGAAGATACGTTCGGTGACCCTATCATCGTAATGTGAGTAAATTGACAGGAAACTAATCGGGGCAATGAAGCCCTGATTTTTTATAACTTTCTACGATTGTGCGGCACGATCATTATAAAAATCCCCCTTATTAATCGGCTCAATTTACTATAATGATATATGTACCACGTAGACGATTGCGTTATCGGAAAAGAAATTGCAAGTCAGGCTGAATATCATATCAATGTTTATGACTATGACGTTCGGTTATGTTCCGATGGCTGTTGCATTGAGGCGCGGACGGCAGCTGAACTTTGGAGCAACGACTGTAAAACTTTTCTAACCGAAGATGTGGATGGGTTTTGCAATAGTGGCGAGGCCGCTCAGAAGGTAATCAATTTGGCCAAGGCGCGTGGCCTCAATGTTCATCGAGGTAATACGGCGATCTATGTGGACGGCGATAGAGATTGTTCTAACGAATTGATTTACGGATTGAAAAAATTTCCCCTAGATTACTGAGACAAGAGGCATATATAAACTACCATGACAATCGAACACGATAACATCGAAGAGCGAGTTGGAAAGGGAACTTTAATTCGTATTTCCAAGCTGCTTACCATGGCGAAGGATAAGCGCACGAACGAGAATGAAGCCCATAGCGCTATGCAATCGGCTCTTGCGCTTTTGTCTCGGTATAACATTACGGCTTCTGATGTTGAGAATTCGGGCATTTTCGAGGAAGCAGTGGGTTCTGAATCTTTTAATCCAACTGAAAATCGAAATCACTCCACATGGCGATCCCAGCTAATCAATTCCATCGCAAGCACTCACTTCTGTCATGTCTATCGACGAAACGGGGGCGAGTTTATTCTGACTGGTAAGGAAACTAATCGTGCCGCCGCGATGATGCTTTTTCAGTATCTTTCCGTCGTGATTGAAGAAAATGCCCTTCAGGCTGTCCGCGAATACGACGGATGGGAATCGAAAAAGACTTATGGCAATGCCTATCGGCTTGGAATGGTGACTCGAATTAATGAACGACTTATTGACCAAAAGCGCCAAATTATTCAAGAGGCTTCATCCAATAACACTGAAATTGTTGCTGTCAATCCTTATGAACAGGCCGAAAAAGAAAATCAAGCCTATGTCAAATCGAAGGGCGTAAAACTGTCGTCACACGCCTCAAGCAGTAATCTTGGAAGTGGCGCGGGTTGGCATCGAGGGCGCAAAGATGGCGAGCGCGTTGGGCTTACCGCTGGGCGAGCACTAGGATATAAAAAGTGAGAGATACGCAAAAAGCCAAATTTTACAAATTCGAGGACTATATCATCAAGCGATTCCTCCAAAAAGAACTACATGATGGACTTGAATTTCGAGAAATCGAAGGGCTTGTTGGAAGAATCTGCCATTCTTATAATGTCCGCCCGCCAAAGATAAAGGTCGGTCGGCAGAATTCGAGCAAAGCCTACTACAAAACGATTGACCATAGTATCACGCTTCCGCCATGGGCTCAGAGAACATGGACGGTAGTCCATGAAACAGCTCATGCAATTACTTATGGGAAAGGATATAAGGACCCTGGGCACGATGGTGATTTTGTTGGAGTATGGGTAGAGCTTTTTTCAAGAATGTATGACATCCCCAAGGAAACTCTTGAGTCGGAAGTTAAGCTGGCGGGATTGAGATATGTCAAATTTTCCCCCAAATAAATCAGAAAGAAATCATATATAAGACATGAACACCAAGCAAAATCAGGTCGCAGATGACATTTATAATCGGCTTTCCAGTTCCGCGCCTGGGTTTTATCGATATTGGTCTGATACGGTTGACCGATCAGTGGCCCAAGCACTAATCAAAAAGGGACCATTTTTCAGTTACGGCAATTCTTGGCGATTCAAGGCCGAAAGTCTCGGGGCTGGAATGTATCGTGTCAAGATCATTGAAGCCTAGTCCCGATCAGGCCATCTTCATAAAAATCCCTTATTTTTATCGTTTCGATTCGATATAAAAAGGGAGGCTAAATGATTACCCTTTTCAAGTTCGAGACCGAAGATGACGGCACGATTATCATTCCGATGGAGAAAATCGGAGTCACTATCAAGGACCTACAAGATGCCTTCAAGGAGGCAAAAGAACACGCCCAAGACGAATATGATGTAGAGCTGACCAAAGACACGATTTTCACAGTCGAAGAAGTCCACGGCCTGAAAGATTTTCTTGAGAAATACACTCTAATCGAGCGTCCGACGGCGAAGGCTGGCAAACCGTTCTCTAAAGCCGTTTTTGACCCTGATTTGCATACCCTTCCCGAAGTTGCAGACCAGAACCAAGTCTGGACCTGGACCGATTGTGATGATGGCGGAAGTTATCTGATTCAAGGATACCATCATGCCAATCGCTTGGGCTATATCTTTACTGAAAACAAAGATGGAGAACCAGTGCCGATTGATGGAAACTCCTACTTTGTAGACTAGGTGACTGGGAACAAGAAAGGGGGAAGTAACTCCCTCTTTCTTTATGACTTTCCGTGATTATGCGCCACGATCATTAAAAATCCCCTATATCTTATATTCCAATCGGATATATAAGATATAATGAAAACCAAACATGTTTTTCGAGTTTACCCCAAGAATGCAACATCTTCCGAGGATGCTTTGGTAATTGAGAAAACCATAAGCCCGAAATCTGTCCTTCGAGTAATGGGAAACCTTCTTGGCAAGTATAATGCTTCAGAAGTGGCTTTATTGAAATCCGAGGACAAATAAGACTTTTTTAACAAAAAGTCCCAAAATCATAGGACGATTTTGTTTTTTGATCGTATAATAGATAAGGACACTTTATTATGAAGACCCACACCACATCAAATACGAATATGGTCTTCACCCGACGCAATTCCGCGACGGGCGTCCAACAACGCTGTCGGCGTTCCGCTTAAGTCGGGCTGACACGTTACCACCTGCAAGTAACTTCTTTTTCGAAGAATTAGCCCGCTCTCTGAGCGAGACGTCGATTATCATCTCGTGCTCGGGGATCGTCTAGAGGCAGGACTCTGGTCTCTGGAACCAGAAGCGGTGGTTCGAATCCATCTCTCCGAGCCAGCTTCACTGGGTCTTAGGCGAATTGGTAGAGCCGCCTGTCTTTGGAACAGGACTCCTGAAAAGGTGGAGGTTCGAATCCTCCCGACCCAGCCAATTAAAGGCTTTATGCATTTTGAAAAAATAATTAAAAAAGGCTTTCTTAACAGAAGTACATAATTAAAACGAGTGATTCAAACTTCCAATAAGAAAACAAGAGTAAAGCGCAGTCGAATTTGGACGATGCCTAAAGACGAGTTCGCTCAACTAGTGGCCTCAAGTCAAACTTATGTCGAAATTCTCCGAGCCATTAACTACACCATACGAGGAGGAGCTTTTCGAATTTTAAAAGAACGAATTGCGACAGAAATGATCGACGATTCACATATATTAAAGAATGGAAGGCAAACCATTTATGCCCATAGATTCAATACTCGGTCAGATGACGATATATTTTGCGAAAATTCTACATACAATAGTGGCCCTGCCCTGAAAAAGAGAATGATTAAGCTAGGCTTACCTGAAGAATGCACAAAATGTGGGCTTGGTGCAACATGGAATGATGAACCTCTATCTCTGCAAGTAGACCATATCAATGGGGTGCGCAACGATAACAGATTAGAGAATTTGAGGCTTCTGTGCCCAAATTGTCATTCTCAAACCGAAAATTTTGCTGGCAGAAAGTTGAACGCAAAAAACAAATCATGTCCAGAATGCTGCGCTAAGATCAGTGGATACCGTAAAGATCAGAGATGCCAATCTTGTGCCAATAAGATCAGGTCTAGAGAAATGCAACTAATATCAAAACCATCAAAAGACGAGCTTCAAGATATGTTGTGGAAAATGCCCGCGACTAGGATTGCTAAGATATACAATGTGTCCGATAAAACAGTTGGTAATTGGGCTAAATCCTACAAAATTGACAAACCGAGCCGTGGACACTGGGTCAAAAAAAATACTCCCCCCCCCTTGTAGCTTAATGGATAGAGCGCAGCACTTCGGATGCTGATGTTATGGGTTCGAGTCCTATCGAGGGGGCCAAAATTTAAAACACGCCTGTAGCTCAGTGGATAGAGCATCAGCTTGCGGAGCTGAGGGTCGGAGGTTCGAACCCTCTCAGGCGTGCCAATATACGGCCACGTACCCAAATGGTTAAGGGCTCCCTCTGCAAAAGGGATGTTGCGAGTTCGATTCTCGCCGTGGCCTCCAAAAATCCCCTATATTTTTGTCACAATCGGATATATAGTTAGAGAATGACCCAGATTCAAATCGAAGCCGCGAAGCAAATGAAAAAGGCCTGCTATCGGAGTCGCGGGACCTTAATCAAAGCAATTCTGGCTTATGTCGAATACCTGATGCGATGTTCGGATTGCCCGCGCAATTGGCCCAAGCACAATCAAGTGAACGTTTCTGCCGAAACTCTAAAGTCTCTTGCGTGGCTTTACGGCAATTATCATACTGCGGTTTTAGGACAGAAGTTAAACAACCTTCAGTTTTGGATTGAAGAAAGTGGTCGTCAAATCCCGAGCGAATCTATCGAAGACTATCATGTAAACTCTCTTGACAATAGGATGCTTACCCGAAGAGAGATTTGGGCTGGTGAGATTTTGAGTCACTTGGTTTTTGCGATTGTCTTTCCCGAAGAAATGGCTCAGACGGGGCTGACTGCTGATGGAATGAATCAAAGATTCGCGGAACTTGATTATGATTTTAACTTGGTGCTTGAAGATGCTTCAGAAGGCTACGGGACGATTTGCGCATGGATGTCTAAATCAACATCGGTTGAAGTCTTGCGAGACATCTGGCACTTAAACAAGTAAGTTGATAAAAATACCCCTGTCCACCAAGGGGTATTTTTTATTACTTTCTACGATTATGGTTCACGATCATTATAAAAAATCCCCTGTTTTCGAGAAATCAAAACAATATATAAAATAGAATGTTGATTCAAGTGTATGACAGTCTTGACGGCAATTATGTCGGCGGCATCTACAAAGTCACTCGCAATGATGGCGGAGACCAATCGCAACACCAATTCATTGATGCTTGGGCTCGTGCTGTGGAACAAGCGAAAAGCATTGGAGAGGATTGGGGAGAAGATGACATTTTCGAGGCTCTGAAAGAGTTTGGTTGGGAAGTCGTGCTTCCAGCCATTGACATTTTGCCAGTACAATACTAAAATGACCGCAAAACAAGCAAAAGAAATTCAACAAGAAGTCATTGTGAAGCAAAACAATGATAACGCAAGCATCATCGACAATCTTCTTGAAAAGGGTATTTTTAAGAAGATTGAAGACGCGGCTAGGGATGGTAGAAATTCAACTCGTATTGGGCGTCCTTACCACGATACTGGTTTTGAAACTCCAGAATTCCGTTGTGGCGACTTTAGCCTAAATTATGTTTTGGGCTTCATTGACAACAATGCGATGCGCGAGATTATCATTCAAAAACTCAAAAACCTGGGATATACTGTGTCTGTTGAGGCCTCTAGTTTGATAATTGAGTGGTAAAAATCCTTTCTTTTCATTGATGCAATCGGATATATGATTTAGGTCACGATGAGAAACGAAGACGCCTCTAGCATTAATTTTGACATTGATAAGCCCTTTCATGTATTTATTTGCGATGGATGTCGGGAGGCTGGCCCGTATACTCAATATGGCATAAGTCATCTTGACGCTGCTGGTCGCTTTGCAGAACGATGGAACAAGAATCTTATGTCATGCTCTAAATCGCATTATGGCTATGGGAAACAATGGGAGGAAGCCCCCCGTAAACCTGAACAGTACGCAAACCATCACTATTTCCAAGACGAGCGAGGCAACAAACTCTTGATTATCTAACCAAGAGTTTGTTGCAATATAATTATTTTTCACGACAAAATGATCGTGCCGCATAACCATAGAAAGTTATAAAAAAGAAGGGGGCAGTGCCCCCTTAGTGTTTGAGAAAAGCAATATCTTTCTTATGCTTGGGATTGAAGCACAGACGACAGGCCGCGCAATTTGTTTTCTTATCACTTCCTTTATGAAGTGCCAAGTCATAAGGGCAAAGAGTCGTATTATCGTCCTGGTCTGCAATCGTATCAATGACTTGCGCGGTTCGGAATCCGTTATCCTTCGCAATCTTGCGCTCAATCGGAGACTCTACAGAGGCCACAATATGTAGGTTTTCGGGGAAACTTCCCTTGGCATAACTGAAGCCCGCCGCAATCATACAACGCACGTCATGAGTATACGTCCATACCGTCACGTCGGGATTCTGCTTGCACCATTCAATAACTTCCGTTAGATACGGCACGTCTAGCGCATGAACACCGTTCCCGTCAGAAGTAAAGAAGTCGCCAGAAGTATGCAAACGAACCAATCTGGCACCTTTTGAAGTCAGGCGGTCAAGGTCATCATGCCGCGCCGCAGACTTTTTTTGTTGCTGATTTACAAGAAACTTCCGAGTGTAACACCCTCCGCCCTTACTCGGCAAGTGAGGACAGGTGCCAGGACAGGTGCCTTCACCCTTGCCAGCATCCCCGACAGGGCGATAAGTCGTCGCCACCTTATTGAGTTTATCCTTGGGGTCGCTCAGTTTGGAGTTCTGCGACCAAGGAGAAATCAAAGTCGTGTTCATGCTTTATATATCCGATTGTGCTACGGCAGAAAGGGGATTTTTTATGACTTTCTAAGGTTATGTGCCACGATCATAAAAAATCCCTTGCTTTTTGTGTTTCAAGCGGATATATAAGATATGTTGATTTTGCCTAAGTTTCACAGCCGATTTGGTGATAAGGGTTTTGCACGCACGCTAGGCAGGCTTATCAGATTTTATTTTTGGCCTGTTGCCTTTTTTGTCATTTCTCTTGTCTGCCGATTTCAGACTAACCATCATGCAGCGTTTATCTTTAGTGTAGCCACACTGGGAGTGGTAATCGTTCTGTGCGTTTTATCGGGGTTCGTTGCAAAACTTTCTGAGTCAAGCAATGAACAAGTAGATGCTTTTTGGGCTTTTCTTTCGCATACGGCAAAGGGCATTTCTGTTGGGTTTTCGCTTTCTGTTTTGAGTTTCATCTTGTGCGTGGCAAGCGTTGTAATTTATAACACCCAAGTCAATGACTTGGTGTCTATAACTCTATCGTCTCTTATCGTGGCAAATCTTGTGGTAATGGGCTCTATCGTAAAAGAAACCTTTGAAGACATCGTGCTTGCTTTTAGGGAGCAAAAATAATGCGACACTATATCATTTTTATGACTTTCTACGATTGTGTGGCACGATCATAAAAAATCCCCCTAATAAAGCTGAGTAATCGGATATATAATGTGGGGCAAATAGCTCAGTAAAGACATATGGGAATGTAACAGTAGAGGTTTCCGCGTATGTTCAAATCCTGTTGCTCCACCAAAAATCCCCTATATTTTCCGCGTTCATGCCATATATAAACTATGGCAAAATACACTGTCACCTGCTACAATCCTCACTGCGGCCAAAATGGTCAAGTCATCAATAAAATTGACGTTGACGAGGCTAACGAAAATCTACTCGTAGAAAACTTTGGTCAAGGAGGAGAAGATGAAGAAGATTTTTGTGAAGAGTGCGGAATGTTAGGGGTTTTGGAAGAAGCCTAAAACCATTTTTTGAGGAAAAAATCGAAGGAGAAAATCGAAGTGAACAACCAAACCGTAACAATCCCGCAGGTGGGCATGGGAGCCACTCAATGCGTCGGCTCTGACCGACGAGCGTATACAGTCGTTGAAATTATCAATGACCGAAAAATTGTCCTCCAGCGAGACAAGGTAAAGCGCATCGACTCGAACGGTTTTAGCACAGAACAAAAGTACTCTTATGAACCAAACCCCAATGGTCACGAAGTTGTTGTGACTTTACGCAAGAATGGACGATGGTGCGAGGTTGGAGAGGCCATCGACAACGGAGTTCAATATGTAGTTGGGCATCGAAAAGAATACGACGACCCGCACTTCTAAAACAAAAGCAAAAGACAATGGTATCTAAGAAAATGATGCCATTGTCTTTTGCGAAAAAATCGAAAAATCGTGGCACACAATCGCAGAAAGTCATAAAAAATCCCTTATCTTTGAGATTCTAATCGGATATATAAATTATGAAGAAGTTTCTCCTTTTCGCTGGCGAATATACTCCCGAGGGAGGAATGAAAGATTTTCAGGCCTCTGATGACAATGTCGATGCTCTTTACAGAATTTTGTCTTACGAAATGGTCAAGCATGATTGGCGATGGTGGCATATTGTTGATAGAGACACTATGAACATTGTTTCAGACAGCAAGTTCCCCGAAGATGGTCCGACCCGAGTGTAAAATGAAGAAGTTTCTCCTTTTCGCTGGCTCTTTCCCAAATGAGGGGCAAGGCTGGCGAGATTATAAGTTCACAGCAGATACGATAGGGGAGGTTCACGCCTTCCTTGCCAACTACATGGTAAACGAAATGGTGGGCTGGTGGCATATTGTATCTGCGGAAACGATGGAAATTGTAGATAATAACAAGCCGATTCATTGATAAGGGCAATTCGTTGAAAAGCGAAAAGTCCTTTTTTCACGCCTTAATGATCGTGCCGCACAATCGTAGAAAGTCATAAAAAATGGGGGCCAATCCCCCATTTTTTATCTTAGTCCTTTTTAGGCCGTCGCCAGTTCTTTCTTTGCTTCCAGGCTCTTGGCCTTGCCTCGGCCCATAATGAAGTTTGCGGCTTTCCCCGCAAGTCCTGCGGCCTGCACGACCATTTTGGGGTCGTCATTCAGAACCTTGAGCCAGCCCTGAATATAGGCCTGGGTGTTCTCGGTGTCATTGTCGATGCCGATTTCTTGGCAGAGAAAGGCGGCTGTGAGTTCTGCTACCAGTTCCTCGCGGCTGTAACCTTCCTTGTCAAGCGTTGAGATTTGCATGACTTCGGGTCGAGCCAATCGGGATTCGTGGCCCGTCGCGTGACCAAGTTCATGGAATAAGGTCGCGTAATAGGCTTCGGAACTGACAAAAGATTCGATAATAGGCATTTGGACCCAATCGCCATAAGGCGAATAACAGGCACGATTTCCACCGTGACGAATCTCAGGCACCAGCGGCATTTCTTGGACCACTTCCTCACAACGTTCGATGCGGCGATTGTCTTTCAGTTCCTCAATCGGCGGCAGGTCGAGCCCTTCGGTTTGCTCCACATTGAAAACATAAAATTGCTTCAATACGGGGTAGGAACCTGTCTTGCCAGTCTTATCATCCTCATAACTCACCTGCTTCCAGAACACAATCGGTGTGCCCTTCTCGCCCTTCTTGATTCGCCCGCCCATCTTGTTGATTTGATTGCAAGTCATCCAGCGCGGGTCGGCAAAGGTAGACATTGACAAAAGCAGAAGGTTGAGCCCGCTATACTTGGTTCCGCTACTGGGGTTGCAGGGTCGAATCACCGACCAGGGTCGCTTCCAAGCAACGTTTCCGCTCTTTAGGCCCTCGATGATGGTGTTGGTTACGATTTCGTAGACTTCGGACTTCTTCTTCATTAGTCTGCCTCTCTTTATATATCCGATTAGACTACGATAGAAAGGGGATTTTTTATGGCTTTCTGAGATTATGGGCCACGATCATTAAAAATCCCCTTTTCAAGTAAATTCATATAATATAATAGAAAGAAAGGCAAAATTCGCCCGAATTAAATATCGGATTAATGAAGCGAACACATGAATAAATCATGTGGTGACATTGAAAATAAAGAGGCCGTAAAGATAAGACTTGGCATCCAAGTCAATGCCGTGAAGCCAAGGGCCAACGACATCTGGTGGAGCCTTACCACCACCGAGGCGAAAAATTACTTGACAATCGGAAAAATCCCCCTTTTCCACTAACACAATCGGATATATAAGCAGGTGTCCAGGGGGCGGTGAAAGTCCGCAAGGCGGCTGCAGAGTCATGAATCTGCAGTGCGGCTGGTTTCCTCTGCGCTTGCGCAAGACCACCCTGGCGAGCCTTCACAAGAGAGAAATATGCACGAGTTTGGTATAACTTTCCAAAACATCCATGGCGAAACATATGACAGCCCCGAATATGTTGGTCTTACGCTGCCGTTTCGCCCAAATGTTGGTGATGAAATCCTGATTGTGGGGGCAGGAGGAAAATCCTACAGAGTCTTGAAAGTTGAATATTGCGCTGGGCCATCGTTTGGTGACTTTCTTCTCACCGTCGAACCCGTGGTGTAAAAAATCCCCTATATCTTTTCATCACAAAAGATATAACAAGTATGCTGGAACAGCTGACTCTTGAACATCACGGCGACTTTCATTGCGTGCGTGAGTTTTGGGATTGTGAATGTGATGATGATTACATTCGGGGCAATGATGACCACAAGTGCGAAAAGTGCGGCATTGAACGCGATGATGCGCCAAACTCTCGACTGACCGAAGTGATTGAACGCTATCCCGATTTGGAGAACGTTCCCTGGGTCATTGACCAAGCGTCCAAGAGCTTCATTCACTAAAGGTTCAAACAAAAAAGAGGGCATTGCCCTCTTTTTTATAACTTTCCATGATTATGGGCCACGATCATTAAAAATGGAAACAAAAAAATGAGACCCTATAAGGGCCTCTCGGAGATTTCTTTCTTCCATTCGGTAATGGTTCGATACCATCCTGGGTACGTATCGGTTTTCCATCCGCCTTGGTATCTAAAGATATTACAAACCGCCACCCAGCCGTGACCATTGTGATAGCCAATTTGCTTCGAGCCGTCTGACAAAACCGTGGTTTGGATTCTCATTGCGACTTTGCATTGCTGCGAACTTGGCAGCAGTGACAGGGAAAAAACATGTTATTCACCAAAATCATAAGAATGGCGACATTAAGCCAATCTTGAGTATCAAGTGGAATGCCCAGCGAGAAAACAGAATTACACAGCACAAGAAGAGCCAACGGGATGAGAGTGATTGTGTTATTGATGATATTGTTCTTGATGGTCGAAAAACTCACACTTTATATATCCGATTAGACCACGAAAAACAAGGGATTTTTCAATAATCGTGACACATAATCTCAGAAAGTTATAAAAAATCCGCTTCCTAAAAGGAAACGGATTTGAGTGTGTCTAGTATGGCTTCGTTCGATTTGATTTCGGCTTCCATTTCTTTAAGTCTTTGTTTAGCCCGAGGTATCGAATCCGATAAACGCCTAATTCTATCCTTTCTCCACTTTTCAAGATTCCCCCGCAAAATGTCATTGTCCAAAATCGCTTTCACCACCAAGTCCTGAAGTTCTTGAGGCACTTGAAACGACTGGCGTCCAGGTCCATGTTTATTGGGCTCCCATCCTTTGAAACGCCATTCACCGTTATCAAAAGTTGCGCTAATAACATGGCTCATTTGCCTAAAGTGAATAATAGGGGCATTTGAAAGAAGAGTTCCATAACCGACTTCAAACTGATTGTTATAGTGTCCTTCACCCATGAAACACACCCCATATTTGCCCAAATCACCTTGGTGGTTATAACATCTTGTGTTCACACTTTATATATCCGATTAGGCCATGAAAAACAAGGGATTTTTATCGAACCCAGTGAATTGCCACGGTTCGCTCACCCTGTTGAAGCCCCAGCCCGTGAACACTTGGCTTGCTTACAGCAATTTCACGCGCTTCCTCGAAAGTCTTAGTTACTAGGTCGCCAGTCAAATCATAAATGGCACTCCACGCTTCTGCATCTTGCTCAGACGCGAAAGTAGCCAAAAGACCAACCGTCATAGGGTCTGGCGCAGGAGTCGTTGCATTTACAGCCGCAAAACGACCACTACCAAGTGAAATCATCACTACAGCATCGGGGAAAGATTCATCCCCGCCAAGAACATCATTGACTTCAATGTCCAAATCACTCAGAATATCTTCGAGGGGCACCCTTTATATATCCGATTAGAACAAGAAAAACAAGGGATTTTTATGACTTTCTACAATCATGTGCCACACCCAAAGAACACACCAAAATCTCGGATGGAGCGAACACACTTTTGTGCGCCGCTCAAGCCGAGAAACATACAGAAAACAGAAAATGCCAGAATACTTAGATGCTACATGGTTTTGTTCTCCTCGATGGTGTTTCGCATATTGATTTGATTTTCCTTCGAGTTTAGAGCTGTTGCCAACTCTTCTTTATATATCCGATTAGAGCCATGCAAAAAGGGGATTTTTTATATAATGATCGTATCACATAATCTCGGAAAGTCATAAAGAAAGGCCCCATTTTAGGGGCCTTGTTTTCTTAGACGCTAGTCGTCATAATCGTCATTCCGACGTTCTTTTCCTCGGCGGCGAGACCAATTTAGGTCCTCACGAGCATGCTTCCCCGCCTTTTCTTTCTTTCTCTTGTTTTTGATGTCTTTGGGCACTAGCCCCCAGTGTTTTTCTGGCCAATCCGAGTTTCGGTTGGGATTCATCATTACCCTCCTTTTTATATATCCGATTGAAACCATTCAAAAAGGGGATTTTTATAATGATCGTGGCGCATAATCGCAGAAAGTTATAAAGAAAGGGGCATTAGCCCCTAGTCTTTACTTATGCCCCAGAAGGCAACTTCACTTAGCCGTCGGCTTGAGATAAAACATTCCGTCAGTGGCGTCCACACGTTCAAGAGGTAATTGTTCAGTCACCCCAAGTGACTCCGCAAAACCAAGAAGCGAATAATACGCACTTTCCACCACGCCCATGTCGTTGTCAAGAAGCTCATTGAAGAGTAGAAGGAATTGCTTTTGTATGAGTCCCTTATTCACTCTTTATATATCCGATTAGAACACGAAAGAAAAGGGATTTTTATGAAGCCCACTCGAAGCGATTCCGCTCAATATGATTCTGAAACACGCGGACAACGGCATCAATGTCCGTGAGTTTTTCATACTCCATATGAGTGTTGAGGCCACCACGGTAGTCCTTTTGCCCCTTAACGCATCGATAGTAGAACTCAGGTCGCGGAATGCTTCCACCCAGGTGAACATAAAGATTGTCCGAGTGCAAAATCACTTCACCAAGACAAGCCACGCCAGCCTTGTTTGAGCGAATAGAATACTGCCCGTCTCTCAGGCCAAGACCGTGAGCAATTTCTTCAAGATACTGCTTTGCAAGACGATGAAAAGTTCGCTTAGCCCTATCATTATAGCCACTATGGGTGGAAGCGATATGAGCCATCATCCTAATGTCTTTAACGTCCATGGTTTGTTCCTACATTATATATCTGATTGAAATACAAAAGAAAAGGGATTTTTTATAATGATCGTGGCGCATAATCTCAGAAAGTTATAAAGAAAGCCCCGTTTTCAGGGGCATTTCTTTGAAGTCAGTTATTAGAACCCAAAAGACGGGGTTTTCAGCAAGGTGGGCAGTTCTTGAATCGGCACCAACTTCACCTTCCCGTTGGTCTTTTGGTGGACCAAATCCGCCCACTTTTCATCCAAGTGCGTGTTAGCGTTGTAAACGATGAGCCCGCCGTCGTAATTCCCGATAATGCTCATCAATCGGGCCACATTGTTCTTCACCATAGACCCGATGTAAAGTTGCTGGGTGGCGAAGATTTCAACGGCAATTTTCTTGCCGTTAGTCACCACTTCAAGGTCAATGGTGTGTTCAAATCCAGGCCGCTCAACGACCGCTTGCGGAACAACCATACCCTTTCCAACGACGGCCTCGAAGGCCTGTTGGACAACAAGTTCGAGCTGAGAGTGCTCGTTGCTGGTGGAGCGGAAAAGCTTTAGGGGCCAATTGTCGGGGATTTGAAGAAGGGCGACGATGGTTGCAATCTCAGTCATGATTGTTTTCCTCTCCTTATATATCAGATTGGGCTACGAAAGAAAGAGGATTTTTTATGACTTTCTGCGATTGTGTGACACAATTCAATGCAAGCCAAATATAAACAAAATCCCTGGCCACGGAGCCTCATGCTCATGCGCGACCAGGGTGCCGTCAGTTTTTGGATAATCTCTATACTGTTTGCAACCAATATAGAACCACGTAATCGCGTCCTGAGACTGACCGTTGCATTTTCACGCTCTGCAACTAGAGGGGAAGCGGATACTCTTTGGTGTGCAGTCCACTTCTCAGCACTAGCGAGGTTGAGGCCTCGTTCTTCTTATATATCCGATTAGGCCAATGTAAAAAGGGGATTGTTTATAAAAAAACCCCCGCATTTTCAAACACAATCGGATATATAAAATATGACCGAAGTCTTTGGACAGACCACAGTCGCCGAGGCACTGCACTCGTCAGTTCACGAAGTCGCAAATCTCATTCTTGACAAAGGTTACCAAATCTTTACAGCTGACTGCCGCCCCGACATTCACTTCGCATGGCCCAATCGTGACTTTTACTTCACTGACGGGAAGCGCGTTGGATATTGCCAGTATGACAATCTCAATGGACTTGTATTTTGTCAAGTGTTGAAGGGTCATGGGTTTGGGAATGTCTACGATTATAAAAGCCCCCTGAGCGATTTAGTAGAAAAGACCCTAAACGAAATGCATGAACGACAATATCAAGACTTTGCAGAGTTTTTGGAATACAGAAAGCAAATTGGTGTACTGTATGAAGTGAAGTCTTTTGAAGTGAAGTTGTAAATCTCAGGGGCAAAATAAGCCCTTGATATTTACTTTTATAACCAAAATGATCGTGCCACACAATCGTAGAAAGTTATAAAAAAGACTAGGGCAAGCCCTAGTCCAAATCCTCAAGAAGTTCAGCGTCGCCTTCATCCATCTCGTTGTCAGAATACCATCGAGAAAATGGGATACTGGCTTTGAAATCTTCCCATGCTTGCCCCAATTCATCTGCTGAATTTACAGAGAATGATGCCGTATAAGCGGCACTACTGTCTTTATCACAAGCCCGAAAGATTCCAGTCATGCCTTATATATCCGATTGGGACAAAACAAACGGGGGATTTTTAGATTTGACTCTCTCGAACAGGAATCCAGTTCTTTTGACGTTCAACTCTTTGGCCAAACTTACCAACCGTGGAAATCAACTCACGAAGTGAAGCGTATCCCTTCTCTCGCTCATTGCCCTCGACAATCCCGTAAAACAGGAAGTCATGAGCCTCGGACTGGCGGGCAGTCGAATCTTCGGGGTGAATCATCACACCATTTTCGTCCACGGGGCTGCCCTCGATTATAAACCATCGCCAAGTAGGAGCAACAAAGAACAGTTTCAAAACCACCATCGGATTCGGATTCGAGTCTTGAGAGTAGAGCGGAGGAAGAATGTCCAAAATCTCATCGGGGAGCAAGTGAGAAGCCTGCTTCATGAGTTCAGAGTAGGAAAGTTCAGCGGTGGTGGACATTTTCTGTTAACCTCTGTCTTATATATCCGATTAGAATACGAAAGAAAGGGGTTTTTTATAATGAGCTTGGCCTATACTCACGGACCACAGGTGCATCATAGACATCGTTGGAAATGTCACTCTGAAGGTCACCACAATCCATTATTTTGCTGCACTTATCAAAAAAAGATTTATCAATGCTTTCACCAAGAAGTTCAGCACACAAAGCCGCGACCTGAAAGTTGTATTCGCTCGGAACACCAGATTCAGCCATGAGCTTTAGGTTTCGCATTTTATCCATATTTTCATATATCCGATTAGAACACGAAAAACAAGGGTTTTTTTATAATGATCGTGTCACACAATCGTAGAAAGCCATAAAGAAAAAGACCCGTCCATCCATGACGGGCCTTTCTTCCTCTTCTTTTTGTACTTGTATTTTTTTATTCTGGATTTTTGATAGAGTGTGACTTGGGAAACCCAAACAAGATACAAATGAAAATGGTTAATTACTCCATCCTCATAATCTCTTGCATCTGATATACGCCCATCGTATACTTCGACACCGCTAAGTTTCAAGACAACGCGCCCGCCTTGCAAGGGACTCGAACCCAAGCTTCGATGTTAAACGTTTCTCAGATTGTGAAACTTAATTCACTATCACACTCTTCTTTATATATCCGATTAGAGCCATGCAAAAAGGGGATTTTTTAATGATCGTGGCGCACAATCGTAGAAAGTCATAAAAAAGACGGATGCTCATATTGAGCATCCAATTTAGAGTCTGCGGTATACCGTTACCCCATTGCGATTATGAGACTTCATATAGCCTAGATTTTCCAGTTTTTCAAGTCTCTCAGCCAAAATCACATCATCAAAAGACACTTTAAGGGACAATTGATAGAGCGTTTTTCGCTCGTTGGTGCCACCGAATTGTCTCAGAATGGCATGGTCGTATGCGGTCAGATTCTTATCCATTAGGACACTCGCTCAAGCCGAATCACACCCGCATCATCGAGTTGCATAAGTGCTGGGCAAACGACGTAAGACCTATTGCAGTAATAGCCGTCAGCAGGAAATGCAACACAATCCCCATGAACATCATGGTTTTGTTCGCGCCAAGGCATCATATCCATGCCTTTCAGAAGTTCCTTGATGGCTTGCTTGAGAATGTCATTTTCTTCTTGAACCGTCATATCTTATATATCCGATTAGACCACGAAAGAAAGGGGATTTTTAATCAACGGCGTAAACAGAAAAGTTTAGCCCCAACAAATAATTGTTGGGGCTAACGACATGCCTATCTTGTCTTGGTTTTTGAGTTTTCAGTTACACTTTCTTTCTCATGCTGGTAAGGTTCGTCCAGCTACTATAAGGGCTACAGGGCCTGGTCATCGAGCACAATCTGAGTCTCGCGCTTTCCTCAGTCTTGTTACTTTATATATCCGATTAGAGCCATGCAAAAAGGGGATTTTTTAATGATCGTGCCACATGATCACGGAAAGTCATAAAGAAAGACAGATAACTTGTATCTGCCTTTCCAAGTTTTCAATCCCCGATGGAGTAGTATTGTTTGAACACCACTACTTGAATGTTCGCCATTATGCAGTGAACAGAAATGTCCCCGCCCTGCCATGCATTGCCAATGTCATAAAGAACATTTGCAAGTTCGGAGTTTTCAAGCCCAGCCGTGGTGAAGAGATTGTATCTGACCGCACTGTAAGACGCATTGCCCCAGGCCTCTTCAACATTTTGGATTCGATTGAACGCATTGTCGCTTGAAATGTCAATCCAAAGCCGCTCTCCATTTGACAAATCGGCGATATAGTATTCTCCCCGATTGGTTACAACCTTGCGAATGGCATGATTCAGAAAGTGTTCGCCCGACCGCGTGGGAAGGATTTTTTCAGGCTGAGTAGGATACTCGGCTGTGATTGTGGGGACTTTGATCATCTTGACTTTCCACCTAGTTTATATATCCGATTAGAATACAAAAGACAAGGGATTTTTTTAATGATCGTGCCACATAAAAACAGAAAGCCATAAAAAATCCCCTTTCTGCATGGCTCCAATCGAATATATAAAGAGAGGAACAATGACTACTGAACAAGTCGCCGCCGCCCTCGCCACCAAGCGCAAGGGAACAATATTCACCCTTCGCGTTGCACGTCCCGCCAAACTTCGCGCTGGTTCGCGAGATATGGATATTGTCAAGGCTTCCGTTATGCAAGGCATGGCGAACACTGACTATGCCAGCCGTGGCCCCGTTCGCGAAGCCGTGGCCCTGGGAGAACGTGATGCCCCTGCCCTGCCCAAGCATATTGAAAAGACATTCACGGAAAACGACGTGAAGTTTTGGAAAGGCCACAATGGCGAAATCTACTTGCCCGTTTGCCTTACGGGGAATCATGCCGAAGTCACCTGGCTTCAGGATGGCGAGGAAGTCAGCCTGGACGAAATCAAGGACCATCTGCTTGCTTCCGAATATGCAAGCCGCACCGATAAGGATGACCTTGCAGAACGCGGCCAAGTGCCCTTTATCGGCGTAAATGTCAAGCACATCGAATCGGTAAACTAAGCCAGACCATAAAGACTAGGGGCGCAAGCCCCTTTCTTTATAACTTTCTATGATTGTGTGCCACGATCATTATAAAAATCCCCTTTCTTTTGTGTTCTAATCGGATATATAAAACATGAACAAAGGATTTACGCTCCCAGAACTTGTTTTCCTCATGCTTGGAGTTATTATCTTTGTCATCTTGACCCTTGCTGCTATTTACATCGGGATGCGAGTCTTTTGATGCCAGAAGTTATCAATGCAGAAAAATGGCTAAAGGCACCCAATAGACAGGGTAAATGGCTTTGCCTGACCGTGGGCTTCCAAAATTACGACCCACAAACAATCCGAGATTACGATGTCAATAATGAACGTGATGGCGCAAGGGTGGTCAAAGCCGATTTCATCTACGTCCATTGGGCATATGACCAAAAGACCAAATCAAAGATTTTGCTCCAGGTGTATGCACCGTTCACTTCCCGATGCCCGTCTATGCCACTGCCCGAAGATACCGATGCGGTAAAGTATTTCTATATCGGGCCTTTTGAACTTCCTTTTGACCAGCGATAAAAATCCCCTGTATTTTCAAACACAATCGGATATATAAGATATGCAGAACGTAGAAGGAACAAACACCTGGGTGGGCGAGACTGTGCCAATGCAGTTCGGACGCATGGCTGATGAATGTGGCGAACCGATTGACCATACCGCTGTCACTATCGTTGTCCCCGATTGCCTTGAACACAAAAATGTTCGCATCACCATTGAAGTCATTGAATGATGGGCAGGCAGTGACCACAATAAAAATCCCCCGTTTCTTATAAGGCAAAACCATATATAAGAGGAGGGGGCAAAAACCCCTACCCACATCCGACCACCAAGACCCTGTACCACGATCAACAACGATGATGATTATGATCGGGCACCCATGTGTCATGATCGCTGCTATAGTAGAGGGGGGGGTACTAAAACTTTTAGGTACCATAAGGAAGCGGTACGCCACCCCGTCATTTTTTCGATCATGCCAAAAAAATGGCCCCGATAGTTTCCCCGATCATAACTAATATTGTAGTTTACCCGATAGTTTTCTCGATCATAACCGATCAGAATCCACCCCGATAGTTTTCCCGATCATCTCGCCAGAGTAAGAAAAATAATTTGCGCTTACTTTGCCCCCTATGATTATTTTTGTGATAGCAGGGGGGGTGGTAAAATTTTCGAGTAAGGTATCCCCCACCATTTCGGGAATCTTTCTATATATGTATATAATTCTTTTCCCCGATCATAATTCTGATAGTGTATGGGGGGTATTGAAATTTTTCTTAAGGTATCCCTGGTGGGGCCTTGAGTATACGTGAGGAGATTAGAGTGTTTATTCTCCTCATTTTTTGATGCGAATAACTACGCTATTCGCATCAAGATATTTTGGGCTTTTAAAATGGCTTGTCCATTTTAAAATTTGTTTGCGATAAAAATGGTTTTCTTTTCGTAGTATTGTTTGTAGTTATGTTTAAAATAGAAAGTCATTTATCTAAGTTGGCCGAGCATTTTTCTCGGCGCGTTCACAGTGAGACGGGCTGCACTTATGATGGTGTTGCTTATGACAAGCATTTGGATCATGTTTATGAAGTTTATTATAGATATTCTTATTTGCTTGATGATTCTGTTAAGACTTTCGTAGAGTGTGGAATTTGGCTTCATGATGTGATGGAAGACTGTCGTATTTCTTACGAGGAGTTATCTATTATGTTTGGTGTTGAAGTTGCTGATTTGGTGTATGCGTTGACGAATGAGTTGGGTAAAACTCGATCTGATATTGTGAAGCGTACATATCCGAAAATCCGCGATCATGGTGATTTGGCTATTTTCGTAAAGCTTTGTGATCGTATTGCGAATACAGAGGCTTCTTTACGTGATGGTAATGAAAAGTACCGATCATTATATTTTCTTGAGTATTTTTATTTTAAGCAAGCTTTAAAGACTGATGCTTGGGATATCATGTGGCTACATTTGGATTCTTTGCATACGAGGCTTTGCGAATAATTTATGCGTTATTTTTTTGACACTGAGTTTTTCGAAGACGGCAAGACTATTGATTTAATTTCCATTGGTGTTGTTGCTGAAGATGGCCGCACCTTTTACGCAATTTCTTCTGAATTTGATGTTGATCGTGTATTAGATGATCCGTGGATGCGCGATCATGTTTGGTCTTTTATCAAGGATGATTACGAGCATGGAAATACTTTAAGCCGCGAGGAAATAGCTGTTAAGTTTTTAGATTTCGTTGCTCCTCACCATCACTGGGATATTTTGCATATGAATATTCTGCCATTTGATTCCCCTTATGATTCGGAGTTATGGGGATATTACTGTGCTTATGATTGGGTGGCTGTTCGCCAACTATATGGCAAGATGATTAACGGTCCACGAGGATTACCTCATTATTGCAATGATATTATGCAATATCGCGGCAAGTTGGGTGAGATTGCTTTGCCTCGCATACCCGAAAAGGATCGGCATCATGCTTTAGCAGATGCTGAAGAAGTAAAGCTGATGTTCGAATATTTGCGTGAAATTGAGGCGAATAAATAAGTTAAAATCTTCAAGAGAATTTATTTATTTCTCTTGAAGATTTTCTTCCACCACGGTTGTGGATCATCAATTTTTGGTTTTGTGTTTTGTATAGGATCGGGGAATTTTGGATGAAAGATTTGTCTTTCATTTTCGATCATTGTTGCGTTATTAATTTGGTTAATCGCCCAGTTTGCTTTTTGTATGAGAAAGTCTTCAACTTTTGTTTTTTCTCTTTTTCTCTTACCCATTTCATCGATCATTTTAAAGTATGCTTCTTCGGCTTCTTCTGGCGTTGCGTTTGGAGAAATTCCTAATACATAGAATGGATTTTCTATAACTTGTGCCAATCTTTTCATTACATCCGTGGATGCTGTTTTAATAGCAAGTTGTTTTGTAATTTCGTCGGCCAATTTATAAAGCCCCATTGAATCCGCGATTTGTGCGAGTTCACAGTATTCATTTATAGAATTCAATGGGTTCATCATTACTGTCGATTTTGGAGCGCCTTTTGGCTAGCAATTTGTGCATCAAATGCGCTAAGTGTTTTGATACCAAATTCGAGTGATTGTTTGCTTGATTTCAGATGTTGTTCAAGCGCGGCTCTTGTTTCTGATACGTTCTTGCCTTTTCTTGTGATCGCGTCGAATGCCCAGCCAAGATATCTTTTAATAAGTTCATTTTCTGGAGTAGTGGCTTGTGCTGGTTGCTGTGCATTGGGATTTTGCATAAAGTTCTGCAAAGACTGAGGGGCTTGTACATTTGCTGGCAATGTGTATACGGGACTGGCTAGAGCAGGAGTTTGAGGAATATTCACCGATCTTAAATCAACTGGTGCCAATGGATTGTAGGAATTTTGCTGTGGCATTTGTTGTGTAAACGGCATGGGGCTAAATTGCGCCACTCTTTTCATAACATCCGTGACTACATCTGCTTCTTTGGTCATATTTTGATTATCGAGATCAGATGCGATCCCTGCCAGAGTTTCGAGAATATCTTTGTTTTCCATTTTTATCACCGTGGAGAAGTTATTATATATTTTCTTTTATTGATTATGAATCCCTTCTTTATTTGGTCTTCCGATAGAATAATATTCATATCCGATTCGTTTCATTTCTTCTTCTTCGAACATATTTCTTCCGTCAAAAATCCGCGGATTTCTCATTTTCTGTTTAATTTCGCGCCATTTAATGTCTTTGAATTCTTTCCATTCTGTAATGATCAGTATCGCGTCTGTGTTTTCGGCTAGTTCTTCGATAGTGTTAGTCCATTGCACATTCGTTAATATTTTTTCAGCATTATGTTTGGCCACGGGATCATATACTTTAACGATGGCTCCTTCCTTGACAAGTTTTTGAATAATTGGAATTGACCTAGCGTCTCTCATATCATCAGTATCGGGTTTAAATGCAACTCCGAGCACTCCGATAATTTTGTCATTGACTCCATTGAGATTCGTTTGAATTTTTTGGATAAATTCTTTAGGCATTTGTTCATTAATTTCTTTAGTTGCTTTAAGCATTTTGAAATCATATCCGATTTGATCGGCGATATGGATAAGTGCGCTTGTATCTTTCCCGAAGCAGCTTCCACCCCATCCTATTCCAGCCCCGAGGAATTTATCTCCGATTCTATGATCGAGTCCCATTCCTCTTGCCACTTCTTTTACATCGGCCCCGACTTGTTCGCATATTTGTGCAATGGCGTTGATAAAGCTAATTTTCGTGGCGAGGAATGCGTTTGATGCATATTTAATCATTTCGGCGCTAATTGTATCTGTGAGGAAAACTTGTGTTTGTAGTTCTTGATATGCTTCGATCAATTTCTCCGCGGTTTTCCAGTTATCTGTTCCGATCACGATTCTATCTCCATTCATAGCGTCATGGATTGCGCATCCTTCTCTAAGGAATTCTGGATTACTTACGACATCGAATGTTGTTGGAAATTTTTGATATTTTTGAATAATTTCTTTGACTCTATGTGCTGTTCCAGGGGGTACTGTGGATTTATTCACCACGATGATATGTTCTCTCATGGACTCTCCGATTTCTTTCGCAACATTATCAATATATTGCAGATCGGGGCTGCCGTCTTCTTTTTCTGGAGTTCCCACGCACACAAAGACAATTTCGCCCCAGTTTGCGGCTTGTTCCACCGTGTTTCCGTAGAATATTTGTGCTTTAGCGTCTTCGATCATATCTTGGAGTTCTGGCTCATAGATAGGGCATTCTCCATTTTTGAGTTTTTTAATTTTTTCTGGATCACTATCTACGCACATAACATCGTGCCCGATGTTTGCCATGATTGCTGTTTGCACGAGTCCCACATATCCTGCTCCGATCACGCTAATTCTCATATTTACTACTTATACCTTATAATTGCTTATTTTTCCTAATTGATTATCGTATTACATTTAGTTATGGACATGAAAACATTTATTAGTGAGTTGTCTGATGGCGAGGCTCTTTTTATTGATGGTTTTGACAATGCTTTATTGCACCCTTGTCATGTTTGGCATGGTTCCTCAGCAGTCACTGTTGCCGCGTATAGCCACAATCGTTTGATTGACATTTTATGTTCTCGTGATGGAATGTCAATCGAGGATGCTGAAGAGTACATTTCTTTCAACATCCTCGGTGCTTACATGGGGACTCACACCCCTGTTGTTTTATTTGATTGACTTATCGCTTCGAATTAAAGATTTCTATTGTTTGATAGATTTTGCTTTCCCACATGGCCGCGATTAGGCTTGGGTTTATGATCGCGGCAGTGATCGCTCCGATCACTAGAAGAACATTGTGATTTATTTTATTCTGTGTCATCTTCATAATCTTCCTCATAGTATGAGTTAATGTATTGCATCCACGGATCATTTTCGGGTGGATTCATTTCTTTCATAAGAAATGGTGCAACTTCTTGTGTAAGAAATTCAATAAAGTCTTCGACTTTGCTATCAATTTCCACCCATTCAATATTCCCCGTAAGTGCGGCGGTTCCGTTTCCAGAAAGTTCGAACTTATATGGTTTATACTGCATGATACCAAGTCTTGTGATCGGGAACAGATGCAAATCTCTGGGATCATTATTCATAAGCGCATATGCATAAGCCTGCAGTTGTCTTGTATAGAACTGCATTTTCCCGCCTATATTATTGCTTGCTTTATAATCGATGACTCCAAATGTCCCGTCTTCAAATTGCAGAGCTGCATCAATTTTGCCTCTAATAATAAATTCGAATTGATCTTCGATCACGAGTGGTTTTGATTGCACCCATGCATCTGAGTGCACAATTTTCGCATTAGGCAGGAGTGGATCAAGTTCTTTTAGGTTTTTATTTTCGAGGCATCCTTTCATCACGCCATCGATATCGCCAACGACCTTTGGCATATTCATTCGCGGTCTTCTAATGCCATGTTTATATTTTTCATAAAATGCCCACGGTTCTTTTTCCCACAGGAATGTAAAATCTGACGGACTAAATACAATTTGTCTCATGTTGTTTTATTTTAGATGGAGTTCATCTTTTATTTATTCGTGCAAATAGGGTTAGATTTTCATTATTTTTCTTCGATTTTTGGTAATGGCAGTGATCCTCTTTTTTCAATTATGTTTTCATTTGGATTTAGTTTTTGTTCAGCTACGATCATAATATCATGTAGCCACCATATTTTGTGATGCACTCCTACTATTGTGTCTGTCACATAGGGGTGGGTTTCTTTTTTAATTTGATATTGCGCCTTCATTGCGGCCAGGATGGATTTCATTTTGTCGTTACGTGCTTTTTCTGGAATTAGTTCCCATATTGCATCGATTTGGCCGCACATCAGGCGCATCATAATGTCACAGCTTTGTGTAACGAGTTGAAGTTCTTCTTCATTAACTTCATGTGTTTTGATTTCATTTGGTGTGCTTTTAAGCATCATGGCTTGGTTTTTGAATCTCTTATTGAGTCCTGTTGCCATTTGTCCTTTTTTACTGATTTTAAGTATATTTAGGTATTTGCCTGGGGGCAATTGTGTGCAGAGTGTTTCTATGTTCATTAGTTCTAATCGTAGCGCCTGAATTGTTGCATCAAACTCTTGAGCCTCGACCTTGAGTCTTTTGATTTGTGCGGTTCTATTTTTTGCGATCAGATCGGCGACTTTGTTTAATTCTCCTCTTGCAATACATCGTGTTATTGCCATAGCTTCTGCTATGGTTTTGTATTGTATTCTATTCATGTGGAGTATATATTTTTTCATATGATGTCGCAGCGTGTTTTTACAACCGAGGAGTTTTTAGGCCAGCCAAAAATGGCTGGCCTAAAAACGAACGAGGATGTATTTTGTTTTATTGATTTATTAAGTCTTTGTTAATCCAGTTTTGATATATTTCTGGATACTTGTTGTCTCGAAATTCTTGTATACTATCATAATATTGATTTTTCTTATCATGGTAGATAATTATTGGTTCTTTTTCGCACGCCATAAGAAACCAATTGAGGATTAGTCTTCCAGTTCTTCCGTTGCCGTCCAGGAATGGATGTATGACTTCAAAGAGGTGGTGTGTATTCCACGCGGCTTCCACGGGGTCGATTTGATTATCTTGCGCTTGTTTAAGCCACGTTTGTGACATTGGCACCCAGAGTTCTCTCATGAGCGACGGCACTAAATAATGTTCGGGCGCGAATTTCCCATTAATTTTTACATTATGATTTCTATATGTCCCTCTTGCATTATTGAGTTCAAAAAAATCGACATTTTTCCCAAGTGTGGCATGTAGTGATCGTGGGATAATTTCTGTCACAACTTTGTTTTGTGTTTTGGCCAGTTCCATGGCTATTTCAAATGCATCTTTTTGATTGTCATAGAGTAATTCTCCTGGTTTGCTGCCAGGAATAAAATCTCCAAAGTAGCCATATTGTGGGTCAATTTTATTGCTTTCTATTACGAAAGCATCAATATCAAATTTGTTCATTATAATTATATTACGTTTTATTTGCATCCAAAGTGCTCATTTCTGTTTGAAATTGTACTTTTTGATATTATTTTCCGTAATGTTAAAGATAATTATGGGTTTGATTTTTAGCATTGCGTCTTTGATTGCGTTTGCGGTCCCTCCCTTTTGTGTCCCCGACCACACTGCGATCACTGCGTCTGATTTTTCAATCATCCATTTATTTCTTTTATCCAGCCAGTTCACGGCCTCATAATATTGCCATTGTGGTGCATTTTCATTTAATTCAATGATTTCTTTTGCTTTAAATTTTTCATATTGTTTTTTATCTGGTTTATAGGCATGTATTTCATCTGCTTTTTGCACAATGTTATTCCAGTCATTTTTTTCTTTATTAGGGAATTGTTTAGTTTGTCCTGGGAACGGTATTGCTACGATCAGTTGAATATCGGGGAATTCTTGTTTCAATTCGATTACAATTTGCGCAGCGTACATATCAACTCCCATTGCCATCCCGCTAATGAATCGTCTATAATTCTTTTGATATGCTGCTCGAATTAATTTTTCAAGTGTTTTTTTAACTAGTTCTTCTTTACCTTGCAGTTCTTTTGGTCTATGTCCAGTGAAGCAAATAGTTTTCATATTTATGTATTAGTTAATTATGATTTGAAATTCAGGATGTTGTTGTATAAATGTTTTTGTCTGTGCATGAGTCTAGATATTGCCCAGAACATTTCCAGTTATTCTGGACAGAGGTATAAAAACAAAATGGATTCCAATAAATTTCAGATTTCTCCTCCCGATCCTAACGGTGCTGTTGATACAAGCGCGGCTCCAACGATCACTCCCGAGGAGTACAGAGAGATTATTCTGATGCGTCAGCAGGTTTTAGAGATCAAGGCTCAAAAGAGTGATCTTCAAGATTATCTTAGCGCAGTTCAGGCTCGGCTTTCTGAGGCTAATGAAAAGATTACTAGTATTACAGAATCTTTGCAGTCCAAGGTTTCTGATATTGCAAAGCAGCATGGTATTACTGGGGAGTTTTCTATTTCTGAGACTGAGCCTCACACGATCAATATAATTACAAACCAAGATTAAGGCATTGTTTTGGTTTCAATCTGCTTTCCGATTGTTTTCTATCGGCGGCAGATTTTTTTTGACTCGATGCGGCGATGTTCCCGCCCAAAAGGGGCGCGGAACTAGTGGAGCATCGAGTCATCTATTCTTTAAGGATTGGATAAAATTCTTTTTCAGACACGATGCCGACAAAGCTTGATGTCATATCAACGGGAACATCCCATAGTTTCCCTTTTGCCGCTTGTTCTTTTGTGACATCAAGATATTCGCTAACTGATTCAATAAATTCATCATCAAGTTTCCACATAATGGGTTTTAGGCCCATGTGGTCAAGTATTTGAAGCGTATACCAAAGCATTTGAATATTTGGGTCACTAGATTTAAAGTCGGCAGAAAAAACTTCTATTTCAGATGATGCAGCAGCGATCATAATTTCTTTGTTTTCTTTGGTCATCTTTTTAATTTCTGCCTCACGCTTAAGGGCTTGAGATTTATTTGCTGCTTTTTCTTTCCATACTAGTTCGACTGGTCTTCTAGATTTGGTATACGCTGCCCCTTTTTTGCTTTGGTTATGTTCTTCGGTCCTTTTTTGCGGGTCTATTGCGATACCGCAATACAAGGAGTTATCTGCGCACCTAACTATATAAACCCACCATTCCATCTTGTTGTATTTTTCCTATTAATTTAATTATTTAATTTTGTGCTCTTCGCACCGTAATGTCTAAATCAGTGTAATAGCTCGTTAAAACCTGCAAAGATTCTTTCAATTGATCGATTTCTTCATATGCGGCAAAGATTTTCTCATCTGATTTATTTTTGCAGTCAATAATTTCGACTTTTCTAATCTAGGGTGTTGGTTGTTCATTATTTTCTTCTCCTTGTTTTTTTGCTTCTCTTTTTTCTATTTTGCGTTTTTCTGCTGCTTCTTGCTCGGCTCTGTATTGTTCTTTCGGGTGTCTAAATCTTTTTATAACAATTTCCACTCTTGCATTTTCTTTATCAGGTGGTAGCATTGTGTGGCTGCCGTCATCTGTCCAATGAATCCACATATCGTTAGCTATAATGCCATGTTTTTCAATAATATCTCCGATAGATTGTTGGTATCCAGTTACGTCTCCCATAACCCATGTATCAACCACGACTTTGAGGCATACGCTCACGCCAAAATCAAGTGGTTCTTTGCCTAGATTTTTCCAAACTTCTTCACAAAAAGGCTTGCAGTATTTTTCATAACGTTCGTATTGTTCTGATGGAAGAATTCTGGTAAATCCTCCCATTTTGACAACTCTTTGGTGTGTCTTTTTCGTTGCTGGTCTTCCTGGGATAGTAAATTCAAGAATTGTTTCTCCATCGGGGAGTAATTCTTCTGGAGTCACATTATGAAAAACAAATTCTTTTTTGACAGCTGGTTTTGCAGTTTTATTTGCTTTCTTTGGAGATTTTTTGTTTGATTTAGGCATGATAATGGCTCATAAGTTATTTAAAACCTATGAGCCATTATACAATAAAACTTATTAAAGCGGTGTTGTGAATCTGGTATATGTTTCAAAGTCAATTTTTGCTTTTGTTATTTGATTAGCGTTCATTTGTCTTTCAACATTTTTTCTTATTTGTGTTTGCCCTAGTCCCAGGAATGTTGTTCCTATTTGCAACGATGTTGCGGCAGTTGTTGCAATTAACTGTCCTGGTTGTTGCAATCTAATATCGAGGTCGCTAAATTGTGCTGGTGTTGCCAGTGCTGTTACGCTTCCGCTGACGTGATATCCCTGTATGCCAAAATAAGGTGCTTGGCTACCAGTGTTAATTAAATAGTTTTCGCTAATAGTAAAGTTAATGTTTATGCTTCCTGTAAGAATTGCATAAGTTTGTGTTTCTTGTGAATCTTGTATTGTCAAGAATGTGTCATAAAATCTTGCTACTCGCGATATAAAATCTGGCGGCAAGACATCAACTGCATAGTGTGCATTAAACGCGCCTGGAATGCTTGACCAAAATTCTAGATCACATGTTACGCCTTCTTGTGCAATATTGATGGTCGCTTGCTTAAGTAGGTAGTTTTCGTTTCCCTGTGTTGTTGGGTCTCTTAAAAGATTAAAAGAGTATTTAATTAAATCAAAGGCGTCTGTTGTGGTGTCAGATGTATTTGGATTAAGTTCAATAATTAGCGCTGGGGTTTTAATTCGGGTTATCCACTTAACTCCACCAACGTTCATAACGTGCGTTCCAATATCTCCTTGCATAAGGAGTTTGGGTTCTACTTCTTGTGCTTGGGTTTCGCTCCAGCTTTCAAACAGCCTAATGAATCCCGCTCCATCGCGGAAATAATACCATGTTGAAATATATTCTGGCGGCAGGATGGGCATATTTTTCACCGATTGTTTTGAAAATTAAGCTAGTAGCGCCGTCAATGCGAAGCCAACAATCAGTATATTTTTCCACAGCTTTGTGTTTTTACCCTGCGACGTAAGCCTTCCAATTAAAAGATGATGTTTTCTTTGCGATGTTTTGTCCGCCGAGGATAATTTTAATCTTATCTCTGAGTTCGCTCGGTGTTAATTCCAATGTCCCGTTTCTTGAAGCTTCAAGAAGTTTGTTTAAGGATTCTGATCGTCTTTGGTAGCTTATATCATTGTTGATTTTTGATTGGAACTGATTATATATTTCTCCCGCTGGGGATTCATTAAGGTTGTTGTATTGTCTTCTAATCGTGGCGATTTCTCTTCGCACATCTCTGACTTCTTGGCTTTCTCCTTGCTCTTGATAAAGCGCTTGATATTTTTCCTGAAGTGCTTTCATTGAGTCAAAAAGTTGATTTCGGTGTTGAATATAAGACCAAAGTGTTTCTCGATTATATCTATTGTCATCTGAAAATGTTACAGATGGCAAGAAGGCGTATTTCATCTTTAAATCTGTAAATGCAGACAATATATATGCTTCTATTGGATCAACGGGTTTAATTTGTGGAGCTTGATTGCTATCATTCACATAGTTTCTTGATTGACAATCTGGCTTTGTGCATCCTGATTGGAGATGGGCGATCATTGTGTGCATAGCGACTGCGCACGTTTTGTCATTTGCTGGGCATTTTTCCGAATTGTAAACAATGCCAAGTGCATCAAGCTGAGACATAAGCTTTCTTCTTGATGCTTCGAAAAGATCGTTTCTGCTTAAATGAAGTGCTTTGTTTCCAGTAATTTCAGCGACTGCTGTCTCCACCATTTTTTTCCATTCAGTTCTTAGTTTATATTTTTGTCCGACGGTTGTTTTAACGCCGCCTCGGAGTTCAACATCCTGGCCGTCTTGGTTTGTGGTTGCAACAGACCCGTCAGGCATCGTCCACACTTCTCCTTCAGGGATTTCTAATTCTTTAGACGAGTCGAATCCAAAATACTCACCAACAAAAACCACTTGTCTTTCAACAACGGGATGTCCTTCTTCATCCATGCCTACGAGGACATCACACGGAATTAAAAAGTCCACGACAAATACCTGCGAGTTTGTAGGGCACCCCTGTGGCACTGGTATTTCCAAGGGATATGACACTGCTTGCAAGCCAAATTCTTGTCTTAAAACCCCTACGATCAGTTTTTCTTGTGCTGATCTAAAATTTAAGCCCATGCTTTTATAATCAGGATCGGGTATGGCTTGTTGTTTGTATATGTTTTCTATCAAATGTTCATATCCGATTTCAGTCAGCAAAGATGCAAAAACTTGTTTTGATCTTCCGCAATAAGAACTCCACACCCAAAACAAAACTTTTTCAGGGTATGTATTAAAATCATCCATGCGCGATCCATCATTAAAAATGAGTCCAAGCCCATTTCCATCCATGAATCCTTCAAGAATATCTTTAAGCCTTTGTATATTTTCGGGATTGTTAAAAATCTCTGCAGTGTTGGCTTCTTTACCATCTTTAACAAAATAATCAGATGGTTTTCGCGGGAACTTTTCTTCTGAAAACCCAAGTTCTTTTAATACTGCGCCTTTGCTAAAGGGTTGCGGTGTTGGCCAAAGATTTCTTGCTTCTTGGCTTGTGTCAATGCCGCTCCATATAACACCCAAATTAGTTTTGTTTTTGTTGTTAATATCTACATTGATTGATTTTATGATATTAAATACTGTTTTTTGATCTTCTGGGTTTGGAACTTTTTCGGTAAAGCCACCATGCCCCACATTATCATATGACTTGATGCTTTCTGTCCACAAAAGATGTATGAATTCTACATCATCAATTTGATACTGTGATTGGAGTTGATTTCTTGCCGCAAGAATTCTTGTCCTAATTTGATTCAGCGCGTTGTCTCGGTCTTGCTGAATAAACTTGCGAACTTGCTCAAGATGTTCTGGCTTCTGAACACTCTTGAGCGCTTGAATATGTGATTCGTTTTTTCTTTGTGGCGGCAGAAATGATGCCAATTGAGGCACGTACTGTTGTTGAAATATTTCAACTGCTCTTGCGATAATTTCACCAACATCTCCATTGAAAGCTTCAAGAACATCAGCGGCTGCTTGCTGCTCTTTTATTAATAATTCAAATTGCTTTCTTTGATCTCTGACTTCTTCTGGCAGGCTATACAATATGCTCGTTGGCATATTGGGCATTACGATGGAATAAATTTGTTCAATTGTATATTTTCCTGTCGCAGCTAAATCGGCAATTTGCTGCTGAAGAAAAAGTTTTTTCTGTTCAGGCGTTTCCCCAGGCACATTGGACCAAGTAATGGCTTCTGCTATTACTTGCCTTCTGTGGTTATAGGATTTATTTTCAGCCCGAAACATTGAATGCCCCATTTTATGTTACATTGTTTTGGGCTGAAAACCTGTTGTGTGTTTGAGAGATTCTTACACTGATCGGGCAAACTCAGCAACTATTTCGAAAGACTCCACTAGAGTGTTCCAATTTTTTCCATTCCAGGCTGCCGAAGAGTCATCGTCTTTGTGATTCAGTTCGTGAAGAATTTTTGATCGCAGGGCACATACTGATATGTTGAAAAAGTGTGCGTCTGCGAGGAACTCTGGGCCGAGCTTTTCTACATGAAAATTATTATTTTTTCGACCTGTGCCATAAACTTCTCGGAAAAGAATTAGCCCAAGCAGTGCATAATTGGCCAAATCGATTAGAGTGTCTGTGACTTTTTCATCATCCACTTCAAACTTTCCACGATTGATAAAGCTCGTGATGCGCTGTTTTTTGTCGCTCATGCGCAGAAGCACGGCCTTCCAAGCAGGAATTCCCAGGTGTTCGGAACCGCGCAGGTTGCCCATCGGCTTTCCGTTAGAGGCATAGTCCTGGTCTTTTGCCTCGTATGTTTTGAGCATATCTTCCGTTATTTTGTTTGCCAATGCAGAAAACTGGGAGTCTGGCGTTCCGTAAAAAGAAGAAACATGATTACAAAGTTCTTGCAATAAGGAGTCGAATTCTGGGTTTCTTGACATAATGTTACCTTTTCAGCTTTCGCTGATTATTTTTTTTGTTACAATTTTATTGTCTAATTTTAAGGCCTTTTTTCAAAGAAACAAGAAATTAATCTTTGATGCACAATGAATGTGCCATCAAAGAGGTTATGATGAAAACACTCGTTCGCCTCAGTCTAGCAGTGTTGCTAGCATGTTTTATTCCTGTGCTGGGGTATTCGTCCACTCCAAGGGGTGTTATTTATTTTCTTAACGTTCCAGAAACTATTAAAAAGCCTGGTGTTTTAATGAGCCAAAAAATCAATCCCTTGGAACGATCAAGGATTTTTTGGCATTATAAAAATGCCACGGGGCGAAGCCAGCTGTTTGAATTGTCGGCTGATGGCATTGCCAAGCATTACAGGGCTGGATTTCATGTTTCTTCTGTTCCAGCAAACGCGGGAACAGAAGGCATGATGAATTTTCAACGATTTCTGCCATCAATCACTGGACAAAGAATTAGTATAAAAGCCTGGGTGCCGTCAGGGTATACAATTTCAGGAGTTGCCGAAGGTGTATGGGACAAGGCGTCCAATCTTGTGGCAAAATTGGGCGCTGGCCCCGAAGTTGACGGCATTGCGAAGATTATTAGTCAACATCTTTTTTTGGAAGAAAAAATTATTTTTAGCGCCGCGCAACAAGGTGTGTTTAGAGTGGGCGAAAGCAGGCCAGGGCACATACCTGGTAATTATGGTTCCACGATAAGACTTTGGGCCAGATATTATGGTCCAATACGAAAAAAGGCCAGGATATCTTTTAGCCCTCGTGGCGGAAATGCTGTTTTAATTTACAGACTTGACGGCAGGCTTGTGCGCACGTCGAAGGCCAGGGCCAAATCAGATTATTTTCTTTTTTACAAATGGCTCAATCCAGATGAATCTTTTTATATTGATGTGTACCCGATAGGTGGCTTTAATTATCCATTAGAACTTCGCGTTCGTGTGGCCAATTAAATTTTGTATAAATTACAAACCACTGGTGCAAAAACATGAGCTATAACCTGAATCGCGGCAAAGAACTGTTCGAAAACAAAATTAATGAAATTTCTTGTCTCATTAATGATGAAAATAAAGACAAATTTTATTTTCTTGCTAATCATTTTAGCTCCAACGTGGGTGTAATGCAAGAAGGCAGTCTGGGTGGCGAATCCTTTACCCCTTCTTACTCTAGGCTTGCCACAAGTATAGCAGGTGCTGCACAATCTGGGATAGCTGACGAAGCTGCCCTTATAGAAGATGTCATGAGCAAATATTCCTCTGGCGGATGCGAGCATTATGATGTAAAGCGTACAAAAACCGTTAGCACACAACTGCAAATTGAAAATCAAATCGTCAACAACGCTGCTCACGAGGAATTATCAGAGCATGGTGTTCAAAAGAAAACCTGGACAGAAGTTGTTATTGTCCGCGATGAAAACGGGGATATAATTTATGATGAAAACGGAGTTGTGAAAACAGACGTTATTGAAGTTTCAAATACCACGACTGTTTACACCATTGATGACGATGGTAATACAATCGAAGAAGAAATTTTGCTTGATGACATTGATTTGATGGAAGACTTTGATGAATCTGATATGACCACCGAAGGATTGCGATCCGCAGGTTTAATTGCCAGCGATCATGACACTCTCACTGGACACGACGCGGTTCGGACGGGCATTAAGGAAAGATTGCCTCTTGGGCAAATTGTAGCTGACGAAAATATTGGATGGAAAATTATTTGTCCATTTACAGGCAGCTCCGATGTTTACCAAATTAGAACTGACACATACGCAAGTTACTTAACCGATCAGCCTTTTAGAATTGACTTGTCCTTGGCTGATAACTTAAGTTCAGAAAACCCCTCTGATGACATTATATTGGAGTGAACTGCCCCGCCCACAAGGGGCAGAGCTTACCCTTTCACTCCTATAAGGCCCAATCCAAGAAATTTTCATTTAGATGGCATCGTATAATAACTGAGGTAAAAAAAATACTTTAATGAAAAACACGATGTGGCTAATTGGAGTTGGCCTTTTAATTTTTTCGGCACTAATTGGATTCGCCTTGCATACAAGCTATAACAATAAGTATAACACGTTGGAATCTGAAGCTCGCGCAAGGCAAGAAGTCAGCAAGGTGACATTTGACAACACTTGGAAGATTATTTCTTCTCAAGCCAAGGTCGCCGAGCGCGACCGAGAGTCATTCCAATCTACTTATGTATCAATTATGAATGCCAGAAGCCAATCAGAAGGTGATTTGTTAATGAAGTGGAGTCAGGAGGCTCAGGTTCCCATCACTCCCGATCTCTACAAGACTCTTCAGCAATCCATTGAAAGTCAGCGAAACACATTCACAACTGCTCAAAAGCAATTGATTGATATTCGCCGCGAAGCTGAAACAATGAAGCGCAATTTCCCTGGCAGTGTGTTTTTGAGTAGTCGAAAGGACATTCAAATTCAGGTTGTAACAAGTGATGTAACTGATGCCGCGTTTGCATCTGGTCAAGAAAATCAAGTTGACCCATTTCTGTCTAATTAAAATTTAATGATTATTTGGTTTGCTCTTATAATTCCTGTGCTTACTGTATTTGCAATGGCGTACATGTGGCGGCACAAAATCACATGGGCTGAAATGTTTTTGCCAATAGGTGTGAGCATTTTGCTTATCGGATGCAGTAAGTTTTTTTCTGAGATGTATCAGACTCGTGACATTGAGTATTGGAATAGCTATATTGTTCGCGCAACTTATTATGAAGATTGGAATGAGAAAGTAAACTGTAGACATCCCAAATACAGGACAGAGACACGTACTCAAACGTACACAGATTCTTCTGGCCGAATAAGAACGCGAACTTACACGGAGCAGGTTTTTGATGGCTATATGCATGCATATGACGTTGATTACCACCCGCCTCGATGGATTGCTTATACGAACATTGATGAAGAGATTTCTATTTCATCCCAAGCTTGGTCAAAGTATGCTGAAATCTTTGGTAATCAAAGTTTCAGAGAATTAAATAGAAACTTTTTCACCAAAGATGGGAACGCCCATGATACATTCTGGGACAACAAGTTTGAAACACTACAGCATGTTGTAACAAAGCACAGTTATGAAAACAGAGTTCAGGCGTCTAATTCTATTTTTAATTATCGCGACTTAACTAAAGAGGAAAAATCACTTGTTTATGATTACCCTCGGGGTGGATATTTTGACACTCCTTCTGTGTTGCCAGTAGGATGGTCGGGGTCCAATCACATTGACAAAATGAACGCGCTTATTGGCAGTGATGAAGAAATAAGAGTGTGGATTTTAATTTTCCGCGATCAAAATCGAGAAGTGGCCAAACTACAAGAGGCTCACTGGAAGGGTGGCAATAAAAATGAATTAGTAATTTGTGTTGGTGTCACAGGTCAGAATGATGTTCAGTGGGCTGAGGTTTTTAGTTGGACAAAGAAAGAAGATTTAAAAATAAGCATTAGAGACTACATTCAAGATCAAAAGCAGTTAAACTTGATTACATTGCGCCCTTGGCTTACTTCTGAAATACAGTCCAAGTGGGAACGCAGAGATTTTCAGGAGTTTAGCTATCTGGAGGTTTCCCCGCCAAGTTGGTTTATTATTTTGGTTTACATCTTAACTCTAATTGCAAGCATTGGCTCTGCAGTTTATGTTATCAAAAATGAAATAAACCCACAAAACGACGAAGAATAAATTATTCTTCTTCGTCGTTTTCATCTTCTTCATCGTCTTCTATATCTTCGTCGTCTTCAAACGCGGCTGCATAAATTGGAGAATTATGTTGGTATAGAAAATCGATTTTTTCTTCGATTTCGCCAAGTCTGTCACTAATGCTTTTGAGGATGTCCTTGATTTCCAAGCTGTTTCGACTTGATGAGGCGAGTGTTCCTGCCGCGATTTCAACAACATCATTGAGAGTTGCTTTGTTTTCCTCGGCGGCTTGAATAATTTCATTAAGTCTTGATGGCCTCATGGATTTGCTTGGATTTGTTTCTACCTGCTTCATAGTTTGCTTCCGTTTAAAGATCGGGTCCGATGCTCACTTGGAAATCGCCCAATTGTTGTGTTATTGTATTGTTATTATTGTTTGTTTCAGATAAATTCTGTTGTGCTTGTTGTTGCTCAAGTACATATTGCCCTTGATCCATGTTATTGTCGCCATCGTTGTTAATTTGTTGACTTGGCACCTGATCGCCCATTGATTCCTCAATCTGCTTTAGCCTTTCGTTTAGTTGATTGACGCTAAACATAAGAGTTTGAACTTGTTTTTGCAATGGATTCGCCATGAGTTGCGCCAATTTTACGTTTAATTGGTCGGCCTGATCGGCAAAATTGGGATATCCAAGGTGATCAAACCGTTTTGCTATTTTTACTAAATCACGATTAATCCGAATAAAGTTTCTCATTGTTTTCATCTGCCCCGAATAGAAATTCTAGGAAAACCTGAGCCGTTGTCGTCCGAGGGCGCATTGCCAACCAAAGAAATAATTTGATCAATTTTTAATCTAGCCTCTTGGGTTTCATCAGCATCAACAACAATGTCCGTGATTTTTGCTCTTAATTCATAAAGCTCTGAAAGCAGCATTTGTTGATCCAGTCGAATAAACACCATGTGATTATTTTCCATTATCCTAAACCTGTGCCCTGTATAATTCAAATATGTCGCTGAAAATTAAGCCTGGGGCGATACAAAAACTTCCAGAAAACAGATTTGTTTCTTGTTTATTGATGAGTGACTGCATAAGCCCAGGTAAATTCTTTGTTAATAAGGATGTTCTTAGAAAGTCGGTCATTGTTGGCGGCGAATGTCCTGTTTATTACAACGAAGCCATAGCTGGGTTGTTAAATAGTTTGGTTTTTGGTTTTAAAGACAACTGTCTTTATGGCTATGGAACTCTTCGGGACATTGATGAAGACATTGAAAATTCAATAGTGCTTCCAGAATTTGATATTGTTGGTGTAGAATGTATTGTTTGCAAAAGGCTATTTAACAACGTTTCTGAAATTCCGTGTGGTTGCATTGGTTTGTCTCCGTGTTTAATTTTGCCCAAGGTTTGTATTCGTGGTGTGCATATTTACTCCGAATGGAACGAAGAAATACCCAGGTCTGGAATGATAAGTGAACACCTGTTGAGGCAGTTTCCTGTTGTTGTGGATTATATTCAAATCGTTGATCCTATTTAAGACGCCATTAAATTATGAAAAAAACTACAAAAAAAGAAGTTACTGAAGCAAGTGAATCACGGTATATTACCCGTGTTCACATTGAAAATTTTCAGGACCATACTGATACTGTTATCAATCTTGAAAAGGGCATAAATCTGATAACTGGAAGTTCAGACGCGGGCAAATCAGCGGCCTTAAGAGCCATTAATTTTGTGCTTCATAATCAGCCCCGAGGCGATGCGTTTGTCCAGCTGGGATCAAATGAAACCAGGGTGGCGATAGAGTTTTCTGATGGAACAGTGGCTCAGAGAATCAAGGGCAAAAGTCGAAACGCAATTGTTATTAATAATCCCAAGTGGGCCGAGCCAATAGCAAAAGATAATTTTGGCAACGAATACCCAGAAGACGTTATTAAAGCCTTGGGCAATCCGCCAGTAGACAAGGAGCAGGGGCCTATATCATATGCCGATCAGATGTCTCCATTATTCCTTGTAAGCCTTAGTTCCACAGAGCTTCCAAGATGTCTTTCGAGACTAACTGGCATTGACGATTTTGAAGAAGCTGCAAAAATATTAAGCTCACAATCAAAAGACGCTGCAAAGCGAGCAAAAGAGAATGAAATAAGAATTAACCGCATTAATGAAGAACTTGATGATTACAAGAATATAGAAAACCAGATTTGTCAAATTGAATTTATTGATCGATTGGCCACACAGGTTTCTTCTTCTATGTCGGGCATCTCTGAGGCACAAGCGTTAATTTCTCAAAACGAGTTAATTATGAGCCAGGGCAAAACGGCATTCTTGGCTTTGCAGGCGGCAAAAAATGTTCATGACATTGGAAAAGAATTTAGTCCAATTGAAGAAAAAATTGACAATTTAAACACTGGGCTTAGTCTTCTGAAAACACTGGAGTCTATTGAAGAGGACGCAACTGAGCACAAAATTCGTATTGAAGAATTTAGCGCTATTTTAGATCACAAAAAAGAATTTGACAGTCTGGAAAAACAGATTAGCAGCATTTCATTGGGGCATGAAATGCTGAAAGAAAATGAAGATTTGCTTCAAAATGAGCAGAATTTAAATAATGAAATTAGAATTTGGACTCAAGAAATGAATTCAGCTAACAAAGAATATTCAGAATTGATTAAGGAAATGATGAGTCTAGGCGCATGGTGCGAGGCTTGTTCGCGCCCATTAGTCTTGGAGGATAAATAAATGGGATTAAAAGTGCTTTTTATGGGAGATAATCATTGTGATAGTTTGCAGCCTCCCTGGAGAACAGATAACTATTGCTTAACAACTTCTCAGGAACTTCTTGAGTCTCTTGAGATTGCTCGGGACAATTCATGCGATGCATTTGTTTTATTGGGTGATGTATTTAACAGAGCAGAAGTTGGCGGTGAATGCCGCAATTTGGTATTAAAAACGTTAAAGAAGGGCAACAATGGCGATGGTTGGCCATTCCCCATTTATGTTGTCGTCGGGAACCATGACATCGCACATGACCCATCTAATCTTGGAAAATCGGCTTTAGGCACTATGATTGATGCTGATTTGCTGATTAAAACAGACTATGATGATGATTTAGGTATTGCATTTGGCCACTTTGTTCCTCATAACACAAAGTTAATTAAAGAGGGAGAGTTGATGAAAGAGCCCGCTTTGATCTGGGCCGTACATGCCTCGGTTACAACACGGAGCATTCATGGTGATTTCGTTTTATTTGAAGACGTGCCGCTTGCAAAGAAAACGAAATTGCTAATTGCGGGACACGTTCATTTTCCAATGGATCAAGTGCGCAAAGATGGCAAGCGTTTTATTAATCCTGGTAATGTTGGTAGGTATGATGCCACAAAAGACAATATCAATCGGGAGATTAATGTTTTATTAGTTGATTACGAACGGGATGGTTCACGTATAGACACACAGCTTATACCACTTAAAACATGCCTTCCAGGGAAAGACATTTTCAAAATCGATAAAATACAGAAAAAGAAAGACAAAAAAGCAGAAGAAATGCAATTTATCAAGCAAACTGGTAAGCTTTCTGGTTGGGTAAATGTTTCATCTGGTGATAAATATGTCACTTTGCGCCAATCGGGCAAAATTAAAAAACTTGATGTTCGAGTTGTTGACAAGGCCGTGGAAACATTGCGTGAAGTTAATGACAAGCGAAAATAAATGACACAAATATACTAATATAAAAAACATGAACGACAGCAAAATCAAAGATATTATCAATCGCAGCGAGGCTTTAAAACAAAAGTTTGCCTCTGCTGAGACAGAAATAAAGATTCGAACGCGGCAATTAGACGAACTTACCCCTAAGAAAAAAGATATTGACCGAAGGTGTAAGGAAAATTTTGGATGTAAAATTTCTGAATTGCCTAGCAAGCTTGAGGAAATTACTAAGCAAATAGAATCGGATATTGCAATAATTGAATCAAAACTAGAGGAAGCAAATCAATCCGAAGAGCAAGGTGATTAATGGATATTGAAAATATCATTGACAAGTGGGCAAAATTAGAGCCCAAAATAAACCGACTTCGCGGGCAAATTGCTGAACGCAAGGGGGCTAGAGATCAGCTTTTGAAAAACAAGCAAAATGAAGAAAAAAATCAAATTTCTTTAAAAGAAGATCAGTTGTTAGCAGAACAAGCAAGCCTGTTTTTGCAATCAGAAATTGTAGAGCGAAGACAAAAGGCCACAGAAGCCATAGAATCTATTGGAACTTCTTCATTGCGAATGATTTATGGCGATGATTATGCTCTTGTATTCAACACTTTTGACGAAAAGAGAGAAAAAGGCGAAAAGGGCGGATTTAAAATGGAAATTCAAATTAAATCCGATTTGAAAAATCAGCCATTAATTACAGGATTGATGGGTGAACGGGGCGGAGGCGTTATAGAGGTTACTGCTTTTGGGCTACGCATTGCTGCTTTGGACTGGATGGATTATGACGGACCATTAGTTCTTGACGAGGCATGGAAATCTATGTCTGCCGATTCAAAGATTGAGTCAGTTGCTGAATTTTTGAAGTTTTATTCCAAGCACAAAGACCGCCAAATTATATTTGCCACTCACAGGGCCGATGTTTTTGGTAAATATGCTGATAATATCATAAGAATCTCCAAAGATAATGGGGTCGCGTCCGTTAGGCAGATGGAATATGATGAAATTATGCAAGAAGCCGCGCAACTTGCGGCCTCGACAGAAGAAATTGAGGATGATTTATGAAATCTAAAAGAGTGAACAAGGATGACGTTGCTGCCGCGATTATTGAGAGGATCATGAGCCAGCCTGTCCCTGCAGAGGGGCAGCTAATGAATCCCCTCAATGCCGAAAAGAAAAACAGAAAATCTTCTCAAGTTACAATATCCGACATAGACGCAGACAATCTGTCCCAGGACGTAAAGTCTTGGACTGTTCGAACATTTGTTGATTATTTTTCTAAAAAATGGCAAAAAGAAACGGGCGGAAACTACAAAAAAACCTATACATCTGACCAAATTGTGTTTCAGGATATAGGCAAATTTATGGCAAGTAATGGTCTTGAAAAAAACGAATGGACTAAAAAGTTTATTGACTGGTGTTTTAAGAAAAGATCAGACATAACTAAGAAGTCTGGGCACTTTATGCCTCAAACCATTAGAAATTATTTGAATCAGTTTTATCAAGATGTTGTTATGCCCATGGTTGAAGACGACAAGATTGACCGAACATATGTTGAGACTCCGATACTTGATGAGATCAAACAAGCCGACGCCGACGGCAAGGCTAGTGAGATATTCTTGAGATTTGGCATTCCTATTGCTGCTACTTATTTTGTTGTTTATCGAGGATTTAAAGAGCCAGTTGTAGAAAAGGGCCTCACCAAGATGATAGATTCTCTTTGTAAAGGGACTCCAGAAGAAAGAGAAAAACTATCGCTTATGTTCCGAAGATCAATAATCCGATCACCATACCCGAAGTGGTTTGTGTTTCTAAATTGGAGAGAAATGTACAAATCCCAGTCTAGTTCATTCGTGGATGAAAATTGGTGGAGAGACTTAGATTACAGAGGACAAGAGCTGCCAGAATATCTTAAGTTAAGGCCCGATGATAACGAAAACAATGAATAATAACTTTACCGCACATCGCAATGCCATGAGAGAGTTTGATTGGCAAATACGTTCAAAAAGGCCACTTCTTTACATCATAAGCCACGAGGAGAAGCGTGTTCTAAACGCCATATCAACAGTTTGTGAGCGTGATGATAGGCGATGGAAATTGGCCACGTGGGATATCGCATCGGGGCTGCAGTCAAATTATGAAGATATTTTACCCAAAGATGATCTCGCGATGGATCAACTGGATATTTTACAATGGTTTGAAGATCAGGCCATGCCAACAAATGATTTCTTAGTGCTTGTGCTTAAAGATTATCATAGATTTCTAGGAGTGGATGGCCAGGTTGGGCAAGTTGAAAGCAAAGTTATTAGAGCCTTAAGAAACATTAGTCAAGAATCTGCCACAAAACAGAAAGCTATCGTAATATTGTCGCCGTCTCTGCATATCCCTCAAGAAATAGAAAAAATAGTTAATGTGATCGACTGGCCTTTGCCAGAGACTGAACATATTAATGATCTTGTCTGTTCTATTCTTTCTGCGGCAGACAATCGTCAAGATTTAAGAGATAAGTTTCAAGCGTCGGGATACAGTGATCAAGAAATGGAAGAAATAGTGCGAGCTTTTCAGGGCCTCACTATAGACGAAGTTGAGATGCTAATGTATTACAGCATGCTCACAACAGAAAAACTTGACCCTTCGCTTCTTGCATCACATAAAAGAGATATAATACGCAAAGCTGGTATTCTAGACTGGATTGAAATTCAATCGGGGATGGACAGCGTGGGTGGTTTGGTTGCTTTGAAAGATTGGCTAAAAAAAAGACAGGGTGCATTTTCAAAAGAAGCCATAGCCTATGGTTTGCCAGCTGACCCCAAGGGTGTTCTTTTGGTTGGTGTTCAGGGGGCTGGTAAATCACTTTGTGCCCAGGCAATTGCATCTTACTGGCGACTTCCGTTATTAAGGCTGGATATGGGCAAGGTATTCAGCGGTATTGTTGGGTCATCAGAAGAAAACATCCGATCAGTTATTGCCATAGCCGAAAGCGTAAGTCCTTGTATTTTGTGGGCAGACGAGATTGATAAAGGTCTTTCTGGATCAGCAAGTTCAAATCAAACTGATGGCGGGACGGCAAGTCGTGTCTTTGGATCGCTTCTGACGTGGATGCAGGAAAAAAAGAAGCCTGTTTTTGTTGTTGCAACAGCCAATGACGTGTCTCAGCTTCCGCCCGAGCTATTAAGAAAGGGAAGGTTTGATGAAATATTTTTTGTTGATCTTCCTACTGAACAAGACAGAAAAGATATTTTTAAAATTCACATCCTTAAGCGTGATCGCGATCCGCAATTGTTTGATATAAAGGCTTTGGCTGCAGAGTCGCAGTCTTTCACAGGTGCGGAAATCGAGGCGGCAATTATTAGCGCCATGTATGAAGCATTCGACGATAGTGCAAGGGAGTTTACCACTGCTGACATTCTTAAGTCTCTTCAGGAAACTGTTCCACTTGCAGTGACAATGAAGGAAAAGATCGAGATTTTAAGAACATGGGCCAAAACAAGAGCAAGAAGTGCAAACTACATTAAGCCGATAATAGAGAGCGCGGAGATTACGCAAGCAAGACAAGACATTATGAAAGATATTGAAAACAAAATCCAATCTGATGACGTAGAAGAAGAGTATCTATGAGCAAAGACTCCGATGAAAACATTTTTTTAAAAAGCATGAATCTTAATGCTGATGATCTAAGGGCAAAAGATCAGGCCAGAAGAATGCGAGAAGACATTGGCTGCAGCGATTGCAATTACCTTGGTTATGTCCTTACCAGCAATGGTTCAGGGGCTTTGTGCAAGTGCATGAAGAAAAAAACGTATCATAAGTTGTTTGATGAAGCTGCGATACCCAGGATTTGGTGGGAAAAAACTCTTGATGATTGGGACACTCGCCAAGACTCGAAGGGATATGATCTTGGCTCTCAACAAAATGTTAGCAAGAAAATCAAAAGACTTTTCGCCTTCTATGCCAAAAACTTAAAGAATATTGCTGCGGGATTCCCCCCGTCAATTACGCACAGCAGTGGTATTAAAGACAAATTACACTCTCTGGTTTTGGAAGGAGGAAACGGGAGTGGAAAAACATTCCTAATTGCAGTAATGCTTCAAGATGCTTTAAAAATGGGGCTTACAGCACATTTTATTGAGTGGAGCGATTTAATTGATGCCTGTCGATCCTTCCAAAAAGAAGACGAACTAAATCACTTGCGTGATGTTTTTGAAAAATATGATTTGGTGGCCATTGATAACACCGTCCCTTATGACAACCTTCCAAATCATTGTTTTGTACAATTAGACAGATTTTTTAGAGCTAGGCTTAACTCTGGCAAACCAACTCTTATCGGGGCAGAACCTGGATGGGAAAATACTAATGCTGGCTCGGGATGGCGAGCTTTAACATCAAATTGTCTTGTGGTGCATTTGCCACGAACAGACCAACGAACAAATTCGAGAATGTAAAATGAACTTAAGCCAACAAGATATTGAAATTGCAATTTTGGCACATATTACTCGCAATCCGAAGGCAATGGACAAAATTGAAGCGAGAAAAATCACAGAGGATCACTTTGTTTTTGTAGAAGATGGTGCTAAAAACTCATACACCAAGGCTCTTTTTATTTTGGCTAGAAATTATTGGCGCGATTCAGGGGGGTCATTGTTAACGCAAAATGTTCTTGAAGCCAAGATGATTGAAAGCTCGATGAAAGACAAGTCGCGAGAAAAATTCCTGACTTTATGGGCAAATATTGATGACTTTGATGTAGACGACAATGATCTGTATGAATTTATTAGTCAATTAAAAAACAGGCATTGTTTAAGAATTATCAATAATCTATTCAAAGAAGGCGCAACTACACTAACTGAAGACGGAATACCCGAAACACTTCAAGTAATTCAGAAGCATGTTGATGCCGTTCATGAGCAAATTAATGAAATTGGCGGAGATATTGAAAGATTGGATATTTCAAATTCTCATGATTATTTTCAAGAGGAGTATCAAAAGCGCATCGATAAACCAGAGCTTTTCAGGGGCATCCCTTGCGGCTTAGATGAAATAGACTCCAAGACATTCGGCTGGCTACCAGGCCAAATTATTGTATTTTTGGCTCCTAGCTCGGGCGGGAAATCAGTCATGCTTTTAAACTCGGCGCTTCATGCTCATGCTCAAGGCAAGAATGTTTTATATTTCAGCTTTGAAATGAACTCTTGGCTGTGTCTTTTGCGCCATTTATCTCTTCAGTTTAAAATTCCTTATGCACAGCTAAAAGACGTGACATGCACCCCAGAGCAAATGAAACAAATATCTGATGGCTTATCACAAATGTCGTCAAATGGTGCATATTTTGAATATGATGTCAACATGGAAGACCCTACCCCAGAATATATTGATAGCCGAATTAGAGAACTGACGGCTACCAAGGGCAAGCCAGACATCTTAATTGTAGACTACATTGGAAATATGACTGTTAGAAATCCTCAGTCGAACTCAAAAGATTGGGAAAATCAATCAAAGGCGGTTGAGCAGCTGTTTGTTATGAGCAAAAGATACTCCATACCAACATTAACAGCCCAGCAAATTAACAGAGACACAATTCGTGATGCAAGAAAACAAAAAGAAAACAATAAATTCATGAGTTATGACCAAGCCGCGGCGAGCGGTGGCCAAAAGTTGCTGCACCTTTGTACCTATGCTATCGCCATGGAGCCTTACAAAGAAGAAGGCGTATGCGTGTTCCATCCTGTGAAAATGCGAGACGCTTGGTTCCACCCATTTCCAGCACTGTTAAAGCGCGAATATAATGAAATTTCATCAATGGATGATGGTGAAAAAGAAGAGTGGATGAATCTGCATCGCATGAGCGCAGGGGGTGGTTCAACGAGTGACAAAGCTGATAACAATAAGATTCATACGGTTAGAAATGAAGTTCGCAGAGCCAATGACGATGATGATGGCGGAGATGAAGGCTGGGTTGTTGAAGAAACAACATCCGATGAGAACCTTGATCTTGGGGATTGGTCACTAGGGTAATATGAACAATTCAGACAATTCGCGATCATTGCTTCAGTCCTTGTCTGATGTTAAATCCAAGGGCAGGATAAGCAGTCAGGTTATTGATGAAATGCTTGCAGTTGCAGACATAAAAGAAATCTTGGAACAAGAGTATGATCTTTACTTTGACCCCAGCACAAATGGCTGGTGGAATACTAATTGCCCAATGCCTGGCCACGATGATAAGTCCCCAAGTTTTGGTGTGCATCCTGAAAGCGGAATGTATAACTGTTTTGGATGCATGGAAAAAGGCACTTTGCTGACATTTATTCAGAAAGTTGAGGGCCTAAGTTTCCCTGAGGCCGTGCAAAGGTTGTCGCAGATAACTGGGGTGAACATGGATGAAGCCCATGGCGAGCTTCACAGGACGGTCAGGGGCATTAATGAAGCAATTGAAGACTACTTAAACCGAACTGCACAAACTGATCTTCCAGGCGGAATGACAGAGGCTGCTTTTATGCGGGCAGTTGCTTCGCGCATAAAAGCGTTTGAGTTCAAAGCAGGATGTACCAATCAAGCCTATGATTTTTCAGAAGAAGTTTACAAAAACTTGGATGATATGATGTATGCTCAAGATTATAAAGGACTAAACAAACTTTGGCACGAGCTTGGAAAAAAAACGCGATTTGCACTAAAACTAACAAAAAAGGAATAATGATATGATTGACGATCTTTATAATATGAATGAAACACCATCGCGAGGCGACATCGCAGAGAAGTTAAATGAATCGACACAAACATCACCAGAAGAAGTTACAATTCAAGTTGTGTTGTCTGGTGTTGGGGCGGCAAGATATAATTTTGTCAAAAGCCTGTTGATGATTTCTTTGGGTATGTCTGAGCGTGATGCGGATGCGTATATTTGCAGAGTAGGAGCAGAAACAGAAATTAGCAAACTTGCTGAGCTGTGGAATAAAAAAGAAAACTCTAATGAAGGGCGCTGAAGTCATAGTATATCCCGAAATAGCAGCGAAAGCTTTAAAAATTGGCGAAGCTGATCTTTACGTCATGTGGCTGTTATTAAGAGCCATGAGCGCTCGCGGTGATGGTCGGGGCATCATCACCGTTGATGATATCAAGAATACTTGTGAAAAGGTTTTCGGAGTTACGCAAAAGTGGGCATACTCAAAAATCAATGACGGCATAGGTAAGTATTGGCGTGCTCCCGACGGTAAAAAGGGCTCCAGAACGGTTGGCTTAATGGGGCAAAGGTTGGTTCACGATCACCTTAAACCAGAAATGACACGATCAGAGCCATTTGTTATTCCCGCGAGCTTATTCAAAGCGAGTGAAGGCTTGAATTTTAAAAAGATAAAGCAATTACTGATTGCCCTTATTGCAAGTCGCTTTGTTGACAATAGGCCAGTAACTATCGACCAGATTGTAGAGCATACGGGGCTTTCTGAGTCAACAATCAGAAATGCCCTTAAAGAATGTGCGCTAATTACAAAAGTTGCCAATTATGAAATTGTTCATAAGGCAAGTACCCACATAGAGGCCAAGGCCGTGCAACGAGCGTTATGTGTTCAAAGCAAGAAATTTCGCCTTGCTCAACAAAATGGAACCTGGATTGTTGCCAAGCAGATGGGCAATACTTATAGGGTTCCCGAAACGAATCGACTTCCATTGCGTATAAGGCCAAAGGAACTAAAGAACTTCGACAAAGACAATGTTTCTTTATATGGAAAAAAGCGCTTTTATAACAAAAAATCTAAATCAAAACACAATGGAATTTATTGTGTAGACCACACTTATGTAAGTGACCAAAAAGCAGCGCTATGGACAACAAAGGTTATTGAGTCTACAAAACTACCTCGAAGTCATGCTGGAAAATGGTGCAGGCTGATTAAATTCAGTGCTCGTGGGAAAAATCCATTAAACACGAGTGTCAAGACGCAAAATAATGACTAAAATAAATTAAGAGTTATTTTCACACATAACTCAAACCAGATGAATGACTGCCGACGCGGCGTCTGGATATTAACCATGTGTAATCAATGCAATAATATTAATCACAAGCAGGATTTTGTTCACCTGCACGCCCATACTCACTTTTCTGTACAGGATGCCCTGCCGTCGCCAACAAAATATGCTTTAAAGGCGAGAGAGATGGGTTTTCCCGCTGCTGCCATTACCGACCATGGCAAAATGGGCGGGGTTATCGAGTTTGTTGACGCATGTCGCGCTCCACATGAAAAATTCGCCCCGATTAAGCCACTGATCGGATGCGAGGTATACACATGTGAAGATAGATTTGATAAATCCAAGGATGAAAATGGCGGGCGAAGAAAGCTTAATCACCTGACCCTCATTGCCCAAAATGAAGTCGGTTACAAAAATCTACTGAGAATGACCGCAATCGGGGCCGATCCAGATGCATTTCATTATAGCCCGCGAATTGATTGGGAAGTACTAAAGGCTCACAGCGAGGGCGTCATTGCCCTTTCGGGATGTCTTGCGAGCGAACTTTCTCAAGCGCTATTAAAAGAAGATAGAGATTCAGCCAGTGAAATTGTGAAGAGATTTAAAGACGTATATGGCGAAAGATATTATATTGAACTTCAGTATCATGGAATTCCAGAGCAAAAACACAATTTGCCATTGCTCTGTGAAATGGCCAGGAAATATGATGTTCCTATGGTTGCGTCAAACGATGTTCACTACATCAACAATGATGATTGGCAGTTACATGATGTTCTGATACAAATGCGAGACATTCGCGAAGACAAAGGAAGTGAAAAAAAGAACGGAAAGAAAGAAGCCTACGGGACGCATCAATTTTGGCTTAAATCAGAGCCTGAAATGCGCAGGATTTTCGAATCCAATGTTCCTGAGTCGATTACAAATACTGTGGCCCTGGCCGAAAGTGTCGAAGACTTTCTCAAGTTAGATGTCCCGCACTTGCTTCCCCCTGCCAATGTGCCCATGAATGATGAGCGGTTCTTAGGATTTTGGAAGTCTCACTTACCTCACCATAAGCCCAATGAAGCTTATCTAGCTTTTTTGACATTCGAGGGCATGAAGCGTCGGGAGCATGACCAAAATAAAGAATATGTGAAAAGAGCCAAGTATGAGCTTACTCAAATTTGGAACATGGGTGTCACCGACTACTTTTTAATTCAAAGAGAAATGGTTGAGTTTATGAAATCTCAAAACATTTATTTTGGAATTCGTGGATCAGGCGTGGGCTCGTTGGTGAATTATTATCTTGAAGTTTGTTCAGTTGATCCAATAAGATGGAACTTGATGTTTGAGCGATTTTTAAACCCTGGCAGAGGCAATCAATACAAAATAAATTACGATGTTTTGCCAACATCAGAGTGGAAACAAACAAGTTTGGCCGAACAGGATCAACAAGAAGCTGTTAAAAGATTGCGAAAGAATGCAAAAGAATTCCTGGCACAAAACCCTGATCTTGAGGATCGTGCTCCTGATATTTCTCGTGAGATTTGGGTTTTGGAAAACCAGGGGCTTGCTACATATTTGTGTGACCTTTCGGATCGAGGAATAACGTCTAAGACAAATGACAGCCATCTATGGACTGCATATATAATGGGGATTACTCCCGAAAAACCTGATGGTGACATGATCGTTAAAAAAGTCGCCACCCTGCCTGACGTAGACACTGATATTGATGGTTCGCGCCGAGAAGAAGTAATCGACTGGGCAAAAGATAGATTTGGCCATGATCGCGTTGCACAAATCGGCACATGGGGGACTTATGCCGCCAAGGCCTCTGTTGTTGGCTCTCTTAAGACGAGCACTAAATTCAAAGAAAGGTTTCGTGACTCAACTCATGCCATGGCGCTAAGAGTTTCAGGTTCTATTCCCAAAAGACCAGGTATCACTATCGATGAAGCCATTATGGAATCTGAGGATTTTGCCTATTATTATGGAACTTGGAAATCAGAAATTGACATTGCAAAACAGCTTGTCGGGACAATATCCAACCTCGGAGTTCATGCTGGCGGCGTTTTGGTTGCAAGCGAGCCCATTTGTGATCACAGTCCGATAGAAAACTCCAAGGGAACGCTTTGTTCTGGTTACGATATGAAATCAGTTGAGCGAGTTGGCCTAGTTAAGTATGATTATCTTGGGCTTGCAACATATGAACAAATATCCATCGCCTTGGGACTGATTAAAAACAGACATGGAATAGACATCATTTTAGACGAAATACCACTTGAAGACCCGAAAGTGTTTAAGAATATCTATGCAAAGGGCAAAACTAGCACAGTGTTTCAGTTCGCGTCCAAGGGAATGCAAGAAGCCCTAAGAATGGTTGAGGCATCTAATACAGAAGATTTAATTGCTGTGGCCGCTCTTTATCGTCCAGGGCCAATGGAATATATTCCTCAGTATGCAGAAGGAAAGAAAAAGCCAGAAGAAGTTCGCTATGCCCATCCGTTAATTAAGAAGAATTTGTCCGTTACTTACGGCATTATGGTATATCAAGAACAGGCTATGTTTTTGGCAAGAGACATGGCTGGATTTGACTGGAACGAAGTTGACAAACTGCGAAAGGCAATATCAAAGAAAAGTGGCAAAGACTTTGATGAAGCCTGCAATCTATTTAGAGAAAAGTCAATTAAACGCGGGATACCTGCAGCTGCGGTAAACGAAGTTTTGGGACTGATGTCTAAGTTTGGTGGCTATGCCTTTAATCGATCACATGCATGTTCTTACGCAATTTTGTCTTATTGGACCGCATGGCTTAGATATTATTATCCTTCAGAGTGGATCGCTGCTTGTATTCAAGTAGACCGAGATGACGCTGACAAGATGGCTATTTTTTCTCGCGAGTGCAGAAACGAAGGTATTAATCTTTGTGCCGCAAATGTTAATGAGTCAGGGCTGAATACAACAGTAAACAAAAAAGGGGACATTATGCTGCCGCTTACCTCTATAAAAGGCGTGGGGCAAAAAGCCAGCGACATTATCGCGCATCAGCCTTTTGATTCTTTGAGAGATATGTGCTGGAGAACTAAAGCAAATCGCAAAATGGTTCAGTCTATGGCCGAAGGCGATGCACTTTATGTTTTCCCTGAAATCAACGGAAATTCCGTGGATGAAATTATGGAAATTTGGGATGATTTGGTTAAAGAAAGAGTCTCAGAAGAGAAGCGCATAGAAAAAGAAAAGAAAATGCGCTATAAAGTTGATTCGCCAATTCAACAATCCCATAGCACAGCGCCTAACACGAGGGCTACAAGAGCCTCTCGGCCTGCGCCGTCAAAGAAGAAGATCAAGGGGTCTATGAATCGTGTATTTTCGGATGAATTTTTTGGAGATTAATAATGGAAAATAAAGAAACAAATAATGATCACGGCGGAATGTCTGAGCATGGCATGGCAGGTACTATATGGGACATTGTCGATCTTGATTATGAAATTACAGAAAGACACAAAGGCCCTTCAATTGAATCTTTTAAGAGTGATTACAAAGATTATGTTGATGCTATCAAATCTCTTCGGCAATACAACGAAAGCGCAATTAGAACCGAAATTGAAAATTGGGACCTTACGATTTCGGAAGAAAGTCTTTTTGATTTTCAATTAGCACAGTCATATTATGCGAAGTTAATATCATACAGAATAAGAATTACATATCTCCAAGATATAGTTAATCAGCACTATGAATTGCTTTCAGAATCTGTAAAAAGCTTAAAAACTATGGCTGTTAAGCTTTCGACTGGGGCCAAGCACGACAAAGAAGCCACCGCAACAAATATTATTCAGCCATTGGCCAAGGCCCTTGCTAATGCAACTAGATTTAAGGCCAGCCTAGACGGTGTTTACAGAAATATCGATTTCGTTTCATGGCAGATGGAAAAATTACTAAGAGAAAAACAATCTATCTCCAGAATAAATAACGAACATGTGAGAGAGGGCATGAGCCATTCTTACACATCATTAAATGAAGAAAGAGAATCGCCTGAAAACAATTCTCAATTTACACAATTCAGTGGTGGCAAAAAAACAAAAACTGTTGTGAAAACTCGTTCAAAATCCTCTTAATACATGATGCTTTAAGAGGATTTGACTTTCTTTTAGCAGAATATAAAATATGTGAGCGGACGCAAAAAAAATGTGTAAATTCACAAATGTCACACTAATATAAAAACAGAGAGTGAAGCAAAAGCCAGCAGGCCATATTAATTGGCACTAAGAGCTTAAGTACAACTTTCACACAAAGGAGAAAAACCAAAATGGCAAGACGTGTTACGCCAAAAACGTACAAAGAACAACAAACATCGCAGTCAAGTGGCCGAAGCTACCCTAAGTTTTCGGACATTATTGTTAACCTTTCGGTTACAAATCTTGAGGTTGGAGAAGACAAGTCGGTACGACTTCGACTTGTCGGGCTTCCTATTACTTACAAGGAATATAACGACAAAAAGTGGGTCCCTGGACAAAAGGGCAAAACAGAACGTGTTCCTTTCCCTGACGCTCATCTTAATAAGTCTTTGACTAGAATTGGGCATGATGATGAATCGCAATGTCCGTGGAAGGCCGAGGGTTATATTGCTTCGGCAAAGTATGCACAAAATGTGCTTGAGTATGATGCTGAAAATAAGACCTGGGTTCCAAAGATTCTCAACAAGGGGGCATCAATTTTTGATAAGTTCCAGCAATGGACCGATGGTCGCCTTGAGGAATACGAAGACCTCGACGAAGACGAAGCAGAGGATTTTATTACTCACCTTGGTGTAAGAATGTCGCCATGTGTTCGTATTAAGGCTTTGAAGAAGGGCGAAAAGGCACATGAAGTCGAGTACACAGTCACGGTTGAGTCAAAGCCCACCCCAATGACTGACGAGATGATTGAAATCCTCCGCAGTGCTGGAGAGCCTTCGGCGGAGCAAGCGGCAAAGATTCTTGCAGTCTATAAGCAAGATCAAGAAGATGACCCCACAATGCCCGAATGGGAAGACTTTTTTGCGCTTGGGCATGATCTCGACCGAATCTTTAAGTTCACGCAAAAGAAGGACGAAGATTCGTCTGAGCCCGAAAAATCCACTTCTGAAGCTTCACTTGATTTGTCTACTGATGACAATGACGATGATGATGAGGAAGAGGAAGTCGCAAAGCCAGTCGCAAAGGCCAAGACATCCGCCAAGACTAAGGCAAAGGTGTCTGAACCAGAGCCCAACCCGTTTGATGACGAAGACGACGACGATTTGGACTGGACCAAATAACATTTACTCTGAGGTTGTGTAAAAATTGCACAACCTCAGAGTAACTCTACGTAAAAGGAATTTAATTACAAGAAATATCATGGCTAAAAAAACAGACAAAAATCCTGAAAATGAATCGGAAAGCAAAATATTAGAATTTGAGAAAACAATTTTAAAACAAAAGTTAAAGGCACTTGGTGTCAGCGAAAAATGTGTAAAAACTGGGCGGACTGATAATGTCGCCTTCTGGCCAACTGGTGTTTTTGAGATTGATTCAATCCTGGGCGAAGGAGGCGGTATTCCAGAGGGCAGCCTCGTAGAGTTTTGTGGAGAATCTCAATCGGGAAAGACATGGCTTCTTTACAAGCTGATTGCAGAAGCACAAGCAAAGGGAAAGAAATGCGCATTCTTTAATATTGAAAACTCATATTTTCCTCCTCGGGCAGTGGCCTGTGGTGTAGATATAGATAATCTTACTTTAGTTGAAAATATTGAGACCGCAGAGCAATATGGCGAAGTCTTAAAGCTAATGGTTGAAAGTGGGTTATATACCATTATTGGCGTAGACTCCATTACAGCAATGATACCACAAGATGAAATTGCAAAATCACTAGAGCAAGTACAAACCATTGGCCTTCATGCACGTTTTGTAAAACGTCTTACAAGATCGCTGGTAGCCTTAACAGCTAAGTCGGGTACCATCTGTGTATTAATTAACCAGCTTTATATGGGACAAGGCAAGATGCCAGGAACCATGTCGCTAGGCGCTTCTGGCGGAAATGCAATGAATTATTTCACTCATATTCGCCTTTGGATTAACAAAATTAATGGTGCGGCTGGAAAAATTGTAAAAAAAGATGCTGATGGTAATGAAATTATTGTTGGCGGAAAATCTCGGGCCTTACTGATGAAAACACGCTATGGAACGCCCAACGTTCATGCAGATTTTAAAATTATGTTTGTGGATGAAAAAACCAATATGGTGGATGAGTTCATTTACAGAGCAAAATCAAAGCCAGGGGAATACATTAAAGAGTCTCGAAAAAAGTTTTCTTATATTGTCTCTGAGACAGGCGAAGTGGTGGAATCCAAAGACCCAATTGAATTCATTAAAAAGCTTCAAGAAGTGCCTGCTCCCGAAAAACGCACCAGGGGCGACAATTCTACAACTGCTTTTGAATACATTTGCGGTAGGCTTAAAATCAGTGGAAAGCCGCTTGACGACCTGATCGAGTCATTGAATAATTCGGCGGATAATGATTTTGACGACAATGATGATGATGAAATTGAAAACAGCAATGAAATGAGCTTCGAAGATGCTGCTTCGATTATGTTCGAAGATTAATTAATTAATCATAAAATTAAATAAAAACACAAGGCATAATGTTTATCAAAGCATGCCTTGTGTTTTTATTGTTTGAAATCCACTAAAATAAATCATAAGTTTTGGGCATTGTCATATTTTACAAATCATAACTGGAGCATAAGAATATTAAATGGAAAGAAATCGTGAAGATGTTATCGTTGATGTTAATAAAACTATGCTTTCTGGCGAGGCAATGGCCTTGCAATTTAACAAAAATCTCCTGAATAATAGCGGAGCGTTAGATTATGTTTTATCCCGCGGTATAAAAATGCATCAAATAGAGTCTGGTGCCGTCGGTTTTTGCCCGCCGTATTCTAGTCACTGGTTTCCGCTTCTAAAAGGAAGAATTACAGTACCCATAAGAGATGTTCATGGAAGGGTAATTGCCTTTGCGGGAAGACAATATGAGGGGATGCAAAGCCTTACTGAAAACGCACTTTGGGAAAAATACGGTGACAAACCCGCAAAGGCAGAGGAAAGAATTAAAAAGTGGCAAAAAAGCAAATGGATTAATGAAACATATCCCAAAAATCGTCATCTTTATGGATTATATGAAGCTCGCAATTTCGTAAGAGAAATGGGATATATTGTTCTTGTTGAGGGGTATTTTGACGTCCTTGTGCAATCGTCAAGGCACCTTCCCAATACTGCTGCGCTTTGTGGCGTAGCCCTATCAGAATATCATTGTGCATTAATTTCTCGCTATACTCAAAATGTTGTTCTCATATTGGACGGGGATGATGCAGGCCATAAGGCGCTTGGAAAAATGATGCCCAAAATAGAAGAGGCGGATTTGCAGCCCTATATTGTTAAGTTGCCCAATGGTTACGATCCAGATAATTTTGTAATCAAATATGGCGGCAAGAATTTAAAAAGAATTTGCGATAAGTTAATTGCTGAGCAACAGAAAGAAATTCAAATAAATGTGAGAGATTAAATTATGAGACCGTCTTGGGATTGTTATTTTATGGAAATGGCTATTTTGGCTAGAAAAAGGTCTACTTGTTCTAGCCGCAAAGTTGGTGCAGTCTTGGTGAAAGACAGGCATGTAATTTCCACTGGTTACAACGGATCGCCGCCTGGCATGCTGCATTGCGATGACCCTGGCATTGGTTGCTTGTTACAAGATGGTAGATGCGTTAGAACAATTCATGCCGAGCAAAATGCCCTTCTGCAAGCGGCAAGAAAAGGCGTCAGTACGCTTGGGGCGACGGTCTACACCACGCATCGACCCTGCGATGTTTGTTCCAAATTGTTGGCGGGAGCGGGAATTAGTCGTGTTGTTTATATAAATGGCACCATTGATGGTTGGGGAAAAGAAATTTTTGATGCATCTAATATTCAGGCAGATAAATTTTCATGCAACGAATGTGATTTTTTACTTTTTGAAGATTAAATAAACGAAATTAAAGTAACATGATTGAAACTGTTTGGGAAATTAAAAAGGCTAAACGCCAAATTGTAGATGAAATTGCCGATCATATGGAGTTGCCCATATCTGTGGCGTCTTTATTTGTGGCAAGAGGATTGGATACTCAAGACAAGATTGAAGATTTTACAAAAATAGGCACAAAATATTTGCACAATCCCTATATGCTTCCAGATATTAAGCCCGTATTATCAAGGCTTCATAAGGCCCTAGATAATAACGAAAAAATATTTGTTTGGGGAGACTATGATGTTGATGGCATTACTGCAACAAGTGTTGTTGTTACGACACTTAGAAAGCTCGGGGCCAATCTTGCATATAAAGTGCCTCACAGAATGGAGGATGGGTACGATATTAAAACACCATCGGTAGATCAGGCTATTCAAGCTGGTGCTGATTTGCTTTTTTCTGTTGACTGTGGTATTGTTGCATTCGAAGCGGCCAATTACGCCAAAGAAAAAGGCTTGGACCTAATCATAACCGATCACCACCACCCATCAAGCGACGGCAAAATTCCTGATTGCATCGGGGTTGTAAACCCAAACAGAGATGACCCTGAATATCCAGGAGAGCATTTTGCTTCATACGCAAAATCAGATTTCCAAAGATATCCTTTTGATAGCCTGGCAGGTGTAGGCATTGCATTTAAGGTGATGTTAGCCCTCGCTCACGAACGGGGCATCCCAATGCGAGAAATGATGGATGAACTCATTGAGTACGTGGCATTAGGTACGGTTGCAGACGTTGCTCCCATGATTGATGAAAATCGAACCTTGGTGCATCTTGGGTGTATGCGACTCACTAACACAGACAAGGTTGGTTTATCAGAGCTTCTTAAAGTAGCAGGTGTTAAAAACGTGACCACCACGAGTATTGGGTTCAATCTTGGCCCAAGAATTAATGCCATTGGGCGCTTGGATGATGCTGGCCTTGCACTTGATCTTTTGCTTGAAAAGAACGAAAGCCGAGCAAAGGCTTTGGCCATTCAGCTCGACACTGCAAATAAGCGCAGGCAACAACAACAAGAGCAAGTTACACAAGAAGCCATTGCAATGGTTGAAAGTGAATACGATATAGAAAACACGCATATATTAGTTGTTGGAGCAAAGGGTTGGCACCCTGGGCTCATTGGTCTTGTTGCAGGCAAGCTTGCAGAAAAATACGGAAAACCAGCGCTTGTGTGTTCAATTAAAGAAGATGGATACGCCAAGGGAAGCTGCAGATCAACGCGACATTTTAATATTCTTGAGGCTCTTAAATCACCGCAGGCATGGTCACTCTTTAAGAAAAGAAATGATGGTTCAGTAGTTTGCGGAGGACATGCTTTTGCAGCTGGTTTTGAATTGCATTCTGATAATTTAAAACCCATGAGCAAGGCCTTAAATGATTATGCCAAAGATATTATTGGGGACGTAAAAAATCAAAGAGTAATAGATATTGATGCTAAAATACAACCTGGCGAGATAAGTGTTCAAACACATGACGCAATGATGAGGCTTGCTCCTTTCGGGGCCGAAAACCCCCAGCCTGTTTTTATCGCAAAAAATATGATAATTATGTCATCCAAAACAATTACCGACGGCAAGCATTTAAAGCTCAAACTTAAGGGTAAAAACAGTACAAACTGGGTGGAAGCAAATGCCTGGAGAAGAGGTCATGAAGCTGACAAATTCTGTGAAGGTGCAGTGGTAGATGTAGTGTTTACAATGTCTGTCGAAGAATATGCTGGACGGACTTCTTTGGCCATGACTATTGAAGACATGCGTCTATCAGAGGCGGCTTCATAATAATTATTCTTTAAAGACAAAATAATCATAAAAAAAGCATGTCTTCTGACCTATAATTATTTATGTGATTTCAAACAATATGCAATCACATAAATAATTATCGTGGTAGATTAAACAATCACAATCAACAGACACGCACAGATTTTTTTATAATCTACAAGATGTCAAGCGTATTTATATCAACATAAACCACGGCTTTGTAATAAAAAGCCTATGTCAAATATTATACCGAAAAACAAATCAAATATTTCTAAATCTGGCAAAAATCAGGCTAGGCAAAAGGAAATTTTGCATTTTCAAGAGCGCCTTGAAAATGCAATCCTTAATTATCAACAGGCTTTGTCAGATAACAACTCTGTTTCAATAGAAAAATTTTATGCTCTAATTTGCGAATTATATCCTCCGCAAAAACATATAGCAGAATGGTACAGTAAATATTATTTCCTATATGATACTGCTGAGGACTTTAATCAAGAATACGAAATGATTTTTTGCAAAGTGATTTCGAAATGGAAGCCACGAAATGAGAGGCGCGTAAGTCGTCACGAAGGCTCTGGCGAGTTTAAAAATTACTTTATGGGTGCTTTGCAAAACCACTACACAAATCTTGTTAAGGCGAGTAGCGCAGGAAAAAGAAATATGGGCTGCAAATGTCCCATTTGTAATATATGGGTTAGCCCTCTTTCAAATCACCTGAGACAACATCATGTGGAACTTTTGTGGGAACAGCTGCTAAGTTTCGGGTATGATATTAATACTTTGACAGCCTGCCCATTTTGTAAATCTCACAAAGTTCCAAGACAAATTTTATGCGATCACCAAGAAGAAGGTGCATGTGATGTCTGCAAGTTTAAGGCAGAAAATGACGCGCTTCGTAAACACATGTTGTCTAAGCACTCGACGTATTTATTTCAAAGATTTAGTGAGCTTTATCCCAATCACAACACCATGAAACCAAAAGAGGTTAGTGTGTGGGTATCGGACGAAGATGAAAATGGTGATGAAAACTGCTACTATGATTTAACGCCAGAAGAAAATAAAATCAACATTCTGATGAACCTAAATTTAACAGACATTGAGCAGTCTATATTAACTATGGCTCTAAGCGGAAACAGTGTAATTACATATAAGTCCCATCTTTATAAATGTAGTGAAGAGGATTTTAACATTGCTTTAAACAGCCTTCGTGACAAAATGTCACTAGCTGGTATAGAAGGGTAAAAAATGAGCGAAAATAACACAGAAACAAAAAATAAACAATTAGACCCACAAACACTGAGGGCGCGTGGAGGCGATCCAAACAACCCAGACCCAAGTCGCAGACCCACCGATCCTGTTGGGCTTTCGCGAAGCATTATGCATGTTTTAGAGGATCATGAATATGTTAGGATTAATTCTGTTGGTCCCGTCGCTTTGAATTCTGTCATGGCTGCTTTTCGCATAGCCTCAAGAGAAATAGAGAGCCGCACAACAGGGGCTGTATTGGTAATACGCCAATCAGAGTATCCCGCGACTATTGATGGCAAGCAAACAAAGGGAGTTTGTACTAGAATTTTTGCGATACCGATTAAATATGCCCAATAAACAAGGAATAAATTACATGTTTAAATCCCCATTTTCTCGCAGCCTATCTGAAAGGCAACAGTGGTTAAACAAAGTGTTGCTTGAGGGCGAAAATCCATTTAAAATGGACGAAAATTCTTCTCAAAATTCAAAGGCCACAGATGATAAAAACATGAATAATATTTTCAACGCAAACAACTCATGGAGTGATCTTATTCAAAAAGCCAAACAACAAAATGGGCCTGTAATCGTAAGAGACAATCAGATTTTAGTCGAAGGCAACGACCAAGCATCTGCGATTGCAATGGTGGGATTGAAAAAATGTCTTACTGGCCTTAAAACAGATATTGAAAATATAAGTGAATCAGAACTTCATGATTTGGTTTTGCGCCAGATTTCACAAAATAGAACAGCACGCAAGTCTTTGATGCTTACTTTAAGATTTTTAAGAGACTTAGATGCAGAAGCTTTTTTGGAAAACGAACATGAAATTAGGAGTCAGTCAGCCCTTCTGGCTCAAATAAAGGCTTTTAATCAGCAATAAGGCATAAATATAACTAAATATATGCGACACGATATACATTAAAAAACAAGATATTTTCAAGCAATGTCTCATTTTGATGAAAGTGTCGTTTTTATTTTTTTATCCGTGAATTGTTGACCAAAACCACACTAATTATATAACAGAAATAAGTTGTTTAAGGCAAAGCGGGCTGCCACTAATCAACTTGAAAAAAACAACACAAATTTTAAGGAGAATAACATTGACATCACATATTTTTACACCAGTCGCACTAAAGCACGAGGCAAGATGGACCTATTCCGAGGCATATGACTCAAGCTTGGCATATTTTAATGGTGACGAATTGGCAGCTTCAACTTTTGTTAGTAAGTATGCCCTCAAAGACCCCAGAAATTCAAGTACGCCTTTCGCAGAAACTAATCCATCTCACATGCACAAAAGATTAGCAACGGAAATAGCCGTCAAAGACGTTAATTTTCAATGTGGCACCAATTATTGCAGCCTTGAGGAAATGACCCCTGAGCACAAATCTGTGTGGGAATCAAAATATCAAGAATATTTTGATGCATTTGATAATTTTAAATTTATCGTGCCTCAGGGAAGCCCAATGTATGGAATAGGAAACCCATTTGTGAGAGTTTCTATTTCAAATTGTGTTGTTACTCAGTCGCCACAGGACAGCGTATCGGGAATTCTTGACACCTGCAAAGATCATGCCAATTTATTTAAGCGACGAGCTGGTGTTGGTACGGACTTGTCCACTCTTAGACCAGCTGGAACAGCAGTGTCAAATAGCGCTGGCACATCAACAGGTGCATGGAGCTTTGCTGACTTGTTCTCAAGTGTTTGCAGAAAGATCGGTCAAAATGGTCGGCGTGGAGCCCTTATGCTAACAATGAATGTTAAGCACCCAGATATTGACAGATTTACTGTAATGAAACATGACCTTACTGCGGTTACGGGGGCCAATGTTTCAATTATGCTGGAAGACGATTTTATGGTGGCTGTTGAAAATGACCAAGAATGGATGACAAAATGGCCTGTTGAAACTGTCGAAGAACTTGGAATTGTTGAATGTGATGTTGATGATCTTCTTTCAAAAGGCGGTGAGTGGGTAGAAGTTCCTGCTGACATAAATAATCCAATTGACTCAAAGATATGGCATTCTAATGATTTGTCAGAAAAGCGTGTGCTACGAATTTTTAAGGCACAGGATTTATGGAAGTTAATCAATACTAGCGCCTGCACCACCGCTGAGCCTGGGCTTATATTCTGGGGCAACTATACCAGAAACTTGCCTGCGCACAGATATCCTGCATTTAAGACTATTTGCGTTAATCCATGTTCAGAAATTGGTCTTTCAGCTTTTGACTCCTGCCGCCTAACATCTTTGAATCTTAAGAACTTTGTGGTGCATCCATACACCAAGGATGCGTATTTTGACTACAATCTTTTTGAAAAGATAACACGATTAGGCATGAGAGTCATGGATAATATTGTTGAAATTGAAATTGACTATCTCAATAATATTATAAATGCAGTAGATGACCAGGATGAAAAAATTGTTTTTGAAAAGCTTCGAAACGCTGCTGTCCTTGGAAGAAGAACGGGATTAGGCGTACATGCTTTGGCTGATGCTTTATCGGCATTAAACATCAGATATGACAGCGACGAATCCATAGAAGCGCTTCATAAAATATTTGCCTGCTTCCGAAATACGTCTTATGACGAATCCGTGAACCTGGCTATCGAACGCGGGGCGTTCGGGGCATTTGATTGGGAATTAGAAAAAGACTGTGAATTTATCACCAGAATGCCTCAAGAACTTCAGGAAAAGATTCAAAAACATGGTCGCAGAAACATCAGCATCCTTACCGTTGCACCCACAGGGTCTGTAAGTATTGTTTCTCAAACAAGCTCTGGCATTGAACCTGTCTTCAAGTATTTCTATATGAGAAGAAAGAAAATTAATCCTAGTGACCCAAATGCAAAAATTGATTTTGTTGATCAAAATGGCGACAAATGGGAAGAATTTATGGTTTTCCACCCCGCCCTTGCAGACTATTTTGCCATTGATTTAGAGGCAAAGCAAAAGTGGGAATCTATTCAGGCAGAAAAACCGAAAGGCGAGTGGGCGGCTGAATTAAATAAAATTCTACCGAGCTTTTTTGTTCAGGCGGAAGATGTCTTGGGAGAGCGGCGAGTAGAGGTCCAGGGTGTTATACAAATGTATATTGACCATGGTATTAGCTCAACTATCAACTTGCCTAAGGGCACAACCGCTGACCACGTGGCAAATCTTTATTTCAAGAGTTGGCAACATGGCCTAAAGGGCGTGACCGTTTATGTTGATGGTAGCCGAACTGGTGTTCTTGTGTCCGCAGACGCAACAAGCAAAACAAAAAATGCCACTTCAATTGTGGAAACAGAAGCGCCAAAGAGACCCAAATCACTTCCTTGCAAAATTCATCATGCTAGTATCGAGGGTCAAAAATGGACTGTTTTGGTTGGCTTGCTTGAAGGAAAGCCTTATGAGGTTTTTGGAGGCCTGTCCCACAATATTGAACTTCCGAAGAAGCTTTCTGAAGGATATTTAATTAAAAATAAATGCCCCAAGGCAGACGCCAATGGCAGAAGATCATGTTATGATCTTGTTATCGGAGAAGATGGCGATGATCAGCTGGTCATTAGAGACATAGCTATGTCATTCAACGATAATAATTATGCCTGGGCCACTAGAATGCTTTCTACAAGCCTTAGACATGGCACACCTTTGAGATTTGTAGTTGATCAGCTGCGTCGCGACAAAGCATCTGGATTGACAAGTTTTTCAAAGGTCATGGCAAGAGTTTTGTCAACTTATGTCATCGATGAAGAAACTGGGTTGCATGTTGATTATTGTAAAACTGGCAACTGCGAGTAAACCTTTTACACAAAAAAACCAGGCCGTAAAAAGCCTGGCTTTTTTGTGTAAAAATAACTAATATAAAAAGGGGAAATATTGATATGAAATCACGAACTGTATCAAACTTTAAAAAAGAAAATCACAAACCTGGTCCGCCAGAAGTGAAGAGTTCCAGCCCTGAACCAAATTATCAAGAAAGGCTTCTTTATATCAAAGACGCCCATGTGGTGGAAGACGAGGGAACAGAAGAAGACCCAATTGTAAAAAAAACATTATGGCTGCTTCTGCAAGATTCTGAAACAAATGCCATTATGCGCTGCCCGCTGACGCTTGAGGATGTGCAGTCTATAACAGGTATGAGCCGCAATTTATTGGGCAGAGAGCTTTATAAATTTGCAGATGAACTCAAAATGAGGGACCATCCTGTGAAATTAATTGTTGATCTAAACCAGTCAACTTTTGACACAAATATGATATTAGCAAAAAAGCCCGCAAAATCATCAAAAAGCCAACGAGAAATTCGTCAAAAAACAAAGTTCAGTTTTGACCCCAAAAAAGCACAAGAAATACAAAAAAGAGTTAATCATGAGTAAAAATACCATTCAAGTAAGAGCATTTCGCGACGGAGCTTCGATCCCCGAAAAGTCCACGGCCTTAGCGGCGGGCTATGACATTCGAGCATGGACAGCGCCTGTTGCTGGCGGTTCCCGACGCGAAGTAATTGCCATTAGTCCAGGTTCTAGTGCCATTATTAAAACGGGCCTGAATTTAAGCATTCCTGAGGGCTACGAAGTTCAAATTCGGCCCCGATCAGGCCTTGCTGCCAAAAAATCAATTGGAGTTTTAAATTCCCCTGGAACAATTGATGCAGATTACGATGGCGAAGGAGAAAATTTTGAAGTAGGAATTATCTTATTTAACCACGGGGATACACAGTTTGAAGTCAATCACGGTGATCGAATTGCCCAAATGGTGGTTTGTAAGTTGCCAGAAATAGAACTTGTAGAGGTTACTGACGAAAATCATCAAAGAAAAGAAAGCCAGAGAGAAGGCGGCTTTGGACACACGGGCGTTTAATCGACACAAATAGATGAATTAATTATTTTTCTAGACTGCGGCGGAGTGCTAAACGATCATCAACAAAATGATAACGGTAATCACGGATTTGCATTGGACGATTATGATCTGTCTGTTAAGTTGACCGAATCTTATAAGTAAAAACAATTTGAAACATACAACAAGATAGTTATTATGTTTCAAATTGTTTTTACCGCAGCAATTGAAGATGCGACTCTAATTGATTGATCAATAAAGTCGGCTGATTTAAAGTCACCATTTTCCTCAAAAAACACTGCAAGGCGATTCATATCATCGAGAACTTTTGCAATGCGTATGCAAATATTTTCCGAGGAGCTAACAGTTTGCATACCTTCGTCTTTTTGTTTTGTGAAGTATGGATAAGACGCATTTTCTCGAACAACAAGGCTTTTGTCTGATTTTCCAGATTTCCAATTTTGAAGCTCAATGTCCATGATTTTTTTTCTTTCTTCTTCTGGGGCATTGTTGTGCAAAAATCCAAATGTGTTATCATCGCGCCTTAAAGACATTAATGTTCCATTATTGTATCCTAAATTATTATAGGCGTTGTCACGTATTTTTTGTGCTTCCTCATCGCTGATTTTGTCCCAGGGCTTGTCTCCAAATTGTTCTTTTTTTATTTGGTTGTACTGAAAGTGCCGCAACAATTCATCCACACCAAAAAGCACACTTCTCCATTCTTTCGTATCGAGTCGAGATGCCCTGGCAATAATTTGATCACGTGTTGTTGCTTTGATTCCAGCTTCATCAAGTTTGTTTTTAAGCGTTATTAAGAAATCTTGCTGAAGCATGTTAATATTAACAAGTTTCTTTGTGCCTGCTTCTTTATTGCTTCGGCCCGCAACATCTGCGTGCAGTTTAGCCTCAAGCATTGACTCGTACATTATCTCCATTATTTTTCTTGCAGTTTGGGGGTCTGTAATTTCATATGCGCGTCTGAAAATAATATGCAACGGTAAGCGACCGTTTTGCTCGACCTGATATTGCTTCAGCTTATAAATGGGCAAGAAAGCGTTTTCGGCTACCCATTGCCCTGATCCTTGAAAATATCTTGCTCGATTATTAGCCTTTGTAACAACTTCATCTATGTCAGCGGTGTCTCGGCTGATTAATTGGCCCTTTCTTCTGCGCATAAGGCTTGCTGGTACTGGACCCAAAGATTTTTGTCCAGATTGCTGGGCCAAATCTGGATTATTGGGTTTTTGTTTGCTTTCAATTTGATTCCTTAAATTAATATCTTCTTCCCATTGTTTGAGATTTTCTAATTCTTCAAATTGAGATCGATTCATATTGGGATTAGATTCAATTTCTTTAATCTTGAACTGAATCGTTCTTAAAAGAGCCACATAATCCACATATTGATCTTGCGCCATATAGTCAATATGTGGGGGCATTTTGGTATTTTCATCTGAAACAAACTTTGGGTGCGGGTTGACTAGTTCGTCATAAGATAAATGATTGTCGAGCGCATCTTTCGGAGCTAAGTTTTTTTGTTTGTATTGAAATACGGCTGATTTAGCTGATAGTTTAGCTCTGTTTAAAAGCCAGTTGTAAGGAGATGACACTCCTGATTCGTTGCGTATATCATAAGTTTCCAGGCTAGACTCAATGCCTCTTTTCCACATATAATACATGACCTTTGATGACAAATCTTCGGCAGAATGTTTCTCTATTTCAGGATGCACCGTATTAATATATTTTAACGCCGTCTCTTCAAGAAGTTGCAAAAAACCTGGCAAATTCTTGATTTTTTGCAAAATTTCTCCTGACCGAGGGCTTTCTGTTTTGTAGCGAAAAACCAGATCATTTAATGCTGACTTCAGGGATGATTCCTGGGCATTTTTGATAAATTTTAAAAAATTCACCGCATATTTTGGAAGCGCCTGGCGCATTGTATAATGCATATGTGTATATTTGCAATTTAAATTAATTAGCACCTTTTTGCAAATTTTGCTTTTGATCACAAGTGCATTTTTGGCATTTTTTCACTATAAAATCAATGGGAGAAAACAAAACATATGCCCAAAGACATTACTTATGTACAATCTCTGGAACTTTACGAGATTGCTTTGAAATTAAAAGAACGATATTACCTTCATCTAGGTCACGTAGACTTGGATATTATTTATTTTGCCGAAAAACTTGGAGACAAGCCTAAGAAAGGCAAGATTGCTGAATTAAGCGGAATTTCTAATCCATGGGTAAAAGCCTTGCTTGCGAAAAATCAAAACGACAATAAGCTTTACTGCATGAGTGTTTGGTCTGCTGAATGGCTTGAGGTCACGCCAGCCAAGAAAGAATGGATGGTCTTTAAGATGCTGTGCTCTGTGCACCCTCAGAACGACGGAAAGCTCAACAAGCCAGACATTTCCGACTTTGGTTATATTCAAGAGTTCTTTATGAACGCTGGTGTTGGTCCTTATTGGGAATCTCAAGATGATTTGCCCTCGCTTTTGGGAACTGACCCGCTGGCCATTCCCCCTCCGCCTGACGACACGGATGAGGGCAGCACACTCGGAGAATAAATAAAATATCTGCCCGCCTCAAATAATGTAATTTTTGGGGCGGGATATCAATGTATAAACTTATGTCAAATTCAGCATATACTCAGTCAATAACAGAGCTTTTTGCAAAATTATACAAACCAAGATCGGAAGTTGTTCCTTTTAACAGGAGTGACTTGGAGACGATATGCCAAAAATATAATGTTAAAAACATAGGAGATGTTTTGTATAGTTTTCGCAGCCGTCAGCAATTACCAAGTAGCATTAGAAGAACTGCAAAAAGAGGATTTCACTGGGTTATTGAATTTAAGGGCAAGGGGAAATACCAATTTTCTCAATGGCCTGTTGCTTATATTAAGCCACAAATACTTGAGCCAACACTAATAAAAGATTGCACGCCCAAAATGATTAGCCAGTGTCTTGCGGATGATGAACAAGGCATGCTAACAAGAATGCGACACAATAATATACTGAGAAATTTTCTTGATCTTGATATTTATCATCTTCAAAGCCATCTTAGAACATTTGTTCCTGGCGTTGGGCAAGTTGAAATTGATGATGTTTATGTTGGTGTTGATCAGCAAAGTAAACAATTTATCATTCCTATTCAGGCCAAGTCATCTCATGATTTAATATCTGCGACACAATGTTCACAAGATATATTGTATTGCGAGTATTTTCATCCAAATTACAAATGTCGCTCGGTTGCAATAAAATCTATAGGAAATGAAACCTTGGCAGTTTTTGAATTAAAAGCAAAAGCCCCTGGCCATATTTGCATTGTAAATGAGCGTCATTTTCAATTTATTTAAAACTTTTTTATTAAACAAAACGTATAAATAAATACGTTGTCTTTAATAAGGCAAGGAAGGAACGAAATAAACAACAACAATAATAATCGCAAATCGCGGCGAGAGCCGCCTCCGAACATTAATGAGCGTCTTCTCCGATTTGGAGAAATCAGAGTCATTAATGCAGATGGTGATCAAATAGGTATAATGACGTCAAGAAAGGCGCTAGACTTGGCCTTGGAAGATGGCCTTGACTTGATTTTAATTGCTGAGTCTGCAAAGCCTCCTGTATGCAAAATTGCCGATTATGGTAAGCATAAATACATTGAGGCGAAGCGCAAGAAAACAAGCAACAGTAAAAAACCTCAAGAAACCAAGAGTCTTAAAATTAGCCCGAGAATTTCTGATCACGATTTAGGTATTACGGCTAAAAAAGCCTCTAACTTTTTGGAGCATGGAGATAAAGTTAGACTAATGTGTTTATTCAAGGCCCGTGAGCTTTCGCACCCAGCGCTTGGAAAAGAAAGACTGGCAAAGCTTATTGATTGTCTTTCCAGCTCTGCAATACCCGAGGGTGAGCCTTTGTTGGAAGGCAAAGTAATGGCCGTGGTTTTGCGGCCCAAAGATAATTAACGCACTCCAAAGCACACACAAAAAACATCATCTGTAAAAAGATGATGTTTTTTGTGTTCAGATGATGCAGAATGCACGAAAAACTATAAATGAGTATTTCTTCAGCGGAGAAAAAATCACATTATGAGCCTTTATAATAAATACAGACCCTATCATTTTTCTGACGTGGCACAGGAGCATGTCTCTCGTGTGCTCAAGGCGCAAATTGCCACTGGAAACCACGTCAGTACTTATCTTTTTTCAGGTCCTCCAGGAACTGGTAAAACCACCCTTGCCAGAATTATGGCAATGGCTTTAATGTGTGAAAAAAGAATCGACGGCGAAAGCGAACCTGACCCAAGCAGCAAGTCTTCACAAATGATTCGAGAAGATCGCCATCGCGATGTTATTGAGGTTAACTGTGCAACAAATGGCGGTGTTAATGAGATGCGAGAGCTAATTGCCGAAAAGATGCGCATTCAGCCATCAATGGGGAATTATCGTGTGTTTATTTTGGACGAAGCACACATGCTTTCTACGGCTGCGCAAAACTCATTACTGAAAATCATGGAGGAACCGCCAAAGCATGTAGTTTTCTTTTTGTGCACAACTGATCCTCATAAAGTTTTGCCAGCAATACGCTCTCGCTGTCAGCATCATATGTTAAATCGCGTCTCTAACACAGATTGCAAGGAGATTTTGCAAAAAGTTGTAAAAGAAGAATCGATGACCGCTGAAAATGCGGCCTTGGATGTTATCATTGATGCATCTCAGGGTAGCGTTCGGACTGCATTAGTCATCCTAGAGCAAGTATCGCTAATCGGCGTGACAGAAGACAATGTCCGCGCTGTATTAGGACGTGGCCCAAAGGGGTTGGCAATTGATCTTTTAAAATCAATTGGTAATTCAAACCATGGAGAAGCTTTTAGAATAATTAAATCTGCTCATGCTGAGGGTCGTGACTTAGGCGCACTTTTGGAGGACGCGAGTAGAATTTTAATGACTATGGCTGAATACAGGTTGCTCAAGGTTGACAAATCGGAACGAGACCCAGAGATTGCTGAAATGATTTCTGTTTTTCGAGGCCCTCAGATAGTGGAAATCACCAATCAACTTTTAGAAATCGCTAATAAGATACGGCAAAATGTGGCAGCAGATTTGGTAGTTCAATCAGGCTTGCTGCGGATTATTGATAGGTTTGCAAAGATTAAGGAAGCGCAAGCGGTAGTTTAACTCCTCTGAGGCTTCAAACGACCAGGCAAACATTAATTTGCCACAGGGAGGTTTAAAAGCCGTGAGGAGCAAAATTGGGACAAGACCTATATATATTACAACTAGTTAGAAGGGCCAAAACTGGAGATGAGCGAGCTTTTTCTAGGCTCCTGGATGAAATAGAGCCAGACCTTAAAAAGGTCGCTCATCAATATTTTATTCAAGGACAAGACAAAGAAGATGTTCTTCAAGAACTAAGAATTGCAGTCTATAAGGCCGTGGGTTCCTATGATGAATCCCAAAACACTACGTTTAAAAGCTTTTGCATCAATCTTGTGTGTAAAAGGCATATATCCACGGCAATACATTCTGCACTAAGACACAAAAACAAAACTCTCAACAATGCAGTATCTCTTGATGCTCCAGTGATAATGGGTGATGATGGAAATATGCAATCTCTATCCGAGTTCATTCCTGACAGAGACAATCCTTTGGAAGAAGACCTTGGTGATCGAAATATATTAGACGATTTGATATCCAGAGAGGAGCTTGAGGACAACCGCAAGCTTCTTGCGCCAAGGCTTACATCATTAGAGGGCAGGATTTTTGAGCAATATGGCCACAGCTCTTCGTATAAGGATATTGCAGAGGCATTGGGAATAGAACCCAAATGTGTTGACAATGCTCTTATGAGGATACGCAAAAAAGCCAGTGAAGTTTTTGACCAAACAGACCCAGGCAGCAATGTCAAAGATAGCGGCCCCAAAAAAAGAAGAAAACGAATTTAAAACCGTTTCATATTCGCGCAAAATTAACTAAGAAAGATAAATAGCTATGTCAAAGTACATCAAGCTATTTATCTTTTGAATTTAGAGGCAATATGAAATTTACCCTTACACGATCTACTGCTTTAACAGTGTTAAAGCAAGCACTAAAAACTTGCAATACTAAGGCAAAGGGGCAGGCTGATTCTGAGTTCCTTTTTAAGCCAGATGACAATGCCTTGTTGGTTACATCACTTAATGAAACATCGGAGCAAAATATTGTTTTACAGTGCAGCGACCTAGAATTTGAACAGGGAGAGAGCTTCTCCGTGTCGGGGCAGGCTCTTGTAGAATTTCTGCAACAATTCCCCGAAGAAGAGGTAAAGTGTCTTTACAACCCTGATGACTCATCGTTTGTTATAGGAAGTAAGAAAACTAGATTTGCATTTCCTACTGGTTCGGGATCAGATTTTGTTCCCTTTAATTTTCAGTCTCATGGTAAGGCAATTGAGCTGCCCAGCAGCTCGTTAAGAGAGGTTTTGAAATCGACCGCCTTCGCTGCATCTCACGACTATACACAAGCTCCATTAACGGCGGTGCATTTAAAAATTGCCGATGATGAAATCGTTGCCGAGGCCTGCGACACATTGCGCATAAGCAGGCATGTCACGCAAGTAAGCAGCTTGTCGGACGAAGCCGAATTGCTTCTTCCTTATGAAACAGCAGAAAATTTAGTTTCTCTTATTGAAGACGTGGGCGACATTACCATACAGCCTGGCCAACGTCATGTAAGATTTGCATGGGGCGACACAACATTCACGTCAACTTTGGAAAACACCATTGGGAAACCATATCCTGAGCTTTCCAAATTTATGCAAGGCAAAGAAATTGGAAGAGTCAAAATCAGTAAGGGGAACCTTTCCACATCACTAAAGCTGGCAGGTTTAGTAGCAAAAGATTCCTATGTTAATGTTGTTATTAAGCCGCTAGATAAGGATGGTCTGGGCGGAGGGCTTGTTATATCAGCCAATGAGCAAGCTGGCATGAGCCTGGATACATTAATTGTTCAAGAGCAATCTGGCGAAGCAGAGGTAAATGTGGCGCATAGATTTTTCTCTAAGGCTGTAGATTTTGTTAACAATCCCTGGGTGATTATTTCTTTCAGAGAATTAAAAGAAAACACCATCGCCTTGGTGTTGGTAGACGGTGGGTTTGAGCACCTGATATTCCCAGTCACCCCAAATGCAACCCCAGATGTTGAAGATGAAGAATCAGAAGATTAACAGCCATAATAAGCAATGGGAAAAAGTTTATGTTGTATGTGGCGATCCTCTATTAAGTAGATTATTTATTCAGGGCATACAAGAAGACTTGAATACGCCATCAAAAAGAACATTTGACAAGGGAGATTCACCTAAGTCCATTGTTAATGCACTTAAAGCTTTTGTAATGTTTGATACGCCAGATATGGTGGTGATTTACGACCCAAGCGCAGAGCAGATGCGAACTATTGAATCTTTTTTGGACGCGGAAGTTATGACAGCTTCCGCGTTGGTAATTGCCACATTGGGGGATTTGCCAGATGGAAGGTCCAAATTTATTCAAAAAGCAGAAAAACAAAAAAGAGTATTTTTTATGTCGCCGATTGAATACAAGGACACAAAAAGTCTTAAATCACATTTGCTTGAATGGGCGGAAGATGCACAAGTGTCCTTTGATAAAGACGCAATTAATTGGATATTATCGAATGCTCCTGCATGTGTGGGAAAGATCAAATCACCCAGTGGCAAAAAAGATTGCGAAGTTTATGATTTGCAATCTATTGAAAATGAATTAGAAAAAATTAAAGTAATCAATAGCCTGGGAAATTACAAAATATGTGTTGCTGATCTTGAAAAGTATGTAAGATTTGATTATTACATTGATATTTGGAGTTTTATTAATGTGGCAATTTCAAATGGCTCAAATGCAGGCGATGCATTAAAAATGATCCAGATTATTGCCAATAGTCAGGGCACTCAAGCTGCCTTGATCCTATTGGCATCTCAAATAGAATTTTTACTTTGCATTAAGTCATTGCAAAATAGAAATATTCAAAAAGCCGAGGCAATAGCAGAATTCATGTCCATGGATTCCTATTTAGGTCGTTATCTTTTGCCCGATTGGACAGAAATTAACGAAATACCAACTTTACCCAAGCCGAATGCATGGCGCATTCGCAAGGCCATTGAATCGCCGATTCCCTCGACCGAGCGATTATCTTTATTGTATCAATCAGTATTATCGGCCATTCGTGATTTAAGATCGGGGCTGGATGAAAGAATTGTTCTTCCGTATCTTGCTCTTTGCCTGGGCGGGCATAATTCCTATATCACACCCCTTAAACAATAGGTTCAAATCTTAGATTTGAAGAATTATATTGAGGAATTAATAAGTTTCGGAGGTAGTTTTGTGGAAGCCCATTATCAATATATTAATGATTTAGTAACAAAATCACAAAATGGGGACACAAATGCTTTGTCAGATATTGCAGAATTTTATAGCCCGCTCATATCTGCATCTATCCAAAGATGTATTCTTAGAGAACCCAGGCTTTTGAGATTCAAAGAAGATGTTGAAGCAGAAGTTTTTTTAATCCTTAAAAAGCTTGTAGAGAATTACGATCCCAATTTGTCTTATTTTTCTTATTATATATCCACTCGTTTAGATTATGCAATTATCAATCAGTGTAGGCAAACAATCCTGGGCCTTAAATCTAATTCTCGATTCTGTGAGGAAGTTTCTTTTTCTGATATATCAGAAGATTTAGATATTGTCAACCATGATGATCCTTTTGGTAAAATTCATGTTGCGCAGGCAATTCAAGGGGCGATTGATAAATTGAATCCTCGACAAAAAGAAGCAATAGAAGCTTACTTTTTTGACAACTTAACTCAGCAAGAAGCCGCGAAAAAACTTGGCATTACACAAGCTTCGTTTTGTAAAAGGCTTCAGCGAGGCCTGAACAGCATGAGAGAATTATTATCCGAAGATTTTATTTAACAAAAGGAATATTTTTCACAATTTAATCCAACTATATTTCTATGCCGCATATTTTTATGGCAAATTTTGTCATAAAAATATATTAACATATGTTTTAGCAGGATTTTGCTCAATCAATATGAAAATATATTATGCGGAGTATTTGAGGGACAATCCTTCGCCAAGGAGATTCAAGACGTGTTTGCCGCCAAAGATGCTGATATCATCTACAACTGGAAAAATGAACTTCGCCAAACCAATAAAGGTGAAAAGACCGTAGCTGCACAAAGCGCATTAGATTTGCAAAGACGAGGCTTTAGCGCAGCGGAGGCCATAGAATTGCTAGCTGCCGACAAGTTTGGGCTCGATGTTGCCGAAAGCGCAGTTTATGAAATTTATGGCAAAGAGCAGCGGGAAGCTAGAAAAAACATTGTAAAAACCGCGATGGTCGTGCCAACATCTTATAATGACGTTGCTCCCATCATTGAGGAAACACTTTCGAGACTTTCTCCGAAAGAATTTGTCCATAAATTGGCTAGAAGCGAAATGCCAATTTTAAGAGTGTCTTCAAAAAACATCGAATCTTGGTACAGGCTCGCCACGGCTGCTAAGGAATACGGCGGGCATGCTATGACCGTGTTGCATTCAGAACTTCGGCCCTGGGTTGAAGAAACTATGCTTAAATCAGTTCTTATCGCAGAAAAAGAAAACTCAAGTATTCAGAGGCTTTCTTCTGACAGAAAACAATTTAGAGTTGCCATGCAAAAAGAATCAGCAGATGTGGACTTGGACATGGGCGTTTCCACGGGAACAAGATTCCAGAAAGGCAATTTTTCTGACTTTGGCCTAGCTGATGAATTTATGATCCAGGCTGCTGATCATTCATCGCCTTATGAGCGCTTAAAACGCGCACTTAGCATGTAAATAAAAGTATCATAATCAAACTCTGTTTCTGATTTTCAGATTAAAACAGAGTTTGATTATTTTTTTTTAGACATGCTTTTTAAATTGTATAAAAAGCAATAGTTTAATAAGGAGACGGCAGCGATTTGAGCGATAATGATCAGGAAAACTTTGACAGTCAAGAAATTATTGACGATCAAAGTAAAATAATAGATGTTTTAGACCTAGAAGATAAACAATCATTATCTATGCCCGAGGTGTCTGATGAAGAACTTAGGTTATTCAGAGACTTAAAAGATGGGGAGAAGCCAATTATACCTATCCCAAAGGAATACCCCCTTTCTATTCACTATCCCCAATTTACTGAAAAAAGATGCGCAATTTGCTCTAGTCCATTCAGGGACCTTGCAGAACACGTATACATACACAATGCAAAAAAACCACAAGAAGTTATAAAGTTCTTTGAAAGACATTTTAATGCAAAGCTTAATTGGACACAGGTCCAAAATCACATGGAAAGCCACTGCAATTTAAGAAACATTGCAGTTAAAGGCCTTGAAACATATCGCAACCGTGAAGAAGACGTTGCTGAATGGATGGGCAGAGAGTATTATTTAGTAATGTTGGCGCTTTTAAGTGAACTTGACTCTGTTGCTGGTATCGATTGTTCAAAAAATCCCGAGCTTAAACTAAAAAGAGCCAGCATGGTAGAAAGACTGACAACAAAAATCAGGGAGCTTAAGAAAGACATGGATGATGTTATGGGAGCATTTAACATCTTTGAAATTTTGCTGAATTTGCACAATCAAATGGAAAGTGAATTTGATAAAAAAATGATTCGAGACGTAACCAGCGAATTAAGAAAGAAACTTCAAGAAAGACAAGGATAACCAAATGAAAAAAGGCAGGCCGTCAAAGCCCGAATATTTAAAGCAAGATAAAAAAACATCTCTAATGCAGCAACTAGCGGCGCTAGAAGATAGTTTTAAAAATCAAGGATATGAGGGCGAATATGATGATGAAATTATGCCCAGTGTTCGGGCCGAAGTGATGCCTCCGCCAACGCCAGAAAAAACTAATTATAATCCTGATCAAATCGTAGATATTGTTACATTTATGGAGCATCCTTATTTTTGTAACCTTAAGCCATATCCGTGGCAAAGGCTTATATTAAAGTGTTTTTATATGGGCCAAGAAGGCAATACAAATTTAGAAATTCAGGATGTTGACCAAGATGTTCGGGAATCTGGAACTTGTGATGGATGTGTTTGGAAATATGTCCGTAACGATGAAGAAAAAGTTTACAAAGGCAGAAAAGATGGGAAGCAATTAAGAAATATATTTTCTGTTGTTAACTCTCCGTGTTTAACATGTGAACGATTTGATGACACCTTGCGAGAAGATAGGTACGTTGCAGCAAGGCACGAGGCAACAAACCCAGACGATTCCAGAAAGATTGACAATCTTATTAAGAGGCCCATATCTGATAATTATGAGACAGAATATGATCTTTTGCATGCATCTGAATTTGACCCATTGCTAAGAAAGCAAGTTTTAGACAAATGCACAAATCGTTATAAGTTTCAAGAATTGATTCTTGTTTTAGGCAGAAGATCGGGCAAGGCCTTGGCCTTAGATACTCCTGTGCTCACTACTAAAGGATGGAAGACTATGGGCACATTGCAAGTCGGCGATTACGTGTTTGGCGACGATGGATTTCCCACACGCATCATTGCGGCCACAGAACCTATGGAAGGGCGAATATGCTACAGGATGAGATTCTCCAATGGAGACACAATCGTGGCCGATGAACAACATCAGTGGCGTGTCGTAAGCAAGCGCGAGCGCAAAAATCAGCCACGCGCTCGGATTCCTCGCGAGCTGCGCCAAGAAATCAAAACAACCAAAGAAATAGCTCAAACGCTTTTACATGGACGTTCCCGCACAATAGTGGATTGCAAAACGGGGAAATCTCGCATTATGGGCGCAGAGAGGAATTGGTCCGTGGAATTAGCTTCACCTTTGCAAATGCCAGAGGCCGATCTACCTATTGCTCCCTACCTAATGGGAGCTTGGTTAGGAGACGGCTGTTCAACACACGGTCATATAACTAGCAACACAATCGAAGTAATAGATCGCATTCGTGAAACAACTTCCTATAATCCATGGAAGCAAGCTTGCAATCCGTTTGGTTACTGCATCGGTAAGGACGCAAACGAAGTTTCTTTCAAGGAAAGGCTTCGAGATTTGGGGCTGCTTGGCAAGGGTCGAAAACACATACCTACCGCATATCTTCTTGCTTCAGAACATCAGCGATTAGAGTTGTTGCGCGGATTGGTGGATACAGATGGTCACGTTTGCGCAAGATCGGGCCGTATCGAGATAACAACTGTTTATGACGATCTTGCACGAGGCATTCACTCGCTTGTGTGCTCACTTGGGCAGAAAGCCACCATTTTAACGGGTGATGCTACGCTTAATGGCAAGTTTGTTTCCAAAAAATACCGCATCTGTTTTACGCCTAGAAATGGATTATTGCCAGCCACACTGTCATACAAGCGGGATCGCGTTAGTCATGCTAAAAAGTCTGATGTCGGTCGTATATTCATTGAAAAGGTTGAAAAATTGGCGGAATCAGTGCCTGTCCGCTGCATTCAAGTAGATAATGCAAGTAATATGTTCCTGGCTGGCAAAAGTCTAGTGCCGACGCACAACAGCTTTCTTGTCTCTGTAATGGCTCTTTACGAGTTGTACCGACTGCTTGCAATGGGTCACCCCCAGGCTCGATACGGCTTGATGGAGTTTGATGAAATAGTCTTGCTTAATGTGGCCCGAAACGAAGAGCAGGCCAAAAAAGCCATCTTTTCCAAAATCAAACAAACGGTTCTGGCTTCGCCATTTTTCCAGCCCTATGTTGGAAAAGACACAGAGCTGGAAATGCGATTCTTTACCGATCATGACAAAAAAGAAAATGAACGTCGGGCCGAAAATGGAATTAATTTATTTTCTGGTTCATTAGTACTTAGATGTGGCTCTTCTAATGCCTCTGGATTGGTGGGATTAACTTGTTGGTCAATCATCATGGACGAGGTTGCAGCCATGGCAGGAGATAATCCTGATTCTGGCCTAGACTATGCACTATATGATGATTTAAAGCCCTCGGGCGCTACCTTTGGTAAAGATTTCAAAATGATGATGCTATCCAACCCAAAGGGTCCGATAGGGTTGCTTTACGATCTGCATGAAAATCGCCAAGATGATCCGACAACACTTGTAATGCGGCTTGCAACCTGGTTGACAAACCCCAGCATCGACCAAGAGTGGCTTGAAGAACAAAAGCGCAAAGACCCCACTGAGTTCCAGATGCAATTTGGTGCAGAATTTGGGGCTGCATCAAGTGATCCGATGTTCACAGTGGATCAAGTGAATGGCATGTGGGCTATGACCTCAACAACGCCACGGGCCGAACATGGCCAGCCGCTTATTGAATATTACGCTCACCTTGATCCAGCGAGAACAAGCGACTATTATGCATTAGTGGTCTCTCACGCTGAACAAATTTATCCAATTCAAATCGGGCCAGATAATAAGCCATTAAAGCGAGTTGTTATTGATCATATACATTTTTGGAATCCCCGCACAAAGAATCAGCCTGTCTCTGAAAAAGAAGTGGAAGATTATTTGATAGAATTGCATCAAAAATTTAAGTTTAAGCAAGTAAGTTTTGACCAATGGCATAGTCAATCATCAATCATTAGACTAAAGAGCATGGGCATTAATGCCGTTGAAAGACAATTTAATCAAGAATACAAAGGAAAAATTTATTCTGAATTAATGCAATTAATCAGAGAACAAAGAATAGATATTTATGGAATTTCTGGTGGCACCTATCAAGATGCCAAGGGCGTGGTTCAAGACCTTAACGAAATTGCTGAGGCTAAAATTCAATTTACATTTTTGCAAAAAGTTTGGAAAGGCAAAAGATTTGAGATCAAAGCACTGTCTGGATACAAAGACGACATATGTGATGCTGTTGCGGCAGCGGCATATGAATGTTTGACGGCAAGGGTGCTAAGCAGTTTTCCAAAATCGAGAGTGGCCAGAACTGGCGCTAGATAATTTGTGTAATTTTGTTGTCAAGGATATTTTAGCGATCAGGTAGAATATCCTAATTAAATTTGTTCTAAACAAAGGGAGATGCTTTATGTCAACAAACAAGTCTAGTCAAGGCCCAATGGAACGCCAATCACAATATGGTGGGGTTGGCGGAGGGCAATCTCCTTTTGCGCCTGGGGGCTCGCCGATGGGCAGAGGCTACGGGTCTGGTGGTGGCTTAGATATAAATAAATACGTGGTGGACGAAAGTTTCGACGCGGTTCTTGAGCAAGTACACAATCCTGCGCCGATTGACCCCGAAAGAAATATTGAAAAAAGACTTGAAGAACAACATGTTTTTGCCGAGGAAAATGCAATACCTTATGATCTTAGTTTTGAAGAGCGACAAAGATTAAAAATTAGGAATGAAATTAGAAGAAGAGAACAATTTTACGAAGATGCGGCAAAAAGCATTGCCAAAAACTCCCCATCTTACATCCAAAATAATTTCCAGCCTAGTGAATCTCATATTACACCCTTTAATGTCCTGTTGCAATCGAGACGAAAAAACAATGACGAATCATACGTAAGAGACCCAAGAGAGGATGATATCCCGCCCCAAATTAAACCAACAAGATATCATCCTGTTTTGTCCAGTAATGGCCATGATCGATTGGCTTATTTAATAAGCAGGCCAAATGAAATTAATGACGAAGATTCAGATGAAGTAAACTGGGCCAACAAAGCGCGTGTGACATTTCCGCTTGGACTTGGGAGCACCCCCGTTTTAAATTTAGGTTCAGAACTTGATGAATATTTAGATCAAGTTTCAAAACAAAATTGGGGCGGGCAAAAAAGCACGTCAAACGAGCCGTCTGTTGGATTTGACTTTCATGAGCCAGATGAATTCACATTATTGCACGAACCAGACACAAAAAACCTGCCATCAAGCATTGGTGAACTGGCTGAAGATGTAGTTAATGGCATGGGAAGACTTGATAAAGAAAATGATTATGGAATTGTTGACAGCCCATTTGTTACACTTGAGGCAAAGTTAGAAGCCACAAATCGCGCCGAGCCAGAGAGAAGCCCCAGCGACGTATTTCCAGGCAATAAGTGGCAACTACACAAAGATGAGCCCGCAGGCATATTGGATAGCTATCAGCAAAAATTTGAGGGCCAGGGCTCTCCTTGGAAAATTTAAAAACGCCTGTATAAACATAATCATGTACGATTATCTAATCGTCGGTGCGGGATTGTATGGAGCTGTTTTTGCTCGTGAAGCGACTGATCGTGGAAAACGAGTTTTAGTAATAGACAAGCGTAAGCATATTGGTGGGAATTGTCACACTGAAATTATAGACAGCATTCCTGTGCATCAATATGGACCTCATTGTTTCCATACTTCCCAGGATTATATCTGGAATTATGTTCGAAAATTTGCCGATTTTAATCATTTTAGTCTTAGAACACGCGCAAATTTTAAGGGCAAATTATATTCACTTCCAATAAATCTGTCTACGATGCATCAGGTTTGGCCCGAAGTTGTAACCCCGAGTCAGGCTGCCGCTAAATTGGCGGCGGAAACCGCGCCGTACATCGGGATTAATCCATCAAATCTTGAAGAACATGCGTTAAGTCAGGTTGGGCCAACTTTATATGAAATGTTTATCAAGGGATACACTACTAAACAATGGGGCAGAGACCCAAGAGAGCTTCCCTCTTCGATTATAAAAAGACTTCCCGTCAGGCTGACAATGAATGATAGATACTTTCATGATTCTCATAGATATGAGGGAATTCCAATTGGGGGTTACACGGCTATGATTTCAAATATGTTTAAAGGCATAGATGTTAGACTTGGGGTGGATTATCTAATTGACAGAGAGGAATTAAAAAAAGTAAGCAAAAAGATTGTTTACACTGGGGCCATAGACGCTATGTATGATTTTTGCTATGGAAAACTAGAGTATAGATCATTGCAATTTGAACATGAAATGCTTGATGGGGATTTTCAAGGCAACGCTATTGTAAATTACACAGAAGATACTGTTCCCTATACCAGAATCGTTGAGCATAAGCACTTTGAGTTTTTAAATCTTCCACACACTATAATTACTAAAGAATTTCCATCGGCACTAAATCAAAGTTTGGAACCTTTTTATCCAGTAAATGACAGCGCAAATAACGCACTGTTTGACAAATATCGTGAGCGTGCTGAGTTCGAAAAAAATCTCATACTTGGGGGGCGATTGGCAAATTATAGATATTATGATATGGATGCCACTGTCGCAAATGCTCTTTCTGCAATCAGAAAAGAATTTTGTTGCGCAGGATGACCAGCCACAATTATAGGATTATAATTATATGAACAAAGTTGCAGCAATTCAATCATTGATCGAAATGGCAAATCACCTAGATGATACTGGAATGATTCTGGAAGCGAATAATTTAACAGATATAGCCAAACGTATTGCGCAATATGTTCCAAAGACATGGGACATCGACCCGAACCGTCACTATGAAAATTTTGTTGTTCCTTTTAAGTCACTGGAAGATGAGTTTAAGGAAAACGATGACTTAAGACAAAAGCAGCCCAGATATCGAGCCCCTGATTACAGAAACCTGGTTGGTGATGAGGATGAAAACATAGAGGGATTATTACATGGTCCCGATTCGGTTCCTGGCCCTGCATATGTTGATCCAGGTAGTATAGCATCTAATCCTGGTATGGCAATGGGTGACCTAAGCGATTTCACATGGGAAAACTCTTATGAAGCCAATAATGATTCTACCAATAGATGGAAAAATCTTATTCCCAATCGATAGTGTTTTTCAAAAAACGCTAGTTGAGCTGATAGGACAAAACTATTTTTGTGCAGAAAGTTAACTATTAGTTAGTTTTCGGAGAAAAGCATGCCCTATCCCATTAAACCCGTTCATAAACTTGATCTTCATGAAGAAATTTTTGATTCTCCCAGCATTGAGGCAGATTTAGCATCGATATCTGCATTGCAAATGCAGTTTTTTGGTAATTCTGGGGTCCGAGAAGCCAAAGTAAAGTTATCTGACAGAATGATTGAAATGCTAAGGGCTATTGAACAATCTCAGGATGAAATTGTTACCGCAGCCCAATCATTAACAACTTTGAATAAAACTGGTGATGCAATTTACAGAGTCCCAATGTCAATCACTGATCATGATTTACTTGGGCTGAAAACAGCTGAACTGGTGCGGGGCCATGGCCGTGCCGTGACTCTTACAGAAAAGGGGCGCATTGCCTTGCGCGATCATTATCTAAATCAGCCTGTTAATGAATTTAGAAAGGCTAGAACCAAGCCTAAATTTGATCTAAATGCTGCTCAAGCTATAACGGCGTCAAACGAAAGTGCCCGAGTTGCTACTGCTTCTAAGTTTAGACGCAGCAATGATGTAGAATAAATAATTATGGAACGCTTTAGTATCGCAAAAAACGCCGAGGCTTTGGCTGATAAGATGCACGAACTTGCTGTATGGAGCAAGACGCATCCCAATTCGTCAAAGTTTAAACGCGGTATATTCAAGCTGCCGCCAGTATTTTCAAGCGACAAACATGGTGATCCGAGAAAAAATTTAATTGCCATGATAAAGACGCTAGCAGATTACGAAGAGTCAGATGCTGCGCCAAAGCTTGCTGAGCTTCCGTCTAGATATAATCAGTATGGCGGCGGACCAGAATTAAACGAAAAAGATTTGCGCAAAATTCACAACTGGCTTCAGCAAGTTGGTTTTGGTATTAGGGCAGCAATGTTGATTAATGAGATGGAAAATCCAACAGAAAGTATGTCTCACTTAGATGTACCAGAAAGAGTTTTTCATATGTTATTTGCGAATCACCCAAGGCGAACATTTGTTACATATGCTTCGGACAACAAATATGAGCTTAGGCCATTAAGATATGCAGACTCTAAAGCAAAATTAAGATGGCTGAAAGAAGAATTTGCTCAACTAAATAATAAAAGAGTAATTACTGCAGGCGGATTTGGAGTTAGGCCAACTCAGCAAGAATGGGATACATTTGGGCTGAGGGGACAGACAAAAACTGCTTTAGCATCAGTTAATTCGCAAATAGATAATTTAGTAGGCCAGGCTAAAGCATTAGATTTTGAAGGAAAATTTACAGAAGCTGATATTTTAGATTTTAAATTAAATCAGTTGAGTAAAAATTTAGAAGGCTTTGATCAAGTCCAAATTTAACATTCAAAAAGGAAAACAATCCATGAAATTTCAACGTAATTATTGTCCCTCGATAAGTCAAATTCTCTCAGATGAAAGCCTAAAGCGATTATCGGCTATAACAGCATATTTAAATTTGTATTCTACAGGAGACAATACAAGTAATGCTAATTTTCGCCTAAGTTCAAGCTTGGAGTCAATGAAGAGAATTATAATCTCGTCTGAAATTGAAACATTACATCGCAAGACTGTTAAAGAGGATATTGATCGCATTAAGCATGCCTTGAAAAAAGCTTACTCTTTGGGTAAAGAATCATATGAAGCCTATGTTGACGCAAATAGTTCTGAAATTATAGCAGCGTTCTGGGCATGGATGATGACCCAAAAGCAATCTTTGTTTACAGGCATTAGTAATCAAAATAAATCTCTTTTAAGGAATTATCATGTCGGGCAAAGCGAGATCGATGACATGATCGAAGCGGCCATACACGAATTTATCACTCGGACAGAAGGAAAAACTAATCTTCTTGCGTCTGTTAAAAACTGGTCGCCTAGCGGAGGCGCAGATTTACATACATGGGTTCTTAATGGTGCTAAAAACATGTTGGATATCACTGTCACCAAGCAAAGGCACCAAATCGTTAATCGCGGCAAATCTCTGGACGAAAATCTTAAAGGAAAAGACGGCGATGGAGACTCGCTTGGTGATATGATTGTTGATCCAAAATCCTCAACAGATGCAAAAGAATCTTATGATATTACAAACTATGACGAATTAGTTGAAGCTTTTGTGGAGGCCTTGCCTGAAAAAATTAGCGAACAGCCAGATTATATACGTGGGTTAATTGATAGAGGATTTAGGGCCATGAAGGTTCAGGCACAAAATGCAGAAGACCCCGAAAGTGAAAATAATTTTTACGAAATGTCCTTAAAGACTGCTAATGAGCTTTTTCAAAATGTTATGAATAGCTTTGAAGAGCTTAAGCGCTCTGTAAAAGTGATGATTTCAGACAAAACTGATGAAAATAGAGAAATTGCCATGAAGGCAAGAGAAGCTTATGACAGGCGTGTTTATTCACTGTTGAGAAATTTGGTTGAGTCCTTTAATCCAAGTATAGCAAATAAAAAGAAAACTCAAAGAAATTTAAGCAATGTGGATGAGAATAACAAGGAAAACGAAAACAATTTCATTGACAATGAAGACAAGCAAGTTAACCAAGCCCCAAAAATTCGTTCCAGAGACTTGATTAAACCCGAAGATGAAGTCGGCAAAGAGACGGCGACTCCAGAAGAACTTATGGTAAGAAAAATGAAGCTGGACGAATTCAGAAAACAGCTTTTGCCATATTATTATCAAGTCGGTTCATTCCCAAAAACCAAATATAGAGATGGTAAAATAACGCCATATGCCCTTAGTGAATATGGAATTGGATTAATTAGACCATACACACACTTTTTTTCAGGCATAGATTCGCCCGAAGACATAAAAGCTATGTTTGGCACTGACGAGGACAAAATAAATTCCCTGTCTCCCACAGCTTTATTTTCTCGGTTGCTAATTGAGAGTGGCTTAAAGGCTCATGAGGACTACACCCTTGAAAACAAATTTAAAGTTCCAGGGTCAACAATGGGCAAAAACGAAGTTCAAAGATTTAGGGATTATTTCATTGACCAAATTGACACCAATCCAATGTTTACAAGACACAAAGATGTGCTTTTGCAAATGCTAGAAAGTTTCTTTTTAAACAAAAACAACAAACCATCTGATGAAAAAGTAAAAGAAATGATCGAAAACCTTGATGCTCATACACGAATGGCCTCTTATGAGTGGGCTAGACATCAGTTAATGGGCGGTGATGGTGAACCGAAAGCATGGGCAGATTTAAGCCCTGATGAACTCAAGGCCATTGCTGTGAAGGCCTGGGAATCTTTATACGCTGATGGTTTTAGACTTTTTAGAATTCAAGAAATTAATGAACGTGGCGAGCCACATAGAAAAGGCCCTGTTATGCCATTGAGCAGATGGGTTAAGCCCGATGTCTTTTTGCCAATTATGGAAGAGGAAGTAAACAATATACAACGCATGCAGGCCAACAAAGCGGCAGTTAAAAAGGGTTATAGCCCCATTGCACAACGAAGCCGACTTGACCCCAGTATTAATCTTCAGAATATTGGTCAAAAAAGGCGTGAGATTTTGGACATTGCTAGAAATAATCAGGAAGTTCAGCAAAGCGATGTGCCTAAAACCTTTATCGAAGACAACTCTGTTGAGGATTCTAAAGATGCGTTGCAGTCACATGCAAGTGTGCTAGATAGAATGCTTCTCAAAATTAGTTCCATGGAGCAATCTGGTGATTACAAAAATGCAGACATTGAAATGTCAAGGCTAGAATCTATTTTAAGAGGATAAAAATCATGACAGAGGGCACAAAATTTAGAATAAGATTTGTTGCTGACAATGATGAAAAAAGAACCAAGGGGCTCATGCATGCAGAGCCCCTTGAAGATGATGAAGTTGTTCTTTTTATATTCCCTCATCCAGATAGATATGGTTTTTGGAATAAGAATGTTTCTTTTGGATTAAGTCTGGCATTTTGTGACGCCAATGGTAAAATTGTACATTTTTCAGACATGAAGCCTAATGACCCAACAAAAGTTGGACCAGAAAACGATAATGTAATGTTTGTGGTTGAGGCTAAAGAAGGGGCTTTTTCAAAGATCGGCGCGAAGAAAGGTGATCTAATCAATTACTCTAATAATTTACTCACTGTGCACAAGACATCATCAAGGCATGCTCAAAATAATGAAAAAAATAATTTTCAAAAAAATGGCATTAAAAAAACAGGTATAGACATTAACAAGTTGGAAGTTAATCTTTTAGCAGGGTCTCTTAAGGAGGACTATAAATAATATGGCAGATCGAATTTTCCCCACACAAATCCAAGGCGATGGCCTTGATTCGGAAAAAGTTTTCACTGGTATCAACTGGGACGATTTTGGTTCACGTCTTGCGCAAGTTCGCGAAGCCGAAGGTACCGAAATGTCTCCTGAAGTGAGAGAATATCTTGATTCACTCAAAAACGATGAATCTGATTTTGCTTACGAAGATGATGTAACAGCTGAAAACGAAAGCTCCAATGTCACGACCGCAAAGCGTGAACTTCCCGAAGCACTGGTAGAGCACCAATTTAAGTCCAAGGACGAAGACGAAAATGACGAGCAAGAAGAGTCTAAAATTGTAAGAGGCAAAGAGGCTTCTGCTCAAAACAGAAGAGTAGTCTTCTCTAGCGCCAAGCAGCTGACTGCCGAGGCTATTGAAGAGGCTAAGGCCAAGGGTGATCAGGGGCTGGTTAATGCAATTTTGGCTGCCAGAAATGATCGAAGAACCGCTCTTGCGGCCAAGATCGCGGAAGCCGCCAAAGAGCAGGTAGACAAGAATGTTCGCATTGCTGAGCGAAATGCTTATCGTATGTCGATTGTGAATTCTGTTGAAGAAACCTCTAAAAAAATTACAGAAGCTGCGGCAAGTAACAACACCAAGGTTGCCTCTGACAATGATGGTTTTGTGAAAATTTCTGACCTCAAGGGGCAAGAAAGACAGGCATTTATTAAGAAGTGCGCCAGCCAGGGCTTCCCCGAGGAATATGTTTCTGCAATGCTTGGTGAAACACTGCAGGCAAATGCTGATTTTTCTGCCGAGGCCGACAACATTAGACAAGTTATGTCAGCTGATCTTGACAAAAATATCAAGAAATCTGCCGTAGAGGGAATGGTCAAGGTTTCCTCACTTGACAAGGCTGAATATGATCGACTCAAGAGATATTGGAAAGAAGAGCTTGGCTATGGTGATGAAGAATGGATTGATGATCTTTTCTCATCAAAATATGATAGCAAAAAGTAACCGCCAATAAATATTTTCTTCCCTCTTTATTATAAGAAAGAGGGAAGAAAAGGTAAAAAACAACATGAGTGAAATTCGACGATTAAGTGAAGACAGCGCTGAACATTATATTTCTTTCTTAGAAAATAATGGTTTGGGTAACATAGGCAATAAAGCAAAAATGATTTTGCCAACTGATACAAAACAGTCGAACGTGGCAGGAGATGGCGTAGGCCTTCCTGTAATTCATAGCAATTTTATTTCGCTTACTAATCTTGTTAAGAAAACAGATGAAAGTGAGTAAATATCAATCATTAAGGTAAAAAAACATGAGCAAATTTCTTCGTAAAGTTTCTGATACAGAAAAGCTGCCTTCATCTGTGCAGCAGGCGTTTATTGGTGCGTCCTCAAATCAGGACGACCCATATGCACATTTGCGCATGGCCTCAAGAGACAATCAACTTAGTATAGCTAAGCAGTCTATGGGATATGATGAAGATGATGCTGACATCGATGACCGATCCTGGGAGAGAGTTCAGGGCGCAAGCATTTACGAAGATAGACGCGCATCTAATATGACAGAAAGAATGAATAATCTTTCAATAGAAGATTTTTCTCCGCACGCCGTAAGGCGCTCGGATTATGGTATAGATGCAGGCGAGTCTTACAGAGAGACAACAAGCTCTCTTCAGGCATATACCCCTGAAGATTATATGGCAGCTATGCTTAGGGGGGCTAGCATTTGGGACCCTGATATGGAAGTTATTGCTGATGCATTCCATAACAGTCAAGAAACTCAATCAGAACAGGTTATAGCCGAAGCTAAAATTCGCAGGGAAGCAAGACAAAACAGGCATCAGCAATGGGAAGAAGAAACCTCAAGTCATTTAGATTCTATTCGCCCATCACGTGTTCTGTCGGCTCGCGCCGCACCTATATTACGAACAGCTGCTGAGAACGAAGCTGCAGGAAACTTTGGAATGATTGATTTTGATTCATTAGACAATCATGAAGCACAACGGCTTGCCATGCAGGAAGAAAAACGTAATAGTCGGCTTGCCTTAAAACGCAATGGGATCAAGGATCGCGACGAAAGACATAATGACTGGCAAGAGCATGTTCAGACTCATGCAAGCACTATTCAAGATATTTATAATTATCAAAAGTACAACTTAAGCAGTGAGGATTAATTTTTATGAAAGGGCTTCGAACCGCGCAAGAGTTTGGTGGTGGGTTGGCCTCTAATCCCGCAAACGGAATAGCTAATATCCCACTCAATTCAACAGAGGATTCATCTGGTGTTAAGCCAGATGAATTACTTTCTATTTTGTCAAAGTTTATAAATTCTGATAGCGCAAGTGCTGTTCAATTTAAAGCAAAATTTGAAGATATTTTGCTTCGGTTAACTAGGCCAGATATGATAGATGCAATCCAAAAAATCATAAAAGCTATTGATATGGCTCAAGACCCTAAAAAAAGAACAAAAGACCCAAATACAGGCAAGTTTGACCCAACAGCACAGGAACTTGCGCAAAAACTTTCCGACAAGGTGAAAATGATGGAAAAATCAAGCAGTAATCAAAATTCAAATGTTCTCAAATTTAATTTACGAGAAGCCCAAGCCAAAAAGCCAAAGAAAAAAACAAGAGGCAACCCATTTAGGGTTTTAATGGGTAAAGTTGGCAAATTGCTTGACCATGGACTTGAAAAAAGTGAAATCAGAAGATATCTTGTTAAGCTGGGTATGTGGAATGAAGAAACAATTGAAAGAGCTATTGACATTGTTAGAGATTACAATAAAAAGAAAAGACGCGACGATGCCGATGGAAACAAAAAGGAATCTCAAATGTCTTCTGAATTAATGAGATTAGCAGAATCTAAGTTGGCATCAATGACTGATGAAGAATTTGATAATTTTTTAAATTCCAGAATTGCAGCCAAGGTTTTAGATAATTCAATCTATGATATTCCTGCTGATTTTTCAAAAAGATCAACAACGGAGTTAATGGCAAGGGCAACGTGGTTAATGTCGCTAATGAATTATAGTAAAGACATGCCACAAGGAGACGGCAAAAAACCTGCTGACACCAAGGGGGCGTCGGCAGAGCTGAAGTCAATTAAAAAGGCTCTGGAAGATCGTGGTTTTAATGCAGATGACTTGTCTGAAATGGGAATTAAGTAATTCGATTAAAGCGAATTGATTGGGTGAAAAAAATGTGTGAACATGTAAAAGAAGAAGAAACAAAATTTGAAGGCAAGCATGATCTTCAGATGGGTGGTGGGGGCTTGATTGAAATGATATTAAGCACCATGGAGCAAATTAGCGAAGCTGTTAAATCAGCAGTTAAGGAAAATTCACACAATAAAGAATCTCCCATGGACTTAATCGAAGATTCAGACCTTGATGATTCTGATCCCGTTGTTCAAGAGTTCTTTAATGACGGCGGGTGTAAAGGTGTATTAAAAATTATAAGATTAAACAAGCCCGAAGTTGCTCTTGAAAAGCTGTCTGAAATTTCAGTCAAGTTGCAAAAAGTTCGAATGGCAAATCGCCGTTTAATTTTAAGACAAATTTTTGCAGCAGCACAAATTGCGCGGGGAATTGATAACGAAGCTGTAAATCTGGAGAGAGTCGCTCACAAAATGACTTCTCATAGCAAGGGATTTTATCAAGCAGAGTCTATTATGGCTATTGACAGCCTTGTTGCTGATACTTACAATCAGAGCGAGAAGCGCGTATTGGCTTCGGCCAGGGATTTAATTCTTTCTGGTGAATTCGAGAAAGGCGCACTGAAGCTAAAAGAAATTTATGCCTCAGCATTACCGCAATCACAAAATATCAGAACGGCTTACACAACGCTAAGAACCCAAGGTGGAGAGCCCTATTTGTTATGTCCAAAAGGCATTCACGTAATGGGACATGCGGTGCCTATGGAAGTGAGCAAATGTAGAGAAAATTGCATTGATAGCAAGGTTGATGAAAGCGGGGCAGTATCATGCCAATATCAATCTTGGCTCAAGCATGCTGATACTCACGAAAAAGCCATGGCAAGACTTGAAGTACATCGTCACCCAGATAATGCAGAAAACGCATTGGCGTATGATGAAGGTTCAAGAGGGCTACCATATAAGCTTAGTGATCTGCCTGTAGAGAAAAGATTTGAAGACAGCAATCAGGGATCAAATAAAGTGCGTGACAAAAAAGTAAGCGACGAAAGTATTGAGGCCAGACTGGAAAAAGCAAAATCTGGGCAGCCAGGACAGCGCCCAGGGCATTCTTCATCTATTTCAGATATGAACATAAAGGCATCAAGTTTTAATAATAAAAGACATGCAATTGCTCAGAATGTGGGCATTAAATCAATGGAACAACAGCTGCGATCAGAATCCTCTGCAGAGCCTGCAAATATTACAATTGAAAAGCAGCTAGAAACAACAAATGGGTATAATGGCCACAGGGGCGAAATGGAACAAAGTTATGCCCACCAACTGGCCAATCAAGAATCCAATTCAGAATCAATAACTGAACAGCTTTTGGACCAAGAAGAAATTGGTGGGGTGCGGGTCACAGAAAGACTTGCGTCAGATGTCGCAGAAATCAATCCAGAGTCTAAAGATACTTTAGGTAGCCAAATTTCTGAAGATCACACAAATGAACAATTGGATGATTTCACAATTGAAGAACTTCTTGCTGATGAAAGACGTGGGTTGTCGGAAGACGAAATCGATATGCTTTTAGAGCAATTGCTTGAAGAAACAAGATAGTGCAAAAGGTGTGTGCAAGGTGTGGTATCGACTTTCGCAAAAAACTTTAGGTATTGGCGGCGGGGCATTAAAGTCCTCGCCGTCAAATGATTCTGTATTGCCAGCAGAACAACATGCCAAAATGTGGGATGTATTGGTTAATCAAACAGATCATATCGGAAACAGAAAGGGCGAGCCAAATGAAACCACTGGTGATCAAGGTGCCATAAACGAGGGGCAAGCAACTCAAGGCACAGAAATGAGAAGAGTTTCGCCTTATCATAGCAATCCTGAACACACAACTCTTGAAGAGCAACTTGAAACCGCAAGGCAACAAAACGTAAATAACGATCCGATAGCAATGACGCAAAACAATTTCGGAACTGGAGAAATGCTAATAAGAGGAGTGCCCCAGTATAGTTCTGGCAAAGGGTGGGTAGGCTTTCAAGGAAATAACCCGTCTGCGATAACCCTGGTTTAAAGGTTTTTTTCTTTTATGCAGACAATATCTTAAGGAAAGAGTCTTAAGATATTGTATAATTGTGCAATATGTCTTTAAAGACATAAGTGAGGTTTTGCTTTTGGCCAATCAAGAATCAATAATGGAAGCCCCAACATTAGCCAGTGTTATGAGGGTTGCCGCGCAAACTGTGTCTGGCGAGAGAGTGATCGGTGCAACAACAAAAAGAGACACAGGCCAGCAACATGTTGCGTCAAGAATTACGTCTGGGATCGGAGCCAGCGTACACAAAGGCGTGCGGGAAGCGCAGGTTTCACCCAACAGCATTACTACGGCACCCAACTTTTATAGCCCGTTTTTAACACCAAGGGCTTATCAAGTTCCAAACGCACGCAAAGAAGTGTATCTTTGGGCAAACTGGTGGCGAAATAATGAACCAAAAGTTGCCGCGGCTATAAATTTTTACAAACTTTTTCCTTTTTCTGGATGGAAACTTGAATGTTCAAGTTCATATGTCAAAGACTATTTTGAGAAATTAATCCAAAAGCTTAATTTCCAAAAATGGCTTCCAGAAATCAGTGGCGTATATCATCTTTTTGGAGACTGCTTTGTACTTGCAACTCTTGAGTGCGAACACTGTGAGGGAAGCATGATTGATAAAAACACGGGAGAAGCCTGCAGCCATGATGGGGCAACATGGGCCAGCCTGACTATTTTAAACCCCGACAGTATTCAGATTAGGCCTGGTATATCTGGTCAGGAAAATTCATATTTTTATCAACCAACCGAAAGAGACATTCGATTAATCAATGAACGTCAATCACAACAATTCTATCATCAAATACCAGATAATGTAAAGAGACTTATCAAAAAGGGAGAGCCATTCCTTCTTAATTCCATATGCATAGAGCACTTTAAATTTGGCTCTAGCCCTTGGGAAGATTACGGAACGCCAATGATTAGGTCGCTCTTTCCGACACTGGCTTATAAAGATAAATTAAGAAATGCTCAATGGCTTATTGCTGAACGACATATTCTTCCCGTTAAAGTTGTAAAAGTTGGATCAGACAACAGGCCAGCAAGCCAATCTGATATTGATAGCGTGCAAGAAGAATTGGCCGCTGTTGCAAATGACCCCAATTTGACTTTAGTCACTCATAATGCATTCGATTTTGATTATGTGGGAGCATCAGGAAAAGTTCTGCAGCTTACAAATGAATTTGAGCTTATAGATCAAGAGATTCTTGATGGCGTAATGCTAAATAAGGCACTATTAAATGGTGAAGGCCCAACATATGGAAATGCCCAGGTTGGCCTCTTGGCAATGAAACAGCGCTTAGAAACATTCCGAAATGAAGTTGCAAGATGGATTGAAGAAAAATTATTTAAACCAGTCGCAGAATGGAACGGCTTTGTCATTGAGGGCGAAAGAGGACAAGATGAATTAGTTTATCCCAAAATTGTTTTTAGTGATTTAGAGCTTAAGGACAAAACTGGGATTTTGCAAATGTTTGTCACTGCTAATAGCAATGGTGTTATTTCAAATCAGTCATTAATTGAAGAATTTGGCCTTAATCCAGACCAAGAAATTGAAAGACTCCGTGAGGAGCAGGGCGCTAACTTTGTGCAAAACCCAGCAATAGGAAACACAGACCTTGGTAATGGTTTTGCAGGCGGCATGGGTGGAGGATTCGGCGGGATGGCCCCATCAATGCCTGCGCCAGGCGGAATGCCAGCGGCTCCTGGTATTGATGGTATGGGTGGAATGCCGCCTATTGGAGCAAGAGATTACCGAGAAAATTATCGCCTGGCATCTGGTATAATGAACGACATTTATCGTGAAAAAATTGGCATTCATACTGCAGAAATTCAGACGAGAACAGCATCAAAAACAATTAAGTCTCAGGCTCATTACGAATTTTTAAGCACAATAAAACCTGTTTCTGGTCGGGGATTGGCTGGGGAACTTCCAGAGGAATATGATGGCTTTGGCAATGTCCTAGAGCCACAGTTGTTAGGAGGACCATTCTGTTTTCCTCTTAATTCATCGGCAATTCATGAGCTAAGAAACATAATCGCAGAAGCCTCTAATGATCCTGCAGGCAAAATTGCTTTAGCCTCGGCTGAAGAAGCAAAAAATAGAATAACCATTGGCAAGAAGGGTGGCAGAAATGAAGAGAAACAAGTTAATTTGTTCACAAGCATTGAGAAGAAACTTTACTATCTTTTGACATCTTTAAACTTACCTTTTGCGATTTATGCTCAATATAGTATGGGGCAAACAAGTGATTACACCCTGGATGCCGCAATACCATCGTTGAGGCTAGGCTTTGAGGCAGATGGTGAAATTTGGCACAATAGTCCAGATAAAATTGCAAGAGATAAAAGAAGAGATATGGAGCTAGCAGCAAATGGCTGGACAATTCTTCGCTTTACAGACAAAGAGTTAAATGATCGCCAAAACGAAGTTGCCCAGGTAATTTTACAAGCTATCCGAAAAGTTGCAGCACCAGGTCAAGATAATCAAGGGAATATCATTCTCTAGTGTTGAGTAATTTTTAGCATATTTTCTGTTATTTTTTTGAAAATGTTACAGGTGCAAGCCTGAAAATAACAGAAAGGCATATAAAGCGTTGGTTTTGAAAGTTTTCAAAAAATCAACATAACTAATTTTAGGAGAAAGAATCACCTTGATGGAGCGGCGAGCCAAGTGCGGCATCATAAATATTCATAGCTTTCTCAACGAGGAAGATCGCAATGCGGCTCGTGATCACATGATGCGAACTGCTTCTGTTCAATTAAGAGAAGCAGCTAAAATTGGTTTGCAGTCTTTATATGCTGATCCAGAAGAAGTTTTAAAGAAATACAAAGACTTTGACATAGTTAAAGCAATGCAGGCAAGAAAAGGTGCCAAGCTTCTGTGGGTCAGGGCCAGGGCGATTGACGCTGATACAGTAAATGCCAATGGCGATTATTTCTCAAGGGCCGAGTTACTTAAGGAAGTTGAAGTTAAGGGCGAAAAGATACCTGCGTATAAAACATTTGAAGGTGTCCCGATTTATACAAATCACAAAAACGATGACATCGAGCAGGCAAAGGGTATGGTCGTTTATGCAGAATGGGACGAGGAACAAAATTGTGTATTCTGTACATTCTTCGTTGACGAAGAAGCGTACCCTGATATAGCAAGAAATATTCGAACTGGTGTAATCCATGATGTTTCTATGGGCTGTCAGGTGCAAAGTGGCGAGTGCTCTAAATGCGGCAATATAGCCACTATTGAAAAAGAATATTGTGATTGTCTCAAGAAATACAAAGGCAAAAAACACCCTGTAACAGGTGAAAAAATTTATGAAAAAAACTTTGGATTAAAGTTTATTGAATTAAGTTGTGTTGGTGACGGGGCATTTGAAACCTGCGAAATAGAAGAGCTTTATGACGTTGATGAAATTCTTGATGCTGCTATGAGCACAGAAAGACGTGCAAATTCTATTTATTCAAGCATAGTTCTTGCCAGCACATTAATGCCAGACAACACTGTTGATAAGCATTATTTTGAGGAATCTTTAAGAGAAATTTCTGCCGCTGCTCAATCTGCAGTACGATTAGCCCAATCTGCAGGCACCCTGGTTGGTGGGCAGTTGATGGCAGGCGAGGGCGCGGACCAAAATGCAACAGTTTCGGCAGTATTAAACGCTCTGGGAATTGATCCAAGGTCAGGGTTAAATATTCTTGATTTACTTAATCTTGCCTTAAACTTTTTAGAAGTTGCGGTTATGAATCTTTTTGCAAGAAAAGATAATGTTGACTTGACTCATGTTGGAAAAATTACAAAAAGCATGGCCGATCTTCAAAACACCATGCAAGACATGATTGATGATGGCGTAGATACTGGTGTAAGAAATCAACAGCCAATTAATCAAGGTCAAATTGCAAATCAGCCACCAATGGCAGCTCCACAAATGCCCCAGGGTGGTCAACAAATTAATCCTGGCGCTGGGCAGCAACCCATGAATTGGAATAACTTGGGAGATGTTGGAAGATCAATAAGCCCAATGTCTATGCCTGGGGGAATTGGTGGTGGCGTTGTGCTTTCATCTTCTGATCCACAAATGATAATGTGGGCGTCAAAGGATGGAAGTCGCGAAGTTTACGCCAGCGTAAAAGCTTCGCAAAACAATCAATCTAGTAGATTGACAAACAATATAGTAGAATTTGGACAAGCTCTTGTTGGCTTTAAAAATTCGCTTGGCATAGACCAAAAATCAATTGCCAATTTTAACAAAAACAATCAATTCGTGCGTGCTGCCCAAGGGCGCAACACAAATCAAAAGACCAACGCGCCTGTTACTGCAGGGGCGGGAGAATACCAAACTATGGATCATTTCGCAAAAATCGCTCAAGAGCAGCGCAAGAAATACGCTTTTACCGCCCATGTAGATGTTACTATGGAGGATGCCAGCGGCAACCGCGTTGTTCTTTCAACTGACGGAAATATTTCTGGATTTGTCAAGGGTGTTAAAGCCCAGTGGGAGCCAGAACTTACTGAATCTCAAATCGCTCGCATGGAAAATGGCGAGGGCACAAGAGTTGCATCTGAGTTGCTTGCAAGTTTTGCAAAGCAAGTTAAAACAGCTGGATGGAAGCCTTATACCGAAACAGATGTCAAGGAAAACGAACTTGAGCCACATCGCAACGGGACAAAGATTGAAACAAGAGAAGAATCTTTGGAAAAAATGAGGTCCAACAACAAGGGTGAAAAAACCATGCAAGAAGCACTTGGTGGTGATTATTACTCCAATAGAAGAGACGCCGACGACGATGTTAAAGAAAACATGCTTGATGAAAGCGCAGGACTTTACGGCAGGGCCGTAAATGAGTCATTTAATGAAGTAAAGGATCGCTTGCTTGAAGATGCACGGCGTGGACATCCCGAAAATACACTTGAAGAACAACTTTCTGAGTGCAGAGAAAATCATGGAACCGCAGAAGTTGAAGTGGTAATGACAATGGTGAAAGAAGCAATGGCCAAGGCCGTTGTTGCTTCAAGAGTTTTGCCAGAAGAAATTGTTTCCGTGGCTGAAACGCTGGCTTCGCGCAATGATCTGGAAGAACTCGTTGCTCTTGCAAGCTTGGGTATGAATACCAGAAAGGCTTATGCTAATCGAAGAGCATTCCATAAAATTTCTGCTGTATTAATGGCACCTGATGCTGCTCTGTTGCATTCGCTTGGTGAGATTGTGAGCCGTGAAATAACTGCATCTGATGTAAGTGAGGCAATTCGAGTTGCTGCATCTATGAAAGACGTGGCAACTACTGCTGTCGCAAACATGGTTGAAGCCATGAGAGACGGCGAAATGGTTGAGGCAGCGCCTGTAAACATTAAGGTTAGCAGAGAAGAAAGACTCAAAACAGCTCTTGCCTCTTCTGGGCACGAATCATTTAATAAAGAGCACTTAAAGGCTGTTATTTCAGCAATGGTGATGGCAAGTGAAGAAACACAAGCTACACCCGAAGAGGTTGTTGATTCACTCAAGGGACTTAATTTGGCCTCAAAAATCAACGAAGCCCGAACAGCTTCGGCGACGGATGGAAGATTGACTGCAAGAGCAAGAAAACAATTCTGGGGTAATGAAAGATTCGCATCTAAGTCAACGGTCTCTGATGCAACTGTTGGATGGATTGCTGATTACGCAACCAACTTTGATTACAGTACGCAGGCGGTGGCTCAGGCTGTGGAAAAACTTACCAATGATCCCAGGGTGGCAACGCACTTGATTACTAAGGCCATTGATGCCAAGCTCCAAGGCGAAAGAATGGCAGGTGTTACGGTTACAGAAGAAAAGTCAGAAATCATTCGCTTTGTGTGCAGGGCAGAAGACCTCGGAGGTATTGACCCCAAGGACGAAGCTTTTGAAGACACTTTTAGACAAAAGGCTATTGAAATTCTAACCGCTCAAGGATTTACAGTTGATCCAGGAACATTTAGCTTTACTGATCTTTCAGTAACAGAAAACGGGGACATTACTGCGTCGGTTCAAACCAGAGTCACAAAGACTTTTAAAGCAGACGCCGAATTACCTGCTCAGCCCCTGGAAAATATGGACACAATGTCCGTGGCCCCAGAAGTTATTGAGCCAACAGTAGTAATGTCTGAAGCAGCAAGAGAAGCCAGACTTGCAAGGCGGCAGCAAATTTTAAGCAAGATTGCACAAGCCGCCCCTGGCATGATGCCACCAGCTCAAGAGATGGGCACGCCAGGCATGGATGCTTCGGGTATGGGAATGGCAGGCGCTGAAGGTCTTGGCGTTGCCGCCTTGTCGGTGCCGACGGCAGCGGGTGACAATCCTGTTGAAGAACCCGCTGATACTGATGCAATGCCAGAACCTGGCAATCCAAAGCCAATTGGTACTATCTGCCCCATATGTGGCAGCGATGATGTTGATCTTGCTAACAGCGAGGGTGAGTGCAACTCGTGTGGCACGCGCTATAAAGTTATGCAAAGTATTGAAATCATTAGCATTGGTGGTGGTGAGCCCGTTAATAATGATTCGCCTGAGGCAGAAATGGATGGCATGGCGTCACCCGATACCATGGGTCTTGGAGAGGACACTGGTCTGGGCGCTGCCACTGCGCCCGCTCCTATGGGTTCACCCGACATGAACAACCCAGGAGGCATGCCGCCTGCTCAAGGAATGGGAGCCATGGCCAGCGCAGGCGCAGCTTTGTATCGAATTGCTGCCACAGTTGACTCTGATGTGTATCTCAAAACAACTATGCCAAACTTTAGCCGAACTGCTGAAAAGCAATTGCCCATCGGCATGGTATGTCCAAAGTGCGGCAGCAGAGAGGCTCAAAAAGTCAAGAACTCTACGTTCTGTTATGATTGTGGAAACTATGCTATTAGCAGCGTGAAGCCAAATGATTCTGATCCCACAAAGATCGATGTTTCAATAACCTGGTTGGCATAATTAAGCAAGAGTAGGAAACAAAACGAGACATGATTGGTTAAATTCTAATCATGTCTCGTTTTGTTTTTTCATTTATTATTCCTTTTTATTGAATAATAAATGAAAAAAAATATTTTTTTGCAGGTGTTAAAGCTATTTTTAGTGAAGTCTTTAAGCAGACACTCACTTGTTAATGCAAAACATAATCAAGTGAGGAGCCTAATGGCTCTTAAACAGAGGGAAGCAGCAATTATGAATAAGAATAACGAAACTCCCCTCCAGACTGATAGACTGAAACAAGTTCTTAGAATCGCAGAAATCAAAGCTACGGATAAAGAAGATATGGAAAATTGTGTAAACGACATGCAAAGAAGTGCTTCGCTTGATGAAAGTGAAGCACGCATTGTCGCCAAGGCCGTTAGGGCAAAGCATCTTCCTAATATTCTCCGTGAAGCGGGTGCTGAAGAAATGATTAAAGAGGATTTGTTAACGCCAGTTGGAGTGGCCTCGGAAACTGCTGACTTCGCTAAAGATAAAAATGACGACGATCACGATGAAGATAATTCAGAATTTGTTGAAAACGAAGATTTTGATTTATTGAATTCTGAAGAAGATTTAAACGACGATATGGGCGAAGCAAACGACGAAACAAACATCGCCACTTTTGAAATCGACGTTCCCGCAGACAAGGTTGAGGAAGCGCAGAAAGCTGTGCAAGAAGCTCTTGACAAGATTTTTAGCGGAGACGCATCTGACGATGAGTTAGATGAAGAAGACCATGACACAGCACTTGAAGGCCTTGCCGACGAAGACGTTGAGGAAGTGGATGATCTTGAAGGTGACATGGACATTGATATGTCCACTGACGTAGAGGAGGCCGATGATGCCCCCTTGCAGCACACAGCAAGCACGGTGAATAAAATTATGACCCCAGAAGAAAGAACCAAGCGCCAAGCAGAGCGCGAAGCTATTCTCCAGCGCGTGGTCGTTGCTGAGGAAGCATCCAAGCCAAAAGACAGAGGTCTTGGCAAGGATACAACTGAAGGCACTTATGGTGGACAAAAGGCAAAGCCTTTCCAGCATAATGATGCCGCGCAATACCACGGCGAAGAAGCCTTCCCAACAATGTCCCTTAAGGGCGGTGAAGGTAATTCCCAGCGCGGAGACAATCCTAACTATGCCGATCAACCAATCCCGACTATGAATCCCGAAAACCTTCAGTTGAAGGGTGCCGTGGATGCGGTGAAGCTGGACGGTCAGCCTGACGGAACTATCGAATATGTAATTGATTTCAATCATCTTGATGATGTTCCATCTGCGGAGCCTGAACGTGGCACCGCGTTTGAAATTCCAACGCAAATGGAAAATCTTCCTCGCAAGACAACCGTTGCTTCTCAAAATGACACTGAGGAAAGACTGGCTGAAGTTGAAGATGTTGTTTACAATTACCTCGTTGAGGCTGGTGTAGACGGCGAAGAAGTTGGTAAAATGACAGTTGCCGAAGGTGTGAATCTTCTTATGAAGATTGCATCTGAAAAGAGTAAGGACACCGAGGCAAACGACCTTAACGTTGAAATCAATGCAGAAGATGCAAAAGATGAGCGCAAGGCCGCGATTCAAGAATCACGGATCAAAACTGCTTACTCTTGCGCATTTAAGCTTGCTTTGAACAATGTCCTCGCACAAAATGAAGTTGATGGATACGCTGAAACTATGCTGAACGACAGGTTACCTGTTGACAGCATGATCAGACAAACAACGCTTCTGATGCGCTCTGCTAACAGTAGCGCTCAACGTGTCGCTCAGGCAGCCGCTGAGAACTTTGGCACTGCTCGCTCGGCTTCAAGCCAAGCCGTTTCGTCATCCCCTGCACTTTCTGGTGATTTTAACACCAATAGTGCTTCGACAGATATACAAGAGGCTCTTAGAGGTGTGTTTACCATGCCCCGTGAGAACTAATCTCTTCCATTTCAGGAGAAAATCAACAAATGGCAATTCACATTATCAACGCTGTGATCGTAGCAAACTACGACACAAAGAAAAACACTGATTTCACCCAGGGCGCTGCTCTGGCCCGTGATCTCTCTGGTGCCGATGCTGGTCTTGTTCGCAAGGCTGACCGCGCCTCTGACACTGCCGCTAACTGGGTTGGCCTTGCCGCTGACAACAACCAGAGAAGTGGCAACACGATCATTCTGAACGACCCCGTTGGTTCAACTTACGTTGACGGCAGCGGAAACCTGGTTAGCAATGCTAATGGTTTCTACGTCGGCGAAAAGCGTGCTATCGGCGACTTCCAAGACGAAACCGTCAACAATGTGACCAACCTCACGGCGGGCGCTGGCGGATTTGAAGGACCGCGCAGAGGAGTTGGTGTTTACACAACCCCATCTGGCCAATTCATCACTGACCAATTCGTGGCCGTAGCCACCTCTTCTGCCACTGCTGACAGTGGCTCTGCTATCACTTTCGCCATCGGTGATTCACTGACGTTTGGTGCTGGTGCCAATGCTGGTAAGCTCGTGAGACTTGCTAACGCGGCCCATGGACGAGCAGTTGCTGTGGTTGAAAAGTATGATGCTGCAGCTGGCCTTTTGTGGATTCAACAGGTCTAAGATAATAAGGAGATCAACAAATAAATGAGCATGATCAAGAGAAATACAAACGAGCAGCGCGAAGCCATTATTGCAATGGCTATGGAAACCCCCGAGGGTAGAACTGCGCTTGCACAAGCGATGGTTGAGCCAATCAAAACATCGTTGATGTACCAAGCCATCGGGCGAAAGCTTCTGATGGTTGACGAGCTGCCAAACGGCGCTCTGGCCCGATACGAGCGCGACGTAGCTGTTAAGAGCTACGTGATTCCGAAGCGTGGTTCCGTGCCCGACGCCCTCGTGGAAGCTGAAGAGCTGATCGTTCCTACGATTGAGCTTGCTGCCCACCCCACGATCAGACTGAACGAAATCCGCGCCCGCCGATTCTACATCGTGGACCGCGCACAAGTTCGTGCCAAGGACTCGCTCCAGCGACAGGAAGACGTTGAAGTCTTTAAGGTCATCAACGCTGCAATCCCAACTGACCACAGCATCTCCGTTTCAGGTACCCTGCAGGCTGAAAACATCAACCTGGCCCTTACCCTGATCGAAGAGCACGAACTGATCGGTGCCAAGATTGTTCTCGCTCCACAGCGATACAAGGACATTCGGGGCTGGGGCAAGGAAGTGTACGATGAGGCAACTCAGCGCGACATCCTGATGACTGGTCTGTACGGCCACATCTACAGTGCTGACATTCACGTTAGCACCATGGTTCCTAAGAACGCGGTCTACGTGCTTGCACCTGCCCAGTTCGTTGGTGCCATGCCAGTGAAGCAAGACATCACTGTTCTGCCCGCAGACGATCCTAAGCGACTCCGCCTCGGCTGGGTGGTCTATGAAGAAATCGGCTTTGCTGTCATCAATGATTACGCTTTGAGCCGCGTGACTGTTGCTTAAAAAGCAACCCGATAATAAAAATCCCCACGAAATTAGTTTCGTGGGGATTTTTTGGCTTATTTTGAACTTGTTTTATTTAATTTTTAAAAATCTATCGCTAAATTTCCCAAAATAAGAAAAAACAATTTTTAATAAAATCGTAAAATTTAATATTTAATTTCTATAAATTTAGTATGCATCAGCCAATTATAAAATGAGTTCATATGCCTAAAACACATATTTTTTCCAACGAATCAGAAAGTATTTTTCGATCAGGTCTTTATTCAGCTAAAGACTTGGCTGCGATGTTTAATTGTCACAGTCAAACTATTTATAGCACTGCTAAAAGACTTGGTGTTGTTTTGCCCCGATCAGATATGCGGCGGTACAAACCAAACGATCATTATTTTAAAACATGGTCTAATGAGATGGCATATGTTTTGGGTCTTCTTGCTGCTGATGGACATGTCGCAGTAACAAAAACTGGGCAACACATAGTAATGATTAATTTGAAAGAGTCAGATAAGGAGCTTGTAGAGAGAATAAAAAAATTTGTCGATTACAGTGGTCCAATTTATTCTCAGAGAAAATCAAACGGCGAAACTCAAGCAGTTCTAACAATGACGTCAAAAGAAATGGTAAATGATCTTAGAGTTCTTGGACTGGGGCAGAATAAAACCCATTCTTTGGTGTGGCCTAATTCAATCTCTGATGAATTTGTTCCGCATTTCGTGAGGGGATATTTTGATGGAGATGGATGTATTTTTTATGAAAACAGCGCTAACAAAGACAATCTTTTAACAGTAAATATTATAGGCACACCATCATTTATTGATTATTTAAAGAATCAATATCATATTATGTCAGGCAATGCGCATGGATATATAGCCAAAAAGGGAGTAGTTAATTCTATGGTTATTAATGGTAAATTTGCCGCTCGATCATTTTTGGATTGGATTTATAAAGACAGCACTGAAGAAACCCGTTTGTCAAGAAAATACAATATATATCAAAAGTTTCTTTTGGATTATGGCACTGATAAAAAATTACCAAATAATAGCAAAATTAATTTTGAAATAGCTAAAGTTATAAGAGATAGACACGCCAATGGCGAAACCGTGTCTTTTATTGCTTCTGAGTTAAACATTGGGGAGGCACTGGTTCATGATGTGGTTGGAAATCGATCATGGGTGGATAATAATTATTTACCAGTGCGAAAAAAATCAAAAACCATTGTTTTCGATCATGATGGTCGCAGTGGAACTTTAAAGCAATGGGCTGAGTGGACAGGTGTGGCTAAATCAACAATAGATAGGCGATTAAGAGAGGGCAAGTCTTTCGCAGATGCTATTTCAACCAATAAATTTAAAACTGCAAAACCAGAAGTTAATATTGGTCGAAGCGGAATGACAAGAAGTAAAGCCACTGAAATTCGAAAAGCATATTCAAATGGCATTAAGGGAAAAGAGTCAATGTCTTGTTTTAATATTAGCAAAAGTCAATATATTGATATTATCGGCAATAGAGTATGGAAAGAAGAAGATTTGTGGTGGAAGTAAATTGATGCTTCGGGCGGATGTGAGCAATGGTCATTAATCTTGATAATCTATACGTGACTCAGAGCAGTATTAGGAATTGGGAGCGAGTGGTTCGAATGATTGATTTTGTTCGGAATGGGGGAATTTTCACGAATGAATTCATTCAGCAATATCACAATGATGAGTCTTCAATAAATCATCAGCCGATGAAAATTAAAATCATGCCCGATGATAAGCATTTTCTACACGATGGGCATCACAGGGCTATTGCCTTGTGGATTGCTGGCCGAAAAGAGCTGTATCCCGAAGAATACACAACGCACAATTGGCCGTCGTATGAATCTTTTTCGGAAGTTAATTTAAGTGTTGGGTGGGTGACTCCTTTGGATATAAGAGAAGAAATTAGATATCCAGATGTTGTTCCTTTTAAGGAAAGGGTTTTAATGCTGCCATGTGAAGATCAATTAGATTATATTATGGCTCACAAATCAGAATATTGCCATCCCCGAAATGGCATAAATTATGTTAGTGATTTGGTCAAGTGTGTTCTTGATGGGCAATGTTGCACTAGTTCCGAAGGATGCCCTTGTAAAACAGATGAATTAATAAATTAATGCCTTTTTTCCGCAGAATATCTCAAAATGATAAAGCCCAACCGAGTTTATTTTTTGATGCATGGGCAAACAATGATCTGGTGACAGATGATTTTAATCCTGAATACCCCAAGGTGCTTTATCATGGGACCACGCATGGGTTTAATGCCTTTGACCCCCAAAGCCCGCACTTAAGCCCAGAGGGTTTCTGGGGCAAGGGATTTTATTTTAGCGATGATTACCAAGATGTAAATACTAATTATGCAACATTTGATAGCCCAGATGCAACAAATAAAATGGAAAACATGGCAGAAAGAATCGTTGCAAATGAAAATTTTTCAAGCTTTGATTTAGATAAATACAAAAAATCTCATCCTCAGTTTTTTGATCAAAATGGCAACATAACGGATGAATATGAATTGGCAAAAGTAATTGCAAGTGAAAAAACTTTTGGGGCGGGGCCGCAAGTTATGCCAGTTTATCTTAAGATGAAAAATCCCCTAAACACAACTGAAGAAAATCCTACAGTCTTTGATATTCATTATGAATATGATGAATACGGTGACCCAATTGGGGAGCCAAGTGGAAATTTTTTCGATCTTAAGGATGCCGTTATAGACACTGCGAATGACTATGGGCTGAACGGTGATGAATTTTGGGAGTCAATGGAACATTTTTTAGCAATCAAGGCATATGATGGCTATCTCACGGCAAATGATGTTGTGCAAACACTAAAGGAACAAGATATGCTTTATTATCTTGACTCTGATGAAAACGGAAACAACATGGCAAGCGAGTTTATTAAGGCTATTTTTCAGAGACTTGGTTATGATGGTGTAATAATGAGTGCATGGCAGCATTTTGGAGGCGATAAAAACGCTATGCGCGGCATCAATCCTGATACTAAGCATTATATAACATGGGAACCAACAAACATTAAGTCGGCGATTGGAAACAATGGTCTTTACGACCCCGAAAACCCAGTAATTACAGCAAATATGCATTTAGATAGCGAAAAAATTGTTAAATATGCCTCGTATTTAGATTTGCAAGAAAGATTTTGTGAGGCCGATGAGATGGATTTGAAGATTTTAAGAATCTCAAAATCTCTAAATGGAGTAAACGCAAAGGCAGATAAAATTTCCCGAAAGTTCCTTGGCATGTACACAATACATAATATATCTGGCTCAAGCCCGAGAGCGGCAGTATTGGTTTATAGGAGGGAGCGGTGAAACCCCGCGCCTTGTGGGCGGGGATGAGAGCGACATTGCATAATTATCTAAATATTTACGAATCAAAGCAGGTGTTCGTAAGAAGGCTGTAGAAAGAAGATATTATGCTCAGGGCATACAAGTATCGAATCTATCCTAACAAGGAGCAAGCCGAAATGTTCGTTGAACATTTCGGCGCTTGTCGGTTCGTATACAATTGGGGACTGCAACTCAAGACGGAAACGTATCAACAGGCGTCGAAGACGCTTTCTTACTACGACTTGAACAATCTGCTTCCGAAGCTAAAAACAGAGCATGTTTGGTTGAAGAATGTTAATTCTCAATCTATTCAGTCTGCTTTGAAGAATCTGGAAAGTGCATATACCAAGTTCTTCCGAGAAAAGAAGGGATTCCCAAAGTTCAAATCAAAACACAATCCGAAACAGTCTTTCCAGTGTCCTCAGCATTGTTCTGTGAATTGGGAGAGCGGAACACTCTCCATACCAAAAATTAAAGGAATCAAGGCGAAGTTTCATCGCAAGTTTGATGGAGAGATTAAGACTGTCACTGTCAGCAGGAATGCTGTCGGACATTTCTATGTCTCAATCCTTGTTGAAAACAGTCAACCTCTGCCACCGAAGGCAGCTCTAAGTGCTGATGATGCCGTAGGCATCGACGTAGGATTGTCAAGATTTCTTACAGCATCAGACGGAATGATTGTCGCGAATCCGAAGTTCCTTCGGAAGTCTGAGAAGAGACTTGCATATGAGCAATATCGACTTAGTAAGATGAAGAAAGACTCTGCAAGCAGAGCAAAACAAAAGAAACGAATTGCTCGTATTCACGAGCATATATCCAATCAAAGACGAGACTTCCTGCACAAAGTGACGAGCAGACTTGTTGGCGAGAGCCAAGCAACAACGTTCTGTGTCGAAGACCTTTCAGTTAAGAACATGCAGAAGAATCGTTGTCTTGCAAAATCCATCGCTGATGTATCTTGGGGAATGTTCTTTGACTTTCTCAAGTACAAGTGCGAATGGACAGGAAAGAATCTTCTCGACATCGGAAGATTCGAGCCAAGCTCCAAGATGTGCAGCGCTTGCGGTGCTGTGAATAAAGAACTAAAGCTATCTAACAGAGAATGGCTTTGCTCCTGCGGAGCCAAGCATGATAGAGATGTCAATGCTGCTGAGAACATCAAAAGAATGGCATTTCAGAAGCAAAACTTAATTAGATGTATAGGGCTGGAACAGCCCGAATCAACGCCTTTGGACACTGTAGCGATAGATACGTGATTGAAGAAGGAAGCCCCACCCCTTGTGGGTTGGGCAGTTCACGCGGATGATTTGGAAGAAATACCTGGTAGCGTCAAGAAAGAAATGAGAAAGATAGCAAAGCCATATGACGTGAGATTCGAAAGATCAGAAGACAAAAGCGATTCATCCAATCGCCTTGATGAAATTATTTAATTAGTCCCAATCATAAGTTTCTTTTTCTGATTCCGTATATGAAATTCTCGTTAGAGCCTCACCGTACCGATTGGGTCCTGGCAAAAACCTAACAGAAGCATATTCAACATATTTGTTGTTGTCGTCGGGTATTATTTCTGCTTTCACGAGTGCGTCAATGATCGGCTTGCAAACATTGTCAACGTCTTGTTGTTTTGACCATCCGCGGCCCCCAAGAACAAAAATTTCAATTCTAATTGGGAATGCCTCTGCGGGCGAAAGCTTTTCTTGAATTTCTGGAACTACTTTTTCCAACCATTGTCTGTATTTTTTTGATTTGGACATTCGACCGCGGGCAGTCGGCACATACATATTATTGGCCGAAAACGGGGGACCAATGCTACACGAAACATTTCGCATATTGTTTTTTGTACAATTTTAATCTCGTATTGTAGTGTAGTTAAGTTTTTCTTCGCCAGCTTTTTCGCAAATAAATTTTACAAATTGCTCTCCATATGGTAAGCATGTTGGCTTAAGTTCAGCACAATGTTCTTCTAAAAATGATTTTCCTTTTTTGCTTCTACTCCAGAATCTGACTTGAATTACATCATCACCGTCCTGATACTCTCTGATTTCAAAATCAATTTTTGCATCTTTTGGCCGATTGGAAAATCTATACCACATATTACATAATTCCCTTTTGTTCTTTGACGTAAAGCATTCCATTTTTAAACAAAATTGTAATTTGTTTTTGTGAATTACCCCATCTGTACCAAGTGAAATCAGTTCCCGCCTCAATAGAACGAGATGTGTATTGCCGAAGTACATTGGTTGGTGCTCCAAGAATTTGTACCACTTCGTCAAAGCTCATACCGACCTCCAGTTGTGCAAATTGCGAAAGACTTGGCGCAACTTCAGTTGACAATGAAGAGAATTCGCCCTCGGCATCGGCGTTGAGATTTTCTTCTTGGTTTTTCTGAGCGTTTTCTTTCTGTTCCATGATTGGTGGCAAATTACCATTCTTGTCTGGTTTTATGGTGCCGATGAAGAACCCGCCAACTCCAATAGATGTGTTTTTGGCATTAGATGATTGGCCAATTTGAAAAGCCAGATATCCAAATACAAGAAAAATAATTACCACAATCCAGAGTGAACACCCAAAACGATTATTGAGCCTTTGGCCAAGGCTGGTGTCCATTTTTTCAAATATTGTTTGTTTATTGTCAGAAAGTGATGAAACTTTCAGGTTCTTTTCATTTTGCTTGCTGCATTCGCAGGTCTCGCCACAGGTTGAGCACATGATTTGTAAAGTCCTCACTTTGATTATTATTCAAATGTTTAAACATTGCCTGCTCACCATGTTTGACTCCATAGGCCAAATATCTTCGAGCAAGTATGTTGTACTTTAGCTCTTCCTTTTCTTTAGTTGCGTTTTCTTTCAATTGATCATTTTGTGATTGTATGACCTGAGAATTGGCCAAGTGCAATAACTCTTGTACTTTGGGCGCGACAAAGGCTGCTGGACCTGATAAATTGTTTTGTGCCATTTGAATTAATTGTTTAATCTTGCTGCTAATGTATGTTACTTCGCCAAATGCGGCTGTTTTTTGAAATTGAGTTTTTTTAGATAACTCAAGCGCATTGTTTCTTTCATTTTGTTGTGCCTGATTAGAAAAAGGCAAAATTATTTCTCTAGCCTGTCTTAGATAAAGCAAAACAGCTTCTTTTGTTGGGCTCGCAACTAAGCTGTTATAAACATAATTAATAAGCGAATTAATTTCAACGAAGAATAAGTCAGCGTCAGGGTTATTTACAAAGCCTTCCATAATGCTATCTGCTTTTCTAAATTGACCAGATTCATCATAATATCTCGCCAATTTAAGCATTTTAATTAATTGGTTTTTCAATTGGGTCTCCTGCGCTTAAATTTAACTTAAATTATTCCATTTAAGACTGAGGAAAACCTGTTTTATGTTTAATAAAGAGTATTTAAATCTTAACAAAATTAATCATATTTTTCCAAGGCTCTCAAGGTTTTAAATAAGAAGTATTTAAAATGGATGTTATTGCCAGGGGGAACTAAATGGAAATAGCTTTGTGTGGATTTTATGGTAAAAGCAACTTTGGCGATGATCTTATGGCAGATTGTTTGCCAGAGGTTCTTAGTCTTGGTGGAAGGCATAATGTTACGGTATTTTCTGATTGTGAATCTCATGGTGTCAAGAGCGCTAAAAATGAACTAAACTATTTTAATTATGATGTTGTTGTTATCGGTGGCGGCGGAATTATAAATCCTAAGTTTTGGGCTTTTAAAAAAGCTGAATTAGAAAAATTAATTCAAAGCCAAGCACCAATATTTTTTCTTAATGTAAATGTAACTGAGGATTTTAATTTAGAACAAGGATTTCCTGAACAAATTGCAAGGCTTAATGCTCGTTGGTGGGTTAGAGATGATTTTTCGCACACTATTTTAGCAAAGCATGGTATACAAAGCAAGGTTCTTCCTGATATATCTTTTAGGATTACGAATCACTCAATGCCAAAAGATCAAAAAAAACTTTTGTTCTTTCCTAATGCTTACTTATTAAATAAGCTTTTCTGCAAAAACAACACACTAGATTATATAAAGGCGCACGAATCTGCTTTTACAATTGCGAATTTTTTAGATTGGATGGCTCATTTTGGATGGAAAATAGAATTTATTCCATCTCAGACTGGGAAAGATTTTGATGACAGAATTGTTGGGGGATTGATATATAGTCTTATGCAAAGAAAAGATGTTGCTTTTTGGCAATCAAATTCTTTGCCATGGGTAAATATAATTCATAAAATTTGTGAATCTGATCTTGTAATTTCTATGAGATATCATGCATCCACAGTGTCCATTGCTTCTGGAGTGTCATTAATTGATATTACTCATCATGCCAAGAACAAAAATTTGATGCGCGATTTAAATTTAGAGTCTGTCTCTGTAGATTATGATGCACTGTCTCATAATGCCTTAGTGTCTGCTGCCAACAACTCTCATATGATAAAATCTTCAGAAATTAATTTGTTTAATCAAATGGCCAAAAAATCATGGGATGAATTTATTGTTGAGTGGAGTTTAATAATGGCAAATTTGGAAAAGCGGTGATATAAAAATGGACTTTAAACCAGTGAAATGCAAAGGATGTACACTGTTTGAGTGCTCAGTTGACCTTAATCAGCAAAGATTTTGTGACAAAATTCGCCCTTTAAGGCATGTTAAAATATCAAGAAGAAAAAAAGAATATATTTCATGCAATGACAATATAGAAAAAAATACAATGAAAACTATCTGGCAAAAAATTTATCTTAGCTTTGTGTCTTTGTGGAAAATAATTTTTGGACGAAAATGCACATCCATCGTGCCTCATTGCGGCTGTGCGCCTCATTGTGGCTATTCGCCATGTGATTGTAATGGCGGATTAGACCGTATTGCCAATTGGTGGAACAATCTAATTTGGGTGTCTAAAATCAAAAGACGAAAACACCTTAAAAAATGTACAAACAAGCCAAGGGTTGCTTTTATAAGCGTGTACAACACATCATGTGGAATAGCTACCTATAATCAAGAGCTGATCGACGAATTAATGCATTACGCTGATGTTCATGTTTTTGCCGAATATGCGAATGAAAAAAGAGAAGTCTCTGTGCCTGGTGATCCTCATTTTGTCACGAGATGCTGGGACAGAAAAACTCATCCAAAGAAAAAATTACTTAATGAAATAGATAATTTCCAGCCAGACATTATCCACATTGGTCATGAATATGGCTTTTTCCCGAAAAGCTATTTGTTTACAAATTTAGTTAGCGCACTAAAAATGAGAGGATACCCTGTAGTGGCGACCATGCATTCCATTTATGATCACAGGGATAAAGTTGTTCAAGAGGCAAGTGGGCAACATATTATTGCTCACACACTGCCAGGTAAGGCCACTTTAGTAAAAAAAGGTGTTAATGAAAAGAACATCACGGTTATTCCTCACGGCACATCAATTTTTGCTGGCACCACCGACAACCCCGATCTTTTAACACCTTTGTGGAACACATGGGGCAATGAACATACAATATTCCATCCTGGATTTTTATTCGGCTACAAAGGTCACATGAGAATGTTAGATGTGGTCAGCAAGTTAAAAGAAGATTTTAGCGATGTGCACTATATTATTCAAGCAAGTGAAAATCCTCATACCATGGCTGAGCACGATGCAATATATCAAAGCTTAGTGTCTCGAATTAAGGAGCTAGGAATTGAAGGCAATGTGACTATTAGCAGAGGTTTTGTTGCTAAGGAGGTTTTGATGAGTTATATTCGCACGGTTAAGTGTGTTGTGCTGCCATATGCAAATCATCCAGATCATGACGTGCGAGCAACATCTGGAATTGCTAGATTAGTTATGGGAACAGAAACACCCATGGTAGTCACAAATGTTCATTTATTTGACGACGTTGAAGGAGTTGTACCTAGAGCAAACAATGATCAAGAGCTTTACGAGTATATTAAGAATATATTCAACTCTGATAATGAAAAGAATAGGCAAATAGGATATAGAAAAAATTTCCTGAGAAAAACTGGCTGGGCAACAGTTGCTTTTTCGACTGCTGCTTTGTACCAAAAAATATTGGATAATATTTAAATGATCGGGGCTTGCCCCGATCATTTAAATCGCCTTCTGCTTGGTGTTAAAAACAAGATTTTCGTTTTTGGAATAGTACTGTCCTCCACCGAGATTTATCATTGCGGTGGTGTCACCATTAAGTGCCAATTTAAGTTCGGCTAGATCACTATCACTTGGTAAAATAATCTTCCCCGATTTATACGCGCCAGAGTCTATCGGGACTGGCAAAGACATAATATGGTGCATTGAGTCTGTGTAAATCTTTGGCATTAAATTTGATTTTATGGATGCGTTTCTGTTTGATCTCCTGCTTTTGAGATATACTGCTAATCCCACCACGCCCATTTTTTCAAATTTGTCTGGCACTACAATCGCATCGCATTTGCAAACAGTATCCCATAGCGGATGCCAAAACACCCTCATACCTTCGCCATGATGATTTGCTTCCCCCAAAGACAACAAGACGTACATTTCTCTCACAAAAGCCGCATAGTTTCTTTTACATCTGTACTGAGCACCCTCTACGATTAGTTCTTTAGCCTCCGATTGCGTGATTTTTTCTTCTCTCATCAGGGCGCTTGTTGGCGATGTCTGATTTATTGAGGTGTTAAAATTCATTGACTTTTCGTTGCACTCCATCCATGTTTTCCAAAATAGATCAGGTGATCCAAGGCTTTGGTATTGATCAATCATTTTGAAGAAAGCCATTACATATTTTGTGTCCCATTGAAAAAGCAAATCATCTTCAACTTGTTTACACTCTCGCAATTTGCCAAAAAAATTCATTCCATCTGCCTTTTCCACATGTGCCTTGATATCGTTTGTATTTAGGTGTAAAAAAACATATTCAAGGTTGTCTTCATTTATTTTAAGGTTATTCCAAATTTTAGTATTTGGATTTTTTTTAATGTAAGACCATACATCGGGAAAGAATTGTCCAGATTTGATCATGCGAACTCCTGTTCCAGGGGCAATTTTGAGCATAGATTGCAATGGAGCTGTAATTATAGCTTTTTTAGCCATGTTTATTTATCGTTGATTTTCATTAAAGAAATTAAGATTCCATCTGTTTACAGGGAGAATTTTAAAAAACAATGAAGTAAACAATACAGAAGGGTATTTTTCAATACTCCGAAAACAATTAGGACCTATCATGAATAACCGCACCGTTGTCGCCAGATTAATTGAAATTGCAAATATACTAGATTCCCATAATTTAGTAAATGAATCCGATGAAATTACACGAATTGCTCAAGATTTTTCATCTTCTCCGTCTTTTGATTATTTGCCAGGCACTAACTCTTACGACATTGAGGGTCCAGATGATTATCGAGCAGATGACATGATGATTCGCGGCGATCAATTTGAGTCAGAAAATGAACTTATGATGGAGCTTGCAAGAGCCGAAGCTTTTGATCGAATAAATCAAATTGTAAATAATCCCAACCCAAGTGAAAAAGAAATCGAAGAATATAATAGACTGCTTCAATTGTTGGATGGAAGTCGATCCGAAGAAGATTTTAAACAAAATATTCTTGATAGCGGTGCAAATATTATTGATGATGAAGACATTTTTAATAATTAATCTATATCAGAATCATCTGGTTTCATAAAAAAATCAAGATCAAATGGGGGCAAAATTAACCTATGAGGATCAAGGCTTTGTTCTTGGTCCTCATCTTTGGTTTTAATATCTAATGAAAAATCAAAATGGCTGCCAAGCGATGATATAATGTCGGCCATATTATTCAGCGACGCTGCATATAAGTCCATGATTGTTGCCCACCAATACAAAGCCTCTTCTTGACTTATGTCTTTTGTGCCATATTGATGTATTTTTTTAGCACATTCTGACAGCATTATCGCTTTGTTTCTAAACATTTCAGCCGACTCTTCTGGCGTCATAGCTATTTTTCCTCTGTTGATTATTGTTTTTTGTTTTTGCCCCATATATTTTGAGGCAGTGTTGACATGAAAGATTCTTCTATCCCTTGTGGTCTTTCCTTATTTGTCTGATTGTTTGGGGAAGTTATTCCCAAAACATCACTTCTTGCTGTTAAGATTAATTGTATTCTTTCTAAATCAGATGCGCTAATACTTCTAAATTCTTCTTTTGTCCACTGCACTCCCTTTAGCCAAAAGTCAACTTCTATAACAATCGGGGGCACTGGATGGCCACTTTGGGCCTTGCCTTCAAAATAAGATTGTGCAGCTGAATATAAAAATGCTGCCTCTGAAGAGCCCAGTGTAGTATAAGACTGATATTTCCCCCAAAGATCATTAATAATATCGTCTTGTATAATCTTTACAATATTACCGCTTGAATCATTTAAGAAATATTTTGCTTCTGGTTCGATTTGACACACCCAGATTATTGCTTTTTTTAAAATTTCTCTTTTTTCAAATTCTCCAGAAAAATAATTACTGTCTTTTCCATTTGCCCTAAAGGCTTTAAGTTCTATTTCTTGAGCTTCAAACCAACTTAACTCTCTTGCACAAAAAACAGCAATGTTATTGTTTTGTTTAACAGTTATTAAAAACTGGCCATCTTCAACGCTTGGAAGTTGGCTTTGGATATCATTAATTTTATTAATGTATTCTGTATTATTTTCTGATGATTCGATCATTTGTTGTGTTAATTTAATAACTTCTTCGGAATTATAATTCATGCTTCTTCATCGTCTCCAATTTCTTCTTCTTTTTCTTCTTTTTTGCCTGGAGTTGCTTGCAAATCGTTACTGCTTAGCCAAAACTCTGATATTGGATAGTCCAACGCACTTGTCGTAAAGCCTTTTTGTATTGACAATGGGGCAGCGCGAGCTAAGAATTCAAACGTGTAGAAAAACCCAGATTTCAAATTACCTTCGACTTTCACGGGCTGAAACTCTACGTTTGGCATTGGAAAAAACCAAATTGAACCAAAATACAAAGTAAGAGCACTGGTGTTGGGTATTTCAAAATCATTTGATCGAGACCAGAACACCAACGAGCCCTTAACTGATCTTTTTGTAAGCGAAGCAAACCTTGGGCCATTTTGATCTGTTCGTGATAAATTTAGCGCCGTAAAAGCAAATTCCCAGTTTTGGTTTAATGATATATCAGCTGTCACAAGTCGTTGTTCTGCGTTTAACGCTTCAGTGGAAATCACTGTGTCCATCGCCTCGATCATTTCATCGGCGCTATTATATAGCTTAAAGTCAACAAGCGCATCCATCGTTGACGCAACTCTATAGTGTCTATAATCTTCTGTCGCCTCCTCATCAGAAGCGATAGGGCTTTCTTCAGGATCGGAATCATCTGACTGTATTGTCACCAATTGTGGCTCAATGTCAATAACCTCAGGCGAGACACTAATCATTTTTTCAGAAATAATTGATCGCCCCCCAACAATATCAATAGATATGTTTACAGGACTTAATTGACCAGTGCCGCTACAGGATATTCTTACTGATTCAACAAAAGAAGGACCAAAATAATACTCATTTGATGGCGTGGACGCAGAAATCATAATTGGGTAGCCTGGATATACAATGGCTTTGTAAAAAACCAATTCCCCTGGCTCAGTTTCTGCAGCTTGGCGCTCAACTATAATGTTTCCATCTTCATCTGTTTTAATAATTGGGGCTGGAATTAGTGGGGAAAATTTTAAATTTGCTTTCTGAACATATCCAGTGGCTAATGGCCTTGTAAAAGGAGACACTCCAAACGGCGTGGGAAGATTTTCATAAACAGAGCTTCCTGTTGTAATGGTAAACCCCTCCACCCATGCGGGATGCCAATTTGGGTCATCTTTTTTAATTTGCCAATACCCGTTGCCGTCATAAACTTCTTCGCCGATTAGTTCGGCCATGCGATATAGGTCCCATACATACGCATCTCTAAAAGTTTTACGCCTTCCTCGACCGCCCACATCCATTCTTAAATGATTTGTATCCGCCCAAATACCCTTGTTCGCCTCTGTAAATGAGATTACGAACAGGGATTGCTGCGCGACAGCTGAATTTAAGATAATGGTTTTTTGTGTCATGTTTTAACTCGTGGCTTTTATCCACTCTTTTGATATTGCTTTAATTATATCATACTGCATTTGATTAACGGTTTCGCTGCGTATGGGGATTGGATTGCCGTCAATGTCAGTCGCGGTCCAGTGTTTAACAAATCTTAAAACAATTAATTTACAAAACAAACTATATCTTACCAAAGGTCGCCCCGTTATATGATTAATTATAGTTGATTCCTCCAATACCTTACTCATGTTGTCATAGTCTCTTCCTGCACAATGGCACACCAAAGAGCGTACTGTTTCACTTTTTTCGACATTGCTTGGGAGTATCTTTACGCCTGTGATAACACCATCAGAATTCGCAATGTGTTCATATTTAATCGTTATTTTAAAAGTTATCTTCGGGTCTACAAATATATTCATATTATGCTCTTTTAACTAAACTTAAGCTCTGGGAACTCATCGTAATTTTCTGAAATCATTGTCCATTGAATTTCTCTTGATTGGTCAGACTTAACGTCTCCTTCGCTTGTGGATAATGACCACGCTATCTCTGGCAAACTTATTACAAAGTCACTATAATTGATTTCGATTCCTCCGCCATTAATGCTTGATGGCCCAGCTAGTCTCTCCATTAGTGTGAACGGGGCTATTGGGCTTTTGTATCTTAAGGTCCCTGAAATTTTTCGACCTTGAGAAACTAGCGCAAATGGATAAGAGTTTTCTAATTGACGTATTGATGGGTCATTTGATAATGAATGTGCCGCGTAAATTTCTTGAATTTGATTATCAATAGTTATACTGATTCCTGTAACAGTTGAAGAATAATCAAGGCCTTGAAAGCCCGCAAATAATGGATGATTCTGAGGTGTGGCCAATCCAAAATTGCCTATATTTGCTGATTTTGGATTGATAGTAATCAACATAGGGTCTATTTTTCTTGTGGGAGGAAGTGTAGAAAAAGCAGTTAATATATTTTTTTGTTGTGTTCTTAAGTCAATTTGTTTGTCTCGCCAAAGCCTTAGTGAGGCAAATTCAACTGTGACATAAACTCCTGATTCTATGTCTGCGTCTATTGTTATTTTATTAACTAAGCATGGCGAAAAAAGACCTTCGCGCAAAGATAGCAAAGAAAATGCAGGTTCGCGAACGGGGGCGGAGCCAGTGGTTATGCGTGCGCTTAAAATTGTGTTGTTCGGCGTATGCGGATGGGCAGTTGGCGAGGAAAAAGTAAGCGTTCTATTCGTTTTATTTACTCCTGAAACCAAGACTGTTTCTGATGTTTGTCCAGAGCCCGCGGCAGCCAAAATACTCATCTGAAAAGGTGTTGGAATTGCCAAAAAATCAGATATATTATCAACAACAAAACTTGAAGCCCCTGAAGAAACTGCAACAGATGGGGTGTTAGTTACTATTCTACTCATTGCGGCTGTGGCGGTGCCCCACCTAGCCAAAAGCGCAGCATCCCACAAGGCTGCAAACGCCCAGTCTATATATCCAGTCACGCTTGCCCTTATTGGCATTTTAATTGTAGCCCTAATAGTAACAGGGCTTGTCACAAATGCATTGGGGTCGGCTCCCTCGCCTGCTCGTCGGTTTTTGGGATCAGAACTTTGATCAATTCTTAATGATAATGATTCTGCAGCTATTAAATACTCTTTTGCAATACTTCCTGCATTCGCATCTATGTCTGACTCTCGCGGAGCATCTCTTATAATGGCCAATAAATCAGAATAACCTGGTTGAAAACCAATGGCAGCATATGTGCTTGACATTGTATTAAGCCAACTCATTTTACGGGGCAGTCTCCACTGTTATAAAATCATAAATACTCCAGTCTATCTGCCCATTGGGGCTGACTGTAAGGTTTGATCCTGGTCGAACACTAACATCATCAACTCTGTCAAAAAGCTGATTGGAAGTTCCCAAAAGAAATCTTCTTCCTCTTGGTGTTCCCTTGGGAATAACTGTCGATAAAACAGTCGGTGTTCCTGAAGAGCCATTTCTAGCGGTCACTGTGACAATAAGTTCATTTTTCGTTTCAGCAGATTCAACTTCGTTTAATAGTGGATTCCCGTCTAAGCCATATCGTGGCCCAGTTGATGGAATCTCTTCGATTTCTGGTACAAGCACAGAAAGTCTGCGCGGGATTCGGGATATTCTTCCCGTTATTTTGATTCCTCTTTTTAAAGGAAATTGCGCAGACAGGCCATTATCTAGCCATCCCCTTAGCTTAAAATATGCTGTTCTACTAGACACAGGGCTCCATGTTGTATTATCTGCAGAAGTTGATATTTGGTTTGTTCCAGAAGTTGCCACAGCAATTTTTACAGAGCCTCCCACTGGGGCTGCTGTGCGTCCAATTTTAAGCCAATAGGTTGCAGACGGTGTTACAGCAACATTAAATTTCGCTGTAAATTCCTGGGGCTCGGTGGTTAGGCTGCCGAAAGATATATTTTCAGCTGTCGCTAACAATGTCCCTGGATTACCTGCGGTATCAGAATGTAAAGTAACTACAAGGCCTTGCGAAGTGTTTGTAATTGCCGCGGTGGCGGAAAGAAGAATGCTTATGCCCCCTAAATAAGAGCCACTTTGTGGCACAATCTTGATTGCATAATAAGCAGATGATATTGTGTCATGCTGACTTACTGCTACGGGTGTGTTTGTAAATTTAGGCACACCTGTGATTTCGTTTACATTTGTCAGCCTAAACTCATTAAGTTCACCGACCAGATTTGATCGTTTATATACATGATAAAAAAGCGCCCCAGACACAGAATTCCAAGACAACTCATTTAAAAAATAATCAGGAACTGAACTTTCCGACAAGACTGAGGTATATGTTGGTGGTGTTTCGCCCGCTGGTAAAACTGCAGAAACTCCATAGACATGTGTTCCTCTGCCAAGAGCCGAATCCTCGTCTTTTGCTAAAACAGAATTTGAAACAACACCACTCACAGACGACAATCCCAAAACAACATTTGTTTGTGAAACAAGGTCGCCCCTAAATAAAGCAAAAGTGTGTTGTATGTCGTCATTATAAAGATCATAATAAGCTCGCGCAAAAGAGCTTGGAAATTCTATTCTTTCTAGCCCAGCAAATGATATGCCCTTGCCAAAATAGCTTGTTGGCCTAAACGGTTGCTGGCTCCAGAATTGACGAAAACTTGTTTGTGGACTGTCGGCTTTCCTGCTTGTATACTTTTTTATAGCCTGAATTAACCCAGCAGTGCTCGCATTATCTCTTATAGCTCGTAAAGCCTGTCTTGTTGCTGCACATGTGCTAGAAATTAGTGCGCCATCACTAGCCGAAAACACTGTGTTATTTGATCCTGGGGCGGGCCAGTAAATAGCAGTGCTTCTGACAGACCAGTTCGGGTCGGTGCCTGAAAGTCTTGGGTCGTTTGGGTTTATAATTAAAATATCGGCAATAGGAAGCCAGCTTGAGGGCATGGGTGGATAATAATTAAAATCATCTGGATCGCTTCCAGCCCCTGCCTGAGGCAGTCCGCACACAGCTCTTATTTTGGGTTCATAAATAAATCTTACAGGGGTGCCGACATGAATCGTAGATGCCAAAGTCCCATAGCCCGAGCCATTATAAAATCCTGGATCAATAATCAATGCTGTTTTGTCTTCATTGATTCCAGAAAAAATCATAAATGTTGTCCCTACATGAGCCTGTATCGGGAAACCAAGTTCTTCAATCACGGTGGCATCTGCTACAAATAGTTGTGACGTCCCCGAAAGAGAAGACGACGATACATTTGTGCTATAAATTCTTGTAGCTCTGCGTGCTTCTTCAATTGGGAAGCCGAGTCTTATGCCATATTGATCGGTGTTGCCGTAAGATTGCGCAAAGTCTCTTCTTATAGGTATCCTTTGAGACAATATTGAAAGCCTTGACCCATTAAATCCAATTTCGCCTGGCCCAATAGTAATAAAGTAAGGATCATTAGACTCATCATAAGTAATTTGGAAGCCCTGCGGATCGGTTTCAATTATTCCAAAATAAGGCAAAGAATTATTGGCGAGTCTTTCTAAATTTCTTATCTCAAAGAGAGCAGTATTAGGAATTGTCTCGCTGCCTATACCATCGTTTAATGCTTCATGAATTTCGCCAATGGCTCGTGCCACTTCAAAAATAATTTCTTCACTTTTTGCTGTTATTGCCATTATAATTACACCACATATCCAAGTTCTGTTTCTAAATATTCACGCAATCGTGAAGGCATTTCCACAATAGATGTTTGCCAATAACTCAAGAAATTTGGTTCCCATGAATCCAATTGCACCCATTGATCCACCATGACCTTTATTGATTCATTTACCTGGTTGTATTGTTCTTGATTTATAGGAGCTGATTGTATTAGTGCTGGTACTAAAAACGCTCCAAGCGCTTCCTCGGCGAAGCCCAATGCGCCTCGGGGCTTTCTTTTATCGACTGGAATTACATTTATTCTATTTTTAGAACTATTATTGGCATCAAAATAATCTATATCTATCAAAAACTTTATAATTTCAACAGTTTTATATTCTGTCGCCCATCCTGGGGGAGCGGGAACTGTGGTCTGGCCGATTATGTTTTGGCTAATCCAACTAATCGCTTCTGATTGTGAAACATCCTTGAACATTAACAATGGATTTCCGCCACCACTGCCGCGTAAAACTTCCACCTGTACATCAAAACTCGAAACTCCCATGTTTTTCCATGCCCTTAGGAAAACACCACCAAATGCATACGCATTTTGAATAACCGTAGAGCCCAGCAAGCTCGTGGGATTAAAGGCTTGTTCAGGCGGTGATGATGTATGTATTTTGTTTGGTACTTCATCATTTAAGTATCTGGCAAGACCAGCGCCGATGATCAACTCAGCATTAGCATTGATTGCCGATCTTGTTTCTACAGTTGCTAATCCATAACATAAATCTAAATCTCTTTCTTCCAGCGGAGCGCCTAACCCGTACTCTTCGATTGCCAATGACGTATCAACCATGGTCGCAACCCTGTCAAGGCTGCGAATTACAGAGTCAAGTATGTATGCTGTATATGGGTTCGGAGATGACATATGTATTTAAACACTCCTTATAACTATTTTGTCACCAGGTGGTGCGCCATTTGTGGGGGTGGTTATATCTGGCATTTCTTTACCCACTGATAAATATGTTATTCTTTGAATTTTATCGGAATCAATAATTAAAGGCGCTGGTGTTGGGTCCACAGACGTTGATGGTCCAATTTCGGCCAAAGTCTGCGAAGATGATTGCCAGCGAATTTGCAATCTTTGTGATCCTGTAGAATGGAAATGTTCCACAACAATTCTTTGTGGAGTGGTATTAGAAAGAAGCCCCATCACATAATTAAATGTATTAAGAGAGTCATTTAGCCACTCATCTAAGACCAAAACATCATTAATATACACTCTAACCCCCTGGCTAGATGTAACACTCAGTGTATAACTTTCGTTATAAATTGGAGTGAAAACTCCCTCTATTCTGGTGTTTATGTTTTCATTCTGTCCATCTAAAGTGAAATTTGTGTAATTAATCGATGTTATAATTTCGTCTGTTGTGGGCGAAATGGATGTGTCTAGGTTATTGTAATCAAGAGATGATTTTTTCCACCATTGTGCACGCCATGATGGTGATGAATTAAAGGTGTGCAAAAGTGTTTTTATGATTCCATCCACAGAATATTTAACACAAACATGTATATCATTTGAAAACTTAGCATACCTCCATTGTGTCCCATCGTGGAAGGCACGAGGATAGATGGATAGTTGTGATGGCGGGTTTATATCTTTGCATGTGTAAGCCCAATGACCTTCGACTTTATAGACAGGGTTCGACTCTCTTTCTTTGTTTGGCGGGGGGAGATATGCTGTTATATTTGGAGTATCTCTATTAAAAGCGCCATAAACTTCATTAGATGTTTGGTAAAACTTAATCCAAACTTCTCCAGCCTCATTTATCCAATTATTGTCTACATCGGGTTTTGAAATATTTTCATTTACACTTGTTACATAATCAAACTCAATGGTGCCTCCAATTTCCAAAGATGTCTTTTCAAGCACAATCCAGTATGTATTGTTGTTAGAGAACGTATACGGAAGTGAAAAAGTTATTTCCGTAAATCCTGAAGTTGATAACTCGCCAAATGAAACTCCATCACCAGAGATTATCCTTTGGCCTGGAAGGTCATTGTTATTGGCATAAATATGCGGTATCAATTTTGAAGAGCTGGAATTAAGCAGTTCTGTAAATCCCGAGTCTAAATCTACTTGCAATCGAAGCGAAAAACTTGATGCGAATGTCTTTTCTGTTGTTTCAATCTTAAATGCGATATATTTACTAAAATTCCCCGTAGAACCCCCAGATGTTTGGTTTAAAGATGGGTCAAGAACCTCAACAGATTGTGTTCCGTACTGTTCTAAGTCTCCTGCTGACAAGCCCGTTGGCGCTATGGTAAATGAGTCGGCTCTAACCTCCTCGACAGATGGATTGGGGTCGTCCTTAACCGCATTTGCAATGCCAAAATAAGGATTTAAATTAATTTTCCAATAAGGAACGTCAGAAAATGTATATTTCGATACAGAAACGCCAAGGTTTCTTAAGCCTACCCACAATTCTGGATACTGATTAAGATCAATTATTAGAAACTCTCCGCCATCATTAAGAAAATCTTGAACCTCTTCATCAATCTCATCCTCAGTGTAACCCTGATTTGCTAGTCTTTTTCTAAACTGCTCTTCCGTTTCTCTGGTTTCGTCTGGAGGAGATACAACCTTGGTGCGAATCAATCTGGAGTCTCCCATGGTTAAATCAGGTATAATACCAGCGTAGCCATGAAGCCTCCATGAATCAATGGTTTCTAGCGTGCCTGGTGCTCGATTGGCCTGGTCTTCACTTGTTCCTCTTCGATAATATCCCGTTGTACTTTGTCCTTTTAATTCTCTATTGGCGTATTCTCCATCTGTTAAAAAGAACATGCTCGCCATAACAAAAAGGTCTTTTTGAAGAACGTTTTCATCACTGTCTTCAAGCTCAAACCTAATTGTGTAATCTTGGCCAAGGGCAATTCCTGATTTATTGGGATCAATTGCTTCGCATTGGCTAGATGGTTCCATATAGATTTCAAAATTATTGGCTATATTTATTTTTTGTTTTGTTAATGAGAGAGCATTAGAATTTAATCGACCCATTTCCGTTGATGGCGGTGCCGCTGATAAGTCTTCTATTATAGCAATCCCAGGGCTATTGAACGGTATTGCTCTAGGAGGGGCATTATCGGGGTTTTGAAGGTCTGTGTCAAAGGGGTTTTTTAATAATCCCCTGAATATCTTTGACTGCAAAGATGCAGAGTCTAGTAGTTGGTTTTGCTTTGGCGTTATGGTTTCTGGAAACCTTGATGCTGGTAATAATACATCAAAGGCGGCTGATCTTGTAGCACCTTTGATATCCAAGTTCCTAAAAGTTTGTAACAAATTGTAAACCTCAGGAAGAATTATGGATGCAAGGAGGGGGTCTCCATGAGGTTTTTGTGCAAATGTTTTTATCTCTTGGTCTGCCCATATTATAGAAAGGCCAGCTAAAATATTTCTCTCACTTCCCGTTTCTAAGTCGGCTCTCATAATTGTACCTGATCCGCTCGATGAAGTGCCCGCGACTAAATTACTTATACTTCCTGGTGCCTTTGCGAGAACCAATCTTGAAATTAAAACATAATCTCTTGGAACTCGTGGAAAATATTTGCAAATATCCCAATTAGCTGGCCAAAGCTCGCTGGGCACTGGAGGAGAAGATATGATTAAATATTCAGCTATGGGGCCGTCACTTGGTGTGCCCTGTGGCGTGGCGCAAATGATGACAGGCACGGCTTCTGCATCACGCGGGGCTGAATATCCGATCATGCTATTGCTTAGCCCAATGACTGGCACTTTCGGAAAATCTTCAAGAAGTTCGTATTTGGGCGGAATTTCTGGATTAGAATATTCTCCGTCTTTAAAAAGAAAATGCGTCCTGTTGCTGGCCACTAAATACTTGTTATCATCATTGATACTTGTTGGTTTCCATGAAAGACTTTCATAAATTCTAGTGTTAAAGAAATTTTTTCGTGGCCAAAATATAATATCGTCAAGGTCGGGGTTTATAGTTGTCCCTGATGTGTAAGTATATGTTGGTAAATCGTCTTGACTCCCCCAATACATTGCTATATGCCACCAAGAATCAGGCCCCCAGGTGAAACTTGGGTCATTGACAGTTCTTAAAGTTACATTATAGCCATTTGTAGTTTTTTGAATTGTATATGCCAAGACGCTTAGTTCTTCATATAAACTAGGCTCGGCATCAAGTTCTTGCCAGTCTGATCCAGATTTCTCTTGAACTAGGCCAATGTGTGAATAAAACCTGACGTCTAACGGGGCGTCATTTAAGTGGTTGGAATGTTTGTGTCCGTCTACAGCATCATTAGGAATAAAAAATTCAATTTGATATGTGTGGTCATATGTGGTTATCCCTGGGTTGTAAAAAGATACCCACGTCGCACTTTCGTAAAATGGAACTTCCTCATAATCGGTGCCATCCCAGCGCACTGGGTGGTTTTTGGTTAGTCTTTGTGAACCTCCTGAAGGCTCACCGCCGTTGGTTGTGTAAATGGGGTTACCGTCATCATCTCTGGGAATCCACCCAGACCAAGCATTATATTTCCAGACCCCCCAGCCCTCTGGAGATGGCGGACCATAATAATAAGGGCTCCAGAACTCACCCGAAGGTATTTCTGGGAAATCAGATGCAAAATTTAATTTAACATCAATCTCACCACCTTGTATTCCAAGGCCAACGGGGTCTTTTTCTCCGAAAAGCAGCAATCCCTCAGCAGAATCTTCGTCATGAAATAGCGTTGCTGTTCTGAGTCTGCAAAAGATAGTTTCCAGGGCCAGAAGAGCGCCTGGATTTTTCGAAGTGTCTCCTATTTTTGACACTATCCTTTCTCTTGCTCGCCCCAAAGTTTCGGCTATAATCTGCAATCCCTCGCGATTAATCTCGCTCATCGTATTACACCGCCTCTATCGGAACTGAATCAGGTCCTGCATTAACAATGGGCACCAGCTCCCTGGCGGTCAGGGTAAATTGACCTTGTTTGAGTAGTTGTTGCCCGCGGCCATCGTCTGATGGCTTGGCCTCAGATATTTTAACCCCATAAATCAATCGTATTGGCGAAAGCAAGTCTTTTTGCATTTGCTTAATGTTAAGTCTTGCTTCTTCGGTTAAATTTGTTACAGACGTGTCGTTTCTGACTGCCTCGTACATTCTCAGAAAGGCATCGGCAGCAATACCAGACGCGAGCGGGGCTGGAGACGGTGAAGAGTGTGTTTCAGCCCAAAGAGTTGAAAATGCACTTTGGGCCGCTGTAACAAAAGGAGAAAGTATTGTATTGTGCTGATTTGTAAAATGCTCGGGTGTAAGTGCCCATTTTTGGCAAATTGGGCACAAATCCATAATCCACATTACTCTATAATCTTTTAGTGAATAATAAACCAATCTTGCAAGTTCTTGCACTAATTTTTCAGAATTTTCTGTTTGGTTAGAGCCCGCGGATATTCCAATAGTGATTCTGTGCTCAATTTCTTGCATACCAAAAGCCGCATCGCCAATATTTTCCGAAGAACCATAAATAATTATAGACAAATTTGACGGCAGAACATCTCTATCGCCTAAATGCCATCCTTCAAGAACATGGTCGTAAACAACAACATGCCCTTCTGCGTTTTTTGGCATTTTGTAAAATAAAATGCCCCTTATGGTTTCATAAATTTTTTCCAACATAATTAAAATGCGATCTTTGTCTTAAGATTATTGATTTTGACCTTTTGACCGCCCGCCTTCGGCTGGATTTTTTGGTGCGCCACGCAATGTTGATCTCACAAATCTATCACCCTTTGTTGATCTTTGTCCCGACAATCTGATTTCTCCATTTTGAATTCTAACAAGCTCATTCATAGCCCAATCAAATCGTGTTTTTTGTGCTTCGCTATATTGTCTATCGGCACCCTGAAGGGGCTGGTTGTAATACATTTGAGCTGACAAAATAGCACAAATAACAGGTATTGGGTGAGGGTAGCTAATCTCGCCTCCATTGTTTTTTTGCACTAAAGGAACGTCATAAATAACCCCTATGTTTGCATCTATCTGACTAGACGCTTCTTCAATAAAAAAATCCAAATCAATGTTTTTGGCCGACTCTGGTGATGGATTTCTAAAATTAGGAATAGGGTTGTCGCCCTCCAGTGTAATATTCGGCGGGAGATATTGTTTTACATCGTTTATTGTGCAGTAGCGTCTTGCCATTATTTATTTACCCCTTGCTGATTCGCATCATCTCGTCTTAGGTATTCAGGAGTGTATTCTACCCCCTGTCCAGTGGGCAGCAGCCCCATGGCTTCTATGTCTTTTCTTCCAATCATAGTAAATGCATTAATTTTTTCAAGATCGGTGCCTGAAGCCGCTCCCGACGTTATAAATCTATGAAAGTCAACATCTATGTCTTGGAAGCCCCCTGATTTGGCGCAGTAGATTTCCACAGCATCGGGAATTGATGTCCCTTTTGCTAATTTGTTGATTTCTTGAGCCTGTCGCTTACCCACATTCGCAATCATAACAAGCCCATT